>JAESFL010000093.1_pt1 | contig 94133 bp, 10 predicted proteins | sample 9269401 | NCBI WGS metagenome assembly JAESFL01 (sample SAMN14506025, study PRJNA617098) | algae metagenome | isolation source: Gloeocapsa sp. UFS-A4-WI-NPMV-4B04 and co-occurring heterotrophs from desert... | place: USA: Utah | collected 2006-10-01 | reverse complement strand
AACCGATTGAATCACACAGAGGAACAGGGGGAACAGAGGAACTTCCGCCGTCCTCTGTTCCCCCTGTTCCTCTGTGTGCGATTGCCGTTGTTGTTCTCATTTTGTTCTCTGCACCTTCCGCCTGAGCCCATCTTTGAAGCCGGAGTGCATCATCATCTCGGATATCTGGTATGATTGCGCACGGGACGATTTGCCGGCGGCCGCTCCCGGAACGGGCACCGCCCCCGCGATCAGGCGGGGGCGGTGCCGACGCGGGCTCGCACCGCTGCCCATGCGCCGCTCTCATCCCGAATCCGGATCGACGATCATCACGCGATCCAAACGACCTGGCCTCACGCAGCGACGCAGAGGCGCCGAGGAGAACCGCATCCCCGTCTTTTCTGTCCGCGTCTCCGCGCCTCCGGATGAGGCATCTTTTTGCGGATCTGGGATCACGCCTCCCCAATCTCCGCCAGCAGCGCCGCCACCTCTTCCTCGCTGAGTCCCTCCAGTTCCGCGAGCGCGTCGGCGATGGCGCCCCCGCCGCCATCGTCGGCGGCGACCGCGGCCTCGACCGCCGCGGCGAGACCGGCGACGGTCGGGGTCGCAAAGAGCACGCGGAGGGGCAGCTCCACCTCCAGCCGCTGGGCGATGCGCGCCAGCACCTGCGTGGCCCGGAGCGAGTGGCCGCCGAGCACGAAGAAATCGTCCTCCACGCCCACGTTCTCCACGCCCAGCACCTCCGTCCAGATCTCCGCGATCACCCGTTCCGTGACCGTGCGCGGCTCCACCCGCTCGGCCGTGGAGGGCGTCTCCGGATCGGGGAGGGCACGGCGGTCCACCTTGCCGTTGGGCGTCAGCGGGAGCGCGTCCAGCCACACGAAGGCGGAGGGGACCATGAAGTCCGGGAGCAGCGTGCGCAGGTGGTCGCGCATCTCCCGCGTGGCCGGAGGCTCGCCGGCCGGCGTGAGCCACGCCACCAGCCGCTTCGCGTCGCCCTCGCCGCGCGCCATGACGATGGCCTCGCGGACGGCGGCGTGGCTGCCCAGCGCGGCCTCCACCTCGCCCAGCTCGATGCGGAAGCCGCGCACCTTCACCTGCTGGTCGGCGCGGCCGGCGGGCTCCACCTCGCCATCCGGACCGTAGCGGCCCAGGTCGCCCGTCCGGTACATCCCGTCGCCCGCCTCGTTCGTCCACGGGTTGGGGACGAAGCGCGCGATGGTCAGCTCCGCGTCTCCCCGGTAGCCCAGCGCCACGTGCGGGCTGCGCAGCCACACCTCGCCCAGCTCGCCGATCCCCGCCAGCGCGCCGTTCGCGCCGCGCACCAGCAGCTGCACGCCGGGGATGCCGCGCCCCAGCGGGACGACAGGCTTGGCCGTGGCGGCGTCCGGATCCACGACGTGATAGGAGACGGCGCGCTGCGTCTCGGTGGACCCGTAGTAGTTGACGACGGTGACGTTGGGCGCGAGACGGTGCAGGCGCGCGACGTCGCCGCGCACCAGCACGTCGCCCACGAAGAAGGCGCGGCGCAGCCTGGGCATCGATCCGGCACCGTCGCCGCCGGAATCCGCGGTGCCCGCCAGGAGCTGGCCCATGGCGGGGGTGAGATGCGCGACGGTGACGTCCGCGTCCGCCATCCACCGGCGGAGGTAGCCCGGCGCGCCCACGCCCTCGGGATCGGGGGCGATGATCGACGCGCCCAGCTGCAGCGGGGTGAAGACGTCGCGGTGCAGCGGGTCGTGCGCGAGGCCGGAAAGGAGCGAAAAGCGATCGTCCGCCCCCAGCTCGAAGCGATCGGCCAGCCACGGGGTGAAGTGCGTGAGCGATCCGTGGCGCCCCATCACCGCCTTGGGCGCGCCCGTCGTCCCCGACGTAAAGGAGAGGTAGGCGAGCGAATCCGCCCCGATCTCCACGTCCGGCGCCTCCGCGGGGAGCGATCCCAATCCATCGACGTCGTCCGTCGGCCCCTGCGACTTGGCGCCGAGATCGAATTTAACCAAAACGCTCGCGAAAAGCGCCCCCTCCACCTCCGCCGACACACCTCCCGCGGCGGCGATGCGGAGGAAGCCGCGCGGCCCGGCCATCCGGACGTACTCCGCCAGCCGCGCCGGCGGATAGGCGGGATCCAGGGCCACGAACGCCGCGCCCGCGCGGAGCACGCCCACCATCGCCCGCACCATGGCGGCGGAGCGGTGCGCCCAGATGGCGACGGTATCGCCCGGCCGCACGCCGCCCTCGGCCAGGCGGCGGGAAATGCGGGCGGTGGCGGCGTCCAGCTCGGCGTACGTCCAGCGCTCCAGCGGATCGGCGACGGCCAGCGCGTCCGGCCGCTCCGCCGCGTGGCGGGCGAAGATCTCCGGCACGCTCCCGCGCCACGTCCGGTCCAGCGGCTCCGACGGATCGGGGAGGATCATCGCGGCCTCGGGGGTCCGCAGCGGCATCCCGGCGACGGAGCGGCCCGCGTCCTCCACGGCCTGCTCCACGACGGCAGCCACCTGCGCCAGCAGCTCGCGCATCCGCGGCGCCTCGAAAAGCTCCGCGGAGTAGACGAGCGACAGGGCCAGGCCCCGCGGGTCCTCGGTGGCGTACAGCGTCATGTCCACCTTGGAGGTGGGCTCCGCGCCGGTGAACGGGCGCCGCTCCAGCCCCGCGGGCACGGGGGACCCGCCGCCGAAGTTCTGGTAGTTCACCATCACCTGGAACACCGGCGAGTGCCCCAGCGAGCGGGGCACCCGGAGCGCGTCCAGCACGCGCTCGAAAGGCACGTCCTGGTGCGCGTAGGCGCCCAGCGTGGCCTCGCGGACCCGCCCCAGCAGCTCGCGGAAGCCCGGCGCGCCGGAGAGGTCCGCGCGGATGGCCAGCGTGTTCAAAAAGACGCCGATGAGCGGCTCCGTCCCCGCGTGCGTCCGCCCGGTCACCTGCGTGCCGACGACGAGATCCTCCTGCCCGGACCAGCGGGCGAGGACCACGTCCAGCGCCGCGAGGAGCACCATGAACGGCGTGGCTCCCTCGCGCCGGGCCAGCGCGCGCACGCCCGCCAGCAGCCCGGGCGAGATCCCGCCCTCCACCATCCCCGCCCGGTAGCCCTGCACGGCGGGGCGCGGGTGGTCCGTGGGCAGCTCCAGGAGCGGGGGGGCGCCTTCCAGCCGGTCGCGCCAGTACGCCACCTGGCGCCCGGCCGCCTCGTCCGTCATCCACCCGCGCTGCCAGGCCGCGTAGTCCGCGTACTGCACGGAGAGATCGGCCAGCGGCGAGGGCTCGCCGCGGGCGAAGGCATCGTACAGCGCCGCCAGCTCGCGCTGGAAGACGCCGGCGGACCACCCGTCGAATACGGTGTGGTGCGCCGTCAGGTACAGCACGTGGTCGTCCGCGGCGATGCGGATGAGCATCGCGCGGAAGAGCGCGCCCCCCTCGATCTCGAAGGGCGTCATCCACTCGCGCGGCACCAGCTCCCGCGCCTGGGCCTCGGCCCGGTCCGCGGGGAGCGAGGAGAAGTCGTGGAGCGGGAGATGGAAGCCGCCCGCCGTCACCCGCTGCACGGGGCCGGCGTCGTCCTGCACGATCACGGTGCGCAGGACGTGGTGGCGGCGGACGATCTCCGCCACCGCGCGCTCCATGACGCCCGCGTCCAACGCCCCGCCAAAGCGGAGGACCGTGGCGATCTTGTAGGCCGGCGACCGCGGCGTGATGCGCTGCAGGAGCCAGAGCCGCTCCTGGCTGAAGGACAGCGGCGCATCCGCCCCGCCCTCCCGGGGCAGCAGCGGCGGAAGGCGCACGCCGTCGCCCGCGCGCAGGGCCTCGTCCACGCGAAGGGCGAGGGCGGATAGGACGGAGTCCTCGAAGATGGTGCGGATGGCCGTCTCCACACCGAACGCCTCGCGGATCCTGGAAACCAGCCGCGTCGCCAGGAGCGAGTGGCCGCCGAGCGCGAAGAACTCGTCGTCCGCGCCCACGCCGTCCACCCCCAGCAGCTCGCCCCAGATGCCGGCGAGGATCTCTTCCGTGGGCGTGCGCGGCGCCGCGCGGTCCTCGCCCGCCCCGAGATCCGGGTCCGGGAGGGCGCGGCGGTCGATCTTGCCGTTCGGCGTGAGCGGGAGCTGCTCCAGCACCACGAACGCGCCGGGCACCATGTAGTCCGGCAGGCTCTGCCGCAGGTGCGCGCGCAGTTCGCCGGGATCGGCCGTTCCCACGACGTACCCCACCAGCCGCGCCTCGCCGGACGGGGCCTGGCGTGCGACGACGATCCAGTCGCGCACGCCCGCGTGTCCGCGCAGCGCCGCCTCGATCTCGCCCGGCTCGATGCGGAAGCCGCGCACCTTGACCTGCTCGTCCAGGCGGCCCAGGAACTCCAGCTGGCCGTCCTCCCGCCACCGCACCCGGTCGCCCGTCCGATACAGCCGCGCGCCGGGCTCGCCGCCGAACGGATCGGGGACGAAGCGCTCGGCGGTCAACCCCGGGCGGCCCAGGTAGCCGCGGACCACGCCCGCACCCCCCACGTACAGCTCGCCGGGAACGCCGGCCGGCGCGGGCCAGCCAGCCGCACTCAGCACGTACGTCCGCACGTTCTCCAGCGGCCGGCCGATCGCCGGGACACGCCCGTCCGCCTCGCAGCGGGCGGACGTCGCGCAGACGGTGACCTCCGTGGGCCCGTAGGCGTTCACGAAGGCACGCCCGGCGCTCCACCGCTCCACCGTGGCGGCGTCCACCGCCTCCCCCGCGCTCACGATCGTACGCAGCGCCGGCAGGTCGTCCGGCGAGAGCATGGCCAGCACGGGCGGCGGCAGGGTGGCCACGGTGACCAGCCCGCGCCGCAGCGTCTCCAGCAGCCCCGGACCGGGAAGCAGCGCCTCGCGCGGCGCCAGCACCAGCGCGGCCCCGACAAGCAGCGCGTCGAACACCTCCGCCACCGCCGCGTCGAACGACAGCGAGGCGAACTGCAGCACGCGGCTGCTGCCATCGATGCCGAAGCGGCGGGCCTGCGCGTACGCCAGGTTGGGGACGCCGCGGTGAGGCACCATCACCCCCTTGGGCGTCCCCGTGCTCCCGGACGTGTGGATCACGTACGCCAGCTGGTCGGGGGAGACGCCGCGCTGCGGGTTCTCCACGGACTGCGCCGCGATCTGCGCCTCGTCGCCATCCACGCTCACCACCGCGATGCCGTCGCCGGCGGGAAGCGCGGCGCGCAGCGACTCCTGGGTCACCAGCACGGGCACGGCCGCGTCCGCCAGCACGTACTCCAGCCGCTCGGCCGGATACGCCGGGTCCAGCGGGACGTACGCGCCGCCGGCCTTGAGCACGGCCAGGACGGAGACGATCATCTCCGTCCCCCGCTCCAGGCAGATCCCCACCCGCACCTCGGGCCCCACGCCGAGACCGGCGAGGTGGTGCGCCAGCCGGTTGGCCCGCGCGTTCAGCGCCGCGTACGTCACCGCCTCGTTCTCGTAGACCAGCGCCGTCGCGTCGGGCGTGCGCGCCGCCTGCGCCTCGAACAAGTCGTGGATGCAGACGTCCCCCGGAACCTCGGCCTCCGTGCGGTTCCACTCCTCCACCACGACGCGGCGCTCCGCCTCCGGCAGCACGTCGATGCTCCCGATCGCCCGCCCGGGAGCGGCCTCCAGCGCCTCGACCAGCCCCGCGAGCGCCGTGTGCATCATCCGGCACACCCGTCCCGCGTCCGCCGGGGCCGCCACCTGCGCCGTCAGCGAGAACGCCTCCCCCAGGTCGTTGACCGAGAGCGCCACGGGGTAATTCGTCCGCTCCTGCGCGCGAATGCCCCGCACGCCCTCCCCCGCCTGCCCTGCCGGTCCTGCCGGTCCTGCCGGTCCTGCCTGTCCGGCGTCCTGCGAACGCGTCCTCGCGCCGCCGTAGCGATAGTTCAGCAGCGAGGTGAAGAGCGGCGCGGGTGCCGCCACGCCGCTGGAGCGCTGCGCCAGGGCCAGGGAGGCGTGCTCGTGCCGAAGCAGGTCGGCAAGCAGCACGTGCGTGCGCCGCACCGCCGCCTCGGCCCCTTCCTCGCCCACGCCGATCCGCACCGGCAGCGTGTTGATGAACGGGCCCATCACCCGGTCCGTGCCTTCCCCGCCCTGCATCCGGCCGAAGAGCAGCGTCCCAAAGACGACGTCATCGTGGCCGCTCAGCCGCGCCAGCACCTGCGCCCACGCCAGGTGGCACAGGCTCGCCGCGCTCACCCCCAGCGCCCGCGCCCGGCGGCGCAGCCGCGCCCCGAGGTCGGCCGCCACGGGGAGCCACGCCTCGCCGATCCCGTGTCCCTCGCCCCAGACGTCCAGCAGCCCGTACGGCGCCGTCGGCTCCTCCACGTCCCCCAGCATCCCGCGGAAGAACCGCTCGTGCTCTTCCCGGCTCACCCCCAGGCGCGCCTGCGCCACGTAGTTGCGGAAGGGCAGCGGCGCAGGCAGCTCCGACTCGCGGCCCAGCAGGTGCGCCGAGATCTCCTCCTGCAGCACCTCCACCGACTCGTGGTCGCCCGTCAGGTGGTGCTTGAGCATCAGCAGCACCCACCGGCCGCGCGCGCGGTCCTCGGCCACGTACACCTGCAGCAGCGGCGCCTGCCTGATGTCCATCCGGTACCGGCGGGGGTCATAGCGTGCCCACAGCTGCTGGGCCGCACTCGCTGCCTCCGCACCCTCTGCCTCCGGATCCAGCTCCACTTCCTCCACCGGCAGCGGCGCGTGCCGGAGGACGACCTGCACCGGCTCGCGCAGCCCCTCCCAGGCCAGTGCCGTACGCAGGATGTCGTGGCGGCCGATCACCGCCTGCAGCGCTGCCAGGTACTGGTCCAGCCGCGCGCGGGTGTCGAACTCGGTCATGCTCGACACCAGGTACGGGTCCCCCTCCTGCGACAGCAGGTAGTGGAAGAGGAACCCCTCCTGCAGCGGGGCCAGCGGGTAGACGTCCTGCACGTTCGCCGCGCCGCCCGGCACCTCCGCCACGATGCGGCCGATCTCCTCCTGCGCGAGCTCGACCAGCGGCAGCATCTCCGGCGTGATGGCGCCGCAGCCCTCCGGTATCCCGTTCGCGGGGATCTCCATCTCCGCGGACGCGCCGCCCACCGCCAGCGCCAGCTCGGCCAGCACGGGCGTGGTGAACAGGGCCCGCACGTCCGTGTGCAGCCCTGCGCGCCGCATCTGTCCGATCAGCTTGATGGCCAGGAGCGAGTGCCCGCCCAGCTCGAAGAAATGGTCCCACCGCCCTACCCGCTCCACGCCCAGCACCTCGGCCCAGATCTCGGCCAGCGCCGCCTCCACCTCCCCCAGTGGGGCCTCGTAGCTCCGCCGCGCGTATGCATCCCCCTCCGGCGCAGGCAGCGCCTTGCGGTCCAGCTTGCCGTTCGCCGTCAGCGGCAGCGCGCCCATCGGGACGAACGCGGAAGGGACCATGTACTCCGGCAGGCCCTGGCGCAGGTGCGCGCGCAGCGCCTCGGCCTCCGCGTCGCCCACCACGTACGCCACCAGCCGCCGGTCGCCCGCGTCGTCGCGCACGACGACGGTGCAGTCCCGGACGCCGTCCGCCTGGCGCAGGGCGGCCTCGATCTCGCCCAGCTCGATGCGGAAGCCGCGCACCTTCACCTGGAAGTCCAGCCGCCCCAGGTACTCGATGGCGCCGTCCGCCCGCCACCGCGCCCGGTCGCCCGTCCGGTACAGCCGTGCGCCGCCTTCCGCTGCGAACGGATCGGGGACGAAGCGCTCCGCGGTCATCGCCGCGCGGCCCTGGTAGCCGCGCGCCACCTGCACACCACCGATGTACAGCTCGCCGGGCACGCCCACGGGAACGGGCTCGAGCGCCGCGTCCAGCACGTAGAGCGCCGTGTTCCACACCGGCCGGCCGATCGGCACCACGCCGGCCGACGGATCGCGCGGGCAGGTCCACCAGCTCACGTCCACGGCCGCCTCGGTGGGGCCGTACAGGTTCGTGAGCACCACGGGGCCGGCGAACCGGTCGTAGAAGCGCCGCACGAGCGCCGGCGGCAGCGCCTCGCCGCTGCAGACCACGTGGCGAAGCGACGCGCAGCCGCCGTCCTCCACCGCCTCCACGAACGGCTGCAGCATGGAGGGGACGAAGTGCAGGGTCGTCACGCCCTCGCGCTCGATGACCTCCTGCAGGTACAGCGGATCGCGGTGCCCGTCCGGGCGCGCCATCACCAGCCGCGCGCCCTGCTGCAGCGGCCAGAAGAACTCCCACACCGACACGTCGAAGCCGAACGGCGTCTTCTGCAGCACCACGTCGTCCGCGCCGATGCCGAACTGCGCCTGCATCCACACCAGGCGGTTCACCACGCCCCGGTGCGCGTTCATCACCCCCTTGGGCCGGCCCGTGGAGCCGGAGGTGTAGATGACGTACGCCACGTTCGACGGCGTCACGACGGGCGCGAGGTTCTCCGCGCTCTCCCGCACGACCGAATCCCACGCGGCGTCCACCTCCAGCGCCGGCACGTCGGCGGCGGGGACGATGCCCCGCAGCCGCTGCTGGGTGAGCAGCACGGCCACGCCGGAATCCTCCAGCATGTACGCCAGCCGCTCCGCGGGCAGGCCCGGGTCCAGCGGCACGTACGCGCCCCCGGCCTTCAGCACGGCCAGGAGGGAGACCACCATCTCCAGGCTCCGCTCCATCAGCACGCCCACGCGCACTTCGGCGCCCACGCCGCGGCCGCGCAGATGGTGGGCGAGGCGGTTGGCGCGCGCGTTCAGCTCCGCGTACGTGAGCGAATCCGCCTCGAAGCGCACGGCCACCGAGTCCGGCGTGCGATCCGCCTGCGCCTCGAACAGCTGGTGGATGCACAGGTCCGCCGGGACCTCGGCCGCCGTCCGGTTCCACGCCTCCAGCACCAGCCCGCGCTCCGCCTCGCCCAGCAGCTCCAGGCGCGAAAGCCGCACGTCCGCGTCCGCGGCGACCTGCTCCAGCACTCGCGCCAGGTGACCCAGCATCCGCTCGACGGTGCCGCGCTCGAACAGGTCCGTGGCGTAGTTCAGCTCGCCGTGCAGGCCCTGCGGGGTCGCCGAGAGCGTCAGGGAAAGATCGAACTTGGCGATCTCCATGTCCGCGCCGACCCCGCTCACGCTCAGCCCCGGGAGGGTGCCTCCCCCACCCCCGGCGTTCTGCACCGTGAACGACACCTGGAAGAGCGGCGCGTGGCTCAGGCTGCGCTCCGGCTGCAGTTCCGCCACCAGCTTCTCGAAGGGCACCTCCTGGTGCTCGTATGCCCCCAGCGTCACCTCGCGCACCCGGCCCAGCAGCTCACGGAAGCTCGGGTCGCCGGAGAGGTCGGTCCGCAGCACCAGCGTGTTGACGAAGAAGCCGATCAGCTCCTCCACCTCCCGGCGCGTGCGTCCGGCGATGGGGCTGCCGACGACGATGTCCTCGCCCCCGCCGTACTTCGAGAGCAGCACCTGGAAGGCAGACAGCAGCGTCATGTACAGCGTCGCGCCTTCGCCCCGCCCCAGCGCCTGCAGCCGCTCCAGCAGCTCCAGGGAGAGCTGGAACGGCACGGACGCGCCCCGGTACGTCTGCACCGCCGGGCGCGGATGGTCGGTGGGCAGTTCCAGCAGCTCCGGCGCGCCCGCGAGCCGCTCCGTCCAGTACGCCAGCTGCCGGTCCAGGGCCTCGCCCTCCAGCTGCTCGCGCTGCCACACCGCGTAGTCGGCGTACTGCACCGCCAGCTCCGGGAGCGGCGACGCATGCCCCTCGCGGTACGCCTCGTACAGCGCCGAGAACTCGCGAAAGAACACCCCCGTGCTCCACCCGTCGGTGACGATGTGGTGCATCCCCAGCAGCAGCGCGTGGTCTTCCGTGCCCAGCCGCAGCAGCGACGCCTGAAAGAGCGGGCCCGCCGAGAGGTCGTACGCCTGCCCCGCCACCTCGCCGGCACGGCGCCTGACCGCCGCCTCGCGATCCGCATCGCCCAGCGCCGACAGGTCCTCCACCGGCAGCGCGAAGCCGGCGAAGGGCGCGATCACCTGCACCGGCGAGCCGTCCACTTCCGCGAACGTGGTCCGCAGCGACTCGTGCCTGCGGACGATCTCGCCCACGGCGCGCTCCAGCGCCCCGACGTCCGGCGCTCCCCGCAGCCGGAGCGGCCACGCCATGTTGTACGCGGTGCTCCCCGGCTCCAGGCGGTCGATGAACCAGAGCCGCTCCTGCGCAAAGGAGAGCGGCGGCGCACCCGTGCGCTCGGTCGGGACCACCGGCGGAAGCAGCGGCAGCTCCGCGCGGCGCATCTCTTCCACGCGAACGGCCAGCTCCGCCACCGTGGGCCCCTCGAAGAGCGCCCGCAGCGGCAGCTCCACGCCGAACACGGCCCGCACCCGCGAGACCACCCGGATGGCCAGCAGCGAGTGCCCGCCCAGCTCGAAGAAGTTGTCGTTCACGCCCACCCGCTCCAGGCGCAGCACCTCCGCCCAGATCTCCGCCAGCACCTCTTCGGCCGGCGTTCGCGGCGCCACGTACCGGTCCTCCGCCGACGCCAGCTCCGGCGCGGGGAGTGCCCGCACGTCCAGCTTGCCGTTCGGCGTCAGCGGCAGCGCCTCCAGCCCCACGAACGCGGCCGGCACCATGTACTCCGGCAGGCTCTGCCGCAGGTGCGCGCGCAGCGCATCCGCCTCCACGGCACCGACGACGTACGCCACCAGCCGCTGCTCGCCCGACGCATCGTCGCCGACGATCACCCGCGCCTCGCGCACGTCCGGGTGCGCCGAAAGCACGGCCTCGATCTCCCCCGGCTCGATCCGGAAGCCGCGGATCTTCACCTGCTCGTCCACGCGGCCAATGAACTCCAGCCGCCCGTCCGCCTTCCACCGCAGCCGGTCTCCGCTGCGGTACATCCGCGTTCCCGGCTCCGTGGCGAACGGGTCAGGAACGAAGCGCTCCGCCGTCAGCCCCGGGCGATCCAGGTAGCCGCGCACCACGCCGTCGCCGCCCACGTACGCCTCGCCGGGCACCCCCACCGGCACGGGGTTCAAGGCGGAATCGAGGAGATAGATCCGCTGGTTGCCCGTGGCTCGGCCCACGGAGACCGTCAGCGCGTCCTCCGCGACGTGCTCCACCTGCTCCCACGAGCACCAGGCGGTCGTCTCCGTCGGCCCGTACATGTGCAGCAGGCGCTCGGGGCCGCCGGCCTTCAGCAGCCGACGCACGCTGTCCGCGTCCACGGCCTGCCCGCCAAAGAGCACGTCGCGCAGCGGCGCGAAGATGTCCGGCAGCTCGCGCGAGAGCTGGTTCAGCAGCGCCGTCGTTTGATACAGCGTGGTGATGCGCTCGTCGCGCAGCATCCGGTACAGCGCGGGAGGCGAGAGGAGGACGTCCCGGGGGATGCCGACGAGCGTCGCCCCGTTCAGCAGCGCGCCGAACATCTCGAAGACCAGCGCGTCGAAGCTCGCGTTCGATGCCTGCGCGATGCGGTCGCCCGGCTGGATCTGGACGTAGTCGGTTTCGATGACCAGCTGGATGACGTGGCGATGGGCCACCATCACGCCCTTGGGCTTGCCCGTGCTCCCGCTGGTGTAGACGATGTACGCCAGGTTCTCCGCCGTCGCCCCGCTGCCCGGCGCCTCGGCGGATTCGGATGCGAGGGCGTCCGCCGCCTGGTCGAGGTGGACGACGGGCAGATCGCCGGCCTCCACCGCCCCCGCCAGGTCGCCGCGGCTGAGCAGCACGCGAACGCTGCTGTCCGCGAGCATCAGGCGCAGCCGCTCGGCCGGATACCCCGGGTCCAGCGGCACGTAGCAGCCGCCCGCCTTCAGCACCGCGAGGATCGAGACGATCAGTTCCGCGCTGCGCTCCAGCAGCACGCCCACGCGATCGTCCGGTCCGACACCCAGACGGACGAGGTGATTCGCCAGCCGATTCGCCCGCGCGTCCAGCTCCCGGTACGTCAGCGACTCCTCGCCCCAGGCCAGCGCCACGGCATCCGGCCGCTCCCGCACCTGCGCGTCGAAGAGATCGTTGATGCCGACGCCCCGCGGATACGGACGCTCCGTCCGGTTCCACTCCTCCACGACCCGGGCGCGCTCCTCCGGCCCCGTGAGCGCCAGGCGCGAGAGCCGCACGTCCGCGTCTTCGGCGACCTGCTCCAGCACCCGCGCCAGGTGGCCCAGCATCCGCTGGATGGTGCCCCGCTCGAAGAGCTCGGTGCTGTAGTTCAGTCCGCCGCGCAGGCCCTGGGGGGTCGCCGTGAGCGTCAGGGAGAGATCGAACTTGGCGATCTCCATCTCCGCACCGATGCCGCCGACCTTCAGGCCGGCGAGCGCGTCTCCCCGGCCCTCGGCGGTGGTCAGCGTGAACACCACCTGGAAGAGCGGCGAGTGGCTCATCGACCGCTCGGGCTGCAGCTCCGCCACCAGCTTTTCGAACGGCACGTCCTGGTGCTCGTACGCGCCCAGCGTCGCCTCGCGCACCCGCCGCAGCACCTCGCGAAAGCTCGGGTCGCCGGAGAGGCGGGTCCGCAGCACCAGCGCGTTGACGAAGAAGCCGATCAGGTCCTCCACCTCCGCGCGCGTGCGCCCGGCGATGGGGCTGCCCACCACCACGTCGTCGCTGCCGGCGTACTTGCCCAGCAGCACCTGGAAAGCGGACAGCAGCGTCATGAACAGCGTCGCGCCCTCGCTCTGCCCCAGCGCCTGCAGCCGCTCCAGCAGCTCGGGGGCAAGCTCGAACGGGACCGCCGCCCCCCGGTACGTCTGCACCGCCGGGCGGGGGCGGTCCGTGGGCAGCTCCAGCAGCTCCGGCGCACCCGTCAGCCGCTCGCGCCAATACGCCAGCTGCCGCTCCAGGGCCTCGCCCGCCAGCTGCTCGCGCTGCCAGACGGCGTAGTCGGCGTACTGCACCGCCAACTCGGGGAGCGGCGACTCGCGCCCCTCGCGGTACGCCGCGTACAGCGCCGAGAACTCGCGGGCGAGCACCCCCAGGCTCCACCCGTCGCTGACGATGTGGTGCATCCCCGTCAGCAGCACGTGATCGTCGGCGGCCAGCCGCAGCAGCACCGCACGGAAGAGCGGTCCCGCGGAGAGGTCGAAGGGCCGCAGCGCCTCCTCGCCGGCGCGCCGCCTGGCCGCCGCCTCGCGATCCGCGTCGCCCAGCGCCGAAAGGTCCTCCACCGGCAGAGCGAAGCCAGAGAAGGGCTCGATGGCCTGCACCGGCGAGCCGTCCACCTCGCGGAAGGTGGTGCGCAGCGACTGGTGGCGACGGACGATCTCGCCCAGCGCGCGCTCCAGCGCCCCGACGTCCGGCGTTCCCCGCAGCCGGAGCGACCAGGCCATGTTGTACACGGTGCTCCCCGGCTCCAGCCGGTCCATGAACCAGAGCCGCTCCTGCGCAAACGACAGCGGCGCGGGGCCGCCACTCTCGCGGGGGCGGATGGCGCCCGGCTCGTCCGCCTGGCCGGCCTGCTTGCGGAGGATCTTCTGCAGCAGGGCCCGGCGCTCCGGGGACAGCTTGTCCACCCGTCCGAGTACTTCGCTCATCGAGCCTTCTCTATCCAGTATGGCCGCGGCGTGAGCCAGGGCGGCTCGCGATTGCGACGGAAAATCAGTCCCTGCCCAGAAGCTCCATCACCTCGTCTTCCGACAGCCCCTCCAGCTGGTCCAGCGCGGCCATGAGGTCCTGCTCCTCCGCCCGCGCCAGCACCAGGCTTTCCAGCTGCGGCGCCAGACCGGCCACGGTGGGCGTCTCGAACAGCGCCCGCAGCGGCAGCTCCACGCCGAACACCACGCGCACCCGCGAGACCACGCGCGTGGCCAGCAGCGAGTGGCCGCCCAGCTCGAAGAAGTTGTCCTCCACCCCCACCCGCTCCAGGCGCAGCACCTCGGCCCAGATCCCGGCCAGCACCTCCTCCACCTCCGTCCGCGGCGCCACGTACCGGTCCTCCGCCGACGCCAGCTCCGGCGCGGGGAGCGCCCGGACGTCGAGCTTGCCGTTGGGCGTCAGCGGCAGCTGCTCCAGCCCCACGAACGCAGCCGGCACCATGTACTCCGGCAGGCTCTGCCGCAGGTGCGCGCGCAACGCATCCGCCTCCACGGCGCCGACGACGTACGCCACCAGCCGCTTCTCGCCCGACGCATCGTCGCCGACGATCACCCGCGCCTCGCGCACGTCCGCGTGCGCCGAGAGCACGGCCTCGATCTCCCCCGGCTCGATGCGGAATCCGCGGATCTTCACCTGCTCGTCCACGCGGCCGATGAACTCCAGCCGCCCATCCGCCTTCCACCGCAGCCGGTCTCCGCTGCGGTACATCCGCGTCCCCGGCTCACGGCCGAACGGATCGGGAACGAAGCGCTCCGCCGTCAGCCCCGGGCGGTCCAGGTAGCCGCGCACCACGCCGTCACCGCCCACGTACGCCTCGCCCGGCACGCCCACCGGCACCGGGTTCAGGGCGGAATCCAGGAGATAGATCCGCTGGTTCCCCGTGGCCCGCCCGACGGAGACCGTCAGCGCGTCGTCCGCGACGTGCTCCACCGGCTCCCACGAGCACCAGGCGGTCGTCTCCGTCGGCCCGTACATGTGCAGCAGGCGCTCGGGGCCGCCGGCCTTCAGCAGCCGACGCACGCTGTCCGCGTCCACGGCCTGCCCGCCAAAGAGCACGTCGCGCAGCGGCGCGAAGATGTCCGGCAGCTCGCGCGAGAGCTGGTTCAGCAGCGCCGTCGTCTGGTAGAGCGTGGTGATGCGCTCGTCGCGCAGCATCCGGTACAGCGCGGGAGGCGAGAGGAGGACGTCCCGGGGGATTCCGACCAGCGTGGCCCCGTTCAGCAGCGCGCCGAACATCTCGAAGACCAGCGCGTCGAAGCTCGCGTTCGATGCCTGCGCGATGCGGTCGCCCGGCCGGATCTGCACGTAGTCGGTGTCGATGACGAGTTGCACGACGTGGCGGTGGGCCACCATGACGCCCTTGGGCTTGCCCGTGCTGCCGCTGGTGTAGACGATGTACGCCAGGTTCTCCGCCGTCGCCCCGCTCGACGGCGCCTCGGCCGATTCGGACGCGAGGGCGCCCGCCGCCTGGTCGAGGTGGACGACGGGCAGATCGCCGGCCTCCACTGCCCCCGCCAAGTCGCCGCGGCTGAGCAGCACGCGAACGCTGCTGTCGGCGAGCATCAGGCGCAGCCGCTCGGGCGGATACCCCGGGTCCAGCGGCACGTAGCAGCCGCCCGCCTTCAGCACGGCCAGGATGGAGACGATCAGCTCCGCGCTCCGCTCCAGCAGCACGCCCACCCGCGCATCGGGGCCCACGCCGAGCCGGACGAGGTGGTGTGCGAGCCGGTTCGACCGCGCGTCCAGCTCCCGATACGTCAGCGACTCGTCGCCCCAGGCCAGCGCCACGGCATCGGGCCGCTCCCGCACCTGCGCGTCGAAGAGCTCGTTGATGCCGGCGCCTCGCGGATACGGGCGCTCCGTCCGGTTCCACTCCTCCACGACCCGGGCACGCTCCTCCGGCCCCGTGAGCGCCAGGCGCGAGAGGCGCACGTCCGCATCGTCCGCGACCTGCTCCAGCACCCGCGCCAGGTGGCCCAGCATCCGCTCGATGGTGCCGCGCTCGAAGAGGTCGGTGGCGTAGTTCAGTCCGCCGAACAGGCCCTGGGGGGTCGCCGAGAGCGTCAGGGAAAGGTCGAACTTGGCGATCTCCATCGCCGCACCGACGCCGCCGACCGTCAGGCCCGCAAGCGCGCCGCCTCCGCCCCCACCCCCGCCGTCCTGCAGGGTGAACGACACCTGGAAGAGCGGCGAATGGCTCATCGACCGCTCCGGCTGCAGCTCCGCCACCAGCCGCTCGAACGGCACCTCCTGGTGCTCGTACGCGCCCAGCGTCATCTCCCGCACCCGCCGCAGCGTCTCGCGGAAGGACGGGTCGCCGGAGAGGTCGGTCCGCAGCGCCAGCGTGTTGACGAAGAAGCCGATCAGCCCCTCCACCTCGCCACGCCCGCGCCCGGCGATGGGGGTGCCCACGACGACGTCCTCGCTGCCGGCGTACTTCGACAGGAGCACCTGGAAGGCACCCAGCAGCGTCATGTACAGCGTCGCGCCCTCGCCGCGCCCCAGCGCCTGCAAGCGCTCCAGCAACTCGGGGGCAAGCTCGAACGGAACCGTCGCGCCCCGGAACGTCTGCACCGCCGGCCGGGGACGGTCCGTGGGCAGCTCCAGCAGCTCCGGCGCGCCGGCCAGCCGCTCGCGCCAGTACGCCAGCTGCCGGTCCAGCACCTCGCCCGCCAGCTGCTCGCGCTGCCAGACGGCGTAGTCGGCGTACTGCACCGGCAGCTCGGGGAGCGGCGACTCGCGCCCCTCGCGGAAGGCCGCGTACAGCGCGGAAAGCTCGCGGAAGAACACGCCCATGCTCCACCCGTCGCTGACGATGTGGTGCATGGAGAGCAGCAGCACGTGGTCTTCCTCGCCCAGCCGCAGCAGCGCGGCGCGGAAGAGCGGTCCCGCCGAGAGGTCGAACGTTCGCCGCGCGTCGTCCTCCGCGCGCTGCCTGGCCGCCGCCTCGCGATCCGCATCGCCCAGCGCCGACAGGTCCTCCACCGGCAGGGCGAAGCCGGCGAAGGGCGCGATCATCTGCACCGGCGCACCGTCCGCCTGGCGGAAGACGGTGCGCAGCGCCTCGTGCCTGCGGACGATCTCGGCGAGCGCGCGCTCCAGCGCCGGCCCGTCCAGCGCACCGGCCAGGCGCCACGCCATGGGGACGTTGTAGGCGGTGCTCCCCGGCTGCAGCCGGTCCAGGAACCACAGCCGCTCCTGCTCGAAGGAGAGCGGAAGGGCATCCGTGCGCTCCACCGGCAGCACCGGCGGCAGCATCGGCATCCCGCTGCGGCGCTCATCCTCCACCGCCCTGGCCAGCTCGGCCACCGTGGGTCCCTCGAACAGCGATCGCAGCGGCAGCTCCACGCCGAACACGGCCCGGATGCGCGAGACCACCCGGATGGCCAGCAGCGAGTGCCCGCCCAGCTCGAAGAAGTTGTCGTTCACGCCCACCCGCTCCAGGCGCAGCACCTCCGCCCAGATCTCCGCCAGCACCTCTTCGGCCGGCGTTCGCGGCGCCACGTACCGGTCCGCCGCCGACGCGAGCTCCGGGACCGGGAGCGCCCGGACGTCCAGCTTGCCGTTCGGCGTCAGCGGCAGCTGCTCCAGCCCCACGAACGCGGCCGGCACCATGTACTCCGGCAGGCTCTGCCACAGGTGCTCCCGCAGCCCGGCCGCCTGGACGCCGCCCACGACGTACGCCACCAGCCGCTGCTCGCCCGACGCGTCCCTGCCCGCGATCACCCGCGCCTCGCGCACGTCCGCGTGCGCAGAGAGCACGGCCTCGATCTCCCCCGGCTCGATCCGGAAGCCGCGGATCTTCACCTGCTCGTCCACGCGGCCAATGAACTCCAGCCGCCCGTCCGCCTTCCACCGCAGCCGGTCTCCGCTTCGGTACATCCGCGCGCCGGGCTCCGCCGCGAACGGGTCCGGAACGAAGCGCTCCGCCGTGAGCCCCGGACGGTCCAGGTAGCCGCGCACCACGCCGTCGCCGCCCACGTACGCCTCGCCGGGCACCCCCACCGGCACGGGGTTCAGGGCGGAATCCAGCAGGTAGATCCGCTGGTTCCCCGTGGCCCGCCCGACGGAGACCGTGAGCGCGTCCTCCGCCACCTGCTCCACCCGCTCCCACGAGCACCAGGCCGTCGTCTCCGTGGGCCCGTACATGTGCAGCAGGCGCTGGGGCCCACCGGCCTTCAGCAGGCGGCGCACGCTGTCCGCGTCCACGGCCTGCCCGCCGAAGAGCACGTCGCGCAGCGGCGCGAAGATGTCCGGCAGCTCGCGCGAAAGCTGGTTCAGCAGCGCCGTCGTCTGGTAGAGCGTGGTGATGCCGTTCTCGCGGAGGAACTCGCGCAGCGCGGGGGGCGAAAGGAGGACGTCACGGGGAATGCCGACGAGCGTCGCCCCGTTCAGCAGCGCGCCGAACATCTCGAAGACCAGCGCGTCGAAGCTCGCGTTCGATGCCTGCGCGACGCGGTCGCCCGGCCGGATCTGCACGTAGTCCGTCTCGCACACGAGCTGGACGACGTGCCGGTGGGCCACCATCACCCCCTTGGGCTTGCCGGTGCTCCCGCTGGTGTAGACGACGTACGCCAGGTTCTCCGCCGTCGCCCCGCTGAGGGGCGCCTCGGCCGATTCCGACGCGATCGCGTCCGCCCCCTGGTCCAGGTGGACGATGTCCAGGTCTCCGGCCTCCACCTCCTCCGCCAGGCCGCCGCGGCTGAGCAGCACGCGAACGCCGCTGTCGCGCATCATCAGGCTCAGCCGCTCGGCCGGATACCCCGGGTCCAGCGGGACGTACGCGCCTCCGGCCTTGAGCACGGCCAGGATGGAGACGATCAGCTCCGCGCTCCGCTCCAGCAGCACGCCCACGCGATCGTCCGGTCCCACGCCCCGGCGGACCAGGTGGTTGGCCAGCCGGTTGGCCCGCGCGTCCAGCTCCCCGTAGCTGAGCGACTCCCCGCCCCAGGCCAGCGCCACGGCATCGGGCCGCTCCCGCACCTGCGCCTCGAAGAGCTCGTTGATGCCGACGCCCCGCGGATACGGGCGCTCCGTCCGGTTCCACGCCTCCACGACCCGGGCGCGCTCCTCCGGCCCGGCGAGCGCCAGGCGCGAGAGCCGCACGTCCGCGTCGCCGGCGACCTGCTCCAGCACCCGCGCCAGGTGGCCCACCATCCGCTCGATGGTGGGGCGCTCGAAGAGGTCGGTGGCGTAGTTCAGCGCGCCACGCAGGCCCCGGGCGGTGGGCGCGAGCGTCAGGGAGAGATCGAACTTGGCGTTCTCCGTCGCCGCACCGAGGCCGCCGGCCTTGGGGTCCGCGGGCGCGTCTCCCCCGCCCCCGGCTTCCTGCAGGGTGAACATCACCTGGAAGAGCGGCGAGTGGCTCATGGACCGCTCCGGCCGCAGCTCGGCCACCAGCTTCTCGAACGGCATCTCCTGGTGCTCGTACGCCCCCAGCGTGACGTCGCGGACCCGCCGCAGGGTCTCGCGGAAGCTCGGGTCACCCGAGAGGCTGGTGCGCAGGACCAGCGTGTTGACGAAGAGGCCGATCAGCCCCTCCACCTCGCCGCGCGTGCGTCCGGCGATGGGGCTCCCCACCACCACGTCCTCGCTGCCGGCGTACTTGCCCAGCAGCACCTGGAAGGCGGACAGCAGCGTCATGTACAGCGTCGCGCCCTCGCCCTGCGCCAGCGCCTGCAAGCGCTCCAGCAGCTCGGGGGCAAGCTCCACCGGGACCGACGCACCCCGGTACGTCTGCACCGGCGGGCGGGGACGGTCCGTGGGCAGCTCCAGCAGCTCCGGCGCGCCCGACAGGCGCTCCCGCCAGTACGCCAGCTGCCGGTCCAGGGGCTCGCCCGCCAGCTGCTCGCGCTGCCACACCGCGTACTGGGCGTACTGCACCGGCAGCTCGGGGAGCGGCGACCCACGCCCCTCGCGGTACGCCTCGTACAGCGCCGAGATCTCGCGGGCGAGCACCCCCATGCTCCACCCGTCGCTGACGATGTGGTGCATCGCGAACAGGAGCGCGTGATCCTCGGCATCCAGCCGCAGCAGCACCGCGCGGAAGAGGGGGCCCGCAGAGAGATCGAACGCCCGCCGCGCCTCCTCGCCGGCCCGCCGCCGGAGCGCCGCCGCGCGATCCACATCGCCCAGGTGCGACAGGTCCTCCACCGGCAGGGCGAACCCGCCGAAGGGCGCGATCACCTGCACCGGCGCGCCGTCCACCTCGGTGAACGTCGTCCGCAGCACCTCGTGGCGCCGCACGATCTCGCCCAGGGCGCGCTCCAGGGCCCGCTCGTCCAGCGCACCCGGCAGCCGCAGCGCGGCGGAAAGGTTGTAGACGGCGCTTCCGGGCTCCAGCCGGTCGATGAACCAGAGCCGCTCCTGCGCGAACGAGGTGGGCGCGGTCCGCGTCCGGCCGATCTTCTCGAGGAGGATCTTCCGCAGCAGCTCCTGCTTCTCGCTGCGCGAGAGCGTGCCGGCCGGCTCGGGGGGGACGGTCATTGCGATTTTTGGTTCTTCAGGGTTGCGCGCCCAGGAGGCGATCCAGCTCTTCTTCCGACAGCTCGTCGAGCATCGCGAGCAGGTGGTGCGGGTTGGCCTCGGGGCCCGCCGCCGGCTCGGACACCGGTCCCGCCACGGCCACCGCCCCCCGTTGCGCCAGGACGCCGGCCAGCCCCTCCACCGTGGGATGCTCGAAGACCGCGCGCAGCGGCAGCTCCACGTTGAACAGCTCGCGGACCCGCGACACCACCCGCGTGGCCAGCAGGGAGTGCCCACCCAGCTCGAAGAAGTGGTCGTGCACCCCCACCCGCTCCAGCCGCAGCAGCTCCGCCCAGATCCCCGCCAGCACCTCCTCCACCGGCGTCCGCGGCGCCACGTACCGCTCCTCGCCCGACGCCAGCTCCGGCGCGGGGAGCGCCCGGACGTCCAGCTTGCCGTTGGGCGTCAGCGGCAGCTGCTCCAGCACCACGAAGGCGGCGGGCACCATGTGCTCCGGCAGGCGCTCGCGCAGGTGCGCCCGCAGCCCGGCCGCCTCCACGCCTCCGACGACGTACGCCACCAGCCGCTTCTCCCCGGGCACGTCCTCGCGCACGATCACCCGCGCGCCGCGCACCTCCGCGTGCGCCGACAGCACCGCCTCGATCTCCCCCGGTTCGATGCGGAAGCCGCGCACCTTCACCTGCGCGTCCACCCGCCCCAGGAACTCCAGCTCGCCCCGGGCCGACCACCGCACCCGGTCGCCCGTCCGGTAGAGCCGCGCCCCGGTCTCGTCGCCGAACGGATCAGGAACGAACCGTTCCGCCGTCAGTCCCGGCCGGCCCAGGTAGCCGCGGACCACGCCCGCGCCTCCCACGTACAGCTCGCCGGGGATGCCGATTGGAGCTGGACGGCCGACGGCGTCCAGCACGTACGCCCGCACGTTCTCCAGCGGGCGGCCGATCGCCGGCACACGCCCATCCGCCTCGCAGGCGGCGGACGTCGCGCAGACCGTGACCTCCGTCGGCCCGTAGGCGTTCACGAAGGCACGGCCCCCGCTCCACCGCTCCACCGTGGCGGCGTCGACCGCTTCGCCCGCGCTCACCACCGTGCGAAGGGCCGGCAGGTCGTCCGGCGCGAGGACGGCCAGTACCGGCGGCGGCAGGGTGGCCACGGTGACCTGCCCGCGCCGCAGCGTCTCCAGCAGCGCCTGGCCGGGGAGCAGCGCCTCGCGCGGCGCCATCACCAGCGCGGCACCGCTCAGCAGCGCATCGAACACCTCCGCCACCGCCGCGTCGAACGACAGCGAGGCGAACTGCAGGACGCGGCTGCTGCCGTCGATGCCGAAGCGGCGGGCCTGCGCGTACGCCAGGTTGGGAACGCCGCGGTGGGGCACCATCACCCCCTTGGGCCGCCCCGTGCTCCCGGACGTGTGGATGACGTACGCCAGCTGGTCGGGCGATACGCCGCGCTCCGGGTTCTCCGCGGACTCCGCCGCGATCCGCGCACGGTCCCCATCCACGCTCACCACCGCGACGCCGTCCCCGGCGGGGAGCGCGCCGCGCAGCGACGCCTGCGTCACCAGCACGGGCACGGCCGCGTCGGCCATCACGTACGCCAGCCGCTCGGCCGGATACGACGGATCGAGCGGGACGTAGGCGCCCCCCGCTTTCAGCACGGCCAGGACGGCGACGATCATCTCCGGCCCGCGCTCCAGGCAGATCCCCACCCGCGTCTCAAGCCCCACGCCGAGACCGGCGAGGTGGTGCGCCAGCCGGTTGGCCCGTGCGTTCAACGCGCCGTAGCACAGGGTCTCCCCCTCGAACTCCAGTGCCACCGCGTCGGGTGTGCGCGCCGCCTGCGCCTCGAACAGCTCGTGGATGCACCGGTCCGCCGGAACGTCGGCCGCCGTCCGGTTCCACTCCTCCAGCACGAGCGTGCGCTCCGCCTCGCCGAGCAGCTCCAGCCCCGAAAGCCGCACGTCCGCGTCCGCGACGACCTGCTCCAGCACCCGCTCCAGGTGCCCCAGCATCCGCCGGACGGTGGAGCGGTCGAAGAGGTCGGTGCTGTACTCCAGCATGCCCTGGACGCCGCCGTCGTGCGGGATGGCGGTGAGCGCCAGGTCCACCTTGGTGGTCGTCACCTCCGCCGCCACCCCGTCCATCCGCAGCCCCGCCAGGCCGGAGCCGGGGCCGGACCCGGAGCGGTCGAGGTTCTGGAGGATGAACATCACCTGGAAGAGCGGCGCGTGGCCCAGGGAGCGCACGGGCTGCAGCTCGGCCACCAGCCGCTCGAACGGCACCTCCTGGTGCTCGTAGGCGCCCAGCGTCCCCTCGCGCACGCGCCCCAGCAGCTCGCGGAACGTGGGGTCTCCACCGAGATCCGTGCGCAGCACCAGCGTGTTGGCGAAGAAGCCGATCAGCTCCTCCACCTCGCGCCGCGTGCGCCCGGCGATCGGCGATCCCACGACGATGTCCTCGCTCCCGCTGTACTTCGACAGCAGCAGCTGGAAGGCGGACAGCATCACCATGTACAGCGTGGCGCCCTCGCCGCGGCCCAGCGCCTGGAGACCGTCCAGCAGCGCGCGCGGCAGGGTGAACGTCTCCCGCGCGCCTCGATGCGACTGCACCGCGGGCCGGGGGCGGTCCGACGGCAGCTCCAGCAGCGCCGGCGCGCCCGCCATCCGCTCCTTCCAGTAGCCCACCTGCCGGTCCAGCACCTCGCCCTGCAGCTGCTCGCGCTGCCATACGGCGTAGTCCGCGTACTGCACCGGCAGCGGCGGGAGCGGATCGGGCTCGCCGCGCGCGAAGGCGGCATACAGCGCAGACAGCTCGCGGTGCAGCACGCCCGTCGACCAGCCGTCGGTGACGATGTGGTGGATGCACAGCAGCAGCACGTGCTCCTCGTCCGCCAGCCGCAGCAGCGCGGCGCGGAAGAGCGGGCCCTGGGCCAGGTCGAACGGACGCGCCGCATCCTCCCGCGCGCGCCGCCGCACCTCCGTCTCGCACGCCGTTCCGTCGAGCCCCGACAGGTCGTCCACCGGCAGGGCGAATCCGCCGAAGGGCGCGATCACCTGCACCGCGCCTTCGCCTGCCTCGCGGAAGACGGTCCGCAGCGACTCGTGGCGGCGGACGATCTCGCCCAGGCTCCGCTCCAGCGCGTGCACGTCCAGCGCGCCGCCCAGGCGCAGCACGGCGGGCTGATTGTACGACGCGCTCCCGCCCTCCAGCCGGTCCAGGAACCAGAGGCGCTCCTGAGCGAACGAGAGCGGGAGGGGACGATCACGATCGATACGGACGACCGGCGGCAGCACCGGAAGCCCGGCGCGGCGCATCTCCTCCACGCGCACGGCCAGCTCCGCCACCGTGGGCCCCTCGAAGAGCGCGCGCAGCGGAAGCACGACACCCAGCGCGTTCTGCACCCGCGACAACAGCCGCGTCGCCAGCAGCGAATGCCCGCCGAGGGCGAAGAAGTCGTCATCCACGCCGACGGATTCCAGGCGCAGGACCTCGGCCCAGAGCTGCGCCAGGATCTCCTCCGTGGGCGTGCGCGGCGCGGCGGGACGCGCGTCCGTCCCGGCCGATTCGGGCTCCGGCAGCGCGCGGCGGTCCAGCTTGCCGTTCGCCGTCAGCGGAAGCCGGTCCAGCCGCACGTACGCGGACGGCACCATGTACTCCGGCAGCAGCGCCTTGAGATGCGCCCGGAGCGCGGCGATTTCCGGCTCGACCGATCCCTCGACAGGGACCCAGTAGGCGACGAGACGTCGGTCGCCCGCGTCCGCCTCGCGCGCGATCACGGCGGCTTCCCGGATGGACGGGTGCGACGCCAGGGCGGATTCCACCTCGCCCAGCTCCACGCGGAAGCCGCGCACCTTGACCTGCTGGTCGGCGCGCCCCATCGGCTCCACCTCCCCGTCGGGGCGGTAGCGGCCCAGGTCGCCCGTGCGGTACAGGCGGTCGGCCGGGTCGCCCGTCCACGGGTTCACCAGGAACCGCTCCGCCGCCAGTGCGGGGTCGTTCAGGTAGCCGGCGGCCAGGTGCGGCGAGCGCATCCAGATCTCGCCCACCTCGCCGATCCCCGCGATCTCCCCCGACGCGTTGCGCACCAGCAGCTGCACCCCGGGGATCCCGCATCCGAGGGGGATGATCTCCTTCTGCTCGGCGTCGGGATGGACCACGTGGTACGATACGGCGCGCTGCGTCTCGGTAGACCCGTAGTAGTTGACCACGCGCAGGTTGGGCGCGAGCGCCGCCAGCCGCTGCACGTCCGCGCGGCGGAGGACGTCGCCCACGAAGAACGCGCGGTGCAGCGAATCGATCCGCTCGCCCTCCGCCGCGTCGGCCAGCAGCTGCCCCATGGCCGGCGTAAGGTGCGCCACGGTGATCCCCGCCTCGCGCATCCACCGCGCAAGGTAGCCGGGCGTGCCCACCTCGTCCGGCAGCGGTGCCACCACCGCCGCGCCCGTCTGCAGCGGCGTAAAGACGTCGCGGTGCAGCGGGTCGTGCGCCAGGCCGCTCAGCAAGCTGTACCGGTCCGCCGCGCCCAGCCCGAAGCGCTGCGCCAGCCAGGGGGTGAAGTGCGTGAGGGACGAGTGGCGCCCCATCACCGCCTTGGGCGTTCCCGTGGTCCCCGACGTGAACGACAGGTACGCCAGCGTGTCCGGTCCCACGTCCACGGACACGGGGGATGGGGACGAGGGGATGCCGTCCACCTCCTCCGCCGCGCGGCCGTCGCGCGGACGGAGGACGAGCCGCGTCCGAATGGTCTCATCCAGCAGCGCCATCACCTCGCCGGGCAGATCCGCCGCGGCGGCAAGGTGCAGGTGCGCGGCGGGACGGGCGATGCGGACGTAGTCGCCCAGGCGCGCGGCGGGATACGCGGGATCCAGCACCAGGAACGCCGCGCCGCTCTTGATCGTCCCCACCAGCGCGCGGACCAGCGCCGCGCTCCGGTGGCCGGTGATGGCGACGACGTCCCCCACGCCCACGCCGGCATCCGCCAGCGCGCGGGCGACGCCGTCCGTGGCGGCGTCCAGCTCCGCGTACGTCCAGCGCTCGCGCGGGTCCTCCACCGCCAGCGCGTCCGGCGTGCGGCGCGCCTGCGCGGCGAACACTTCGTGGACCGCGCCGCGCCAGGTGGCGTCCAGCGGCTCGGCCGGGTCGGGAAGGACGCCGCGGGCCGCGTCCGTCGCCAGCGACAGCGCGCCCACGCGGGTCTCCGGCGCGGCTGCGGCCTGGCGGAGCACGCCCTGGAGCTGCGCCAACAGCTCGCGCATCCGCGCCGCGTCGAAGAGGTCGGCTGCGTAGACGAGGTGGATGACGATCCCCCCGTCCCCCTCGCCCACGTACAGCGTGAGGTCGAACTTGCTGGGCAGCTCGCCGCCCGTGCCGCCCCCCGCCACATCCAACCCCTCGGCCTGGAAGGCGCCGTCCTGGAAGTTGGCCAGGTTGAGCATCACCTGGAACACGGGGGCGTGCGACAGGCTGCGCTCCGGACGCACCTCCTCCAGCACCCGCTCGAAGGGCACATCCTGGTGCGCGTACGCGGACAGCGTCGTCTCGCGCACCCGCCCCAGCAACTCGCGGAAGCTCGGGTCGCCCGAGAGGTCGGTCCGCAGCGCCAGGGAGTTGAGGAAGAGGCCGATCATCCGGTCCGTCTCCGCCCGCGTCCGCCCCGCGATCGGCGTCCCCACGACGACGTCCTCCTGCCCCGCCAGGCGTCCCAGCACCACGTCCAGCGCGGCCAGGAGGACCATGAACAGCGTGGCGCCCTCGCGGCGGGCAAGGGCGTTCACCTCCGCCGCCAGGCCGGACGGGACGACCAGGCGCTCGACGGCGCCGCGGTGCGACTCCACCGGCGGCCGGGGACGGTCCGTCGGCAGCTCCAGCAGCGCCGGAGCGCCGTCCAACGCCTGCCGCCAGAACTCCACCTGCCGCTCCAGCGTGGCGCCGGACAGGCGCTCGCGCTGCCACACCGCGTAGTCCGCGTACTGCAGCGCAGGCTCCGGCAGCGGCGACGCTTCGCCGCGCGAGAAGGCGCCGTAGAGCGCGGAGAGCTCCTCCACCAGCACCCCCAGCGACCACCCGTCGCCGATGGCGTGGTGCAGGTTCAGGTGGAGATGCTGCTCGTCGTCGGCGACGTGGACGAGCGACGCGCGGAAGAGCGGCCCGCGCGCCAGCTCGAAGCGGTGCCGCGAGGCTTCGGCAGCCAGCCGGCCGGCCACGGCCCGCCGCTCGGCGTCCGGCAGGTGCCGCAGGTCGGTGACCGACAGGTCGAACGCGGCCGGGGCCGGGGCGATCCGCTGCACGGGGACCCCGTCCACGGCGGGCAGCGTGGTGCGCAGCGGCTCGTGGCGGCGCACCAGCTCGGCCAGCGCGCGGCGGAGCGCATCGGCGTCCAGGCGGCCGGTGAGGCGGTACGAGAACGGGATGGCGTACACCGGGCTTCCCGGGTCCAGCGCATCCACGAACCACAGCCGCTCCTGCGCGAACGTCGCCGGCAGGTCGCCCGCGCGCGCCGCGGGGGCGATGGCATCCTCGGCGGCCGCCGCGCCGCTGCCGCGCAGGCGCTCGATCTCAGCCGCGAGCCCGGCAAGGACCGGCCGCTCGAAGACGGCGCGCAGGGGAAGCTCCACGCCGAAGACCGCGCGGACGCGCGCGGCGACGCGGGTGGCCAGCAGCGAGTGCCCGCCCAGCTCGAAGAAGCTCTCCTCCGCCCCTACCCGCTCCAGCCGCAGCACTTCCGCCCAGATCCCCGCCAGCACCTCCTCGGCCGGCGTGCGCGGCGCCACGTACCGGTCCGCGCCGGCCGCGTACTCCGGCGCCGGCAGCGCCTTGCGGTCCAGCTTGCCGTTCGGCGTCAGCGGGAGCGCGTCCAGGAAGACGAACGCGGAGGGAACCATGTACTCCGGCAGGCCCTGGCGCACGTGCGCGCGCAGCGCCTCCGCCTCCGCTTCACCCACGACGTACGCCGCCAGCCGGCGGTCGCCCGTCTCGTCCTCGCGCGCGGCGACGGCGCAGTCCCGTACGCCGTCTGCCTGGCGCAGCACGGCCTCGATCTCGCCCAGCTCGATGCGGTAGCCGCGCACCTTGACCTGGTGGTCGTTGCGGCCCAGGAACTCCAGCGTTCCGTCCGGCCGCCAGCGCGCGAGATCGCCCGTGCGGTACACGCGCGCGCCCGGCTCCACGGCGAACGGGTCGGGCACGAACTTCTCCGCCGAAAGCCCCGGCCGCCCCAGGTAGCCGCGCGCCACCCCCGCCCCGCCGATGTACAGCTCGCCCGGGACGCCCGCCGGCACCGGGGACAGGTACCGGTCCAGCACGTACACCCGCGTGTTCGCCACCGGCGCGCCGATGGAGACGTGCCCGCGGCCCAGGTCCGTCCCCGCGCCCGGCTGCTGCGCCGCGCCCAACCGCTGCGCCGTGGACCAGATGGTAGTCTCCGTGGGCCCGTACACGTTCCACAGCGCGCCCACGCGCTCGCGCAGCCGGATGGCGAGCTCCGCCGGGAGCGCCTCGCCGCCGCTGAGGGCGCGCAGATGCTCCGCGCCCTCCCAGCCGGCGTCCAGGAGGAGCCGCCAGGTCGCGGGCGTGGCCTGCAGCACGGTCCCGCCGCCCGCGCCGATCGCCGCGCGCAGCAGGGCGGGATCGGACGCCGCGGCGCGGTCCAGGATCTCCACCCGCGCGCCCGAGAGCAGCGGCAGGAAGAGCTCCAGCACCGAGATGTCGAAGGCGAGGGTGGTGACGGCGAGCAGCCGGTCCGCGGGCGCCATCGCCACGGTCCCGCGCATGGACCAGAGCAGGTTCACCACGCCCCGGTGCACGTTCATCACCCCCTTGGGGCGGCCGGTACTGCCGGAGGTGTAGATGACGTACGCCAGCGAATCCGGCCCCGCGCCGCCCGCCGGGTTCTCCGCCGGCTCCGCCGCCAGCCGGTCCGCCAGCGCGTCCACCGCCAGCACCTGGACGCCGTCCCGCGCGGGGACGACGCCGCGCAGGGCAGCCTGCACCAGCACCAGCGGCACGCCGCTGTCGTCCAGCATGTATGCCAGCCGCTCGGCGGGCAGGCCCGGATCCAGGGGCACATACGCGCCCCCGGCCTTCAGCACGGCCAGGATGCCGACGACCATCTCCAGGCTCCGCTCCAGGCAGACCCCCACCCGCGCGTCGGGCCCCACGCCCAGCCCGCGGAGGTGGTGCGCCAGCCGGTTGGCCCGCTCGTTCAGCTCCGCGTACGTGAGCGAATCCTGCTCGAAGACCACGGCCACGGCGTCCGGCGTGCGATCCGCCTGCGCCTCGAACAGCGCGTGGATGCACCGGTCCGCCGGATAATCCGCATCGGTCCCGTTCCACGCCTCCAGCACCTGCCGCCGCTCGGGCCGCGGGAGCACTTCGATGTGCCCCAGCGGCCGCTCCGGCGCCTCCTCCAGCGCCTCCACCAGGCCCGCGAGCGCCGCGTGCATCAGCGCGCACACCCGCTTCGCGCCCACCTCCGGCTCCACCTGCACCGACACGGAGAACGCGTCTCCCCAGTCGTTCACGGCCAGGTTGAGCGGGTAATTCGAGCGCTCCATCACGTGCAGGGCCCGGCTCGGTGCGTGCGTGGAGCCGTTTCCGCCGCCCGCTCCGTCCCCCGCCCCGGCATACCGGTAGTTGAAGAGCGCCGAGAACAGCGGCTCCGGCGCCGGCACCCCGCTGTACTGCTGCGCCAGCGCAAGGGACGCGTGCTCGTGGCGCACCAGGCTGGCCAGGAGCGCCTGCGTCCGGCGAACGCTCGCCTCCGCACCTTCGTCCCCCACCCGGATCCGCACCGGCAGGGTGTTGATGAACGGCCCCAGCACCCGGTCCGCGCCCTCCCCGCCCTCCATGCGCCCGAAGAGCACCGTCCCGAACACCACGTCGCTCCGGCCCGAGACCCGCGCCAGCACCTGCGCGCACGCCACGTGGCACACGGCCGCCGTGCTCACCCCCAGGCGCCGCGCACGCTCCCGCAGCCGCACGCCGAGCGCCTCGTCCACCCGCAGCAGCTCCTGCTCCAGCCCCAGCCCGTCTCCCCGCACCTCGCGCAGCCCGAACGGCGCCGTCGGCTCGTCCACGTCCCCCAGCAGCTCGCGGAAGAACGCCTCGTGCTCCGCCCGGCTCACCCCCAGCCGCGCCTGCGCCACGTAGTTGCGGAAGGGCAGCGGCGCCGGCAGCTGCTCCGCGCGGCCGTCCAGGTGCGCCTCCATCTCCTCGCGCAGCACGTCCGCCGTGGTATGGTCGCTCACCATGTGGTGCAGCAGCAGCAGCAGCCCCCAGCGCCCCGCGACGGCCTCCCGGCCCACGTAGGCACGCACCAGGGGCGCCCGGCCCAGGTCCATGTGGTAGTGCAGCGGATCGACGCGCGCGTACAGCTGCCTCGCCACGTCGCCCGCGGCCGGGTCCACCTCCACCTCCTGGACGATGAGCGGAGCGTCGCGCCAGACCACCTGCACCGGCTCGGACAGCCCCTCCCACACCGCCGCCGTGCGCAGGATGTCGTGCCGCGCGACCGCCGCCCGCAGCGCGGCCAGGTAGGCGTCCAGCCGCTCGCGGCTCGCGAAGGCGAACGGCTGCGGAAGCAGGTAGGGGTCGCTCTCCGGGGTGAGCAGGTGGTGGAAGAGGACCCCCTCCTGCAGGGGCGCCAGCGGATAGATGTCCTGCACGTTCTCCGCGCCGCCCGGCACGCCGGCCACGATGCGGTCGATCTCCGCCTGCGTGAGCTCCACCAGCGGGAGCATGTCCGGCGTGATGGCGCCGCAGCCGGCCGGGATCCGGTTGGGCGGGATGGCGACCTCGTGGAAGTCACCGCCCGCCGCGGCGGCGAGCTCCGCCACCGTGGGCGTGGTGAACAGGGCGCGTACGTCCACGCGCACGCCCTGGCGCCGCATGCGCTCCACGAGGGTGACCGCCAGGAGGGAGTGGCCCCCCAGGGCGAAGAAGTTGTCGTGCACCCCCACCCGCTCCAGCTTCAGCACCTCCGCCCAGATCCCCGCCAGCACCTGCTCCGTCGGCGTGCGCGGCGCCACGTACCGGTCCGCATCGGCCGCGTACTCCGGCGCCGGGAGCGCCTTGCGGTCCAGCTTGCCGTTCGCCGTCAGCGGCAGCGCGTCCAGGAAGACGAACGCGGAGGGGACCATGTACTCCGGCAGGCCCTGGCGCAGGCGATCGCGCAGCGCCTCGGCGTCCGCATCGCCCACCACGTACGCCACCAGCCGCCGGTCGCCGCCCTCGTCCTCGCGCACGAGGACGGTGCAGTCGCTGACGCCGTCCGCCTGGCGAAGCGCGGCCTCGATCTCGCCCAGTTCGATGCGGAACCCGCGGATCTTCACCTGCTCGTCCAGGCGGCCGAGGTACTCCAGCGTCCCGTCCGCCATCCACCGCACCCGGTCGCCGGTCCGGTACAGCGCCCCCGCGCCGAACGGGTTCTCCACGAAGCGCTGCGCCGTCAGCTCGGGACGGTTCAGGTACCCGCGCGCCACACCCGCGCCGCCCACGTACAGCTCGCCCGGCACGCCCACCGGCACCGGCCGCCGCGCCGGGTCCAGCACGTACAGCCGCAGGTCGGGGATGGCCCGCCCGATGGGGCTCCCCGATCCGCCGAAGACGTCCTCGCGGCCCAGCGGCCGATAGGTCACGTGCACGGTGGTCTCGGTGATCCCGTACATGTTCACCAGCCGCGGCGTGTCGATCCCGCGCCGCTCCACCCACTCGCGCAGCGAGGCCGGCTCCAGCGCCTCGCCGCCGAAGACCACCACGCGCAGCGCCAGCTCGCCGCCGCGCTCCGCATCCACCCGCATGAACTGGCGGAACGCGGAGGGCGTCTGGTTGAGCACGGTGACGCCCTCGCGCCGCACCAGCGCGTGGAACGCCTCCGGGTCACGGCTCACGTCCACCGGCACCACCACCACGCGGCCGCCGTACAGGAGCGCGCCCCACAGCTCCCAGACGGAGAAGTCGAAGGCGTACGAGTGGAAGAGCGTCCACACGTCGTCCGGGCCAAAGCCGAACCAGGCGTCGGTGGCGCTGAAGAGCCGCGCGACGTTGCGGTGCTCGATCAGCGCTCCCTTGGGCGCGCCCGTGGAGCCGGAGGTGTAGATGACGTACGCCAGGCTCTCCGGCGTCGCGCCGCTCGCGGGATTTTCCGTGCTCTCGGCCGCGATCTCCGCCTGCGCGGCGTCGAGGCTGATGAGCTCCACGCCATCCGGCACCGGGAGCGCCGCGCGGACCTTCTCCTGCGCCAGCAGCACCGGCACGCCGGCGTCGGAGAGGGTAAAGGCCAGGCGATCCGCGGGATACGCGGGGTCCAGCGGCACGTACGCGCCGCCCGCCTTGAGCACGGCCAGGATGCCGACGACCATCTCCAGGCTGCGCTCCAGGCAGATCCCCACCCGCACCTCCGGGCCCACGCCGCGCCGCCGCAGGAAGTGGGCGAGCTGGTTGGCGCGGGCGTTCAGCTCCGCGTAGGTCAGCGCCTCGCCTTCGTAGACGATGGCCACCGCGTCCGGCGTGCGATCCGCCTGGGTCTCGAAGCGCTCGTGGATGCAGAGGTCGGCGGGATACACGTCCCCGGTGGGGTTCCACGTCTCCAGCACCAGCGCGCGCTCCGCCTCACCCAGCAGCTCCAGCTCCGAAAGCCGCACGTCCGCGTCCGCGGCGACCTGCTCCAGCACCCGCGCCAGGTGGCCCAGCATCCGCTCGACGGTGCCGCGCTCGAAGAGGTCGGTGGCATAGTTCAGCCCGCCGAGCAGGCCCTGGGGGGTCGCCGCGAGCGTCAGGGAGAGATCGAACTTGGCGATCTCCATCTCCGCACCGACGGCGCCGGCCTTGAGCCCCTGCAGCGCGCCTCCCCCGCCCCCGGCGTCCTGCAGGGTGAACATCACCTGGAAGAGCGGCGCGTGGCTCAGGCTGCGCTCCGGCTGCAGCTCGGCCACCAGCTTCTCGAAGGGCACCTCCTGGTGCGCATAGGCGCCCAGCGTGGCCTCCCGCACCCGCCGCAGCACGTCGCGGAAGCTGGGATCTCCGCCCAGGTCCGTCCGCAGGACCAGCGTGTTGACGAAGAAGCCGATCAGCTCCTCCACCTCCGCGCGCGTGCGCCCGGCGATGGGGCTGCCCACCACCACGTCCTCGCTGCCTGCGTACTTGCCCAGCAGAACCTGGAAGGCGGCCAGCAGCGTCATGTACAGCGTCGCGCCCTCGCCGCGTCCCAGCGCCCGCAGCCGCTCCAGCAGCTCCGGGGCAAGCTCCACCGGCACCGCCGCGCCCCGGTACGTCTGCACCGCCGGGCGCGGATGGTCGATGGGCAGCTCCAGCAGCGCCGGCGCGTCGGCCAGGCGCTCCTTCCAGTACGCCAGCTGCCGCTCCAGCACCTCGCCCGCCAGCTGCTCGCGCTGCCAGAGGGCGTAGTCGGCGTACTGCACAGCCAGCTCCGGCAGCGGCGACTCGCGCCCGTCCCGGTACGCCTCGTACAGCGCGGAGAGCTCGCGGAAGAACACACCCATGCTCCACCCGTCGCTGACGATGTGGTGCATGGAGAGCAGCAGCACGTGCTCCTCCGCTTCCAGCCGCAGCAGCGCCGCGCGGAAGAGCGGCCCCGCCGAGAGGTCGAACGCCCGCCGCGCTTCCTCGCCGGCGCGCTGCCTGACCGCCGCCTCGCGATCCGCATCGCCCAGCGCCGACAGGTCCTCCAGGGGCAGCGCGAACCCGCCGAAAGGGGCGATCACCTGCACCGGCGAGCCGTCCACCTGGCCGAACGTCGTCCGCAGCGCCTCGTGGCGCCGCACGATCTCGCCCAGAGCGCGCTCCATCGCCGCCGGGTCCAGCGCGCCCGCCAGGCGGAGCGCCGCGGGCATGTTGTAGACGGCGCTCCCGGGCTCCAGCCGGTCGATGAACCAGAGCCGCTCCTGCGCAAAGGACAGCGGCAGCGCCCCGGTGCGCCCGGCCGGCACCACCGGCGGCAGCACCGGCAGCCCCGCGCGGCGCATCTCCTCCACGCGCCCTGCCAGTTCCGCCACCGTGGGGCCCTCGAAGAGCGCCCGCAGCGGCACCTCCACCCCGAACACCTGGCGTACCCGCGAAACCACGCGCGTGGCCAGCAGCGAGTGGCCGCCCAGCGCGAAGAAGCTCTCCGTCACCCCCACCCGGTCCCGGCGCAGCGTCTCCGCCCAGATCTCCGCCAGCACCTCCTCCGTCGGCGTGCGGGGCGCGACGTAGCGCTCCTCCGCGGGGGCGAAGTCCGGCGCCGGCAGCGCCTTGCGGTCCAGCTTGCCGTTCGGCGCCAGCGGGAGCGCGTCCAGCGGGACGAACGCGGACGGGACCATGTACTCCGGCAGCTCCCGGCGCAGGTGCTCGCGCAGCGCTCCCGCCTCCGCGCCGCCCACCACGTACGCCACCAGCCGCTTCTCCCCCGGCACGTCCTCGCGGGCCACGACCACGCACTCGCGCACGCCCGCGTGCCCCAGCAGCGCCGCTTCGACCTCGCCCAGCTCGATGCGGAAGCCGCGCACCTTCACCTGGAAATCGGTGCGCCCCAGGAACTCCAGCGTCCCGTCCGCCCTCCAGCGGCCCCGGTCGCCGGTGCGGTACATCCGCGCGCCGCCGTTCGCCGAGAACGGATCGGGGACGAAGCGCTCCGCCGTCAGCCCGGCCCGGCCCAGGTAGCCGCGCGCCACCCCCGCCCCGCCCACGTACAGCTCGCCCGCCACGCCCACGGGCGCCGGCGCGCCGCGCGCGTCCAGGACGTACATCCGCGCGTTGGCGATCGGCCGGCCGATGGCGGGCGCGCGGCCGTCCCCGGCCGCGGACGGGTGCCAGGTGGAATCGATGGTCGCCTCGGTGGGACCGTACAGGTTGACCACCTCGCCCACGCCCGCCGAGCACGCCTCGTCCACCAGCGCCGCCGAAAGCGGCTCGCCTCCGCAGAAGAGGACCCGGATGGGGAGCGACACGTCCGCCGGGAGCGCGCCGAGCACCGCCTGCAGGAGCAGCGGGACGAACTGGGCGACGGTGACCCCGCCCTCCGCCATCACCCGCCCGATGGCCGCCGGGTCCTTCATCGCGTCGGACGAGAGGAGCAGCATCCGCGCGCCGGTGGCCAGCGGCGTCCACAGCTCCCACACCGACGCGTCGAACGAGACGGACGTGCGCTGCAGCACCGTGTCGCCCGCGCCGATGCCGAACGCCGCGGCCTGCCACGCGGTGTGGTTGACCAGGCTGCGGTGCTCCACCATCACGCCCTTGGGGCGCCCCGTGGAGCCGGAGGTGTAGATGACGTACGCCAGGTGATCGGGCGTGAGCCCCGCGCGCGCGGGGTTCGTCTCCGGCCCCTGCGCCCACGGCGCGGCGGGGGCGTCCATCTCCACCACGGGGACGTCCAGCCCCGCGAACGCACCGGCCAGCGTCGACTGCGTGACGAGCGCCGCGGGGGCGCTGTCCTCCAGCATGTAGCGCAGCCGGTCGGCGGGGTACGCCGGGTCCAGCGGCACGTAGGCGCCGCCCGCCTTGAGGATGGCCAGCAGCCCCGCGACCATCTCCGGGCCGCGCTCCACGCAGATCCCCACCCGTGCGTCCGGCCCCACGCCCAGCGCGCGGAGGTGGTGCGCCAGCCGGTTCGCCAGCGCGTTCAGCGCGCCGTAGGTGAGCGACTCCGCCTCGAAGCGCACGGCCACCGCGCCCGGCGTGCGATCCGCCTGCGCCTCGAACAGCTCGTGGATGCAGACGTCAGCGGGAACGTCCGCATCCGTCCGGTTCCACTCCTCCAGCACGAGCGCGCGCTCCGCCCCGCCGAGCAGCTCCAGCCGCGAAAGCCGCACGTCCGCATCCTCAGCGACCTGCTCCAGCACCCGCGCCAGGTGGCCCAGCATCCGCTCCACCGTGCCGCGCTCGAAGAGGTCGGTGGCGTAGTTCAGCCCGCCGCGCAGCCCCTGGGAGGTGGCCGTGAGCGTCAGGGAGAGATCGAACTTGGCGATCTCGATCGCCGCACCGGCGCCGCCGGCCTTGAGCCCCTGCAGCCCGTCGCCCCGGTCCCCGGTGTCCTGCAGCGCGAACGACACCTGGAAGAGCGGCGCGTGGCTCAGGCTGCGCTCCGGCTGCAGCTCCGCCACCAGTTTCTCGAACGGCACGTCCTGGTGCTCGTACGCGCCCAGCGTCATTGCCCGCACGCGCCGCAGCAGCTCGCGGAACGAGGGGTCGCCGGAGAGGTCGGTCCGCAGCACCAGCGTGTTGACGAAGAAGCCGATCAGCGCCTCCACCTCGCCGCGCGTGCGCCCCGCGATGGGGCTGCCGACGACGATGTCCTCGCTGCCGGCGTACCTGCCCAGCAGCACCTGGAAGGCGGACAGCACCGTCATGTACAGCGTCGCGCCCTCGCTGCGTCCCAGCGCCTGCAGCCGGTCCAGCAGCTCCGGGGCAAGCTCCACCGGCACCGACGCGCCCCGGTACGTCTGCACCGCCGGACGGGGGCGGTCCGTGGGCAGCTCCAGCAGCGCGGGTGCGTCCGCCAGCCGCTCCGTCCAGTACGCCAGCTGCCGGTCCAGGGTCTCGCCCGCCAGCTGCTCGCGCTGCCAGACGGCGTAATCCGCGTACTGCACCGCCAGCTCGGGGAGCGGCGACGCACGCCCCTCGCGATAGACCGCGTACAGCGCCGACAATTCCCGGGCAAACACCCCCATGCTCCACCCGTCGCTGACGATGTGGTGCATGGAGAGCAGCAGCACGTGCTCTTCCTCGCCCAGCCGCAGCAGCGCCGCACGGAAGAGCGGTCCTGCGGCCAGGTCGAAGGGCCGTGCCGCCTCTTCCCCGGCCCGGCGCCCGACCGCCGCCTCGCGGTCCGCCTCCGCCAGCGCCGACAGGTCCTCCAGGGGCAGGGCGAACCCGCCGAAGGGCGCGATCACCTGCACCGGCGCGTTGTCCGCCTCGATGAACGTCGTCCGCAGCGACTCGTGGCGGCGGACGATCTCAGACAGCGCCCGCTCCAGCGCCGGCTCGTCCAGCGCGCCCGCCAGCCGCAGCGCGGCGGGGATGTTGTAGACGGCGCTCCCCGGCTCCAGCCGGTCGATGAACCACAGCCGCTCCTGCGCAAAGGAGAGCGGGAGGGGACGATCACGATTGATACGGACGACCGGCGGCAGCACCGGCAGCCCCGCGCGGCGCATCGCCTCCACCCGCCCGGCCAACTCCGCCACCGTGGGCCCCTCGAACAGCGCGCGCAGGGGCAGCTCGATGGCGAACACCTCGCGGACGCGCGAAACCACGCGCGTGGCCAGCAGCGAGTGCCCGCCCAGCTCGAAGAAGCTTTCCTCCACGCCCACGCGCTCCACCTTCAGCACCTCGGCCCAGATGCCGGCCAGCACCTCCTCCACGGGCGTCCGCGGCGCCACGTACCGGTCTCGCGCGGAGGCGAGATCCGGCGCCGGCAGCGCCCTGCGGTCCACCTTGCCGTTGGTCGTCAGCGGCAGCGCGTCCAGAAAGACGAACGCGGCCGGCACCATGTACTCCGGCAGGCTGCGCCGCACGTGCGCGCGCACCTCGTCCGCGGCCGCCTCGCCGGCCACGTACGCCACCAGCCGCCGGTCGCCCGGCGCGTCCTCGCGGACCACGACGGCGGCCTCGCGCACGCCGGGGCAGGCGCGCAGCACGGCCTCCACCTCGCCCGGCTCCACGCGAAAGCCGCGGATCTTGACCTGGAAGTCCACCCGCCCGCCGAACTCCAGCTCGCCCTCCGCGCCCCACCGCGCCCGGTCGCCCGAGCGGTACAGCCGCGCCCCCGGCTCGCCGAACGGGTCGGGAATGAACCGCTCCGCCGTCAGCGCCGGCCGCCCCAGGTAGCCCCGCGCGACCGCCGGCCCGCCGATGCACACCTCGCCCGCGGCCCCCCGCGGCACCGCGCAAAAGTGCCGGTCCAGCAGGTACACGCGCCGGTCGCCGACCGGCCTGCCGACGGGGACGGAGGGCGCGGCGAAGCCCGCGGGAACGGGGTGGCAGGTGGCGAAGACCGTGGTCTCGCTGGGCCCGTAGCCGTTCACCAGCCGCAGCCGCGGGTACAGCTCCAGCGCGCGGCGCAGGTGCGTAACGCTCACCGCCTCGCCGCCGGTCATCACCTGCGCGACCCCTTCCAGGATCTCCGGCGCGGTGTCGACGATCAGGTTGAAGTACGCCGCCGTGAGCCACAGCGTGTTCACGCCGTGCCTGCGCACCTGCTCGCCCAGCAGCCCCGGCTCCGACGCCTGCCCCGGGTACAGGACGCACGTGCCGCCGGAGAGGAGCGCCGGCCACAGCTCCAGCGTCAGCGCGTCCCACGAGACCGACGAGTGCTGCAGGACCACGGCGCCCTCGCCGAAGCGCGCGTAGCCAGCGCCGCGGAAGAAGCCGGGAATGGCGCGGTGCGGCACCTCGGTCCCCTTGGGCAGGCCCGTGGAGCCGGAGGTGTAGATGACGTAGGCGAGGTTTTCGGGAGATGCGGCACGAAGCACGGCGTGCGAGCCACGGGCGGACGGGTCCACGCTCCGTGCGTCGTCCCCGCCGTCGCCGTCCAGGACCACGACCTCGCCCCCGAACGCGGGGAGGCGGTCCCGCAGCCGCTCCTGCGTCAGCAGGAGCGCCGCGCCGGCATCGGCGAGCATGTACGCCAGCCGCTCGGCGGGGTACTGCGGGTCCAGCGGCACGTAGGCGCCGCCCGCCTGGAGGATGCCCAGCAGCGCGACGACCATCTCCACCCCGCGCTCCACGCAGATCCCCACCCGCACCTCCGGTCCCACGCCCAGCGCGGCCAGGCGCCGGGCGAGCGCGCCGGAGCGGCGGTGCAGCTGCGCGTAGGTCAGCGTCTCGTCCCCGCAGGCCAGGGCCACCGCGTCCGGCGTCCGCGCCGCCTGCTCCGCGAACAGCTCGTGCACGCAGCGCGCGGCGGCGTCCGGCGCCTCGCCCGACCGGCCCCATGCCTCCAGCAGCAGGCGGCGCTCTTCCCCGGCCGGCAGCTCCAGCCCCGAGAGGCGCACGTCCGGGTTCGCGGCGACCTGCTCCAGCACCCGCTGCAGGTGGCCCAGCATCCGCACGATGGTGCCGCGCTCGAACAGGTCCGTGCTGTAGGCCAGGCCGCCGCGCAGCCCCTGGGCGGTCTCCGACAGGCCCAGCGACAGGTCGAACTTGGCGACCTCGAACTCCGTCCCCACCCCCTGCACGCCCAGCCCGGCGACCCCGCCGCCCGTGTCCTGGGCGTTGTCCAGCGTGAACGCCACCTGGAAGAGCGGCGAGTGGCTCAGGGACCGCTCCGGGCTCAGCTCCGCCACGAGCTTTTCGAAGGTCACGTCCTGGTGCTCGTACGCGCCCAGCGTCACCTCGCGCACCCGCCCCAGCAGCTCGCGGAAGCTGGGATCTCCCGAGAGGTCGGTCCGCAGCACCAGCGTGTTGACGAAGAAGCCGATCAGCCCCTCCACCTCGCCGCGCGTGCGCCCCGCGATGGGGCTCCCCACGACGACGTCGTCGCTGCCGCCGTACTTGGACAGCAGCAGCTGGAAGGCAGACAGCGCGACCATGTACAGCGTGGCGCCCTCCTGCCGGCCCAGCGCGCGCAGCCGCTCCAGCAGCTCGCCGGAAAGCGCGATGGGCTCGTGCGCGCCCCGGAACGTCTGCACGGCCGGGCGGGGGCGGTCGGTGGGCAGCTCCAGCAGCTCCGGGGCGCCCGCCAGGCGCTCACGCCAGTACGCCAGCTGCCGCTCCAGCACCGGGCCCCGCAGGTTCTCGCGCTGCCACACCGCGTAGTCGGCGTACTGCACCGCCAGCTCCGGCAGCGGCGACTCGCGCCCGTCGCGGTACGCCGCGTACAGCACCGAGAACTCGCGGGAAAGCACCCCCATGCTCCACCCGTCGCTGACCACGTGGTGCATCCCCAGCAGCAGCACGTGCTCCTGGGCGCCCAGCCGCAGCAGCACCGCGCGGAAGAGCGGTCCCGCCGCCAGGTCGAACGGGCGCCGCGCCTCCTCGCCGGCGCGCCGCCCGGCCGCCGCCTGGCGATCCGCATCGCCCAGATCCGACAGGTCCTCCACCGGCAGGGTGAACCCGGCGAAGGGGGCGATCACCTGCACCGGCGCGCCGTCCACCTCGGCGAACGTCGTCCGCAGCGCCTCGTGGCGCCGCACGATCTCGCCCAGCCCGCGCTCCACCGCCCGCTCGTCCAGCGCGCCCGTCAGCCGCAGCGCGGCGGAGAGGTTGTAGACGGCGCTTCCCGGCTCCAGCCGGTCGATGAACCACAGCCGCTCCTGCGCGAACGAGAGCGGCAGCCGGCCCTCCCGGGCCGCCGGCTCGATCGGCGGAAGCTCCAACCGGTCCCCCACCAGCTTGCGCGCCCGGGCCAACTTCAGGAGCTCCAGGCGCTGGGCCGGTGTCAGATCGGTGAGTGTCGCGGCGGAGTTCATGACCTGGAGACTCGGGTAAATCGATTACGTGGAACGCGCACGGATCCCCTCGCGCCCGGCGATGCGGCCGGACGAGGGAAGACGTCGATGCCGCAGGTGGAGTCCGCGCGGCTAAGACGGTGGGGCGGCCGGGCACGCCGACGAGCCGGCCGCTCGCCACCCGGTCGGCGATTTCGCCCCGCTCGATGCGGAGCGCGTGAGAACAGCGGGAGTTCGTGCGCCTGCGGACTCACTGCGGAGCGCGAGCAGCTACGCCATCTCGTCCGGATCCACCTGTGCGAGATGGGCGTCCATCACATCCTGGCAAATTCCCTGGGCACCGGCCGGGCGAACGGCTCGACGGACAGCACCTTCACCTGCAGCCCCCCCGACAGCCCTCGCGCGCGCGGGCGAGCGGCCCGCTCCCCGGCTGAACGGCGTCCACCTTCCGACGGTGCTCCGGAAGGCATAAATCCGCCTTCCATTTCCCGCTACGAAACTTGAGCGGAAAACAGAAGCGATCACATCGTGCCCAACCGCGCGGGCAACGATTTGATTTTTTGTTCTCGCGGTGTCCGAAAGGTAGCTGCGCTGATGATACCCTATCGCATCGTGTTTCGTCAACGTTCCACCCCCGAAAACTGGGGGTAAAATGTGTGAAATTGTACTCCGTGGAACGCAGGTCCCACGGGCCGACGCGGTCCGGCGAACCGGCTGCACAGGGCGGCACTGCGGAGGGAGAGACGGGAGCACGGCGGGAGGCCGATTGGGTTACCGTCCGGAGATGATCGTACCTGCGCGGGCTGGCCTTCCAGGGTGTTTCCTTTGCCGAAGCGCCCTCCGCCCCTGAACCTCGCTGCCTGTAGCCGGAAATTGCCCCCACGACCCTGTCCCCATCCGCCGCTCGTCGCACAGCCGCGCAGCGATGACGCGCCGCTCTCTTTTAGCCAGCAGCGGCCGTGGCTGCTACAGCGTCTGGCGCCAAACGCGCCCGCGCACGGGCATTCCCGCCCCGCGCTTCTCCGGGCGCCGGACGCGGAGGCGCTGGAGCGGGTTTCGTGACGGTTTGCAGTTTCTTTTGCCCCGCCCGTGGTGTCCACCAGATACGCGATTTGATGATGCACGCGGCTTCAAAGCTCGGCTCACACGGGACACGCGGAGAACGGAACGGGAACAGCAACAGCAATCGCACACAGAGGAACAGGGGTAACAGAGAACGGTGGAAGTTCCTCTGTTACCCCTGTTCCTCTGTGTGATTCCAATCTGTTGTCGTTTCCGCAGTTCTCCGCGTCCTCCGCGCCTCCGCGCCTCCGCGTGAACGGAAGTAGCACTCCGCGTGCACAACGATTCCTGGAAATCGGTATCATTCTGGGGTCGGCGCCGGCCGGATTCGTCCCGTGACGAAAAGGCGCCGGCCGAAGAATCTGGTTGCCCCGGTGCACAGACCCATCCGTGCACGACCTTCTACGGCGCACGGGCGAGTCTGTGCACTGTAGCGACCCGGTTCTTCGGTCGCGCCGCAAAGTTCCGGATGCGTTCGGGTTCCGGGCGGGCGCTCCCTCAGAACGACATCACGGGTGAGAAACTACGCACCCGCTCGAAAACCGCGGGTCATCGGATGTTGGACTCGCCGAGCAGCGCGAGCAGCTGCGCCATCTCCTCCGGGTCCACGTCGGCGAGCTCGGCGTCCATCGCTTGCAGGGCATCGTCCACGCGCCCGGCCAGCTCCGCCACCGTGGGTCCCTCGAACATCGCCCGCAGCGGCAGCTCCACCCCCAGCTGCTCACGGATCCGCGAGACCACGCGCGTGGCCAGCAGCGAGTGGCCTCCCAGCTCGAAGAAGCTCTCCATCACCCCCACCCGCTCCAGGCGCAGCGTCTCCGCCCAGATCTCCGCCAGCACCTCTTCCGTCGGGGTGCGCGGCGCCACGTAGCGATCCTCCGCCGGGGCGAAGTCCGGCGCCGGCAGCGCCTTGCGGTCCAGCTTGCCGTTGGGTGTCACCGGCAGCGCGTCCAGCGGGACGAACGCGGCCGGCACCATGTACTCCGGCAGCTCCCGGCGCAAGTGCTCGCGCAGCACGCCCGCCTCCACCTCGCCCACCACGTACGCCACCAGCCGCGTCTCCCCGGGCACGTCCTCGCGGGCCACCACCACGCAGTCGGCGACGCCCTCCATCCGCCGCAGCGCGCCCTCGATCTCGCCGGGCTCGATGCGGAACCCGCGCACCTTGACCTGCGCATCCACCCGCCCCAGGAACTCCAGCTCGCCCCGGGCCAGCCACCGCACCCGGTCGCCCGTGCGGTACAGGCGCGATCCGGGCACGCCGAAGGGATCGGGGACGAACCGCTCCGCCGTCAGCCCCGGCCGGCCGGCGTAGCCGCGGGTCACGCCCGCGCCGCCCACGTACAGCTCGCCCGGGATGCCGACGGGCACCGGTGCTCCGCGCGTGTCCAGCACGTACGCGCGGGTGTTGGCCACCGGGCGCCCGATGGGAGGCCGGCCGCCGCCCGGAGCGCACGCCGCCGTGGCGGACCAGATGGTCGCCTCGGTGGGCCCGTACAGGTTGAAGAAGCGGCGCTCCGGCGCCCAGCGATCCACCAGCTCGGCCGGGCACGCCTCGCCCGCGGTCATCAGCGTGCGCAGCGCGGGAAGCTCTCCCGGCGGCAGCACGGCCAGCGCGGAGGGCGGCAGGGTGGCCACGGTGACCGCCTCGTCGTGGAGCAGGCGGAGGAGGTCGGGTCCTGGGGCCAGGGTCTCGCGCGTCCCCAGCACCAGCGTGGCGCCGGCGGCCAGCGCCATCACCAGCTCGAACACCGAGGCGTCGAAGCTGGGCGAGGCGAACTGCAGCACCCGGTCCCCGGCCTCCACGCCCAGGTCGTGCGCGTGCCCCCGGGCCACGTTGGCCAGCCCCCGGTGCGGCACCAGCACACCCTTGGGGCGGCCCGTGGAGCCGGAGGTGTAGATGACGTACGCCAGGTTGTCGGGCAGCACGCCGGCGGCGGGCGCCCGCGCGCTCTCGGCCTCGATGCGCTCGCGCTCGGCGTCCAGGCGGACGACCTCCGCGGCGTGGGGCGGGAGCCCCTCCGCCAGGGGACCACGGGTGAGCAGGAGCGGGGCGCCCGAGTCGGCGAGCATGAAGGCCAGCCGCTCGGCCGGGTACGCCGGGTCCAGCGGCACCCAGGCGCCGCCGGCCTTGAGCACGCCCAGGATGGCGACGACCAGCTCCGTCCCGCGCTCCAGGCAGATGCCCACGCGGGTTTCCGGGCCCACGCCGCGGCGCCGCAGGTGGTTCGCCAGCCGGTTGGCCCGCTCGTCCAGCTCCGCGTAGGTGAGCGCCGCGCCGGCGAAGCGGATCGCGGCCGCGTCCGGCGCGCGCGCCGCCTGGGCCTCGAACAGCTCGTGGATGCACCGGTCCGCCGGGTACTCGGCTTCCGTCCGGTTCCAGGCATCCACCACCAGCGTGCGCTCTTCCGCCGAGAGCAGCTCCAGCTCGGAGACACGCACGTCCGCGTCCGTGGCGGCCTCCTCCAGCACCCGCTCCAGGTGGCCCAGCATCCGCTGGATGGTGGAGCGGTCGAAGAGGTCGGTGCTGTACTCCAGCAGGCAGCCGATGCCGCCGTCGTGCGGGACGGCGGTGAGCGCCAGGTCGAACCGGGTGGTCTCCGACTCCGCGGCCACCCCCTCCATCCGCAGCCCCGCGAGGCCGGAGCCGGAGCGGTCGGCGTTCTGGAGGATGAACATCACCTGGAACAGCGGCGCGTGGCTCAGGGAGCGCTCCGGCCGCAGCTCGGCCACCAGCCGCTCGAACGGCACCTCCTGGTGCTCGTACGCGCCCAGGGTTCCCTCGCGCACGCGCCCCAGCAGCTCGCGGAAGGTGGGGTCGCCACCGAGATCGGTCCGCAGCACAAGCGTGTTGGCGAAGAAGCCGATCAGTTCCTCCACCTCGCGCCGCGTGCGCCCCGCGATCGGCGATCCGACGACGATGTCCTCGCTCCCGCTGTACTTCGACAGCAGCAGTTGGAAGGCGGACAGCATCACCATGTACAGGGTGGCGCCCTCGCTCCGCCCCAGCGCCTGGAGACGGTCCAGCAGGCCGCGCGGCAGGCCGAACACCTCTCGCGCGCCGCGGTGCGACTGCACGGGCGGCCGGGGGCGGTCCGCCGGCAGCTCCAGCAGCGCCGGCGCGCCCGCCATCCGCTCCTTCCAGTAGCCCACCTGCCGGTCCAGCATCTCGCCTTGCAGCTGCTCGCGCTGCCACACGGCGTAATCCGCGTACTGCACCGGCAGCTCGGGAAGCGGATCGGCATCGCCGCGCGCAAAGGCGGCGTACAGCGCAGACAGCTCGCGGAAGAGGACGCCGCTGCTCCACCCGTCGCTGACGATGTGGTGGATGCACAGCAGCAGGACGTGCTCCTCGTCCGCCAGCCGCAGCAGCGCGGCGCGGAAGAGCGGACCCTGGGTCAGGTCGAACGGACGCGCCGCATCCTCCCGCGCGCGCCGCCGCACCTCCGTTTCGCGATCCGCCTCGCCCAACCCCGACAGGTCGTCGATGGAGAGAGCGAAGCCGCCGAACGGCGCGATCACCTGCACCGGCGAGCCGTCCGCCTCACTGAAGACGGTCCGCAGCGACTCGTGCCGGCGGACGATCTCGCCCAACGCGCGCTCCAGCGCGTCCACGTCCAGCGATCCGCGCAGGCGCAGCGCGTCGGCGAGGTTGTACGACGCGCTCCCGCCCTCCAACCGGTCGATGAACCAGAGCCGCTCCTGGGCGAACGAGAGCGGGAGGGGACGATCGCGATCGACCCGAACGATCGGCGGCAGCACCGGCAGCCCGGCGCGGCGCATCTCCTCCACGCGCACGGCCAGCGCCGCCACCGTGGGCCCCTCGAACACCGCGCGGAGCGGAAGCACGACAGACAGCGCGTTCTGCACCCGCGCCAGCAAGCGCGTCGCCAGCAGCGAGTGCCCGCCGAGCGCGAAGAAGTCGTCGTCCACGCCCACGGATTCCAGGCGGAGGACCTCGGCCCAGATCTGCGCCAGGATCTCCTCCGTCGGGGTGCGCGGCGCGGTGGGATGCGCGTCCGTCGCGAGCGATTCGGGCTCCGGCAGCGCGCGGCGGTCCAGCTTGCCGTTCGCCGTCAGCGGAAGCCGCTCCAGCCGCACGTACGCGGACGGGACCATGTACTCGGGGAGGATGAACTTCAGGTGCGCCCGGAGCGCCCCGGCATCGGGCCCGTCGGCGCCCTCGTCCGAGGGGACCCAGTACGCCACCAGCCGTCTATCGCCCGCGTCGGTCTCGCGCGCGGTCACGGCGGCTTCCCGGATCGCCGGATGCGCTGCCAGGGCAGATTCCACCTCGCCCAGTTCCACCCGGAAGCCGCGCACCTTCACCTGCTGGTCGGCGCGCCCCACCGGCTCCACCTCGCCGTCGGGCCGGTAGCGGCCCAGGTCGCCGGTGCGGTACACGCGGTCGGCCGGGTCGCCGGTCAGGGGATTGGCGACGAAGCGCGCGGCCGTCAGCTCCGCGTCGTTCAGGTAGCCGCGCGAGAGATAGGGGGTGCGCACGGCGATCTCCCCCCGCTCGCCGATTCCCGCCAGCGTTCCCGACGGCGTGATGATCAGCAGGTCCACGCCGTCGATCCCCCGCCCCACGGGCACGGCCGCTCCCAGCGCCGACGGGTCGGCCGGGACGCGGAAAAAGCCCATGGCCTGGGGCGTTTCGGTGGCGCCGTAGAAGTTGACGGCCTCCACGTTCGGCGCGAGGACCCGCAGCCGCTCCACGTCCGCCGCGCGCAGCACCTCGCCGCCGAAGCAGGCCAGCCGCAGCGCGGGGAGATTCGCATCCCCCGAGGACGTGACGACCTGCGCCATCGCGGGGGTGAGATGGGCCACGGTGATCCCCTCGTGCCGCATCCACTTGGCCAGCCACCCCGGCGTGCCGATCTGATCGGGATCGGGGATGGAGATGCTCCCGCCCACCGCCAGCGGCGCGAACACGTCGCGCAGCAGCGGGTCGTGCGCCAGGCCGGAGAGGAGGGAGACGCGATCCGCCTCGCCGATCCCGAGCTCCATCGCGTACCAGCCGAAGAAGTGCGCCAGCGGCCGGTGCGTGCCGGCGATCGCCTTCGGTGTGCCCGTGGTCCCCGAGGTGAACGCGACGTACGCCAGGTCGTCCGGCCCCACGGAGACGGCCGGCGCGGCGGATGAAAATCCACCGAGCCCATCATCTTTCCCGTCCGTCGTCAGATCGACCGTGAGCCGGGCGCTCTCCGCCAACGCGGCGGCCACTTCGGCAGGCACCTCGCCCGCGGCGGAGATCCGCAGCAGGGCCACAGGACGCGCCGCCTCGACCTGCGCCGCCAAACGTGCGGGCGGATACGCCGGATCGAGGACGGCGAACGCCGCGCCCGCCTTCCACGCCCCCAGCAGCGCCCGCACGAGCGCCGCCGAGCGGTGGGCGTAGACAGCCACCACGTCACCCGGCTGCACCCTGCCGTCGATCAGCCGGTGCGCGATGCGGTTGGCCGCCGCGTCCAGCTCGGCGTACGTCCACGTCTCCCCCGCGTCGGAGATCGCCAGCGCTTCCGGCGACTGCGCCGCGCGGGCGGCGAACGTCTCGTGCACGGCCCCGCGCCAGGCCTCGGCCTCGATGGGCCGCGCCGGGTCGGGAAGGACGCCGCGCGCCGCGTCCGTGGCCAGCGACAGCGCGCCTACGCGAGTCTCCGGCGCGGCCGCGGCCTGGCGGAGCACGCCTTCCAGTTGCGCCAGGAGCTCGCGCATCCGCCGCGCGCCGAAGAGGTCGGCGGCGTAGACCAGGTTTACGTAGATCCCGCCGTCCCGCTGCTCCCCCACGTACAGCGTGAGGTCGAACTTGCTGGGCACGTCGCCGCTCGCGCCGCCCCCCGCCACCTGCAGGCCGTCGGCGCTGAAGGCCGCGTCCTGGTAGTTGAGGAGGTTGAGCATCACCTGGAACACGGGCGCGTGCGCCAGGCTGCGCTCGGGACGCACCTCCTCCAGCACCCGCTCGAACGGGAGATCCTGGTGCGCGTAGGCGGACAGCGTCGTCTCGCGCACCCGCCCCAGCAGCTCACGGAAGCTCGGGTCGCCCGAGAGGTCCGTCCGCAGCGCCAGCGAGTTCAGGAAGAGCCCGATCATCCGGTCCGTCTCCGCCCGCGTCCGCCCCGCGATCGGCGTCCCGACGACGACATCCTCCTGCCCCGCCAGCCGTCCCAGCACCACGTCCAGCGCGGCGAGGAGCACCATGAACAGCGTGGCGCCCTCGCGGCGGGCCAGCGCGTGCACCTCCGCCATCAGGCCGGAGGGAATGACCAGGCGCACCGCGGCGCCCCGGTGCGATTCCACCGGCGGCCGGGGGCGGTCCGTCGGCAGCTCCAGCAGCGCCGGTGCGCCATCCAGCGCCTGACGCCAGAACTCCACCTGCCGCTCCACCGCGGCGCCGGACAGGCGCTCGCGCTGCCACACCGCGTAATCCGCGTACTGCAGCGCGGGCTCCGGCAGCGGCGAGGCTTCCCCGCGCGCAAAGGCGCCGTAGAGCGCGGACAGCTCCTCCAGCAGCACCCCCACCGACCACCCGTCCGCGATGGCGTGGTGCAGGTTCAGGAGGAGGCGGTGCTCGGCGTCGGCCAGGTGGACCAGAGACGCGCGGAAGAGCGGCCCGCGCGCCAGGTCGAAGCGGTGCCGCCAGGCTTCGGCCGAGAGGCGCGCTGCCTCCGCCTGCCGCTCGTCCTCCGGCAGGTGCCGCAGGTCCGTGACCGGCAGGTCGAAGTCCGCGGGGGCCGGGGCGATCCGCTGCACGGGGACGCCGTCCACGGCCGCGAACGTCGTGCGCAGGGGCTCGTGGCGGCGCACCAGCTCGGCCAGCGCGCGGCGGAGGGCGTCCGCGTCCAGGTCGCCGGCGATGTTGTACGAGAACGGGATGGCGTACACCGGGCTTCCCGGGTCCAGCGCATCCACGAACCACAGCCGCTCCTGCGCGAACGTCACCGGCAGGTCGCCCTCGCGCGCGGCGGGGGCGATGGCGTCCTCGCCGGCCGCCGCGCCGCTGCCGCGCAGGCGGTCGATCTCCGCCGCCAGTTCGGAGACGACCGCGTGCTCGAAGACGGCGCGCAGCGGAAGCTCCACGCCGAAGACGGCGCGGACGCGCGCGGCGACGCGGGTCGCCAGCAGCGAGTGCCCGCCCAGCTCGAAGAAGCCGTCCTCCGCCCCCACCCGCTCCACGTTCAGCACCTCCGCCCAGATCCCCGCCAGCACCTCCTCGGTGGGCGTGCGCGGCGCCACGTACCGGTCCGCGGCAACCGCGTACTCCGGCGCAGGCAGCGCCTTGCGGTCCACCTTGCCGTTCGCGTTCAGCGGCAGCCGGTCCAGGGCGACGATGGCCTGCGGCACCATGTACTCGGGGAGGCCCTGGCGCAGGTGCGCGCGCAGCCCGTCCATGTCCATCTCGCCCACCACGTACGCCACCAGCCGCTTGTCCCCCGGCTGGTCCTCGCGCATCATCACCCGGACGTGGCGCACCCCCGGGTACGCCGCGATCGCCCCCTCCACCTCCCCCGGCTCGATGCGGAATCCGCGGATCTTCACCTGGTCGTCCAGGCGGCCTAGGAACTCCAGCTTTCCCCCGGCCCGCCACCGCGCCCGGTCGCCCGTGCGGTACATCCGCGCGCCCGGCGCGGCGGCGAACGGGTCCGGGACGAAGCGCTCGGCCGTGAGCCCCGGCCGGCCCAGGTAGCCGCGCACCACGCCGTCGCCCCCGATGCACAGGTCGCCGGGGACGCCCACCGGCAGCGGCTCGCCCGCCGGGTCCAGGACGTAGGCGCGCGCGTTGGGGATCGGCTTGCCGATCAGCACCGTGGGCGCGTCCTCCGCCACCTCCTCCACCTCCTCCAGCGTGCACCACACGGTGGCCTCGGTGGGCCCGTACTCGTGCAGCACGCGGGCGGGCTTCCCCTCACGCAGCATCCGCCGCACGCTTTCCGTCCCCACGGCCTCCGCCCCAAAGACCAGCTGGCGCAGGCCGGCGTACACGTCCACCTGCTCGCGGACGTGCTGGTTGAAGAGCGCCGCCGTCTGGTAGAGGTGCGTGATCCCCTGCCCGCGGAGCGCCTGCCCCAGCAGCGGCGCGGAAAGGAGGACGTCGCGGTCGATGCCCACCAGCGTGGCCCCGTTCAGAAGCGCGCCCCAGATCTCGAAGACCGCCGCGTCGAAGCTCGCGTTGGACGCCTGCGCCACGCGGTCGCCGGGGCCGACGGGCATGGTATCGGGAATGCAGGCGGCGAACTGCACCACCTCGCGGTGGGCCATCATCACGCCCTTGGGCCGCCCCGTGCTCCCGCTGGTGTAGAAGACGTACGCCAAGTTCCCCCCCGACGCGTGGCTCCGCGGCGGATGGTCCGGCCCGGCGGCGAGCGCCTCCGCCACCTGGTCCAGGCGGAGGACGTGGAGACCCGATTCCGCGGGCGGGGCGGCGAGCCCGCCGTCGCTCAGCAGGACGCGCACGCCGCTGTCCGCCAGCATGAGCTCCATCCGCTCGGCCGGGTAGCTGGTGTCCACGGGGACGCAGCAGCCGCCGGCCTTGAGCACGGCGAGGGTGGCGACCACGTTCTCCACGCTGCGCTCCACGCGCAGCCCCACCCGGCTCTCCGGCCCCACCCCCAGCCCGGCCAAGTGGTGCGCCAGCCGGTTGGCGCGCGCGTCCAGCTCCCGGTACGTCAGCGCCTCCGCGCCCCAGACGAGGGCCGCCGCATCCGGCGTGCGCTCGGCCTGCGCCTGGAAGAGCGCGTGGATGCAGCCCTCCGGGAACGGCCGCTCCGTCCGGTTCCACTCCCCGACGACCTGGGCACGCTCCTCCGGCCCGGCCAGCACCAGCCGCGAAAGCGGCACGTCCGCGTCGGCGGCGACCTGCTCCAGCACCCGCGCCAGGTGGCGGAGCATCCGCTCGGCCGTGTCGCGCTCGAAGAGGTCGGTGGCGTAGTTCAGCGCGCCGCGCAGCCCCTGTGGGGTCGCCGCGAGCTCCAGGGAAAGGTCGAACGGGGCGCTCGCCTGCTCCGCCGCGACCGTCCGCACGGTGAGGCCCGGAAGCGCGCCTCCCCCGCCGCCGGCCTTCTGCAGCTCGAACACCACCTGGAAGAGCGGCGAGTGGCTCAGGCTGCGCTCCGGCTGCAGCTCCGCCACCAGCTTCTCGAACGGCACCTCCTGGTTCGCGTAGGCACCCAGCGTGGCCTCACGCACCCGCCGCAGCAGCTCGCGGAAGGTGGGATCTCCGCCGAGGTCGGTCCGCAGCACCAGCGTGTTGACGAAGAAGCCGATCAGCTCCTCCAGCTCCTTGCGCGTGCGCCCCGCGATGGAGCTGCCCACGACGATGTCCGTGCTCCCGCTGTACTTCGACAGCAGCACCTGGAAGGCGGCCAGCAGCGTCATGTACAGCGTGGCGCCCTCGCCGCGCCCCAGCGCCTGCAGCTGCTCCAGCAGCTCCAGGGGCATCTCCACCGGCACCGTGGCGCCCCGGTACGTCTGCACGGCCGGGCGCGGATGGTCCGCCGGCAGCTCCAGCAGCGCGGGGGCGTCCGCCAGCCGCTCCCGCCAGTACGCCAGCTGCCGGTCCAGCACCCCGCCCGTCAGCTGCGCGTGCTGCCACACCGCGTAGTCGGCGTACTGCACCGGCAGCTCCGGCAGCGGCGACTCGCGCCCCTCGCGGTACGCCGCGTACAGCGCCCACAGCTCGCGCAGGAGCACGCCCAGGCTCCACCCGTCGCTGACGGCGTGGTGCATGGACAGCATCAGCACGTGGTCTTCCGCATCCAGCCGCAGCAGCCCCGCACGGAACAGCGGGCCCGCCGCAAGGTCGAAGGGGCGCGCCGCCTCTTCCCCGACCCGGCGCTTGGCCGCCGACTCGCGATCCGCCTCGTCCGCCCCGGAAAGCGCCTCCACCGGCAGGGCGAACCCGCCGAAGGGGGCGATCACCTGCACGGGCGCATCGTCCGCCTCGGCGAACGTCGTCCGCAGCGACTCGTGGCGCCGGACGATCTCCCCCAGCGCCCGCTCCAGCGCGGGCACGTCCAGCGCGCCGCGCAGCCGCACGGCGTTGGGAAGGTTGTAAAAGGCGTTCCCCGGCTCCATGCGGTCCAGGAACCACAGGCGCCGCTGCGAAAACGAGAGCGGCGCCGGCTCCGCTCCGCGCGGGGGGATGGCGTCCGGGGCCGCGGCGGGGGCGGCCCCGGACTGCTGCGCGCGCCGCAGCTCCAGCAGCTTGCGCTGCGCGGGCGTGAGCTTCGCCAGGCGATCGGCCAGCTCAGTCATGGGCGTCCTCCCCGGAGCCCGCCGCCAGAAGCGCCTCGATCTCCTCGTCGCTCAGGCCCTCCACCCCGGCCAGCAGCGCGTCCATCCCCTCGTCGTCCGCGGCCGGGCCGTCCACCACCGCCGCCAGCCCGGCCACCGTGGGCGCGGCGAACACCGCGGCCACGCCGATCTCCCCGCCCAGCTCCGCGCGGATGCGGGCCACCAGCTGCGTCGCCATCAGCGAATCGCCGCCCTGCTCGAAGAAGTCGTCGTGCAGCCCCGGCGCGGCGCCGAACAGCGTTGCCCAGATGCGCCCCACGGCCCGCTCCGTGGCCGACCACCCCGCGCGCGGGTCATCGGCCCCGGCGTCCGCCTCCGCCTCGTCCGCCGTGGGCTCCGCAGCCGGGGCCACGAAGCCGGACCGCGGCGCGCGGTCGATCCAGAAGCGCTTGCGCTCAAAGGGGTAGGTGGGCAGCGGAACGCGGCGGCGCGCCTGGCCCCCGTGCACGGCGCGCCAGTCGATCTCGGCCCCCGCGGCCCAGGCGCGGCCCAGCGCGCCCAGCAGCACCTCGCCGTCGTCCGCCGCGTCGCCCGGGTGGCGGATGGAGTGGATGGCGGCGGATCCCGGCACCTGCCGCCGCACCAGCGACGACAGCGTGCGCCCGGGCCCGCACTCGATGAACACCCGCTTGCGCCCCTCCGCGGCCAGCGTGGCCACGCAGTCGGCGAAGCGGACGGACCGGCGCAGGTGGCTGGCCCAGTACGCCGGGTCCGTCGCCTGCTCCGGCGTGATCCACGTCCCCGTGAGGTTCGACACCCAGCGCAGCCCCGGCGCGTTCCGCACGGTCGCGGCGACGCGGGCGGAAAAGGCGTCCAGGATGGGGTCCATCATGGGCGAGTGGAACGCGTGCGACGTCTCCACCCGCTTGGCCTCGATGCCGCGGCCCACCAACTCCGCCTCCAGCCGCGCGATCTCGTCCGCGGGCCCGGAGACCACGCAGCGGTCCGGCGCGTTGATCGTGGCGATGGATACCGATCCGCCCAGCAGCGGCTCCACCCCGGCGGCGGGGAGCGGGACGGCGAGCATGGCGCCGGCGGGAAGCGACTGCATCAGCCGCCCGCGCTCGGCGACCAGGGCCAGCGCATCCTCCAGCGAAAAGACGCCGGCCAGGCAGGCGGCCACGTACTCGCCCACGCTGTGGCCGATCATGGACTCCGGCGCGATCCCCCACGCCATCCACTGCCTGGCGATGGCGTATTCCACGGCGAAGAGCGCGGGCTGGGTGAGGGCCGTCTGCTTCAGGCGATCCGCATCATCCGAAAAGATGACCTCGCGCAGGTCCAGCCCCAGGTGCGGGCGCAGGATCTCCGCGCAGCGGTCCAGCTCCGCGCGAAAGACGGGCTCGCGCTCGTACAGGCCGCGCGCCATCCCCGCGTACTGGGCACCCTGGCCGGGAAAGAGGAACACGGCGGCGGGCGCCTCGCTCCCGGCCCGGCCGGCCACGCCGCGCGCGGGATCCGCCAGCGCCTGCGCGGCTTGGGCGTGGGTGGCCGCCACCACGGCGCGGCGGTGGGCGAACGCGCGGCGCCCCTGCTGAAGCGTCCACGCCACGTCCGCCAGCGGCTGCTCCGGGTTCTGCTCCAGGTGCGCGGCCAGCCGCCGGGCCGCCGCGTCCAGCGCCGTCTCGGTGCGGGCGGAAAGGACCAGCAGCTGCTCCAGCCGCGACGGCGCGGGGGAGGGCGCCGCGGCGGGCGGCTGCTCCATCACCACGTGCGCGTTGGTGCCGCCGATGCCGAACGACGAGACCCCGGCGCGCCGCGGCACCCCGGCCGGCGTCGTCCACGGGGCCAGTGTGGTGTTGACGAAGAAGGGGCTGGATGCGAAGTCGATCTGCGGGTTGGGCTGCGTGTAGTGCAGCGAGGGCGGGATCTCGCCCGTGCGCAGCGCCAGCGTGGTCTTGATGAGGCCCGCGATCCCCGCCGCCGCGTCCAGGTGGCCGATGTTGGTCTTGATGGAGCCGATGGCGCAGAAGCCCGTGCGGTCCGTCCCCGCGCGAAAGGCCCGGGTGAGCGCCTCGATCTCGATGGGGTCGCCCAGCTCCGTCGCGGTACCGTGCGCCTCGATGTAGGTGATGGTGGCGGGGTCCACGTCCGCGGCGGCGTGCGCGGCGCGGATGGCGCCGGCCTGCCCCTCTACCCGCGGCGCGGTGAAGCCGACCTTGGCGGAGCCGTCGTTGTTGATGGCCGCCCCCAGGATCACCGCGTGCACGGTGTCGCCGTCCGCCAGCGCGTCCTCGAGCCGCTTGAGCGCGGCGACGGCCACGCCGCTCCCGCGCACCGTCCCCTGCGCCTGGGCGTCGAAGGCCCGGCAGTGCCCGTCCGGTGAGCGGATGTGCCCCGGCTGGTACATGTAGCCCATGTGCTGGTGCGCCGTGACGGCCGAGCCGCCCACCAGGGCCATGTCGCAGTCGCCGCCCAGCAGCGCCTGGCAGGCCAGGTGCACGGCCACCAGCGAGGTGCTGCACGCCGTCTGCACCACCACGGCGGGGCCTTCGAGCCCCATCTTGAACGCGGCGCGGGTGGCCAGGAAGTCCTTGTCGTTCCCCATGTGCACGGCCATCTCGCCGGCCGCGGCGGTCACGTCGGGGCGGGAGAGCAGGTTCAGGTAGTAGCTGCTCATGCTGCAGCCCGCGTACACGCCCACGCGGCCGGGAACGCGCGCGGCATCGTAGCCGGCGTGCTCCATGGCCTCCCAGGCCACCTCCAGGAACATACGCTGCTGGGGATCGGTGACCTCCGCCTCGCGCGGCGTAAAGCCGAAGAAGGCGGCGTCGAAGCGATCCACCTCCTCCAGCGCGCCTCCCGCGGGGATGTACGCGGGGTCGGCGCGCAGCGACTCCGGCACCCCCGCGGCAGCCAGCTCCTCGTCGGTGAAGCGGCGGATGGACTCCACCCCGGCGCGCAGGTTGGCCCACAGGGCATCCACGCCGGGCGCGCCGGGAAAGCGCCCCGCCATTCCCACGACGGCGATCTCAAGCCCGGTGGGCTCGTTGGTCTGGCTCATCGATTACTTAGCAGCGTGTTCAGCATCGTCAAAGAGAGGGAATAGGGAATAGGGAATAGGGAATAGCCTGCTCACCCGTTCACCCGTCCCGTCACCCGTTCGCCCGTCCCGTCACCCGTTCACCTGTCACCGGTAACCCGTCATCCATCACCCGTTCGCGCCAGCGCGCCCTCGGGCACGCAGCCGGTGCCGCCCGTCCCGCACACGCGCGTCGTCCGCGGGGGCGGGCGTCGGCTCCGGCGCGGGGGCGTCCAGCGCCTCGGCCAGGGCGCTCACCGTCAGGTAACGGAACAGGTGGGTGATGGGCACCGGCTGGCCGAACGCCTCGCGCAGGCGCGCCTGCACCCGCACCAGCAGTAGCGAGTGGCCGCCCAGGTCGAAGAACCGGTCGTGCGCGCCCACGCGCTCCACCCCCAGCACCGCGGCCCACACCGCGGCCACCTTGCGCTCCGCCTCGGTGCGCGGCTCCACGTACCGGTCCGCGTCGGCCGCGTACTCCGGCGCCGGCAGCGCCTTGCGGTCCAGCTTGCCGTTGGGCGTCAGCGGAAGCCGCTCCAGGGGGACGAACGCCGCCGGGACCATGTACTCCGGCAGCTCCCGGCGCAGGTGCTCGCGCAGCACGCCCGCCTCCGCGTCGCCCACCACGTACGCCACCAGCCGCGTCTCCCCGGGCGCGTCCTCGCGGGCCACCACCACGCAGTCGGCGACCCCCTCGATCCGCCGCAGCACGCCCTCGATCTCGCCGGGCTCGATGCGGAAGCCACGCACCTTCACCTGCGCGTCGGTCCGCCCCAGGAACTCCAGCTCGCCCCGGGCCGACCACCGCACCCGGTCGCCCGTGCGGTACAGCCGCGCACCCGGCTCGCCGAAGGGATCGGGGACGAACCGCTCCGCCGTCAGCGCCGGCCGCCCCAGGTACCCGCGCGCCACCTGCGCCCCGCCCACGTACAGCTCCCCCGGCACGCCCACGGGCACCGGCCTGGCCGTGCCGTCCAGCACGAACGCCGCCCGGCCGGCAAGCGGCCGCCCGATGGGCACCACGGGTCCCGCGGACTCGCCCGGGTAGTCCCCCGGAAGCGGGAACGCCGTCGCGGTAATCACCGCCTCTGTGGGGCCGTAGGCGTTCACCAGGCGCGCCGGGCTCTCCACGCTGGCGCGCCACCGGCCCACCGCCTCCGTGGGCATCGCCTCCGCCCCCACGATCAGGAGGCGCAGCTCCGGGAGCGCGCTTCCACCGGCCGTCGCGACCACCTCCCGCCAGTACGCCGGCGGCAGGTTGGCGACCGTGACCTTCGCCTCGCGCACCCGCGCCGGCCACTCCTCCGGCGGCCAGAGCTCCGCGCCGCGCAGCACCAGGGCCGCCCCCGCCAGGAGCGGAAGGAAGAGCTGCTCCACCGCCACGTCGAAGCCGAACGAGGCGAAGTGGAGCACGCGGTCGGCGGCGCCGATCTCCAGCTCGCGCGCGAACCCGGCCAGGTGTGCCGCGGCGGCTCCGTGCTCCACCGCGACGCCCTTGGGACGCCCGGTGGAGCCGGAGGTGTAGATGACGTAGGCCAGGCTCCGCGGGCCCGCCCCGCCCTCGATGCGGTCCGTGCGCTCCGCGGCGGTCCGCGCCCACTCCCCGTCCATGCTCACCACCTGGACCCCCGGCTGGGGCGGGAGTGCCGGGCGCAGTCCCTCCTGCGTCAGCAGCAGCGAGGTCCCCGCGTCGGCCAGCATGTACGCCAGCCGCTCCGGGGGGTAGCCCGGGTCCATCGGCACGTATGCGCCGCCCGCCTTGAGCACGGCCAGGACGCCGGCCACCATCTCCAGGCTCCGCTGGAGGCAGATCCCCACCCGCACCTCGAGCCCCACGCCCAGCGCGCGCAGGTGGTGCGCGAGGCGGTTCGCACGCGCGTCCAGCGCGGCGTACGTCAGCTCCGCTCCCTCAAAGACCACGGCCACCGCCCCGGGCGTGCGATCCGCCTGGGCCTCGAAGAGCTGGTGGAGGCAGAGATCCGCCGGAACCGCGGCTCCCATGGGATTCGACGCCTCCAGCACGAGCGCGCGCTCCGCCTGGCCGAGCAGCTCCAGGTCCGAAAGCCGCGCGTCCGCGTCGTCGGCGACCTGCTCCAGCACCCGCTCCAGGTGGCCGAGCATCCGCTCGATGGTGCCGCGCTCGAAGAGGTCGGTGCTGTAGTTCAGTCCGCCCCGCAGCCCCTGCGGGGTCGCCGCGAGCGTCAGGGAAAGATCGAACTTGGCGATCTCCATCGCCGCACCGACCCCGCCGGACTTCAGCCCGGCGAGCGCACTTCCTCCGTCCCCGGGCTCCTGCAGGGTGAACATCACCTGGAAGAGCGGCGCGTGGCTCAGGCTGCGCTCCGGCTGCAGCTCCGCCACCAGCTTCTCGAACGGCACCTCCTGGTGCTCGTACGCCCCCAGCGTCGCCTCGCGCACCCGCCGCAGGGTCTCGCGGAAGCTCGGATCTCCACCGAGGTCGGTACGCAGGACGAGCGTGTTGATGAAGAAGCCGATCAGCCCCTCCACCTCGCCGCGCGTCCGTCCGGCGATCGGGCTGCCTACGACGACGTCCTCGCTCCCGCTGTACTTCGCGAGGAGCACCTGGAAGGCGCCCAGCAGCGTCATGTACAACGTCGCGCCCTCGCTCCGTCCCAGCGCCTGCAGCCGCTCCAGCAGCTCGCCGGAGAGCTCCACCGGCACCGTCGCGCCCCGGTACGTCTGCACGGGCGGACGGGGACGGTCGATGGGCAGCTCCAGCAGCTCCGACGCACCCACCAGCCGCTCCCTCCAGTACGCCAGCTGCCGGTCCAGCGCCTCACCCGCCAGCTGCTCGCGCTGCCACACCGCGTAGTCGGCGTACTGCACCGCCAGCTCGGGGAGCGGCGACTCACCGCCGTCCCGATACGCCGCGTACAGCGCCGACAGCTCGCGATAGAGCACCCCCATGCTCCACCCGTCGCTGACGATGTGGTGCATGGAGATCAGCAGCACGTGGTCTTCCCCGCCCAGCCGCAGCAGCGCAGCGCGGAAGAGCGGGCCCGCGGCGAGGTCGAACCCCCGCCGCGCCTCATCGCCGGCGCGCTGCCTGACCGCCGCCTCGCGATCCACCTCGCCCAGCGCCGACAGGTCCTCCACCGGCAGCGCGAACCCGCCGAAGGGCGCGACCACCTGCACCGGCGCGTCGTCCGCCTGAGCGAACGTCGTCCGCAGCGACTCGTGACGGCGGACGATCTCAGACAGCGCCCGCTCCAGCGCCGCCACGTCCAGCGCACCCGTCAACCGCAGCGCGGCGGGGATGTTGTACGTGGCGCTGCCCGGCTCCAGGCGGTCCAGGAACCAGAGCCGTTCCTGCGCAAAGGAGAGCGGCAGCGGCCCCGTGCGCCCGGCCGGAACCACCGGCGGCAGCACCGGGAGCCCCGCGCGGCGCATCTCCTCCACGCGTCCGGCCAGCTCCGCGACCGTGGGTCCCTCGAAGAGCGTGCGCAGCGGCAGCTCGATGGCGAACACCTCCCGGACGCGCGAGACCACGCGCGTGGCCAGCAGCGAGTGCCCGCCCAGCTCGAAGAAGCTTTCCTCCACGCCCACGCGCTCCAGGCGCAGCACCTCGGCCCAGATCTCCGCCAGCATCTCCTCCACCGGCGTTCGCGGCGCCACGTACCGCTCCTGCGCGGAGGCGAAATCCGGCGCCGGCAGCGCCTTGCGGTCCACCTTGCCGTTGGGCGTGAGCGGCAGCGCGTCCAGCGCCACGAACGCGGACGGGACCATGTAGTCCGGCAGGCTCCCCCGCAGGTGCTCCCGCAGCGCATCCGCATCCACGGCGCCGGCCACGTACGCCACCAGCCGCCGATCGCCCGGCACGTCCTCGCGCACCACGACCACGCAGTCGGCGACGCGCTCGTGGCCCCGCAGGACGGCCTCGATCTCCCCCGGCTCGATGCGGAAGCCGCGGATCTTGACCTGCGCATCCACCCGCCCCAGGAACTCCAGCGTCCCGTCCGCCCGCCAGCGCGCACGGTCGCCCGTCCGGTACAGCCGTGCGCCGCCTTCCGCCGAGAACGGATCGGGGACGAACTTCTCGGCGGTCAGCCCCGGCCGGCCCAGGTAGCCGCGCGCCACCCCCGCCCCGCCAATCAGGAGCTCGCCCGGCACGCCCGCGGGCTGCGCGTTCCCGAACGCGTCGCAGACGTACAGGTGCACGTTGCCCAGGGGACGGCCGATGGGGTGCCCCTCCACGATCCCGTCCGCCGGCACCGGGTGCGTGGAGGCCAGGATGGTCCCCTCCGTGGGGCCGTACAGGACGTGCGACTCCGCCCCGGGGAGCGCCTCGCGCATCTCCGCCAGCAGGCCGGCCGGGACCTGGTCGCCGCCCACGAAGGCACGCCGCAGCCGGGCGAGCCGCGGCGTCTCGCGCTCCGCCTGCACCAGCTGCCGCATGAGCGCGGGGACGGCGTGCACGAGCGTGGCGTCCGCGATCTCCTCCGCCAGCGCGGGCACGTCCATCACCCGCTCGCGCTCCACCAGGCGCACCGCGGCCCCCGAGGTGAGCGGCAGCAGCGCCTCGAACAGCCAGATGTCGAACGCGTACGACGCCAGCGCCGGCATCACGTCGCCCTGGCCGACGCCGAACGCCTCACGCGTGGCCGCCAGCAGGTTGGCCAGCGAGCCGTGCTGCACCAGCACTCCCTTGGGGCGGCCCGTGCTCCCCGACGTGTAGATGACGTACGCCAGGCTCGTCGGGGACGCGGGCACCTCCAGCGCCGCATCCGATGCGGTGTCCGGAAGCTGGTCCACCCGGACGAGGGTGGCTCCGTGCTCCGGCAGCACCCCGGCCGTGCGCCCCGTGGCGACCACCACCGGGGCTGCCGCATCGGTCATCATCCATCCCAGCCGCTCGGTCGGGTAGCTGGGATCCAGGGGGACGTAGGCGCCGCCCGCCTTCCAGATCCCCAGCACGCCCACCAGCAGTTCCGGCGTGCGCTCCATGCAGAGGCCGACCGGCGTCTCGGGCCCGACCCCCAGGCCGCGCAGGTGCTGGGCGAGCATCGACGCGCGCCGGTCCAGCGCGCCGTAGGTCACGGCTTCGGGGCCGTCCAGCAGCGCGACGGCGTCCGGAGCGCGGCGCGCCCACTCCGCGAAGAGCAGGTGGGCCGGCGCGTCGGCGTAACCGCGCTCCGTCTGGTTCCACGTCCCGAGCACCTGCTCGCGCTCCGCCTCACCGAGCAACTCCAGCTTGGAAAGCCGCACGTCCGCGTCCGCGGCGACCTGCTCCAGCACCCGCTCCAGGTGGCCGAGCATCCGCTCGACCGTGCCGCGCTCGAAAAGGTCGGTGCTGTAGTTCAGTCCGCCGCGCAGGCCCTGGGGGCTCGCCACGAGCTCCAGGGAGAGATCGAACTTGGCGGCCTCCATGCCCTGGCCGGCGCCGCTCGTCTGGAGCCCCGCGAGCGTGGTTCCCCCGCCCCCGGCGTTCTGCAGCGCGAACAGCACCTGGAAGAGCGGCGAATGGCTCAGGCTGCGCTCCGGCTGCAGCTCCACCACCAGCTTCTCGAAGGGCACATCCTGGTGCGCGTACGCGCCCAGCGTGGCCTCGCGCACCCGCCGCAGCGTCTCGCGGAAGGACGGGTCGCCCGAGAGGTCGGTGCGCACCACCAGCGTGTTGACGAAGAAGCCGATCAGCGCCTCCACCTCCCCGCGCGTGCGCCCGGCAATCGGGCTGCCCACGACGACGTCCTCGCTGCCGCCGTACCTGCCCAGCAGCACCTGGAACGCGGCCAGCAGCGTCATGTACAGCGTGGCGCCCTCGCTGCGTCCCAGCGCCTGCAGCCGCTCCAGCAGTTCCCCGGAGAGCGCCACGGGCACCGTCGCGCCCCGGTACGTCTGCACGGGCGGGCGGGGATGGTCGGTGGGCAGCTCCAGCAGCTCCGGCGCGCCCGACAGGCGCTCCGTCCAGTACGCCAGCTGCCGGTCCAGCACCTCGCCCGCCAGCTGCTCGCGCTGCCAGACGGCGTAGTCCGCGTACTGCACCGCCAGTTCCGGCAGCGGCGACTCCCCGCCCTCGCGGTACGCCCCATACAGGGCCGACAGCTCCCGGGCAAACACCCCCATGCTCCACCCGTCGCTGACGATGTGGTGCATGGAGAGGAGGAGCACGTGCTCTTCCTCGCCCAGCCGCAGCAGCGTCGCACGGAAGAGCGGTCCGGCGGCGAGGTCGAACGGCCGTGCCGCCTCTTCCCCGGTCCGGCGCCGGGCTGCCGCCTGGCGATCCGCATCGCCCAGGTCCGACAGGTCCTCCACCGGCAGGGTGAACCCGCCGAAGGGGGAGATTACCTGCACCGGCGAGCCGTCCGCCTCGGCGAACGTCGTCCGCAGGGCGTCGTGGCGGCGGACGATCTCGCCCAGCGCCCGCTCCAGCGCCGCCGGGTCGAGGACGCCGCCCAGGCGCAGCGCCGCGGAAAGGTTGTAGGTGGTGTTCCCCGGCTCCAGGCGGTCCAGGAACCACAGCCGCTCCTGCGCGAACGAGAGCGGGAGGGGACGATCACGGTCGATGTGGACGATCGGCGGCAGCACCGGCAGCCCGGCGCGCCGCATCTCCTCCACGCGCACGGCCAGCTCCGCCACCGTGGGCCCCTCGAACAGCGCGCGCAGCGGCAGCTCCACGCCGAACACCTCGCGGACCCGCGACACCACCCGCGTGACCAGCAGCGAGTGCCCGCCCAGCTCGAAGAAGCTTTCCTCCACCCCCACCCGCTCCAGCCGCAGCATCTCCGCCCAGATCTCCGCCAGCACCTCCTCCACGGGCGTCCGCGGCGCCACGTACCCGTCCGTGCCGGCGGCGTGCTCCGGGGCCGGCAGCGCCCTGCGGTCCAGCTTGCCGCTGGGCGTCAGCGGAAGCCGCTCCAGCGGGACGAACACCGCCGGCACCATGTACTCCGGCAGCTCGCGGCGCAGGTGCTCGCGCAGGACTCCCGCCTCCACGCCGCCCACCACGTACGCCACCAGGCGCCGGTTCCCCGCCTCGTCCTCGTGCGCGACGACGACCGCCTCGCTGACCCCCTCGCGCGCCAGGAGCCGGGCCTCGATCTCGCCGGGTTCGATCCGGTAGCCGCGCACCTTCACCTGCGTGTCCACACGGCCCAGGAACTCGATGGTCCCGTCCGCCAGCCACCGACCCAGGTCCCCCGTGCGGTACAGCCGCGCTCCAGGCCGGGCGCCGAACGCGTCGGGAACGAAACGGTCCGCCGTCAGCGCCGGCCGGCCCAGGTACCCCCGCGCGATCCCCGCGCCCCCCAGGTACAGCTCGCCGGCGACCCCGACCGGCACCGGCTTCCCGCGCGCGTCCAGCAGGTACGCCTGCGTGTTGGAGATGGGGCCGCCGATGGAAGCGCCCGGCGCATCGCCCTCCGCGGTGCAGATGCGCGCCGTGGAGGTCACGGTGGCCTCCGTGGGGCCGTACTCGTGGTACAGCCGCGCGCCCGGCAGCCGGGTCCGGAGCTCCGCAATCATCCCCGCGGGGATGGACTCGCCGCCCAGGACGATGCGCCGCAGGCTGGAGCAATTCTCCAGCTCCGGATGCTCCAGGAACGCCTGCATGTGGGAGACGGTGAGGACCATGGTGGTGATCCCCTGGCGGCGGACGACGTCCACCAGGTAGTCCACCTCCCGCTGTCCGCCGGGCCGCACGAGCACCAGGCGGGCACCCGCCAGCAGCGGCGAGAACAGCTCGCGCACCGAGACGTCGAAGCTGAGCGACGTCCGCTGCAGCAGCGCGTCCCCGGCGTGGAGCTCCCAGTGCCGCTCGCCCCACGCCAGCAGGTTGATGACGCCGCGGTGCCCGTTCATCACCCCCTTGGGCTGCCCCGTGGAGCCGGAGGTGTAGATGACGTACGCCAGGTTCTCCGCCGTCAGCGCGCCGGGCGCGGGATTGGAGTCGGGCTGCCCGGCCCAGGCGGACGCATCGCCGTCGAGCAGCTGGATGGGAACGCCCGATCCGGCGAACCGTCCCGCGAGCGAGCGCTCCGTCAGCAGCACCACGGGCGCGCTGTCCTGGAGCATGTAGCCCAGCCGCTCCTCGGGATACTCCGGGTCCAGCGGCACGTACGCGCCGCCGACCTTGAGCACGGCCAGCACGGCGACGACCATGTCGATGCCGCGCTCCACGCAGATCCCCACCCGCGCCTCCGGCCGGACGCCGAGCCCGGCCAGGTGGTGCGCCAGCCGGTTCGCCCGCGCGTTCAGCTCCGCGTACGTGAGCGACTCGTCCTCGTACACCAGCGCCACCGCGTGCGGCGTGCGCTCCACCTGCGCCTGGAAGCGCTCGTGGACGCAGACGTCCCCCGGAACCTCCGCGTCCGTCTGGTTCCACGCCTCCACCACCACGCGGCGCTCCGCCTCCGGCAGCACGTCGATGCTCCCGATGGCCCGCCCGGGCGCAAGCTCCAGCGCCTCGACCAGCCCCTCCAGCGCCGTGTGCATCATCCGGCACACCCGCTCCGCGTCCGCCGGGGCGGCCACCTGCGCCATCAGCGCGAACTCATCCCCCAGGTCGTCCACCGCGAGGGCCACGGGGTAGCTCGTCCGCTCCTGTGAGCCGATGCCCCGCACGCCCTCCGCCGGCTGCTTCGCCTCGCGCGAACGCTTGGACCCGCCGCCGTAGCGGTAGTTCAGCAGCGAGGTGAACAGGGGCGCGGGCGCCGCCACGCCGCTGGAGCGCTGCGCCAGGGCCAGCGAGGCGTGCTCGTGCCGCAGCAGGTCCGCCAGCAGGGCGTGCGTGCGACGCACCGCCGCTTCCACACCCTCCTCGCCCACGCCGATCCGCACCGGCAGCGTGTTGATGAACGGACCCATCACCCGGTCCGCGCCTTCCCCGCCCTGCATCCGGCCGAAGAGCAGCGTTCCGAACACCACGTCGTCACGGCCGCTCAGCCGCGCCAGCACCTGCGCCCACGCCAGGTGGCACAGGCTCGCGGCGCTCACCCCCAGCGCCCGGGCCCGCCGGCGCAGCCGCACGCCGAGCTCGCCCGCCACCCGGAGCCGCGCCTCGCCGATGCCATGGCCCTCGCCCCACACGTCCAGCAGCCCGTACGGCGCCGTCGGCTCCTCCACGTCGCCCAGCATCGCGCGGAAGAACCGCTCGTGCTCCTCCCGGCTCACTCCCAGGCGCGCCTGCGCCACGTAGTTGCGGAACGGCAGCGGCGCCGGCAACTCGGATTCGAGGCCCCGCAGGTGCGCCGAGATCTCTTCCCGCTGCACCTCGATCGACTCGTGGTCGCTCGCCAGGTGGTGCGTGAGCATCAGCAGCAGCCAGCGGCCACGCGCGCGGTCCTCGGCGATGCACGCCCGCAGCAGCGGCGCCCGCGTCAGGTCCACCCGGTAGTGCCGGGGATCGTAGCGCCGCCACAGCTGGCCGGCCGCATCCCCCGCCTCCGCATCCAGCTCCACCTCGTCCACCGGCAGCGTCGCGTGCCGCAGGACGACCTGCACCGGCTCGCGCAGCCCCTCCCAGGCCAGCGCCGTGCGCAGGACGTCGTGCCGGTCGACCACCGCCTGCAGGGCCGCCAGGTACTGGTCCAGGCGCGCGCGCGTGTCGAACTCGGCCGCCGTCGACAGCAGGTACGGGTCGCCCTCCCGCGACAGCAGGTGATGGAAGAGGATTCCTTCCTGCAGCGGGGCCAGCGGGTAGATGTCCTGCACGTTCGCCGCGCCGCCCGGCACCCCCGCCACGATCCGGCCGATCTGCTCCTGCGTGAGATCCACCAGGGGCAGCATCTCCGGCGTGATGGACTCGCACCCGTCCGGGATCCCGTTCGCGGGGACCGCCACCTCCGACGACGCTCCGCCCACGGTCGATGCCAGCTCGGCCAGCACCGGCGTGGTGAACAGGGCCCGCACGTCCGTGTGCAGCCCCGCGCGCCGCATCCGCTCGATCAGCCGGATGGCCAGGAGCGAGTGCCCGCCCAGCTCGAAGAAGTGGTCCCACCGCCCCACCCGCTCCACGCCCAGCACCTCGGCCCAGATCTCCGCCAGCGCGGTCTCCACCTCGCCCAGCGGGGCCTCGTAGCTTCCCCGCGCGAACGCAACCCCCTCCGGCGCCGGCAGCGCCTTGCGGTCCAGCTTGCCGTTCGCCGTCAGCGGCAGCCGCTCCAGCGGGACGAACGCCGCCGGCACCATGTACTCCGGCAGCTCCCGGCGCAGGTGCTCGCGCAGCTCTCCTGCCTCCACGCCGCCCACCACGTACGCCACCAGCCGCGGCTCGCCCGCGTCCGCGCGCACCAGGACCACGCAGTCGGCCACGCGCTCGTGCCGGCGCAGCACCGACTCGATCTCGCCCAGCTCGATGCGAAAGCCGCGCACCTTCACCTGGTGGTCCAGCCGCCCCAGGTACTCCAGCGTCCCCTCCGCCGTCCACCGGACCTGGTCGCCCGTGCGGTACAGCCGCTCTCCCGCCGCGCCGAACGGGTCCGGGACGAAGCGCTCCGCCGTCAGCCCGGGGCGGCCCAGGTAGCCGCGCGCCAGCCCGCGGCCGCCCAGGTACAGCTCGCCCGGCACGCCCGCCGGCAGCAGCCGCAGCCCGGCGTCCAGCACGTACGCCCGCGTGTTGGAGATGGGCGCCCCGATGCTCGCCGGGGCGCCCGCGCGGCGCAGCGTGAACGTGCTGTAGGTGGTATCCTCCGAGGGGCCGTAGAGGTCGTAGACGCGCTCGATCCCGCGGGCATACAGCGCATCCACCAGCTCGGTCCGCAGCGGCTCGCCCGCGAGGTTCACCGTCCGCACCCCGGACGGGATCCCGTCGCTCTTGAGCAGCGCGGCGATGGCCGAAGGCACCGTGTTCACCAGCCGCACCTGGTCCGCCGCGGCCGATGCCGGGAGCGCCAGCGCGTTCTCCACCACGATCACGCGCCCGCCCAGGGACAGCGGGAGAAAGATCTCGAAGACGGAGAGGTCGAAGGAGATGGACGTGGCCGCCAGCACGCCGGACAGCTCCTCCGCCGTGAAGACGCCCGCCGCCCACGACAGCAGCGCAACCGCGCTCCCGTGCTCGATGGCGACGCCCTTGGGAATGCCGGTCGATCCGGAGGTGTAGATGAGGTACGCCAGGTTCCCCGGCGCGGCACGGCGCTCGGCGTTCTCCGCGCTCTCGGCCGCGATCTGCGCCCGCACCTCCGACTCGACCACCACCTGGACGCCCGACTCCACGACGAGGAGATCGCGCAGATTCTCCTGGGTGAGCAGCACCGCGGCGGCGGAGTCGGCCACCATGAACGCCAGCCGCTCCGCGGGATACGCGGGGTCCAGCGGCACGTAGGCGCCCCCGGCCTTGAGCACGGCCAGCAGGGAGACCACCATCTCCAGGCCGCGCTCCAGGCAGATCCCCACCCGCACCTCGGGGCCCACGCCGCGGCCGCGCAGGTGGCGGGCGAGGCGGTTGGCGCGCGCGTTCAGCTCCGCGTACGTGAGCGACTCCTGCTCGAAGACCACGGCCACCGCGTGCGGCGTGCGCGCCGCCTGCGCCTCGAACAGCTCGTGGATGCACCGGTCCGCCGGATACTCAGCCGCCGTGGAGTTCCACGCTTCCAGCACCAGCGCGCGCTCCGCCTGGCCCAGCAGCTCCAGCCGCGAAAGGCGCACGTCGGCGTCGTCCGCGACCTGCTCCAGCACCCGCGCCAAGTGGCCCAGCATCCGCTCCACCGTGCCGCGCTCGAACAGGTCCGTGGCGTAGTTCAGCGCGCCACGCAGCCCGTGGGGGGTCGCCACGACCGTCAGGGAAAGATCGAACTGGGCGATCTCCATGGCCGCCGCGGCCCCGCTGACCTCCAGCCCCGGAAGCGCGCCCCCGCCCTCGGCGTTCTGCAGGGTGAACATCACCTGGAAAAGCGGCGAGTGGCTCAGGCTGCGCTCCGGCTGCAGCTCCGCCACCAGCTTCTCGAACGGCACGTCCTGGTGCGCGTACGCGCTCAGCGTCGCCTCCCGCACCCGCCGCAGTGTCTCGCGGAAGGACGGGTCGCCATCGAGGTCGGTGCGCAGGACCAGCGTGTTGACGAAGAAGCCGATCAGCGCCTCCACCTCGGCGCGCGTGCGCCCGGCGATGGGGCTGCCCACGACGACGTCCCGGCTCCCGCTGTACTTCGACAGCAGCACCTGGAAGGCACCCAGCAGCGTCATGTACAGCGTCGCGCCCTCGCTGCGCCCCAGCGCCTGCAGCCGCTCCAGCAGCTCGGGGGAAAGCGCCACCGGCACCGATGCGCCCCGGTACGTCTGCACGGGCGGACGGGGACGGTCGGTGGGCAGCTCCAGCAGCTCCGGCGCGCCCGCCAGCCGCTCCGCCCAGTAGGCCAGCTGCCGGTCCAGCACCTCGCCGGCCAGCTGCTCCCGCTGCCACACCGCGTAGTCGGCGTACTGCACCGCCAGCTCGGGGAGCGGCGACTCACTGCCGTCGCGATACGCCGCGTACAGCGCCGACAGCTCGCGGAAGAGCACGCCCAGGCTCCACCCGTCGCTGACGATGTGGTGCATGGAGAGGAGGAGCACGTGCTCTTCGGCACCCAGCCGCAGCAGCGCCGCGCGGAAGAGCGGCCCGGCGGCAAGGTCGAACGCCCGGCGCGCCTCCTCGCCGGCGCGCCGCCGGACGGCCGCCTGGCGATCCGCATCATCCAGGTCCGACAGGTCCTCCAGGGGCAGCGCGAACCCGGCGAAGGGGGAGATCACCTGCACCGGCGCGCCGTCCGCCTGGGCGAACGTCGTCCGCAGCGCCTGGTGGCGCCGGACGATCTCAGACAGCGCGCGTTCCAGCGCCGCCACGTCCAGGGCACCGACCAGGCGGCGAGCCACGGGGATGTTGTAGACGGCGCTCCCCGCCTCCAGCTGGTCCAGGAACCACAGCCGCTCCTGCGCGAAGGAGAGCGGCAGGGGACGATCACGATCGATGTGGACGACGGGCGGCAGCACCGGAAGCCCCGCGCGGCGCATCTCCTCCACGCGCACGGCCAGCTCCGCCACCGTGGGCCCCTCGAACAGCGCGCGCAGGGGCAGCTCGATGGCGAACACGTCGCGGACGCGCGCGACCACGCGCGTGCCCAGCAGCGAGTGCCCGCCCAGCTCGAAGAAGCTTTCCTCCACGCCCACCCGCTCCAGGCGCAGCACCTCGGCCCAGATCCCCGCCAGCACCTCCTCAGTCGGCGTCCGCGGCGCCACGTACTTTGCCTCCGACGACGCGAGATCCGGCGCCGGCAGCGCCTTGCGGTCCAGCTTGCCGTTGGACGTCAGCGGGAGCGCGTCCAGCGAGACGAAGGCGGACGGGAGCATGTAGTCCGGCAGGCTGCGCCGCACGTGCGCGCGCAGCGCCTCCGCCTCCGCGTCGCCCACGATGTACGCCACCAGCTGCTGCTCGCCCGCATCCGCGCGCGCCACCACCACGCAGTCGGCGACGCCCTCGTGCTGGCGCAGCACGGCCTCGATCTCGCCCAGCTCGATGCGGAAGCCGCGCACCTTCACCTGGAAGTCCAGCCGCCCCAGGTACTCCAGCGTCCCGTCCGCCTTCCAGCGGGCCAGGTCGCCGGTGCGGTACATCCGCGCGCCGCCCCGGGGGGAGAACGGATCGGTGACGAAGCGCTCCGCCGTCAGCGCCGGCCGCCCCAGGTAGCCGCGCGTCACCTGGGCGCCGCCGATGTACATCTCGCCGGGGACGCCCACGGGGGCGGGCTCGCCGCGCGCGTCCAGGATGTAGATGCGCGTGTTGGGCGTGGGCCGGCCGATGGACACCTGCCCGGCGCCGGTCTCCCCGAGCCGCTGGGAATGGATGGTGCACCCCACCGACGTCTCGGTGGGGCCGTACTCGTTGATGATCACCGTCTCGGGCAGATGGCGGATCCAGAAGCCGATCTGATCGCCGATCAGCGCCTCGCCGCCCACCACGAGGCAACCCACCTCGCCCACGGCGCCCCGTTCCGCCAGCCGCTCGCCCAGGACGCGCAGGTGCGCCGGGGTCAGCTTGAGCATCTCGCGGCCGCCGCGCTCCAGCACACGCGCGAGCTCCTCGACGGCATTGTCCTCCCCCACCAGCTCCACCTCGCCGCCGCACAGCAGCGGGATGAAAAGGCTGGTGATGGTCAGGTCGAACGAAAGCGAGGAGTGCACGGCCGAGCCGCCGCCGCCGGGATAGGTGCGGGTCGCCCACGCCAGGTAGGCGGCGATGTGCCTGTGCTCCACGGCCACGCCCTTGGGACGGCCGGTGCTCCCGGAGGTGTAGATGACGTAGGCCAGGCTCCGCGGGTCCACGGCGAAGGCCGGATCGGCAGCGTCTTCCGTCTCCATCTCCGCCCAGCGCGCATCGAGCGCGACGACCTCCACGCTCGCGTCGAACGGAAGGCGGTCCAGGAGGCGCTCCTGCGTCAGCACGACGGGGAGGGCGGAGTGGGCGGCCACGTACGCCAGCCGCTCGGCCGGATACGACGGATCGAGGGGGACGTAGGCGCCGCCGGCCTTGAGCACGCCCAGGATGGAGACGATCATCTCCGTCCCGCGCTCCAGGTAGAGCCCCACGCGCACCTCCGCGCCCACCCCGCGCCCGCGCAGCCAGCGCGCGAGCCGGTTGGCGCGGGCGTCCAGCTCGGCGTAGGTGAGCGAATCCGCGCCGAAGACGATGGCCGTCGCGTCCGGCGTCCGCGCCGCCTGCGCCTGGAACAGCTCGTGGACGCAGACGTCGAGCGGATACGCCGTGTCCGTGCGGTTCCACTCCTCCACCACCTGCCGGCGCTCCGCCTCCGGCAGCACGTCGATGCTCCCGATGGCCCGCCCGGGCGCAAGCTCCAGCGCCTCCACCAGCCCCTCCAGCGCCGTGTGCATCATCCGGCACACCCGCTCCGCCTCGGCCGGGGCCGCCACCTGCGCCGTCAGCGAGAAGTCATCCCCCAGGTCGTTGACCGAGAGCACCACGGGGTAGTTCGTCCGCTCCTGCGCGCGAACGCCCCGCACGCCCTGCCCCGCATCCTGCGAACGCGCCTTCCGGCCGCCGTAGCGGTAGTTCAGCAGCGAGGTGAACAGCGGCGCGGGGGCCGCCACGCCGCTGGAGCGCTGCGCCAGGGCCAGCGAGGCGTGCTCGTGCCGCAGCAGGTCCGCCAGCAGCGCGTGCGTGCGACGCACCGCCGCCTCCACACCCTCCTCGCCCACGCCGATCCGCACCGGCAGCGTGTTGATGAACGGACCCATCACCCGCTCCGTGCCTTCCCCGCCCTGCATCCGGCCAAAGAGCAGCGTCCCGAACACCACGTCGTCCCGGCCGCTGAGCCGCGCCAGCACCTGCGCCCACGCCAGGTGGCACAGGCTCGCCGCGCTCACCCCCAGCGCCCGCGCCCGCCGGCGCAGCCGCGCGCCGAGCTCGGACGCGATCGGGAGCCGCGCCTCGCCGATGCCATGGCCCGCTCCCCACACGTCCAGCAGCCCGTACGGCGCCGTCGGCTCGTCCACGTCGCCCAGCATCGCGCGGAAGAAGCGCTCGTGCTCCTCGCGGCTCACCCCCAGGCGCGCCTGCGCCATGTAGCCGCGGAAGGGCAGCGGCGCCGGCAGCTCCGACTCGCGGCCCAGCAGGTGCGCCGCGATCTCTTCGCGCAGCACCTCCAGCGACTCGTGGTCGCTCGTCAGGTGGTGCGTGAGCATCAGCAGCAGCCAGCCGCCGTGCGCGCGGTCCTGCGCGATGCACGCCCGCAGGAGCGGCGCCCGCGTCAGGTCCATCCGGTACTGCCGGGGGTCGTAGCGCCGCCACAGCTGCCCGGCCGCGTCCCCCGCCTCCGCGTCCAGCTCCACCTCGTCCACCGGCAGCGGCGCGTGCCGCAGGACGACCTGCACCGGCTCGCGCAGCCCTTCCCAGGCCACGGCCGTGCGCAGGACGTCGTGCCGGCCGATCACCGCCTGCAGGGCCGCCAGGTACTGGTCCAGCCGCGCGCGGGTGTCGAACTCCGTCACCACGGACAGCAGGTACGGATCGCCCTGCTCCGACAGCAGGTGGTGAAAGAGGATCCCGTCCTGCAGGGGCGCCAGCGGGTAGATGTCCTGCACGTTCGCCGCGCCGCCCGGCACCCCCGCCACGATCCGGTCGATCTCCGCCTGGTTCAGCTCCACCAGCGGCAGCATCTCCGGGGTGATGGACCCGCACCCGTCCAGGATCCCGTTCGCGGGGATCTCCAGGTCCGCGGACGTTCCGCCCACGGACAGGGCCAGCTCGGCCAGCACGGGCGTGGTGAACAGGGCCCGCACGTCCGTGTGCAGCCCCGCGCCACGCATCCGCCCGATCAGCTTGATCGCCAGCAGCGAGTGCCCGCCCAGCTGGAAGAAGTGGTCCCACCGCCCCACCCGCTCCACGCCCAGCATCTCGGCCCAGATCTCCGCCAGCGCCGTCTCCACCTCGCCCAGCGGGGCCTCGTAGCTGCGCCGCGCGTACGCATCCCCCTCCGGCGCCGGCAGCGCCTTGCGGTCCAGCTTGCCGTTCGCGGTCAGCGGCAGCGCCTCCAGCGGCACGAACGCGGAGGGGACCATGTACTCCGGCAGGCCCTGGCGCAGGTGCGCGCGCAGCGCCTCCGCTTCCGTATCACCCACCACGTACGCCACCAGCCGCCGGTCGCCCGTGGCGTCGTCGCGCACGACGACGGTGCAGTCCCGGACGCCGTCCGCCTGGCGCAGCGCGGCCTCGATCTCGCCCAGCTCGATGCGGAACCCGCGGATTTTCACCTGGAAGTCCAGCCGCCCCAGGTACTCGATGGCGCCGTCCATCCGCCACCGCGCCCGGTCGCCCGTCCGGTACAGCCGTGCGCCGCCTTCGGCCGAGAACGGATCGGGGACGAAGCGCTCCGCCGTCATCGCGGAGCGGCCCTGGTAGCCGCGCGCCACCTGCACCCCGCCGATGTACAGCTCGCCCGGCACGCCCACGGGGACGGGCTGGAGCGCCGCGTCCAGCACGTACAGCTGCGTGTTCCAGACGGGGCGGCCGATCGGCACCACGCCGGACACGTCCTCACGCGGGCACGCCCACCAGCTCACGTCCACGGCCGCCTCCGTGGGGCCGTACAGGTTGGTGAGCACCACGGGACCGGCAAAGCGGTCGTAGAAGCGCCGCACCAGCGCCGGCGGCAGCGCCTCGCCGCTGCAGACCACGTCGCGCAGCGACGCGCAGCGGCCGTCCTCCACCGCCTCCACGAACGGCTGCAGCATGGAGGGGACGAAGTGCAGCGTCGTCACGCCCTCGCGCTCGATGACCTCCTGCAGGTACAGCGGATCGCGATGGCCGTCCGGACGCGCCATCACCAGGGTGGCGCCCTGCTGCAGCGGCCAGAAGAACTCCCAGACGGAGACGTCGAAGCCGAACGGCGTCTTTTGCAGCACCACGTCGTCCGCGCCGATGCCGAACTGCGCCTGCATCCACACCAGGCGGTTCACCACGCCCCGGTGCTGGTTCATCACCCCCTTGGGGCGGCCCGTGGAGCCGGAGGTGTAGATGACGTACGCCACGTTCGACGGCGTGACGACGGGCGCGAGGTTCTCCGCGCCGTCCCGCGCGACCGAATCCCACGCCGCGTCCACGTCCAAGGCCGGCACGCCGGAGGCGGGGAGGATGCCGCGCAGCCGCTCCTGGGTGAGCAGCACGGCCACGCCGGAATCGTCCAGCATGTACGCCAGCCGCTCGGCGGGGAGGCCCGCGTCCAGCGGCACGTACGCGCCCCCGGCCTTCAGCACGGCCAGGAGCGACACCACCATCTCCAGGCTCCGCTCCATCAGCACGCCCACCCGCACCTCGGCGCCCACGCCGCGGCCGCGCAGGTGGCGGGCGAGGCGGTTGGCGCGCGCGTTCAGCTCCGCGTAGGTGAGCGAATCCGCCTCGAAGCGCACGGCCACCGCGTCCGGCGTGCGATCCGCCTGGCTTTCGAAGAGCTGGTGGATGCAGAGGTCCGCCGGAACTTCGGCCGCCGTCCGGTTCCACGCGTCCAGCACCAGCGCGCGCTCATCCTGGCCCAGCAGCTCCAGCCGCGAAAGCCGCACGTCGGCGTCCGCCGCGACCTGCTCCAGCACCCGCGACAGGTGGCCCAGCATCCGCTCGACGGTGTCGCGCTCGAACAGGTCCGTGGCGTACGACAGCCCACAGCGCAGGCCGCGCTGCGTTGCCGCGACGGTCAGCGACAGGTCGAACTTGGCGCTGGCGAACCCCGCGTCCACGCGTTCGGTGCTCAGCGCCGCCAGGACGTTGGCCGACTCCTGGGCATCCTGCAGCGTGAACGACACCTGGAAGAGCGGCGCGTGGCTCAGGCTGCGCTCCGGCTGAAGCTCCGCCACCAGCTTTTCGAACGGCACCTCCTGGTGGTCGTACGCCCCCAGCGTCACTTCGCGCACCCGGCCCAGCAGCGCACGGAAGGTCGGATCGCCGGACACGTCGGTCCGCAGCACCAGCGTGTTGACGAAGAAGCCGATCAGCCCCTCCACCTCGTTGCGTCCGCGCCCGGCGATGGGGCTGCCCACCACCACGTCCTCGCTCCCGCTGTACCGGGACAGCAGCGCCTGGAAGGCGGCCAGCGCGACCATGTACAGCGTGGCACCCTCCTGCCGGGCCAGCGCGCGCAGCTGCTCCAGCACCTCCACCGGGAGATGGATGCGCTCGGTCGCCCCCCGGAACGTCTGCACGGCCGGGCGGGGGTGGTCCGTGGGCAGCTCCAGCAGCGCGGGTGCGTCCGCGAGCCGCTCCCGCCAGTAGCCCAGCTGCCGGTCCAGCGCCTCGCCCTCCAGCTGCTCGCGCTGCCAGGCGGCGTAGTCGGCGTACTGCACCGCCAGCTCCGGCAGCGGAGACTCCCGCCCGTCGCGGTACGCCTCGTACAGGGCGGCAAGCTCGCGGGAGAGCACCCCCATGCTCCACTCGTCGCTGACGATGTGGTGCATGGAGAGCAGCAGCACGTGGTCGTTCTCGCCCAGCCGCAGCAGCGACGCCCGAAAGAGCGGCCCCGCGGCCAGGTCGAACGGCCGCGCCCCCTCGTCCGTGATGCGGCGCCGCATCTCGGCTTCCCGTTCCGCCTCGGGCAGCGTGGACAGGTCGTGGGCCGCGAGCGCGAACCCGCCGAAGGGCACCACCACCTGCACCGGAGCGCCGTCCACCTCCCGGAAGACGGTCCGCAGCGACTCGTGGCGCCGGACGATCTCGCCCAGCGCCCGCTCCAGCGCCCCGGTGTCCGTCGTGCCCCGGAGCCGGAGCGGCCAGGGCATGTTGTACGTGGTGCTCCCCGGCTCCAGGCGGTCCAGGAACCAGAGCCGCTCCTGCGCAAAGGAGAGCGGAGCCACGTCGCGACCGGCGCGGGGGACGATGCTGAACGAGCGGACCCGGCCCTTGAGCCTGGCCTGGACGAGCGCGCGCGCGGCGGCAGAAAGCTCCGGGCGCGGAGACTCGACCATCTTATCCGAGGACATCTCAGGTTCCTGCAACGGGGTTGGACTCGACCAGCTGAGCGGCCTCGTCTTCGGACATCTCGCCCATGTCTTCGTAGATCCTCCGCTCGATCTCTCCCGCCATGCCTTCCAGCGTCGGCAGGGAGAACACGGTGCGGATGGAGATCCGCAGGTCGAGCGTGGCCTGGATGCGGGCCAGCAGGCGCATGATCAGCAGCGAGTGGCCGCCCAGCTCGAAGAAGCTGTCGTGCACGCCCACCCGCTCCACGCCCAGCACCTCGGACCAGATCTCCGCCAGCACCTCTTCTACGGGCGTCCGCGGCGCCACGTACAGGGCCGCTTCGGCCGCGTACTCCGGCACCGGCAGCGCCTTGCGGTCCACCTTGCCGTTGGGCGTCAGCGGCAGCCCGTCCAAAAAGACGAACGCGGACGGGATCATGTACTCCGGCAGGCTCCCCCGCAGGTGCTCCCGCAGCACATCCGCCTCGGCGCCGCCGGCCACGTACGCCACCAGCCGCCGGTCGCCCGGCACGTCCTCGCGTGCCACCACCACGCAGTCGGCGACACTCGCGTGGCCCCGCAGGACAGCCTCGATCTCCCCCGGCTCGATCCGGAAGCCCCGGATCTTGACCTGCGCGTCCACCCGCCCCAGGAACTCCAGCGTCCCGTCCGCCCGCCAGCGCGCACGGTCGCCCGTCCGGTACAGCCGTGCGCCTTCGATCGAGAACGGATCGGGGACGAAGCGCTCCGCCGTCATCGCCGCGCGGCCCAGGTAGCCGCGCGCCACCCCCGCCCCGCCGATCAGGAGCTCGCCCGGCACGCCCGCCGGCTGCGCGTTTCCGAACGCATCGCAGACGTACAGGCGCACGTTGCCCAGCGGACGGCCGATGGGGTTCCCCTCCACGACCCCGTCTTCCGGCACCGGGTGCGTGGAGGCCAGGATGGTCCCCTCCGTGGGGCCGTAGAAGACGTGCGACTCCGCCCCGGGAAGCGCCTCCCGCATCTCCGCCAGCAGGCCGGCCGGGACCTGGTCGCCCCCCACGAAGGCGCGCCGCAGCCGGGCCAGCCGGGGCGTCTCGCGCTCCGCCTGCACCAGCTGCCGCATGAGCGCCGGGACGGCGTGCACGAGCGTGGCGTCCGCGATCTCCTCCACCAGCGCGGGCACGTCCATCACCCGCTCGCGCTCCACCAGGCGCACCGCCGCGCCGGAAGTGAGCGGCAGCAGCGCCTCGAACAGCCAGATGTCGAACGCGTACGACGCCAGCGCCGGCATCACGTCGCCCGCGCCGACGCCGAACGCCTCGCGGGTGGTGGCCAGCAGGTTGGCCAGCGAGCCGTGCTGCACCAGCACGCCCTTGGGGCGGCCCGTGCTCCCCGACGTGTAGATGACGTACGCCAGGCTCGCCTCGGACGCGGGCACCTCCGGCGCCGTCTCCGATTCCGCATTCGGGAGCTGGTCCACCCGGACGAGGGTCGCGCCATGCTCCGGCAGCACCCCGGCCGTGCGCCCCGTGGCGACCACCACCGGGACCGCCGCATCGGCGATGATCCATCCCAGCCGCTCCGCCGGGTAGCTGGGATCCAGGGGAACGTAGGCGCCGCCGGCCTTCCAGATCCCCAGCACGCCCACCAGCAGCTCGGGCGTGCGCTCCATGCACAGCCCCACCGGCGTCTCGGGCCCCACGCCCAGCTCGCGCAGGTGCCGGGCGAGCATCGCCGCGCGCCGCTCCAGCGCGCCGTAGGTCACGGCTTCGGGGCCGTCCAGCAGGGCGACGGCGTCTGGGGCGCGGCGCGCCCACTCCGCGAAGAGCAGGTGGGCCGGCGCGTCGAACGATCCGCGTTCCGTGCGGTTCCAGGCATCCACCACCAGGCCGCGCTCTTCCGCCGAGAGCAGGTCCAGCTTGGAAAGCCGCACGTCCGCGTCCTCGGCGACCTGCTCCAGCACCTGCTCCAGGTGCCCCAGCATCCGCCGGACGGTGGAGCGGTCGAAGAGGTCGGTGCTGTACTCCAGCGCGCCGCGGATGCCGCCCTCGTGCGGCACGACGGTGAGCCCCAGGTCGAACCGGGTGGTCTCCACCTCCGCAGCGACCGCCTCCATCCGCAGCTCCGCGAGGCCAAAGCCGGAGCGGTCGGCGTTCTGGAGGGCGAACATCACCTGGAAGATCGGCGCGTGGCCCAGGGAGCGCTCCGGCTGCAGCTCCGCCACCAGCCGCTCGAAGGGCACCTCCTGGTGCTCGTACGCCCCCAGCGTCCCCTCGCGCACGCGCCCCAGCAGCTCGCGGAAGGTCGGGTTTCCGCCGAGGTCCGTCCGCAGCACCAGCGTGTTGGCGAAGAAGCCGATCAGCTCCTCCACCTCGCGCCGCGTACGCCCCGCGATGGGGCTGCCCACGACCACGTCCTCGCTCCCGCTGTACCTGGACAGCAGCAGCTGGAACGCCGACAGCATCACCATGTACAGCGTGGCGCCTTCGCTCCGGCCCAGCGCCTGGAGACGGTCCAGCAGCGCGCGCGGCAGGTCGAACCGCTCCCGCGCGCCACGGTGCGACTGCACCGCGGGCCGGTGCCGGTCCGTGGGCAGCTCCAGCAGCGCCGGCGCGCCCGCCAGCCGCTCCTTCCAGTAGCCGACCTGGCGATCGAGCACCTCGCCCCGCAGCTGCTCGCGCTGCCACACGGCGTAATCCGCGTACTGCACCGGCAGCTCGGCCAGCGGCGAATCGCTCCCCTCGCGATACGCCGCGTACAGCGCCGACAGCTCGCGCAGGAGCACGCCGCTGCTCCACCCGTCGCTGACGATGTGGTGGATGCACAGCAGCAGGACGTGCTCCTCGTCCGCCACCCGCAGCAGCACGGCGCGGACGAGCGGGCCCCCGGTGAGGTCGAACGGACGCGCCGCATCCTCCCGCGCGCGACGCCGCACCTCCCGCTCGCGCGCCCGGGCGTCGAGCCCCGACAGGTCGTCGACGGGGAGCGCGAAGCCGGCGAAGGGGGCGATCACCTGCACCGCGCCTCCGTCCACCTCGGCGAAGACGGTCCGCAGGGACTCGTGGCGGCGGATGATCTCGCCCAGGCTCCGCTCCAGCGCGTCCACGTCCAGCGCGCCGGTGAGGCGGAGTGCGGTGGGGATGTTGTACGGTGCGCTCCCGCCCTCCAGCCGGTCGATGAACCACAGCCGCTCCTGCGCGAACGAGAGCGGAAGGGGATGGTCGCGATCGATACGGACGACCGGCGGCAGCGCGAGCGCGCCGCCCTGCCGCATCTCCTCCACGCGCACGGCCAGCTCCGCCACCGTGGGCCCCTCGAAGAGCGCGCGCAGCGGAACGACGACGCCCAAGGCGCTCTGCACCCGCGCCAGGAGCCGCGTGGCCAGCAGCGAGTGCCCGCCAAGCACGAAGAAGTCGTCGTTCACGCCGACGGACTCCAGGCGGAGGACCTCGGCCCAGATCTGCGCCAGGATCTCCTCCGTCGGCGTGCGCGGCGCGACGGGGAGCGCGCCCGTCGCGGCCGATTCGGGCTCCGGCAGCGCGCGGCGGTCCACCTTGCCGTTCGCCGTCAGCGGCACCGCCGCGATCGCCATGAACGCCGCGGGGACCATGTAGTCGGGGAGGATGGACTTCAGGTGCGCCCGCAGCGCATCCGCCTCGATCCCGGCGCCCTCGCGCGGGACGGCGTACGCGACGAGCACGCGGTCCGCGCCCTCGCCCCGCAGGGCGACGACGGCCTCGCCCACGGACGGGTGCTTGGCCAGCGCGGCCTCGATCTCCCCCAGCTCCACGCGGAAGCCGCGCACCTTCACCTGCTGGTCGACGCGGCCGGCGGGCTCCACGGCACCGTCCGGGCGGTAGCGGCCCAGGTCGCCCGTGCGGTACACGCGGTCGGCCGGGTCGCCGGTCAGGGGATTGGGGATGAAGCGCGCGGCCGTCAGCTCCGCGTCGTTCAGGTAGCCGCGCGACAGATACGGGGTGCGGACGGCGATCTCTCCCCGCTCGCCGATTCCCGCGAGTGTTCCCGACGGCGTGATGACCAGCAGGTCGACACCGTCGATCCCCCGCCCCACCGGGACGGCCGGGCCCAGCGCCGCCAGGTCGGCCGGGACGCGGAAGAAGCCCATGGCCTGCGGGGTCTCCGTCGCGCCGTAGAAGTTGACGGCCTCCGCGTTCGGCGCGAGGGCACGCAGCCGCTCCACGTCCGCCGCGCGCAGCACCTCGCCGCCGAAGCAGGCCAGCCGTAGCGCGGGGAGCCGTGTATCCGACCCCGTCGCCAGGACCTGTCCCATGGCGGGGGTGAGATGGGATACGGTGACCGCCTCGTCCCGCATCCACCCCGCCAGCCAGCCGGGCGTGCCGACCTGCTCCGCGTCGGGGATGGCGATGCTCCCGCCCGTGCTGAGCGGGGCGAAGACGTCGCGCAGCAGCGGATCGTGCGCCAAGCCCGAGAGGAGGGAGACGCGGTCCGCCTCGCCGATCCCGAGTTCCATCGCGTACCAGCCGAAGAAGTGCGCCAGCGGCCGATGCGTGCCTGCGATCGCCTTCGGCGTACCCGTGGTCCCCGAGGTGAACGCGACGTATGCCAGGTCGTCGGCGGCGACGGACACCGCAGGCGCGGCGGATGAGAATCCACCGAGCCCGTCGTCCTTCCCGTCCGCCGTCAGGACGACCGTCGTCCGGGCGGTCTCCGCGAGAGCGGCGGCCACCTCGGCCGGCACCTCGCCCGCGGCGGAGATCCGCAGCAGGGCCGCGGGACGCGCCGCCTCGACCTGCGCCGCCAGGCGGGCAGGCGGATACGCCGGATCGAGGACGGCGAACGCCGCGCCGGCCTTCCACGCGCCCAGCAGCGCCCGCACGAGCGCCGCAGAACGGTGCGCGTAGACGGCTACCACGTCGCCCGGCCGCACGCCGCCGTCGATCAGCCGGTGCGCGATGCGGTTGGCCGCCACGTCCAGCTCGGCGTACGTCCACGCCTCCCCCGCATGGGAGATCGCCAGCGCTTCCGGAGATTCGGACGCGCGGGCAGCAAACGTCTCGTGCACGGCCCCGCGCCAGGCCTCGGCCTCGATGGGCCGCGACGGGTCGGGAAGGATGCCATGCGCCGCCTCCGTCGCCAGCGACAGGGCGCCCACGCGGGTCTCCGGCGCAGCCGCGGCCTGGCGAAGCACGCCTTGGAACTGCGCCAGGAGCTCGCGCATCCGCGGCGCGTCGAACAGGTCGGCGGCGTACACCAGGGTGACGGCGATCGCCCCGTCCCGCTCCCGCACGTACAGCGTGAGGTCGAACTTGCTGGCCACCTCGCCGACCGAACCGGCCTCGGCCTCCGCCACCTCCAGACCGTCGCCGCCAAAGGCGCCGCGCTGGAAGTTGGCCAGGTTGAGCATCACCTGGAACACGGGCGCGTGTGCCATGCTCCGTTCCGGACGCACTTCCTCCAGCACCCGCTCGAACGGGAGATCCTGGTGCGCGTACGCCGACAGCGTCGTCTCGCGCACCCGCCCCAGCAGCTCGCGGAAGCTCGGGTCGCCCGAGAGGTCGGTCCGCAGCGCCAGCGAGTTCAGGAAGAGCCCGATCATCCGGTCCGTCTCCGCTCGCGTCCGCCCCGCGATCGGCGTCCCCACCACGACATCGTCCTGCCCGGCGAGGCGTCCCAGCACCACGTCCAGCGCGGCCAGGAGGACCATGAACAGCGTGGCGCCCTCGCGGCGGGCCAGCGCGTTCACCTCCGCCGTCACGTCCGACGCAATCACCAGGCGCTCCAGCGCGCCGCGGTGCGATTCCACCGGCGGCCGGGGGCGGTCCGCCGGCAGCTCCAGCAGCGCCGGCGCGCCCGCCAGCCGCTCCTTCCAGTAGCCGACCTGGCGGTCCAGCGCCTCGCCCCGCAGGCGCTCGCGCTGCCACGCCGCGTAGTCCGCGTACTGCAGCCCCGGCTCCGGCAGCGGCGACGCCTCGCCCCGCGCAAAGGCGCCGTACAGCGCGGAAAGCTCCTCCCGCAGCACCCCCAGCGACCACCCATCGCCGATGGAGTGGTGCAGGTTCAGGAGGAGGTGCTGCTCGTCGTCGGCGACGCGGACCAGCGACGCGCGGAAGAGCGGCCCGCGCGCCAGGTCGAAGCGGTGCTGCTTGGCTTCGGCCGCCAGGCGGCCGGCCTCGGCACGCCGCTCGTCCTCCGGCAGGTGCCGCAGGTCGGAAACCGGCAGGTCGAAGCTGGCCGGGGGCGGGGCGATCCGCTGCACGGGGACGCCGTCCACGGCCGGGAGCGTCGTGCGCAGCGGCTCGTGGCGGCGCACCAGCTCGGCCAGCGCGCGACGAAGCGCGTCGGCGTCGAGGCGGCCGGTGATCTGGTACGAGAACGGGATGGCGTACACCGGGCTTCCCGGGTCCAGCGCATCCACGAACCACAGCCGCTCCTGCGCGAACGTCACCGGCAGGTCGCCCTCGCGCGCCGCGGGGGCGATGGCGCCCTCGGCCGCCGCCGCGCCGCTGCCGCGCAGGCGGTCGATCTCGGCCGCCAGATCGCAGAGGACCGACCGCTCGAAGACGGCGCGCAGCGGAAGCTCCACGGCGAAAACCCCGCGGACGCGCGCGGCGACGCGGGTGGCCACCAGCGAATGCCCGCCCAACTCGAAGAAGCTTTCCTCCGCCCCCACCCGCTCCACGCCCAGCACCTCCGACCAGATCCCCGCCAGCACCTCCTCGGTGGGCGTCCGGGGCGCCACGTACGTCTCCTCCGCCGCCCCGTACTCCGGCGCCGGGAGCGCCTTGCGGTCCAGCTTGCCGTTGGGCGACAGCGGCAGCGCGTCCAAAAAGACGAACGCCTGCGGCACCATGTACTCCGGCAGGCTCCGCCGCACGTGCTCGCGCAGCGGCTCCGCACGCGCGTCGCCCACCACGTACGCCACCAGCCGCTGCTCGCCCGGCACGTCCTCGCGCACCATCATCACGCCGTCGGCGACGCTCTCGTGCCGGCGCAGCACCGCCTCGATCTCGCCCAGCTCGATGCGGAAGCCGCGCACCTTCACCTGCCCGTCCATGCGGGCGACGAAGTCCAGCATCCCGTCGGCGCGCCAGCGCACCTTGTCGCCCGTGCGGTACATCCGCGCGCCGGGGTGCCTGGCGAAGGGGTCGGGGACGTAGCGCTCGGCCGTGAGCGCCGGCCGTCCCAGGTAGCCGCGCGTGACGCCGGCGCCGCCCACGTAGATCTCGCCGGGAACGCCGATGGGGACGGGCCGCCCAGCGGGGTCCAGCACGTAGTGCGTGACGTTGCCCAGCGGCCGCCCGATGGGCGGCAGGCAGGTGCCGTCCGTGGCCTGGAACGCGGTGGAGCGGACGCTGACCTCCGTGGGGCCCCAGCCGTTGAAGAAGCGGCGGCCGGGCGCCCAGCGCTCCACCAGCTCGGCCGAGCACACCTCCCCGCCCAGGATGACCACCTCCAGCTCCGGGAGGTGGGCCCACGGGGTGGCCGCCAGCGCGCTGGGGGTGAACTTGGCGTGGGTGATCCGCTTGCGGCCCAGCAGGGCCGTCAGCTCGTCGCCGGGGATGGTCTCCTCGCGCGGGGCCACCACCAGCGTGCCGCCATTGGCCAGCGCGGTGAAGATGTCCAGCACCGAGGCGTCGAAGTGCAGCGGGGCAAAGAGGAGCACCCGCGACTCCGGCCCGTTCTCGTACAGCCGGGAGAAGGTGGCGATGGAGTTGCACACGCCACCGTGCTCCACCAGCACGCCCTTGGGCAGCCCGGTGGAGCCGGAGGTGTACAGGACGTACGCCAGGTGGCGCGGCCCGATCTGCACCGCGGGGGGCGTGGCGGGATGGCGCTGCAGCTCCGCGTCCAGGCCGCCGCCGACGACGAGCACCTGGTATCCCGCGGCCCAGGGGCGCGCGGCGCTCGCCGCGTCCGCGAGCACGATGCGGGCGCCGGACTCGGCCAGCATGAACGCGGTGCGCTCGTCCGGCGCCGCGGGGTCCAGGGGAACGTAGGCCGCGCCGGCCTTCATCACCCCCAGCAGCCCGGCGATGGCCCCGCTGCACGGCTCCATGCAGAGCGCCACCCGCCCCTCGGGGCGCACCCCCAGCTCCACCAGCCGGTGCGCCAGGCGGTTGGCCCGCGCGTCCAGCTCGCCGTAGGTGAGCGACTCGTCGCCGAACTCCACGGCCGTCGCGCCGGGCGCGCGGGCCGCCTGCGCCTCGAAGTGGCGGTGGATGAGGACGAGGTCGGTAAAGGGCTCGTCCGTGCGGTTCCACACGTCCACCACCAGCGCGCGCTCGCTCGCCGGCATCAGCTCCAGCCGCTCCACCCCGCGCGCGTCGTCCGCCACCATCTCCCGCAGCACGCGCCGCAGGTAGCCCATCCAGCGCTCCGCCGTCTCCCGGTCGAAGAGCGACGTCGCGTAGGTCAGGCTCCCGGCGATGCGCCCGTCCGACTCCCACAGCGAGAGCGACAGGTCGAACTTGGCCGTGTCCCGCTCCACGCCCGCCGCACGCCCCAGCTCCAGCCCCGGCAGCACCAGGTCGCGGGGCGCGTTCCGCCAGTCGAGCATCACCTGGAAGAGCGGATGGTACGCCATGCTGCGCGCGGGCCGCACCAGCTCCACCACCTGCTCGAAGGGGATGTCCTGGTGGCGCTGCGACTCCAGCGCCCGCTCCTTGACCCGCTCCAGCAGCCGGGCCACCGTGGGCGCGCCGGACAGGTCCACCCGCAGGGCCAGCGTGTTGACGAAGAACCCGATGAGCCCCTCGATCTCCTGCCGCCCGCGGTTGGCCGTGGGCGTGCCGATCACCACGTCGTCCTGGCCTGAAAGCCGGCCCAGAACGGCGGCCCACCCGGCCAGCAGCGTCATGTAGAGCGTGGTCTCGTGCCGGCGCGACAGGGCCTTGAGCCCCGCCGTGAGCTCCGCGTCCAGCTCCACCGGGAACCCCGCCCCCGCGTGGTCCGTCTCCGCCGGCCGGGGGCGGTCCGTGGGCAGCTCCAGGCGTTCCGGGGCGCCCGCCAGCGTCCGCGTCCAGTACTCCGCCTGCTCCCGCAGGAGGTCGCCCTCCACCCAGCGCCGCTGCCACGCCGCGTAGTCCGCGTACTGCACGGCAAGCGGGGCGAGCCGCGCGTCCCTGCCCTCGCGATGGGCGGCGTACAGCGCCGACAGCTCGTCGAAGAGCACGCCCATGGACCACCCGTCGGTGACGATGTGGTGCATGGTCAGCAGCAGCACGTGGTCGTCGTCCGCCAGGCGGACCAGGCAGCCGCGCACCAGGGGGCCCCGCCGCAGGTCGAAGGGCGCGCGCGCCTCGTCCGCCATCAGGCGATCCAGTTCCGCCTCCGGGCGCCCCGCCAGGTCCAGCTCCACCAGGGGGAATCCCACGTCCGCGGAGGCGATGCGCTGCTCCGGGGCCCCGTCCATCGCCGTGAACGTGGTGCGCAGAGCCTCGTGCCGGGCCACGATCCCGTCCAGCGCGCGCCGCAGCGCGGCACGGTCCAGCGCGCCGCGCATCCGCAGCCGCTGCGCCGCGTGGTACGCGCTCCCCAGGCCGCCCATCTGCTCCAGGAACCACAGGCGCTGCTGCGCAAAGGAGAGCGGCAGGCGCCCGCCGCGGTCCACCGGCACGATGGGCGGCAGCTCCGCGCGCCCTGCGGCGGCCAGCACCTCCGCCAGGTCCTTGAGCACCGGGCACTCGAACACCTTCCCCGGCTCCACCTCCAGGTCCAGCACCTGCTGGACGTGCGAGGCCATCTGCAGGGCGAGCAGCGAGTGGCCGCCCAGCTCGAAGAAGTCGTCGTGGCGGCCCACCCGCTCCACGCCCAGCACCTCGCTCCAGATCTCGGCCAGCGCCTGCTCCACCTCGCCCGCCGGCGCCTCGTAGCCGTGCCGCGCGAACGCCTCGCCGTCGGGCGACGGCAGCGCCTTGCGGTCCAGCTTGCCGTTGGGCGTAAGGGGAAGCACGTCCAGGTGGACGTACGCCGCCGGCACCATGTACTCCGGCAGCGTCTCGCCCAGGTACGCCCGGAGCACGTCCGCGCCGGCCGCCGGGTCGCCCGCCACGTACGCCACCAGCCGCCGGTCGCCCGGCTCGTCTTCCCGCGCCACCACGACGGCCTCGCGCACGGCCGGGTGCTCCGCCAGCCGCGCCTCGATCTCGCCCAGCTCGATGCGGTAGCCGCGCACCTTCACCTGGTGGTCCACCCGGCCCAGGAAGTCCAGCGTCCCGTCCGCGAGCCAGCGCACCCGGTCGCCCGTGCGGTACAGGCGCGCGCCGGCCTCGCCCCCGAACGGGTCGGGGACGAAGCGCTCGGCCGTGAGCCCCGGCCGGCCCAGGTAGCCGCGGGCCACGCCGGCGCCGCCCACGTACAGCTCGCCGGGCACGCCCACCGGCAGCGGCTCGCGCGCGGCGTCCAGGACGTACGCGCGCACGTTGGCGATGGGCGCGCCGATGTCCGGCTTGCGCGCGGGGTCGGCGCACTCCGCCGCCGTGCTCCAGATGGTGGCCTCGGTGGGGCCGTACAGGTTCCACAGCCGGTGCCGCGCGCCCCAGCGCTCCACGAGCTCGGGGGGCAGCGCCTCGCCGGCCGTCGTGATGGTACGCAGCGCGGGCAGGTCCCCCGCCGGGAGCGCCGCCAGGGCGGAGGGCGGAAGGGTGAGGACCGTCACCGCGTGCCGGCGCAGCAGCGCCAGCAGCCCGGGCCCCGGCAGGAGCTCGTCGCGCGATGCGACGCACAGCGCGGCGCCCGACGCCAGCGCCATCACCAGCTCGAAGGCGGCCGCGTCGAAGCTGAGCGAGGCGAACTGCAGCACCCGGTCGTCCGGGCCCACGCCCAGCGCGCGCTGCTGCGCGGCCGCCACGTTGCACAGCCCCCGGTGCGGCACCAGCACCCCCTTGGGGCGGCCGGTGGAGCCGGAGGTGTAGATGACGTACGCCGGGTGCTCCGGCGCCAGCACGCCGCGCTCCGGGTTCGTCTCGGGCCGATGGGACCAGGCGGATGCGTCCGTGAGATCCACCACCGGCACCCCGCCGCCTTCGAGCACCCCGGCCAGGTCCCGCGCCACCGCCCGCTGCGTCAGCACGACGGCCGGGGCGCTGTCGGCCAGCATGTACGCCAGGCGGTCGGCCGGGTACGCGGGGTCCAGCGGCACGTACGCGCCGCCGGCCTTCAACACGGCCAGCACGGCGGCCACCATCTCGGGGCCGCGCTCCAGGCAGATCGCCACCCGCACCTCCGGCCCCACGCCGCGCGCGCGGAGGTCGTGCGCGAGACGGTTGGCCCGCGCGTTCAGCTCCGCGTAGGTGACCCGGTCCTCGCCGAAGACCACGGCCGTGGCGCCGGGCGCGCGCTCCACCTGCCGCTCGAACAGCTCGTGGATGCACGACGACGCCGCGTACTCCGCGTCCGTGCGGTTCCACGCCTCGAGCACCAGGCGCCGCTCCGCCTCCGGCAGCAGCGGGAGCGCGCCCGTGGCCCGCGGGTCGCCGGCGACGAACGCCTCCAGCACCCGGCGCAGGTACGCCAGGTGGCGCTCCACCGTCGCCCGCTCGAAGAGCGCCGTGGCGTACTTGACGCTTCCCAGGATCCGGTCGTCCGCCTCCCACATCCCAAGCCAGAGGTCGACCTTGGCGTCCACGTGCGCGGACTCCACGGCCACGCCCGCTTCCAGCCCCGGGAGCCGCAGGGTGTTGCCGTCTCCCCGGGCCATGTTCTGCCACGCGATCACCACCTGGAAGAGCGGGTGGTGCGACAGGCTGCGCGCCGGGTCCACCAGCTCCACCACCTGCTCGAAGGGGATGTCCTGGTGGTGCTGCGCCGCGAGCGTCCGCTCCTTCACCCGGTCCAGCAGCTCCGCCACCGTGGGCGCGCCCGACAGCTCCAGGCGCAGCGCCAGGGTGTTCACGAAGCAGCCGATGAGCCCCTCGATCTCGCGCCGTCCGCGGCCCGCCGTGGGCGTGCCGATCACCACGTCGTCCTGGCCCGAGAGCCGGCTGAGCACCACGGCCCACCCGGCCACGAGCGTCATGTACAGCGTGGTGCCGTGCCGCCGCGCCAGCGCCTTGAGCCCCGCCGTGAGCGCCTCGTCCAGCTCCACCTCCAGCAGCGCACCCGCGTGGTCCACCTGCGCCGGCCGCGGGCGGTCGGTGGGCAGCTCCAGCAGCTCCGGTGCGCCCGCCAGCGTGCGCGTCCAGTAGTCGGCCTGCTCCCGGAGGACGTCTCCCTCCACCCACCGGCGCTGCCAGACCGCGAAGTCGGCGTACTGCACCGGCAGCGCGGGAAGGTTCGCCGCCCGCCCCTCGCGACGGGCAGCGTAGAGCGCGGACAGCTCGTCGAAGAGCACTTCCGTGGACCAGCCGTCGCTGACCAGGTGGTGCATGGCCAGGATCAGCACGTGATCGTCCGCCGCCAGCCGGACGAGCCGGCCGCGGACGAGCGGCCCGTGCTCCAGGTCGAAGGGGGCGTGCGCCTCTTCGGCGATCAGGCGGGCCAGCTCCGCCTCGGCGTCCGCCCGCCCCGCCAGGTCGTGCTTGACCAGGGGGAATCCGCTCGCCGCCACCGGCGCGATCCGCTGCGCGGGAACGCCGTCCACCTGCACGAACGTGGTGCGCAGGGCCTCGTGGCGGGCCACGACCCCGTCCAGTGCCCCCGCCAGCGCGTCCACGTCCAGCCCGCCGCGCAGGCGCAGGGACTTGTGGAGGTGGTACACGCTCCCCTGGCTCCCCAGCTGCTCCAGGAACCAGAGCCGCTGCTGGGTGAAGGAGAGCGGCAGGGCCCCCGTGCGCGCGGCCGGCACCACCGGCGGCAGCACGGGCAGCCCCGCGCCGCGCATCTCCTCCACGCGCGCGGCGAGGTCCGCCACCGTGGGCCCCTCGAAGAGCGCCCGCAGCGGCAGCTCCACGCCGAACACCTCGCGGACCCGCGACACCACCCGCGTGGCCAGCAGCGAGTGCCCGCCCAGTCCAAAGAACTCGTCGTGCACCCCCAGCCGCTCGACGCCCAGCACCTCCGCCCAGATCCCCGCCAGCACCTCCTCCACGGGCGTCCGCGGCGCCACGTACGTCTCCTCGTCTGGCGCGTACTCCGGCTCCGGCAGCGCCTTGCGGTCCAGCTTGCCGTTGGGGTTCACCGGCAGCGCGTCCATGTGGACGAACGCGGCCGGGACCATGTACTCCGGCAGCCGCTCCGCCAGGTGGGCGCGCAGCTCCGCCGTGCCCGTCCGCTCACCCACGTAGTAGGCCACCAGCCGCGGGTCACCGGCCTCTCCCTCGCGCGCCCGCGCCACCACCACCGTCTCGTGAACGGCCCCATGCTGGGCCAGGCGCGCCTCGATCTCGCCCAGCTCGATGCGGAACCCGCGCACCTTCACCTGCGCGTCGGCGCGGCCCATGAACTCGACCGTCCCGTCCGGCAGCCACCGCCCCAGGTCGCCCGTGCGGTACAGCCGCGCGCCAGGCGTCCGGCCGAAGGGGTCGGGGAGATAGCGCTCCGCCGTCTGCCCCGGGAGCGCCCGGTACCCGCGCGTCACCCCGTGGCCGCCCAGGTACAGCTCCCCCGTGACCCCGACCGGCACCGGCTCGCCGGCTGCGTCCAGCACGTAGATCTGGGCGTTGGCGATGGGGCGCCCCGGCGGCATGGAGCGGCTGGAGTAGCTGGACAGGTCCGCACGGGCGAAGTGGTGCGCCGTGATCCCCGTCGCCTCCGTGGACCCGTAGGGGTTCAGGAACACGGGACGGGGCTCCGGCACCCGCGCCAGCTGCCGCGGGTACAGCGGCTCCCCGCCAAAGACCACGATCCGCAGCCCGCGGATCGCCCGTCCCCCGTCCGCCTCGACCAGCGCCTGGAAGCCCGTCGGCGTCAGGTTCATCATGGTGATGCCCGACGCGACGATCTGCGACGCGATCCGCTGAGGCTCGAACGGCTCGCGCGTCAGGTGCACCTGCCCGCCCACGAACAGCGGGGCCATGAGGTTGCGCTGCGTCAGGTGGAAGCTGAAGGAGGTGACGACCAGCACCGCGTCGCGCTCCGTGATGCCGGTGGAGCCCAGGTACCAGTGCAGCAGGTTGGATGCGCCCTGGTGCGTCATCTCCACGCCCTTGGGCCGCCCCGTGGAGCCCGAGGTGTAGATGACGTACGTCAGGTTCTCCGGCGTCAGCGCGGCGCGCTCGGGATTGGTGTCCGGCTGCGTCTCCCACCAGTCCGCGTCCTCGTCCAGCGCGACCAGGGGCAGGCCGAGCCCCGCGAGCCGTTCCACGAGGGACTGCTGCGTCAGCATCACGACGGGGGCGGCGTCCTCCACCATGTCCAGCAGCCGGTCCCGCGGATAGCCCGGATCCAGCGGCAGGTACGCGCCCCCGGCCTTGAGCACCCCGAACACGGCGACCACCAGCTCCGGCTCACGCTCGATGCAGATCCCCACGCGCACGTCGGGGCCGACGCCGAGGCCGCGGAGGTGGTGCGCCAGCCGGTTGGCGCGCGCGTTCAGCTCCCCGTACGTCAGCTGCCGGTCCTCGTAGACCACCGCCACCGCGTCGGGCGTGCGCGCGGCCTGCGCCTCGAACTGCTCGTGGATGTACCAGTCGCCGGGATACGGCGCGTCCGTGCGGTTCCACTCCTCCGTCACGAGCCGGCGCTCCTCGTCCGCCAGCAGCGCAAGCCGGTCCACCGGCCGGGTCTCGTCCGCGGCCATGCCCGCGAGGACGCGGCGCAGGTACCCCGCGTAGCGCTCCACCGTCTCGCGATCGAACAGCGCCGTCGCGAACACCACCTCGCCCGCGACGCCGCCTCCCTCCTCCCGCAGCTCGAGCGACAGGTCGAGCCCGTCCATCGAGCGCGGCTCGCTCACGGAGGCGTCCCGCCACGCGAACGCCGCGCGGAACAGCGGCGTGCCCGAAGCGTCGGCGCCGTCCGGCTGCACGAGCTCCACCATCCGCTGGAAGGGAAGATCCCGGTTCCGCAGCGCCCCCTGCACCCGCGCCTCGACCCGCCCCACCAGCTCCGCGGCCGTGGGCGAGCCCGACAGGTCCACCCGCACCGGCAGCAGGTGCTCGGATCGGCTGCCCACGGCGGTGCCGATCACCAGGTCCGCCTGCCCCGACAGCCGGCCCAGCACCGCGGCCCAGCCAGCCAGCAGCACGGTGGAAATGTGCTCACCGTGGCGGATTAAGAGCGCCCCCAGGGCAACGATCAGCTCCTCGTCCAGTTCCAGCGGGACGGCGGCACGGGCGGCGGGGTTCGGTTGCGCGGGGCGCGGGCGGTCCGCCGGAACCTCCAGCGGCTCCGGCGCGCCGGCCAGCGTCTCCCGCCAGTACTCCGCCTGCAGCCGCAGCAGGTCGCCGTCCACCGGCAGCTCCGCCCCGGCCGCACGCACCGTCACCGACGGGGATGTGGAGGATGTCCGACCCGCGAGCACGTCCATAAGCCTGTTTCCCTGCAGAAAATCTCAACCGGGACGTAAAACTGCGGGGCCCATGTGCCCCGCAGTGTCCATGTCTTGCCAGCTCTCGTGATTCCCGCCACTCGCTGATCGAGCCTGCCTGGATGGGAGACAACCTCTCACGCCACCGCGTCGTAATCGCGGCGGGAGGCGGTCCCGTTTCCTCTGGCGGCGCGGCCTTCGGTCTGAGGACTTGAACTGCGCGGAGTCCAAATAAGTGGGGAATAAATGATAACCCGGCGCTCGCAGTTGCGTCAACGGTTCCCGTCAGGTTTAACGCAGTTATTTTGGCCGTTCAGGACTCCCTTTCGGACATGACATTTCACGGAAATGACGGGCCGACTTTTACGTGATGCAAAGCGTGGAGTTACGACAATCCGCCGGTTTGGATTGACCCCGGTCCGCCAACAAACGTGGCTAGCGTTGACACAAAAGATGCGCACCGGTTGGGCGGCATGGGGGCGGGAGAGTCGCTCGTGTGCTGCGGCGACCCGGTGCTTCACGGGGAAGCAAACCTGGCGAATCGGGGGGGTGAAGCAAGGACGGCCGCGTACGGCACGCCGGGGTGGCCGGCGGCACGTGATCCCGTGCCCCCGGCGGGCGAGCGCCCCCCGTTCCAGGGCGAACGGGCGCCCGCCTCCTCGGCCGCGTCGTGGAAGATCGCCGCGGCCGCCGCCTCCCGTGCGCCGCCGCCCAGCTGGCGAAGCGCCCGGCTTCAGCTACACAGGCACGGGTAGGAGCGGTAGCCGCCGAGGTTGGGGTTGGGATCCCAGACGGGCGGTGCGGACGGATTGGGACCGAGCGTCTCGAAGGTCGCGAGCAGCGTCTCCAGCGCGATCTGGATCTCCACGCGCGCGATGCTCGCCCCGGGGCAGCGATGCGCGCCGTGGCCGAACGCCAGGTGCGGGTTCGGCTGCCGCTCCCACTTCAGCTCGTGGGGATCGGGAAAGCGGGCGGGATCGCGGTTGGCGGCTTCCAGGAAGAGGATGACCTTCTGCCCCGCCCGGATCAGGTGGCCGGAGCCCCACTCGCCCGAAAGGTCCACGTCTTCGGTGGCATGCCGCCCCAGGTAGCGGGTGGGCGTCACCATCCGCAGCAGCTCCTCGGTCAGGCGCCGGCTCACCCCCGGATTCTCCGCCGCCATCTCCCGCCAGGCGGCCCACTCCGGAAACAGCATCGGAACGCCGTCTCCGATCAGCTTCTGCGCGGTCACCCGGCCGGCGGCGAAGGCCGCCATGCAGTTGATGACGAGGTCCTCGTCCTGGCCAAAGGTTCCCGCGCCCAGAAACGAGCTGACCAGGTCGTCGGACGGCGAGGCCCTGCGCGCGGCGACCAGATCCCGGAAGTAGTCGCCGAACCGCGTGATCTCCTGGATCCGGATGTTCAGGTAGCCGCTGGTGAGGTCCGCCATGGTCGAGGACCAGCTCGCCAGCTCCGCCACCCGACCGGCGTCGTCCGTCGGGATGCCGAACACCCGGCAGACCGTCCGCAGCGTGTACGGCAGGGCGAAGTCGTTCACCAGGTCGAGCTCGCCCCGGGGGCGCAGCGGCTGGAGCAGCCCGGCCGCGAGCTCCCGGATCCAGCCGGACAGCTCCTGCATCTTGCGGGACGACTCCTGCAGGATCACCCGCTGCGCGCCGTTCTGCTCCGCCCCGTCCGAAAAGATGATCTGCTTTTCGACCGCGTCCCGGATGAACGACCGCCGGGCCGGCCGGGCCCTCCCCACGCTCGCGAAGCGCAGGTCGGAGGTGAACCGCCGGTCCTCCAGGATGCTGCGGACGGCCCGGTGGTCGGTGACGAGCCAGCAGTTGCCGAGCGGGTCGAACGCGAGCCCGTCCTGGGCTCTCGCCCGGTCGTAGAGCGCGTGCGGAGCACGGTAGGCGCCCAGCATGGCGGCCATGCTGGGGAGATCGGGATTGTCGAGGCTGGACATGCGCGCTTCGCGATACCGGATGGGGCCAATACGTCGGGTGGATCGAGCCCCGTGAAAGGTGCTTCACACGGGGGCGCGGGCCGCGGAGGAGCCGCCGGGCCTCCCCGCGGCTCCGCCGGGCTGTTCCCGGACGTGGAGGCGGACGAAGGGCGCGGGGAGCGGCGACCAGGCCCACGCCTGTGGGGTCACACGGTCGCGCTGACCACCGACACGCGGGGCGGCGCCGTGAACCCGTCTGCACGGTCCGCATAGTACCGCCGCTCGGCCTCCTCGCGCGAGAGGAAGCTGGCGCCGGAGAAGCCGAGCGACCGCAGCATCGCTTCCACTTCATCGGGTGTGAAGAAGCTGACCCACGGCTCGCCGGCCGACGCGGAACCCTGGGCGATCCTCGATGCCGCCGATTCCGTGTGCGCGAACGTGAACACGATTCCGCTCCGCCTGGGGAACGACAGCACGGTACGCAGCGTCGCCTCGATCGCCTCGCGGGTGAGGTACATCGTGACGCCCAGCCAGGAGAAGAACGTGGGCTTCGCCGTGTCCACGCCGCAGCGCGCGAGGCCGTGGGAGAGCGTCTCGTGCTCGAAGTCGACGTCGGCGAACCGCACGTTCGGCGGGATCTCGATCCCCCGGGCGGCGAGTGCCGCGCGCTTCGCCGCCTGGGTCCCCGGGTGGTCGACCTCGATGATCGCGAGGCGGCGCGCCCAGGCCGGCTGGCGGTACGCAAAGGTGTCGAGCCCCGCGCCCAGGAGCACGTACTGCTCGACACCGTCCGCGACGGCGTCCATGAGCGTATCCTCGGCGAACCGGCTCCGCAGGACCACGTGCGAGCGCAGGCCGCGCGTGGCCGGCGCCTGCAGCTCGTCGGCGCGCGCGCGGATCTGCGCCTCGACGTCGGCGCCCAGCAGCCGCGGGGCGACCGTGTCGTTCAACACCGGTGGCTCGCCGTCGACGACGAGGTGGGCCGCCCGCAGCACGGCGACCCAGTGCGCGGTGCCGCTCGCCGCGCGCGGCGCGGCTGTCGTTTCCGTACTCAGCCTTCGCCTCTGGTCTGATGACGTGAGTGCGCGGTGTCCAAAAATGCAGGGAACAAACGATAACCCGGCGCTCGCGCGTACGTCAACGGTTCCCGTCAAATTTAGTGCAAACACTTTGTCACTTTTGGACTTCCTGTCGGATAAGAGCTTGCAGGGAAACACCCGCTCCGCTTATTAATTCATGCTGTTGCCACGATCTGCTGGTGGGTCTCCATACGCTCTCCAAAAAGCTCCAATTCTGCGACGACACCAAAGGTGCTCAATGAATTGGACGGCATGACGCGGAAGAGCCGTTCGTCGTGCCGCCGCGACCCGGTGTTGCCCTGAGGTAAATCTGGAAAATCCGGCGGGTGCAGATCCTGTGCGCGGCGTCGCGCGCGGGATGGCTCACGCGTGAGGCGCCGGCAGCCACTGCATGCACCTGGACGCGATCCGCCGCGAACGGGCAACGGCAGCAACGTCCCCCCGCGCCCGGGGACGCACCGCAGCTGGGAGTTCCCCCCCCCCGTCACTTGCACAGCCAGAGGATGTACCGTGAGCCGCACCCTGATCAGCCAGACCATCGTGGAGGACATGGCGCTTCCGCGCCTGGTGTGGCTGCGCCCCAACCTGGTGGGGATGGCGTTCCCGATCCTCAAGCTCCTTCCCGCGCAGTACATCATCCGCAAGGCGCTGGAGGACGGCTCGCTGGCGCCGGGGGCCGGCATCGCCGAGACCAGCTCGGGGACCTTCGGGCTGGCGCTGGCCATGGTGGCCCGGCTGCAGGGGCACCCGCTCGCGCTGGTCAGCGACCCCACCCTGGAGCCGGGGCTCCGGCGCCGGCTGGAGGACCTGGGCGCCACGGTGCACGTGTTGACCGACCCGGGGCCGTCGGGGGCGTGGCAGCGGGCGCGGCTGGACTACCTGGACGCGCTGCTGGAGGCGAGCCCCGGCACCTTTTGCCCCCGCCAGTACGACAACCCCCAGAACCCGGCCAGCTACGCCCCCTGCGCCGAGCAGCTGGCGAACGCGGCCGGGGCCGTGGACTGCCTGGTGGGCCCGGTGGGCTCGGGCGGCTCGCTCTTCGGGATCGCCTCGTACCTGCGCCTCCTCTTCCCGGAGATGGCGGTGACGGCGGTGGACGCCCAGCGGAGCGTGATCTTTGGCCAGTCCGACGCGCGCCGGGTGCTCAAGGGGATCGGCAACAGCATCGTCCCCGGCAACGTGGACCACGCCGCCGTGGACGTGGTGCACTGGGTGAGCGCCCCCGAGGCCTTTCTCGCCACCCGCCAGCTGCACCGCCAGCACGGGCTGTTCATGGGCCCCACCAGCGGCGCCGCCTTCCTGGCCGCCGACTGGTGGGCCCGCGAGAACCCCGACTCGCTGACCGCCGTGATCCTTCCCGACGAGGGGTGGCGCTACCTGGACACGGTCTACGACGACGCGTGGCTGGCGGAGCGTGGGCTGAAGCTGGACGCGCTCCCGCAGGGGCCGGTGAAGTGGGACCGGCCGCACGACGGCGACGACCCCTGGTCGTTCTACCGCTGGGGGCGCCGCGGGCTCTCGGAGGTGATGGGCGCGGGCTCGCCGGGGGTGGAGCCGGGGGCGTGACGGAGCGCGGGGCCGGCCGCGCGGCGCTCGTCTTCACCAAGGCGCGACACCCGCGGGAGGGGGCGCCCGTTCGTCCCCATCGCGGGGGGAGACGGGGTTCGCGCCGGCGGATGATTCCGTGCGGACGGCGGGCCCGCGGCCGGGTACCGCGAACCGCGAACCGCCCCAGGGCCCCGCGCGGCTGGCGCTCCCGGACTTTTCCGCCACCAGTTGAACGAATTCTCGGCCCGGTTCCACGCCATCCGGTGCGGGCCGCGCATGCGGATGCGGGGCTCTGGTTGTGTTATTCGGTCGGAAACGGTTAGTTTATTCCGCTCGGCGCAACTCCCCGCACAACTAACGTTACCGGCCAGCGCGTAGGCTCCAGGAGCCGAGATCCGCGCCAGGCGCGGCGGGAGGGGGGCGCTCAGGCTGGAGAGCGCCGCCGCGACGGAGCCGCGCTCGCCTGCCCACCCTCGCTCCAGGCCGGCGGGCAGCCGGACCCGCGCGTCGCGTCCGTTTTCGGGCCGCGCCGGAGTCCAGGAAGACCGCCTCCGCCAGCGGTGCCGGATGAGAAACTACGGGCAAATCTCCGCTCGACCCTCGAAGGGAGCAACGAATGGCCAACCTGGCGACCCCGGCCCAGCTGCCCGCCGCCCTGTGCCCCATGCCGAATGTGACTGTGCCTTCCGAACGCCTGAACGCAGTGGTCGTCGGCCTGGGACGAGCAGGGATGGGGCTGCACATCCCCGTCCTGGAGAAAATTCGCCTTCACAGCGCGGCGGATTCACCCTTCGGCGGTGTCGTCGGTCTCGTGGACACCGTGGAATCGGGAACCCGGCGCGCGCTGCATCGTCTCGAATACGACTTTGGATACGATGCGCGAGGGATCAGCTGCACGACCTCGCTCGCAGGCCTGGCCGGCGTGGACCGGGACAACACGGTCGTGCACATCTGCACGCCCGCGGACGATCACGTGTCCACCCTGCGCGCCGCGACCGAGGCCGGGTTCCGGCGGATCATCATCGAGAAGCCCTGCGCCTCCAACGCCGCCGACGTGGACGAGA
>JAESFL010000092.1_pt1 | contig 95434 bp, 88 predicted proteins | sample 9269401 | NCBI WGS metagenome assembly JAESFL01 (sample SAMN14506025, study PRJNA617098) | algae metagenome | isolation source: Gloeocapsa sp. UFS-A4-WI-NPMV-4B04 and co-occurring heterotrophs from desert... | place: USA: Utah | collected 2006-10-01 | reverse complement strand
TGTAGTAAAAAAAACCAGAGCCAAGTTTCCGTCTAAGAAGCCCATACATAAGGGAGCAGGAGTAAAACTTCAAACACTTATTTTTTCTGTACTCAATACTGCTTAAACCTTAACCGAACCGTCTTGACTTACAACCACAAAAAAAGTTAAAAGTATAGTAGCCAGCACAAAAATTAAAACCTACTTATCAACAATTTAATGAATATTATTAGTCTTCACAGTTGATTTGAAAATAGTAATCTCAATCAAGTCTCACCCTCAAATTTAATTCAAAATAAGCTCATTTAAGAAACGAGATAACATTCCATGAGAAGTTATACAAAATGGAGATTAACGTAAGTTATAGTCAAAAATATAGGTTGATTTTGTTAACAACGTCAATAATCAGCACAACTCACAACTAAGCTTATAAACGCAAACGCAAAGTAATATTAGATAAATCTTTTTAACTGCTAGAGCAGTATCCTATTTAAGAAATTCCCAGCCTCAATCCCTAGTAAGCAAGTCTTGTTTGTTTTATTGATAATGAGCACTCTTACGGTATTAAAAGCTTGCTTGAGCCACAACTTTGTAGAATACGCCTAAAACATCAGTTTACAACTGATTTAATAATCTCCCCTTTGGCTGATGTCCCTTACTAGGTTGATTTGTTCCACTGGGTATGGAGTCAAAAGTTAAAAGACGATATCATGCGTAAAATAAACATCGGTTTAACTGAAGAGCAACGCGCAGGCGTGACTGAATTGTTAAACAGCGACCTGGCAAATGCTTATCTAGTATTGATCAAAACAAAGAAGTTTCATTGGGATGTAGTCGGCCCACAGTTCCGTTCACTACACCAGTTGTGGGAAGAACACTACCAAGCATTGACAGCTAACATTGATGCCTTAGCCGAGCGTATTCGTACATTGGGTGGGTTTCCAATTGGTACGGCTCAAGACTTCTTAAGCAAAGCTTCGGTTAAAGAACAACCCCATAATATTCCCCTAGCAACTGAAATGGTGTCGCAGCTAGTGGATGACCATGAACTGATTATCCGCAATCTCCGCGACCATGTAGATCAGTGTGGTGAAACCTTCCATGATCAAGGAACTGCTGACTTCCTGACTGGTTTGATGGAACAGCACGAAGAAATGGCATGGATGTTGCGTTCCTTCATTGAAGGTGAATCACTTAAATCTGATGGCGCTCAATCAACAGAGATGAAAGTTCCTGCACAGGTTAATTAGTTAGATTAAAAAAGAGTAAAAAGAAACGGAATTTATCTTGTCTCTTTTTACTCTTTTCAGTAATAGGAACTTTGATGGCTTTAATTAAAATTAATTTGAAGAATAGATAAATCGTCATCAAAACTTGTTTTAGAGTTTAAGGTGAGTAGGTAATTTAATATTTTGTCAAGATTACATTCTTGAAAATTATGGCGATCTTTAAGTAGCTCAATAAAAGCTTCTATATGCCAAATCGTGCCATTTGGTAGATGAATTTCATAAGCTCCATCACTAAAAATATAAAGACTACTAAATTCTTCAATATTACAAAAATTATTAATATATTCTGCATCTGGAAACATTCCCACAGGTATCCCAGATGTCTCTAATTGTTTCACTTGAATAATATCTTTCTTGGCTAGTAAAATAGCCGGAGGATGTCCAGCGCTGGCGTAAATTAATTGGCGATTAAGACAGTTGTAGACTCCGTACCAAATCGTAAAATATTTAGTATTTTGGTAAGTCATCTGAAATGTGTTGTTTAAGGCGCTTAAAACATCACTAGGTTGATAGTAATTAAGATTGGGAATAGCACGAGAGCGAAGTAGATTTAGGACGGAAACAGAGGGGAGTGCTGCACCTAAACCATGTCCAGCTGTATCAAGTAGGTAAATAGCTAAATAATCTGGGTCAAGCCAGTAGTAATCGAAACAATCGCCTCCGAGTCGCTGTGAGGGGATGAAGCGTGAATTGATACTGAGGGGTTCAATCATCGGGAGGGGAAGAAGCGATCGCACATACTCAGCTGCTTCTGCAAGTTCCGTCTCTAATATTTGCTTTTGGGTTTGCAAGTCACGACTCAATTGATGCCAACGTAATCCTGCTTTTACCCTTGCAATTAATTCATTGTGTTCGATTGGTTTAACTATAAAATCATCCGCACCAGTGTCTAAACCCTTGACACAATCATCTACTGATCCTAAAGAAGTTAATAAAATAAAAAATGTTGTAGATAAGGTTGTATCCGACTTAATTTGACGACAAACTTCTAACCCATTTAACCGAGGCATTAGCCAATCGCAAATTATCAGTGCAGGACGAAATTGTTGTGCTTGTGCTACTCCTTGCTCACCATCGCTAGCTGTGAGTACCTCATAACCCTGTTTTTCGAGTATTCTTGTTAGCGTTAACTGCACTATGCGGTCATCGTCAATAATTAGAATTTGAAACATGAGTTTAAAGAGGCGATCACATCAAATAATGAACAGAATTCAGAAGGGAACGCTACCTACCTTATAAGCTAATCGTCATCCAAATTGCAGTGTTAAACTCTCTTTGCTCCCCTGCTCCCCTGACCCCTAGTTTAGAACCCTGAAAGCGGATTTAACCATAAAAGAATAATGCTTTTAAGTTGATTTAAATCGCGGTAAACTTCTTGCTTGAACCACTGACCAAAGGCATCAAACGGCGTAAATGTTGAGCCAGGTTGCCATCTAATATCTTGACCCAAGGGTGTTGTGTGGGTTCCGTTCAGCGTCTTTGCTGTCACCATATTAGGGAAGCGGAGTTGCAACAATTCGGTTAAGGCAGCAGATTGATCGATAGTGTCGTTAGTAAATTTGACAATCAGGTTGCGGCGGACATTGTAGCGCGATCGCACAAGTGTACTTGTTTCTACAGGAGACGGGGTAAACTCAATCGCGAAAGCAGGGTTAAACTGCTGCACTAAGGGTATAGCGTCTCGTGCGGCATAGTTATTAAAAGAAATTAGAATATTACCTGCGCGTTCTACAGCAAACAGGCTACCGATCAATAAATGTAGTTTACAGCCCATGCTGTGTCCTAGTCCGTAGATTGGTAGATAGCGCTTGTGTAACAACCCTTTTGCTTGTAATTCAGCGATCGCGCTTTCAAAGCTGCGTAATACAGAGTCGGCGATCGCCGCATGATCTAAAGTGTTAACAAATGGTGTAGCAACAACAGCATATCCGCGAGCGGCTATTTGTTCTAATAACCAACGGTAAGTTACTTGAGGTGCTGCCGCAACAAAAGCTCCCCCCAGAAAATGTACAATCCCCTTCGGGTGTTGGGGAATCAAGACCCAGTTATCAGAGATTTCTTTCCAGTCCATAACCTAATTCTGACATAAATCACTGATGTATCTAACGATTGAATTTACCTCTTTTTTTAGTCTAGAAAATCTTTATAGCCGCTAGACCTAAAGCCAAGCTTAGAGATATAACTGTTGTTAAAACAGCAATAATTACCCATTTGCTCATTACACGCAGCTGTTTTTCTAAGCTGCGTAGCTGTCGTTCCAATTTTTGTACTTGTCGTTCTAGATCCTTAAGAAACGATTTTGCTGTCTGTAATTGATATTCTAGGCTTTCCTGTTTTTCTAAATTTTGGTTATTAAGTCCATCTGCACTTAGTTGGTCAATAGAAGTTTGCAGTTCTGTCCTCAATTTATCTTCAATTTCATTTAAGGGAGCCTGAAATACTTTGAACTCCTCAACTTCTTCCTTTAGTTCGTTAACGAGCTTAATAACTTCACTACTAATATTGAAATCTGTATTACTAAGCTCATTCTTAAGATTAAAAATTTCTTTCTTAATCTCTATCCATTTAGACTCAATCAGTTTTTCGAGTTGAGCGCAGCGAGCATTAAAATGTGCTTGTAGTTCGGCTATTTCTTCTTGATTAGCTATTACGTCAAGTTGTTGATATCTTTGTCCAAACTCCTCAAATTGTGTCTGAATTTTAGCTAAACTATCTACAACCTTGAACGTCTGGTTAAGCTGATTTCGGAGTTCTGCTAGTTCTTGCTCAATATAATCTAGGTCATATAAAGACTTAGGCATGATATTTTGATACTTTAAATATTTAGTAGTTTATCAAACTACTCAAAACCTTGCTGGATAACTTCAAGCATCGGTTCTAAAGAAGCGTAACTGTCACTCAATGCCCGGATAGCTCTAGTCTGCCATACTACAACGAGAGCGCGGTACTGAGTGGAATCTGAGCCAAACATTTGCTCGGCTTCTTGAAGTAGAAATGACAAACCTTCCTCGTTATTCCAAGGTGCATCAACTTGAGTGAGCCAACTAAAGGCTTCTTCAGGTTGCACGAACACACCTTCTTGGTAAAACAGCAAAAGTCCCTCAATAGACAATTTCTGTATTATCCCTTCTTGAAACCCTAATTTGAGATAATGGAGGGCTAGCATCTTGTGTCCTTGACCTCTATGAGAAAGTACCCCAGCTAGGTACAGTGCTGCTAAATTATTAGGGTCACGCTTCAGCTGATTATTAACTTGAGTAAACAGTTCTACTACTGAACCCTGTTCAACAGCAAGGCGCACAACTTCTGCTAGCGCTTCCGGATCGAAGCTTTTTGAGTGGGGTAGTAGCTCTACGTCTTTTGCTGGAAGCGCAGCTAATTGAGGCAAGGCTTGGTCAGAATTAAGATTTACTGCCTGAGTGAAAGGAATTTTGTCAAGCAGCCCTGGGCCAATTTGAGCATACCCTTTATGCACAGAGCGAATTGCAGCAGCCAGTTCTTCAGCAGGAGTATCCTTGAGTAGATAACCTCTTGCTCCCGCTTGCAAAGCATCAGCTAGGTATGCCTCATCGTCATAACCACTTAGAACTAATACTTTTGTTTCTGGAAAGCGCTGACAGATAATTCGTGTAGCGGCTACTCCATCCATGTCTGGCATCCGAATATCAAGTAATACGACATCAGGATGTAAGGCTTCGACTTGCTCTACGGCTACTTGTCCGTTATCACCGCTTCCTACTACCTGCAAATCCGGCTCTAGCTCTAGCAAAGCTTTCAACCCTTGACGAATAATAAGTTGATCGTCTATCAGTAAGATGCGAATCATTGAGCGAACTTTAGCCAAATTGAATGCCCATCATGTTAACAGTGCAGCGATCGCATTGAGCAACTCTCCAGGACGAAAAGGCTTGGTAAAATAAGCTGTCGCCCCTAAATTCATTGCTTTTTGCCGATAACGATCATTTTCTCGCGAAGTCAACATCACAACTGCGAGGTTATCCCACTGAGGACGAGCGCGAATTTCTCCGAGTAAGCCAAAACCATCTAAACGCGGCATTTCAATATCAGAAATCACTAAATCAAATTGCTTACTCGGTTGATTTAACTTTTCAAGAGCTTCTTTACCGTTGCGACATTGCACTACTTGATAACCCGACTGAGTGAGGATATGCTCTAAAGCTTTGCGAAATGTAATCGAATCGTCCACAATCAAAATCGTTGCAGTGCTATCAATATAAGGATTAAAGGTAGGTGACGAAGATAGTGGTTGATTGTCTTTTGCCGCTATCAACTCGCCCAAGTGATCTGGGGATAGCACTGGCACAACTTCACCTGTACCTAATACTGTACAACCTGAAATGTAGGGTGGCACTTTGACTATTGGGTCAAAGGCTTTCAGGACTAACTCACGCTCACCTAAAAGCGAGTCTACAGCGATCGCGACAAATTCACCATTAACGTTAACGACAATACCTAGCTGGTGGTTAAATTGATCAGATGACGCTAATATTGCTTGCTGTGTATACGGGAGTAATTGAATTAGAGGGTATAGAGGCAACAGGCGATCGCCCCAAGTAATTGTACTTGCATTGTTGGTTTTTAAAGAGATAATTTCTATTACTTTATTTGAAGGAATAGCAAAGGTCTGTTGCTGACAACTACATAGTAATAAAGGTAGAATATTTAGAGTTAAGGGAATATTAATTATAAATTTTGTCCCTTGTCCTAATTTACTTTCGACTTCTACCGAGCCTCGCAGGCGCTCTACTTGACGTTTGACAATATCTAGACCTACACCTCGACCAGAAAGAGTAGTAACTGTTGCAGCAGTAGAAAAACCAGGCATAAACAGAAATTCTAGAACTTGTTTAGTTAGCACTGAATCACTACATAAACCTAACTCAATAGCTCGTTGGTAAACTGTCTGTATATCAATACCGCGACCATCATCTTCAATTGCGATCGTAATTTGATTGCCTTCAACAGCAGCAGATAAAACGATTTGAGCGTTAATTGACTTATCTAGCGCTAGCCGTTCTTCTGAAGTTTCAATTCCATGATCAAAGGCATTACGAATTAAATGAGTTAAAGGAACTTTTAATTGTTCTAAAATTACCTGATCGATCAGTGTTTCTTTGCCAATAACTATTAACTGGGCAGACTTGTGATATTGCTCGTCCAATGTTTGTAGGAGTGCAACAAACTGTTCAGTCAAAAAGCCGAACGGGACTAAACGCGATTGAGTCAAGTCACCATGCAGGCCATTCAATTGCTGGCGTAATTGCACAAGTGCTTCCCGAAATTCAGAGGTAATTAGCCCAACATCGGCTCTAGCTTCCTGCACTTGCACCATTAGTTCTTGCAAATCTTGAAGTGTGTTGTGTAGGTTGGCGTATTGATCAAATTCCAGGGAATCGAATTCCAAGGAAGGCGAGAGGTTAGATTCTTTGTTGTATCTCGTGCCTTCTGTTGCTAGCTGATCGTAAAAGTTTTGCACTTGCTCACCGATTGGATTGAGTTGAGCAGCACGTTTTTTGAGAGTTAGATCAACTTGATGTAGTTGTTCTTGATAAAGGGAAAGGCGTTCGTAACTAATAAACAATTCGCCTATGGTGTTGTTCATCCGATCCAGTTTTGAAACTGGAATCCGCAAATTCAACTGCGGATTTTGAGAAACTGGGATTATTTGGGAAGCGGCTTGTCTTGCCTCTGGAGGGGGAGTAATAGGAGACTGCTGTTGTACAAGCTTGACATGAGCAGAAGTATCCCAAAATTGGGGAGCCTGGGTTAGAACTTGTAATCTCAGTTGGCGAAGCTCACTAATTGCAGTTTCAGCGATCGCCTCTAGGTGTGGATTTGGTTGAGCAAGCGCGTCTCTGACTTCTTGGCCTGTTTCAGTTAACCAACTTAAGTTGAGAGCTTGTCCAAGAAGTGTGCATTCTCCTACAAGTGCTGTAAGAGCTTGATTTAGTTCTACTGGATCAAATGATGTGTTTTCATCGTGGAGTAACCGCTCAACTTTTTGGAGAGAGTTTTCTAAATCAACTTCTAAAGCTATTTTGAGAAAATCCGGTTCTGGAGTAGCGAGTAAATTACTTTCAACTTCCTTCAAGTCAGATTGCTTAGTCTTCGGCAATCCTTCAAGAAAATCCTCTAAAGCAGCGATCGCACTCAATAGACTTGTTTCTACTATTACAGTAGCTGCATTTTCACTTGTAGCGTGGGCGATTAAATTGCTAATTTGCTCAACACTAGCAGACAAAAGTTCGTAAGCAGCCTCTCGTTGTTGCACGCGCCCCTGATGCAGTGCCTCAAGTAAATCTTCTAGCTTGTGTGCCAGACGGCTTAGAGTTGACAATTGAGCCAGACCAGAGCTACCTTTGAGCGAATGTGCTGCTCGCATTAAAGCGTCGTATTCAGCTTGGGAATGAACACTATTACTTCGTAATTGCCGAATCCCCTGCTTTAGAACAGCTAAATGGTCTGGGGCATCTTCGTATAAGAAGCAAGTGCGTATTTCTTGAATAATTGCCTCTAAGCTTGCAGCGTCCAGCACCATATTATTTTTCTACCTGGAATCGAGACACAGAACTTTGTAATTCTTCCGCAACTTCAACCAACTGCTTAAGGGAAGACAAAACAGCTTCGGATTCAGCAGAAGTTGTCTTAGCGATCACGGCAACTCCTTGAATTGTTTGGTTAATTGTTGCAGAAGTTTGAGCTTGGGAAACCGTACTTGTTGAAATAGATTGCAGTAGGAAGTCAATTTTTTGGCTAATCTCAGCTAGTCCTTGCAGTGTATTTTTAGTTTTTACTACCTGTTGGGTGCTAGTTACTACCTGCATGGTGCTACCTTCCATCGTTTGGAGTACATCAGTAGTTTCTTGTTGAATTGTATTAATTAGTTGCTCAATTTCTTTAGTAGAGTCTGTAACTTTTTCAGCCAAACGCCGCACTTCATCAGCAACTACGCGGAAGCCTTGTCCATGTTCTCCAGCACGAGCGGCTTCAATAGAAGCATTGAAGGCTAGAAGGTTTGTTTTTTCCGAAATTCCTGAAATAATGCTCACAATTCGGGAGATTTCCTGAGAAGATTCAGCTAGACGTTTCGCCTTTTTGGTAGTTTCAGCAACACTGGTACGAAGCATCTTAATACTACCGACAGTTTGATCCATAGTTTGATCGCCATCTTGGGCAGCAACTAAACCTTGACGGGCGATCGCGGCAGCTTCTTGGGTTCTTGAAGCTACAGACTGAATTGACTCGCTTATTTCTGCTACAGAGGTCTGAGTTTGAGCCAAAACTTTAGCTTGATTTTTTGCCTCGTCTGAGAATTTCTGCACAGAACCTTCATTTTCAAAAGCAGACTCTTGGACAACGTTAGCAGCAGTTTGTACTTGGACAACAATCTGACGCAAGCTAGAAATCACAGTATTAAAGGCATCAGCAATTGATCCCATTTCCGATTCCTTCACCTTAGCCCTAACTGTGAGATCGCCTTGTTGCGCTCCTTCGATGTCAAGCAACAAGTCAATCATTCCTTGCTGCAAACGTTCTTTTTCTTGACGCTGTAGCTCTTCTTGTTGGCGAACCGCCTCCAAGTTTGCTTCCAGTCCTGCCGTCATTGCATTCAATTGTCGACTAAGAATGCCAATTTCGTCTTGACGATCTGTTGACTCCAGCCTTACCCCCAGTTCCCCAGTTTCTACCTGCTGGGCAAAATTAGATAAACGCCGCAGTGGACGAGAAAAAGAGCTAGCGATCGGAATAGCTATTAGACCAGCCACTAGCAACAAGCCCCCGCCAATGCCATACCCAATGAGTTGCTGGCTGATTAAATTACTCTCTACTTGCTCCAAAGGCTCACCAATAAAAGCCATTCCGACAGGCTTCGCTCCAGCCGAGTTAAGCTCCTTTTGATGGTCATATAAAGGTGTATAGAAGGTTAAATACTGCTTGCCAAGAATATTTATCTCACCACTAAAGTCTTGTCCCTGATTGAGAACATTTGCTGCCACTTGACGCGGAGCCTGGGTTCCAATTGCCCGCGTTCCACCATCGCTATTAGCAATATTTGTACTCACCCGCCAGTCTTGAGCAAAAATAGTAGCAACAGGCACGTCATATTTTTGCGAAAATTTATCGACTAACCCATAGTTACGATTTAGGAGCGCTCCTACAATCACAGTTCCGACTAACTTGTTGTTTAGTTTGAGCGGATAAACAGCTATGCTGGTTAAGCCTGCTATGTCTTGGTCAAGGTCATTAGTTCTTTGGGGAGAAGGAACCGTTGATTCACGGTTCTGGTCAGGTTGTCTCACATCAACATCAGCTTGTTTCTCTAGCCCTAAACGTTGCAGTGGTTCTCTTCTGAGCAACTCCATCCCAGATAATGGGCGTTCAGTTCTCAGTGCATTTTTTACAATAGGAATGTCTCCCAAATAAATTCCTACTGGCAGAGACACTGGGCGGTATTTTGGCTGATTATTTGATGCTTGCAGTGAGTTACGATCAGAATTCTGATCTAGAATTTGAATGTTCTGAGCAACTGTCCTACCCTGGGCATCAGTGAAAATTTTAAAGTTTTTGTTAATTTCAGGTTCTGAACCGTTCTCAATTTTGAGGAAATTTTGCAGAAAGCCGCTACGAGCCGATACTTCAGCAGAGTTACTTAAATCAATCTTTGTAGCTTCCACCACTTGAGCTAGATTTTCTGCTTGTGTTTGACTGTCTACCTGTGTCCAGAGAACATACTCTTCTGCAAAGGTCTTGCCTTGCTGTTGCAGAGATGCGTTTAACTCACGCAACAAACGCTCTCTATTAATTGTAGTTAGTCCTTGGGTTACTGCGATCGCAGGCAGGGCAGCGCTAGCCACTAGGAGAATAGTCAGCTTAGTTTGAATATTTAAGTTTTCCCAGCCTTGACGGAGGCGTTGAAGTAGGGAAGAGCCTTGGGTTGTTTGCCGCTGATGTTTTTCCCAGGAAACTTGCGAATCATCACTACTTCTATAACTACTTTTGTAAGTAATGCGTGGGGAGTTAGGCGATCGCTGAGAAGCCGCCATAGCTTCAAGCGCCTTTCGGGAAACAGCACCATAAATTCCGTTTTCATCTAGGGCAATTACTTCTTGGTAAACATCTACTGCCTTTTCAATCTCTCCTACCTGCTCTAGAGCATTGGCGAGGGTAATTTTAGCTACCAAATCTGTAGGATTGAGTTCAACTTCAGCTGCAAGCGCCTCAATATTTTGAGAAATAGAAGTAGAAGTATTTGGGTAATCTTTGCTTGTTGCTGTCATATAGATACTGAAGAATTAGTGTAAACGGATATACCACTTAAAACTGTATTGACGTTGAGGACACCAACCACCGACTGTTCAATTTCAGTTACACCAGATAAAAATGAGCCAAGGTTTGGAGCCAGTCTTGCAGACACAGGTTTAATTTTGATTGAGTTTAGAGTAACAATTCCCTTAAGAGCCGATACTACACAGGCAAGTTGACACTCACGTCCGATAGCTGAAGAATTTGCAGACTCAGTAGTAACTACTAATAAAATCAAATTATCTTGTAAGCGTTGCTTAGGGGACTTAGCTAACCCTAGAAAATCACTTAATTGAAGCACCCACAGCAACTTACCGCGCTGATTTACTACTCCGAGTAAAGCAGGAGATACTCCAGGAATAGGACAAATTTCTTTTTGATTTAGAGTAATCACCTCTACTGCACTATCCAAAGGCAGCACGACTTCCATTCCTTGCCGCAACTGTACGTGAAAATAGTCAGTTAACATGAATACTCTATATAAAATGACAGTAAGTTAATTAAGATGATTGCGAACCGTCTGAACTAAATCAAGGGGAGCAAAAGGTTTTGTAATGTATGCGTTCCCTCCCTGACGTAAAGCCCAAAATTGATCGAATTGCTGCGCTTTTGAGGAGCAGAAAATTATGGGTATATTTTCTAAGCGAGAATTAGCTCGGATCTGTCTGCATAAATCTAAACCGCTAAGACCTGGCATAACGATATCTAAGACAATTAAGTCAGGTTGACCGTTTGCTGTTAGCCAGAGCCAAGCAGATTCAGCAGAGTCGGCTACGTTCACTTTTAAACCAACTTGTTGTAATAAAGCTACAATTAAACGTTGGTCAGTTTGAGAATCTTCAACAACTAAAACACTTTTCATTTAGCTATTCTTCAATTAAGAACGATACTATTTACTGTAAATTAAACTAGATAACGTGGTTTATTTATACAATATTCAAACAGGAATTTACCAATTAAATAAACTCGTTTTATTTAATTGACGATCAAGATTTACAAGGTGTTGAATATATAACACTTGGATAAAGTCTATAGTCATCTCAGCCTGGGGCTTGTCAACTCGCTATATTTTTAGTTTAAACGCTATTAATGTATTTACGTACACTCTCTGCAAAATTATACACCTTGGTGTTGCAGCTAAATGATTATGGCTGCTACTTAAAATCGTGATCTCGTTCTTGTTTCAGCTATAATTGTTGTCCTTGCTTCTTATACGGGGCTTGCTCTTGCTGGTAGAGTGACAATAACGCCAATTGATATCAGCAGAATGGACTCTTTGTAACGTTATATACTATAAAAATCCATTTGAATTCCCTATATCTTTTGAAGATAGTATGGTGACTGCTATACTACTAACTATCATCAGTGAGTCAGTGCTGCGCGATCGCATTGCGAAACTGCTAAAAACTCACGGCGCATCCGGCTACACCATTAGCGAGGCGCAGGGTGAAAGTCAGCATGGAAGACGCATAGGAGATATTCCAGGCTACAACACTAATGTCGAGATCAAGACAATCCTGTCACTACAAGTATCTGACGACATCTTCGAGGTTTTGCAATATAAGTCTAACCACGCCTTAATTGCCTTCAGACAAAATGTGGCAGCTTTAATTGATTAATATTGCAGAAAGCTTTACAAATTCACTACTCATCTTGCGTAAAATAGTGGTCAAGAAAATTTAAAGCATGGTTCCTTAAATCAAAATACTCTTTTGAGTTTCGCATTGCAGCGCGATCGCGGGGATGCTCAAACGGTACATCCAATATTTCCCCAATTGTTGCAGATGGTCCATTCGTCATTAATACAATGCGATCGGACATATAAATTGCTTCATCTACATCATGGGTAATCATCATTACTGCTTGGCGATGGTTTTCCCAAATATTAAGCACCTGCCGTTGTAACTTACCACGAGTTAGGGCATCAAGCGCCCCAAAAGGTTCATCCATTAGCAACATTTTAGGACGAATCGCCAAAGCTCTAGCAATTCCCACTCGTTGTTTCATTCCCCCAGAAATTTCATCTGGATACTTATCAGCTGCTGCGTTTAAATTAACCATTGCTAAGTGTTCATTAACAATACTAATTTTCTCGGCGCGAGTAGCCTTTTTCAGCACTTCATCTACAGCTAGCCGGATATTCTCACGCACTGTGAGCCAAGGTAGTAAGGAGTAATGCTGAAACACCATCATGCGTTCAGATCCCGGCTTACGAATTTCTTTTCCATCTAGCCGCACTGAGCCAGAGGTTGCTTTTTCCAAACCAGCCACAATTTTTAGTAGCGTTGATTTCCCACATCCAGAGTGTCCAATTACAGAAATATATTCATCTTCATTAATAGTAAGATTGACCCCATTTAAAACAACAAATTCACTATCAGCAGTTGGATAAGACTTTACTAAATTTTCAATTTCAAGAAATCCAGTACGGCTAACATTTATCTCATTATGATTAGTTGAAAAAGAGGTATATTTAGTCATAAAATTTTCTTACTTAGTGTTAAGTCTAAATATATAAACAGCTATATTTATGTTAACTAAAAATAAAAATTAGGTAGTCACAAAAGAATTGCGATCGCACTCCACTTAAGACATAAAGAATGATTTGGGACGATTAGCTCGAATTTCAAAGCTATTGAGATAACCTACCGGATCGCTAGGATCAAACGCCTTGTTGTCTATAAACACTTCAGCAGGTTCGATTTTGTAATCTTCCTTGGGACACTCAATGCCCATTTCGGCTACAATTTCACGATAAAGGTCAGTTTTCCAGGCAAGACGAGCTAATGCTTCAGCATTCTGCGGAATTTCTGGAATTTGCCCCCAACGAGCAGCCTGAGTCATTAGCCAGATACTCTCCGACTGCCACATAAATGTTGAGTGATCTCCTGGTATTCTGGCAAGATTAGGCGGCAGATCAAAGAAAATAGTTGTGTCAAGTGGCGATCGCACAATCCGTTTTTTGCCATCAAAACCGCCATAATTGTAGTCACCAACAATTGCGGCTCTGGTTAAATTTGGTTTAGCACCAGTAAACGACTTATCTGAAATCAGTTTAGCAACCTCTTCGCGATTCTCCTGTTTGCTGCAATACTGACAAGCTTCAATCATCGCTTTAACCAAAGAACGATAAGTTTTCGGATTTTCATCAATAAAAGACTCCATCACGCCCAAAAGCCGATCCGGATGTCCTGCCCAAATTTCTTTTCCCTGAGCGAAAGTAAAGCCAATTCCTTCATTACCGCTAATCGCCCGTGTATTCCAAGGTTCTGCCACCATATACGCTTGCATCGCCCCAATCCGCATATTTACCAACATTTGAGGCGGTGGAATAATAATGACCCGAAATTCATCTTCAGGATCAACGCCAGCCGCAGCAGATAAGTAGCGGACAAAGTATTCGTAAATCGCCGAACTAAGTACAACAGCCCAGACTCGTTTCTCTGGCGGTATATTGTCAAAATAGCGCCTAAAATCACGCCCGAATTCCTCTAGATCCCCATTATATTCTCGCCAAGGACGCAACCCCGACTCCCACATCGCTTTATTCATCGTCAAAGCATTACCGTGACGGTGAAGCGTCATCGCAGCACAAAGCGGGGCGTGACGTGCGCCTTCTGCACCAGTTCTGGCATTCGTTACCGCGCCACAAACTACCGGAGAAGCATCAAGACGACCAAAAATAATTCCGTCACGAGACGTACCCCAGCTTGCCTCACGGCTGAGGTTAACGTTAAGCCCATACTTGCGAAAAAAACCTTTTTCCCAAGCAACAGCAAAGGGGGCGCAGTCATTTACTGGCACATAACCTACAGTTAAATTTGGTTTTTCCAGAGTGTTAGGATCTACCACTTGTTCTACCGCCAAGGCAGCTTCAGATAATCCCTGAGGAGACTTATTGGCTGTAATGGCACAAGAGGAAAGTGCCATACCAGCTGCCGTTGCTCCCGCTTTCTTGAGAAAATTGCGGCGGTTCCAGTTATTCTTCTCGGTGTCACTCATATCCAGCTAAGTTAAAGTTTTAGGTCGATGAGTGACTAAAGTTTCAATTTTCCCTACAGCATAGTCAAGAATTAGCCCTGTCAAGCCAATTACCAGGACGGCTAGAAAAACTGAACTCAGGTTCAGCCGACTCCATTCATCCCAAACAAAAAAGCCGATACCAACGCCTCCAGTGAGCATTTCTACGGCAACGATAACTAGCCAGGCAATTCCTAAACTAATTCGCAACCCCGTAAAAATATACGGCAAACTCGCAGGCCAGATAATTTTTGTAATTCTTCTCCATTGGGGCATTTCCAGCACTCGTGCTACGTCTATATAATCCTTGGAAACACTGGAGACACCAAGGGCAGTGTTAATAATTGTGGGCCACAGCGAGGTAATGAAGATAACAAAAATGGCAGAGGGATCTGCCAAGTTAAAAATGGCTAGCGAAATCGGAAGCCAAGCTAGGGGCGATACTGGCTTGAAAATCTGGATGATGGGATTGAGTGCTAACATTGCTTTTTTAGACATCCCGATTAGAAACCCAACAGGAATAGCAACGATCGCTCCTAGTGCAAAGCCAATTAATACCCGTCGCAGACTCGCCAGTAATAACCAACCCAGTCCCAAATTACCAGGTCCCCGGCGGTAGAAGGGGTGCAGAATATTATCTAAATTTGCTACCAATGCTTGCGCTGGAGTGGGCATTAAATCAGTTAAGAAAGTGGCAACAAACCACCACAGTAAAATAACCCCCAAAAAACCAGCCAAAGGCAGTAAGACAACATCCCGAATTAAAATTGGTTTAGTACGTCTCCAGGCAGCAAGTACAGCCACCGCTAACGCAGCAAGATTGAGGTGAAATATCATTTAAGACTCCCCAGAGTCGAGAGCAGGTACATCAAAACTGAGCAGTACAAGCCAAGGACACTGATAAGAGCACAACATTATTATATAAATGTATTCTCTTTCAGTCTCCTCTCAATGCCTACGAAGTTAGCTGACGGGCTAGGACTGAGAGATGTCCATCTCGTCTCTTAATTAATAAGAAACATTAGAGATACGCCCCAAATTTGGTTCCTCCGCTCCAGTGTCATTCTACATCTGTAGTTTTTAAGTAATGAAACAACTGGATTAAGCTGACATAATTATCTGAAGATTAATATTACCACTAAAGATAAAAATAATCAATAGTACCAAATATAGATATATTTTATCCAAAATTTACAGCAAAAATCATTCTGGCGTGGTAGACAAGTAGAGGAGAACTAAGATAAGCGATGCCGTTTAGACGGTGTTTAGAGATTAAATGATAGACACAGCAAATAAGCGCAATGTCACCGCGTAGCGACCGACGGCTCATCAGCTACGCTGTGAGGCGCTATTTTAACTTAATGCCAACAGGCTCCCTTACTCACTTTCTCTTACGCCTAAGACATGAATGATTTTAGCCAAGCGCTACTTGATAAAATTGACACAATTATAGAGAACTGGGTTGAAGCGGTTCGCCAGGATGGAAAGATTGAAACTGTTAATCACCTACCCTATGAGGGTGTGCGTGATGGTCTTCCCCTTGTTCTGCAAGCGATCGCAACCATGCTATCCCAATCTGAAGACAGTGACATTCAGACGTTGGTAGACAAAAGTTTAGAGCATGGCACTCTCAGGGCTAAACAAGGTTTTGAGGCAAAGGAAATTGCACGGGAGTACCGCTTAGTTCGCTGGGTAATATTTTCTACTTTAGAAGAAGATTTGCTCAAAGGTTCAGCGCTAGAAGTGCTGCGAGCGTGCCGGATTATTGATACTGCAATTGATGAAGTGATCGCGAGATGCTTTCAAACTTATCTAGATGAGCGACTAGGGGAACTACAGCAGGTACAAAGTCAGCTGATGCTTACCAATCAAGAAATGACTCGCTTGGTTCGCGCTAATCAAGACAATCTGTCTTATCTTGCACACGAGCTAAAAACGCCTCTGACTTCGATTATTGGCTACTCCGATCTGTTTTTACGCCAACAACGACAGCAAGAACCAGAGCTAAAAGACACCTTTGCCAATTTGGAACACATTGAGCGCGTGTTACGCAATGGTAGACAGTTACTGCGCCTAATTAACGATTCATTAGAAGTCTCCCGCTACGAGGCGGGGAAAATGAAACTGCAAGCAGTACCAACAAATGTGCGCTTTTTAATTAAAAATGTCATAGAAGTATTAGAGCCTTTAGCACGTGCAAAAAACCTTACAATGTCGATTGATGTGCATAGCGCTCCTGAGCAAGTTTTGACAGACTCCTTGCGCCTACAGCAAATTGTCACCAATCTTGCGAGTAATGCAATTCGCTACACTGACTCTGGAAGCGTAGAAGTAACGTGCCAAATGCTAGCTAATCAGCAGTGGGCGATCGCTATTTCTGATACTGGGTTAGGAATTTCGCCAGAAGATCAAGCACATATCTTTGATCCTTATGTGCAAGCGAGTTCTAGCACTAAGCCACAATTGCCCGATAGTACAGGTCTTGGTTTGGCGATCGTATCTCGGTTAGTAAAACTACTGCAAGGCAGAATTGAGTTAATATCACAAGTTGGAGTTGGCTCAACCTTTACCGTAGTCTTTCCATTGCAAGTCGAAACTACTGAAGAAGCAGCGACAGAAAAGGAAATAGCGACTAGAGAGTAAGGAAAAGAAATGAATATGCTGCCTATGAACGGGGCTGAAGGCGGCTATAAGGTTACGGTCGATAATCGTATTGATACTAAAAGATTAAGTAATTTTACATATATTCTCGCAGATTATTTATCCATACTTCAGGCGATGGATCTTTGATCCGTTTCTACGTAGTGGGATTGTAATCTCTCTTATTGCTCCTGAGAAACTGGCACAGCAGAAGTTCGCCGAAGTTAAGCAACAAATACACTTAGGCCCAGTGATTATAGAACCAATTACTTTAACAGTGAAATAAAACTAAAGCGATAGATGAAGTAGTAAGTAGTGGAATAAAATATGTTTATGTCTACTCACTGCTCACTCTTCTTCAGTGAAATAAAACTGAGGCGATAGATGAAGTAGTAAGTGAGTAGTGGAATAAAATATGTTCATGTCTACTCACTTATCACTTCTTCACTCATCACTTCTTAGCGCTTGACTAATCCTTTAAAACTTCGCGGATGCGCCGTTCTAAAAGTTCGAGGTCAAGTCCGCCCTCGTCACGGGCAATTCGGCGCACAGTTGCGTTGACATTATTCAAATTAAGCAGTAAATCGTGTAAAATTTCCTGCTGCTGGCGTGACTGAGTAACTTCACGCGGCTCCTGTACAAGATCGCGCACAATTGAGTCTTCAGCACGCGAGGCTATAATTGGGTCTGTTTGCCCCTGTACATGAACAAAAGTCCGTCTACCTGGCCCACGCTCTTCGTCAATCGGTAATACGGCTGTTACCTGATCTGAGCGCACATACTTACCGAATCCTAGATGTACTAGCACAGATGATTGTATTCTCATTTAGCTTTGCACTATGCTCTCACTTATATTACTATTATAAATAAACTTTCATTAGTGATAATTCACAATTGAAGGTAGTTTTACGTCATTTATAGTAGTGTTTTCCACAAATTTATATCACAAAGTTACATTGAAATTAATTGAAAAATGATGTAATGAAAAGTGATAGATGAATAGATAGAATATCTTGATTCAAACCCTTAAAGAAAGCATTAATTTCGAGGCATAGACATGAATGAGCGATCGCCAAGTTAGTTAAAAATCATTTAACCCAGACTTAGAGATTGTTGTAGAAATACACTTAAATATTGATATGCTAGAAGCCTGGAAAGCTCGAAGATAAAAACGATGCCTGCGCCCACGATTCAACTTGTTACTAGCTTTCCCCTGACAGCCGTAGTCGGTCAAGAAGCGATTAAATTAGCCTTGCTATTGGCAGCAGTTGATCCGGGTTTGGGGGGAGTAGCGATCGCAGGTCGTCGCGGCACTGCTAAATCCGTGATGGCTCGCGCCCTGCACACCCTTTTGCCACCGATTGAAGTAGTCATTGGCTCGATCAGCAACTGTGACCCTAGCTGCCCCCAAGAATGGGATGACAAGCTATTGGCAGAAGTATCTGACGCTGCAACAGTCGCTAGGGAAGTGATCGCAGCGCCTTTTGTGCAAATTCCGCTAGGAACCACAGAGGACCGACTTTTAGGTTCAGTAGATGTGGAACAGTCGGTTAAACAGGGAGAATCAGTGTTTCAACCGGGGTTATTGGCGCAGGCAAACCGAGGCGTTTTGTATATAGATGAAATTAATTTACTTGATGACAATATCAGCAACCAACTGTTAACAGTATTAACTGATGGGCGTAACCGCATCGAGCGAGAAGGCATTAGTTTTCAGCATCCTTGCAAGCCGCTATTTATTGCTACCTACAACCCAGAAGAAGGGGCGCTGCGGGAACATTTGCTCGATAGAATTGCGATCGCTCTCTCGGCTGATAGTGTATTAGGCTTAGATCAACGAGTCCAGGCAGTAGACCAAGTTATTCAATACGCCGCTTCACCCCAAGAGTTTCTTTTGCAGTACAGCGAAGACTTAGACGCTCTCAAAACTCAGATTATTTTGGCGCGGGAATGGTTAAAGGATGTCGGCATTACTCATGAGCAAATCGCTTATTTAGTTGACGAAGCAATTCGAGCCGGAGTACAAGGACATCGAGCCGAGTTATTCGCTTTACGAGTTGCCAAAGCATCTGCCGCCTTGGATGGACGTACAGCAGTAAACGCAGAAGATTTACGCCGTGCTGTGGAATTGGTAATTGTGCCACGCGCAACAATTATCCAGACACCACCAGAAGAACCGCCACCACCGCCACCGCCACCACCGCCTGAGAATCAGGACCAATCTGAACAAGAACAGGAGGAGGAGGAAAAAGAAGACGAACCTGAAGAATCCGATCAAGAACCACCCAGCATTCCTGAAGAATTTGTTTTTGATCCTGAAGGCGTGATTCTTGACCCCAGTGTGCTTTACTTTGCTCAAATGGCTCAACGGCGCGGTAAGTCTGGTAGTCGGAGTCTGATTTTTTCTGAAGATCGAGGGCGCTACGTTAAGCCGATGTTGCCGAAAGGCCCAGTAAAACGAATTGCGGTTGATGCCACACTTAGGGCTGCTGCACCATATCAAAAGGCTCGGCGTGAGCGCTCCCCCCAGCCCCCCTTAATAAGGGGCGCAAGGGGGGAGCGGCGAGTAATTGTGGAACAAGGAGATGTGCGCTCAAAGCGCTTAGTCCGCAAAGCTGGAGCATTGGTTGTTTTTGTAGTTGATGCTTCTGGCTCAATGGCGCTGAATCGGATGCAGTCTGCTAAGGGGGCGGTGATGCGACTGTTGACAGAAGCTTATGAAAACCGTGATCAGGTAGCCTTAATTCCCTTCCGAGGCGAACAAGCTGAGATACTTTTACCACCGACTCGTTCAATTGCCGCAGCACGGCGACGGCTGGAACGGTTGCCTTGTGGCGGTGGTTCACCTCTGGCACATGGTTTGACTCAGGCGGTAAGAGTAGGTACTAATGCTCAAATGTCTGGAGATATCGGGCAAGTCGTGATTGTGGCAATTACAGACGGGCGCGGGAATATTCCCCTATCACGTTCGCTTGGGGAGCCGCAGGAGGAAGGGGGAAAGCCGGATATTAAAGGCGAACTGTTAGAAATTGCTGCCAGAATTCGGGCGTTGGGAATGCAGTTGTTGGTAATTGATACAGAAAATAAATTTATCTCCACTGGATTTGCCAAAGAATTGGCTCAAACAGCAGGCGGAAAATATTACCACTTACCGAAAGCAACAGAGCAGGCGATCGCCGGATTAACCAAAGGTGCGATCGCCGAACTCAAATCGCGGTAATTCGTTAATTTTGAAAAGTTGGCGTAGTTGCAGGTTTGACGTTACGGATAATTACGGCAAAATCTTGGTAGTCAAACACACTGGTATGTTCCTCAGTTGCTAAAACATAAGCATTGGGGACAACTGTACCATTTGGGTTTTTGAGTGGATAGACTCGTACATGGTGAGGAATAGCACCTGAGAAGGTGTTGAGATTATCCTCGTTATAAATTGTCCGGTTATTGAACAAGGGCCATATAGAATAGAACCCAAAGTTGCGTGTGCCTGGATCAAACCTTGTAGTACCTGATATTGAGGGTTTCAGCGATTGGTAACTTGCATTTGGTACTGTAAAAAGTTGAGTTTTGCTGGCAGGATTGCCTGAGGTATAGTAGCCGAACTTGGCAACAATGCCTGAGCTACTTTTTGGCGCAAAAACCGCGATCGGCTCTAGGGTGACTGGCCCTGTACCTGCCTTTTGAAATTGAGAAATACTAACCTCATCACCCAAGGGATTCGTTGTTGAGAGAGAACTGTCTGCGGGGTTTGGATCTCCTACATTAATAGGACTCTGATAGGTATCCAAAATCCACTGGAGTGATGGCTCGTTTTGCCCTCCTAACCCTTTGGTTCCCAAACCTCGCAAGCTGACTGTAGCTTGTGGCGTATCAGGATCGTTACTATTAATCTGGAGCAGAGCCTCTAAAGGCCCGATAGTAGTAGGATTGAAGGCGATACTTACTGTAGTGGAGCTACCTGCTGCAAGGGTTATCGGTAGCGTAGGCTGTTGGGTAATTTTGAACTGGTTGGCATCTATGCCACTAAGTCTAAGACTCTCGATGGTTAAGTTAGCATTACCTGTATTGCGGAGAGTTACACTCCGGGCTGCACTAGCTACACCTCCTTGTACATCGTTGAACACTAACCGCTTTGTACTCTGTGCGATGTTCGGGGTATTGGTTGTCACAGCCTGACTTAGTAGGATCTGGCTTGAATGAGCTTGATAAATATCCGTTTTAGCATCTACTGAAAGGCTTGGTACAATAAATATCCCCCCTAATACAAGTAAAGCTCTTAAGGCTATAGCAGAATTATCCTTGAAATGCCTTTGTACTTTTATCTTTTTCTTAGTTTCGATTTTATGGTGGATTTTAGTCATATTCTTTTAATTAGTTGTTTAAATTATTAGTATCAATTCTTACATCTTTACACAAATAATCTTAAGTAGCAATTAACACCTGTTCAAATACGATTACGACAACGGATTGAATGAGCGCAAGAGTGACGGAGATGTCCGCTTGTGGGAATATTTGCTGCTACACAAACAAAACATAAATAGTGTAATGAGTAAAAGCGATGCCTGCGGTGAGCTGACGCTCGTAGACTCGAAGAGCGCAACGCTTTCGCCGACGCATTTTAATTGACTAAAGTATTAAAGCGATCGTTCCTGAGGCTAAATGAGAATACAATTATTTTATTGGACTTCCAGATGGGAAAGTCTACTCGTGAGTCGTGCCATTAGGCATAGCCACTGAGGTTTGCATCGTTCAGGTTTGCTCACTTCAGATTAGCTTTTTCTAAGTTTGGACTACCTAAGTCTACCCTTTGAAGGTCAGCTAAAGTTAAATTTGCTCCACTCAAGTTTGAAAAACATAGCCAAGCCTTACAGGGTTCGTCTTTGCCATGTTAACTCTCCTGAGGTTGATTTTCTGAAGGTCTTGCCCAGCTAAATTTACCCAACTTAAGTTAGTGTCCCTAAATCTTGTCTTTAAGGGCAATGTAAGTCCAGTTTTTGCCTAAGCGATCGCGCACATCAAGTTGCTGATCCAGTGGAACTAATGCTGTAAGCTACGAAATTGCTCTATTTCAGGGCGATTGTTGAATTGTTTGTTCCGGTCATCTGACCGACATTTTAACTCTGTTATATATCTTGCAAAAACCTTTTGATACTGTTGCAACTGTTCAATACTAGAAGCGTAGAACTCACGCTCTTAGTTAGACATATTCTTCAACGGAAGTTTTTGGCAAGAATTATTCTCCCCAAAACACTTCTATCTCTAGACAGCTACAGATACTTTCATCTTTTGGATTATTTCAGCCGCCAATTAAAGATGAAATTGCCCTATATCTCTACAAAATTTCAGACGGTAGTAACAAAGTATTCTCAATTTCTTCGCGCACACTGCGAGTTATGTAATGAGCGTTAGTTAGGCAATCTGCTAATAATTTGTTCGCATCGTAATACTGCTTCAGCGTTTTCTTTTGCTGTTCGCTGAATTGCCAATGTTTCATTTCATCAGTGTATGTATGAACACGAGCAAGATTAAAGTCAAGGTCGTAGGCAAGGTTACGGTCAAGGACACGGGCAAAATCAAATTTAAGATCAAGCACACATTCGAGGTTAAACGCTCGTAAAGCTGATAGTTTATAAGGATTATTCTCTAAAGTAATTTTGTTATTACTTGTGGCGATAAACTGCTGGATTTTTTCATCTGAAGCCACGAGATTATCAGCCTGATGCTTTATTAATGTTAATAAATACTCTGCATTTCGCAACATACCAGCTACAAGCAAAAAGACTTCATACCAGCGAGGTTCAGTAGTATGGCTAGACAGATTTTGTAAGGCTTTTTCTAATACTTCTGGGTTAGGACTGTCTATAATTTCTTTTGCAGTGAAATACTCATGAAATGCTAGTAAAGAGAAAGAGTAAATTCCTGGTGCTAGTTCCAGTAATATTTCATGTTGTGCCTCAATAGACTTCAACACTGCCTCACTATCTTGTTGCAACAATTCTAGATTTGTTTGGGCATTAGGTAAGTTGCAAATATAATCAGTGATATATTGTTTTAGTTCTTGGGCGCTAAAACAGTAGTTATTTTGCTCAAAAGTTTTTAGGGCAATTTGACTTAGTAAATTTTGCTTTCGCTGTACCGATAGTCTTTTATAAACTTGGTTTTGCTCTATATCGCTTGTATTATCCCATTTTTTTAGCAAAATCTCTAGCCCTTCTTTGTAGAGACAGGAACGAGTTGAGGGAAGCTCACCTGTTTCTTCAAATACTAAATAAAGTAGTTTTAATAGCTGATTGTCACGAACATTTATAGATAATTCATTTTTACTCAAATGTTGAGTAAATCTTTCAGCCTTAATTTGCTCTTGCTTTGAAAACCATTTATTACTAAAATTGGTAATGAGCTTGGTGTCAATTTTAACAATTTCAAAATCCAAAAAATCCGAAATATGATTTGTTAAGGCTACAGTGTTATTCATAATATTTAGAGGCAAAGCATTTGCTATAACTTTTGATTTGAATCTTAATTCCAAGCATAAGTAAATAGAAACAATATCAAGTTCCAGTTTGTAAAATCTGTGGTTGTAAAAGAGATACTAATTGCTCCTTACCTCTTTGCAAATAGCGTGTCACTGTCATTGGGCTAGTACCAATTCGTTTAGCGGCTTCTTTCCGAGAAAGTTCTTTCAAAAAAACCAACTCAACTGCTGTCCTAGTCTTCTCTTCTAATTGACTCATAGCGCCTTGTAATTGTTGCCGTTCTTCTTCTTGTTGCTGGAGCGCAGTAGAGCGATGATCTGGTAATACCTCACCCAAAGTTATAGGGCAATCAATTTGTTGAACAACGGTGGTATCTAAACTTAAAGTTAAGCGGTTTTGAGTAGCTAATTGAGTGTCTCGCCATTCTTGAACCGATATCTGAAGTTGGCGAGCAATTTCGGTATCTTTAGGGCAGCGGCCTAGAGTAATAGTTAATTCTTTGCGAACCTTTTGCCCTTCAGTGTAGAGTTCTTGCCAGCGCCGGGGAATTTTTACAACAGAAGAGCGATCGCGTAAAAAATGTAGAATTTCACCTCTGATATAGGGAACGGCAAAAGAACTAAAAGCATATCCTTGGTTGGGTTTGAACCGCTCAATCGCCCGAATTAAGCCAAAGTAACCGATTTGTTCTAAATCTTCATACGGTTCGGTGCATTGATGAGTGAATTGATGAGCTATCTTTCGCACTAAACCAGTATGTAACTTTACCAACTGATTACGAAGTTGAATAGAAGGATTCTTGCAGTAAGAAATTAATAGTTCCATGCCATCAGAGTGAATACAAGTGGAAGTTGCCATGATCAAAAATCCTCAGCTAGCAGCGATAAACTCTTTTCTCTGGGGAAGTAACAGGAGTTGCGTAAACTTTTAACAAAGCTGAGTTTATTGTCGATAGATAAAGGTTAAGAAACCATCGTCGTTTTACTGAACTTGTGAAGAGGTGTCTCTTGATAATTCGGCATTTCTACGTATATCTTCTAAGTCAATAGGATAGTAAGCTAAGTTTTTGTGAAAGAAAACAAGCAGCAACGCCTTTCAATTCCTCCTAGCTGATCGCTTAGGATTTGAGCGACAATGAATGTAAGGCGTAAATAGTAATGTTGTCGCTTCAAAACGACTTATAAATTTGAGAGATCATGAGTAACACCAGTAACTTACGTAATGCCATTCGTGAGGCAAAAACCCAAGCGCTGATTGGCCCTAATGTTATTGCTAATGCTCTGCCCTTCGTAGGTGGTGGACTTGTCTTAACAGCACTGGGTACTTACGGTGGACTTGGAGTTATACGTACAAACCCAGGTTTGTTCTTTCCGACTTTCATTGGAGCCGTCATCCTAGAGTTAATTCTTTTCTTTGTGGCTAGTAATGTCGCCGAGAAAGGAAACAACAAAGTTGCCCTACCACTGCTTGCAACTTATAGTCTGCTGACTGGCTATACGCTTAGTGGCATCGTCTTTCTAGCACTGAGAACCGATAATGTAGGCATCACGGGCATTGCTGCTGCGGCTTTTGGCTGTGGCATTACTTTTATTGCTGCCCGTCAAATTGGCTCGAATTTGTCTGAGCGCGACGGTATGGCGTTGACGAAAACAATCGGGTTAGGTGTAATTGCTCTTCTTGTTGTTCTCGTGGGTCAATTTTTGCTATCTATGTTTGGTGTCTATACACCAACGTGGTTAGAAATTGCGATTTCAGGCATCGGCGTATTTCTATTTGCTGGTGCTGCGGTAGTAGATTTCTACATCTTGCCCCGTACTTATCGCAACGATCAGTACCTACCAGCCGCATTATCAATGTACCTGACGTACATTAATTTGTTCATTTTTATTTTGCGGTTGCTGATTGCGATCAATAGCCGTGACTAAGCGAACTTAAGTAGAATAACCGTAGTTAAGTAGGGTGGGCATTGCTCACCCTACTGTTTTTTAGAGTCGCTAAGATCAAAGATAGAAATATATAACAGCGATACCAACAATAAAACGCGATCGCCTACACAATCACTATGGATACCCTAGAAACTAAACGCGAAGTCGAAAAGTTGTCTCAGCGCCTGGGTAAAACTCAGGACTATCTTTGACGTACCAGCACTAACCGCCAAAATTCAAGATTTAGAACAAATAGCAGCTCAACCTCAATTTTGGGACGATCAAACAACTGCTGGGCAAACCTTACAAGAACTTAATGATCTCAAGGATCACCTTCAGCAGTATTACCAGTGGCAAACCAATCTAGAAGATACTAAAGCAGTTTTAGAGTTACTAGAGTTAGAAACTGACGAATCGCTACTCCAAGAAGCCGAAACAAATATTACCCACTTAAATCGTGATCTCGATCAGTGGGAGTTGCAACAGTTGTTATCTGGACTCTACGACGACAAAGGAGCCGTTCTGACAATCAGTGCTGGCGCGGGTGGTACAGACGCTCAAGATTGGACAGAAATGCTGCTGCGAATGTATACGAGATGGGGGGAAGATCACGGCTATAAAGTACATTTAGCTGAAATTTCTGAGGGAGATGAAGCAGGAATTAAATCTGTCACCATAGAAATTAGTGGGCGCTATGCTTATGGCTACCTAAAATCGGAAAAAGGAACTCATCGTTTGGTGCGGATTTCGCCGTTTAATGCAAATGGCAAGCGGCAAACGAGTTTTGCTGGTGTGGAAATAATGCCACAGATAGATAATTCTGTGCAGCTAGAAATTCCCGAAAAGGATCTAGAAATTACCACATCGAGAGCTGGTGGTAAGGGTGGGCAAAATGTCAACAAAGTAGAAACAGCAGTACGAATTACTCATATTCCCACTGGAATTGCTGTGCGCTGTACTCAAGAACGAAGTCAGTTGCAAAATAAAGAAAAAGCTCTTGTCATCCTGAAAGCAAAGCTACTGATTATTGCCCAAGAACAACGCGCTCAAGAAGTTGCTCAGATTCGGGGTGATATGGTAGAAGCGGCTTGGGGTAATCAGATCCGTAACTATGTATTTCATCCCTACCAAATGGTAAAGGATCTGCGTACTGGTGTAGAAACAACGGCGATCGCTGATGTGATGAATGGGGAGATAGACTCGTTTATCCAAGCTTATTTACGTCAGCAGAATCAATTGGTGGAAAGTGGTACTAATTAAGGAGATGGGGAGCAGGGGAGCTGGGGAACAACTCTGCCAAGCTAGCTGTTAGATTGGGGGAGGAGTTCTTATTGATATTATCAGTGTTAAAGCTATGACTATGAGCGATCATCCCGAAGCTGAATCAACACCAGCCGCAACGGAAGCTAAACCGAGTTACATTAAACTCGCTATGCGGAACATGGTCAGCAAGCGGGGTACTTCCCTACAACATTTTGCCCTGACAACGATGGGGCTTTTGGCTGTTCTTGTGGGACTTGCTTACCTAACTCGCTAACTATAAAAAGGAGAATTGAATGCAAGTTGAAGTGAGTGTGCAGGATTGTTTTTTAGAAGCCTCGTTGAAATCAATTCCCGAATATACCGACGACGCGATCGCGTCTGAAACATGGGAAACTTGGTTTGAGCGTTGGCTAGAAATCCTGCAATCTCATCTTCCCCCAGCACAAGGTTACGAACTTAGCCTCCGCCTGACTGACGATGCCGCAATTCAGGCACTTAATACTCAGTACCGTGAGCAAAACAAGCCCACTGATGTTTTAGCGTTTGCTGCTTTAGAGCTAGATTGTCCGCAGTCAGTTGAAATGCGATCGCTGCCTCTATATCTTGGTGATATTATCATTTCTGTCGATACAGCTAATCGCCAAGCCCAGCAGCAGGGACATACTCTCAAAACTGAGCTAGCTTGGTTAGCAGCACACGGTTTACTGCATCTTTTGGGTTGGGATCATCCTGACGAAGCCCATCTAGTCCAAATGCTAACTCAGCAAGACATATTACTGCAAGCGTTTAATCTTGCCATTAATCCAGCATGATTTTGGAGTAAATGCTGTAATTTGAAGTCTTTAGTTTAGCTAATTTACAATAGCGTCTCTCATCCCTATAAAAATCTTAATTTTGGCATAAATAGTACAAAGTATCCAATACAATTTATACACTATTTTCAATTAAGATACTGATGGTAAACATAATTTTGTTAACTTATAATTTTGTTAACTTATAATATTGCTTAATAATAGAGAAGCAATTTTTTTGACACATATAATAAGTTAGCAAGCACGCAGTCATAGGCATTAAATTAAACATATAAGTAGTTAATTGTACTTAATTTACTAAGCGATAAAATCTGGTGCTGCTTGTGAAATAAAAATATTAATGGACTTAGGTAAAACCAAAAGCCGTAATTATCCGTAAACATTAAAGGTAAGGATAATATTAGTCAATTCCTGATTGTCTAAATTAGACTGTTCCTATAGAAAATAACAATTAGCAGTTAATGCCAATAGGTAATAGCGAAGTCTATGGCTCCCAAACTCCTATATTGTGGTATATTATTATGTCTCAAGAACTTTCGATGTCAACGCCAAATCAACCAGAAAAGGTTGCTACGAGCAAGCGGGAGTTATCCTGGAAAGTCGCCTCGAATTTATTCGTGAGTTTCAAATATGCTTGGGCTGGACTCAGCTACGCTTTTGAAACGCAACGCAACTTTCGTATTCACTTAATTATCGGCATGGTGGCGATCGCTTTAGCTGTTTGTTTCCGTCTGCAAGCAATTGAAATAGCTGTAATTTCGCTTACCAGTGGTTTAGTGCTAGTAATGGAGCTACTTAATACAGCGATCGAGTCAGTCGTTGACTTAACCGTTAAGCAGTCTTACCATGAACTAGCCAAAATTGCCAAAGACTGTGCTGCTGGTGCTGTCCTTGTCTCAGCTTTAACAGCGATTTTGGTAGCCGGAGCATTATTATTTCCTCCAATGCTAGCGTTGATTAAGTCTACTTTCAGTTAAAAGAGGATAGTCAACGTTGATTATAGTTATTGATAATTACGACAGCTTTACCTATAACTTGGTGCAATATTTAGGAGAATTGGGAACAGAATTTCCCATTGCAGCCGAAATTCAGGTCTACCGCAACGACCAAATCAGCTTAGATCAGATTCGCCAACTACGACCAGATGGCATAGTAATTTCTCCAGGGCCAGGTAGACCAGAAGATGCTGGAATTTCCCTGGATTTAATTCAACAGCTAGGATCTAGTTTACCAATTCTGGGGGTGTGCTTGGGACATCAAAGCATTGGTCAAGTCTTCGGTGGTCAAATTGTGTCTGCTCCAGAATTAATGCACGGGAAAACGTCTCAGGTGTCTCATACTGGGGTAGGTGTTTTTCAAGGATTAGAGAATCCATTGACCGCAACCCGGTATCATAGTCTGGTAATTGAGCGGCAAACTTGTCCAGATGTACTGGAGATTACTGCTTGGGTTGAGGATGGAACTATTATGGGTGTGCGACACCGGAACTATCCTCTTGTCGAGGGTGTCCAGTTTCACCCGGAGAGTGTGCTAACAACTTCAGGGAAGCAATTATTACGAAATTTCCTGAAACAACTGGAGAAAAAATGAAACGGCGACAATTGATGGCATATGCTGGGGCAGGGGTAATGACCACCCTAATTACTACCTTGGCTTCAGAATACAAAGCTGATTCAGCGCCAATTGGCAATTCAGTTTCGATTCAGTGGCTTGGTCATACTTGCTTTTTGTTTACCACTGGCGGAACTAGAATTTTAGTAAATCCGTTTCGGACATTGGGATGCACAGCAGGATATCGCGCGCCAAAAGTAGCTACAGATTTAGTATTGATTAGTAGCCAGCTATTGGATGAAGGAGCAGTAGAACAAGTACCTGGGAATCCTCGGTTAATTTATGAACCTGGTATTTACGAGTTCAACTCAATACAAGTACAAGGAATTGCTACAAATCACGATCGCTTTGGTGGAAGACGATTTGGTACAAATGTAGCTTGGCGCTGGAATCAAGGGGGAATTAACATTCTCCACTTAGGGGGATCTGCTGCGCCGATTACAACTGAGCAAAGAATCCTGATGGGACGACCAGATTTACTATTAATTCCAGTAGGTGGCGGTGCAAAAGCCTATACACCTCAAGAAGCTCAACAGGCGATTCAAACTCTTAATCCTAAATTGATTATTCCCACCCACTACCGCACCCAAGCTGCTGATAGTGCTAGCTGCGATATTGTAGGATTAGATGAATTTCTAGCGTTGATGGATGGAACGCCAGTACGTCGCTCGAATAGTGACACTATCGCTCTTAAACCAGCTGATTTACCGCAGAATGGCTCGGCAATTGCAGTGTTGAGTTATAAATTTTAAGCGGATAATTAAATTAAATTTAACTAAAATGATAGGGTGAGAGTCCTCAATTCCCGCCGCGATTCGGCAGGAATCGAAGGAGAATAATTTTAGTGTTTCTAGTGTCCACGTACTTAGTAATAGGCTTTCGGATAGACTCTTAGTGTCAAAATTGCGATCGCGTTTTCAAGGAACCAAGACGGCAATTAGGAAAAGAAACCGCGCTAGTTATCCCCTCCAGCGCCTGCTTCAATATAGCCGCAAATATCGCTCCTCAATTAGGCTTGCGACTATTTGCTCAGTTTTGAATAAAATCTTTGATCTAGCACCACCCGCATTAATTGGGATCGCTGTTGATGTGGTGGTGAAGCAACAAGATTCGATCATTGCGCGTTGGGGTGTGAAAGATGTTTTTACTCAGTTCTTGATCCTTTCGATCCTCACTGTGATCGTCTGGATACTAGAATCTGTCTTTGAATATGCTTATGCTCGACTGTGGCGCAATTTAGGACAAAAAATTCAACACGATTTGCGCTTGGACGCATACAGCCATTTACAAGAACTAGAACTTGCCTATTTTGAAGAACGCTCTACAGGCGGTTTGATGTCTATTTTGAGCGACGATATCAACCAACTAGAGCGATTTTTGGATGTCGGCGCTAATGACTTAATTCAAGTCTCGACAACCGTAATTGTAATTGGCGGTGCTTTCTTCGTTCTCGCTCCCAGTGTGGCGTGGATGGCGATGCTACCCATGCCATTTATTTTATGGGGTTCTGTTGCTTTTCAGCGTCTTTTGGCTCCCCGTTATGCTGATGTGCGGGAAAAAGTAGGTTTACTTAATGCTCGATTGTCAAATAATATATCGGGAATTACGACAATTAAAAGCTTCACTGCTGAAGACTACGAAATATCACGGCTAGCAGAAGACAGTGAAGCTTATCGCCAAAGTAACCGCCATGCGATCGCGCTTTCGGCTGCTTTTGTCCCTTTAATTCGGATGATCATTTTGGTTGGTTTTACCGCTTTACTGCTATATGGCGGTATGGCGGCTGTCGCCGGAAAAATGTCTGTAGGTACTTACAGCGTTTTAGTGTTCCTAATTCAGCGCTTACTCTGGCCTTTAACAAGATTAGGAGAAACTTTCGATCAGTATCAACGCGCAATGGCTTCTACTAATCGAGTTATGAATCTTCTTGATACTCCAATTGAAATTCATACAGGAGATGTTTCGTTACCTATAGAGAAAGTACGCGGTGAGTTGGAATTGTATAATGTCACCTTTGCTTACAATGGACGCAAACCAGTAATTCAAAATCTTTCTCTACATATTCCGGCGGGTAAAACAATTGCAATTGTTGGTTCGACTGGTTCAGGTAAAAGTACATTAGTAAAACTTTTACTTCGACTGTACGAAGTGCAATCAGGAAGTATTACTCTTGATGATATTGAAATCCGTGACTTGAAGTTTAGGGATTTACGAGCGTGTATTGGCTTAGTCAGTCAAGATGTATTTCTATTTCATGGCACTGTAGCAGAGAATATTGCCTATGGTAGTCCTGATGCTACTTTGAATCAGATCATAGAGGCGGCTAAGGTTGCTGAAGCTCACGAATTTATCATGCAATTGCCTCAAGAGTATGAAACGATTGTGGGTGAGCGTGGGCAAAAGTTATCGGGTGGACAACGACAAAGAATCGCGATCGCACGTGCTATTTTGAAGAATCCACCAATCCTAATTTTGGATGAGGCTACATCTGCTGTGGATAATGAAACTGAAGCAGCAATCCAGCGATCGCTCGAACGAATTACCATAGATAGAACAACAATTGCGATCGCGCATCGCCTTTCTACTGTCCGTAATGCCGATTGTATCTATGTGATGGAACATGGCTTCTTAGTAGAACAGGGAACGCATGAACAATTACTTGAGCAAGAACGAATTTATGCTAGCCTTTGGCGTGTACAATCTGGCTTGAGATGATATTGCTTACAACGAAACGCAGACATAATGTTTGGTAGCACCCAGCCTGAATCAGCAGACAATAAATGGCGGCGACAATTGAATCAATTTGTCAAAGCCAATCAGCAAGAATTAGCAGCGCTTTCTTGGGGAGTGTGGCTAGAGAATGGAGACACTAAAGATACTTTGGCTATTGATCTTCAACCTACGCCACATTTCGTTTATTGTCACAGAGAAGCGATCGAAACACTAAATAACAAATTAGAGAACAAGCTTCAGGAAATCTTGGGAGTTATAGATGCTCATAAACCTGAAAAAGAAGTTCTCATGCTTGGGATTAGTAGTGGTCAATTAAAGCTAATTTTATTTGAACCAGAACCTGCACCACCGATTTGTTTTGAGCAAGTTGCAGCAGATGTTAATACGTTGGTAGAAAGGTTAGAACAGCGTTTGAGTGAGCAGATGCAGGGGTAATTTCAGATTAGTTTAACTATTAGCGATCGCACGGCAGTTCATCAGGGGAAACGTTGATCGCACAACAGCATTTAGATTTGGTAAGTTTGCTTCTAGCTCCAAGAGAGTGATGGGGATACTCAGATAATGTTTGGGACGGCATATAATTAATTTTGTAGAATAATTTGAATGACTAGCATTGGCTCCTGTCAAGTGCCAGTTAAAACTCTAGCTGCCGGAATACAACCTGCTCTAGTCACGCCAGCTGCACTCAATGATATGCCAACTGATTGGGAGTTTAATTGGCCTGATTTCTGGCAAGCAACAGACTTTGAATGTCAAAACATTGTCAAAGCTTATGAGTCACAAGTTTGGGGATTAGTTCGATATGGTCTTTACTATTACCCTGGGCCTCCAAGCTTTTTGGAAATCGAACAACTAGAGTCTAATCCTGCTAATCAAGGTGAAGCAACTAATCGCCTGATCGAACCTGTTGGAAAATGGTTAATTTGGTACGCTACACAAGTTGGACTGAAATTCTGCTCAGGAGATAATACATTAATCTCTCTGGTATCTCTAGAGGAAGCTATTACATATTATAGAGATAAGGTTAGAATGAAGTATCTGGGGTCGACTAGAATTTCTCCAGACGATGGTTATGCATTCAAGTTTTCACGCACAGAAGCAGAAGAATTCTGTTGGAACCAACAATTCGAGTGTGGAATCCCAATCTCCTTCTCACAAAAATGAAGTTAGAGCGGGAGCCAATAAAATCATGACTCATGCTGAAGTCAAGCTTTCTTGCAAAATTCTCATTTGGGTCGATTGCTCGGTGTTGCACATACTACTACCTGATTCTGCTAATGCAAAAGGTAGTGAACACAGAACTTGATTATTAGTGTTAGTTCTGTAATTAAGAATAAACTAGCCCCGCTCAAAGTTAGCGGGGCTATATTTATTTTTAGCTCCAACTTTAGAGGAACTACACAGAAATAGCAGTGTGGTTGCGCTTTTTTGACAGTGCTGGCAATCTCATTTTGTTACCAGAAGCAGCTGAACAACAAGCGGAACAGGAACAGCAACGGACTAAACAAGAACGTGAACGGGCCAATCGCCTAGCTGCCAGATTAAGAGAGTTGGGGGAAGATCCTAGTATTTTATAACGAGAGTGTAAATTGATGGTTTGCGGCGATCGCATTTCAATCCTTATTTGACATAAAGAGCGATCGCATTTACTCAACCAAAAAGTTGATTTACCATAACCCCAAGTGTTACTAAACCTAAAATAGCCATCAATCCCGCAGGCATAAATTTACGAGTTTTAGCTAGCCGGATCGCAAAAACAATAACTAAAAGAACGGTAATAACTGTTGCTAAAATTAAACCCCAAGCTTGTCCCCCTAGTTGGATCACTCCAGCAAAAATCAATAATAAGCCACTGATGCTGCCAGAAATCAGCGAAGCTTTGCTAGAAACTTGCACGTAGCCAATGATGCCGCCGACAATAGCTAATATACCGTAGGCGATCGCCGCGATAATCCCTAAATTCATTACTTCTTACCTATCTATAATCTGAATTTATCTACAATCGTCGGCAGACAATTTACCATAGCTGTGATACATTACTCAGTTTGTTATGGATAGTAAAGCATTAGCCTCGATCCAATTTCTCCAACTTCAAGCAGCGTCGCTGTTACTCTATCAATCTGTGCTTACAGACGAAATTGGTCAAACTTTCCTTCATTTGTTGCAATCTCTACGCCATAGTGACGGTGGAGTAGACTGCCTCCAAGCATACGGCAAGTGGTTCAAAACCCTCGCCGCTTCAAATCAAAGCTGGCAAGACTACCTAATTACTCAAATTCTCAAAGATGATAACCCCTTTACTCGTCAAGTTCAGCAAGTAGACTTAGCGAAGCTACCACCAGCTTTAGTAGCCGCCGCGCAGCAAGATTTACAAGCTTTACGAAGTCTCTACAATTGCAATAGCGATACTCTCAGTCAGTGGGTGCAAGCTGCTAGCAATCTGCCTGTTACGCCTATTGCCTGGAATCATTCTGCTGTTGAGGTAGAAACACTGCATAAGTTACCAATAAAAGCAAGGCTACAACAGCTAGAATGGGCGGCAGAACTGGAGGAATTTGCAGCCTACTACCGAGAATTTGGCACTGGTATATTTGCCCAATATCGCGCTTTGCGTTGGCAAACAGGGCAAATAGTGGGGATTCAGCATTCTGATCCAGTTAAATTGAATCAGCTAGTGGGTTATGAATTTCAGCGCGAGGTTTTGGTGAATAATACCGAGTTTTTACTTGCAGGCTACCCAGCATTGCACGTATTACTCTACGGCAGTCGTGGTTCTGGCAAGTCTTCTCTGGTGAAGGCGTTGTTAAATGAATATAGCACTCGCCACTTGCGCCTCATTGAAGTCGCTAAATCTGACTTAAGAGATTTACCAGCAATCGTAGAACAATTACGGGATGTACCACAGAAGTTCATCATTTTTGTAGATGACCTTTCATTTGAAGAAGACGACGATGCTTTTAAAGCTTTTAAAGTTGTGTTGGAAGGTAACTTGACCGCACGATCGCAAAATGTGGTAGTATATGCGACTTCTAATCGCCGACATTTAATTCGAGAATTTTTTGGCGATCGCCCACGTCCTAGCAATAATGATGAAGTCCATGCTTGGGATACAATGCAGGAGAAGCTTTCGTTTAGCGATCGCTTTGGTCTAACTTTAACTTTTGAACCAGCTAACCAGGCAACTTACTTAAAAATTGTTCGCCATTTAGCAGAGCAAGCTAAAATTACTCTCAGCCCAGAAGATTTAGAATATCGAGCATTACAGTGGGCAACGCGGCATAATGGTCGTTCAGGACGCACAGCACGACAGTTTATTGACTTTCTGCAAGCAGAGTTGACTGTTGCTACTCATACCAAACCCAGTTAACCACTTCAGCTATGGTAAAAAATCCGTTGCTTCTAGTTTCAGTTGCCTGTGGTGTGAGCTTTGCTCTTAGTCTACTTGTGAACCGAGACATTAAATCAGCCGCGATCGCCGGAATAATTACTATACCTGCTACTTTTGTCGGGGTATTCGTTGTCAATGGCAAACAGCGAATTGAGCAAAAGCAGATATTAACTAATTTAGAACACCAGATTTATCAGCTTGAAGAGTGGGAAGCACAACTAAATCATTCTTTTGAGGCGATCGCAGCTGAAGAACAGAGAACAAAGAATAATATCAACTTTTTGAAAATAGAATTGAAACAACTCTACGCCCAAATTACCGAACAACGTAGCTATAAGCAGCAGCTAAATGAAGACGTAATTACTCTTGAAGAACATAAGAATCAACTGGAAGCAGATTTAAACAGCTTACAAAGTCAAGTTCAAAAGTATGAACAACGTAAAAAAGAGTTAACTGAGTTTATGCAGTTCATGAAAGCTGAAAAGCAGGATGCTGAAGCTAATTTTAACTTGATGCAAGGTCAACTTCAGCAATTACAAGTAGAAATTAATGAACATCGGAATCAAAAAGTTGAATTAGAGGATAATTTAGGGGGTTTAAACAATATAAATATAGAATTAAAAGAACAATTGGATAATATTCAAGCTCAAGTACAGGAAGTTGAAAAACAGAAGCTAGAGCAAAAGTGGTCTTTAAATGCGATCGCCCAAGAAAAACAATTATTAGAGATTGATCTAGAACTACTCCACACTCAACTATTAGAGCAACAAAACCATAAAAAACAAATAGAAAATGATTTAATTATTCTCCAACAACAGAAATTAGAAACTAAACCCAAGCAATCTGAAAAAATATCTGATGAATGGGTAAATTTTGTAATGCGCTTGAATAAGCCTGAAATTCAGGTACTCAAAGCAATAATTGAGCAAAGCGATCCGAGTGCAGCAATTAAAAAGATTGCTGAAGAAAATATTACAATGCCAGAGCTATTAATTGATGCTATAAATGAGTGTGCTTTAGATACTATTGGTGATCTAATTATTGAACCAGGCTCAGAGCTAGTTCCTATGGGAATTTTAGAAGAGTATCTAGAAAATTTAAATAAAGTAATCAATATTAACGAAATAGATTAAGGTATATGGTAAAATTAAGAATATCTAAAAGAGTATCTACTGCCCTAATTAATTCTCTTGGTGCAGGAGTAGTACCTAGAATTGGTCTTGAATATATTGCTGTCGGTAGAGAAAAGGAAGTTGCAGCAATCTTACAGGATCTAGAAAATATTACCGAAGGCGGTGCAGCATTCCGCTTTGTTGTCGGACGTTACGGATCAGGCAAGAGTTTTATGCTGCAATTGATTCGTAATCACGCTATGGAACGCGGCTTTGTTGTTGCTGATGCAGACTTATCTCCTGAACGCCGATTAGTAGGAAGCAACGGCCAAGGTGTAGCAACTTATCGTGAATTGATGCAGAATGTTTCTACAAAATTTCGTCCTGATGGTGGCGCATTAGCATCAATATTAGAAGCATGGATTAATAGTATCCAAAATCAAGTTGCTCAAGATAGCGGAATGCGTCCTAATGATGATGGATTTGATAATTTAGTAGAAGCAAGAATTTTAGAGGCAGTTAAGAATACCGAAGGCTTAGTTCATGGGTTTACCTTTGCGAATGTAGTTACAAATTATTGGCGTGGTTATCGTTCGGATAATGCTGATAAAAAGAATGCTGCTTTGCGTTGGCTAAGAGGAGAATTTGACAATAAAACCGATGCTAAGTCAAGTTTGAGTGCAAGAGATATTATTGATGATGATAGTTGGTATGATTACATCAAACTTTTTGCTAAGTTTGTGTCTGATATTGGTTATACAGGTTTTTTAGTTTTGCTTGATGAAGCCGTCCATTTGTACAAGATAAATCATACAATGTCTCGGCAGGATAACTATGACAAACTATTAGCAATGTTTAATGACACAATGCAAGGCAAAGCTGAATATTTAGGTATTTATATAGGTGGAACACCGACTTTTTTAGAAGATCCAAGACGCGGATTATTTAACGATCAAGCGTGGCAACGACGTACAGCAAAAAGCCGTTTTACTAAAGGTTTTCAAGATACTTCTGGCCCAGTTATTCAGCTAGAAACTTTAAATGAGTCAGAAATTTTGAGCCTTTTACAAAGATTAGCCGATGTTCATGCAATACACTACGGTTATGAAAAGGCTGTTACAAACAATCAATTTAATGATTTTGTTCAAGAAGTTGTTAACCGCTTGGGTGCAAATGTTTTACTAACACCAGGAGAAATTATCCGCGATTTCATCAGTGTTTTGAATATCCTGCAACAAAATCCAGAAATTTCTTTTGAGCAATTAATTCACAGTTCTAGTTTACCGCTTAGTGCTGCGGATAAGAACTTAGACATGGATGAAAACAGTGAAGTTGCTGAATTTACTTTATGAGCGATCGCACTTTAAGCCTTATATTAAGCTGGGTATTGCTAACTTAAAATAAATATGAGCGATAGTAGCGCGTTTTCTAGACTTGCACCTTTTATTCAAGAATATATTTACACTCATAATTGGACTGAATTGCGTCCAGTTCAAATCGAAGCTTGTAAAGTAATTTTTGATACGGATGACCATTTATTGCTTGCTGCTGGAACTGCATCAGGAAAAACGGAAGCAGCTTTTCTTCCGGTTTTAACTTTATTACATAAGGAGCCTACCAATACTATAGGTGTCTTATACATTGGTCCAATTAAAGCACTAATTAACGATCAATTTGAACGTTTAAATAACTTATTAAAAGAAGCAGATATTCCTGTGTCACATTGGCATGGCGATGTATCTCAAAGTCGTAAACAAATACTACTTAAAGATCCTAAAGGTGTTTTACAAATTACACCAGAATCATTAGAAAGCTTATTAATTAACAAACATAATGAATTATCTCGCTTGTTTGGAGATTTACGCTTTGTTGTTATTGATGAAATTCACGCATTCATGGAGTCTGAACGCGGTTGCCAAATTCTTTGCCAACTAGCAAGATTATCTAAATTCATTAAAAAACCACCGCGTCGGATTGGCTTATCTGCAACGCTTGGTGATTATTCATCTGCTGCACAATGGCTACAAGCAGGAACCGAAAGACAAGTTATTATTTCGGATGTTCAAGGTGGAGGACGTAAGTTAAATTTAGCGTTAGAACATTTTTATATTCCAAATCAACCTGCTACTGAAAAGGGGGTTAGGGAGGTAGATTTTTCACCGTATTATAGGTACATTTTTAATAGCATAAAATCTCGCAATTGTCTAATTTTTGCTAACAACCGCGCCGAGACAGAATCAGTTATTTCTACTCTGCGCCAAATTGCTTTATCTGAGGGATTACCAGATATTTATCATGTCCATCATGGTAGTATCTCTACTAAGTTGCGAGAAGCGGCTGAAGCAGCAATGCGAGACACTAAGGCGGCGGTTACTGCTGCAACAGTTACCCTAGAATTAGGAATTGATATCGGACAACTAGAACGAGTAATTCAGCTAGAAGCACCAATTTCAGTATCTAGCTTCTTGCAGAGGTTAGGACGTTCTGGAAGACGCGGTGAAGCGGCTGAAATGCGGTTTGTATGTGCTGAAGCAGAATTGTCTGGTGAGGAGTCCTTACCTGAACAAATTCCTTGGCAATTGTTACAGGCGATCGCAATTATTCAACTTTATCTAGAAGAGCGTTGGATTGAACCAATCCGGCCTATTCAATATCCAATGAGTTTATTGTACCACCAGACAATGAGTACCTTAGCAGCAATGGGAGAACTTTCACCAGCTACCCTTGCCGCCCAAGTTCTAACTTTACCTCCATTTAGTGCTATTTCTAAAGATGATTTCCGCCAATTATTACGTCATTTAATAGATATCGATCATGTTCAGCAGACCGAACAAGGTAAACTACTTATTGGTTTAACTGGAGAAAAAATAGTTCATTCTTTCCAGTTTTATGCTGTTTTTGCAGATAACAAAGAATATAAAGTTAGAGATGATTCTATGGAGATTGGCAGTATTTTTATGCTGCAACCCGTTGGAAATCAATTTACTTTAGCTGGTAGAACATGGGAAGTTTTAGATATTGAACCAAAAGCAAATACTATTTGGGTTAAGCAAGTTGAAGGTATAGCTGGTATTTCTTGGCGTAGTGTTAGTAGTAGCGATATTCATCCTAAAGTTTTACAAAGAATGCGCCGCGTTCTATTTGAAGATATTTTATATAGCTATTTACAAAACGGCGCTAAGGAAAGATTAAAAATAGCGCGGCAATTAGCGCGAAATGCCAGATTAGATCAAACAAACTTTCTATTAATGAAAGGTAAAACTTGTTATATTTTCCCTTGGACGGGTAGTGTGGCTTACCGTACTTTGGAAAGATTACTTAATTTGTATTGTCGCAATTTGGACATTAGAAGTATTGGTGGTATATGCCCCTATTTTATCAGCATTAAACTAGGCATTGAAGTCAAAGAGCTTTATCATCAACTTGTTAATTTATGCCAAAATAAGATTACAGCCCATGATTTAGTCAGCCCTCAAGAAGCACCAAAAATTCAAAAATATGATCGCTTTATTCCTGACAATTTGCTTCGTAAAGCATTTGCTCTTGATTATTTAGATGTGGTTGAATTAAAGAAAACTGTGGCTCAATTTAAAATTTAACTGTATTGAGTAAATAGCAAAATAGTAATGATGTTTTAGATGCTAAAGTTGAGCGAGTTGCAATCGCGCTCATAACTTTCGTCTAAGCCTTGCATTTGACACTATATTTAGATATTTCCACCTTTGCTACCAGTTATCAGCATCTTTTCATCAATAGTAAAAACAACCATAGCTACACCCAGAAGTTAATAGCTTTTTGTAATAAAGAACTTACCAGTACCAGCAAGGAGCGCGAATACAGGCTTTACACTCCTGAGAGTCTTAACCAAAATATAAGGCTTACGCATTCCTCATCGGCTCAATAAGACAATATCTTACTGGCTCAAGGATGGATCTGGAGTCGAAAAGTTCTCTTCTGGATTCTGTTGTGGTTCCTGTACCTCCCACTGACAAAGTTTTTCATCGGGTTGGTTGTAATTAGTCGCCATTGTAAAAGTGCGGCTAGCAGCGCCGTTATCAGCGAAATTTACAACCGCTTTAGTATAGTTTCCCTGGGCGATCGCTGTCCATTGTAATACGCTATCCCGATAAGGTTGATCAGGAGTGAAGCGCATTTTAGACTCCACAGCGTCTGGCGAGTCGCCTAACTGAACAAAAAACAAACCCTGAACAATGTCCGCCGTCCGTTCCAGAACATCAGTAGAGACAAAGCTACAACTATTAGAAGTATCTCCTTTAACTAACACTAAGGAAGGACGATCCGTAGAACTTTCTACTTGTTGGGCTTGCGCTTCCAGGTTAGAAAAGAGGATTAAAGTGGCACTCAGGAGCAGGTAATGGGTAGTTCTCATAGTTCCTCATCCAACTAATGTTTATTCCGGTTTCTTGTACCAGTAGCCGTCTTCTCTTTTTTCATAGTTGCGCTTCACCGCAGAAGAGGCAACACGGAAGGCTATCTCTTATTCTTTAAACGATAAAAACCTTCCAAGTCAAGGATTGTTTGCACCATAGATTGATTCGCAGTCTTCTTAGACTTGCCTAAACTAATGTCACTAACAGGCGCGATCGCATACGTCTACTTAAATTTTTAAGAACATACACCTTGGCTAAAGGAAATACCATGATTGCTACACAAACTCAAGACAACCAGCACTCAGAATCTAAGTTGATGACAGGTAGAGTCGCCCTCATTACAGGTGCAAGTCGGGGAATTGGTGCAGCTACAGCAAAACTGCTAGCTCGTCACGGCGCGGCTGTTGGCGTAAACTACTTCGGTAACAAGCTGCCCAACAGGTAGTAGATGCGATCGCAGCAGATGATGGTAAGGCTGTAGCAGTCAAAGCAGACGTAAGAGACACTAGCCAAGTTGAGGTAATGGTTAAGCAGGTTTCAGAGGTTTTTGATTTTAGAGATACGCTGGTACTAAACGCCAATGCTTAGTGTGCGATCGCACACGATTGTAGATTACCAATGGCAAGACTTTGAGAATAAACTGCTAGGAGAACTTAAGGGTGCATTTTATCCCTGTAAAGCAGTAGTTCCTGCGATGATTGAACAAAAGCGCGGCTGTATTATTGCCGTTAGCAGTAGTCTGTCCCGTTATCCAAGTGAGGGGTTCTGCGCTCATAGCACAGCTAAGTCTGGATTAGACGGTTTTGTAAAATCCTTGGCTGTCGAGTTAGGGCCTCACTCAATTCGTGTCAACGCTGTAGCACCTGGATTGACTCAAACTGATGCTACCGCGTCTCAGCCACAGCAACAGAAAGACGCTATTGCCCAAATGACACCATTGCAAAGAATTGGACACCCTGAAGATATCGCGGGTGCTATCCTGCTATTAGCTTCTGAACAAGCAAGATTTATTACAGGAGCTTACTTGCCAGTAAGCGGTGGTATTCAAATGCTTTGAATTTATTTTGCAGCAGGCGATCGCCTCCAAACTCGACAAAATTGATTGACAAGCGCGATCGCACTTCTTTATAGTTCAACTTATGAATGTCACGTTAATTCAGTTGCGATTTTAAGTTAACCGTTACGGCTTCGTAACAATCACGGAAATATTCATTACCTCTATTAATCTGTAAAGAGAGCCTTGGGCTATCTTAATCAGACTGTGATTCTTATTTAAAAACGTTCATAACATGACCTCAGTAATTCCTCATAAAAAAGCCAAAGCCCTCAAACCCTCTAGCCGTCGCCCTGCTAAAGAACTATGCAGCGAGTGTGGGCTGTGCGATACATACTATATACACTATGTCAAGGATGCCTGCGCCTTTTTAAATCAACAAATTGCAGAATTAGAAGAACAAACCCACGATCGCTCTCGTAATCTAGACAACCCAGATGAACTGTACTTTGGCGTTAACCAATTCATGATGGCAGCGCGGAAAACAGAGCCAATAGAGGGGGCGCAGTGGACAGGCATTGTTAGCACGATCGCAATTGAAATGCTTAATCGCGGCATTGTTGAAGGTGTCGTGTGTGTGCAGAACACCAAAGAAGATCGCTTTCAGCCGATGCCAATCATTGCCCGTACTCCAGAAGAAATTTTAGCAGCGCGGGTGAATAAACCAACACTTTCGCCTAACCTTTCCGTATTAGAGCAAATTGAGCAATCGGGGATGAAGCGGCTATTGGTAATTGGTGTTGGTTGTCAAATCCAGGCATTAAGAGCAGTTGAAAAACAGCTAGGCTTAGAAAAGCTTTATGTTTTAGGTACACCTTGTGTTGATAATGTCAACCGTGCAGGATTGCAAAAATTCCTGGAAACTACCAGCCGTTCTCCAGAAACCGTAGTCCATTACGAGTTCATGCAAGACTTTCGAGTTCACTTTAAGCACGAGGATGGTTCACTTGAAACTGTGCCTTTCTTCGGACTAAAGACGAACCAGCTTAAAGATGTATTTGCCCCTTCTTGTATGAGTTGCTTCGATTATGTGAACTCGTTGGCAGATTTGGTAGTCGGCTACATGGGCGCACCCTTTGGCTGGCAGTGGATTGTAGTACGCAATGACACAGGACAAGAAATGCTGGATTTGGTGCAAGATCAGCTAGAGACTCAGCCAGTGATGTCAAAAGGCGATCGCAAATCAGCAGTACAACAAAGTATCCCCGCCTACGACAAAGGCGTTACCCTCCCAATGTGGGCAGCACAGTTAATGGGTGTAGTAATTGAAAAAATTGGCCCTAAAGGTCTAGAATACGCCCGTTTTTCAATTGATTCCCACTTCACCCGCAACTATCTCTACGTAAAACGGCATCACCCAGAGAAATTAGCAGCCCATGTACCAGAATTCGCCAAACAGATTGTAAATCAGTACAAGTTGCCAGAATCTTAGCTAATTTACTTCTGTTGTAAGTGAGACAAGATGACATCATGGACATCTGTTGCTTCTAAAGTAGATGGCAGTAAATTAGTTTCCTTACTAATCACCAATGGCCCCTCGTCAGGAGAACTAGGAAGTCGCCCATGAGATCCTTTTACTAACGAAGCATCAAGAGGAATTACATCTAGCAGAGTACGGAAACCAAGCTTTTTCTTGAGCAAAAACCCAGCTAATTTCAACTGCTGCAACGAAATAGTAGGATCAATGAATAACTCTGCCGGATCGTAACCAGGCTTGCGGTGAATATCTACAGTACGGGCAAAGTCCGGTGCTTTGTTGTCGTCTAGCCAGTAGTAGTAAGTAAACCAAGCATCCGGGGCAGCAACAGCTACTAATTCACCAGAATTGGGATGATTTAAATGGTAAGCTGCCTTGCCTTCTTCGCCTAGAACAAAGTCCACACCAGGCACTTTTTCAATTAACTGCCGCACTTGGGCGATTTTATCTTTGTCATTAACATAAATATGGGCGACTTGGTGATCTGCTACAGCAAAAGCTACACTCGCGCCTGGATCGAGTAATTCTCGCCCTAATTCTTCCCGTACTGTTATATACCCCTGTTCCCGCAATACTCTATTTAACGAAACTGCCTTATTTACAGGCGTTATCCCATATTCAGAAACTATCATCACCCGCGCACCGCGAGATTCGTAGAACTCAATTAAGTCTTGGCATACTCTGTCTACTTCTGTTAAATCAGTTGCGATCGCCGGATCATTAGGCCCCATTCGCTGCAAACCGTAATCTAAGTGCGGAATATATATTAGTGTCAAAGTCGGAGAATACATCTCCTCTACAGCCTTGGCTGATTCAGCAATCCACTGACTAGAACGGATCGACGTTTTTGGCCCCCAGAAATCAAACAAAGGAAAAGTGCCAAAACGCTCTTGCAGCTTAAATCTTAAATCCGCAGGCTGAGTATAAATATCAGGAAGTTTTCTACCGTCAGCCGGATACATCGGTCGTGGCGTTACCGAAATATCTACCGAAGAGTACATATTATACCACCAAAAGAGATTAGCGCAAGTAAATTTAGGATCTAGCGATCGCGCTGTTTCCCATATTTTAGGAGCTTGTATTAGTTTATTAGACTGCCGCCAAAACTTGACTTCACACTCATCGCGGAAGTACCAACCATTACCTACAATTGAGTGAGTATCTGCCCATTTACCAGTTAAGTAACACGCTTGTACTGAACAAGTGACAGCAGGTAACGCAGGCTTAACTGGAACAACTTGCCCACAAGATGCCCACTTGGACAAAAATGGCGTATGTTCACCTATTAAATTAGGTGTTAATCCCACTACATTTAAAACAACAGTTTTATACATAAGTTTTAGCGCTTACGCACCATTTATAAAATTTCTTGTAGGGTGGGTATTCCCCACCATTATTTAAGTTCCAGCGAATGTTGCTAACACCCACTCATACTCCCGTTGGATTGAGGCTAACAAATCGCTCTTCATCTCTGGTGGTAGAACATCCCAGGTATAAGTCTCAATCTCAAGGTGTTTACAGGCATCGTTTGTCCGCAGCAAATTCAGAACATTTACAATGTCATCTTGTGTAGACTGCAATAGTTTGTAATCGTGAATAAAAATTGGGACATGGAAATGAGTACGCCACTCTTGGGCAGTGGACTTTTCAAGGTATGGTAATGCTGTTACCAAATCAGGATAGTGATGCAACGTTCCATCTGCATGACGTTCGATAACTTGGTGCAGATAAGTTGACTCTGCAAAAGGACGCAACCGTTCAGCAATTATCCTCCGCTTTTCAATATTTTCAGGTAAATTCACTTGCACTGCGGCACTTAGCTGAATTTTGCCGATTTGAATCCCTGCTGCTTGAAAATCAGCAAAGACTGAAGCTGGATCTTCATATTCGAGGGCAAAATGGCAAGTGTCATAACAAATGCGGACATGATCCAGTAAGTGAACCTCAGCTAATGCTTGCGAAATACCAAGAGTTTGAGCTAAATGATTTCCGCCAACAGGTAACAACCATTCTTTAAAGAAATCAATTACTTCAACAGTACTTTCAATTAATCCATCTGGTTCTGGTTCTAAATCGACGTGCAGCAGTTTTCCTGTTTCTTCCCGAATACGTACCATCTCCGCCGCTACCGTAGCTAAGTTAACACTTGCACTTCGCAGTAACCAAGAATCCCTGCTCCCCTGCTCCCCTGCTCCCCTCTCCCCTCCATCCCCAAAGGGGGCCCCGAGCCTCCCCTGCTCTGTTTTCAACCAAGGCTTGTAAGACAACGGCAATGTAGAGATTCCGCCGTCCATACCTTCTGGTAATAACGCTGCTAAAATCTTTACTAGCCGTAAAGTATAGTCTAGCCGCTCTTGCTTAGACCAGTCAGGTGCATATACTTGGTCTTTCACTACCTTGTTATGAAATCCCCCGTAAGGGAAACCATTTAAGGTAAATACGTACAAATTCTCCTGAGTGAGCCAGTTTTGGAAATGAGTAAGATTGTCTCCTTCCAATAGTTCCCGCGCTGCTACATTGGCTAACCGCAAACCAATACCAAATGGTTTATTTGGTGCTAGCCGTGCTTTAAGTTCTGTAACGTATTTTTCCAGGTTAGCAAAGACTTCCTGCCATGCTTCACCTGGGTGAATATTAGTGCAATAAGTTAAATGAAAGCCGCCGTTGTCAATCTTCATTTTTTAGCTAATTGCTGTAATTTCTAAGGCTACCAACTTCTACATCGCGCAGCATCACAATTGCTTGCTTATACACAGACATATCTACTTGGTGAACCTCAATTCCCTGCCCAATACCTTGCAGCAACATTAAGGTTAACTCACCTCCCAAGTGTTCCCGGAACTCGTTAAGTCCTCTAAAAAGGCATTCGGGATGTTCTAGCTGATGTAATTGTTCAGCCATTTGGGGTACGTACAGGGTAAAACCTAATGTTTTCAGTGTTTCTAAGACTTGCTGCCAATCTGAGCGAGACAACATACCTGCTATATAAGAATAAGTAGTGTCTAAAGCAATACCGATCGCTACTGCTTCACCATGACGCAAGTCGTAATTCGTTAATTGCTCTAGTTTATGAGCCGCCCAGTGTCCAAAATCAAGTGGGCGTGAGGAACCTTTCTCAAAAGGATCGCCGCTATTGGCAATATGGTTGAGGTGCAATTGAGCGCAACGGTAAATTAAATGTTGCATTGAGTCCATGTCTCGCCGCGCTAGTGCTTTGGCGTTTGTTGTAATGAACTCAAAAAAGTTTGCGTCTTTGATCAGCGCTACCTTAACTGCTTCAGCAATACCCGATCGCCAATCGCGATCGTCAAGGGTAGTCAAAAAATCAATATCGTTCAATACGGCGTATGGTGGCGCAAATGTTCCTAGAAAGTTCTTCTTGCCAAAAGCGTTAATGCCGTTCTTTACTCCTACGCCAGAGTCATTTTGCGCTAATACCGTAGTCGGAACCCGGATTAATCTAATTCCTCGGTGAGCCGTTGCTGCTGCATATCCCACCATATCTAATACTGCTCCGCCACCGATTCCTAACACATACGAATGACGGCACAGCCCAACTGTATCAATAACTTCATGGATTTGCTCAATTAATTTTGGCTCGTTCTTGACTTCTTCTCCACCTGGAACTACTAGAGGCTCAAATGCCAGCTTGAATACATCTTGATAACGTTCAGCGTAAGCTAATAATTTTTCTAGTAATTTACCTTGGTACTGCAATAAGCCTGCGTCTACTACTACTAAAACTTGCTTCGGGTTTGTCTCTCCATCTACTGCGATCGTTTGTGCAAGTAAGGGGTTATCCAACTCAAACAGCCCTTTAGTGAACTGAACGCTATAGTTAAACGTCACAGGTACAGCTTGCTGGATCGGTTGTAAATTAGATTTAGTCTTTTCTTTAATATTAATAATCATATTTTTCTTAAGTTACAGCAAAAATTTGAGCCAATTTTATTGAGATAGGTAGCAGACTAAGAACTAATAATCCATAGGGCAAACCAGCAAAGCCAGCAGCAACGATCGCATCTAAGATAATTAGTGACAATACGCCAGCCTTGACAGCAGTTCTGATTTGATCTGGAGTTGGTTCGCGGACAGCTTTTACAAAAGGAGGCAACACCCGCGCCGCAAATAAAGCAATAAACGGCAACGTGGCGAGAACTTGATAATCTGGCAAAAGCCCCAACGCTAATATGCTGCTAATAACTGCGCCAATAAGTACCAGTGCTAACATTCCTGTCGTTGCTTTACCGCCATGTACTTCACCTCTGCTGATAGCCGTAATTGCAGCAATATAAGCAATCGGAATTAAAGCTAAAAACCAATACTCTCCTACCATTGCTGGTACGGCACTGATCCCAAGTAATAAATTGCCGCCGCGACACGCACCCATATTAATGGGGCCGAAAAAAGCATTGTGCTTCCCAAAAGCATCGTAAAATAGTGCAGCAAAGGCTATAGCGGCAGCTAAGATAGCGCTTAATACAGAGACTTGAGCGGCTGCAACTACACCGAGGGATAAAAGCAGACTTCCGAGCCAAATCGCGCTTTGACGGGACGCTCTACCACTAGGAATTGGTCGTTCTGGACGCTCTTTAGCATCCAATTGGGCATCAAACACATCATTAAAAACTACGCCGCCGCCGTATAAACCAGTTGTAGCTAAGATTAACCAAGCAAGGGGAATTAAAGGAGCGATCGCTCCTGTCAGCACTTGATTTAAAATAACAACTGAGCCTGACGCTGCAAAACCAACTAAAATGTCAGCCCAAGCGGTGATAATATTAGCAGGTCGCATCATTTGTAGATAAGCCCACAAGCGCTCTCGACTCAAACTCGCAGCATTCACGCTCTAGTCCTCCGTACCTATAAAATTTCTGGAAGTTGTAACGTCAGTAGGGCGCAATTACTCAATAAGTAGCTGATCGCGATTAGATTCCACAATAGGAGTTTGACCCCGCAGGACGGAATTTCCACTATAAAGCTGGCTTTGGTCAATAGACGAATCCTTGAGCCAGTCTGTTTCCTGCATTTGACCACTTTGGCTATAAGCAGCTAGGGCATTTTCGTAACATACAGCGCGTACATGATCTTCTGGAATGCCACGTTCTAGCATTAATTGAGCAGTTTTCGGTACAGCTAGAGGATCGCTCACGCCCCAATCAGCGCTACTATCCACAATGATGCGATCGCATCCATATTGCCGCACAACTTCCACCATCCTGGCGTTCCCCATTTTTGTGTGTGGATAAATAGTGAAAGCTGCCCAGAAACCGCGATTTAGTACCTCTGTAACAGTTTCCTCATTGTTATGGTCAATAATTACTTGCGCCGGATCTAACCCATGCTCAACACAGCGATCCATACTGCGGCTAGCGCCTGCCTTCTTATTCCGGTGCGGAGTATGAATCAACACCAGCATATCTAGTTCTTTTGCTAGGTCTAGCTGTTGCCGAAAATACTTGTCTTCAGCATCGGTCATATCGTCATAGCCAATTTCACCAATAGCGACGACTCCCTCTTTACAAGCGTAAAGCGGCAGTAGTTCCATAACTTCTTCTGCCAAAGCCTCGTTATTAGCTTCTTTCGGATTCAAGCCAATTGTGCAGTAGTGTTGAATGCCAAACTGACTGGCGCGAAACCGCTCCCAACCGACAAGACCGCTAAAGTAATCCTTAAATGTGCCAGCGCTAGTCCGGGGTTGTCCTAGCCAGAATGAAGGCTCAATAACGGCAACAACACCATATTCTTTCATCACAAGGTAGTCGTAAGTCGTGCGCGAAACCATGTGAATATGAGGATCAATGAACATCATGCTGTTAGTAGGCATAGTTACTTAATTAATAATGATATATTTTCCAAATCTGTCAGCCATCAGTAAGGTAGAAAAGCCTCGTTTGTAGTAGGCGATAAATCAAACAAAGGTTGATCCATAACTGTGAGATGAGAGGCTTCAAAGCTGACGGCTGTTAGCTTTTATTTAGACTCTATCAACCGATTGTAGCTAAAGCTACTCCAAGTCAGACTACCTTGTGTAATAGCTAATTGTAATTGAGGGTAACGAGCAAGTAATTCTTGAGCTTGAGCCAATGGACATTGAGAGCAAGCCAAAGCTGCGGCTTCTTGTTGGACTAAATCAGGCTCTTGCAGCACCTTTTCTAAGTCAGCTAATATTTCGGTATCTGCAAACTGTCCTACTAATCGCCAAAGTTCCGGTGTTACCGAGCGTTTGGCAGCCCATCGTTCGTGAGCATAGTTGACCAACATTTGGGCTAGTTCTGGGTTGGCGCGGCGGTCAAGACCCTGAATAAGATACAAAGGGCTACCAACGAAAATAGCCTTGAGGATCATTTGGTCCCAGGCAATATTGTCAAAATAATCAGCAGGATAAGGATTTTGGAATGCCACTGCCTTGAAAACTGCTGTAATGTTGCTGCGAACTCCCTCAGCAGCTTGGTTACGGTGGATCTCTGGATGGGGAAGTAAGGGTAAACTTTGATAGAGCGCGATTAACTCTCCTACATCGGCTGTGGTGAAAACTTGACCTAGCGTCTGAAGATATTTTTCAGGATTATCGTGCGGTAGAGCTAATACGATTAGGGTGCGAGCCAGTTGATCCACGCTCCAATCACCAGGAAACCAGCCTGGGCGTAGTGTCTGGGCTGCTTGTAAATCTTCTGGTGTTAGCTCAAGTTTTTGTTTACCTGTATAACGTGGCACGGCGCTGAAGGCAGTAAAAAATGTTCCTGTAGTTGCCCCGTCAGTAATTTGTTTAGTTTTTTGGTCTAGCCACGTCAGACTTTTGCCCGCAACATAGTGTGAAAGCCAGTGATGCATTAGGGCAGTAATACTGCTTAGGTCAATGTGAATTGCAGGATACATAGTATTTATTCATAGAGACAACATTTCACCCATTCGCGTCTAACCTCTATTGCGGGGTTTTAGTTTGCGGTTTGAGTTTGTTGTTGATTTAGCATCAAATTTTAGGAAAATATTTACAAATCTAAATATTTAGCCAGATAAGCGTCTAGTTTATTTTTTTAATAAAAATTTCAGTAGTGTCTTTGATATTAGTTTTACTGATATGCAAATTATACGCTTGTATGCAAGTAACTTCGGTCGCCTTCATCAATTCTTCATGCGATCGCCTATTTTTCTTCATCCCAAATTTACACTACGCCTGAAAACCAGAGTTAGAGAAGTAAGGAAGTAATAGCCCCTACCTATTTTAAATACTTGTAATATTTAATACCTTAGCTTGTAAACAGTAGGTTGCTCAAATCTCCAAACTGAAAATTCATTAGGAGGTTTTGCGTAATTTACTGCTTTTGTCCTGATAAGTAAATAGCAAGATTGGTGAGGATGGAACAGCCATACATCACTTTATTCTTGTTACATCTGTTGAAAACCGTCTTACTTAATTCTATGTACGCTGATGCGGGAGGTACAAAATATGTCGAGCAACCAAAATTACTGGTTAAACGCTACAAATAACTTTACATCAAGCAAAAGATGACTAATTAAGAATCTTACTAATGAAGCACTAATAACTTTTATGATCGGAGTTTTTATTGAAAAATACTAACCAGAGTACAGTTCTCATCAACAAGACTGCTATGGATGAACATGAGGAGCTTTTACGCCAGCTAGTGATAGAGACTTGTAGACATAAATATACAAGTAGCGATCGCCAGCGAGGTTTAACTCGATTAGTACGGCTAATTATCAAGTCGGGCAAGCTTTGGAAAGACAATGCTGCTTATTATGAAGATGCATTGCAACAAACATGGATGTATTTCTGCCGTAATCTTTGTGAAGCAACTACGGCAGAAAAATATAACCCTAATCAAAGCAGCGTGATAACTTGGCTCAACGCCTACTTGAAGCGACGACTACAAGATACTCGCATTCAAGAACAGATAAAGCTTGCTCAAACTGCCACTGAAAAAATTTTAGAAACGTATGAATCAATTGACCCTGTAGAAGCTCTACAAGGACCTGCTGATATTCCTCCAATTCTAGAAATGACAAAACAGTGGGCTAAAACAGATCTAGATGGTGAATTGCAGAGTATTCATATTCAGGGACATTCATTGGTGACTTGTCAAGTCTTGATCCTAAAACGATTGCCTCCAGAAACCAGCTGGAAAACAATGTCCGCAGAATTCAATATTTCAATTTCGACCCTGACGAGTTTCTATCGCCGACAGTGCATTCCGCGTTTGCGGAAATTTGGCGAATCACAAGGATATATGTAAAGGAAACAGATCATGACTTACAAAACAAGAGTAATAGAAGAATTTTCTTTGCCGCTACCGATTACTGAAACTGCACGGGCAATAGCCCAAAAATTTGCTGCTGGACAGCCTACACCTGAGAAGGTAGAGCAAGTTCGTTTAAATACGCTAGCTGTGTGTGTCGTAAATTATTACTTGGAGATGATCGGCATTACGACAGATATAACAGTCGGCGATAGTTGGAACCCAGTGGTGCGGCTGGCTGCTGATGTTGCTGACTTAGAAGTGACTGATATAGGTCGCTTAGAATGCCGTCCGATTAGAGCTGATCAGGAAAATTGCTACATTCCGCCAGAAGTTTGGTCAGATCGAATTGGCTATGTAGTAGTTGAGTTTGATGAACTCCTGCGTGAAGCAAAAGTGCTGGGATTTATCCAAACAGCAGCAACGGAATATATAGCAATTAGTGAATTACAACCGATAGAAAATTTATGCGATCGCTTGAGTCAATTGCAGCAACCTGTAGAGGTAATTCATGAATTACCCCGACAAGGTATTACCTGCTTGAGTCAATGGCTAGAGAATGTTTTTGACACAAGTTGGCAAACAATCGAAGCGCTCTTAGGTTCAACACAAACAAACCTAGCTTTTAGTTTTAGAAGAAATGATAATTCTCAGGAAACTAGCTCTCAGCATCATGAAGCTAGTGTTAGACGAGCTAAGTTAATTGACTTGGGCTTGCAACTAGCTGGTCACTCGGTAGCTTTAATCGTTGAACTTAGACAAGTATCACCGCAAAAAACTGATATTCTGATCCAAGTGCATCCTACGGGCAGTCAAACTTATTTGCAACCACTACTTCAACTGATTGTACTTGATGAATCAGAAGAAATTTTTTTAGAAGCTCAAGCTAGAAGTGCAGATAATTACATTCAGTTGCAATTTAGTGGAAAACCCAAAGAAAAGTTTAGTGTAAAAGTAGCTCTCGGTGATGTCAGCATTACAGAGAATTTTGTAATTTGATTGAATTAACGCGCCTTAAGGGAAACAAGTTGTGGGCAAGTTAGTTGTCTTTAAGCTAGGGGATGGAAATTTTGAGCAGGGGTTTTCTGTGACATTGCAGATTGGAGAAGATGGCGATCGCCCCTCAATAGAAATTACCGGAAAACTTCCTCCAGCACCAGAAATTCCCCAACATTATAGCTGTTGGCAATCAGCTTATCGCCGTTTAGGTTTGCGTTCTCGACTAGAAGCAGAAGCGGTACAAGTTACCAATGTTTGTGTTATTCAAGACTGCTGCCACGCAGTTGAAGTATTGTGCAATAGTTTAAATACCTGGTTGCACTCCCAGTCATTTCGCCCCTTAAGAGAGAGATTTCTCGAAAGATTAATGCCATCCGACGAAGTGCGGGTGATCATCCAAGCCGAAGACATTCGAGTGCAGCGACTACCCTGGCATTTGTGTGATTTATTTGAGCGCTACTCTCATACGGAAATTGCCTTAAGTACGCCAGCATATGAAAGCGTCAAGCAAGTATCAATTGCGAAAAATCAAGTTAAAATTTTAGCGATTTTGGGCAATAGCGATGGAATTGATACTCAAGCAGATGCAGCCTTGCTAGAGCGCTTACCAAACGCACAAGTCAAGTTTTTGGTAGAACCGCAACGCCAAGAGTTAACTAATCAATTATGGCTTGAGGGTTGGGACATCCTCTTTTTTGCGGGACACAGTACCAGTAGCGTAAATGGTGAAACTGGGCGGATTTATATTAATCAAACAGATAGCTTAACGATTAATGATTTAAGGTACGCCCTGCAAACAGCCGTAGAACATGGCTTGAAATTAGCAATTTTTAACTCGTGTGATGGGTTGGGATTAGCGCGAAATTTAGCTAATTTACAGATTCCGCAAATTGTGGTAATGCGCGAACCAGTGCCAGATCGTGTTGCACATCAATTTTTGAAGCATTTTCTTCAAGCATTTGCTAGGGGTACATCTTTTTATTTAGCAGTGCGAGAAGCACGGGAAAGGTTACAGAGCCTAGAAGATCAATTTCCTTGTGCAACTTGGCTACCGATAATTTACCAAAATCCGGCTGAAGTACCACCAACCTGGAAACAATTGTGTAGTGGAATTGAGGAAGATGGCGATCGCCATCTTCAGCGCCAAAAGCTGAGAACCAGAGATATCTTCCGCAAAGCATTTTTTGTAAGTGCAGTTATCACGTCATTTGTGGTTGGAGTGCGTCACGTAGGAGTGCTGCAACAACTAGAACTACAAGCTTTCGATCATCTTAATCAACTTAGACCGATTGAAGGGCCTGATCCGCGCCTATTAGTAGTAACAATTAATGAAGCTGATATCCAAGCTCAAAGTCAAGAATCGGGACAAGGTTCGCTATCAGAGCGATCGCTCTTGCGACTTCTAGAAAAACTACAGCGATATCAACCGCGAACCGTTGGCTTAGATATTTATCGTCCTTTGCCAGTAGAGCCAAATTACCCGTATTTAAAAACTCGTTTAGAGCAAAATAATTCCTTAATTGGCGTGTGTAAAGTAAGTGATCCTGAAGTCGATGAACTCGGCGTTGCACCTCCGCCAGAAATTCCGAAACAACGCTTAGGCTTTAGCGATGCGATCGCCGACGGTGACAATAACACTGTTCGTCGCCAGCTATTACATTTGACTCCACCCCTAGCATCTCGTTGTGGGACAAAATATGCTTTTAGTCTGCAACTAGCACTTCATTATTTAGATACAAAGGGGATTGCGGCAAAAGTTACTCCAGAAGGATATTTACAGTTCGGTGACGTTGTATTTAAGCAATTAAAATCCCATACAGGCGGTTATCAAAATGTTGATGACCGAGGTTATCAATTATTACTTAATTACCGCCCCTTTCACTCGCTTGAAGATATTGCCGCGCAAATTAGTCTTAAAGACATTCTCAACGAACAAATCAGTCCAGATTTAGTCAAAGAACTCAAGAATCGGATTGTGATTATTGGCGTTACTGCCCCAAGTGCTAGTGATTATTGGTTTACACCTTACACTACTGGTCAGCAGGCGTTTCAAAAGCAAATACCTGGAGTATTTCTGCAAGCACAAATGGTAAGTCAAATTTTGAGTGCAGTTTTGGATAAACGACCCTTGCTATGGGTTTGGGATCAGTGGAGTGAAGGATTATGGATCTGGGGTTGGTCAATAGTTGGAGGCATACTTGCCCTCCGCTTGCGATCGCTGCTACATCTGGAACTTGCGATCGTACTTGCACTCGCAACCTTATACGGTCTTTGCTTCCTCATCTTGACTCAAGGTGGTTGGGTTCCCCTTGTTCCCTCAGCCTTGGTTTTAATAGCTACTGGTGGTAGTGTAGCGGTATATAAGTACGTCCATTTTTATAACACCAGTAAGCCTCTAAACTCAAAACCACCACTTGGATGAGGTTACTTATGCCTAAACTAAAACCTATTTACGCGATTTCTATGGCATTTGTTAGCCTCACAAGCTACACCATGCCAGGACTAACATCTGATTCCGTTAGCTATGTTTCTAATAATTCACGAGTTCAGTTTGTGCAACAACCACAACTACCAGACAACGGTACTCCCACTGGACGGCGTAAAGGCGCAGCCGGACGTGGTAACTGCGTTCTTGAGCCGCCGCTTACTGCCTTAGTACCTACGTCTGAGAAAAGCTTGGCTGAAAGCGAAGGAAAAGTAACGTATGTTTGGGGAAAAACGATCGCTGAGTATCCAACCTTCTGGTTTTATGTTCCTTATTCAAATACATCCTTACGCTCTGTAGAGTTTGTGCTACAAGATGGAGAAGATGATGTTTACCGAACCTCTGTAACATTACCTAGAACTCCAGGCATTGTCAGCTTTCGTCTGCCATCTACGGCAAAGCCTTTAGAGATTGGCAAAATGTATCATTGGTTTTTCAAAGTTAATGTTGATTGTGCGCTGCAACCGCCAGCAAAAATGAAAGATTACGTTGAAGGATGGGTACAACGGGTCAAACTTAACCCCACCATTGTAAGTCAGCTAGAAACAGCCACACCACAACAGCAGATTGCTATTTATGCTGCTAATGGTATTTGGCATGAAGCTTTAACGAGCCTAGCTGATCTCCGCCTTGTTAATACAGAGGATACGACACTTAAAAATGATTGGACTGATTTATTGCAATCTGCTGGCTTAAGTGATATCGCCTCTAAACCTATCGTCCAGTGCTGTAATCTTAAGAATGCCTTTCCTTTGTGGGGGCTGAAGAGTGTCAAAGAAGTGAGTAGTAAGTAGTAAGTAGTAAGTAGTAAGGGTGCGACCTCCACTTGATTAAGTCATCAAATAGTGGTATTGGTCAGTAGTGCAAACAAGAGGGATTGGTATGGGCGCTCAATTGCTGAGTATTGAAGGGTCGCAAGTTAGGATAGAAGTCACGATTGACCTGAGCCGTTCGATGCTCACGAGTGAGGAGAACATCCAGCAAAGCCTAAACGAGACGGGGTGTATTGCAACGGAAGCGGCGCTTAAATATTTGGATACAGACGGATCACAGATCAACATAGCCGGAGAAGTGATGCGGACCTTCATGCGAACAGCCGAAAGCCTACCAAACTCCTTATGGGGAAGTTGTGGTACTTCGTCATGTCTATCAACGCTCAGGGGGTGGTAAAACCTATTGCCCTCTGGAACGAGAAGCCCGAATTATCATGACTTCAACGCCACTGTTTGCCAAACAGGTGTCCTCAAAACTGGCTTATGGTTCAGCGCGAGATGTGCAACGAGATCTAGCGGAAAACCATCGCCGTCCAGTGGCAGTGTCTTATATTCAGCGAGTCAGCGAAGCGGTTGCCAGTATCATTGAAGCGAAAGAAGAGAGTTGGAACGGTAGTCCCGCCTAAGCTGGAGGTTGAGATTAAGAGCGTTGCCATTGGCTTAGATGGAACTTGTATGCTGTTGTGTGATACCGGATTACGAGAGACAATGGTTGGCACCATCAGCCTCTATGACGCTTTAGGAGAACGCCAACACACGATTTATATTGGCGCAACTCCAGAGTATGGCAAAGCTAGTTTTCTGGAGCGCCTAGAACGAGAAATCGGTCGCACCAAAGCCCGTTATCCCGAAGCGACCTATATCGGGATTGCCGATGGTGCCGCCTCAAACTGGCAATTTCTCAACCGTCATACCACTCAACAGGTGCTCGATTTCTATCATGCTTCTGGTTATCTCGGTGCTGTCGCAGTCGCCCTTTACCCCAAAGACTTAACCCAACAGCAGCAATGGCTCAATCAGACGTGTCATCAACTCAAACATGACTCCGGCGCTGCGGCTCAACTCTATGAACAGATGCGTGAGTTATTCCAGTCACAAAGACATCCTCAAACTATTCAAGATAACCTAAGTGCGGCGGTGACTTATTTCCAGAACCATCTCCATCAAATGAATTATGCTTTTTACCGCGACCAACACTATCCGATTGGGTCTGGGGTGACCGAAGCCGCTTGTAAAACCGTTATCAAGCAACGGTTATGCTGTTCTGGTATGCGATGGAAAGAAGCAGGTGCAGCCGTGGTATTGAGTTTAAGAACCTTAGTCCTAACATCAACTCGATGGAATCAATTCTGGAATAAGCTCAACCAATATGGCTTCCCTGTTGCTTCCTAACCCTATCAAATCGAGGTCACGTCCGTAGTAAGTAGTAAGTAGTGAGTAGATAAGAAGTGAGTATAAATTTCTTCCACTCTTGACTACTCACGGCGCGAAGCGCTTCTCCACTTTCCACTACTCACTCTTTTCAGTGTCAAAGAAGTGAGTAGTGAGTAGTGAATTTTTTCTACTCACTACTCACTTTTGCACTACTCACTCTTTTTATAGCCAATTACCCACCAGAACATAAGGGGCCCAAAAACTTGGACGGCTGTAATTAGGATACTTTTTCATCAAAGTTAATTGAGCACGACGCAGGGCTTCGGCTTTGGTTACTTTAGACTTAGCTAACTCTTGATAAAATTCACCAATGAACATGGCAGTAGCTTGATCATCTATTTGCCACAGAGAAGCTAGCGTACTACGCGCCCCAGCCCGCACTGATACGCCAGCAAGCCCCAAAGTAGCTCGTTTGTCTCCTGTTGCTGTTTCGCAGGCACTAAGAACCAGTAATTCAACAGCATTTGCAGAATTGCGGTTTCTAGTTCGGAGTAAGTTGTCTAACTGATCAACATTAATTGGGCCATCCGAGGCCAGGATAAATGTGTTTTTTGCTTGGGAACTAAATTGCCCGTGAGTAGCAAGATGGATCACGTTAAAAGGCGATGAGGCGATCTCATTTTCAAGAGTCTTGCTAGTGAACTTTTGATCGAGAAGCTGACTGATTGATACGCCAGCTTTCTCAATTAAATTGAATTCCGACTTAACTGCACTTAACGGCGGATAAGGAAAGTTAGGAATGGCAACGCTCAGTCCAGCAGTAAGGGCTTTTAAGCGCCCTTGTGGCAAGGGTTTGGGGTCTAGCAGTTGTAAACCAAGACTTAAGGCTACAGCGTACTTTTCTATAAGGTACTGTTTGCCGTCGTAAAGGGCTGCCATTGGAATATTTCGCAAAGAACCATCTAAAACAAACACCAGTGTTTTGACTCCACTGCGTTGCAACTCTGTCTCGGCGGGTTGAATCAACCAACTATATACCTGTTGGGATAAAAGTTTAACGTCTTTGATGGTGTCGGGTTCTGTGAGCTTTTGCTGTAATTCCTCTATAGTTTGGTCTACTTGGTTCTGGGATACCTTAATTGTGTAGTGACGTAACGGTTGATTGGGGATTTTTAGGATGACTTCTAGGCGATCGCGTAAAATAATCGGATAAATAACTGCGGCAGTTGGATTATCTTGTTCAATTATTTTGTCGATTAGCACTGATTTAGCTTCTAAACACGCTTCTCGAAAGAAGTTGTCTAGTTCCGCTAATTGAAGAGATTCGATTACACTTCGAGCTTGGACTAAATTTTGCTGACTGGGTTGATTTCCTTGAGATTGCAACAGCAAATCAACTAACTCTCGATACACAGGTTCTACTTCATCTCGAAAAGAAAACTGAATTTCTGGATTAACAGCAACCAAATCACTGCGTAAAGATTTGAGGGTGTTAACTGCTTCGGTATAACTTGCGATCGCACCTTGATTATCTTTTTCTGCTTTCAGTAATCTTCCTAGCTGCCATTGCCAACGATAGGCAATATCCGGTGCATTAATTGACTGGGAAAGGAGAAGAGCTTGCTCGGTGAGATTTTTAGCGATCGCTTGCTGCTGATTTTGTTCATACAATCCGCCAAGATTACCGATGGCATATGCTTCGGCGCGTTGATCTCCCAAATTCTTAGCTTGTTGAACAGACGTAGCTAGTAACTGAGCAATTGCTTTCGCTTGCTTCTCCCCTTTCGCCTCTAGTTTCATCAAACTCTGAGCAAATTCAATTTGGGCATAAATTGACTGACTACTTGAAGGTAAGGCGGTAATCTGAGCTTTAATTTGAGGCAATAATGCCTGTGCAGATTTTAATTGCTTTGTTTCCAACAACAGACTGAGTTGATTTAGTTGGGCTTGAATTTTTGTAAGTTGAGATGAAGATGAAATTGCCGCTTGTTGATAGAAACTCAATGCTGCTTTGGTGTCTTGCTGCGTTAGCGAAGCTCCTCCGAAAGACGCTCGCGCTGTATTGCCCAAACTAAAGAAAGCAGCACCAATGTCTGGCGAGGATTTCAGTTGTTGTGCTAGGGCTAAACTTTGCTGTAATATCTGCTGCGATTGTTCTAAATCACCAACTAGGCGGAGAGTATTGCCCAAACTGCGTAAGCCAGCAACTTTGAGCAAAGAATCTGGTTGTTTTTGCAGAATTTGATTTACAGAGTTTAATGTCGCTAAAGCCCGACGGTACAGCCCTAGTGCTTGCAATGCTTGAGCTTGATTAATTTGGCTACGAGTAACTCCAGTTTGATCGCCAGCAGCAGCATAAGTAGTAGCAGCTTTTTGCCAAGTGATTAAAGCTTGTTGAGCTTGTCCTAGTGCGAGTTGGAGAGTACCTTGAGTATTCAGTGCTTGGGCAAGAATCTGTGTTCGGGCTGGATTGCCTCTATCTTGTGTATTTAATAAATTTAAGCTTTGGGCGATCGCTTTGCTTGCTTGTTCCCACTGTCCAAGTTGCTGATAAGCTAGCGAAAGATTACTCAAAACCATAGCTTGATTCAGCACATTTTTTTGAGCTTGATAATCTTGTGCTGCCTGTTGCCAAACTGTTACCGCTTCATAAAATTGTTCTGCTGCATATAGTTTTCTGCCTTGCTGAACTAGCTGTGTAGCTTCAAGTGAACCTTGGACACTAGATCCCCCCTTGCCCCCCTTGTAAAGGGGGGTTGGGGGGATCTCTATGGGAACGCTAGCCGAAGCCGATGATCCGCCTGTGCCTAAAGACAAGACCAAAAAAGTTAAACTTCCTCCTGAACGAACTTGCTTCAGAAGGGGCTGGACACTATGGAAAAATACACACCGTTTTCTTGCCATGTTCTTTCCCTTGTAGGTATATCAACTAGGGGAATACCCCAGTCTAGGCGGGCAGTTAGGCGATCGCCTAACTGACAGCGTAAGCCAAGACCTAAAGACACTAATGTATTAGTATCGGGGTTAGCTCTACCTGAATTCCAGGCAGTACCAAAATCAATAAATGGGGTAAGCTGTACAACTAATCGCCGCCGTAGTTGACGGTAAATCGGCAACCGCAACTCGGCGGAGACAAATGCGCCATTATCCGTTAAAAGGGCATCTTGACGATAACCCCGCACACTCTCAATTCCACCTAATCCAAACTGTTCTAAAGGCACGAGCGCCCTATCTGCCAATTGGACATCAGCACGAAGTAAGAACAAAGTTTCTGGAGCAAGAAGACGTACCCACTGTGCCTGTCCTCGCCAAGCAAAAAAGCGGCTATCAGGTTCGCTCTGATTAATTGTGGCATTTAACGCGCCGATCCCAAGACTGAATTGAGAGCGGGCAGCAATAACTTCAAAGGCTTTACGATTTGTCCATTCTTGAAAGAATTGCACTGCCGAAATCCGGGTACGTCCTTCCTCATCTGCTCCTGGCGAAAGTTGATTTGGGGGAATTCTAAAATTCTCTAAGACAGAGGATGAAATTTTACTTTCAGATCGTGTAGCGCTCAAACCAAGCGCAAATTCTTGTGAGGTAGATTGTGAGATTGGCTGGCGCAGTGTTAGTTGGTAGTAGCGCGAGTTGCCATTAATGTCAAGTTCATTAAAAGGGCGTTCAATGACATCGCTTGATATATTACCGTAGCTCAAACTGACAGTGCCATTACTCGAATTGACAGGCAAGCTGTAGCCGACATCAACAGCATTGCTGCCATCAGTATTGGTATATGCCAAGTTCACCCCGTCCCCCAGTCCAAGTAAGTTGGCTTCGTTAAGCTGTATTCTGCGCCGTACGCTACCAACACTAGGCGATCGCCCGTTATCTGCCACAAGTTGAGTATTAAAAGTCTTTGCCTCTGTGACTTTGACTTCTAGCACACTCGTTCCTGGGCGTGTTCCGGCGGACAATTCGGCAGACAAATTTTGAATTAGGGGATTGAGTTGCAGTAGTTGTAATGCTTCTAGCAAGCGCTTTTGGTTTAGGGGAATGGATGTCGGGAGGCGATCGCGCACATAAGCTTGCTGCAACCGTCGCGTACCAGTTACACTAATTTCTTCTAAACTACCTTCAACTACCTGAATTTTAACCACACCTCCTGAGAGCGTTTGCGGTGGAATCAGAGCGCCAGAGGTAATGTATCCCCGGTCAATGTAAAGTTGGGTAACTGCGGAACGCGCTTGGAAAAGTTCATTAAATGAGATCGGTCTTTTTGTAAAAGAGGCAAGTACCCGATCTAACTCTTGGGGACTGAATACGGTACTGCCAATTACCTCGAAACGTTCAACCGTAATTTTTTCCGGAACTTTACCTGGAATTGGTTGGGGAGGAGGGGGAGTCTGAGACGGTGATAATAATTCTTCTGGGGGCGGTAGGGGCGCAGGTGTTGGAGTTTGGAGAGGAGTTTGATCAGTCGGCGGTACAATGTCTTGCGGGGGAGGCGTTGGCGGGACTTGAGGAGAATTAGGGGTTTGCGCTCTTAAAGACTTAGCCGTCATCCCACTGAGCGACACAACCAAAATTAGCAGTTGCAACCAAGACTGGCAAATACAAAGGTATCGAGGCATTTTATCAGCCATTACAGGTGTTAGGCGTTAGCCAGGGAATGCTAGAACTAGCGGATGCTTGGGCTGTCAGCACTACCTTACCCTTGGAGCTTATCGCCCATCCTTGGGCTTCCACAAGGGGAGTTGGTACTGAAGCGATTGGATAACTGGAAGTAGCAGCACTAGCGTGATGTTTTTGACTTTTTTCAACCAGTGTGCATAGATCTGCCAGACAAGAGTCACTTCTAAGCGCTTCTATAGCATTAAGCAGTAAGCCGCCCCTCCAGTAGCAATAAATTTACTTGTAGCTACACCTCTACCTGCTCCACAGCCTTGGGCAATCAGCCTGGTGTCAACGATTTCTGTTGGTAAAACTAACCCACTGCTGGGATTAATATCAGGCCTATTGATTTCGCCTATACCGCCTATCCCCAAATCTGAAGCAGTGATGTCACTCTCCAAAGTAGGACTGCTTCTAGGTTCTATCCCAAAAATTCTCTTAGGGTTGATTGCAATCAATTTCGGCTTTACCTGCTGTTCCCACGATTGCTGCGTCTCTTGAGTCATAATATTTTTCCTAATTTGTTTAGTTAATGGACTTAATCTTGCACCAATTACGGCAAGTGGTACTGTCACTTAACAAGTAATTGACAGTCATTTCCTACTTAATATTTGATTCAACGCCACTGAATTCAATTCCAGAAAACTGTGAAAGAAATTTGTAACCCAAAGAACTTCAACTATGTGCGATCGCCTTATTAGTAAAATCTAGAGTAGCAGGCGGTAACAACAATAATCTCACCGCTTAGACTACTATCAATTTTAATTCTCAGCAGCAGTATGGCTATGTACACATAAAGCAAGAACCACCGCTACCATCTGGACACTCAAGGTAGTACAGGCAACTTGGTATTTGGGATATGTGAGGCTAAAACCTCTCGAATTTTATCTGATTAATACCAACAGATTGAGTCCTAATTAATTGAGTTTGCCCTCTATCTGCGATCGCATAGTTTTGAAATATACTGTTATTTTGAAACAAATATGCGCCAGTATTTTTACCGCGCTCAATTTCAACACTAGATAGACTGTTGAGTAAAATGTTAAATATATTGACTGAACATTTAGCTTTTAAAGTAATATCGCGCTCGTTCTTGGCTAGAGCATAATTCCCAGAAATAGCACACACTTTATTAATTTCTAAAGCGATCGCTAGCCCTAACTTCCAATCCTGACCGCTATACCCTTAACTCCTCATATAATAATTTACCTATTTTAAAGAAACAACACTTTAGCTAACTACTACATCGTTGATTAACAATGAATTTAATAAAATTAAATTCTATAAAACTGTAAATAATTCCAGGGGCGATCGCCTCAACAGCAAAAATATTGCTTTATAATTGGCAATTTTAGTTTTCCAGCTTTGAGTATGCTGTCTTAGAAATACCAGAGTATTGGATTGTAGATCCCTTATGTTCGCTAAGGTGACTATTCTTTTGCTAGTAAAAGGACTTTATGAAGCAACAGAATTTAGAAATAGCCAGCAGATTATCTCTCAGACTTTCTCAGAATTAACTTTGATAGTTGAGCAAGTATTGGCAACCGTTTAGACCCCTCAATTAATTTATAGCTGGACCGACGGCTTGAATAGCAGCCTCAATTGCGATCGCAACATGAGTCCAATGCGTCCCCCCCTGACAAAAAACTACATACGGTTCCCGCAACGGGCCATCTGCTGAAAATTCTGAGGTACTACCATCAATAAATGTGCCACCAGCCATGACTAACTGGCTCTCGTAACCAGGCATTTCTGCTGGAATGGGGTCGAGGTAGGAACCCACTGGCGAATGCTGCTGAATCGCTCTACAGAAGGCAATCAACTTTTGGGGAGAACCTAGCGCGATCGCTTGAATAACATCTCGGCGAGGAACAAGCGGTTGCGGATTCACTGGATATCCCAACTTATCAAATACATAAGCTGTTAAGTGATTACCCTTCATCGCTTCTCCTACCATTTGGGGAGCCAAAAATAACCCTTGAAACAGCAACCGATTTTGATCAAAAGTTGCACCGCCAGAAGAGCCAATACCTGGTGCAGTCAGCCGACAAGTTGCTGCTTCTACCAAGTCTTCTCTACCAGCAACATACCCGCCAGCCGTAACAATTGTGCCACCAGGATTTTTAATCAGCGATCCCGCAATCAAATCAGCACCAACAGCAGTTGGTTCACGAGCTTCAATAAATTCACCATAACAGTTATCTACAAAGCAAATGGTGTTTGGGTTTTGCTGTTTAACGATGTGGACAATCTTTTCAATATCGGCAATTGAGAGACTAGAACGCCAAGAATAGCCACAAGAGCGCTGAATTAATACTAAACGGGTATTATCCTCTATCGCTTGCCCCAAAGCTGACCAATTCACACTTCCTTCGTGAGTTAGATCCAATTGTCGGTAATGAATGCCAAACTCAACAAGAGAACCATTGTTTTGCCCTCGCAAGCCAATCACTTCTTCTAAGGTATCGTAAGGAGCGCCTGCTACTGCCAACATTTCATCCCTAGGACGGAGGACACCAAACAAAGCACAAGCGATCGCATGAGTACCGGAAACAAATTGCACCCGCACTGCTGCCGCTTCTGCCTGCATCACTTGAGCAAATACCTTGTCTAAGGTCTGACGACCTAAATCATCATGACCATAACCACTAACAGAGGCAAAATGATGCGCTCCCACACGCTGGTGGCGAAATGCCTCTAAAATACGTTTGAGATTTTGCTTGACCTGAGCGTCAATTCCAGAAAAAATCGGGAATAGTGCTTGTTCTGCTGCCTTTAGCTGTTCAGAGCTATTCATTAACACTTTGTCCGCCATTTTAATGCGCGGTGTTTATTATTGCTCAGATTGAGTCGAATTGTTCATATAAGAGATACTTGCATGACTATTGCTACTACAAGGAAACTTCCCCTTAATTGGACGTTTATCCTTTTTATCGCTTTTGTACACATCGGAGCTATGTTTGCTTTACTTCCTAGCAACTTCAGCTGGAGCGCAGTAGGTGTAGCTATCTTTCTTCACTGGGTAACTGGCGGATTGGGAATCACGCTAGGATTCCATCGCCTAGTTACTCACCGCAGTTTCCAAACTCCTAAGTGGCTAGAATATTTCTTGGTTTTCTGCGGTTCACTTGCCTGCGAAGGGGGAGTGATTGACTGGGTAGGAATGCACCGAATGCATCATTTGCACTCAGATCAAGAACCAGATCCACATGATTCAAATCAAGGCTTTTGGTGGAGTCACATGGGTTGGATGTTGTATCACTCACCAGCTCAATCTGAAGCTGCTCGCTACACCAAAGATATTAACGATGATCCAGGGTATCAGTTTTTTCAAAACAATTTTATTCCGATCCAGATTGTCTTAGGAATTGTACTTTACTTACTGGGCGGTTGGTCTTTTGTAGCTTGGGGAATTTTTGCGCGGCTGGTTTTGGTGTGGCACTGCACCTGGTTTGTCAACAGCGCCAGCCATCAATTTGGCTACAGCACGTATGAATCTGGCGATCGCTCTAAAAACTGCTGGTGGGTAGCGCTTCTAACCTACGGCGAAGGCTGGCACAATAACCACCATGCTTTTCAGTATTCTGCGCGTCACGGAATGCAATGGTGGGAAATTGACTTCACCTGGATGACGATTCAATTGTTGCAATCACTTGGTTTAGCCTCAAAAGTGAAGCTGGCAGGGAAAGAGTAATATCTTTCTACGTTACTCCTTTAATTACTCAAAATAGGGATGAGGAATGTTTATTCATTCTTCATCCTTTTTCTTTGATCCCCATTCTGTTAATTTTCATTTCTGTTGAACCCTCTATAAACACCTGAGAGGTAAATTTGAAATTAAAGACACTGGAGGATTCAAATGGCTACCATCAATAAGCTCATGAAGCAGATGAACCAAGAATCGGTTAGTTGGGGTTCAATAATGCTTTTAATCTGTGGGTTAGGAGTATTGATTTCGATGATGGTCATGTACTCCGGCAGTTACCCTGTGAAGTTATAGAACTAACGTCTTAAGTTCTAAAATATGCCGTTGCCTTGAACAATGTGTTTTACCGTAGTCAGTGTTTCCAGGCTAATTAATCCCCGCCGATGTCCTCTTTGATTAGACATACCGAGAAACACTGAATCACCACGCGAGGGATTACGAGAAAAACGCGGTGAAGCGTTGATGTATGTAGAGGCACTATTTACGCCTAAAGCAAACTGGCGGCTTTCTTGGTAGGATTCAGTGACAATGCAGTCAGCATGACCGCTACTGTACTGATTAATCCAAGCGATCGCTGCTTCTAGACTATTAATTACCTTAAAAGCCACTGTCTTATTTAAATAAGCTCCGTTCCACTCCGCGTAACCAGCTAGCTTTAATTCAGGAAATGCCTCTACAAGTTCCGCATCTCCCTTAATTTCAAATCCCTTTTCCTTTAAGCTGTTCCACAATGTCCTTAAAGAAGAAGGCTTGCTATCTCGATGAATTAGCACCTTTTCGATCGCATTTACCGGATCTGGTTCACTAGCATGGCTGTCTAAAATCATTCCACGAGCCATATCCAGCCCGCCAGAGGCTGACCAATAAAGGTAACAGTTGCCCATAGCTGACTTTAAGACTGGTGCTGTTGACAGCCGCACTATTTGTTGCACTAAACTAGGGCGACCATAGGGAATTACCAAATTCAAGTAATGGTCTTGAGTTACTAAATCTCGAACTACAGCACCTTGTTCTGCTGAGAGTATTTCTAAGCAACCAAATGGTAAGTCGGACTCCTCAACAGCAGATTGGAGAACTTGGGCAATTACAGCATTAGAGTGGCTAGCTTCACTGCCGCCTTTAAGAATTAAGCTGTTACCAGTTTTAATACATAGTCCAGCCGCGATCGCTCCTAACTCTGGAAAGGACTCATAAATTAACGCAATTACACCTAATGGCATTAATTGAGAGTAAGTCTGGGAGTCTTGCAGTTGATAGTCAGCGTTCCGCACGCGCCGAATTGGATCTGATAACTCGCCTAGCCGTTGCAATATCTCTACCGTCGTCTGTAGCCGTTCTGGAGTTAGTTTCAGCCAATCTAGAATTAGCTCTGGCATCGCCATTTCCCGACTGACTTCTAAATCCATTGTGTTCGCGTCCAGAATATCGTCAAACGAGCGCTTAAGCGCTGTTGCCATTGCCTGAACAGCGCGACTGCGCTCTGCTCCCTTTGTAATGCCTAATTTCAAGGAAGCTTGATAGGCGCGACGAGCAGTAACAAGCGGATCAGTAGAAGCACCAAAAGCATCAACTGTCATCTGTCAAGCGGGCATAGCCCGCAGTGAGTAGTGTTGAGTGAGTAGTGACTCATAGATATATCATCGTGATGGGAACTTTCGATGTCTTATGCCTTGCAATAGAGTATTTGTGAACAAGGGAAGAGTAATAAGTCAATAGTAAGCAGAAAACATTTTTTCCTCTCTACTTTCAACACTCCCTCCCTATTCACTACTCACTACTCACTCTCTTCCGTCATCGCTTTAACGTCTATAAGTCAGCCAAATCATCATTGCTGGTAGCACAGCTAAGAGTACAGCCACCATTAGCCAAACTAGGATATTAGCATTATTCGATTGCAGCGCCAGGGGCAGCCAGACAATCAGCAGCACCAAGGTAATACCGATTGCTAGGGGTAAATAACTCTGCCCAAAACGAGTTTGGGCAACAGTCCAACGGTTCCCCACCCAGCGCCAAGCTTTCTTATATGGGTAGCTAGGGGATAGTTGCTCAAGCACATACCCATTGTTTTCCACTACAAACAGTTGCTGGCAGCGATCGCAGCCAAACGCTTCTGTCAACGTAATTGGGACTAAACGACCACGCCGTCGGCACGGACATGGGTAGTCTACGTTCAAATCAATTTTTTTGCCCTTTTGAGATTGCACAATCGGTTCTAGAACCAAACAGTGGTTATCCCACGAGTGTATCTAAAACAGATGCGGTTAACCAAGCATTTTAGTTAGCTTTTCAGTAAACTTTTTTGATTCTTCGCTGTTTACGCTGCTTGTCCTAGTTTTACCACTTGTTACAAAGAACTTTGTACCGGTGACTTTATGGCTTCTCACTCATTTTTATAAGCTTTACAATATACAATAAGCATATTTTCCAATTTACGCGATCGCTTTTGCTTATATTTTCTTTCTAAGCGGGTAACGCGATTCGAACGCGCGACATTCACCTTGGCAAGGTGACGCTCTACCACTGAGCTATACCCGCAAAGCCTTAAGTTCCTATTAAACCTGCCGCGTCTCTTGCCTGCCTTAGTAGCCAGCTAGTATCAACGGCATACAATTAAATTACCACAACTGCACAGACTTAGACAACTGCAAGCCTTATGATAATAACGCAGTATAGCAGAAAGATAAACCTATTAGTTTTCTTTATGAGGGTGGTGAAGCTGCGAGTTACGAGCGTTGCTCATATCTCTTGCTCCAACCACAGACCTAACGAGTTTCTTTTTAACACGAGGAATTTGTTGATGGCGGTACTGCTACAGCCCTAACATACTTAATACCTCACCATCTCCAGCTAAGTCATCGCCAAGGAACTCAAGAAGCTTTAGTCGGTTGTCAGGTTGTACGCGGTCAGCCACAACTACGATAGTCTCAGCAGCGATATCTTCAGGCAGTTTTCTTAGGTTCCGTAGAACCTGCTGGAATTTGCCAGCTACCCAGTCCATCTCTATTCTTTGTTCAAGTGTTAGTGTCTTCATTGGTTCTCCTTACCGAGTGCGTCAACGAGCCAGTTAAAGGGCTGTAGATATTGCTGTGGGTTCTTTAGATAGAACATGGGGGTTGGCTTACCGTCACTCATAGCATCACGTTCATAGAAGCGGCTAGTAACTTCATCAGTAAAAGGTAGAACCAACATACCGCCAGTGTTTGCATGAACAAAGACATAGGCAAGGGGTGGTTGGATATGCTTCTTAATTGATGCGACCTTGGCAACTAACAATTGACTGCCAGTGAAAGAGTCTGGCGTATCGCCGAATGGGTAATTAGCGTTCTTGATGTACTTGACCTCAAGCCGTTGCTCGTTTACCACGATATCTTTTTGGTCATACCGCTTCCCAGGTTCATGCAGCGTCCAAGACTCTATTGGTACATTGAAGCCATACTGGTTAAGTCTTTCAATTACTGCTATCTCACCAATGCGACCATCGTAGGTATCATTCTTGTACTTACTGTCTGGTAGCCTCTCCAGTTCTGAGATATCACCGAATGGTAGTTGTTTAGCGTTGGCTCGACGTGCTGTCCGCTCTTCCCTACCCCTGCTTCCAAATAACTCCTGATATTGCGCTTCACACTCGTCGTACCACGAATAAGAATGCTGCTTCTGTTGCTTCTTCCAGTCTGCTATTACGGCATCTTCCCATTCTTTCTGGCTTAATACCGTCATGCTGCACCGCCTTCACCGACGAAGATAGTGCTACGAATTAAGTCAGCAAGGGTCAGCCCTTTGTTGGCTGCTATCTGATGAGCTTCTGCCTTCTCTTCGGCAGTCAAGTAGACGTTGTACTTTAGGTTGCGTATCCTCTTTTGGCTGTGCGGCTTCTTTCTCTCTGGCGTATCACTCACTTTTCGGCTGTAGGGAAGCTGATAAAAAGAGTTCTTCCCACTCCGATATGTAGTAACCGCACGTCCGGTCAGGCAAACAGTGACCGTACTTTATTAGGTAGTATTTCTACGGTAACGTTGGTAGCATTTGTTAGAGGGTGGTGCAGTTTCGGATGTCGAGCGTTGCTCAACTTCCTCACTACATCCACAGTTCCAAGAAGTATCTGGAGAACACGAGGAATATTAATGTTGAGAGAAAGATAAATGCTGCTGTTAGTGATGCGCTACCGATGACTCGTATGACTCGAACTACTAACAGGTGACGTTGTTACGTTAGGTCGCAGTAGTCACAACGTAGGGCTTCATAAGATAGGTGAGCCATCAAACCGAACGTTGAAGACCGTAGGCTACGCCAGTATCACCCCCTCTATTATTCTTCTCGTGTCCCACTGCAACCTAGCTGCACCCTCTAACGGCTTCGCAGGGGAGGCGTAACGCCGCACCAAGAAGACGAACTACCAACCATCTCTGCTACCAACCCAAGACTAAAGATAGAGCAGGTAAAACCACGCAAGGAGCAAGACATCATGAGTCTTTTTGTCAGTGTTCCTAAGCGAGTTTAAGATAGAGTTCAGAGCTTTACTGGTCTGTATCCAGCCAACCTGTTCAATGCTTTTCTCTAGTAATGCAGTAGCCTGTCTCATTGTCATAAATAACTACCAATGCGCTAATGCAACTTGCAGAAGCAAAGCCACGTAAACTACAAGGAGGTTCTGAGTGAAGCTGTCTATACCGTGCTTGGAATGCGGTCTAAAAAGTTCTACGTCCCAGTTTCTCGAAGTCCAAGAAGATGGCATTTATGAGTTGAAATGTTCAAACGGGCATCAGAGTGTAGTGGTACTTCAACAACAAAAGTTCGAGGTTCTATCTATGCTAGGCGCGAATGCAATACTAGATGGTTATTATCGAGAAGCGGTCTCCTCCTTCGCTTCAAGCATGGAGCGGTTCTATGAGTTCGCCATTCGAGTTTTGTTTGAGAAGAGTTCTGGTGCATCAAAAGAACTATTTGAAAACTCTTGGCGAAAGGTTTCGAGTCGGTCAGAGCAGCAGTTAGGAGCATTCATTTTTTTGTGGACTTATTGTCTCGGTGAAACTCCAAAGCTTCTTTCAGATACCAAAGTTAAGTTCAAAACAGAAGATGAATATGGAGAAGTTAAAAATAACGATATAACAAAATTTAGAAACAATGTAATACATAACGGCATTATTCCAACGAGAGAGGAAGCTTTAAAATATGGCAATGCCGTAATAGAGGTAGTGCGCCAACTAGAGGAGCAACTTGTGGAAAGGTTCTCGAATGAAGTTAGTAAAGTGACTTCCTATTACTTGGACTTACGCATTAGTCAAGCCAAAGTCTGCAAGGATAAAATTGTAGTAGCAATGGTGACTCAAACCCCTATTAGCTTTAAAAGGGCGGAGGACAGCGACCAAAAAACTCTTGAAAAATACCTCGAATACTTCGATGGACGGGGTAGGTTGAGTGATGGACACTGCCAGTTTATACCCTGAAAAGCTATCTCGTACCCGTTGTATGTACGTTGTGGTTGTATCATGGTTAGTTACTCCTGTTACTCTGTTGTTATGCAGCCTGTGACGCACGTTCAACCTGTCGGGCATGGAAACCCTTTGCAAAGCTTACTACGTTCCTAAGCCCCTGTTTTGTGGCTCTCACAGCATCCTCAAGGTTACGTGCTGCCTGTTTCTCCACATCTCCTAATGTCTTAGTGAATTTTGAGTGATGGACATCTATAAAGTACGGGTTGTATTCTTCCTGTGACTTGAATGTAAGCTTTGCCTTGGGTAATTCCTGGGAGACGTTGACAATTGGTGCTGTGACTGGTCTTGCCTTGCTCACCCTGTCTTTCCGCGCTGCTGTCTTTAGTCTTGGAGGTTGGTTGGCTTGAAGCTTGCGTTCATTGACTGCGGCTGGCAACTCACAAACTTGACCCTGTAATTGCGCTTCTAATTCACCTTGTAAGTAGTCAACGCCGTCAATAACATAGACAACATAGGGGCGGCATAACCAAGTTGGCGCGTACTTGGAATTCATTGCAGGGATGACTTTGGTAGTGAAGAGATGGTGGTCACTTGCCACGCTGCGCTCATTGACAGGTTTGTTCTCAACCTTGACAGTGTTCTCACAAAAAGGATAATTGCTGTTGCTGTCTACAGTCTTGTTGGTGATGCAATTGTACTCATCCTGCAACACTTCCATCTTGCTGTTGAGTTTGATACTTGTAAGTCCATTCTCTTTGGCTGTACGTAATGCTGCTTGAAGCTCTTTATAGGATAGTTGGTTGGATGTAGATGATAGTGACATGACTTTAATTCCCGTGATGAGGTTGGGTGAAGTTCCTGTGGAGTAAGGCTTGTAGCGCTGCCTTCCTCTCATGCCCTCATTCTATTGGGATGCAGGGAGTATGACTACTGCACCTTGCCAACCAACAACAACAGCTACCAAAAAACAACCCACTACCACCAAGAAATAATTATGCCTCCCATTGGGAAAGTAATTAATGTTACCCTGTACGGGGGTATGGTGGCTGACTCATATATTCCTATCACCCTACAAAACATATGCACAAATTCAGGATGCGCTACAGTGTCGTTACTGTCGGGTAGCTGTGACGACACGACCGTTGGCGAGGCTACTGCGGTAGGCACGATGCCACTCATGACAATAAAAAAAGGGGGAAACTCGCGCTGTTCCCCCCTCTTTGCTCTGTATATAACTCAAATGGCGTTAGCCTAGCACCTATGTATCAATTGCCAATTTATCTAGATACTCGGTCAATTTATTTGGATGCTTGGTCAGTCTATTTACATACTCGTTATCTACTACATACTTGATATTTTCATCCTTGCGCTTGTTCAATTTGTCCAGCAATTCTTTGTCCAGCAATTCTTTCCATCTCTCTCGAAAACCAGGCTGTGATGAAAAAGCGTCGATGAAATTGTAGCTTGTTTTTAATGCCCATTTACAGCAACTAGAACTCATGCAATTATTTGCGGCAAACTCAGAGTCACTATCAAAAATGTCGTTTAAAAAAGGACTCATCTCGAACTTACCTTTTAATTCCTCTTGCAAACCCGCTTTTTGATGTTCCTTATCCCAAAATGGTTTAAAGTGCATCAACGTATCTCTTAACGCAATTAAGTTTTTTGCGTCTTTGTATTCTGTACTTCCTTTATTTAGCTTCTGCATTCCGAGTAGCTTTAAAGCAAGCTGGTACTTGCACAATGTAGGTTTCCTTTCTATCCCATATTGCTTATAAAACTCTTCCTCAAAATTTGGTATTGCTTTTCTAATAGGACTATCATGTGGTAGGTATTCTTCATTTATATAAGCCTCTAGCCCTGCAACAGAAGACATAATTGCTCCAGATGCATAAGAACGTATATCCTCAAAAAAAGCCCCAAACTCCTTTCCTTCATTATCGCGCTCTATTTCAGCGCACTTTTCTGTAAACAAAACAGCAGCAGTTAGATGCTGTAATGCAAAATTGCTGGTAACACGAGCCTCTGCATTCAATGTTGCAGGTTGCGCTCTACCGTTTCCAGTAACTGATACTTCTTGAGACGACATATTTGTATGCTCAAATAGTTTTTATTACTTCTACCACACGCCCTGTTAAATGTTCTGTGCTTCATTCAGGACACTCGTTAGTCTGTTGTTGAGGTGAACACTATCAACAGAGAATGGCAATACCTCGCCGTTTTGCAGCACCACCTCTCCTTTGAAGTCGGCGGAGGCGTAGAGTATTAGAAGTGCGGACTCGGTGGGGGAGGTATCAAAGACGTAGACAGTTCGCTCATTGTTGGTATTAAGTAGACTCGTGCAGTCTTCAATAAAGCTGTAAATACACTCAAGGTTGTACCGTCCCTGTCTCGTACCCAACACTAGGTCGCTTGTCGTTGCTGCCGTCGTCATTCGTACTTCCTTCATATTTCTCGCGTACTACAATTGTAACCTTTTTTCACCACACTCATGCAAGCAGTCTCGCAATTACAGGGAACCTACCAGAAGCGGCTAGTTTTGATAGCCAAGGACTGTCGTACTGCTTGATGAACTCAATTGCCCATTCCTTCCCTTGACTGTCGTAAATGGCTGCTCTATCAACTGCTGACAAGACATCGCGTGATGAACTCTCATCCTCCAATATCGGGAGTAAGACTCCGAGTATGAATTGTTCGTGGAATTGTTCTTTCGTTGACAGCTTGGTTACTGCGTCGGGTACATTCGGTAATTTCTCAGGGACAGCAAAAAGCGCTTTACCGTTATCTCGCTTCGCTTGACTTGTTGGACTCGGTGATACTGTACGTCTGACTGTATCACCTCGGAATGACTGTCGTTCGTTTGTCAGCATGAACTCTTTAGTATCCTTGAGTCGTGTTATCCATTCCTGCTCAACCTCTCGTACCTTCTCGCGGGTTACAGGTGCAATTAGCACAACAACTGTACTGTCTATACTCCACCTCTCCAAGCTGCTGTTTTCGTGCTTACCTGACCTGATACCTGACAGATGTGATGCCACCCTCTTCCTGAACGCAACCGACGAACCCACGTAGCATTCTCGCTGCTCGGTTTCTACAAGCAGGTAGACTGCGGATATCGGAGCATCACTCGGAACAACCGACCGCAACAAGAAAGCTTTACTAACCAATTCGTCGGCAGTCATCCCTAACATTGAAGATAGTGCGGTGATGTCGCTGGCGGTGAACGGTCGTAGTTTATCTTCTTCGGCATCCAGGAAGCGCACCACAGCCTCTCGTAGCAACTGGCTTAGTGTTATTGTCTTTCAGTGTTGCAAGCTGCTCTAATGCCTCCACAACAGCCACATCTAACCGAGTACCTATCACCTTCTCCGTCATTGCCTTTCCGTCCCTAACATTGCCCGTCAATACTCTGTTAACTGGAAACAACGGAACCTCAAAAGCCTTGCTGCACAAGAGAAGCCGGAAATAACTGACAGAACTACTAACAGCACTCAATAAAGTTACCAAGAATATCTTGTGATGCTTTCATAAAGCACAAAACGTACGGATAGCTCAGGTTTTAGAATACGCACAAAGGGAACGCCAGGTACATTAAAAGAGGAAAGGACACGCATCATGCTAGCTATACTTTTTGCAGCAGGTACATTCATCTTGACTCCACTACAGAACCAACACGCACAGTTCTGTCAGATGCTAGAGGGCGAAGTCTACTCGGCAGCAACCGATACCTGTACAGTAAAGACAAACACGGGCAGTACATTAGAGTTCGTAGGAGAGGACATAGGCAACGTCAAATATACAGGTGCTTGTGACGGTATGGTTCCAGTAAAAGAATGCACAGCAGAATTCTAATAGCAAACACTTTACTAATATCTACCTTAAGAAATAGAGCCAAACCTTGACAGCCTTTATTAAAATAATATTAGGAGTTAGGGTTCAGTTGAAGCTGTAGTGTAGCTGCCCCAAAAGGGCAAAGCGAAACGTAAGCGGTTGCGAAGCAAACAACTGTAAGCCGTAGGTTAAGGGGCTTAAGGCAAGGTCTATTCACACTCATCTCTTCACAAGAAACTCTTAGCCTTACTTTATTTGATACCTTACTGTACTTATTACCCTATTATCCCCCGTTAGGCGGGGTCTAACTTAGCTTATCTGCTCTTAAGGAGCATCTAAGCCAAGCCGCAACCAGTGAAGGTATTGAGACACGAGGAATATGTAGAGGATGGTAGCTATTACCTGGTATTGGTCACAGCAACAGATACCTTGCAGTAGTTCCAGCAACCAACAACCAACAACTGACAGCAGCAGCAACGTAGGACGTTCTTACGCTACCTCTAATAATATTCCTCGTGTCCTCTTAAAACTTTAGTGACCTGTGGATGCTTGCAAAAAGTGAACAAGAATTTGTGAACCTTTGAAGTAAGCACCACCCTAATAAACCATCACTACCAAAAAACTAACGTCAATGCACAACGCTGGTGCGGACTTACTGAGAAGTAACTTTAGCACGTCCCAGAGTTACGTTGTTCCTTAAGCTCTCCGTTGCGTTCTCTGAGTGTTATCTGACGCACACTCAGTCACTGCACTTACCTGGAAAAGTTCTTTGAACTTTGTTAGGGTTCAGTTATTCAACTTCACCTAACTGTTTTAAGTAAGAGGACGTATTTGAGGAAAGGAATGTTGCCAAGGTTATGAGTGAGTATTATTGCCTATATACAAACTCAGTGAGAGTTGGTATAATACTGGCGTAGTACGTTAAGAATGGGAAGTTCAAGAAGGGAACTTGAAAAGTGAGCTTCTTGGGTTAACTGTCTCTTCAGTTTGGTGGTTGAAGCGGTACAGCTTCAGACAGCAAGACAGTCACTTCAAGAGATAACGTTGGCGCTAAGGGCAACCGCTAAAGTAAGGTCACTATTGACCGCGCGGTAAGTATTCTTTCAATTCCTCTAAAAGCTCTTGAGCGCGCTGCCATCTTGGGCTTGTCTTATCTTTTGACTCTTGCAGCCAGATATCTAGAATGTGGCGGGGTAAAGCTATCAAGTCACCATCAGGTCTAGCCATGCTTTCAATGACCTCTGTGCGGCTGCGGTAGCCGTGAATAGTTCTTAGCTTGTCAAGGTGGGTTACTGCTGTTGGAGTCAAGCGGAAGGTCTTAAACATCTTCAGTTCACCGTAGTCACCTTGAGCAATTCCTTTCTTCCTTCCTCCACATCCTTTCTTACCAGCCATTGGATATCTCCTTCAAGTTCAAGTGTATACGTCAACGTAAGAATGCTGGGTACAGGCTTTAACTTTTTACTGCTGTTCATCAGAGAAGACTGCACCCAGAGCGGGTTCTAGGAGTTGGGGATAACAGCGTCAAGAAGGCTTGTATAAGTTCTCTGTGATGGAATGTCTATTTGAGGTGGCAACCTGCCTTCCTGAGCCTGCTATATGCCTCTAAATTGATGCTTATGAGACAACAGTAGAAACTGCACAGCACAAGGCTTGTAGCTTTTAGAGGTGATGGTATTTAGGTATAATTACTAGGGCTGCGCTATGGTCAAAATGAAGTACGTCAAAGAGATAATAGTTTAATGTCAAACTGTATGGACGCTAACCAATAAAGTACAAAAAGTAATACAAGTGAAGTATCTTTGTAGCGTTAGAAAACGGGAACGTCAAACTTGAGGGTATTGCCAGCGTAATGTCTCATGATGACCTCTGGAGAGTTGCCAACAAGCTTTGCTACCTGTGGGACAGTCATGCCACCTTCCAGAGCCATTGTGATGAATGTATGGCGCGTGTTGTAGAAACTGCGGTAGTGTTCAACCTTGCCATCTTGGATAAGCTGCGTGACTATTCCGTTGTACCTTCTGCCACTGTACGTCCCACCCCGCCAGATACGGCTTGTGAATTTGTTATTGTCAATGGGGTTGCCAGTTGTGCTGGTAAAAACAAAGTCATCAGGCTTGAACAATGGCGGTCTTATCTTGAGTAGCAGACCTTGAACTGTTTTGTTGCAGGGAAAGCGGCGCGTTCCACCTGTTTTGGTAGACTTCCTTATCTTGAGGTAGCTGTCATAGCTTGAGCAGAAAGTAATAACACGGCAGTCAAGGCTTAAATGTTTCCACTGCAAACCAATTGCCTCTCCGGTACGGCATCCGGTAAGGAAAAGAAAGCGGACAAACGGTGCGTAGTGGTTGTAAATGGGATGAGCAATGAAAGCCGCAATGATAGAGTCACGTTCTTCAATGTTAAACGGGTCTGGTTCTATCCTGTCTCCATCTTCTTTAGACAGCCTTATCTCATCAACCAATTCTTTGTACGGGTTAGAAGCTAACAGCCCATTACGGACAGCCCATTGACAGCAAGAGGATATTCTAGCCAGTGTTCTCTTAGCCGTGTAGGGAGAAAGAGTTTTAAGCAGATGGTCACGGATGGATACAGCCTGGAATATGTCTTGAGTTGGCAGACTGTTGATATGACTTGAGTAGCGGATGACATACTCTTTCTTGAAAGTTGTGGCGGCAAGCTGCGGTTCCATGAACACGCAATACTTAGCCCACAATTCCTTTAGCTCAACAACGGGCTTAGATGTCTTTGAGACAACGCTTAGGTACAGCCTAAACTGGTATTTGTCCAACGTGATATCAAACTTTCCAGCTTCCAAGTCTTCTTCAATTTCAAAGACTTTGCGCTGTACCTTTCTTAAATTCTCTGGCGTAGCGTCCAGCCGTGTGCTGATATATCTAGCCGCATCTTTGGCAATACTGCGCGGTAGACGTATACGCCACTTACCCTGCTTTTCTTCAATAGCTATTGTGCCAGCAGACGCTTTTCTCTGCGGCGTTGAGCCATCTGAAATATCCATGCTGTAAAAACCTTAGCTTCCTTACTTGAAAGGAACCAGGCTTTACGGTGGCTATAGTAATAAATACTTAAAGTATTGTTTTCAGGGATAGTATCCAGCCAGTATCCAAGGTTTAGAAAGGGCATTTAGGGAGTGGGTATTTGTCCCTGTTTTTCCCTGTTTTTCTCTTCTTTTTCACCTTGGCAAGGTGACGCTCTACCACTGAGCTATACCCGCAGTTTATGTATATACTAGATTGTCACAATAATTGCAATCTGTCAACTCTTTTTTAGGGTTCAGGGGTTAGGGGAGAAGGTACATCTAGATTGTTAGTGTGTATGTTCTCTATTGTTTCTTTATCCTACTAACCTAATTCTTCAGGAGCAGTAGACAAATCAGCAGCTATGGCACTTCTAAGCGAGGCTGGTAGAGACTGAGAATTGTTGCCGTATGGCTCTAATTCGACACTTGAGCGCAATTGACGCATCAGACTACCCATTTCTAGAGCATTCATAGCATAATCCCAGCCCTTATTGCTTTTGATGCCTGCTCTTTCTAGGGCTTGCTGCATAGTATCAGTTGTAACAATGCCAAAAATTACTGGAACTCCAGTTTGAAAACCAGCTGCTGCAATTCCCTTCGCCACCTCACCAGCTACATAATCAAAATGAGGAGTTTGACCGCGAATTACTGCACCTAGACAAATTATTGCATCGTAGCGATGGGTAAGGGCAAGCTGCCGAGCCACTATTGGCACTTCAAAACTTCCTGGAACCCAAACATAGTCTACTTGAGTGCCTTGAGGATTAGGATCTACGCCGTGACGTTTTAGACAATCTTGACAACCCTCTAGCAACTTGCTAGTAACAAGGTCATTGAACCGTCCAATAACGATCGCAAACCGCAAAGGTTCTGTAGAAGTAAAATTTCCCTCGAAAACTGCCATTGCTATTTTTTAGGTTATGTGTTAAGTGACCAAAGAAGGGGCGCATAGACTAGGGTACTAAGGGACGGAACCGCAGTTGTGAGTGTGGAATCACAGAAGTTTTCTGAACTCAAAACTCACAACTATCAACGAAGTGAGCTAGCCTCAGCGCTCCTCTCATTTTGGTGCAATTGAGGGGCAATTTACGTATTGCGTCGATCTAAAACTGCTTATGTCACTAAAAAATTTAATGCGCCAATTAAAAACACAAGACCAAACCAAGCAATTGAACCTACCCAAAGGAGCCTTTTAGATTCATTCCAATTCTGAGGAGTGGCATAGGCAACCGGAACGCCAATGATCATGGCAAATGACAATAGAACCAGAGCTACTAAGGCAAATTGGAATACGATTGTGAACATTAGTGCTTCTCCTAAGACAGCATTGAAGTGGATAAAAAACTATTCAGTGTAACGTTTGCTATTTTTCGAGCATTCCTTATTTGTAAGCTATCAGAAATTGCACCACTATAGGGAGTAGGAAGTAATGAGTAAGAGAGTAGCTACTTAATCTATCCTTCCTAACCTGTAATCCGTATACCTCTAATCCCTGACTGATGGATTTAATTCTGTGTCATACAACGGCAGATTTTGACACCTTGGGAGCAGCAGTCGGGCTAACGCGCTTGCTACCGGGAAGTAAAATTGTAGTACCTGGCGGCTGTCACCCAACAGTGCAGGAATTTTTGGCGCTGCATCGAGACGAGTATGCACTGATTGAACGCCGATCTGTTAACCCAGCACAAATTAGATCGCTAACTGTAGTAGATACCCAACAGCGCGATCGCTTGGGTAAGGCAGCTCAGTGGTTTGATTTACCTCAAATTGCCGAAATTACTGTTTATGATCATCACCTGGATATCAAGACAGATATTCCAGCTACTCAAACTCATATTGCCCCTGTAGGAGCAACCACTACTTTAATTGTCCAGCAACTGCAACGATCGCGTCTTCTTAAGCTTACCCCAGCCGAAGCAACAGTAATGGCTTTGGGCATCCACGTTGATACAGGTTCACTGACATTTGGCGGAGCAACAGCAGAAGACGCGATCGCTTTAGCATGGTTAATGCAGCAAGGAGCAAGCTTACCGTTAATCGCTGAGTACGTTGAGCCAGGCTTGTCTTCCCAGTTACAGGAACTATTAACTCAGTCACTGGATAACTTGCAGTCTGAAACACTTAGAGGCTACAGAATTTCCTGGGTGCTGCTGAAAACACCTGGTTATGTACCAGGGTTATCTAGTCTTACGTCGCGGCTGATAGATTTAACTGAAACTGATGCCTTGTTACTAGCAGCGCGGTATTCGGTAGGGGAAGATGAGCGCTTAAGCGTGATTGGGCGATCGCAAATTTCTGGCACTAATTTAAATGAATTGTTCCAACCTCTCGGCGGCGGGGGTCATTCTCAAGCAGCATCTGTATCTTTACGGGGATTAGAGCCACAGGCAACATTAAACCAGCTTGTTAATAACCTCAAAGCCCAGATTCCCCAACCGCCTACAGCACGGAATTTAATGTCCTCTCCAGTGCGGACAATCCGACCTGAAACCAGCATAGAAGAAGCGCAGCGAATTCTCTTACGTTATGGGCATTCTGGCTTATGTGTAGTTGATGCCGCAGGTAAATTAGTCGGTATTATTTCCCGGCGGGATATTGACATTGCCCTACATCACGGCTTCAGCCACGCGCCTGTAAAGGGCTATATGGCAACAAATCTGAAGACGATTACTTCAGATATAAACCTGCCAGAAATCCAGGCGTTAATGGTAACTTACGATATCGGTCGTCTGCCAGTTTTAAAAAATGGGGAATTAATCGGGATTGTAACTCGTACTGATGTGCTGCGAGAAGTGCATCAGGAAGGGGTCAGGGGTCAGGGGTCAGGGATCAGTTGCTTAATATCTAACACCCAATACCCAACGCCTAACACTCTATTACTATTACGCGATCGCCTTACCCCGCAATTTTGGAAATTGCTGGCTACAGCATCTGAGCAAGCAGAACAACGCGGTTGGCATCTTTATCTCGTCGGGGGAGCGGTAAGAGACTTGTTGCTAGCTAAAGATAGCGCTGACACCTTGCTAATTCAAGATATTGACCTTGTAGTTGATGGCTTGCATAAATCAGCCGATGTTGGAGCTGGTGTAGAACTAGCACGCGAACTTCAGCAACTCTACCCAACTGCCCGCTTAGAAGTTCACGGCGCTTTTCAAACTGCTGCCCTTTTATGGCATAAAGACGATGCTTTAGGCTCACTTTGGATAGACATTGCCACCGCCCGCACAGAATTTTATCCTTACCCGGCGGCAAATCCTGAAGTTGAAGCAAGTTCAATTCGCCAAGACTTATATCGGCGAGATTTTACGATTAATGCTCTTGCTGTAAGGCTCACAAGCCCTCGTGCTGGAGAACTATTAGATTTTTTTAACGGGTTACTCGATTTACAAGCAGGGCAGATTAGAGTTTTACACCCTAACAGCTTTATTGAAGATCCTACTCGGATTTACCGCGCTGTGCGGTTTGCGGTGCGTCTAGGATTTGAGATCGAGCCTCAAACAGAAGGATATATTCGGTATTGCGTAGCTAGTGGAATTTATCAACCTCAAGCAGAAAACAAAGTTCGCCCCGCGCTTTCTACCCGACTTAGAAGCGAACTGAAATATATTTTGCAAGCGCCCTACTGGAAACCAGCATTGCAGCTACTAGGTACTTTGGGCGCACTTCAATGTATCCATCCCACTTTAGAGCTAGATAAACAGCTATGGCGGCAATTGCGATTGTTAGAGTGCTGTCTGCGGCGCTTGAAATCTGAGTATTCTGTTAGTGACTGGCTGCTGCGGCTGGAACTAATAATTGCTCACCTTGACCCAGAATATCGCGGTAAAGTTGCTGACAATCTGCAACTACCCGATGACAGTATCAAAAGACTACTAAATCTTGCTCAGTCACAGACTGAGATCATCGCAGCTTTGCCTCTCTACCAGCTACCAAGTCAAATTGTAAAGCAGTTGCGACGTTACGACTTGTCAACACTAATTTTGCTTGCTGTGCAAAGTCCGCGCTTAATTCGCCACCAAATTTGGCAATATCTCACCTACTGGGCTAACGTTCAGCCGCCACTAAATGGTAATGACCTTAAAACTTTGGGTTATCAGCCTGGGCCGCAGTATCGGCAAATTTTAGATGATTTGTTGGCAGCAACGCTAGATGGTGTTATCAACGCTAATGTTGCTTCCCCAACAGAGATTCGTGCTGCTGCTGAAGCCTTTGTATTAGCACGTTATCCTCGCTAATCTACTTAACTCATTTTAGATTAGAGATTTATCTGCATTAAAAAATGATTCGCCTCGTTTCAACCCATAAGTAACAGCACTTGAACCAATAATGTTTGATTAGCATGCTGTAGCAAATTTATTATTTTTGTTTTTAGGTCATACAACATATTTTACTACTTTTTGTAAGTTACAAAAGTTAGATAAAATAAAAGAGATATGTAAATAAATAGCTAGATTGTAGTGAATAGCTTGCCCACATCTTTACCATCACTTAGGCTGAAGCAGTATTGCATACAAGCAAGTTATAATTTTTGCGGATAGGCGAAAAAAATTAATTTATGACAAATCCCGTTGTTCAAGCCTTTTTTATCGGCAGAGCTGTAGCTGAGATTTTTAATGAGCAGCTGGAAAATGCGTTGACTGATGCTCTAAGCGAACTTGGCAAATTTGATGCCGAAGCTAGAGAGCATCTGCGACAGTTTACTGAGCAAGTGATGGAGCGGGCAAATCGTGAAGCAGAAACGACTACACAGAGTCGAACTACTACGACAATAGTTTCTCAAGGTTCACAGTCAGTTGACTTGCAAGCAATGCTTGATGAACTAAGAGCCGAGATTGCTCTATTACGAGCCGAATTGCAACGTTATCGGAGCAATTCTGTCTAAATGAAAGCAAAATTGCGGGAATTTCTAGTTTGAAAGGTAGTTTGTTGAGAAATTGGCTTACTTTAGAGACATTTTCGCTTTTTCCAGCCCGTAAAGAGTTTTAAGTTTAAATTCCTGCTCCTTAGCAGCTTGCTGATGTTCACGCCAATTATAAAAAACAAATTTAGGATACGAAGTGTCTGTTCTTCCTGCTGACTCTGTTAAACACCAGCGGTACACCAAGCGTCTGGAGAGGGTACATCTAGAAAAGGCATATCGCTGGAATCAGGAAAAATACTCCAGTAAACGGCGCTTTTTCGACATTTGGAACTTTGTAATCAAATTAACGACTGGCTTCTGGCTCAACAAAAAATCTTGGAGCTATCCAGGCGGAATGACTGAAGCGAAGCAGGCTGCTAGACGTAGGGAACAAGCTGTCTGGATTCGGAATAAGTTTCTAGATTTAGGGCCAACTTTTATCAAAGTTGGGCAACTGTTCTCCACGAGGGCTGATTTATTTCCCAGTGAATATGTTGAAGAACTTGCCAAGCTTCAAGACAAAGTACCAGCTTTTAGCTACGAGCAGGTAGAAGCTATTGTTGAGCAAGAGTTGGGTAAGCAGATTACTGAGCTATTTCACAGTTTTGACCCAATTCCCCTAGCTGCTGCTAGCTTAGGGCAAGTACACAAAGCGCAACTGCACTCAGGCGAAACGGTTGTAGTCAAGGTGCAACGGCCTGGTTTACGGAAGTTATTTGAAATTGATTTAAAAATTCTTAAGGGAATTACGCGCTACTTTCAAAGCCATCCGGAATGGGGGCGCGGTCGAGATTGGCTGGGTATTTATGAGGAATGTTGCCGGATTCTGTGGGAAGAAATTGAATACCTCAATGAAGGTCGCAATGCTGATACGTTTCGGCGTAACTTTCGTGAGCAGGATTGGGTAAAAGTACCCCGCGTCTACTGGCGTTATACGTCGCCACGAGTGCTGACGCTTGAGTATGCACCTGGGATTAAAATTAGTCATTATGAAGCTTTAGAGGCAGCAGGGATAGATCGTAAAGCAGTAGCCCGTCAGGGTGCTGAAGCTTATCTACGGCAGTTGCTTAATCATGGTTTCTTCCACGCCGATCCACACCCAGGTAATATTGCGGTGAGTCCAGACGGTTCGCTGATCTTCTACGATTTTGGGATGATGGGACGAATTAAGTCCAACATTCGTGAGGGGTTGATGGATACGCTGTTTGGTATTGCCCAAAAAGATGGAGATCGCGTTGTCACGTCCCTCGTAGAATTAGGAGCGCTTGCGCCAGTAGACGATATGGGGCCAGTGCGGCGTTCCGTCCAGTATATGCTGGATCATTTCATGGATAAGCCGTTTGAAAATCAGTCGGTTAGTGCAATTAGTAATGATTTGTATGACATTGCCTACAATCAGCCGTTTCGCTTTCCGGCTACCTTCACCTTTGTGATGCGCGCATTCTCTACTTTAGAAGGAGTCGGTAAAGGTCTAGATCCAGAATTTAATTTTATGGAAGTTGCTAAACCTTTTGCAATGCAAATTATGAATAATGGAAATGGCTCTGAGGGCAAAAGCATTCTCAATGAATTAGGTCGTCAAGCTGCTCAAGTTGGTAGTACAGCCTTGAGTCTGCCACGTCGACTTGAAGATACTCTAGAGAAACTGGAAAACGGCGATCTGCGCGTGCGGGTTCGTTCTATAGAAACAGAGCGGTTAATGCGTCGCCAGAGTAACCTCCAGATTGGCACTACTTATGCTTTAATAGTTAGTGCTTTCACTCTGTCAGCCACAATTTTATTGGTCAATCATTATTTATGGTTGGCGCTGCTTCCTGCTTTAATAGCAGCAGGGGCAGGGGTGGCTCTGATTCGACTGCTTATCCGCCTTGATCGCTACGATCGCATTTCATAATTATCTATAACAAGTCATGAAACTTCGCTTCACCGGTCTTAGTGATGTGGGACTGGTTCGCTCTGCTAACCAAGATGCTTACTACATTGATCCGGAGGGGCGGTTTTTCATTGTCGCCGATGGCATGGGTGGACACGCAGGGGGCGAAGAAGCAAGTCGGATCGCTACCATTGTGATTAAAGCTTTTTTGACGAAACATTGGGATTCGGATAAGCCTACTCAGGCTTTATTAGTGGGCGCTTTATTGCAAGCGAATAAGGCAATCGTGCAGGATCAGCAAAAGTATCCACAACGCTCTGATATGGGGACAACGGCTGTTGTAGTAGTTTTTCGACAGCAACAAGCCTACTGCGCTCACGTTGGTGACTCTCGTCTCTATCAACTTAGCTCTTCAAAGTTACAGCAAATTACGCAAGACCATACCTGGGTAGCGAGAGCTTTGAAGTGTGGTGAACTTACATTACAAGAATCACGGACTCATCCCTACAGACATATTTTATTGCGCTGCTTGGGGCGTGAAGATCTAGCTCAGATTGATGTTCAAGCCCTAGATGCTCAACCAGGCGATCGCTTGCTGTTGTGCAGTGATGGACTTACCGAAGAACTCTCCGATCAAAAAATTACTGTTTATCTCTACTCCACAGATATTGATAAAGCAGTTTCTAGTCTGGTTGAGGCAGCTAAAGCCAAAGGCGGACGTGATAACATTACTGCAATAGTTGTGGCAATTGATAATCTGTGACGAAAGAGACAAGGATAACTCTACATCAGTCCTTTCCTATCTCCCCATTTAGCTAATTTGCATTTTTTGACTAACAAGATAGCCTTCTACAAGACTAAAAACCGAGTATATATACTCGGTTTTTGTTCAAACTGAGCATTTTTGTAATCTATAACTTGATAAAACTACACCCAACCCCTGTTCCCAACTTCAAAGGCTAGGTTCCTTCTTTTGGTTACTAGAAGTACCTATTTAGGAGTAGATGCGCTTTGTCAAATCTTTGTTATATTTTGTAATAAGTTCAAACAAGTAGAGGTTCTATTCAAACCAAGTTCCTATTTAGTTGAAGTTTTTGCTAATTTGTACTATTCCTTTTATTGGAGTTAGCCATGAGTCAACCAATTAAACTGTCTCTTGAACAACAATTCAATATCCGCTCGTTTGAAACACAGGTTCAGGACATGAGCCTTGAACAAGCGCAAGACTTTTTAGTCAAGCTGTATCAGCAAATGGTTATGCGAGAAGCAACTTATAAAGAATTGCTAAAGCATCACTGGGGTATTGAACAAAGTCCTTGGGCATCATAAGGTTCACATTGCCACAATGATCGACCTCCTTCTCTTGCTCGGTTCTAAATCAGAAAATAGCTGGGGATGCTGGGCCGTCAATGTGACATTTAGTTTGTTGCTCAGTTATTAAAGGTAGTTAGACCTTTTTGACTAGAAGTATTTAAAGCATTGATAATAAAAAATAATTTGATTAGTTATTAACTAAAAAAGCCATTTAATCCTGCTGAATAAATTTATTTAAATACTGACTCGGTTGTTTAAACCGCTATTTTCTCGGTTGTTAATTAAAATAAAAGTCATTACAAGTTACGCATAATCAAAAATATAGTATATCTACCCGGTTTAATAATTTTTAAAATTAATATTTTAAATTTGAATATATAAATATAGAGCAATAACTATAAGTTCAGAGGTGTAGAACGGAGTAGCGTTTTTGTCTACCCCGTAATCCATTACCCTGACAATGTGAATGCTTTTTTGGAAACGTGAGCGACATTTCGCTTAAATGGATACATAGGAATTGTAGGGCTGCAAACAAGCCTAGTATAGCTATCCAATACTTGCTAGAGGCATTGGGCTTTAGGGTAAATAAACATCTCCCAGTAAAACTTCTGCGTGTGCGCCAGTGACTTGAGGTAGATTACCAGGAATACCTAAAGTACGCCAATAAGCCAAAACTGCAAAGGCGATCGCTTCTTTAAAATCTGCACTTAATCCGACTTCATCAGTCGTTAATACTGGTACTGGTTGAAGATGAGTTTGTAAGCGACGTTTTAAATAAAGATTCCGACTACCGCCGCCACACAATAGCACCCGATCAGGTGAATGAGGTAAAAAAGTGCTGTATTCTTTGACAATTGAAGCAACAGTTAGTTCAGTTAAAGCCGCCAGCAGATCAGCTGGGCTAAGGTGATATGGTTCGGCATCTGCTAGACATCGATGTAGATATTCAGAGCCGAATAACTCCCTACCAGTAGATTTGGGCGGTAGCTGCTTAAAGAAGTCCTCGGTTAACCATTGTTCTACTAATTCAAAGCAGGGTTTTCCGGTTGCAGCCCAGTTGCCGTCTTGATCATAGGTTTTAGCACCATTTGTTAAATGCTGCACAGCAAGATCCAAAAGCGTATTTCCTGGTCCCGTGTCCCAGCCACGAATTTCCTGTTGCCAACTGGGTTTAAGGCGAGGCGGTAGATAAGTCACATTACCGATTCCACCAATATTTTGAACACAACGAGATTCTTGGGGATCACTTAGCAAATAAGCATCTACTTTAGGTACAAGCGGCGCACCTTGCCCACCAGCAGCAATATCAGCCGCCCGAAAATTTACCACAGTAGGAATGCCCGTTATCTGAGCAATTACAGCACCCCGCCCTATTTGCAAGCTGTAACCGAGTAAGCGGCGATTGTCTCCCCTGCTCCCCTGCTCCCCTGCTCCCCTGCTCCTCTGTTCCCCTGCTCCCCTGCTCCCCTGCTCCCCTGCTCCCCTGCTCCCCTGCTCCCTCGGCGGACGATGAAAAATCGTCTGTCCATGAGAGCCGATTAACTGCGCTGGAGTGTGACTCATTTGAATATCTTGGGCAGCTTCGGCAAAAGCAAGCGCGATCGCATCGTCTAATTGAGCCAACTGAGCCATTGAAATAGCCGCGCCACCACACACTGCCAATATCTGCTTTCTTAAGTCATCTGGGTAGGCATAAGTTTTGCCAGCTATAAACTCTACTTTTAAATCATCGTCAGTACCAGTAATATCTACCAAGGCAGCGTCAATGCCATCGACTGACGTACCACTGATTAAACCAATTACACGAGTCATGCTTTAGGAGCCGCTATCCGACTGGGTATTTCTTTTTCAGTCGCTATGATATGCAAATCAATGTTTTTCAGCAATCGTACTAACTTTTGAGTTAAAGATCCTCGTAGGAGTATTTTCCAGCGTGAGTGCTGACTTTCGCCGATTACAATTTGGGTAATGTGATATTCCTTAGCCACATCAGCGATCGCTGATGTGGCTACATCATGGCTTTTGACACGAATAAAGCTTCCGCCAAATTCTTTACACAGTTTCTCACAAGTTTCAACGTGGAGGCTTTCTTCTCTATTGAGAAATCGGTCTGGATCGGTAACAAAGACAGTATAAAGAGGAGCATTCATGTAACCTGCGATTCTTGCTCCCCGACGCAATAGTTGTACAGAATTGGGATAAGTTGATATACACACCAAAACCCGCTCGTGAATATTACAGAATAGATCGCCGGGGGTACAAGCGATGCCATCTTCCTCAACGTTATCCGCCACTTCCCGCAGCGCCAGTTCCCGTAAGGCAATTAAATTGCGGCGTTGAAAAAAGTTAGATAGCGATTCTTGGACTTTTTGGGGGGCATAAATTTTGCCTTCTACTAATCTTTCTTGGAGTGTTTCTGGCGTGACATCAATAACTACCACTTCGTCAGCTTCTTCTAACAGGCGCTCAGGGACGCGCTCTCGCACTACCACGCCAGTAATCCGCGCTACTAAGTCATTAAGACTTTCTAGATGCTGAATATTCATGGTGGAGTAGACATCAAAGCCTGCTGCCAAGATGATTTCTACATCTTGATAGCGCTTTTCGTGGGGCGAACCTGGGACATTAGTATGCGCTAATTCATCTACTAATACTAGCTGGGGCGATCGCGCCAAAATTGCATCAGTATCCATTTCAGTTAGCGTCAACCCACCGCGAGGAATTTCTTGACGAGGTACTATTTCTAAACCTGTTGCTTTTTGCGCTGTTTCCTTGCGATCGTGAGTTTCCAATAGCCCAATTACAACATCAATTCCTTCTTGTTTAAGTGCATGGGCTTCTTCTAACATTCGGTAGGTTTTGCCTACCCCTGGAGCCATACCAATAAATATTTTATGTTTTCCCCGCCGCGCTGCACGAATTGGAGAGTTGCCACTAGCAAGCTCAGGAATACTCGCATTTCTACCATTAGAACCGTCGGCAATCTCGCGCTTAGTAATCATTTAAAAACAAAATTCTAACCTTATTTCTTTTACTGACTAGAAGCTTGCTGAACATCGAGTTCGTAATTCAACTTCAAAACATTAACTCCCGGTTCACCGAAAATCCCTAAAAATCTGCCCTGTGTGTGTTTATCAATAAAGACCGCTATTTCATCTTCAGATAATCCACGAGCATCAGCCACCCGCTCTATTTGAGCATAAGCTGATTCAACTGTAATATGCGGATCTAAGCCAGAGCCAGAGGTGTAAACTAAATCGGCTGTGGGTTGAATATCGCTTTGTTCTAGTTGTTCCACTTGTTCTTGAATGCGCTTAACCAACTCAGGATTACTTGGTGCAAGATTACTAGCACCAGAGATACCAGTTGTAGCTTCCCCTTGACTATATTCAACGGTACTTGGACGACTTTGAAAATAGCGATCGCTAGAGAAAACTTGACCAATTAAAGCTGAACCAAATTTTTGTCCTTCAAGATTTTCTACTATGCTGCCATTAGCCTGAAAGGGAAAGAAAATTTGACCTACTAAAGTAATAACTAGAGGATAAATAATTGCTGTCAGCACCCATAGAACGAAAGTAAGGCGAATTGCTTTAGTTATGTCTCGCACAATAGACATTATTAATAGCGCTCCGGTCGAAAAATAACATCAAACAAGTAAATTACAAGTCCTAAAGTCACTAAACCAAGAATGCCAATTGCCCAAGCCGAGCGACGTTCCAGTGTGCCACTACTTGCAGCATAAACAACTGGTGCAATTATCAAATTCAGACACAGTAGCAGAAATATAGCAAGTGGCAACTGTTGTCTACGCCACTCAAACCACACAAAAGAAACACCCTCAACCAGCTTTAGCTGCGAAACCCAATTTAACAAATTAATTCTTTTCATAATTTCCTCTGCGTCTCTCTTGAAAAGTTCTGTTCGGAGGAAACCTCCGCTTAGACTTTTCGCTGCGCATAACGCTTTATGGAGCTTCGCTATCTAAGCCAGTCCCACAGCCGTAATTACAACGTCAATCACCTTAATCGCAATAAACGGCGCAACCACACCACCCAAGCCATAAATTAGAATGTTTCTTTGCAATAGCTGATTTGCCGTCAACGGTCTAAACTTGACACCTGTAAGCGCTAGGGGAATCAAAGCTGGAATAATTAAAGCATTGTAAATCAGCGCTGATAGAACTACCGAATTAGTGCTTGCTAATCCCATAACGTTGAGGCTTTGAAGATTAGCTGATGTAAATATCACCGGAATAATTGCAAAGTATTTAGCAATATCATTAGCGATTGAAAACGTAGTCAGCGCTCCCCTCGTAATCAGCAGTTGCTTACCAATAACAACAATATCGATCAGCTTTGTGGGATCAGAATCTAGATCCACCATATTAGCGGCTTCTTTAGCCGCCTGAGTGCCAGTATTCATCGCTACGCCAACATTCGCTTGCGCTAGTGCTGGAGCGTCGTTTGTGCCATCGCCCGTCATTGCTACGAGTTTACCTTGCGCCTGTTCTCGTTGAATTACGGCAATTTTGTCTTCTGGCGTAGCTTCGGCAATAAAGTCATCAACTCCAGCTTCCCCGGCAATTACAGAAGCGGTAATTGAGTTGTCGCCAGTTAACATGATGGTACGTACTCCCATGCGGCGCAACTGGTCAAAGCGTTCTTTGATGCCTGGTTTAACAATGTCTTTGAGATAGATAATGCCGTAAATATTGCCATTAAGAGCTACAGCCAGGGGGGTTCCTCCAAGGTTAGAGACTCGTTCGTAAGCAGTATCGAGTTCGGGAGTGATTTCGCCGCTCCGCGAATGCGCTCCGCCCACACTACGTGAACGCACAAACCCCTTAATTGCATCTACCGCTCCCTTCCGCGCCTCGCGTCCATCTGGCAAGTTTGTTCCACTCATCCGCGTTTTAGCCGAAAATTCAATTCCTTCTGCCTTGCTGCGGTCAAAATCTACATTAGCGCCTAACTTTTCTGCCAGTCGGACAATTGATTTACCTTCTGGCGTGTCATCAAATACACTTGCTGCTAGAGCTACAGTGGCAATTTCGGTCATTGAATGATTATTGACAGGGATAAACTCTTCTGCCAAGCGGTTCCCTAGTGTAATCGTACCTGTCTTGTCTAAAACCAGGGTATTGATATCGCCACACGCTTCTACGGCTCGTCCACTCGTAGCAATAACGTTAAACTGAGCGACTCGATCCATTCCGGCGATGCCAATTGCACTCAGCAAGCCCCCAATCGTTGTTGGAATTAGCGCTACTAACAAAGCAATCAAAACAGCTACACTAACTGGGCTATTAGCATAATTTGCGATCGCGGGAAGCGTCACTATGACGAATACAAATACTAGCGTTAGCACGGCTAGTAATACCGTCAGGGCAATTTCATTCGGTGTTTTGGATCTTTCTGCACCCTCAACTAAGGCAATCATCCGATCAATAAATCCTTTGCCGGGATCAGATGTAATCTTAATTGTCAGTTCGTCAGAGATAATCCGCGTTCCGCCTGTAACAGAACTGGCAACGTCTGAACCAGTTTCCTTTAGCACTGGTGCTGATTCACCTGTAATTGCAGATTCATCGACAGACGCAACACCCGCAATGACTTCGCCATCGGCAGGGATAAGATCACCAGCAATTACCTTGACGCGATCGCCTTGGTGTAGAGTAGTTGAACTCACTTCAGCAATTGAGCCATCAGGTAAAATTTTCCGCGCGATCGTGTCTGATTTCGTTGATCTCAAGGCATCAGCTTGAGCTTTACCGCGTCCTTCAGCCACTGCTTCCGCAAAGTTGGCAAATACAACCGTGAAGAACAAAATTACCGTAATTAAGCCGTTGAAACGTCTAGGGTTCTGTCCTTGAGATGCACCAAATAAATTGGGATCAATTGTCACCAAAAGAGTAATAATCGTACCTACCAAAACCAAAAACATCACCGGATTTTTGATCATCTGCCTGGGATTAAGCTTTACAAAGGCATCTTTGATCGCTCTTTGGTAAAGTCCTTTTGTGTTTACCTTCGGCGTATGTTTGCGTGAAGAGCGCGGGCCGCTTGGTTGCGGACGATTGGGACGAGGCGAGTCAGGATTTGCAGAGTCCATAAGTTAGAGGCTAGAGGAACCAGAGGCTAGAAGGGGTCTTAGTATTTATTACCTCCCTAGTTTTTGTTTATTGTCCGTTGGCTATCTTGAAGGCTTCGGCGATCGGGCCTAAAGCTATAACAGGAAAGAATGTCAGCACTCCTAAAATTAAAATGACTCCAGCAGTAACACCTGTAAATAGTAGCGAGTCGGTTCTTAAAGTTCCGGCGGTTTCGGGTACTGGTTGTTTATGAGCCATACTGTCAGCCAAAAGCAAGATGGCAATAATTGGAATATAGCGTCCTCCTAAGAGGCTGAGACAGGTACTTAAGTTCCACCAAAGAGTGTTATCTCCCAACCCTTCAAAGCCAGAGCCATTATTTGCACCAGCTGAGGCGTATTCATAAACCACTTGGGAAATACCGTGAAAGCCTGGGTTGCTAATGCCAGACAAAGTATTAGGAAATGCCAGAGTAACAGCACTGGGAATTAAAACTACAATTGGGTGAACAAGCAGCACCACGCTAGCGAGGACAATTTCTCGTTTCTCAATTTTGCGCCCTAAAAATTCTGGCGTTCTTCCTACCATTAGCCCAGTCAGAAAAACGGTCAGAATTAGGTAAATAAATAAGTAAGCCGTTCCGGTTCCCTGCCCACCCCAGACAATCTGCAAAAACAAGTTTAATAGCGTTGAAAAGCCACCTGTAGGCATTAGAGAATCATGCATTCCGTTAACGGCTCCACACATTGTTGCTGTTGTCGCAACTGCCCAAAACGCCGTTTCTGCCCAACCGAATCGGACTTCTTTGCCTTCTAAATTCGGCTGTTCTGCTCCTAAAATAGAGCTGACTAAAGGATTGCCTTGATACTCACCAATAGCAGTTACTGAGACTAGAATTACAAAGATGGTAAACACCATCCAAAATAGTAACCAAGCTTGCTTTGTGTTGTTGGCAAAAATGCCGTAGGTGTGAATCAAAGCAGCAGGAATGCTGATCATTGCCAATGTTTCGATTAAATTGGTTGCACTGTTGGGATTTTCAAACGGATGAGCGGCGTTAATTCCAAAAAAGCCGCCGCCGTTTTCGCCTAGCTGTTTGATCATCTCAAACGCAGCAACTGGGCCTCTGGCAATATACTGAGTTACTCCCTCTAAGGTGGTAACAACAGCAGGTGCAGCAAATGTTTGTGGTACGCCTAGTATGAGCAACAATAACGCACCAATAATTGAAATTGGTAGTAATATTCGTGTAATTGAGCGAGTGAGATCAACATAAAAATTACCTAGTGGTCTACCTGTCAAACCACGAATAAAGGCAATTCCCACTGCTAAACCAGTTGCGGCTGAGGTGAACATCAAAAAAGATAAACCTGCTATTTGGCTTAGATAACTTATTGTTGTTTCACCCGAGTAATGTTGCTGGTCTGTATTAGTTAAAAATGAGAGCGTTGTATGTAACCCTAAATGCCAACTAGGTGCTATTAAATTAGTGGGATTTAAAGGTAAAATTCCTTGAAGCATGAGCAGCAAATACACGAAAACGCCCATCACAAAATTGGTGTATAGTAACGCCTGGGCATACTGCCAACCTGTCATATCATCTTTGGCACGGATACCCCCTAACGAGTATATGATTCGCTCTAGAGGAATCATAACGGGTTCAATCAGAGTTCTTTCTCCTAAGAAAACACGCGCTATGTATTTTCCCAAAATAGGAGCGATCGCTATCACAATCAGTAGCGTTAAAGCAATTTGGATGAATCCTTGGAACATGGATTAATTGATCTCGCAAGACAATTTTTAGTTGGGTTTGAAGTCTGGAGATTTTCTATTAAATCACAACAAAAAAATATTGTGCTTTGTGCCGTATGAATCTGACAAAAAAGAGTGCTCGCTTCCTCATTTCCGAAATAAAAATTATTCTCAAATATACCATTATGGATTAGATTAAATGAAATCCGTTGTACATAATTCATTTTTTCGATTAACAAGTTAAGTATTTTTGCTTCTAACCTGTCTGGTAACAAAAGATGACTTAATATTTGGAAATGAACTAGATGACGAAATTCATTTTATTGGTGTTGTCTTTAAGAATTAAATATAATAGAGCATCTATATTTGCAAAGCTAGAGTATTGCTTAATGCCTTCCTCCGTTAAAGTAGTTAGACAATAAAAATTAAATTATAAATCAGTATATATTAAAAATTGGCATCTCTCTTGAGGCATATTCATAAAAAAGTTCAAATTTTTGATAACAAGTGAGTAGTAACGCTCTATGTAGAGGCTAATAGCTGTGGCATTTACTGTCGTACTAATGTTGGAGTTTTTTTCTACATCGCCAGCTATTAATTGCTATGACAAAGATTGGTAATGACAGAATTGGTAATGAATTAGCGCTCGCTGAGTTAAAACTACAATATTGCTAGAAGATAAAGGCGGACTGAGTTAGAGCTAACCCGTATTTGTGATTGTGTAGAGGTACTTGTGCATCAGCATTACGGCTGGGGACTTTTAGGTGTGATTTTCTTTTGTGTAATCTGGTTTGCCATTACTCGTCCAAATGTAAAAATGTTAGAGACAACGCAAAACAAACTTGCATTTCGTATTAGAATCACATTTTTCTGGGGAGTTGGGGCCTTCTTTGGAGGGCTAGGACTACTATTTGTAATTACTGCTTTAAACCTCACACCTGTGACAACCCTTGCTTGTAGTAGTTCAGCATCGCAGCCCTCTCATATGCCTATAGGACAGCATCTCGCCTCCATTGACTGTCAGTTGGTCGGAATTAATTGGCTTGGAGCAGAAAAAAGTAAAATAAATATCACTGGATTACGTAGAGCTACAGTAGAAACAGAGACAGAAACTGATAGTCATGGCAGAGTCACTCTTAACTATCGAGTGATGCTCTTTACTAAGGATGGTAACGTACCCTTTAAAGAATCTCTGAATCTGACCATGAAGATAAGCAGCTTCTGTCATCTCAAATCAATAGATTTGTAGAAACTCCTTTAGATTCTGTGACATTTCAGGAAGATGATCGAGTGCTTGGATACACTGGTTTTGGAATTGGGTGCTTTTTTGGATTTATAGAACCCATTTGGGATCTTTAAGGAGGAGCTAGAATCAAAAATAAATGCCATACGCCAGTAGTTTAACTGATAAAGAGTGGGAACTCATTAAGCCATTACTGCCACAAAAGAAGCAGACTAG
>JAESFL010000091.1_pt1 | contig 97440 bp, 101 predicted proteins | sample 9269401 | NCBI WGS metagenome assembly JAESFL01 (sample SAMN14506025, study PRJNA617098) | algae metagenome | isolation source: Gloeocapsa sp. UFS-A4-WI-NPMV-4B04 and co-occurring heterotrophs from desert... | place: USA: Utah | collected 2006-10-01 | reverse complement strand
AATCGGGTGATCCGCTCACGAAGGTCCAGCGAGTAGCATTCGCCCATGATCCACCTCCAAGTTGGAGGGAATCAGACCATGCCCGACTCTGCAACCCGCGATTCCGATTTCAGACACAACGCTCTAGGCGTCTGGGAATGGGGCGATCTCGAAATTGACGAATGCTGTCCATTCTGCGGATGCCTGTGCGGCATGGCATTTCAGGAAGCCTCCCAGATGTATCACTGCATCAGCTGCGATGCGCTCACCGACTTTTCCGAGCTGAGGCGGCGCGGCTATGAATCGGAAGATTGGTTGATGGAGTGACAGGCAAAAGTGCGAGCGAGGTTTGGCTTGGAGCGATAGCGATCCTATCGCGAGCTACTCGCCGCCGCCGCGTGTGCGCAATTTTGCTCACGGCAAGCAGCAAAATGTTGCTTCAATCCCGTACAAGCTTGCAGCCGCCTGCAATCGCGCCCGACTTGCATTGTGCCTTTCGTCGAGGTCCGCGAGCTTCTCTGCGGGGAATCATCCCCTCGGGGCCTTCACATGCTCAACGTCTTCACCATCACCACCCGATTTACGCTGCCGGTCGTCGGCATCGGAACCATCACCGCGATCTACAGCCTGCCATCGGGCATCTCCGGCGGAGACGTCGGCCCCTGGCTCGGCCTCATGTCCCTGTCGGGATTGATGATGGCGGCTGGCGCCGCTGCGTGGCTCGCGGCGTTGGCCGCCCGCTGACGCACGCGCTACGACCCCGCCAGAGGCACGTGACGGGGTATCACGCTCCTCGATAAGGGAGGAGGGACGACCACACAATGTCGCTCCCTCTCCATCACCCGGTACTGCCCGAGCGCCAGCAGCGCATCGCACGTCTGGTGTCACCCCGGGAGAACTAGCCGGATCGCAAGACCGCCGAGGCTCGACACCTCAAGCTCGATCGACCCGCCATACAGCTCCGCCAGCTCCAGCGCGATCGGCAGGCCGAACCCATCACCCGGTTCACTCTCGTCCAGCCGACGGCCGCGCTGAAGAACCGCCGACCGGTCGCCCGGCGCCAGGCCTGGACCGTCATCCTCGATCATGACCACGACCGAGGAATCCTCTCGCCGCGCCGACACCCGGACCAAGCCGGCACACCACCGGCACGCATTCTCGACCAGGTTGCCCAGCATCTCCTCGACGTCCTGCCGGTCGCACGCCACGCCTAGCCCAGCCAGCACCTCCGTCTCGAAGACGACACCCTTGCCGGCATGCAGCCGCCCCAGGACCATCACCAAGTCCTCGACGACGCCGGCGAGATTCACCTTCGTTCGAACGGGCCCGCTCAGCGCGGCAGCCCGCGCGCGCCGGAGATGATGCCGGATCCGCCGGTCCATGTCCTCGATCAGCCCGGCGAGCCGTGCGTCTGGACTCGATCCCGTCGACCCGAACGCCATCGCCAGCGTCGCCAGCGGCGTCTTCAGCCCATGCGCGAGGTTTGCCACATGCCCCCGCGCATGCGCCAGGTTGGCCGCGTTCTGGTCCAGCAGCGCGTTGATCTCCCCGACCAGCGGCCGGACCTCCAGCGGCTGCTCGGCCGGGATGCGCTCGCGCAGGCCCGCCCGGACCTCGCCGAGCTGCTCGAGCAACCGGCGCAGCGGCCGCAGCCCGACCCGGACCTGAACCAGGACCGCCACCACCAAGAGCGCGCCGATCAGGGCCATGCAGAGCCCCAGAGTGCGCAGCGCTTCCAGGACAGGGCCGTACAGCGCCGACGCCGGCGCCGACGCCACGAACACCGTGGCAGCCTCGCCGAGCCGCCCAGGGACCGTCAGGACCCGCAGGATCAGCCGGTCCCCGAAAGGCCCCATGCCGTCGGCAGGAGCCGGCCTGTCGTCCCCGGCCGGCCCAGCCGGTACGGCAAGATCCGCCCCGCCCAGCGAGGCCGATCGCAGCACCGCATCACCCCGGCGCACTTCCCAGTACCAGCCCGACCGCAGGTGATCGAACGGCGGAACCTCCAGGTCGCGCCGCAGGGCCAACCTGCCGTCCGCGTCCCCTCGGACATCCGATACCAGCGACACGATCCGCTCATCGAGCCGCCCGTCGAGCTGCCCGCGCACGAACCGGTGCAGCACCGCGCCGATCGACACGGCCGCTCCGCAAAGCGCGAGCGTCACGCCCACCACCGAGGCGAAGATCAGGCGCCTCTGGAGCGAGGTCGACGGCCCCAGCATCGAGAGCAGGGCGCCGGGCTTCATCCCTCGCATCCCGCTTTCACCTCATGACGAACCGCGAGAGGCGGGGCACGCATCGTCGACACCCTCCGAGGCTCCCAACAGCCCCACGCCGCCGGAAGCGCACCTTGATCGGGGAGGGGCGCTATCACTTGCCTTTAAACTGAATCTGAACGGGTAATCGGAAGCGTACCCCACCCGCTACGACAGCTGCCTCGTTGTCCCGATCTACACGGAGTGGAAGCCCGGCACCGCCGACGCCACCCGCCGCGCCTTCGGGCTCAAGAGAACGGCCTACGACGTCCTACTCCACTCCATGCCGGCTCAGTGGAGCGAACCCCGCCGGCTATCAGGCACTCGCTCACGGAACACTCCCGCGCCATCATGCGAGAGGCCAATGACCGCCGCAGGAGCGGTTCCGGCCGAGCCGCGCTTCTCCGGTTTCCACCCTCGCCAAAATCCGGCGATCCGCCCCTCGATCCAAATTAGCTAGGCCGCGCTTAGCGGCACGAAATGGAGTGCTTCAAATGAAATATGGTGAAATACAGGCTGTCGTCCAGTTGGCAGTGGCGCTCAATGTCGGGATATTTGCGCTTGTGGATCTGGTCGGACCATATATCGATCGTTTGATACTTGATCTTGAGAAACTTCACAAAGAATTGAAAGACAAAAACTGCGGTTCAAGTGATAAGCTTGCCGAAATGGTATTGTTTTACATAAGAATTTCGCAATCGAACAGAGATGCATATGATAAATACGCACTTTCGATATCGTTGGTCGGGGTTATTGCCACATTTGGCTCGCTATGGATGTTAGTAGATACGGCGAGATTTTACAATGATGTTGTGCCAACATCTTATTGTATCTTACTGTTTGCGATGTATTTACCTACATCATTTGGTTTGATAATTATAGTTTTTACAAGATGGCTGGTTTGCAGGATGCTCCCCCGTCAATGATAATTCATTTGATTTATGATAGATACATTAGCATTTTTCCTATAAGACGCTTTTTTGGCAAGTCTTGCGTTATTTTTGTTAAATTCTGATTTGCGTCGTATAAGAAAATGGCAGAATTATAGGTATGTAATATCTATTTATATATGTATATACTATTAATATGGCGGCAAATTGCTTCTAATATGTTTTTGATAATGCACTAAATCATTGAATGAATTGGCGCGTCCCTTCGGGATCAGGCTCTACTCGCCGCCTGCGGCGGCTCCCCGAACCCGCTACGCGGTTTCGTCCCTTCGGGTAACGATCCTATCGCGCGGCCCGGCGGCAAGCTCCGGGGCCTTCATGGCTGGGCCGTAAGGGGGAGGGGCCCCGGGCTGGGTCAGCCGTACAGCCCCTCTGCCCGAAGCTGCGCCAGGAGGAGGCCCGCCTGCTCCTGTGCCGCCGCATCCCGCTTCTGCCCGTCGAAACCGTGCGCGAACATCGGCAGCAGCTTGCTCGTCGCCCGCTCCATCGTCGAGCCCTGCCACAGGATCAGGATCTCACGGTCGGTTAGATCCTTGAGGAAATACCAGAGCGTCAGCATCACGCTCAGCATCGACCGGTCACTCCACTGGGCGATCACGCCTTTCCCGACACGCTCGACCCGGCGCAGGAGGGCTCGCTGCTTCTTCTCCGTAAGGTCTCTGAAGGGCTCGACACAGGCTGCCTGTAGGTCGGCGCGTAGTGAGGCAATGTCGGCCTCGGCCTTCGCCGCCATATCCGGCTCGGCCGGTGCGAAGACACCAGGCACTCCCGTCAGGGTGTAGAACAGGTAGGCCGGGATCGCGAGCTCAATGCGCTGGCGATCGGACAGGGGGGACATCACGGCAGTATATGGGTGCGAGGGGGGAGGGGGCTGACGGCGCCGATCCGGCGCCCTGCGTGTAGCGCTCCGACGCGCATCGAAGCCAGAGTGGGCCGAGCCCGGATGACCGTTCCCGGTCTTGGAGAGAGGCTCCTGATCGGGCCGGCGAGGACCCTTCTCACCCTCTCGGGAGACGATCCGATGACCTTCCAGCCCATCATCACCGCCGCCCGATCAGACGCGCAGCGCGAGGAGGCCGAGCGGGTCGGCCTGCCCTCCTTCATCCGAGGGTTCGAGATCTGGCTCGAGACCGCCGCGGCGTTTCAGGGGCAGGACGACATCGACGGCGCAGCGCTCACTGCCGGCATCGCCGCGATCCGTGCGCGGGTCGAGGCCGGCTTCGATGCCGCCATCTACCTCGAGCTGAAGGGCATGCGTGGCCCTGGGTCTGCGACGATCTGGGAGGAGGTGCTTCTGGCCGCGATCGCGCCGCATATCGGCCTCGCAGACGAGGTCGATCCAAGAGACTTGGAAATCGCTCGTCGCCTCGGCCTCGCGTGAGACCCGCGCCATGCCGAAAGCCAGGAAGTCCCACCATGTCCGCCAGGACGTGACGCGGCTCGCGCTGGGCACCGACGCCCGCTGGCGGGCCGAATTCCGGCAGGCGCAGTACGAGCGCGCCCTGATCGGGATCCAGACCGACCTGCTCGGTGGGCCGGCCGTCGAAGTGTTCCGCGCCTCGCCCAAGCAGCCGGCGCCGAAGGCCTGGACGCCCGACTACGACGTGGAGTTCTTCCACGACTTGGCCCCTGAGGAACAAGCGCGGTGCCTCGCGGCCGACCCCCAGACGCCCTTCGCGCACACTACACGGCCAAGCCTCACTGCCGACGAGATCGTCGCCCTCGTCGCCGGCGCGGCCAACTGGCTGCGCGTCGGGCAGGCGGTGCGGATCATCGGGGCGCCCCTGACCTTCGACGGCAGCGCCGAGCGGCGCGTCGGCCGCACGGGCGTCATCTGGCGCCTCTGCAGCTCCGTCTTCGCCGACCACGTCTACGTCAACCTCGACCTGATCGGCGCCGAGCGCTCGGAGAAGGTGGCGTTCGTCGAGCTGCGCGATGTGACGCCGGTCACTGAATGAGGGACAGGCGCTCCACGCCATCCTAGAGTCACGGCTCGCCATGCCGCCGCCACGGCAAACGGGATCGGAAAGGCTCCGATCGGGGGATCGCCTCCATGACGACGACGATCGGGGATTTCACCATCACGGGCCTCGCCGACGGAGCAGCAGTCCGGTTTTCCATTGCCGACCCCACGATGCTGCCTCGGTTCAAGCAGGCCTTCCCGAGGGCGCGCTTCGCCGTCGCGACGAGATCGTGGCACGTGCCCGGCCGGCTTGCGGTCGACCGGGTGGCCGGCTTCGCCGAAGCCGTGGCGCAGGAACGCCGCGTGGAACAGGCGAGGATCGAGCAGATCCTGCGCGATGCCGAGTTCGACGGGCAGCCGGTCGCCCTCGACACCCCCGGGCTCGAAGGCCACCAGTACCTCGCCGCCCTCGCCCTCAACGGCCAGCGGCTCTCCTCGCCGCACGTGCTCGTGAGCGTGTGGGGGGAGAGTGTGAGGGTCCGCTTTCCCTACGACGAAACAGCGGTCGCGCTGATCCGCGCGATCCCGGGCGCTCACTTCCATCGGGATACGAAGGACTGGTCGATCTCGGTGGCGAAGGTCCGCCTTCTGCATGGCATGATCGACCGGATGGAGGCCTCCCTGGCGAGGGCCTCTGCGACCGAGGAGGAGGCGAGGGGGCAGGGCGACCAGGAGCCGGATTGGCTCACCGGCCTGCGTGCTCACGAGGCGACCTCGCAGAGGCGTTTGGCCAATCGAATCCTGATGCTGGTCGCCCTCCGGCCAGCCGTCGGTGCGATCGTGCGGCTGAACGCCAAGGCTCGCGTGATCGAGGGATACGGCTGCTCGTTTGTCGTCGATGCGAACACCGCGAGCGTGTGGGGGCCGCACTTTCGCGGCCAGGAAGGGCAGCCCTGCTGCTACGCCTACACCCGCGCCGCCACGTCCAGGGAAACGGTCGCCCTCGAGGCGCAGGAGGCCGCCTGCGAGGCCGAGAGGGTCCGCCTGCTGCGCATGGGCCGCGCCAGATGGGTCGGGCGTGGATACGCCGTGGCTCACCCCCACCCTTCGGCTCACCGACACCAAAGTTGAGGCTGGCGAAGGCTCGCCCTCGCCGCACCAACGCCGACGGCATCGTCCAGATGCACCTGGGCTATCCGATCGGCGCTGTGCGATCGCCGGCCTTCGGTAGCGCGCCTGAGCCGAGCACTTCCTCGACGAGGCGGGGGTTCTTCTCCAGCATCGCCAAGAGGACCAGAGCGGCGCCTTTCGGCTGACGACGACCCTGCTCCCACTGCCGAACCGTATCGACGGGCACGCCGATGCTCCCGGCGAAGACAGGTTGGGAATTGCCGGTGCGCTTTCGGATCGCCGCCACGTCGACCGTCTTCGGCAGGTGGATGCGGAGACCATGATCGGGATCGCCGGCATCGTGCTTGCGGATCTGCTCGAACCCTTCCATCAGATCGGCGAAGATTTCTTCAGTAACATCAACCATAGTCAATCACCAAAAACCACAGAGTGCCGGTATCGACCGGCTCCAGGGCTCAGTTCATCTCACTCATTCTTGCGCCGGCGACGGGCATCCTTGATGGCCTTGACTTGCGCGTGCAGCAGCTTGATCTGCGCCGCTGTGAAGTTGGCCTGCTGATTTTTCGCAAGGATCGACATGAGGACGGCGGGCGAGTCCTTGTCGAAATACGCAACCAGAATACGATACCCGCCCGAGCCGCCCCAACGGACCTTGCGCAGGCCACCCGAGCCCTTGATGAGCGCCCCGGCGCTCGGATCGCGCGCGACCTGCAGAACCATGTCGTCGCGGTCCGCCTCGGTGAGGCCGAGCCGCGTGCAGCGGGCCATGAACGGCGCCGTCTCGTGGGTGTCGTGAAGGGGCTCCGTCATGCCCGGGATATAGGTCAACGACCGACATAGGTCAAAGACCTATGGAGGCGGACTTGCGGGAGGATTGTGGGCCCCAGGCCTCGTCGGTTGTGACTTTCGACGATAGCCGCGACCCTCGTTGCAGGGAATGGTTCCCTTGGAGGCTGTCACCACATGCAGGCCGCTATCACCACCACCGCCCGGGTCACGCTGCCGGCCGTCGGCATCGGCACCATCGCCGCGATCTTCACCCTGCCCTCGGGCATCGCCGCCGGACCCGTCGCTCCCTGGATCCCACTCCTGTGGCAGTCCTGCGCGATGATCGCCGTCGGCGCTGCCACCTGGATCGCTCGCTGACGCGCGCATCATGCCCCGCCGGGTTCACCCGGTGGGGCATATCCGAACTAACAGACTTCTTGGAAAGGGAAAGGGAAAGGGGACTGCCTGAGGGGTTTCCAGTTCGGTTCCCGCGTGACGTCGAGGACCGAGCCGGCCGGAGTGATCCTGAGCCGGGTCGGCGGGTCGCCGGCGAGCAGCCCACGCTTCACGAGGCCGCGGCAGATCCCCAGGACCACAAGGTAGTCGAGCGGGCACACGCCCCAGGGGGCATGGAAATCGAACGCCTCCTCAGGATGCTGCTGGCCGTACGCCACCAAGCGTAGCGCCGACAGGGAAAGCGGCTGGTGCTCCTTGCTCCTCGGCCGTGTCGGCGGCTCACCTCGCAGGAGGCGGGCCACCTTCCGGCCATCCGTCGTGAGCCGCACCATGAGCGACCGGATCGGTCGGCGGCTGCGCCTGTCGATCAGACCGGTGTGCTCGTATTGGGTGGTCAGTAGGCCGCGCTCGACCAACGTCGCCCACGTGGCGCCGGTGCCCTGGCTGACCAGGCCGGACTCGGCCAGCTTGGTCCGCAGCAGGTGAGATCCCGATCCATCGAGCCACTTATGCCCAACGGGCCCGTACTCGATCCAGCGCCAGCGCCGGGCCGGAGGACCGCCTGGCCCGCTGTTCCTTGCCTCACGGGCCTGATCCTCATCGTAGGTGGCCAACAGGTAGGCGCGCTGCCGCTCGTTGAGCCCGCTTGCGATCACCTCGAGGGCCGCGGCGCCTGCCATGGATTCAGCGCACCAACTGGACCTCGACGCCGACGGCATCGTCCAGATGCGCCCAGGCCTGATCCGCCGTGAGGGCGACGAGGCCGCGTGACTTCGCCAGCGCCAGGCAGGAGCGGTCGCCGAAGGACAGGCCCGCCTGGCGCGTGGCCTGTCGCAGCGCACCGGCCTCGACGGCCTGCACGCGATCGAACTCGATCACCGCGAGGTGCAGATGATCCAGCGCCCGGCTGATCGTCGCAACGGCACCGCCGCGCTCCACGAGCTTGGCGATCACCTCCGAGTAGTTGACGGCAGATATGACCGAATCGGTCAGTGCGGCACGGACGCGATCCTGACCCTCTTCCTGATTGAACAGGCACAACAAGGCCGAAGCGTCCAAGGCGTAGGTCGCTGCCATGCTCTCACTCTTTGGCCGCTTCGGTTCGCCGGTCGGCGATCAGCTCATCGACCACACTGACCCCTTCGGGAACTAAGCTCCGAACGAGCCTCTGGATCTCGGTGATGGCGGCATCGCGCGAACGGACGCGAAGCTCACCCTCTACCACTTCCATGACAACGGTATCGCCAATCTGAAGCCCGAGTTCGCGCCTGAATCTGGCAGGGATGACAAGCTTGCCACCATCAACGATTTTGGTGGAACGTGATTCCATTGCCTGTCCTGTCATATGAGTAGCCGAGCGCATATTATACCCAAACGGCCTGGGTTGCCAGGGAGTGGCTTCGATCGGGCAACAGTGCGTGCAAATAGGGTATACCCGAATAAGGCGTGGCTGTGAGACGCGAAATGGCGTCTCTTTAGGGTTGCTTTCGGGCTTTTGGGACGCCATACACGCAAGCTCTAGACCCATCCGGGACGTTTCATGGCTCGCATCGGCTACGCCCGCGTCTCCACCACCGATCAGGACCTCGCGATCCAGCTCGAAACGCTCAAGGCCGCCGGGTGCGATCCGATCCGCGCGGAAAAGGCCTCCGGCACCTCGACCGCCGGCCGGACCGAACTGTCGATCGTGCTGGACTTCATCGGCAAGGGCGACACTCTCGTCGTCACCCGCATCGATCGCCTCGCCCGCTCCATCGGCGACCTGCAGGACATCGTACGCACCCTCAAGGCGAAAGGAGCCTGCCTGCAGGCGACCGAGCAGCCGATCGACACCGGCACGGCCGCCGGCAAGGCCTTCCTCGATATGCTGGGGGTGTTTGCCGAGTTCGAGACCAACCTGCGGCGTGAGCGCCAGATGGAGGGGATCGCCAAGGCCAAGGCCGCGGGCGTCTACAAGGGCCGGCTCGCCTCGATCGACCCTGCCAAGGTGCGTGCCCTGAAGGCCGACGGCTTGGGACCTGCTGCGATCGCACGGCAACTCGGCATCGCCCGGGCCAGCGTCTACCGCGCACTCGGCACGACCGGTCCAACCGAGGTCGCCGATCGACGAGAGTGAGGACGTGCATGCTCCCCAAGTGCACTGATGCATTCGGAAAGTTCGCAGTCGCGACCGCCACGGTGCGGGCCCTCTCGTGATCGCTTGCGAGCCCCCGATCTTGCACGGAACCCTGCAATGGCTAATATGCTGTCATTGACTGACAGGGTTTGCCGCGTGGCCGTTATGACGATCCGCAATATCGACGACGCGATCAAGACGCGGTTGCGCGTGCGTGCCGCAATGCACGGCCGCTCAATGGAGGATGAGGCCCGCGACATCCTCCGCTCCGCTCTTTCGACCGAAATTCCCCGCCCCGGTAGTCTTGGCAAATCGATCCACGATCGATTTGCCGCTCTGGGCGGCGTCGATTTGCCAGAAATACCGCGGGAGTCGGCACGCGAACCGATCTCATTCGACGAATGATCGTTCTTGATACCAATGTCATCTCAGAGCTGATGCGCGCCCAGCCGGAGGTTCAGGTGCTGAATTGGTTTGCAGCACAGCCGGCTGCAAGTCTGTTCACCACGAGCCTGACTCAGGCTGAGATCTTCTACGGCCTCGCCCTTTTGCCCGAAGGACGCCGCCGCGACGACTTGATTGGCGCTGCCCGCCCGATCTTCGAACATGAACTCGCTGGCCGGATCCTCAGCTTCGATAGCGATGCGGCAATGACTTACCCCGAGATCGCCGCCCGCCGACGGCGGGCGGGTCATCCGATCGCCCAGATCGACGGGCAGATCGCGGCCATCGTTGCGTCGCGCGGAGCACGTCTGGCCACCCGCAATGTCCGGGACTTCGTCGATTGCGGCATCGTCGTCTTGGATCCTTGGGACGGGTCGCCCCGCTGACCAAACCAGTAGCCAGCCTGCTATGCAGGTCTATCGACAACATGACGTCGGCTATCGCAGCGCCCGCTCACGTGAGGACGTTGGGGTGGCGCGCGCGCCAGCGCCCGCTCCGGGCTCGATCTATCATGGCCGATGCGGCCTCGCCGTGATCGCCACTTCCAGCAGCGCGTCCACGGCGAGGTGCTTTTCGAGCGCAATGGCGATCTCGTCGAGGGCTGCTTCGACCGAGGCGCCGTGATCGATGCCGCCGCCCCGCACTCCGAACGGCGTGAGCCAGGCCGCGCGTTGGGCAGCAAGACCGAAAAGGCCGTGGATATAGGTACCTGCGACGCGACCGTCGGCACTCGTCGCTCCTTCCGGCTGCCCATCAGCGAGGTGGCCGACCGGGCGCCGCATGTCGGCCCCCGACGTCTCGCCCATGTGCATCTCGTAGCCTTCGAACGGTGCACCACGCGCTGTTCCCGCCACCCGTCTGAGGGTCTTCACCGGCCCAAGCACGGTTTCGACGTCGAGCAGCCCTAAGCCTTCGATGTCATCGGGCGGGCCTTCGAGGCCAAGGGGGTCCGAAACGCGCCGGCCGAGCATCTGGAAGCCGCCGCACAGACCGATCACCCATCCGCCGCGGCGGTGATGGACGCGGATGTCGGCGTCCCAACCCTCGCGGCGCAAGGCGTGAAGGTCGGCCACGGTCGCCTTGGATCCGGGGAGGACCACCAGTGTCGTCTCGGCGGGGATCGGCCTGCCGGGGGGGATCATCCGGAGTTCGACCCCCGGTTCCAGCTTCAGCGGATCGAGGTCGTCGAAATTGGCGATGTGGGGCGTGATCGGGCAGGCGACGACGATCCGGCTGCCCGGTCCAACGGACGGTCCCGGCACGACGGCGTCCTCGCTGGGCAGCCGTGCCGTGACCGGGAGCCAGGGGACGACTCCGAAGCCGGGCCAGCCCGCGAGCCGTTCGATCGCCTGGTAGCCGTCCTCGAACACGGCGGGGTCGCCGCGGAAGCGGTTGACGATGAACCCCCGGATCATCGCCGCATCGGCCGGATCGAGCACAGCTCGCGTGCCGACGATCGCCGCGATCACCCCGCCACGATCGATGTCGCCGACCAGCACCACCGGCACGTCCGCGGCTCGCGCGAAGCCCATGTTGGCGATGTCGCCTTCGCGCAGATTGATCTCAGCGGGCGAGCCGGCGCCCTCCACGATCACGAGATCGCATGCGGCCTCAAGCCTCCGGTAGGCCGCCAGAACGTCGGCGAGCAGCGGCGCGCGCGCCTCGCGGAAGTTGCGCGCCTCCAGCGTGCCGCGCACCTGGCCGTTGACGACGAGCTGGGCGCTGCAATCGGCGTGCGGCTTGATCAGCACCGGGTTCATGTCGGCGATGGGAGCGGTGCGCGCGGCGATCGCCTGGAGCGCCTGGGCGCGTCCGATTTCGCCGCCATCCACGGTCACGGCGGCGTTGGTCGCCATGTTCTGTGGCTTGAAGGGACGCACGGCGAGCCCGCGGTTCGCGAAGGCCCGGCACAAGCCGGCCACCAACACCGTCTTGCCGACGTCGGAGCCGGTCCCCTGGAGCATCAGAGCGGGCACTGGTTCAGCCCAGCAGGAATTCGTGGAGATCGTAGGCGGTCGCGGCGATCCGCTCGCCACTGGCGCAGAGCGCCGACCCGAGGGCGGCCGTGCCAATTTGCTCGTAGCCGCCGATCACGAGCTTGCCGTCCGCCCCCACCTGCCCCATCCAGAGTGCCCCTTCTTCGGTGGAGCAGAGGAACCATGTCGGTCTACCCTCGCGGGTTGCGATGACGACGTCGAAGTTGAACACCTGCGGCAGGCTCGGATCGATGCGCAATGTCGCCTTGTCCGTGAGGGTCACGCTCCAGTCCCGTGAAGCGATCCTGTAGCACCAGAGGTTGCCGTCCGCCGCGCCGACGGCGCAGTTGACCACGAGGAGCAGGTCATCGATGACGGCAAGACTGTTGATGCCGCGCTGGGCGGCGGGGTTGTAGGGAGTAGCCGAGAGTATTGTGCCGTCCGCCACCCGCACGACTGTGAGGTTGCCATCCTCGGAGCCGGTGACGACATAGCCGGCGCCATCGCCGAGCGGCACGGCCGCCACGCCCCGGACGTTGTGCAGGTTCCAGGGATTGAGGGGCTTTGGGGCGCGGACATCGACGGTCTGCGCGAGGGTCCATCGTGTGACCTGGTCACCCTGCCGCCAGAGGCTGACGAAACCGCCGGCATGACCGACGGCGAGGCAGGGCGTGCCGTGCGAGACCACGGTGGCCCCGCTGTTGGCGACGCCGAGGCTCGCATCGTAGGCAAGAGTCGCCGCGACGGCGAGATCGCTCCAGTCGCCCGTGGCCGAAGACCAGACCAAAAGGCTGCCCTCGTCGTTGGAGCTCATGAACACGCCCGGCCCGAGCGGCACGATCGCCTGGATGCCTTCCTGCGCCGGACTGTTCACGGCCTTGGCGACCAATGGCCCCTGGCTCGGCGAGTCGGTGAAGGCGAACAGCGACAGCGTGCCGTCCCATCGTCCGACCGCATAGTGCCGCTCGTCGACGAAGGCGGCTTCTTGCGCCATGGTGTAAGTCGTTCCGGCGGGCGTCAGGGGGATCGCGGACGTCACGATGGTCCCGAGTGCGGTCGCCGAGCGGAGGGGCATGGGTATGGCAGCGGTCATTGATCCCTGGCTCCTCGGCCTCGAGGTGGTGTCAAGGTAGCGTCGAACCGCGCTCGTGTGGAATGAATCTCCCGGGCCAGGGCGCGGCGACAATCGACACGCCATCTTTTGCTCTGTGTTTTTGAGAGGATGAGCCAGGGGGATCGCGTCCGGGCATGTCGTTGCGGCAGCTGCCCAGCGCATCGACAGGGGGCTGTGCAGGATGAGCCCAGCGAATTGACAGCCCATGCCAGGGCGAATAGCCAAGCCGTGACGGTTCCCCTCGGGGATCAAATGGGAACGCGGTGAGGACGGGGCTTTCACCCTGCCGATGCCGCGGCTGTCCCCGCAACTGTGAGCGGCGAGCCTTCTTGTCACCATGTCACTGGGCCGCCTCGCCCGGGAAGACGACGAGAAGGCGGTGACCCGCGAGCCAGGAGACCTGCCGTCAGCCGTGGTCACACGCGAAACACGCTGGGCGGGGTGTCCTGGCGGGTGTCGAGGCGCCGCGCATCCCGAGAGGAGGCGGTGAGCTGAGGCCTCGTTCGCGGTGACGTGCCACTGCCGTCGCCCGAGGCTTGTCTCCCGTGCTCCATCCCCTTGGTTCCGCTCTCCGGAGCGTGGTGGCGCTCACCTGCGCCGGTCCGGCCCTGCTCGCCGCACCCTTCGCCCGTGCCCAGCAGGTTGCCGCGCCCTTCGCGGACGTGCCGCGCGGCGGCGAGACCGCCGTCTCGCTCGCCGAGATCTCGGTCTCGGCCACCGGGGTGCCGACGCCGGTCACCCAGACCGGGTCCAGCGTCACCGTGCTGACTTCCGACACGCTCCAGGCCCAGCAGGTCCGCACTGCGCCAGACGCCCTGCGGCAGGGGCCGGGCCTCAACGTCGTCCAGACCGGCGGCGCGGGCGGGGTCACCTCGGTGTTCATCCGTGGCACCAATTCCAACCATGTCAAGGTTTTGGTCGACGGCATCGACGTCAACGATCCCTCGACGCCCAACCGCGCCTTCGACTTCAGCCAGCTTCAGACCGAGGATCTCTCACGCCTCGAGGTGCTGCGTGGGCCGCAGAGCGGCCTCTACGGCGCCGACGCCATCGGCGGGGTGATCTCCTTCGTGACCAAGCGCGGCGAGGGCCCGCCGAAGGTCACCGCCTTTGCCGAGGGCGGGTCGTACGGCACCTTCAACCAGGGCGGCCGGCTCTCGGGCGCGTCGGGCATCTTCGACTACTCGTTCTCCGTGCAGCACCTGCGCCAGGCGGCCCTGCCGGTCACACCGTCCGAATTGCTGCCGCCCAGCGTGCCGCTGCGCACCGCCTTCACCGACATCAAGACGGTCTCGACCAAGCTCGGCGCGCAGCTCACCGACACCTTCCGCCTGAACTATTTCCTGCGCTTCTCCGACAGCGCCTATCTCGACCAAGCCGATGGCGGCTTTCCCTATCGTCCGACGCCCTACCGCAACCTCAACGACCAGCAGCAACTCCTGATGCGCGGCGAGGCCGAGTGGACGCCGTTGCCAGGCTTCCACAATGTCTTCGGCGCCAATTACGCCAAGTTCGACCGCCTGTTCGCTGGGCCGCTCAACCCGCTCGCGCCGCCGACGCCCATGACCTACCTCGGCGAGCGCACCCGCTTCGACTATCGCGGCGACGTCCAGCTCGCCCCCGGTCACCTGCTGCTGTTCGGGGCCCAGCGCGAGGACGAGCGCTTCCAGGCAACCGGCATCGACAGGTCGAATGGCAATACCGGCGGTTTTGCCGAGCTGCAATCGGCTATCACCGACCGCGCCTTCCTGGTCGCCAACATCCGTCACGACGAGAATGACCAGTTCGGCGGCGCGACCACCTTCCGGATCGCGCCGAGCTACACTCTGCCCTACACGGAGACGCGCCTGAAGGGGAGCGTCGGCACCGGCTTCAAGCCGCCGACCCTGAGCCAGCTCTATCAGGACTACCCCGGCTTCCGGTTCTACGGGAACCCAGCCTTACGGCCCGAGGAGAGCTTCGGGTTCGACGGTGGCTTCGAGCAGCCCCTCGGCGACCGGGTGCTCGTCGGCGCGACCTACTTCGAGACCGACTTCCGCAACCTGATCCAGACCGCGTACTTCCCGACATACGGAACCAACGTCAATGTCGGCCGCGCCGTGGCCTACGGGGCGGAGAGCTTCGTCTCGGTCAAGCTCACCGACACCTTGAGCGGCCGGGTCGACTACACCAACACAGTCACCAAGGACGAGATCGCCCACCAGGAGCTGCTGCGCCGGCCCCGGCACAAGATCAGCGCCACCGCGATCTGGAACCCGATGCCGCAGCTCACGCTCACCGGTACCCTGGTGGCGATCGGGTCTTTCGTCGACGGCAACCGCGACTTCTCGGTTCGGCGGCTGAAGAACCCCGGCTTCACCCTGGTCAACCTCTCGGCCAATTACGCGTACTCGGACAACCTGACGCTGTTTGCACGGATCGATAACCTGTTCGACAAGCGCTATCAGAACCCGACCGGCTACCTCGGCGCGGGCCTCGCCGTCTATGGCGGCGTGCGCGTGACCTCGTTCTAGGAGCCGGGGGCGAATGCGCGCCTTGAGCCTTCTCGGGGTCATGGGGGGGCTGGTAACCTGCCTGGCTGCCTCCTTGGCCATCGGCCCGGCATCGGCACGGGAGAACCCTGCCGCGCCGGGCCGGCCGGCGCGCATCGTCTCGCTGAACCTGTGCGCGGACGAGCTCGTGCTGCGCCTCGCCGATCGGGCGCAAGTCGCGGCGGTGACCTACCTCGCCGGCGATCCACGCGGCTCGACCGTGGCGGCCGAAGCGGCCAGCGTGCCGGTCACAAGGGGCCTTGCGGAGGAGATCGTCGCGCTGAAGCCCGACCTCGTCATAGCCGGGGCCTTCACCACTCGCACCACGGTCGGGCTCCTCAAGCGGATCGGCTTCCCGCCGCTCGAACTGGGCGTGCCGGCCGATTTCGACGGCGTGCGGGCTCAGATCCGCCAAGTCGCGGCGGCCGTCGGGCATCCGGAGCGCGGAGACGCCATGGTGGCGGAGCTCGACGGGATCCTCTCGCAGATCGTGCCGGCTTCTCGCTCCTTGCGCGTCCTGGTCTTGCGTCCGAACGCCTTCACGGTCTCGCCCGGCAGCCTCGGCGACGCGATCATCCGGGCGGCCGGCCTCGTCAACGTCGCTGCCGAGATCGGCCGGGACCGCACCGGCTCGGTGCCGCTCGAAGCGGCGGCCCTGGCCGACGCCGATCTCGTGGTGCTCGATGCCGACGAGGCGGGCACGCCGTCCCTCGCCGACGCCCTGCTGCACCACCCGATCCTCGAGCGGCTTCGCGCGCAAGGGCGCACGGTTTCGATCCCCAACCGCCTCTGGACCTGTCCCGGGCCGCAGGTCGCCGAGGTGGTCGCCCGGCTCGCAACTGCTGCGAGGGAACGCGCACCCATGAGAGCCCCGACGAAGACCCAATGAACGCCCCGACGCCCCTCGTGACGCGAACGACCCCGCAGACCGGCAGCCGGCGCCTCATCGCAGGGTTGAGCCTCCTCGTTGCGACCCTGACCGTCGCCTCGGTCGCGGTCGGCTACGCCGCCCTCGATCTGCCGGCCGCCCTCGGCGACTGGCTGGCGGGCCGCGCCACTCTCCCGGCCCTGGTCCTGATGGAGCTGCGCCTGCCCCGCGCCCTCCTCGGCGGGCTCGTCGGGTTCAGCCTCGGCCTGACCGGAGCGGTGATGCAGGGCTACCTGCGCAATCCGCTCGCCGATCCGGGCATCCTCGGCATCTCCTCGGCCGCCGCGCTCGGGGCGGTGGTGGTGTTCTACGGCGGGCTCGCCGGTAGCCTGTCACTCGCCCTGCCGCTCGGCGGCATCGCTGGGGCCGCCCTCGCGGCGCTCGGCATCAACCTGCTCGCCGCCCGCGGCACCGGCACGCTCGGGCTGATCCTCGCCGGCGTCGGCCTGTCGAGCCTCGCCGGTGCCCTGACCGCGCTCGCCCTCAATCTCGCGCCCAACCCCTACGCCGCCCTGGAGATCGTGTTCTGGCTGATGGGCTCGCTCGCCGACCGCAGCATGGATCACGTCTGGCTCTGCCTGCCGCTGATGGCCCTGGGCTGGGTCCTGATGCTCTCGACCGCCCGCGCCCTCGATGCCCTGGCGCTCGGCGAGGACACGGCCGCGAGCCTCGGCTTCGACCTCGTCTCGGTCCGCATCCGCATCGTCACCGGGGCGGCTTTGGCGGTGGGCAGCGGCGTCGCGGTGAGCGGGGCGATCGGTTTCGTCGGCCTCGTCGTCCCCCACTTGGTGCGACCGCTGGTTGGGGCCCGTCCCGGAGCCAGCCTGTGGCCGAGCGGGCTCCTCGGCGCCGCCCTGGTGCTCGGCGCCGACCTCGTCGTGCGCCTGCTGCCGACGCGGCCCGAGTTGAAGCTCGGCGTCGTTACGGCTCTGGTCGGGGCACCGTTCCTGATCGCGCTGCTGTTCCGGCGGGGGCGGAGCCGATGAGGCTTTCCGCCGAAGAGCTCCGGGTCCGGCTTCAGGACCGTTCCATCCTCGACGAGGTCTCGCTGTCGGTGGAGGACGGCGAGTTCGTCGGCCTCGTCGGCCCGAACGGGGCGGGCAAGACCACGCTCCTGCGGGCGCTTGCCGGCCTCGTGCCGCCATCATCCGGCCGCGTCCTCCTCGACGGTCGGCCTCTCGCCGTGATCACCCGGGACGAGCGGGCACGCCGCCTCGCCGTCCTGGTCCAGTCGGCTGGGATCGGCTGGCCGATGCGCGTTTCGGAGGTGGTCGCCCTCGGACGCCTGCCGCACCGGCGTGCCTTCGCAAGCCCGAGCGAGGCCGATCACACGGCGATCGCCCGGGCGATGGCGCGCGCCGACGTCACCCACCTGCGCGAGCGAGCGGAGCCGAGCCTGTCGTCGGGCGAGCGGATGCGGGTGCTGCTCGCCCGCGCCCTCGCGGTCGAGGCCGAGATCCTGCTCGCCGACGAGCCGATCACCGCCCTCGACCCGGCCCACCAGCTCGACGCGATGGACCTCCTGCGCGCGATCAGCCGCGCTGGCACCGGCGTCGTCGCCGTCCTGCACGACCTCACCCTGGCCGCCCGCTTCTGCGACCGGCTCGTGGTGCTGAGCGAGGGCCGGATCGTCGCCGACGAAGCACCCGCCCTCGCCCTGACCGACCCGCTGCTTCAGGCTGCCTTCGGCATCACGGTCCTGCGCGGCACCCACGCCGACGGCACAGCCTACATCCTGCCCTGGGATCGCTCGGGGCCACACCGGGAGGACGACCATGACCCAGCCGGCCAAGACCGCTCCTGAGTATAAGACCGCTGCTGACCGCGACGCCGTCGAGGCGCTGCTGTGGGACGCCCTGCGCGACTCAGGCACGGCCTGGAGCCTCGGCAGCTTCGGGGCGATCGCGGAATTCATGCGCGACCCCGACGAGTCTGTTTCGGCGCTGCCCGACGATCGCCTCGGGATGGCGACGGCGCGCGGGGCCATCGCGTTGCGGCCCCATCCCGATCTGCGCCCGGTCGCCTACGAGACCGCCATCGCCTCGGGCTGGAACCACGCGGTGGCGCTCTGCCTGCCCGACGAGGCCTGCGCCATGAACCGGCGTGGCGTGGTGACGGAACTCGGCCCCGATCACGAGGCGGCCCGGCCCGAGGATCGCGACGGGCTGTTGTTCGATCTCGGCCTCGACCTCCTCGCCATCGACGCCTGCGTGCGCAGCCGCGATCCCGAGGTCGTCGATTGTCTGCGGGCAGGGGCCGGGCAGCCGCTGTTCGCGCCCGGCAACCCGATCGGGCCGCGCCTCGTGGCCATGAGCCCGCACCGGGTGTTTCTCGCGCGCTTCGGCCGCATCGAGGTCTACGCCCCGATCCCGCCCTCCGGCGGCACCAGCCCGGAGGGGCCGCACACCCACGTCCTGCCGAAGCTCCTACGGAGCGGCCGAACCCATGCCGCGACGACCCCGATCCCGCCCGGCCTCGTGCCCTGCGCCGCCTTGCACCCGGCCCATCCCTACAAGGACATGCAGGGGCAGCGCATCGCCTTCGACGCGGAGCGCCTGGCGGCGTTCCAGGTTCTGCTACGGCGTTGGGGCGATCCGGCGCTGGTCGCCATCAAGCACGGGGCCGAGGATCACGGCGACGCCGTGTCGAGCCGGCACGCGCAAGCCGTCAGGCGGGTGGTTGAGGCTCAAGCGCGCTACCTGCGCGGCGAGACCGTCGAGGCCGGCCCCGTAGACGAGGAGGACGAGGCCGCCGACATCCACGCCTGACGATGTCCTCGATCGTCGAGAGCGGGCGGATGCCCCGCCAGCGGGTCGTCGGCCTGATCGGCTGTCCGGGCGCGGGCAAGACGACCTACGCGCGCCGGTTCGATCCGCGCGAGGGCTGGATCCACCTCACCCTCGACGACATGCGGCAGGCACTCTGGCCGCCCGACCGCCAGATGTACTGGGAGGTCCGGCGCCGTGGCTATGATGACGAGGCGAAAGCCGTGCTGCACCGGGTAAAGGAGGTGGCACTGCAGGCCGCCCTCGCGCAGGGCTTCAGCGTGGTGATGGCCGATACCCACCTGACGCGCGAGGTCTTCGCGCGGGAGCTCGCCATCGTCGAGGCCCACGGACTCGCCGTCGAGTGGAAGCTGTTCGACGTGCCCTGGGAAGTGCTCGTCGCGCGCAACGAGGCACGGGGCCTGCTCGATCCGGCCCACCGCCAGCCCGAGGCCGTGTTGCGGCTGACCTACGATGTGTTCCGGGCCTCAGATGCCTGGTGGCGGATGCTGCCTCCGGAGCAGATCGAGATTATCCCAGCTTTTTAGGGATATCCGGATGATCGATCAAAATATGGAGGAACAACCCCTAAATTTCTGGAAGCCATTTCAAAGGCATTGACATCCTCTACCCAAACAACATCGGAGCAGTAGCGCGTGATCAACGAAATTACCGCGCAATCGAACATGATTAGATAAGACTGAGCGAAGCGCTCAAGAAAAAGCTTGTTGCTCCAAAGCGAGCTACGGCTTTGATGTTTATCAAGTGCGATGCGCTCGAGTGACAAATTGATATCTGGCTTCCAAACGATTACGGTATGCTCAATCGCAAATTCTTGCACTTTGAGTTCTGCGGCGATCCGCAGAATAATATCTGCGCTCAGAGGTTCAGACAGTGCAGCAGCCTCATACGCAATTGTAGAATAGAAATATCTGTCAACCAGGATTGGTTTTGCACTCTGACAGATAATTTGATATTTAAGATGGTCGTTATCTTGAGCCCCCTTGCGACCAAGGGATAGATGGTGTCTTGTTTTTGTAACAATTTCTGGACACGAACTAGTTTCGAACGTCGATGCAACTCGACGAGCAAGGCTGCTCTTCCCGCAACACGGGAGCCCCTCAAGGACTAATACCTTAGCGAAATCAGTCAACTGCAACCTCACGATTGAGAAAGTCAGCGAAATCTAAATCGCCGCATAGAAAAAATTCCATCTGCTTGAACGAAATTCGCAAATCATAGCCAGGTATTGACGAGAAAACATTAAGAAGTGCTGCCGTAAAATTTTCAGCATGTCTGCATACATCGTAATCTCTTGAAACTAGACCATATCCATGCCCACTCTTTGGACCGATCCGAGCTTCTTTCATGACTCTGGAGACGATGTCCGTAGGCGACAAGCGAGTCATATGAGCAAATGGCTGATCACTTGGTACTAGATTTGGGAAAAATATCGCATCTAGTTCGCACATCGAACAGAAGTTGATGTTAAGTAAGTTTTTGAATTCGACAGGCGTGAAAGCAAACTTATTTTTATCACCGAGATCGAATTTACCGTCTTCGTTACGAAGACAGGTATCAAAATACGAATTTCTGAAATCAGAGGGAAGGTCTATATTGGCGCTTCGGAGCAAAATCGATAATGCACCGTGGCCAATATTGATCGCCATTGGCCATCCATACAATCTGGGCGAACCATTTCCGAGTGATATCACACTCCGATCACCAGAAAGGAAGCGACCTTCATTGCGCATCGCTAGAGCGGCTGCGCATGTGGTTTTGCCTGAACCTGAACTCCCGACAAATATAAAGCCACGCTTACCGCATGTTGCTGCACTCCCATGCACTGTAATCCCATTGGCCGCTTCAAGACGGCTCACAACAAGCTCCCGTAGCAAACGAAGGGCCGGTTTAGGGCTTTCTGGATCATCTTGGGAAGACAGAAAAATTGTATATCTTCCATCTAAATGATCAAATATCATGTGATCATAGCCAGAGCGCGTGCTGTATATCTTACATTCAACAACCTCGTAGCAAAAATATTCGGTGTCAGGGTGATGTTTTACAATTCCTGAAATTTCGAAATGCGAGACAATATTTTTTGCGTGCAAATACGCATCTAGGTCTGATACCACTAATATACTCTTATAGGGAAATGGAGAAGTTGTTTTCTTATCATCGGCGGCATAAGGGCTAAAATAATCCTGTATGCAGCGGACTTGATCTGCAGACGACGCCCCGATTTGATAACAGAATCCATTAATCACGACTTGAGTCGAATATGATGCGCTGGGCCAATGATGATTTGCAAGATCAATAATGTCCATGCCATCCATCCATTCGTGTGGTTGCTTTGCGAAGAAAGCCAGTCTATTGTGAGAGAGTTTGACGAACAAAGCGCTATTTAGTTATAGCATACCTCATGGTTGAAGAAATCTTCGCTAAGTACAGCAGCGAGCGATGAATGAGATGGGCTATCGGACCAAGACTATATGCAATGGCGTAAAGTGGGGAAATAAAAATAACAAACAAAAGTCTAAATAAATTAGACATTTGAGAGTGTGCAATCTTGGCATCTTCTATTCTAGAAACCATAACTGCAGTTATCGTAAAGCCAGTCCAAACATATAAAGTTCCTGAGAACGACAAAATGATGCTTAACAGATCCTCGGCGTAAAACAATCCGTAGATAATCAAAAAAACAATCATTGGCCCAAATGTAAGCCACCCAAATCCGCGTATAAAACCCTGCAGAGCCAACCATTTTCCAAGCGTATATTTTTGCGAGTGCCGTGTATCTAAAGCATAAAATTTGTATTCCCAGACACCCTTAAACCATCTCATTTTCTGAACAACGTCGTCTACTATTTTGTTCGGGTTTCCACTCTCCAAAAATACAGGCATAACGACAATTTTTATATCCTCTAGCGATAATCTAAAGCCAAACTCGATATCTTCGACAAGATGTTTTTCAGAAAATCCACCCAGGCGAGAAAAAATATCCGATCTAATATATAGTCCATTCCCAATAGACCAATGAAGAATTCTACAAGACAAGAAGCGTTGGCGACTTAGAATAAAAGCTTCAACAAGTAAAGAGAAGCGAGTTTGCCACATCGCGCCTAATAATCCAAAAACATTTACCTGAGGAGTCCGATCAGCAGCGGAGTAATAAACGGTGAGCTGCTGAATGCATTCAGGCGGTGTGTCGAGTGAACCTTGAAGTCTAAGGAGCTCATCAAAGGTTGTTGTTGGCGGTCGCGCATCCACGTCATAGACGCCAATCAAGTGATTTTTTGGGCTGACCGAGGTATTCAGTAATACAGATTGAACTGCCCAGTTTACTTGTGCTGCTTTGGATACAAAATTGCCAACATAATGTAAATGCGTGAGCTTTTCAATTAGATGATGTCGCTCTGCAGTTGCTCGAGTGATCGCGTTTTGAACGCGCTCGCACGTCGATCCTAGATCGTCTTGTCGACGATCTGACGCTGAAACATAAATAAGGCGCACGTTAAAATAATTAGGTGCAGCTGATATCCAGTTCGAAAAGTAATGAATGGAGTCATTTACAGCTTTTTGCTCGTCGCGAACCGGCACAATGATCGTAGTTTTAAAGCTGACTGGGGCATGATTTGGTATCTTACTAACTTTCCGATCTTTCACCAGAGTGTAAACGTATCTCGACGAAATCAAATTATAAGCATTGGCGCCTATGAATAGAGCCGAAATGCAATAGAAGAGGATGTCAAGAAAATTGACCATAATACCTCCCGATATTTACAAGATTGGAATCGCATTCGGTTACAAATTTTTCCAAGTCAGAGGTAAGCTCTAGGGGGTATACTTGATGTGCATGTAAATCTTTTAGGTCTATAAAACGGGCATCTATTATATGTTTTTCGTTGATGCGGAGCGTTTCGCTTTTTGGCTCACATATGAAAAATGCTTCCAACGTTGTTTTGTTACCTTCTACGTAAGTGCCTATACCTACAAACTGTACTACTGAAACGTCTAGTGATAATTCTTCAGATAGCTCTCGGATTAGGCAATCTTCTAAATTCTCATTGTGTTCTAATTTGCCTCCTGGATAACAATTCCACTCAGTCGTGCCGTCGGTTTGTTTTATTATAAGTATGGAATTCCCTTTTTTTACAATGCCGACCGCACGCACTCTGACTTTTGTGATCTGGGGCGTCATTGGTTTCTCCATTTCTCTGAGTTTATCGAAGCCGAAACAGTAAATTAGAGAAGAGTTACGTTCATCGTCGATCTGATATAGCGTGGATGATGCCAGTAAAAACCTTGTTGGAACATTGATTGGCTCATTTCTTGGCAGGATGAGGCGCAGCTATCTCAGACGCTCGAGCAAGGAGGACATGATCGAGGTGCGCGCGATCGCATGGAGCGGCGAGAACGCACATTCGCCGACGGCCGCGACCACGTCATTGAGCATCGGCTTGCCTCTTCGGCCTGCTGCGACCGCTGTCCGCCGACTTGCCGGCGAAGATGGCCGGCGTGGACGATCGGATCGACCTGCCGCCTGTTCGCTTGGTCGTCGAGCAGTGTCGGCGCCTGTGCGTCACCTGCCGTGCCCGCAGGGCGCGTGTTGCCACTCCTCCCCGGCTGGCGGGGGCGGCCGCCACGCCATTCGGGCCACGGCCGCATACGGAGATTAGCTACCTCAAAACCTTCCAGGCCTTCTCCTTCGAGCGCCTGCAGGCGATGTTGTTGGAACTGGTTGGGCCGCTCCTCAGCCAGGGCGGCCCGAGTAACATGATACGCCGAGCGCAACGCCGCTCTGCCGAGGACCTGGGCGCGGCGCTCGTCCTGCTTCGGCCGGGGTTCGTCATGGCCTCGGAGGAGCTTTAGGTACGCATCGAGAACGCCAACAGCTACTGCTGGGTGTTTCGCTGCGACGAGGCTGTGGGGCATTGCGCTGCCCTGACGCGGGCAGGCGCGGAGATGCGCGAGTTGATGGCTGGCCACCGGATCTTGGTGTGGCTCTCCGACAGCTAATCGATTCGGAAAGCGTATGGCGAGCGCCAGCAGACCTGCCTGACGCATCTGGTCGGGGATAAAGTGTACTCGCCCGAAGTGGATGAGGATGTGCTGGCGCTGCGGTTCGAGCGGTGGCTCAATTTGGCGTTCGCCCTCATCCGCAACCGCACCGGCTTGGCCGCCTTGAGGTCGGCCCACAAGCGCAGAGAGTTGGAGCGGGATCTCTCTGACCCCCTGACGGCTTCGGCCACCTACGATTTGGTCCGGGCCATCCAGAGCCGGATGCGGCGGGCGGGCGACCTGCTTCTCACCTTCGTGGCCTTCACCGGACAGGTCGAGGAAGCCCACAATGATTGAGAGCGCGACTTGCGACCGGCCATGCTCCAGCGCAAGGTCCCCAACGGTTACGTTCGCACCGCCATCGCCACTCCCACGCTCGGGACCAACGTGGCGCTCAGCGCCACCGTGATCACCACCTGGCCAAAACGAGTCATCCCGGCGGCAGCGGCAGACATCATGCTCTCGCACCACAAATGATCCCGTGGTTAAATATCAGAAGGGAATGTAAGTCGCATCAAGTTCGTTGATGCGAGTCAACTGAGTAATTTCTTAGATATCATATTGTTGATAGCGCCGATAATTTTGTCTTTGCATAGATTTTTGTCGTTGTCTATTTTGGATGCGCGCGTTAGGATTTGAGTCGAGATCTGATCGATATTCCGTTGGCCATCTGCATAACACCAAATTGCCGCTATCAATGGCGAGACAGCCAAATTCTGATAGCCTTGTACGAGCACCAAGCGGTCGCCGTGTTGACCGCCCATTCGGTCTAGACGACTATCCAGTGTTCGTGTCGGCGTGACAATCTCGTTACAATCGAGATTGTCCGCCGGTGGCGCGTTGTATAGACTTGCATTGTTTAGATACTGAGATATTTTGCGATTATCCAAGTCATCTTGCAAAATAATAGTCTTAAGGATTACCTGTGAGGAAATCAATTGCCAAATTCGCAATTGAGATTGAACAATAGAAGGGCACAAATTATCATAATTTATCGGAACAAAGCTAGTTTTTTGAACATAGTTTTCAAGAAAGTTTGAATTACCGATCGTTTCTGAAATCATTCTCAGTCGCCATTTGTGGCGCGGTATCGTATTTCCCATTGCGTAAAGCAACGAGTCTACCAAGTAACCCAAGCCCATTCTGATCGCCTGCGTGTATCCTAAGCCATCACTGGCTTCGTACATGCCAAGGCAATCTCTATGAGTTCCACTGGCCCAATTATATGTAGAAAAAGCTATGTGTTTTGTGTATTTTTTGAAATTTACGTTGGAGCGCCAGTCGTTGGCAAATGTTGAGCCATCAATGATCATCCCATAGTAGAGACGATGAATAAGTATTTTTTCCGGATCGGAAAATTTGTAGTTATTTTTTGCAATATTTTCTTCAATTTCATTCAAAGTTTCCACAGGTAAGAAATGAACGTGCCAATGTCGATCGGACAAATATTTTGTTAATGCGGTTGAAGATGGAAGATCAGATTTGTTTTTAATTATCAAATAAATGTCGACATCGGAATATCGATTTGCAAAACCGTCAGCTAAAGATCCACCCAAAATCGCCGCACAATAGTTGGATACTTTGAAATCCAGATTTATAACTCGCAGTATTTCGTCCGCACTTGCGAGATTTTTAGCTACGAAGCTAATTTGCTCTTGCGCAGAAAGCATGTTCAAATCCTTAACTATTTTCAAAAGACGACCATACTGACTCAGCCGTATGCAGATCTCGGTCACATCTAGGTCGAGCCAAGTGGCCGCACGCTACAATGGCAGCAATCTACCGCGCTGCCGAAAGGGGTGCTGGCGCTATTACATCCCGCCATGGTTCGTCCTGATGGAATTTCAGACTGAGGCTTCGCCGAGCCGCCTTCGCTGGATCGTTGAGCGCGCCGTGAACGGCTGCCTTGCAATTCCATGCTTGCCACTTGGCTCATACGCAGCGCCAACCTCCCTTTGGTTTTCACAGCGCTAGCCCCCACCCTCATGAACCGCATTTGGGCGCGCCGGCCTGAGTTTGGAAAATTTTGCCATGTTGATGAGTGGATCACCCAAAGGGGTTGTTGTCGAGAGGGATGAGCAGGTTGACCTCTCAGGGCGCAGCCTACGTATTACGATTGACAATAATCCGTGCTTCCCATTGACGCAGAAGCTTTATGGACTGCCTGCCCCAGAGTGTGCTTAGCTTCCTGCCGTGCAGCTAAGTTGAGCACGGGATTTTTGTGCGGATTATGAGGTGGAAGTAATGGCGCTTCTTCACATTCAGATGTTTGATGTATCGATGATATCCACCCGTTCTGCGTGGAGCGCTTCCGGGAATGATCTCCAGTAATGTACGAGGTATGATATGGAGTCGATTGATAATTTTAATGCTGAAATATTACAAAATATTGAGAGAGAGGCGATATATCATCCCTACGGCAGGCATGGGGTTGTCGACTGTAAGGGCATATCCTATGACATTCTTAATAGCGAACAAGATTTGCGCCTCGTTATTCAGACCTCTGCGGAGGCAGCCGGAATAACTATAATGTCTTTAATGGCGCACAATTTTGATCAACAGGGTATAACCATATGCGCTGTGCTTGCCGAGTCGCATATGTCTATACACACTTATCCGGAGCATGGTGTCGCTATGCTCGACGTTTTCACATGTGGTAACGTCGATCCATCATATCTTTTGCGCCTCTTGATCGAAGCTTTGTCTCCAGAAGAACATAGTTTTCGTATGATCGAACGTGGATTTAGGCCATAGTGCGTTATGCGGGATTTTCAGATGCTCAATGCCCCAAAAAAAATCGTTATACTAGGTAATGCTGGGAGTGGGAAATCAACTCTAGCGAGGGTGCTTGGCAAAGAGCTAGGATATCCTGTGATTCATCTTGATAAATTATTTTGGGGTCCTAATTGGACTAAGAAAGACAAAAACAATTTTCGCTCTGCTGTCAGAGAAGAAATCTCGCAATCATCCTGGATATGCGAAGGTAATTATCACAAACAAACATTTGATATTAGGCTGCCGCTTGCTGATCTTATCATTTGGCTTAATACGCATCGACTTCAATGTGTCAGGCGTGTTGCCACGCGAAGTTTGTTGAACAAACCAAGAGAGGATCTTCCTAGTGGGTGTGCCGAGCGTATCGATGGCGCTTTCATCGATTTTATCCGCTATGTCTGGAAGTTTGACCAAGAAGTGCGCCCTTTGATCGAAAACGAGAGGCAAATTTATGGTCCTACTGTTCCTGTTTTAGATCTGAATTCAGAAAAACACGTGTCAAAGTTCATCGATGATGTGCGTTGTGGCTTTTTCCAGACTGGGTCGGTTTCCAATTAAGGACTCTACGGGCCCGCGAGCGTTCCTGTTTTGCAGGAGGCTGTCCCGCTGTAGAGGATGCCGTGAGCAGCGGTGGCAGGCAGCTGGGCCTTGAGCTTGGTCAAAGCTTGTTCGATAGGGTGAAGTCCGGCCAATAGGGCGGAAGCGATCCGATCCGCGGCTGACTCTCGACCCGCGGACCCTGCCAACGCCGTTTGAAGTCTGGCTCTCCCGCGTTTGTGGTGCAGCCGGGCGGCGAGTCACGGAGCCGCAGGATCATGAACGGCAGGACCGGCCTGCACATCTGAGCCCGTGTCCAAACGCCTGCTACCCCTCATCCCTGCCGATCTCATGGTCGATCAGGTCGACCTCGAGCCCGACGAGATCATCATCCGTACCCATCCCCGCCCGACGAGCGCCTGCTGCCCGGGGTGTGGAGAGATCGCGGCTCGCCCTCACTCATGCTACACCCGCACCCTGGCCGACCTTCCCTGGCAAGGCCGGCGTGTCGTCATCGCACTCCAGACGCGGCAATGGCGCTGTTCGCAGCCACACTGCCCTCGCCGTGTCTTCGCCATGCGCCTCACCGATCCCTTTGTGCCCTACCTCGTGCGGCGGCTCGACGAAGGCGAACGCCACGCGACGCGGCTGTGGCGCGAGTTGCAGGCCTCGGGCTTCCGTGGCGGCGTGATGAGCGTCCGGCTCTGCGTCGCTGCCCTCAAGGGCGGCCCGCCCCGGATGCGACCTGTCCCTGGTCCAGTCTGGCGGCGTCCATCGCCGCGGCGGACGGCGCGGCTTCTCCTGACCGGCAGTGAGCATGGCGAACTGGACGGGCGCTTCCGGACCCGGCGCAACCTCGTGATCACCGGCCCCTGCGGCGTGGGCAAGAGCTGGCTGGCCTGCGCTCCGGGCACATGGCCTGCCGGGACGACCTCTCGGTTGTACTACCAGGTCCCGCGCTTGTTTGCGGCGCTGAGCCTCGCGTGTGGCAATGGCCGCTACGGCCGGCTGCTGCGCCAGATCGCCAAGGTGAACCTGCTGATCCTCGTCGATTGGGGTCCCGAGCCGCTCCTGCCCGAACAGGCGCGCGACCACCTGGAGGTCGTCGAGGACCGCTACGACGGCGGCTCGACCCTGATTGATCACCAGCCAGGTCCCGGTGGATCGCTGGTACGAGATCATCGGCCCCACGCTCGCCGATGCCGTCCTCGGCCGGCTGCTGCACAACGCCCACCATATCGAACTCGCCGGCGAGAGCCTGCGCAAACGCAAGGCGGGCGAGCCCGCCGCTTGACCTGTTGAACCGACCTCGTGATCTTCACCTCAGACCCGCGGGAGCGCCTCATCGCTGGCCGGCTTCAGATCGGACCGGTGGCCGGCTTCGCCTCGGAATGACGGCCGGCTTCAAATCGGAATCCCCGGCCGGCTTCGTCGGAATACGCAGTTGCGAGGCCGGTGTGCGCCTCGCGGGACGTCTCGGCCAGCCTATCAGCCCCCACACGCTCCTACGCCTCTTGCACAGCCGAGCCCCCGATCAGGCAGCGTAAGGGCGTATCAATCAAGGTGAATGGGCCGAGATAGCCGTCACGCATTTTCATGAAAATTTGAGGGATGGAGGGGTGTCACTAAACGTGCGATCTTGCCGCAAACGACATGATTTAGATGTGACCATCTGGGATTTAGTGAGCTATATCAAAGGCATAGGTACGGTTCCGCTTCCGTTGAGGCCAGATTGGAGCGGGAACATTCGGCATGACTGAGCGCTAAGATCTCCTCAAAGGGAAGGGGGTTGCCAGGGCTGATCAACCGCCCTAGCCTTTGTACCTGTAGGCCCACTCCAGTACACAGGGGACGGAGTAATGATCGACGTCAATACACTGTCGGAATTTCCTGCTGCGATCGAGCAGGACGAGATCCCCGTGTCCAACGACACGAACAACGCCGAACTGGAAGTACGCGACCTGACCACCGATGAAGTCGCGGCGGTCTTCGGCGCTCACCATGCCTGATTGAAAGCACATGCGGAGCATCTAAGCTCCGCATGTGCCGCGATTAAGCGTAGCGCTTTTCAAAAACTCCCGCTCACCGCTGTCGCTTACCCTAGCGCTGTCAGTGAGCGGGAATTTTTTGATATGCATAAAGTTTCGATGCAATGGCCTGCGTTAGTTCTATACCACTTCAAAAAGAGTAAAATGTGACACATAAATCAAATTTATTCAGAGATGAAGCGCTTAGAGCCCGAAACGAGCTTGATATAATAAGTTCGATTTCAAGGACAGATATAATATTAACAAGTTGGCGATCGTCGCTAGTTAATTTGATGCTTGCGCTATGTATACTGGGTGCGCTCCTTCTGCCAATGCCGGTATCTACAACAATCTATGGGACAGTCGTAGGCGGGCGCACAGTCACTGTGCCTAATGACGGGGCAATTAAAATCATTCAAGAAATCACAAATTTAACCACCAATGAAACAACAGCCAAAATATGGCAAGGATTATTAAGACCAAAATCAGATGAAGAAACTCATCTTGATGCTAGCAAATCAATTATGATAGTGGAGATAGAGGATAGCAATATCCTGAAAAACCTATCGCCAGGTATAAAAATATTTGTGACCGACGCGATCGATTACAGTAGAAGAATGATTGCAAGGCCGTTATACAGAACTGAATACAAAATCTATTCAAATACATTAGATATCCGTAATAAAAATATCAACCGAATTGTTCTGATGACGGAAAATTTTTCTCATAATGGTGACTCTAGCAATGCCAATATATTTGGCAACGGATCTTCAGTTAAAATGACATATGAAATAGAAAGCAAGCATCTATATAAATACGTATTCCCTAGCTTGAGTAGGTAGAATTATGCTCGGGAAAAAATCTACCAAACCGATTTATCAAACCCACAATGGCGAATGCGGACTTGCGTGCCTTGTCATGGTTGCACGCAGCCTCGGATCAACAATTACGCTCGATGAGCTCCGCCAAATCTCACCGGTGTCGAGCCGAGGAACAACGTTGAAGAATGTCATCGAAGCAGCGGCATATGCTGATGTGACCGCCCGACCAATACGTTGCGAGCCAGCAGCTCTTAAAAATATTGAGATGCCTGCAATTTTGCATTGGAAATTTAATCATTTTGTTGTCTTGAATAATGTAAAGCGCGGTTCATATGAAGTAATCGATCCAGCCGGAGGCCGAGGGTGGGTTGAAATTCAAGAACTATCAAGGTGTTTTACTGGAATTGCAATTGAAATAAAAAGAGCTGCAAAATTCACTCCACGAAAGCCAAATTCCGATATATCTTTTCTGCATCTCATAAAGATGCTTTTCGCCGACAGAATGCTAGCGTCCTCGTGTTTGACATCATCTATTCTGGTGTTGTCGGCAGAAGTTGGAAGTATTGTTGTTTATCAGGTTTTTATTGATAAAATCATTCGATCTGGCAGCTCTGATGCCCTGTATCTGATAGCGCTATTATTTGTCGCCATGTTGATTATTGCCGTCGCAGCGAGATATATTCGCGCGTCTTCAGCTAGAATGCTTGTTAGCAATTTCGATCTTCAATTGTCAACTTATGTGGCTCACCGCCTCCTACATTTGCCTTTGTCTTTCCATCTCTCTCGAACTCACTCCGAAATTATGAGGTATGTCAGATCGGCCAGACCGATAAGACAGGCGGCATCAGTAGGGTTTGTTGAGGTAATATTAGACGCGATGAGTATTTTGTTGCTGTCTTTAGTAATATATTTCTATAGTCCAATAATATGGTTTTCGATGTTAGGCATAATTTTGTTGTATGCGTTGTTTAGAATTTTCCGATTGCGTTATGTGCGGGATGTCCTAGTGAGTTATTCTGTTAACGATATGCATGAAAGCTCAGTATTGCAAGAAAACACGCGGTCTGTTGAGACGATCAAGCTTTACGCTGCAGAGCAGATCAGGCATGTCATTTGGCGGCAATCTTATCACAAGGTCTCGTCCACGGAGTCAGTGCTTGAAAATTGCCGCCAAGAAGATGCCATCCTTGGTGATATCGCCACAGCAGTAAGCAGAGTTGCCAGTCTGGCACTGTCGGCTTTGCTTGTCATTAACAATCAGATTACAATAGGAATGTTTGTTTCAATAGGATTTTTGCAGTTTTTATTTTTCTATAGAATTCGTAGTTTTATAGATAGATTGATTGATATTCAAAAAATGCGGGAGAATTTCAAGGATCTTGCCACGATCCTGCTTGAAGCCGATGAAAAATATCTATTTAAGCCCCGGTATAACAAGGAAATCGTGGCACTAAGTGGAAAGTTCAGTGTTAGTAATTTGTCCTTCCGGTATTCACCTAACGATCCATATGTGTTCAAAAATCTAAGTTTTGAAATCGCTCCAGGTGAAATAGTAGCTATTGTCGGTAGGTCTGGCGCTGGTAAGTCTACTCTGGTCAGACTTTTAACTGGTCTTCTCACTCCAACATCCGGCACTATCAGGCTAGATGATATCGAGTTAGAAGATATCGGATTAGCAAATGCACGAAGAAACATTGGAACTGTATTGCAGGACGATCATTTATTCTCCGGAACTATTGAGCAAAATATATCAATGTTTGATCCAAATCCCGACGAAGATTGGATCAAGGAGTGTGCTAAAAATGCACATGCCGATGGATTTATTAAAAAGATGACCATGGGCTACAGTTCTATGATAAACCGTTCAGACGCGGGGCTTTCTGGTGGAGAAAGGCAGAGATTACTACTTGCAAGAGCTTTGTACAAGCAACCTAAAATTCTTATTCTAGACGAAGCCAGTAGCCATCTTGACGTAGATACTGAAATCAAGATCAATGAGGTTCTGAAATCAATCAAAATCACACGAATTATGATCGCTCATCGTCAGGAGACAATATCTCTGGCAAGTAAAATTGTCAGATTGTAATGCGATACCATGCTCAAAATCGGTCATGATCTTGCCAGTCTTGGCACTTAAAAAGGAGAGGTAATCATGCGGGCAAGGCCAAATTACGATCTGGTGGAGCGTATTGTTCTTAGATGCATCGCCGCAGGTAATGCTTCGACATTCAATCAAATATTGAGAAATGCTCCTGTCAATGACCGCACTCTTCAAGTTTGCCTTGAAAAATTGATTCAGTCAGACCAGATCTACAAGATTGGCGATAAGTTTGTTAGCAGAGCCGAAAGAAATGCGCGAAATATTGTGCCATCTTGCGAATGCCCCACATGTGAAGGGCGGTCAATTGTGGCAAATCCAGAAATCAGCGCCAAATTTACTCAATTCGTTGAAATTGCTCGTCGGGCGCCTCCGTTTATCCAAGATTACAATCAGCGTCCAGTTACTTTTGATACTGCATGGCATCGAGCACTTTTTGCGCTTCAGCCAAACAAAATACCGCCAAAACGTGTAATTCTTTTGGGTGACGACGATCTTACGTCTATACCATTTGCGATGTTGCTGCCAGACTCGGAGGTTATAGTTTTAGAGGCTGATAAACGTATCGTTGATTTTTTGAACATCGTGTCGGAAGAACTGTCCCACGACGGGTTTTCTGCTATAGAATATGATGCCCGTAAAAAAGTCGATGATAGATACCTTGGTACAGCAGATCTGGCGGTATGCGATCCATCATCTACCTTATTCGAACTCTTTATCTCGCGATGTATCGATCTGTCTGCGAAAGACGGAGCTGGCAACATTCTAACTTTTGTTCATCCGACATATTTTGTTCAAGACATCGGTCTTCAGAAATTATTTTCTGATATGAATTTAGTTATTAGAGCTATGATTCCTGCATTTAATAGATATAAATTGCATGATAATGATATATGCTCAAATCAAGATATTGTGCCGATAAATAGCTCTGACAAAGAAACAATTGCTTTTGTAGAGTCATTGGTGATGCTGGGCGTGTGTGAAGACTCTAAACCGGTTATAGTTGGAGATTTAGATCTGAATTATGAAGAACTATACGGTGAAACTGCAACAAGAAGATTTGATAAATTGAAGTAGGTTTTTCACATAAGCGTCACATGGCAATCTTGCCCAGTGCCGCGTCGAGAAGCATCCCACGTCGAGGAGCGCGATCATCGAGCGTCATGGGCTGTGGCGGTCGGGCAGAGCGGTGATCCGGGTTGGGGGCTGGTGGTGACTCCGGCCTCATCTCGAACGAAGATACCCGCCGCCGCTGACGGCAACCGGTCCCCGTCCGTTCTCGGCACCTTCGATCCGGCGCTACCGGCTGGTACTCATGCCACTGCGCCCACCACGCAGAGTTTCGACGAGCCCGACATCGACGCCCGTTGCTGACCCGTCCTCGATCGTCGCCGCCGCAGTAATGCTCGCTGCGGGGGCAGGGGCATCCGCGACGACGGTTGCGGCGGAACCCCGCGAAGGCCGGGGCCACCCGAACCGGCCGGGCGGGTACGAGCAGGCCTATGTAACGGTAAGAACTGCCGTGCATGCCCGCCCCGGTGCCGGCAGCCGGATCGTCAATCGCCTCGCGCGCGGCGACTTCGTCAACGTCGGCGCGTGTCGGGGCAACTGGTGCTACGTCGATGTCTATGGCGGCTCCGTCTGGGTGGCGGGCCGCGTCATCGGACGCGGCGCCAACCCGTACCCTGATCACGGTCCCGCCGGTCCCGGCATTCCCCCGCAGGAACCCGGAACCTATGGCCCTGGTCCGGCCGGACGGTCCTGAGCCGCGCCATTCATGGGAGCGGGTAGGGGCCGAGGAACAGGTCGCCAAGGGCTCGGCGCCGCAGGTAGGTGAGCCGCCGTCGCCGCAGATGCTCAGGCCGGTCGTGCAACAGGTGGCAGCGTTGGCACCATGCGGCCAGATCCCGGTCGCCGTTCAGGCTGGTGTCGTGCGCCCGATGGCAGGCCGCCAGGATCGGCAGCGTCAGCCGGGCCTCGGCCAGGGCCGCGAGCCCGGGCGGGCGCCGAAGCGGCCGACCCCGGCCGGAGCGCCACTGCCCGGCCTCGGCATCGTACCACGTTCCCTCGTCCAGGCAGACGATCACCTGCCCGTGCGGCCGCCCGCAGGCCTCGCAGCGCCCGCCGGCCCGGCCGAAGCGGATCGCGTCCGAGAGCTGCGGCCAGTCGATCGGGTAGAAGTGGCGGTGTTCGGGGCGGATCGGCACGATGCGGCCACGCTAGCACGGCCGCGTTAAGGGCGAATCCCCTGATTGGCAGGGCGGCGGGGTAGAATGCCGGTCCGCTCCCAAGAGCCAGAGGAAGGCCGCGCCACGCGACGGGAGGTATGCTCGGAGAGAACTCCGGCGCCCGTCGTGAAAGCTCCGCCGATGCCCCGCCTCCTGATCCTCGCCTGCTCGGCGACCAAGCGCCCCGATCCCGATCGCATCCCGGCATTCGCGCGCTACGACGGCCCGCTCTGGCGCACCCTGCGCGCCGCCGATCCGGACGGCCGGCGCGCCCGGGGCGCCTTCCTCTCGGCCCATTACGGTTTCCGGGACGCGGCGATGCCGATCGCCGACTACGACGCGCGGCTGACGCAGGATCTCGCCGACCGGATGATCGCCGGCGGCGTGACCACACGTTGGCCCAGGCCGCTGTCGCCCCGGCGGCCCGACACCTGTGGGATCCACGCCGGCGCCGAGATCGCCGGGCTGGCCCGGCACGGTGTCGAGCCCTTCGCGGAGATCGCGCTGGTCGGCGGGCGGCTCTACGTGGAGGTGATGCACGCCCTCGTGCGCGGCTTCGTCGACATGGGCTGCGTGCGGCGCGACGCCCGCGTCAGCGTCATCAACGGGCCGATCGGCCGGATGCGCCAGGAGCTGCGAGCCTGGCTGTGCGAGGCGAGCGGGCTGGCGGCCGGCCGTGACCGGGCGCCTGGGGCACAACGGTGGACCGGCGCTCGAGGAGCCGACCGACACCCGCTCCGGCCGGTGCAAGCACTGCCGGCACTGGAAGGCGCCGTCCGACGAGGAGCAGCGGGCCTACGAGTGGTTCCATCTCGGCCTGTCGCGCCGCCGCGTCCGCCGGGCAACCGGCGCCTGCGACCGCGTCCTGATCGGCAACAATCCCAGGCCGGCCTTCTCGGCCACCTCGGGCGAGTTCGGCTGCGGGAATTTCGAGGCCGCGCCGCTCCCGCCGATGCCGAAGGGCGGCGGCTACGTCACGATCTGGCAGGGCGGCCGGATCGTCTGGGAGGGCCACGAGGAGGCGATCCCCGCCCGCTTCCTCCAGGAGGATCTCGACCTGTGACCATCTGGAGGGCTACGATTCATAAATTCTGAGTTATATGTATAACCTGAAAAATCAGGAGGACACACCATGCCGGACAAGTCCGTCACGACGGCCGAGTTTCTCCGCCACTTCGGCCGCTACCACGACGAGGCGCGCCTGGCGCCGCTGACCCTGACCAAGCACGGCCGGCCGTCCCTGGTCGTGCTCTCGGCCGACACCTACCGGCAACTGACCGAGCAGGCCGACCCGCGCCGGGCCTATGCCGCGGGGGAGACGCCGCCAGAGCTGGCGCACCTCATCCTAGCCGAGCTCGACCGCCAGTCGGCCGAGCACGGAGGCGACTAGGATGGCGAACCCCTTCCCGTCGGGCTCGGTCATCACCTACCCCTACCTGTGGCGATGGCAGCGCGAAGAGGGCCGCTTCAACGCGCCCAAGGACCGCCCGACCTGCCTCGCCGTCACCATCCCGGATCAGGCTCAGGGGCTGACCCACCTCGTCCTGCTGGCCATCTCGGGAACCCCGCCGAGCGAGGAGCAGGTCGCTCTCGAAATCCCGGTGCTCGAGTTGCGCCGGGCCGGCCTGTCGACGCTCAAGCGCGGCTGGATCACGGTCAGCGAGTACAATTACGATGTCGCCGAGCGATCCTTCCACTTCGACCCGAACCAGACCGCACGGGGCTCGTTCGGTCCCGGGTTCATGGACCAGATCCGGGCCGCGATCCGCCCGCTCTTCACCGCTGCACAGGGCCGGATCGATCGGACCCGGTGACAGAACCTTGCTATGATATTGATATCATGGCGATGTTGGGTCCTGCTGGCAGGTTGGCCGGTGGTACGATCGGGGTCACCGTCAGCCTGGATCAGCGCATCCCTGACGATGCGCCAGCCCTGTTCTCTTGGCGTCCGCGCGCGCCCCGCCTATGCGAGGAACCATGACGCTGTCGGACCGTCTCGACCATCTGCCCGAGCGCAAGCGCCGCGAGCTTCAGGATGCGGCCCGGATCCTGTTCGAGGAATTCGAGGCGGCCCAGAAGGGCAAGCTCTCCGACAAGCGCAAGGGCGGGCGCATCCTCAAGCTGATCCTGTTCGGCTCACATGCCCGCGGCGACTGGGTCGACGACCACACGACCGGCTACCACTCGGATTATGACCTGCTCGTTGTGGTCGACAATGAGTGGTTTACCGACCCGCACGACTTTTGGGAGCGCGCCGAGGAGCGGTTGTTGCGCGAACTGACCGTGACGGGGCGCCTCAGGACGCAGGTCAGCTTCATCGTCCACTCGATCCACGACCTGAACGACCAGCTCGCCTATGGCCGTCCCTTCTTCGTGGACATCGCCCGGGACGGGATCGTGCTCTACGAGGTCGAGGGCTTCCCGCTCGCCTCACCGAAGCCGTTGTCTGAGGAAGAACGGCGCGCCGAGGCCGAACGGCACTTCGAGCAGTGGCTTCCTTTGGCCCGTCACGCTCTCAAGCTCGCGTGCGACAGCATCACCGACCAAGTACCACGCGACGCTGCCTTCCTGCTGCACCAGGCCACCGAGCGGCTCTATCACTGCTTCCTGCTCGTGCTGACGCTCTACAGCCCGAAGCTGCACCGCCTGAATCGCCTGCGGCCGCTGGCCGAGGGCGTGGACACCCGGCTGATCGCGGCATGGCCGCGCGATACGCGGTTCGCCCGGCGCTGCTTCGCCCGGCTCGACCGGGCCTATGTCGATGCCCGCTACTCCCCGCACTACGAGATCACCGGCGAGGAGCTGGCCTGGCTGGTGGAGCGGATCGGTGTCCTCCGCGAGACCGTCGCCGCGATCTGTGCGGAAAAGCTCGACGCTCATCGGACCCGCGCGTCGGACGTCTGAGCGGAAACGGCACGAGCACCGCGCATGAGGGGCTCCGCGCGCGCCAGGTTGAGATGCGCGAGCGCCGAGCGCCATGGTCGGGGCCCGGGTCGTCGGAGCCCATGACAACATACCGCTATGGTATTGATATCATGTCGAAGTCCGGCCCGGCCGGCGTGGGTCGACCCCGCTCTCTCGCAGCAACCCGATAGGCCGTCGCGGCCTTCCACGATCAACCCTCAAGGGGTCCGCTCCGCAAGCGGGCGGCCGCTCCCGGCTACGCCTCTCGCGGTGATCGCGGCCTCTCCCGGCCTCCTGGGGCGCTGTCGAGCGGGGATCGCCCCCGCTCCCTCAGGAGCCCGACCCCATGGCGACCGATCTCAGCCTCGCGAACCGCTACGCCCACAGCCTCGCACAGTCCCTGATGGTCCCGGTCACGGTCTTCCGCTCCGAGGCCGGGTACGCCGTCGTCACCTCGGACGAGTTCGAGGGCGATCCCGCCAGCGTCGTCACCGAGTTCGATCCCTACGAGGCGTGAGCCTCGCTCCGGGGCAGGTCGCGACCTGCCTCAGTTATGAACGGCGGTGTGGAGGCGGGCATCTCGACCATCCTTGTATGGACGGTCTCCGTCAGTGCGTATATACACGCTCTGTATGGACGGGGAGAGGCATCATGCTCAGCATCCGGGACGAGGAGGTCCGCACCCTGGCCGAGGTGGTGATGAAGCGGTGCGGCGCGCCCACGCTCACCGCCGCCATCAAACTCGCCTTGCAGCATGAGATCAAGCGCGCCGACGAGGCCCTGCCCTTGATCGATCGCGTTGCCGCGCTCCGGGCCGAGGCCCTGGCGAAGGCGGATCGGCCGCCCGCTGCCCCTCTGAGCGACGCCGAGCGCGACGCGATGTGGACGCGCTGATCGGTGTTCATCGACACCTCCGCCGTCGTCGCCATCCTGGCCGATGAGCCAGAGGCGGCGGCCTTCCTCGCCTGCATCGAGGCCAGCAAGCGTCGGGAGACCGGCGCGCATGTCCGTCTCGAGGCAACGATCAACGTCGCGCGCATCCTCGGTCTCCCGGTCCCGGTCGCGCAGGATCTGTACGACGCCTTCCTGGCCACGGCCGGGATCACGGTGGTGTCGATCAGCGATGCCGTTGCCCGGCGGGCGGTGGCTGCCTTCGAGATCTACGGCAAGGGCCGGGGCCATCCGGCCCAACTCAACTTCGCCGACTGCCTGTCCTACGCCTGCGCCGCCTCTTACCGGGCTCCAATCCTTTTCAAGGGTCGAGACTTCACCCACACGGATCTGAAGATCGCCCTGTAGCGGCATCCCGCCGACCGACAAGCGCGGAGTGGACGCGTCGGGGGCCGATTCCCCCTCCCTCCGGGCGACACGGTCGCGAGAGTCGGTCTGCGGGTGGAACTCGCGGAGCGTCCTTCGCGGGACGGCGAAACCGAGTGGCCAGGGTTCTCCTTGCGTACCGGCACAAGGCCGCGGCCCAGAGGCCTCTTGGATGGGCGTGTCTATCCGGGGCGCCCGGGACCACCGCAACGGCGGGGGCCGGGTTTCTTCCCCGCCGCCTGACGGCGGCTCCTCGCGGAACAACAAACCCGTCCCCTGCCGTCCTCCGCTGCGCTGCGGCCTGCCGGGCAGGTGCGGCGCCGGGACGCCTCCGGCTCACCGACCGCCATCGAGGCCCCGCGGGCGCGGCCGAGAGCACTGGAACGAGGAACATGACCATGGCGACCATTGGCACCTTCACCCGGACCGAGACCGGCTTCACCGGCAGCATCACCACCCTGACCATCCAGGCCACCAAGGTCGCGATCGTGGAGGAGAGCCGCGGCGGCGAGAACGCGCCGACCCACCGGATCTTCCTCGGCAAGGCGGAGATCGGGGCCGGATGGGCCAAGCGCTCGGCGGAGGGGCGGGACTACATCTCGCTGAAGATCGACGACCCGAGCCTGCCGGCTCCCCTCTTCGCCGGGCTCTTCGTGGAGGAGGACGGCCGCACTCACTCGGTGATCTGGACCCGTTCCACCGCCGGCTCCAACCAGCGCTCCAAGGGCCGCTCCAACGACCGCAGCCGCCGGAATTGAACTGCGGGCTTCACGGCCCCGCCCTGACGGGCGGGGCCGGTCCGCGCTCGGAGATGCGGGGCGCCTCGAATTGAATTCTCCCTGCCCGGGATGTCACATCGAGCCGGGCTGGCTTGTCATGTCGTCGGACTGCATTCGAGGCATGAGGGCATGATGCACATCATCGGAGAACACGGTCGGCACGATACGCGGTCGCAAGACGCTATCCGTGTCGCGATCGTCTACCATAGCGGCTATGGCCACACTGCGCGGCAAGCCGAGGCTGTGGCGGAGGGAGTGCGGCAGGTCGCCGTTTCGAACCCTTTGCTCCTTTCCGTTGATGAAGCGCAGCGGCGTTGGGATGATCTCCACGCGGCGCACGCGATCATTTTTGGCGCTCCGACCTACATGGGGGCGGCATCGGCATCATTCAAAGCCTTCCAAGAGGCGACTTCAACGGTGATGATGACCGGAGGCTATCTCTGGAAAGACAAGATCGCCGCCGGGTTCACAAATTCTGGGGCGCGGTCTGGCGACAAACTGTCGACGTTACTTCAGATGGTTCTGTTCGCCGCGCAGCACGGCATGCATTGGGTTAGTCTGGATCTGCCACCCGCTAATAATTCGACGTCCGGTTCGGAGGAGGACTTGAATCGATTGGGCTTCTGGATCGGCGCCGCAGCGCAATCGAACACCGACGAGGGACCGGACAAGGCACCGCCGGAAGCCGATCTTGCCACCGCTCGGCATCTGGGGGCACGGGTCGCGCGGGTTACGCGCGACTTCGTTCGCGGCCGGCATCTGGCGGGTTCATAGTCCGCGCATGATCGCCAGTCCCGATCCCTCTCTGCAAGCGTTTCGCCCACGCCTGACCCGACTCGCCTATCGAATGCTGGGATCGGTCGCAGACGCTGAGGATGTCGTGCAAGATGCCTATTCGCGCTGGCTGACGGTCGATCCCGGATCAGTGCGTGAGCCGGCTGCGTTCCTGCATGTCATCGTCACCCGTCTTTGCCTCAATCATTTGAAGGCAGCCCGCCATCGCCGCGAGACCTACATCGGCCCGTGGCTGCCGGAGCCGATTTTCGATCCCGAGGATGCCGATCCTGTTGACGACATCACCCTGCCTCTGATGATCGCGCTGGAACGGTTATCGCCGTTGCAGCGCGCTGCCTTCCTCTTGCACGATGTGTTCGGCATGGATTTCCCAGAGGTGGCACAAGCCATCGACCGGACTCCCGCCGCCTGCCGGCAACTCGCCAGCCGGGCACGAACACATCTTCGGCAGGAGCGCCCGCGCTTCCCCGTGAGCAAAGAGTACGGCCTCAAGGTCGCCGCCGCTTTCTTCGCTGCATCGCGGAGTGGCGATATGAGCGCTCTCCGTGCCATGCTGGCCGAGGATGTGATTGCTTGCGCTGATGGTGGTGGAAAGGTCCCGGCAACACCGAAGCCACTCATCGGCATCGACGCGGTGTTGGAGCGTCATGCGAATATGGCCAGAGATTTTATCAACTCCCCATCTCGCATCCTTCGGTATGTAATTATTGACGGATTGCCAGGGTTCCTCACCGTTGAGGCGGGCGGCATTCTGCAAACAACCGCACTGAATATGCAGAATGGCTTGATCGTCGCTATCTATGTCATGCGTAATCCCGACAAGATGAGGTGGATCACAAACGATCCTCTCCAATAAATTTGTCGGGGCTATGTGGATCGTGCTGGAGTGAGAGGAGGCCGGGGCGGGATGACGGGAGATCAGGCTGGAGAGAGGCTCCGGCGCCCGTCGCGAAAGCCCACCGATGGCCCGCCGCCCGTCCTCGTCCCGCAAGCCTGCCACCCGAACCGAGGCCGCTCCAGCCCCCCGCGTTGACCTCTACCAGCGGATCACCGACACGATCGTCGCCCAGCTCGAACAGGGCCGGGTGCCGTGGGTGCAGCCGTGGGGCGACCTGCCCGGTGCCGCCGCCGTCGGTATGCCGCGCAACGCGGCGACGAACCGGGCGTATTCCGGCATCAACGTCATGCTGTTGTGGGCGAGCGGCATGGCCGTCGGCTACCCGACCCAGCGCTGGCTTACTTTCAAGCAGGCGCTCGGCCTCGGGGGCTGCGTCCGCCGGGGCGAGAAGGGCACGCCGGTCGTCTACGCCGACCGCTTCACCCCCGAGCAGGAACGGCAGCGCGCCCAGCGCGAGGGCGAGGAGGCGCGCTCGATCGCCTTCCTGAAGCAGTACTCGGTGTTCAACGCGGCGCAGTGCGACGGCCTGCCGGAGGATCTCTACGTTCCGCCGCCGCCCCCGCCCGAGGACCTGATCGAGCCGCGCTTCCGCGCGCTGATGGGGGCGAGCGGCCTCACCATCCATCTCGGCGGGCAGATGGCGTTCTACCGCCCGGCCGACGACGCCATCGTCCTGCCGCCGCCGCAGGCGTTCCACGAGCCGGTGAATTTCCACAGGACCGCCGCTCATGAAATGTCCCACGCGACGGGCGCCGCCCACCGCCTCGCCCGCGACTTCACCGGCCGCTACGGCAGCGAAGGGTATGCGCGCGAGGAGTTGGTGGCCGAGATCTCGGCAGCTTACGTCTGTGCCAGCCTCGGCATCGTGCCCACCGTGCGCCACGCCGACTACATCGCCTCGTGGCTGGAGGTGCTGCGCGGGGATCCCCGTGCCATCGTCCAGGCCGCAGGGCTGGCCAGCCGCTCCGCCGACTGGCTGCTGGGGCACCTGCCGGCCGACCTGGCCCTCGATGATGGCGAGGTCGTGGGCGGCTCCGAAAGCGAGGATTCCCCTGCCTCGGCCGAGCAGGAGGCGGCCTGATGCGGTTCAAGCCCTGGCCCCGGCCGACCCCCTACGAGGACACGCCGCGCAAACGCGCGGCCTACCGGCGCAAGCTGGAGCGCGAACGGGCGGCCCTGCCGCTGTTCGCCCCGGCCATCGCCGAGCGCCAGCTCGGTGTGGCCGAGGAGATGGTCCGCCGCACCGGGCAGTGGGAGCGCCAGCAGCTGGAGGGACGTCGGCAGCGGGCGCAGGCTTGGCGCCGGGTGCGCGCCCGCCTGTTCGGCCTCGACGCCGGCCGGCGCCGCGCGATCCGGGCACTGTGGCGGGTCTGCCCGTATCCGGCCGATCCGAGCTACTTCGGCACCCTGCTCCACGAGATCGCGACCGGACGGATCGATCCGGCGCGGCCTCCGTGGGGGGCGTCGCACACGCTCACCCCCCGCACGACACCGAACCCGGCGAGCTTCGCGGAGGCGTTCCGGCGGATCGGCCAGCGCACGGTCGACGGCGGTCCGAAGACGGTGGGTGCCGACGAATTGCTGTTCTGCGGCAATCTGGGGTCCGGGATCCTGTTCCTGACCTCGCGCGTGCGGCTGATCGAGCCGAACGAGAGCTTCTACACCTCCTCGAACCATCGCCTGCGCGACAGCCATGTCGGGAGCAGCGGGCATTGGGTCGACATCGCGGTGCGCGGCCCCTGCTCGGATGAGGATCTCCGCCGGATCGCCCGTCTCGCCCGGGCGGCCGACACCCGGCCGGTCGTCGTCCGGCGGATCGATCCGCTGGCCGGTCTGTCCGGACGGGAGGCTGCACGATGATCGCATCGCGGCGACGTCACGCTACCGCGCTACACCACGGCCCTCGTGCCGAGGGGGGCCGACGTACCGGGCATCATCTCCGCACTGTCGTCGTGGGATCGCTCTCCGACCAGGAACGCGAGGTATCTGCTCAGGTCGAGGAAACGATCGCACCCACCGCCGTAGAACGCGCAGACGGCCGGCTCCACGGTGTCCGTGCACCAGACCAGGTAGGTGGCATCGCCCCTGGCCGCGTCGAGGCCGTACAGCGCAATCCGGGACGGCCCGACCGGCAGCGGGAAGGCGCCCGACATCTTTGCGACGTGGCCGACGTGCCAGGGGCGATCACGTACGAGAGCCGTGATTGCCGCGATCTGCGCGAGCCCCGGCCAGGTCTGGCCGAACGCCGCCCTGTCCCAGGCGCCGGCATAGGCGAAGCGCGCCCGCAGCATCGGGCTGAGCGGCATCGTCGTTTCCGGGGCGAGGGTGGCGATGTCGGCGCAGGGGGCGGATGGCTCCTCCAGCGATTGCCGGACATCGTCCTTGTCGTTCAGGCGCCAGAGCAGGTGCAGCAACTCCGCGACGTCATGGGCCATGGGCGTTCTCCCGTTGCATGCCTCCCGGACGGCCGTGGCCCGACCTCTCGGGCCTTCCGGCTCCCGGCCCTCGCCCGGCGCGTCCCGTCGGACCGGGGACTATCGCCAGCGGTCGCTGGTGCTCACACCGATCTCCCGGCCCTCGAGGCGGGCCAGTTCGATCGCGACCCGTGTCCAGAACCAGACCCGCCGTCCGTGCGGGCGCCGCGCCCGATCGCGGGCGAGATAGTAGGCCTGTCCGCCATGGCGGCGGTGCATGACGCGGGCTCGCGCCCGCACGCGGGCCCATCGCCGTGCTCGTCGCCGCAGCAGGCACATGGCGGGTCACGGTGAGGTCGAATCGGCGCCCCACGGGCCCGGGCCGAGCTGCGCGCGTGTCGCCAGACCCTTCGGCAGGTAGCCGAGCCCGTGCAGCAGATCGCGCAAGGTGTTGCGATGGAGGTTCAGGGCGTCGTGCGCGGCCCGCCGTTCGCGTTCGCCGGCCTCGCCTTCGATCCGCCCAGCCTGTTCACAGCGGATCAGGGCCGCGAGATAGTCGCGGTGCGCCGCGACGGTGTGCCGTTCCAGGTCGTCGGCGAGCTCGATCGAGCGCGGCATGGCTCGCTTCCCCGGAGGGCCCGTGTCCGCGGTACGCCCCCGCAAACGAGCCTCGACCACCCACAGCCGGGGAGTTGGAAAACCGCGCTAGAACGGCTCCTGTGACCTTTAGCACCGGGGCGCCTGGACATACGTCACAGGCTCCCCGACCCGAAGGGTCAAGGAAGTGGCGCCGTAACGGCCGGCGCCAAACCGTCTAACGAGGGGTTTCCACACCCCAGGGCGGCGCGTACCGCCCCAAGATCATCATAGGCGCCCGTCCTGCTCCGATCCAGCGGTTCTTGTCGAAAGAGGCAGAGGGGGCGGCGTCTGCGACGAGGGATCAGAAAGCTGAGAGAGAGGCTCTCAGCCCCTCCTGGCGGATCGAGAGCACATGATCGACCCTCTCTCCTACACTCTCGCCCTCGACATCTCCGTCCAAGACCCGTCCCGGGTGATCGAGGCGGCTGCCCGCAAGATCTTCCGGCACCGCCACGCTGCTACGGTCGTCGATGCCCGGACCAGGCTCGCCGGCGACGTGCCCAAGGCGCTCGCTGTGCTGATCAATCTGCACGAGCTCGCCTCGGCCGGGGCGGTGGTGCTCCAGATCCGATCCGGGTCCGGTGAGCCGATCCTGCCGCTGCCGACCGTCCTCGCCCGACCCGACCCCTGACGCCACCCTTGCCGGCCCTCCTCATGCCAGAGGGGGCCCTTCGCCCGTGCAGGATCGCCGGTTCCCGGCCGATCCGCGGTGAAGGAGCGAGACCATGGGCGAATACGTGATGACCACCGTGACCATCGGCGGGCCCCTGGCGGGCCCCGAGGCGGTCAAGGCGCTGATCGCGGCGGCGGCCGCCTACTTCGCCGAGGCCGACACCCTCGTGCGGGAGGCCCTGGCCGAGGGGGGCAGCGTGGTCTTCGAGGACGAGCAGGATTTCGGGCTGACGCCGCGCCTCGACGCATTCTGCCGGGCACACGGGCTGTCCTATCAGCGTGCCTGGATCGCGCGCGCGGGCGTGTTCGAGGCCGGCTTGCGCCACTGGCGGCCCGGCCTGGCGAGCCCGGTGGCCGAGGCGGCCGACGAGGGCGGCGAGCCGATGATGAGCCTGGCGGCCCTCCGGAACTGCCAAGACGCCGGCCAGACCCTCACCACCGTCCTGGCGCGGCTCGACGAGGCAGTCTCCACCGCCGTGCCGCCGCTGAGCCTGGTCGATGCCACCGGCACCGCCTGATCCGGCGACCTTCGATCCGTCGGCCCCCTTCCGGAGTCAGAGGGGGGCTTCGCCTGCGTGAGGGTTTCGAGGTCGGGAAGAGAGCCCGGCCGCCCGCAGACAGGGACGATGCCACCATGACCAGCCCGAAGGCCACGCCGAAGAGCACCCCGAAGACCGCTGCCAGCACCGCCGCCAGGATCGTGCTGACCGAGGCGGTCGCGATCCCGTTCGACAAGCTGGCCCTGAGCCAGGCGAACGTGCGCCGGATCGCCCAAGGGATGAGCATCGAGGATCTGGCCGAGGACATCGCCCGGCGCGGCCTGTTGCAGTCCTTGAGCGTGCGCCCGATCCTCGACGCGGCGGGCCAGGAGACCGGCCGCTACGAGGTGCCCGCCGGCGGCCGGCGCTACCGGGCCCTGGAGCACCTCGTGAAGACCCGGCGCATGGCCAAGGGCGTCAAGGTGCCCTGCATCGTCCGCCCGGCCGACAGCCCGATCAGCGCGACCGAGGACTCGATGGCCGAGAACGCCATGCGCGAGGCCCTGCATCCGCTCGACCAGTTCCGGGCGTTCAAGGCGCTGGCGGATGCCGGCATGCCCCCGGCCGACATCGCCGCCCGGTTCTTCGTCACGGAGACGATCGTGCGCCAGCGCCTGCGGCTCGCCGGCATCAGCCCGGTGCTTCTCGACGCCTACGCGGCCGGGGAACTGACCCTGGAATGCCTCATGGCCTTCTCGGTCACCGAGGATGCCGAGCGTCAGGTCAAGGTCTGGGAGGCCCTGTGCCGGCGGGGTGGGGTGAGCGCCTGGTCGATCCGGCAGGCCCTGACCGAGCGCACGGTCAGCGTGGGTGACGCTCGCGCTGTCTTCGTCGGCGAGGAGGCCTACATCGCCGCCGGCGGCACCGTCCTGCGCGACCTGTTCGCCGAGCGCGGCGATGGCTGGTTCCAGGATGCGGCCCTGCTCGACCGGCTGGCCGAGGCGAAGCTGGCGGAGTTCAGCCAGAGCGTGGCCGCGGAGGGCTGGAAGTGGATCGAGGTCCAGCTCAGCCTCGGTCACAGCCGCACCTACGGCCTGCGCACCCTGCGGACCCGCTCCGAGCTCAGCGAGGCCGAGCAGGAGGCCTTCGAGGCCGCTGTCGAGGAGTTCGACTCGCTCAATGACCAGTACGGCTACGGCGAGGAGATCCCCGCCGACGTCGCCGAGCGGCTGGCCACTTTGGAGAGCGAGATCGCCGAGTACGAGGCGCGCGCCGCGATCTACCACCCGGCCGACATCGCGATTGCCGGGGCCTTCGTCAGCCTCGACTACGACGGCCGGCCGATGGTGCGGCGCGGCTACGTCCGGCCGGAGGACGAGCCCGTCGCAGCCCCGGAGGGTGAGGCCGCGACGGAGACCGGGGGCGCCAGCTCCGAGGCCGACGCCGTCGGTGCAGGTTCCCCGGAGGCGGATGGACGGACCGTCCGACCGGAGCCGAGCGTGATGCGCGCGATCATCACCATCGGCGGCGGCTCGGCGGCGTCGAGCCCCACGGCCGAGCCCGAGGAGACCGACCGGCCGCTCTCCGAGCAGCACCGGACCGAGCTGACCAGCTACCGCACCATCGCCCTGCGCGAGGCTCTGGCCGACGATCCCGAGGCCGCCTTCATCGCGGTCCTGCACGCCATGGTGATCCGGGTGATCGTCAACGGCTACCGCACCGGCTCCTGCCTCGAGGTGTCGACCACGTCGAGCCGGGTCGACCACACCGTGCAGGGTCTCGACGCCTTCCGTCCGGCGACGTCCCTCGACGCGCGGCGCGAGGCGTGGGCCAAGCGGCTGCCGGAGGAGCACGGGTCGATCTGGGACTTCCTGGTCGACCTGGCTCCGGAGACGCGTACCGAGCTGTTCGCGCTCTGCGCGGGCCTGAGCGTCAACGCGATGCACGCACCCTACGACCGGCGCCCCGAGGCGCTGCCGCATGCCGACCGGCTGGCCCAGCTCGTGGGGCTCGACATGACCCGCGACTGGACGCCGACGGCCGCCAACTACTTCGGTCGCGTGACCAAGACCCGAATCCTCGCCGCAATCCGCGAGGCCAAGGGCGAGGACACCGCGCGCCTGCTCGAAGGCCTCAAGAAGGGGGACATGGCGCGCGAGGCCGAGCGGCTGATGGCCGGCAGCGGCTGGCTGCCCGAGTTGCTGCGCACGCCCGGTCTCGACGCCGAGGCGACCGGCCCGGCGGAGAGCACTGAATCCGACGAGCCCGCAACGGAGGAGGAAGCGGTACTGCCGGCCTTCCTCGCCGACGGCACGGAGGCCGGATCCGAGCCGAGCGAGCCCCTGCCGCCCTTCCTCGACGGCGCGGATGGCCGGGCCGATGGCGATCCGGATAGAGGGTACGCCATCGCCGCCGAATGAGGCAGACCCGGCGCAGGCCCCCGGGCGTCAGCCCGGGCTCGCGGCCTGCGTCCCTCCTCCCTGCCTGCGCCCCCCGCTTCGGAAGCGATCCGTGCCGGTCGCCTTCGGCTCGGCCGGGATCCCCGCGCCCTGCGCCGACGGTTTGGCCTTGCGGACGTATTGTCCTCGCGGCTTGGCGTTGCTGCGATCGTACTGCCAGAGCTTCCTCTGCCGAGCCAGCTCGGCGCGATGCCGCAAATCGGACGCCGGCATCATCGGGTAGTCGTCCGGCAGACCCCACTTCGCGCGGTATGCGTCCGGCGTCAGGCCGAAGAGACGCAGGTGCCGGCTCAGCATCCGGTAGGGCTCGCCGTCCTCGAAGCAGATCAGGAAGGTATCCTGGATCGAGGCCGCGATCTCCTTGGCCGTCAGGCGGCGCGGTGCGGCCTGCCGGCGGGGGCGGTCCGAGGCGACGAACACGGGGGCCGGCACGGCCGGAGCGACCGGGGCCTTTGCCTTGAGCGCCGCGGCCGCGCCCTGACGTCGTCTCACCCCCGAGCCTCGCGGCTCGGGGCTTTTCGTCTGGTCCTCCGGCAGAAGCTTTCCCGCCTCCCGGTCGTAATGGCCGAGGCGCGTCCGCTTCGCGAGCCTGGCCCGCTTGCGCGTGTAGAACGGCGCCACCATCGGATAGTCGTCCGGCAGACCCCACCTGGCACGATACGCCTCCGGCGTGAGGCCGAGTTTGGTCAGGTGCCGCTTGAGCATGTGATAGGACTTGCCGTCCTCGAAGGAGATCAGGTGCCTCTCGTGGATCGAGGCCTGTATCTCCTCCTGCGTCGGCAGCTGTTGTCCCGATGCGTTGTGCGGTCTGCGTCGCAGATGCGCCAAAGCCAGGCTGACCTGCTCGATCAGCGGGCCGACCTCCTGAGGTCCGATCCTATTCTTGGACAGATACGATTTCGCGATCCGAACGGTCATGGCCACGTTCGAGCGGTCGCGGTTCTTGTGCTGCCGTTCCAACCGACAGATCCTTCCCCGTGAATCGCCGGCCATCTGAAGCGTGGCCGTTGTGATAGTCAACAGGACATCCCCGCGGCGACGGAGGGGAGTACGCGCTGTAGTTGGTACTCGCGTGCCGTGTCAGTAGATCGGGCTGCGTCACGAGAGTGAGAGGAGGTCGGACGGGAGTGGAGCCGACGGTAGGACAGAGAAAGTCCTGCGGGTCGGCCGATCGCCCGCCAGGAGGCCGTCCGTGAACGTCTCGATCCGCACCCAGCAGCTCCGCCATAGCACCGCCCTCACCTCGTCACCCGCGCCGGAGGCGCTGATCCGGGTCGGCACCTGCCTCGCCGACCAGCTCGCGCAGGGCCGTGCGGTCGACACCGCCGCCCTGCGCGCGGCGATGGAGGCGGCCTGCGGCGGCAGCGACGCCGACGGGCTCTGGCTGTGGAAGGATGCCTACGAGGCCGGCGAGATCGCCCAGGTGCTGTTCCTGCGCCGGTTCTGGCCGGCGATCCGGGCCAAGGCCACGACCCCGGCGGCGCGGCTCGCCCTGCTCGCCCGCATCACCACGATGTTCCCGACCCAGACGCGCCGCTCCGAGGAGAGCGAGGCGTTCCAGCAATTCTCGACGCCGCTGGCCCTCGGCTTCGTCGCCGCCCTCGCGGCCGGGCTGCGCCCGGGCGAGCGGGTGCTGGAGCCCTCGGCCGGCACCGGCCTGCTCGCGGTCCACGCCGAACTCGCCGGGGCGCGCCTGCATCTCAACGAGCTGGCCGCGACCCGCGCCGGTCTGCTCGCCCCGCTCTTCCCGGCCGTCGGTGTGACGCAGCTCGACGCGGCGCAGATCCACGACCGGCTCGACGCGGGCGTGATCCCGGACGTGGTGCTGATGAACCCGCCGTTCTCGGTCGCGGCGGGGGTCGAGGGCCGCTACCGCGACGCCACCGGCGATCACCTGCGCTCGGCCTTCGCCCGGCTCGCCCCCGGCGGGCGCCTGGTCGCCATCACGGGTGAGGGGTTCCGGCCGGATCGCCCGTCCAGCGCGGGCGCGTTCGCGGCGCTGGCCAAGCGTGGCGGGCGGCTGGTGTTCTCGGCCGGCGTGTCGGGGAGGGCCTACGCCAAGCACGGCACCACCGTCGACGTGCGCCTGTCGGTGCTCGATCGGATGCCCGACAGCGAGAGCGGCGCCCAGGCGGCCCCGCTCGGCCTGTGCCCCGATCCCGCCGCGCTGCTGGCCGCCGTGCTGGCGGGTGTGCCGCCTCGTCTCACACCGATCCCGGCTTCCGCGCCGGTCCCGCGCAGCGCCATTCCCGGCTTGGCCCGCCGGCCCGCGCCTGCGCAGCCGGCGGCGCGGCCGGCTCCCGCCGCCGTGGGCGAGACCGCCGTGCCGATCGCCTACGCGACGATCGAGGACCTGCCCGCGACGCTGGTGCCCGAGGCCGCCCTGTACGAGGCCTACGCCCTGGAGACCCTGCGGATCGAGGGCGCGCAGCCCCATCCGACTCCGCTGGTCCAATCCACCGCCATGGCCTCGGTGCGCCTGCCGCGACCGAGCCATGCGCCGCGCCTGCCGGCCTCGGTCGTCACCGGCGGCCTGCTCTCGGACTGCCAGATCGAGACCGTGATCTATGCCGGCGCCGCCCATGCCCGCCACCTGCCGGGACACTGGACCGTCGACGAGACCGGCACGATCCTCTCCGCCGCGGTCGAGGGCGCTGACGGAGCGATCCGCTTCCGGCAGGGCTTCTTCCTCGGCGACGGCACCGGCGCGGGCAAGGGCCGCCAGGTCGCCGGCATCATCCTCGACAACTGGATGCAGGGCCGCCGCCGGGCGCTCTGGATCTCGAAGAACGATGCCCTCCTGGAGGACGCCCGCCGCGATTGGCGCCATCTCGGCCAGGAGCCGCTCCAGATCGTGCCGCTCAGCCGGTTCGCGCCGGGCAAGCCGGTCACCCTGTCCGAGGGCATCCTGTTCACCACCTTCGCGACGCTGCGCGGCGGCAGCCGCAGCGGGGCGGGCTCGCGCCTCGATCAGGTCTGCGACTGGCTCGGGCCGGACTTCGACGGCGTGATCGCCCTCGACGAGGCCCATGCGCTCGCCAACGCCGCCGCCGGCTCGGGCGATCGCGGCGTGGTCGAGGCCTCGCAGCAGGGGAAGGCCGGGCTCAGTCTCCAGTACCGCCTGCCCGAGGCCCGCGTGCTCTACGTCTCGGCCACCGGGGCGGTCACGGTCGAGAAGCTGGCCTACGCCCACCGGCTCGGCCTCTGGGGCGGCGGCAGCTTCCCATTCCCGGCCCGGACGGATTTCGTCGGCGCGATGCAGCAGGGCGGGCTCGCGGCGATGGAAGTGCTGGCCCGCGACCTGAAGGCGCTCGGCCTCTACACCGCCCGCTCGCTCTCCTACGCCGGCGTCGAAGTCGAGATGCTCGACCACGTGCTCACGTCGGAACAGACGGCGATCTACGACGCCTATGCCGATGCGTTCCAGGTGATCCACACCCACCTCGACGCGGCGCTCAAGGCCTCGGGTGTCACCGGCGCGTCGGGGACGTTGAACCGGGCGGCGAAGTCGGCGGCGCGCTCGGCCTTCGAGTCGAGCAAGCAGCGCTTCTTCAACCACCTGCTCACGGCGATGAAGTGCCCGTCGCTGATCGCCGACATCGCGGCGCAGATCGAGGCCGGGCACGCCGCGGTGATCCAGATCGTCTCGACCGGCGAGGCGCTGATGGAGCGGCGTCTGGCCGGAATCCCCTCCTCGGAATGGGGCGACCTTCAAGTCGACGTGACCCCGCGGGAATATGTGATCGACTACCTCGCCCACGCCTTCCCGACCCAGCTCTACGAGCCCTACACCGATGCCGACGGCAACCTGCAATCCCGGCCGGTGACCGACGACGAGGGGCGGCCGGTCCAGTGCCGCGAGGCGGTCGAGGCCCGCGACGCGCTGATCGAGCGCCTGTGCGGGCTCGAGCCCGTGCAGTCGGCGCTCGACCAGATCCTGCACCACTTCGGTGCGGGCGCGGTCGCCGAGGTGACCGGCCGCGCGCGCCGGATCGTGCGCCAGACGGGGCGTGACGGCATCGACCGCCTGGTGCTCCAGAACCGCCCGGCCGGCGCCAATCTGAGCGAGACCCAGGCGTTCCAGGGGGACGAGAAGCGGATCCTCGTCTTCTCCGAGGCCGGCGGCACCGGCCGCAGCTACCACGCCGACCGGGGTGCGAAGAACCGGCGCCTGCGCGTCCACTACCTGCTCGAGGCCGGCTGGAAGGCCGACGCGGCGGTGCAGGGGTTGGGTCGCACCAACCGCACCAATCAGCAGCAGCCGCCGCTGTTCCGGCCGGTCACGACCGACGTGAAGGGCGAGAGGCGGTTCCTCTCCACCATCGCCCGGCGCCTCGACACCCTCGGGGCGATCACCCGCGGCCAGCGCCAGACCGGCGGTCAGGGCCTGTTCCGGCCCGAGGACAATCTGGAGGGCCCCTACGCCGCCACGGCCCTGCGCCAGCTCTACTGGGCGATCGTGCGCGGTGAGATCGAGGGCTGCCCGCGCGAGACCTTCGAGGCGATGACCGGGCTGTCCCTGGTCAATGACGCCGGTTGCCTGCTCGACGAGTTGCCGCCGATCGGCCGCTTCCTCAACCGTGTTCTGGCGCTGCGCATCGCCCTGCAGAACCGCCTGTTCGCGGCGTTCGAGGAGCGGCTGGCCCTGGTGATCGAGGGCGCGATCTCGGCCGGGGTCTACGACGTCGGCGTCGAGGTGCTGACCGCCGAGTCGTTCACGGTCACGGATCGCGAGGTGGCCTACACCCATCCCGAGAGTGGCGCGCGCACCCATCTGCTCACCCTTGCCGAGCGGCGCCGGCTCCGGCCGCTCGACCTCGACGGTGCCCTCGCCCTGATCGCCGAGGGCTACCGGCCCTTGGTCAACGCGAAGTCCGGGCGGCCGGCGCTGATGGGCCCGGCGGCGAGCGAGACCCGCGAGGACGGGTCCGTGGTGGCGCGGGTGCGGCTGGTGCGCCCGCTCCAGCGCCAGATCCTCGACCGCGACACGTTCGACCGCTCGCGGTTCGCGGAGGTGACGCCGGAGGCCTTCGCGACGGCCTGGCACCACGAACTGGCGAGCCTGCCCGCGTTCGAGGAGCGCACCCTCACCGTGGTCACCGGCCTTCTGCTGCCGATCTGGGACCGGCTGCCCGGCATCGACATGCGGGTGTTCCGCCTCGTCACCGACGCGGGCGAGCGCATCGTCGGCCGGGTGGTCGAGCCCGAGGATCTTCACGTCACCCGCGAGCGGCTCAACCTCGGCGCCGGCGCCGTCATGGCCCCGGCCGAGGCCTTCGCTGCCGTGCTCGGCGGGCGCGCCAGCCTGCAGCTCGCCGGGGGGCTTCAGGTCAAGCGCGCCAGGGTGATGGGCGAGGACCGGGTAGAGGTGATCGGGGCGAGCGAGGGGGCGAGAGCCGGGCTCAAGGCGCTCGGGCTGTTCGCCGAGGTGATCGCCTATCGCACCCGCCTGTTCATCCCGGCCGGCGAGCGGGGAGCCGCGATCCTGGCCGCGGTGTTCGAGCGCCATGCGCTGCTCCGTTGCGTCGCCGCTTCCGCTCACGCTTAATGCTCGAACCGGACGGAGGCCGACCATGCCGACCCATCCCACCGCCGCTGACCTCTCTCGCCAGCTCGCTGACAACGTCGAGGCGTTCTGCCGGCGCTACCTCTCCAACGGCTACCGCTCCGGCCGTTGGTGGTGCGTCGGCGACGTCCACAACACCGAAGGCGGGTCGATGTACGTGCGCCTCACCGGCCCGAGCCAGGGCAAGGGCGCCCGAGGCAAGTGGACCGACGGGGCGACCGGTGAGCACGGCGATTTGCTCGACGTGATCCGACTCCAACGGGGCGCCGACTGGAAGGAGGCCCTGACCGAGGCGCGGGCGTTCCTCAGCCTGCCCCCGCCTCCGGAGACGGAGCGGGCCCGTCCGATCCCGGAAGCGCGCGACACGAGCGAGGCGGCGCGGCGGCTGTGGCGCTACGGCCGTTCGCTCACCGGCACCCAGGCGGCGGCCTACCTGCGTTCACGCGGGCTCGAGCACGCGCTCGGTCTGCCCGTGCTGCGCTTCCACCCGCGCTGCCTGTACCGGGCTTCGCGCAAGCATCCGGGACCGGACACCTGGCACCCGGCCCTTCTCGCCTGCGTCACCGATCTGTCGGGCGCCGTCACGGCCGTCGGCCGGACCTGGCTCGCCGCGGACGGGCGCGGCAAAGCCGATCTCCCCAAGCCGCGACGGGTGCTCGGTAACCTGATCGGCCACGGCGTGCGCTTCCCCGGCACGGTCATGGATCTCATGGTGGCGGGCGAGGGCGTCGAGACGGTGCTGTCGCTCCACCGCCTGATGCCGGTCGTGCCGCATGTGGCCGCGCTCTCGGCCGGACACCTCGGCGCCCTGATCCTTCCTCCCGGCCTGCGCCACCTCTACATCGCCCGCGACGCCGACGAGGCTGGCGAGCGGGGGGCGGCGACCCTGCGTCGGCGCGCCGAGGCCGCCGGCATCCTGGTCAGCGAGCTGATCCCCCGCGAGGACGACTTCAACCGCGACCTCTGCCATCTCGGACCGCGCGATCTCGCCCTGCATCTGGCGCCGCAGCTCGACGGGAACGACGCGGTCGCCCACCTCCGGTTCGAGGAGGCGGCAGCAGCCTGATCCGGTCAGTCCGATCGAGGCGTCCGGGTGAGGCCCTGGCGGCTGTCCCGGGCCGGACGGAGAGCCGGCGTCCACGGCCTTCTCGAGAGGGCGACTGGTGCCGGGCCCGGAGCCTTGGGTGCAACGGTCCCGGCCGACGATTTTCCGCCGCCGCCTGACGGCGGCTTTGCATCGCGAGGCAAAATCGACGGCCGCGAGCCGTCCTCCGCTGCGCTCCGGCCCGCGCCGCCGCATCGCGAAAGGTGCGATGCGGAGGGGGCGCGGGTGCGCCAGGCCCCCGGGCCCGGCCTTGGGTCGCCACGAAGGCCGCGATGGACGCGGTCACCCTGACTCCAAGGAGCCCGCGATGCTCGACCACGCGATCCACGATCTCGATGCCGACCTGCCGACGGCCGACGCGACCCTGCTGGAGGAACTGGCGGTCACCGGCTACCGCCCGTTCGAGGAACACGACGATCCCCGGCCGCTCCCGGCCAAGCGCGCGATGGACCAGGGCCTGCAGGTGGCGATGAGCGCCCTCGAGCAGGCCTTCGCCGACACCCGCCTGGAGGACGACCTCGAGGACGTGCTGTGGGGCTTCGTCAACGTCTTCCACCGCCGCGTCGAGCAGATCGAGCGCAAGCTCGACGAGAACGAGCAGGCGCAGCGTGCCAGCCAGCGCGAGCAGGACGGCAGCGAGGTGCTGTCGGTCGAATTGGAGCGCCTCACCGCCCTCGGGCTGACGCTGTCGGAGCGCCGCAACGCCTTCGAGTACGCCCGCGACACCGCGGCCCAGCTGTTCACCCGCACCACCCGGTCGCTGTGGCGCCCGCATTCCGGCTCGCGGGCTAACCGCGCCACCATGACCGCGGCGATGATCGACTCCCGCGACTACATCAGCGCGCGGCGGCGGGCCGAGACCGAGATCCACCTGCCGCAGGGCACCCGCATCGCCTTCACCGGCGGCAAGGAGTACCAGGACGTCACGGTGATCTGGGACACCCTGGACAAGGTCCGGGCCAAGCACCCCGACATGGTGCTGCTGCACGGCGGCGGGGCCGGGGCCGAGCTGATCGCCGCGAAGTGGGCCGAGACCCGCAAGGTTCCCCAGGTGGTGTTCAAGCCGGACTGGAAGCGCCACAGCAAGGCGGCCCCGTTCCGGCGCAACGACGCGATCCTGGAGCAGATGCCGATCGGCATCGTCCACTTCCCCGGCGGCGGGATCTCCGACAACCTCGCCGACAAGGCGCTGTCGAAGGGCATCCCGGTCCGGCGTGGCGTGAAGGCCGGCGCATAGGCGCCGGCTCCCCGACGATGCCGGGCGAAGGTCTGCCTCTACGGCTTGCAGCCCAGTATGTCGCTGGATGGAGTCGGCTGCTGCTGCGATCGACCACGCGGCAGCCGGGTCTGTCAGACAGGGCGCTGGCTCGACACGGGAGGCCGGATTGGCGATCTATCATCTGAGTGCGCAGGTCATCCGGTCCTCCACGGGGCACAGCGCGGTGGCTGCGGCGGCGTCCCGCCGTGCGGCCGCTCTGGTGTGCCAAGCCACCGGGCAGGTGTTCGACTGCCGCGCCAAGGCGGGCGTCACGCACGCCGAACTCAGCTTGCCGACCGAAACGCCGGCGTGGTTCCGCACTGCCATCGACGGCCTGACGTCGGACCGCTCTGCCGAGGTTCTCTGGAATGCCGTGGAGGCGAAGGAGGGCTTGAAGGGCACCGGCCTGGCGATGGTGTTGGACATCGCCCTGCCTGTCGAGCTGAATGGCGCGCAGAGGGTCGCCCTTGCTCGGGACTGGGTCGAGAACCACGTCACCGCCAGGGGCTTCGTCGCCGATTGGGCCGTGCGAGAGGACGACGGCAACCCCCATTTCCACGTCATGATCCCGCTGCGATGCATGACGGACAAGGGGTTCGGGCCGAAGTACGAATTGCGACGCGACGCAGCCGGCAACGTGATCTTTCGCGACGATGGCAAGCCTCGCTACGAGCGCATGGCGCTGCCGATGAAAGAGCTGCTCGGGTGGCGACGCAGTTGGGCGGAGACCACCAACCACCATCTCGCGACGGCCGGGTTCGAGGTGCGGATCGATCACCGTTCGCACGCCGATGCCGGGATCGAGCGGGAGCCGACGCGGCACAGAGGCGTCATCGCCCACCGCAGGGCAGCAAAAAGGCAGGCTGCAACCGCTTCAAGGTCGACGCCCTAGCCGCCGAACCCCTCTGGGCCCGGATGCCAAGCCTCGCCGCGCAACGTCGCGGCATGGCGGCTGTAAGCCCGTTCGACGGCGGCCTGGACGTTCGGATCGGCCACGAGTTCCGACACGCTCCCGGCGATCCGGTCGTAGTCGGAGCGAGGGATCCGCACCTCGGTGTGCTTGTCGCGGTAGGTCACCAGGCGTACCCCGTCCTCGTGCGCCTCCTCGGCGAGAACGAAGCCGTAGCGGTCGCAGGCGACCCGCTCCTCGTCCCGGAGCTGGAACCCCTCGATCAGGTCACTGACCTGGTCGACACCGACCGCCTCGATCACCGAAAAACCGAGATCGATCGAGAGCCGAAGATCGACCGGCTCGGCAATGGCCAGTGACACGTGAGCGCCCCGAGCAACCACGTCCTTGAGCGGGGTCCAGATCTGATCCGGAACCGGGGCGGGAGCAGCTTGCGGTGAGATCATCCTACACCCTCATTTGAATACCAGCATCGCTCATTGTTGAACCAGGGTAAACCGCTCGACCTCTTCCTGAAGATGACCGAGAACCCGCCGCTTGGCATCCGGACAGCCGAGCCGGGTCCAAAGATCCAGAAGCGCAATCGTATCCTGATGCGGAAGAAGAGGCCCATCCGGATCCAGGAAAGCGGAAGGATCGACGCCGAGAAGAGCGGCGATCTCTTCGAGATGCCGCCGGGCGATGGTGGAACCGGTCATGGCGGGTACGTCGGACGTCGAGAGGAGTGCTTTGCAATGAGGTTGCATCAGAGCGCTTGAAGTGGCGCGGCGCATCGGGCGCTCAGGTGCATCCTGCGTCAAGCTGGAATGGCCCTCCCCCCGGGCGCGGAGCCCCTGATGGCGAGGACGGTGGCAGCGCCGACCCGCGCGGGCGCCATCGCGAGCGGCGGCGGTGCGGTGGGGCGCCCTCCCGAGCCACCCTGGAGACTCGTCGAGGGTCGGAGGCGGCCCGCACGCCCCGTCCGGCCAGCGCAGTGGCCGCTCGACCCCACCCCTGCGGAACCGGCGGTGAACCGCGGCAGCGCAGTTCGCCACAGCGACGGACCGTCCCAACACGATGGCGACAAGGGAACAGCCGGCGTCACCGCCCGCAACCGTCCAGCCCGACGATTTTCCCCTGGCGCTGCGCGCCATTCCTCGCGGGACAAAATCGTCGGTCCGGCCGGTCCTCCGCTGCGCTGCGGCCCCTGCGGGGTGCGGGCGGCGCCGCCGCCTGTTTGGGGGTCGCATCGCGCCGGGACGGTCCCGAGCGCCTCAGGAAACCCCACCGATGCCGCGCCCCACCTCGACCCTCCCCGCCCACGCCCGCTTCGCCCTCGTCACCCACGTCGCGGAACTCCAGGCCGAGCTGGCCTCGGTCACCTGCCCGCGCGAGCGCCGCACCATCGCCGCCGAGCTGGAGGCCGCCAAGGCCGCGATCACCCAGCTCTCCACGGAGGGCTGAGGCCCTCTCCCGAGGCCGCCTTCGGACGGCCTTCGATCCATCGAAAGGCGGCAGGCATACCCCTGGTTCGTGCCATGCGGTGCGACCGATCGGAGCCAGGACCGACAGGCCCGCGCGCGTGGTCGTTGCCGGCCCTTCGGGGGAAGCGGCGCGCCCTCCAACAGGAGGGGTTTCACCGCGAACAGCACCATGCCGATCCCGCCGATCAGGCCGCCGCACGGCCGCCGGTATCCGCGCCATTCGCGCCGATGGCATTGTCCTGCTGGTCTGCCTCTGCGGTCGCGTCCTGCGCGTCGCGGGTCTGGAAGCGGTTGGCCCCGACCAGCGCCTTCATCTCGGGACGACGGTAGTAGATCGGACGGCCGCAGCGGATCGGCTCGACGCCGCCGACGAGCAGGATCTGCTCGTCACGCCGCATCGTGTTGATGATCTCGTCGGGCATGATGAGGGCCCGCTTCTGCAGGCTGGTCGAGGCCGACACGCTCACCCCATTCGCCCCCTTTCCGCCGGAGCGGGCCTGCTGGCTGTAGGAGACGATTTCCTGGGTGAAATACCCGCAGCGCTCGGACAGCCACTTGGCGGTGTCGACGTCGGTGATCGCGGAAAAGCTCTGCCACGAGGTCGACTCGAACCACGCGCTGACGGCGTCCTTGTCGCCCCATTGCTGGCGGAGCTGACCGAGCGATTGGTACACCAGCACCATGGTGATGCCGTACTTGCGGCCGGCATCGCGGGCGACCTCGATCAGGCTCATGTTGCCCAGCCGCGCCGCCTCGTCGAGGATGAAGGCGACGCGACCCTCGATCTCGCCGTTGGCGTGGTACAGCGCGTTCATCAACCCGCCGATGATGACCCGCGCCAGGCCCGGATAATCCTGAAGCGTCTGAAGATCGAGGGAGACGAACACGTCGAGATCGTCGTCGATCAGATCGAGGCTGGAGAAGTCCCCGTCCGACACGATGGCGGCATATTCCTGGAACGAGAGCCAGTTGGTCAGGTCGGCGGCGGTGGCATAGACGCCCGAGAAGGTCTGCTGCGCCATGCTCTTGAACGGGCCGAGCGCCAGCTTGGCGAACGAGCCGTCGTTCTCGAGCCGCAGGATCTCGATCAGCCGGTCGATGAAGTCGGTTTCGGGCTTCGAGATGATCTCACGCAGGGCGCGCAGCGTGCGGGCGCCTGAGTACGAGCGGTTCAGGCAGATGTGAGCCAGGACGCCGCGAATGAGCTGAAGCGCGGAGTTGCGGAAGAAGTCCTTCGGGTCGTCGCGCTTGACCGGGCCGGTGGCGATCCAGCCGACCACGGCGGAGATGTCCTTCTCGGCGCTGTTCTCGCCCTGGCCGATCCAGTCGAGCACGTTGAAGCCGCTCCGCGGGTTCTTCGGCGTGATGCAATGGACCGGGCGCTTGACGTCCTTTCCGCGGATGGCGCTGCGGTACTGCGCGAGCATCGGATGCAGCTCGGTCGAGGGGTCGAGCACGACCGCGTTGCCCGGCCAAGACAGCAGCATCGGCACGACGGCGCCGGTGGTCTTGAAGCCACCGGAGCCGGAGAACACCAGGCCGTGGGTCGAACCGAAATCGCAGTTGAACCCCATCAACGGTTTCCGGCCGCCCGAGCCCCAGGTCTTGGGGTCGCCCGGCTTGAACACGCGCGCGGTGCTCTTTGGATCGAGATCGGGGCGGTACAGCTCGCCGAGGATCAGATCACCTTGCGGCGGGAACAGCTCGCCGGCGAGCTTCATCGTCGCCCACTCGGCGTCGCCGTGGGCTGCCGATTTGGAGCGGATCGGTCGGTTGTAGCCGCGCGTGGTCCGCTTGACCCGGACCAGTGAAACCAGCGGTGCGATGAAGGCGACGAAGCCCGCAAAGCCGACAGCGCAGAACAGCGGGATGTCGGTCCGGCGCAGCAGCACTCGCGGATCCGCCCCCGGGTCGAGAGCCGTCAGGCGGGTGATCTCCTCGCGGACCGTCCACGCGCACAGGCCGATCAGGAACAGGGAAACGCCGGCAGCCACGACCCGGCCGCTGTCGCCGGGCCGGGTGAGGCCGGCGGCCGCGAACAGCACGAGCGCGGGGAATGCCACCGCAGCCACCTGCAGGGCCCGAAGCATCATCGAATGCCCCGGCTCCGCCACGTAGAGCGCCCCGACCAGCGGTGGCAGGACCGTGCCGATCAGGAGATGGAGCGCGAGCCCGATCGCGACGACGAGGGCGGCGGTGACCCACTTCATGTCTTGAACTCCTTGTCACCGCGCCGGGCGAATTGCTCGACGGCGTCGGGATCACGGAGGCGCTCGGCGCCATCCATCAGGAGGCCGAGCAGGACGTTGCTCGGCAGGTCGGCGAGGCCGGCTTTGATGACGAGGCCGCCGAGCTTGATCTTGCGGTAGGCGTCGGCCTTCCGTTCCTCATGCCGCCTCGTCATCAGCTCTCTCTGGAGCTTTTCCAGCGCTTCGAGATCCCTTTGCCTTTGGCTCTTCCACCGCCGGTGCCCCCTCACGAAATCGGGCGACGATCGCCTGGAACTCGCGGGCCAGCTCGTCGTCCGAGATGTCGATCGCGCCGATGCCGGACTTGATGGCGAGGTTCCCGAGCCGTTCGGCCTCGGCCTTGTCGTGAGCCTTCAGCTTGGCCTGTGCCGCCTCGACCTCTTTGAGGAGCGCTTCGCGCGACTTCGATCGAGCCATGGATCGTGTATTCCAGTTCCAGTTGCGTCAGGCGAAATTTACCATCGGCTTGACGCAGGGCAACCTTGACGTTTGGCGAGGATGATCGGCCTCTCCTTGCTGTGGTCGTTCGACCACAGCGGCGAGGGCGACCGGGCAAGCGAGGCCGGTACCCTGATCCCGGAAAGCCCAGTCCTCTTCCCGGCCTGGCGCGCGTCTGCCGATGGATCGCCGTCTTCGAACCGGCCAAGCTTGCCCGACACAGAAGCCTGGCTGATGGCAGCCTCGGGCCTCCGAGGTGGAGCTTCATCCCTTCCCCTGTAGCGCTCGAAAGCCCCTGGCGCTGGCCGGCTCCGCCGGGCGGATGGACGGCCCCGGGAGGGGCCTCTATCAAACGGAGCTATGGCGCGTAGCGCCTCCGCAAAGTCGCCTGAGTTCTACGAAGGGGCGCACTTAACGGGATATTGCATATCCCTGGGTCAGGTGCTAATGGCCAAGCTCGGGGTTCCCTCGCATGGCGATCTACCACCTCTCGGCTCAGGTCATCAGCGCAGGCGTCGGCAAGAGTGCCGTCGCATCCGCGGCCTATCGCCGGGCCACCAACATGGTGCGCGAGGCGACCGGCAAGGTTCTGACCTACGAGGGCAAGCAGCACGTCGCCCACACCGAGCTGGCTCTGCCGGAGCAGACGCCGGTGTGGTTCCGCACCGGCATCGACGGCCGCAGCGAGAACGCGGCCTCGGCCTATCTGTGGAATGCGGTCGAACGGAAGGAGGGGCTGAAAGGCACCGGCTACGCGATGGAGATGAACATCGCGCTCCCGGTCGAACTCACCCTCGAGCAGAACATCGACCTCGCCCGGGATTGGATCGAGAGCGCGATCACCGCGCAGGGAATGGTCGCCGATTGGGCTCTGAATGATGTGCCGGGCAACCCGCACATCCACGTCATGATCCCGCTGCGAAAATTCACCGAGAAGGGGTTCGCGACGAAGTTCGAGGTCGCTCGCGACCGTGACGGGAACGTCCTCTACCGCGACGACGGCAAGCCCCGCTACGAGAAGCTGGCCGGGCCGATGAAGCACCTGGTGCCGTGGCGCCGGTCCTGGGCCGAGACGGCCAACCTGCACCTCGCCAAGGCCGGGTTCGACCTGCGCATCGACCACCGCTCGCACGTCGAGGCCGGCATCCGCATCGAGCCGACCGAGCATATCGGCGTCCATGCCGTGAACATGGCCGGGCTCGGCAAGGTGTCCGATCGGGTCGAGGCGGAGAGGCAGAAGCGCCTCCGCAATGCGCAGGCGATCATCGACGATCCCGAGACGCTGCTGCCGATCCTGTCGCGCGAGAAGAGTGTGTTCGACGAGCGGGACATCGCCCGGGCGGTGTTCCGCTACATCGACGATCCGGTGGCGTTCGAGGCGGTGCGGCTGAGGCTCGGACAATCGCCCGAGCTGGTGGCGGTCGCCGAGGAGGTGTTCGATCCGGAAAGCGGTCGGGTGATCGCCGCGGCGCGCTGGACCACGCGGGCACTGCTCGCAGCCGAGATCAGGATGCAGGCCGCCACCGGGCGGCTGTTTGCCGACACCTCGCATCGGGTTCCGGATCGCGCGCGCGACCGGGCCTTCGCCGCACGACCCGAGCTGTCCGAGGAGCAGCGCGAGGCGGTCCGTCACGTCACAGGCGCGGCGCGGATCGCGGCCGTGGTCGGCTTCGCCGGTGCGGGCAAATCGACCATGCTCGGGGTGGCGCGCGCCGCCTGGAGCGACAGTGGCCACCGCGTCGTCGGCGGGGCTCTCGCCGGCAAGGCGGCCGAGGGTCTGGAACGCAGCGCCGGGATCGCAAGCCGCACCCTGGCCTCGTGGGAACTGTCCTGGAAGAACGACCGCGATCTGCTGAAATCCGGCGACGTGTTCGTGCTCGACGAGGCCGGCATGGGCGCCTCGGAGCAGCTCTCGCGGATCGTTCGGGAAGTGGAGCGGCGCGGGGCCAAGCTGGTGCTGGTCGGCGACGCGATGCAGCTCCAGCCGATCGAGGCCGGTGCCGGGTTCCGGGCGATCATCGAGATCATCGGATACGCCGAACTCGCCGAGATCTGGCGCCAGGCCGATCCGGCGATGCGGCGGGCGAGCGTCGCGTTCGCGCGTGGTGAGACGGCCGCGGCACTCGGGGTGTATCGCGAGCGCGGCATGGTCCGGTTCACGCCCGACCGCGCGGCGGCGCGGGCGGCCCTGATCGCCGCCTGGAAGCCGGACTATCTCGGCCATAAGCCCGACGGGCGGCCGAGCGAGACCCTGATCCTGGCTCAGACCAACGCCGACGTCCTGGCGCTCAACGCCATGGCCCGAGACACCCTGAAGGCGGATGGCCTGCTCTCGGGCGAGGCCCGGTTCGTGACCGAGCGCGGCGAGCGGATGTTCGCCCCCGGCGACCGGGTGCTGTTCCTCGAAAACGATCGCGCGCTCGGGGTGAAGAACGGCATGCTCGCCACGGTCGAGACGGCGGCGAGCGGTCGGCTCATGGTCATGCTCGACCGGGACGGGACCGGCGACGGCGCGCGGATCGAGGTGCGGGCGGAACTCTACCGCAACCTCGACCACGGCTACGCCGCGACCGTGCATAAGAGCCAGGGCGCGACCCTGGACCGGGTGCATGTGCTGGCCACGCCCGGCATGGATCGGCACCTCAGCTACGTGGCGATGACGCGCCATCGCCAGTCGGTGGTGCTGCACGGCGCGCACGCCGATTTCATCTCGTCCGGCCGCCGGGCCAAGCTCGGGAAGGATCCGTCCGTGGCGGCGCTCGACACGGCGTCGCTCGCGGGCATGGCGTGGCGGCTCGGGCGGGACGGGGCGAAGGCCTCGACCCTCGACTTTTCCGGCGAGGCCGCCTTCCGCGAGGCGGCGGTGGAACTGACCGCGCTCGATCCGGGACGGATCGCCCGCGATCTCGCCGCCCTGGCCGGCCGGCTCGAGGCCGATGCGCCGATCCCGGCAAGCCCGGCTTCGGTGGACCCGGCTCAACCCCCAGCCGAGGCCGCTCCGAGCGATCCGTCGCTATCCCCGGCCCTGGCCGCGCTCGACGCCGTCCTGACCCGGTTGGAACGAGCGGAGACCGAGATCGCCGACCGGGTTCGGCCACAGGATCTGTGGGCGCTCGCCTCGGCCTTCGCCGAGCGCCGCAACCTCGACGGCCACGCCGCGCTCGCCCCCGCCCTGATCCGCCGGGCGCGAGGCATGCTGCGCCAGGCCCGGGCCCGCCTGCACCGGCTGCACGGCCTCGCCGCGCGCCTGTCCGAGGCGTGGGGCGCGGTGGTCGCGCGCCACGGGACGGCGGCGACCGACTTGATCCCGGCCGCCGACGCGCAGGCCCGGACCGAGGCCGTACCGGCCGCGGAACCTACCGCTCCTCATGAACCGAAAGCGCCGCTCGCGCCGTTCCTCGCCGCGGTCGATCTCGGCACCAAGGGCCTCAAGGCCACTCTCCATGCCCGCATCGATCCCGAGCGCGATCTAAAGCACCAGACGACCGCGCTTCGCCGTTTCCTGGGGACGGCACTCAACAAACCGGGGCCGGCCTATGCCGCGATCCTCGCCGAGCTGCGGCAGCCCTACGGGGCCTACGCGGAGCGGATCGAAGCCCTCCTGTCCGATCCGCAAGCCCATGGCGGCCTGCGCGGTCGCACGGGTTGGTTCGTGCCGAAACAGGAGAAGGAGGAGCGGGCCCGGGCCGAGATCGCGTTCGCGCACGCCAAGGCCGAGGCGATCGAGCTAAAGGGGCATTTCGAGGGGACGGCCAACCGCCTGCGCCCGGCCGAGCTCGCGTACCGCCAGCGGCTGACGATCGCGGTGCCGGGGCTGAGCCCGGCCGCGGCGGCGGCGCTGGCCGAGGTGGGGCGGTGGACCTCCGGCCGCTCCCTGGACGATCTGGTGGCGGCCGCGGTGGCCACCCCCGAGCTGCGGGCCGAGGTTCTGGCCTTCGCCGAGGCGGTGGGACGCCGCTTCGGCGCGAACGGATCGATCGGCCACCACACGGAACGCGGCCTCGGGCCGGACCAATGGCTCGACGAGGCGCAGCGCGAGATCCTGACCGGCGGCGGCCTCGTCGCCTCCTATGTCGAGGACGGCTCGCTGTTCCGGGAGCGCTTCATGAGCAGGGCTCAGGAGCGCGATCTGGAGCAGGGCCCCGATCTCGGGCTCTCTCTGTGAGGCCGGGGCTGCGGCGATTGCATTGGCGCCGTTGCTGCAATGGGTAAGGGTAGGAGATAGAGCGCAGTCGAGGACAGGGCCGTCAGGGGACGGGATCGAGAGACTTGCCCGGTGCCGGCCGGGCCGCCAGAGGGGACGACACCATGAGCTTTCGTGACCTGCCGACGCTGGTGACCCGGCGCGAGGAAGCCGTGACCCTGCTCGAGGCCATCGCCTCGGGCGTCGACGAGGCCGAGTTGGCCCCATTCCTCATGGCGATGATGACCTACGAGGACGAGCAGGCGGCGGCGATCATGCGCGGCTCGGGCAACGAGGTCAGCGTGCGGGTCCATCTCGGTGCCATGCTGACCGATGCCGGCCTCGTCACCCAGGACGAGGTGTTCGCGGCGCTCGATGCCCGGCGGGCCCTCGGCCGGGGAGAGGCGGCATGAGCGCGGACCCTTACGTCTACGAAGGCACCGACGTCCTGCGGAACACGGCCGACCTCCGCGATCCGCAGGCCCTGGCCGAGCGCGAGATGTTCGTCTCGCTTCGCGCCTTGAAACAGTTGCAGAAGGAGCCGGTGCTCGGGGCCTTCGACCTGGCGCACTACGCCGCCATCCATAAGCGGCTGTTCGGCGAGATCTACCCGTGGGCGGGCGAGACCCGCACGATCGATCTGTGGAAGCCCGAGATCGTGCTCCAGGGCAAGAGCGTCGCCTACAGCCCGCCGACGGCGATCGAGAGCCAGGCCCAGTCGGCCCTGGACCGGCTCCGCCAGCCGCCGGGTGACCTGAAGCAGGACCGGCCGACGGTCGCCTACGCCCAGGCCTTCGCCGCCCTGTGGCAGGCCCACCCGTTCCGGGAGGGCAACACCCGCACCCTGCTCGCCTTCATGGAGCAGCATGCCCGACACCACCGCCAGCCGCTCGACCAGGGCCTCATCAACCGGGTGCCGAGCGAGACCCGCGACGCCCTCGTCCTCGCCACCCGCGGCAAGATCCGGCCGCTGGCCGAGATGGTCCAGAACGCGCGCCACTCGGAGGTGATGCGGGCGCATCCCGTGCTCGGCCGCCTGTCGGCCGATGCGGTGGAGGCGCAGCGCCTGATGGGCGCGCCGCGCATCGTCCTGCCCGAGCCCGGCACCCAGGTTCGGGGACAGGTGATCGCTACGAGCTATCACCACGCCCTGATCCGCGACTCGCGGCAGGTCTCGGCCGTGCCGCTCAGCGCCTTCCAAACGATGCCGCGCAACAACGACCGCGTCGACGTCCGGGTACAGCCCGACGGCCGACGCCCCGAGCCGGAGCCGCAGCGCGAGGAGGAGAGGGCGCAGATCACCGGCCGGGTCCTGATCCCGGCGAGCCTCCTGATGCTGAACGGTCAGCGGCCGGAGGAGGTCGGCCGCAACGCCATCGAGATCCCGGGGCCGAGCGAGGCCTTGTCGGAGGCCTTGAAGACGCGCTCACCGCAGGAGATCGCCGCGGATCCCCGATTGGCCGCAGAGGTGCGCCTGATCGACCGGAGCCTGATCGATCGCTTCGGCCATGAGGGATCGGGCGTGCTGATCGGGGGCCAGTCCAGCGAGGCCAGGAAGCTGCTTCCCCAGGGGCAAAACCTGGAGGAGATCCGCGCCGTCCTGAAGCCGCTGCTCAAGGCCGTGGTCGCCGACGACAAGCTTCAGACCAGCCTCGCCCAGCAGCAGACGCTCGGCCGGGACGAGCCGTCCCTGGGGCGCTCGGCATGACGCCGCTGTTCCGCGAGCCGGTCGCGACCACGAGCCCCGGCCGCATCGTCGCCCTCGGCGCGGTCGGCTTGGCCACCATGAGCATGCTGGCTCTCCTCTGGTGGACCTTCTCGCCGATCCTCGGGCAGGTCTATGCCGGCCTTCGCCTCGCCGAGACCGCCACCCTGTGGCGGTTCACAGGCTGGGGCCACTACTTCATGAGCCTGCCGGCCGGGCAGCCCTTCGCCTTCGTCTCGATCTACAAGTCGTCGGTCGGCTTCGGCCTGGCGGCGACAGGGCTCACCGCGCTCCTCGGCACCCTCGCCTGGCGCAAGCGCAGCCGCGAGCACATGGATGTCCTCATCACGGCATCCGCGATGGAGTTCTCGCAGGAGGGCATCCTGGCCAGATACGCGCCGCCGCTCTGCCTGGTTCGCTCGCCCTCAGGCGCGGACGAGGCCGATGCGGCCGGGCCGGTCGCCGCCGTCGTCGCCAACCCGTTCGAGGGGCTGCGCGACCTGCGCGATGCGCGGGCGGTTGAGAGCGTGGCGGATTCGGTGCCCTGGCCCGTCGCTACCGCCCTGTTCCTCACGATCGACGCGGCGGCCCCGCTCAAGGACCGGAAGGCCCATGCCACCGTGCTCAAGGCTGCCTGGACGGCGTCGGACCGCTTCGCCGCCGAGCCGGCCGCCCCACCGCCGCCCGCGACCCTGGCCGACCTGCATGGCTTCATGGTGATGGCGATCTCGGAACAAGCCGGCCGGGACATCGGCATGCTCGATCAGGTCCACGATCTGATCCAAGGCGCGGCCACATTGAACGATGTCGTGACCCAACTGGCGAGCCTTGCCTTGCCGACGGGCCGGCTGTTCTTTCCGGATTTTGCATGGCTGCGCCACGTCGATCCGAACTTGCAGTCACTCGTCACAAGCTACTGAATTTTAGGGTGAAAATCCAATCAGCTAAACCATGCGAGGGGCCACTTTCGACCTTTCCGGGACGCGAGCCTCGGCAAAGTGTGGCTCCGGCCCCTCGCGCTCTGTGATCTGGGACATCAGCGATGCCATCTCCCGCGTCCAGCGATGCGTTCCTGCCATACGACCCCTTGAATCAGCCAAAGCAGGTTGCCGGCGATCTTTGGATCATCGACGGCCACGAGGTTCGGATGCGATCGTTCGGGCTTCGCATTCCGTTTCCCACACGGATGACGGTGGTACGGCTGCCCGATGGGGGATTGTGGATCCATTCTCCCGTCGCGCCCGATGAGGCGCTTTTTGAAGCGATCGAACGCCTCGGGGCAGTCTCGCATCTCGTCGCGCCCAATACACTCCACTGGAGCTACATCGCGGATTGGCGGAAACGGTTTCCCCGCGCGGTCGTGTACATCGCTCCGGGACTGGAGGCGCGGGTCGATGTCCCCCGAACAAACCTGATGGATACCGCCGAACCTGCATGGTCCGCCGCGATCGACCAGCGAGTCGTAGGAGGCCCGGTTCTGACCGAGGCGGTTTTCTTCCATCGTGCCAGCCGGACCCTGATCCTGACTGACCTCATCGAGAACTTCGAACCGGAGCGTGTCCGTTCGTGCGTCTGGCGCTGTGCCCTTTGCCTGTCAGGGGCCGCCGATCCGGACGGCAAAGCGCCGATCGACATGCAACTGAGCTTTCTCGGTCATCGCAAGCACCTGCGCGCGATGGTGCGTCAGATGATCGATTGGGCTCCTCAGCGTATCGTACTGAGCCATGGCCGTTGGTACGAAGACGATGGCGTCGCGGAACTTCAGCGTGCTTTCCGATGGATTTTATAAGATGACAGCCTATCAACAGGTACAGAGGTGCGAGATTTTAAGATGGGACACGCAATGTCTGTTTCGAGCGGCCCTTGAAGCGGCATTGGCGACCGGATTGGGGCGCTATCGGAAGGACCGCTCGGGGTGAAAAACGGTCGGTCCGCTTCTTGAAGGCAGATGCCTTGAAGCTGACATGGCTTCCAGAACAGATAAAAATCTGCAAAGAAATTAATGTCAAAGAAAAATTGGAAATATAGCCGGGTCAAAAGCAGATAGATCTAGGAGATATGCTCGATCCTTCGTGTTCCCCCAACCTTCTGGCCAATTTCCCAATAGCCAGACGCCTTGATCGAGCCACGCTAGTTCCAAGACTGTTTGCCACGATGCCCGCTCAGCGTCGTTAAGGACGACATGCTCCGCATAGGCGCGCAGGAACATCCGCCATTCAGCTTCGGTCCACAGGCGCCCGGGAGCGGTTGGAAGGTCACAATGAAACAGGATTAGCGCGACTGCGAGGTCATAGAGCCGCGGCATTCGTGCTGCATGGTCCGGATCAACCAGTATAGGCTTGGGGCTGAAAGCCAAGTTCGATGCCTTAAAGTCGAAACTGCATCCAGCCAGCGGCAAGCCCTGGATGGGCCTGGCTCCTGCAAGGCGCGCCAGCGTGACCGCCCGCAACGATCGCCCGTCGGCGCCGACAGCCGCCATGGCATCTTCGGCTGAAGCAAGGTGCGGCTCGATCCACCGAGCATCGCGCAGGACCGGCTCCGCATAGGTTGCGAGGCCGCTTATCTCCGGTAGATCGGCTGCGTGCATCCGTCCAAGCAGGCGGCCGGCATCGGCGATCTCAGCCTCTGTGGCATGGTAGGCCGTGCCTGAAACGAACGGGTAAACCACCCACTCCTTACCGTCGTCGAGCCGACGCGGGTTTGGATGGAAGTGAGCTACGGGCGCCACCACATCGACTGACAAGTCCTGCAGTGCGGCCAGCCAACGGCCGATCGCTTCGCCACCCGAGTGGACCAGCCCGGTTCGCTTGAGGACCCAGTCGCCGCGTCTATCCCGGACGCGCAGCACAGGAGCGTAATCGTAGAGTGATACGGGCTTGCCCGGATGATCGAAGGGGAAGGCCGCGATCGAAGCCGCACCGTCCATATCGTTCGTCCCTCAGTGCTGAGCGTCTGCTCGCAAGGATCGCGCAAACTGTCGTGAGTGGCGACGTTGGGTCGGAGGCGGAACGTCCGCTTGCGGGTGGTAAGCTATTCTCCGCTTGCCACCCTCAGCAGCCCTTCGCACGCTCACGCTGATGAGGTTTTGACCCTAAAAATCGAACGACGGGCCCGCCGGGCGGAAGCGAATGTTCCGCCCGGCGTTGTTTGTCCTCAGGTGCCGCTGCCGGTCATGTAGGTGGTCACCACGCCGATGATGACGCCGAGGATGGTGATGCCCGAGCCGACGACGAGCCCGACCAGGGACCGGCCGGCATCCTCGCGGGCGTTGTCGTCCTGCGACGATTTGTAGAGCTTCACCCCGGAGATGCCGGCGAGCGCGATGCCGACCACCGCGAACAGGATCGTGAACACGATGCCGAGGTTGTTGCCGCCGGTCGCGATGCTGCTGGCGTTGAGCGCCGAGCTGGACGCCTTCTGCCGGGCCGTCTTGAGGATATCCAGCGGTGCCGAAGGATCCCCGGTGGAGCTTTGAGCCCAGGCCGGCAGAACGCTCAAGCCGATCATCGTCGCGCTCGCGAGCACGCGGTACTGCATATCCTTGACTTGCACAGGAGCCTCCATGGTCATGCTGCGGTTCTGGATCGGTCGATCGGAGGCCGAGCTTCGCTCATGATCTCCCCCAGGACTTGATCGACGATCGTCTTGGCGATCCGGTCCTCTCCGAACCGCGCCAGCGCGGCCACCCGGCCCCACGCCTCGATGGCGGTGCCATCGGGGAAGCGAGTTGCCAGGATGCGCAGCGCATCGTTGACCGCCATCCGGCGGTACAGCTCGTCTCGCACCAGGCGGTCCTCCGCCTTGGTGGTCAGGGCCCACAGCATCCGGGGGCCCAGTGAGTTGTTCAGGACGATCCAGCGCTCTTCCTCGCGCAGCTTGAACCGCGTCAGCAGGTTCGCACCGCGCCGGCCCTGCGGGCCGTGGACCTGGCGCTCCAGGGCGCTCTTCACGGCCTGATCGAAGCCGAAGACGCGGCGCGCTTCCTCGCGGATCTCGTTGGAGTCGGCGTTGAGCACCATGACCGTCGAGGCCATGTCGGCCAGCGTGTCGAAGTCGGCGAGCAGCTGCGAGACCAGGATCAGCTCGAGGCCCCATTTGCGGCCCTCGCGGGCGTCCGACTTCACCTGCTTGGCGATGGTCTCGACGCCGCCGGTCAGGTGATACTCGTCCATGCACAGGCGCTTGGGCGTCTCGGCGATCTCGTGGTAGCGCGCCTCCCAGTAGCGGACGTATTCCGCTCGCAGCGCCTCGTCCGAAGGCAAATCCATCTTCGGGATTTCCTCGGAAAAGCCGGAAATTTTCGACAGGTAGATGTGCCGGGAGATCAGGAACATCAGCGCGTTGTTGCGCTCGGCTTCCGGCGACTTGTGGCGCAGGGCCACGTCCTGCACATCGATTGACACCACCCGCGCCTCGCCGACGTCGAGGCGGGTCGGACGGGCGAAGATCGGGTATTTCTCGATCGCGCTTTCCAGCGCACGCTGGACCTGGCGGATCAACTCGGGCGTGAAGTCGGCCGCCATGATCGGCTCGCCGAGCACGCGGGCGAGATCCTCCACGATCGGCGTGGCGTAGCGCTGCGCCCGCAGGGCGGCGGTGTAGAGCCGGCGCTCGACGAAGGCGTCCACGAGACGCCACCACTGGACCTTGTTCCCGACGGGGATCCGGTGATCGGCGATCAGCCGGTCGATCTCGGGATCGACGTTGGGCTGGTAGATCGACGGCGAGGACGAGAACTGCAGGTCGCTCTTGATCTGAAACACCCGGGTGATGAGGCGCGGGATCAGAAGCGCGGCCTCCGGTGACGACACGTTGAGGAGCGTCGCCAGGAAGTTCTCGATGAAGGTGCGCTCGCGATCGAGCGGCAGCCGTCGGCCGAGCCCGAGATCGAACGGGTTGACCGCGTAATCGGGGTGGTTCAGCGGCCGCACGTAGAACGCCTCGTGCCGGCGCTCGGGCGGCAGGGCGTTGCGCAGCAGCTCGATGAAGCCCGACGAGCTGACGCCGACGTCGATCACGCCGATGAACGGCAGGGCCGCCCCGGCGGAGAAGGCCGCGAACTCGACGTTGAGCCGGTTCATCAGCACCGACTTGCCCGAGCCCGGCGTGGCGTAGATGAGGGTGAGCCAGAACAGCTGCTCGGGGCTCAATGCCTCGTAGGGCATGGGCTTGCCGTCGGGCGTCACCAGCAGGCTCTGGCCCTGCTTGAAGATCGGCGCGGTGCGGTGGAACGGCAGCAGGGCCGCAAGGTCGCCGAGCGGCGCGATCGAGCCCGGCGGCACCTCCGCCTGGACCGTCATGCCGGCGACCGTCTCGCACAGGGCACGCAGCGGGTTGTGGGGCGCGTCGGTCATCACCGCCTCGCCCCAGGTCATCATCCCGCTCATCAGGTAGGAGCGCCGCCGTTCCAGCAGGCCCGGATCCTCCCCCGGCTCGGTCCAGGTCGTGGCGATCACCCTGCCTTTGACGATCGCCTCGCCGTCCTTGTCGACCACATCCTCCAGCTCGCGCAGCGCCCGGAACAGGTTCTTGTTGCTCGGGCTCGCGAAGGCGAGGAGCCCGGCCAGGACCTTGCGCAGGCGGAAACCGATATCGTTGTCGCGCAGCGCCTCGATGTGGAAACAGACCCGGAACGGCATGTCGGCGGTCTTGCTGGAAGCCTCCAGCAGCGTCTCCAGCAGCCGGTTGAACGGTAGGAGCGTCGCCGGGAACATCCGCATCACGGCGAGCGCGTAGCGGCGCCCGCCCATGTCGAGGGCGCGCATGTTGTTGGCGGCCTCGGCGTTCGACGTCATGATCTGGCGGGCGACCGTCGGGGTGAAGAACTCGGAGACGTCGTCGTCGTGCCGCTCCTTGGCGCCGGGATAGCGCCGGGTGCCCGGCCCGTAGGGCGTCCAGCCGTCGGGCGTCTCGTGGTAGAGCACCGCCGCCCGGATCTGCTCCAGATCGCGCCGCCGGCCCTGGTCGTTGGGCGAGAGCACCCGGCCCTGCAGACGCGCCTCGCCGAGCGCCTCCATGATCCGGCGCACGAAGGCGCCGTGCGGGCCGGCGATCGATCCGAGATGCAGGTAGGGGTTCTGCGCGTCGCGCGCCGGCGGCAGCTCCTGCCAGGCCTTACGGTTCGCCTTCTGCTCCTTGCGGACCTCGTCGGCGGGGCCGGCCGATGGCCGGGTCCAGGCGGCGAGCAGGATCGTCTCCGAGCGCGCCCGGCCCTCCAGCACCGTGCGGCCCTCCTCGATCAGCGCCTCGACCGACAGACCCTTCTGGCGGGCGCGCCGGCCCTGCTGCTGGACGAACGGATCGAGGATCTTGGCCGTGTTGAGCGAGGACTCGTAGGAGATCGTGATCTGGTGGCCGGGCCGTTTGAGGATCTGCGCGATGCCGCCGGCGAAGCGCTCGACGACGTTGTGGAGGTAATCCTCGCCCGAGACGATCGAACGGGTGCCGTCGATCTCGATCAGGGTAAGCTGCGAGCCGTCATGGGCGTAGACGACCGCCTCGCCGCGCTCCGGATCGAAGCCGGCGAGGTCGCAGAACTTGTCGGCCGTCCTCATCGGTCGAGCCCCAGCAGGACGGCGAACTGGTAGATCGGCACGCTCAGCGCGAAGAGCCAGGCGCCGAGCAGGGCCGGGACGGCCGCGCGCAGCAGGGGCGCATGCCGCACGTACAGCGCGCAGTAGATCTGGAACCCGGCGAACACCACTGCGGCGCATGACAGCATGATGCTGGCCGAATAGTAGGTAAACATCAGCGGTTGGGATGTGAGCGGCTCGTCCAGACCGCGCAGGATGCTGGCATAGAGCATGCCCGTCAGGATGAGGCAGAAGCCGACGCCTCTCCCGGACACACGCAGCAGGAACCTCAAGAAGGGATCGCTGCCGACGAGACGAGCCCAGGCCGGCGCAGCCCAAATCACCAAACCGCCGGCGGCAAGCGTCAAAGCAATCGCCGTCTGGCTCACCACGGGATGCTCGACGAGATAGAAGGCGGTATTGGCCGTGAGATGGTCGATCGCTTCCATGGCGGGTCTACTCGGCGAAGTAGAAGGAGAGCTGGCCGATCAGAACCGTGACGCAGGTCATCGCGCTGCCGATGATTGCGGCCACGACCCAGGTCCCGGCCGTGCCGTCGCCGGAGGCGTTCGCCTGATAGACCCGGACCAGGGCGTAGCCGGCCATGGCCATTCCGGCCACGCCCGCTCCGACGACGAGCAGCCAGGCGAAGACCGGCATGCCGTCGATCAGCCCGCGCAGGACGTCGGCGATCCCCTTCGAGCCGGTCATGGCCGCCTCGCGTAGCTGATGGGCAGGGTCTCGGGACGGTAGCCGGCGCCGTAGGCCGGATCGGGCCCGTAGCCGGTCCCGGCCCCGGCCGCGACGCGGGCCGCGTCGAGCGGCATCACGACCGGCTGCAGGAAGACGATGCCGATCGGGAAGTTCACCGACGAGGACAGGGTCGGGGGCCGGCTGAACGAGCGCGCCGCCGCGGCCGTCATCGCCTGCCCCACCGGCATCGCCGCGCCCAGGCCGGCGGTCAGCCAGTCGATCTTGCGGCCGGACTGGACCGCGAAGCCGTCGCCGTAGGTGGTGTTGGTGTTGAGCTGCGTCAGCTGCTGGCCGACCTGGCCGATGCCCTGAAGCAGCCCGGCGACGACGAGGCCGCCGTAGCGCTCGAGCACGTGGTTGTCGACATCCTCGGCCACGCCGGTGCGGGCCTGATCGACCGTGATCGCGATCGCCTGCATCGGCCCCTGGCGGCCGTCCTGCAGGATCATGGTGGTGAATCGGATCGCCCCTTGCGTCTGCGAGTAGACGATCTGGCCCATCAGCCGGATGCCGTTGAGCGGGCCGGGCTGCTGGCGCTCGTCGAGGTCGACGATGGTGGCGAAGATCGGCGCCGCCGGATCGTCCGAGTTGAAGCCGCGGTCGAGCACCGCGTAGGCGACGTCGCCGGCGCGTGCCACGGTGGCGTGGCGGATGCCCGGTCCGAACGGCCCGGTCACGACCGGTGCCGCGGCGGCCCTCGCTTCGGCGGGCTTCGCCCGCTCGCCCTTGGCGAAGGAGCGCACGAGGAAGCCGCCGGGGCTCGGCTTGAGCAGCGCCTTGATCTGCTCGTTGATCGCCGCGACCTGCTCGGGGTCCGCCGTCGGCTGGACCGGGACATCCCTGTAGACGGTGTGGACGACGTCGCGGTCGCGGTAGACGATCTTCTCCGGCACCGGGGCGGGGGCCGGCTCGGCCGGTTTTTCGGGGGCCGCGTCCGGCAACTCGCCCAGCGTCGCGCCGCGGCTCTCGGCGATGACGGTCGGCGCCACGTAGGGCCTGCCGGCCTCGGCCTTCTCGTCGGCGGCCTGCCGGTTGACGCCCGCCCGGCGGTCGGCTTCGGCACGCCCGACCGGCTTCATCATGTTGTTGGGTGGGTTCGGTGTCGGACCCCGGATCTCGGAAGCGCCTCCGACGCCCTTATCGACGCCCGGCGCCTCGGACAGGATGAAGGCCGCGGAGCCGAGCGCCACCATCAGGACGACACCGCCGAGGGCGGCCGTTTGTTTGGCATCGAGCATGGCCGTCTCCCTCAGAACTCGATGGTGATGGCGGTCTCGGAGCCGTCGCCGCGCTCGGCGACGAGGCGCGAGGCCGGGCGCAGGAACTCGTAGATCCGGTAGCCCTCCGGGGCGTCGGCCGACGCCACCGGCTGTGGGCTCACCAGATTGCCCTGGACCCGGACGTACATCCGGTCGCGGTAGAGCCAGGCCTGCGCCCCGTTGGCCACGAGCCTCTGCGCGCCGGAGGGCGGCGTGCCGGCCCCGAACAGATGCAGCAGCGCCGTGGTGTCGGGCGCCCCCGCGCCGCGGGCGGTGGGCCGCCCGCCGCCCTTGCGGACCGGGCCGGGGCTCGCCGCGGCGACCTTGACGGGGGTGAGCGGCGAAGTGCCGGCCACCCGCACCGTGACCGGGATGTCCACCGTCTCGCTCTGCCCGGACAGGACCATCAGGGGGATCGGATAGGGCACGGCCTCCAGCCGGATCAGGATGTTGCCCCAGGTGTCGAACCGGCAGGGCATCAGGTTGATCGAGGTCGGCCGGTCCGAGCCCGCCGCGGCTGCGACCTGGGTCGCGCCCATCGCGGCGTCGACGCCACAGCCGGTGCCGTCCTGCGCGAACAGGCGCGGATCGTAGGCGACCGAGGCGATCGGCCAGGGATTGCCCTTGCCGTCGACGAAGGTGATCGGCGAGACGATGCCGTAGGCCAGATGCAGGGTTTCCGGGGCCGACCGGCTGACCTCCTGCGTCACGGAGAGCAGCCGCGGCTCCGGCCGGGGCATGCGCCCGTCGCGCCCCGGGAAGTTGCCGGCGCCCTGCGCGTCCTGCACCGCGCGGCGAACCCCCTGGATCTCGTCGGGCTTGAGGATCACGCCCTTCGAGCTGCCGAGCATGCGCTGGCGCAACTCCTCGAGCTCGCCCGGCGTCAGCGGGCGTGGAACGGGCGGCGGTGCTGCGGTGGCTGCGGCCCCGGTTGGCGGAACACCGGTCGGCGGCACGCCGAACGGGCGACGGACCGCACCCCCGGGGGCCGGGGCGCCCGCGGCCGGCGGGCTCGGGCCGACGAATGCGCTTCCTCCGCCGGGAGCCGCATCGGCATCGGTCGGCTGCCCGGCTTCATGCACGCCATGGGCGCGCGCCGCCAGGGGCGCGCAGACGAGGGCCGTGAGCAGGCAGCCGAAGACCCGGATGCGCGTCGGGGCGCCTCCTGCACGCATCATGGTTGCACCTGATGGGTCAGTTGCTGCGTCGAGATCACCGAGTCGATGGCGATGCCGTTCGGGTTGATCGGCGAGGGATCGATCCGCACGATCGTCATGGTCAGGAGCCGGCGCTCGACCTTGGTCTCGACGTTGGTCCGGTAGAAGATCTGCAGCGGCACCTCGACGATCCAGTAGTAGCGACCGCCCGACTTGCCCTCCTCGGAGATGTTGGCCGGATCCGTGGTCACCGCCGAGACGGTCTGGTAGCCGAGCACCACCTTCTGGATGATGCCGCTCTCCTGCAGGGCGGCGCGATAACGGTCGCGGCCCTTCGGGGTGAAGGACTGGCTGAGCGCGTTGTTGATGAGCGCGCGCCAGTTGGCATAGTCGTAGCTGTTCAGCTCGACCGCCGCACTGACGGCGAACTCCTTCAGCCGCGCCTGGCTGATGTTCGGCTCGGTCAGCGGGATCGCGTCGCAGACCGCCTGCGCATCCGACGTCCAGATGAACTGCTTGATCGGGAAGCGGTAGAAGGCGTTGTAGAACAACAGCCCGTTGACCACGAGCGAGATGGTCAGGAAGACCGACAGCATCAGGATCCAATTCCACTGGTTCCGGAGCATCATCTGTCCCGCGTCGACCTCGCGCGCGATGCGGTCGGCCGACTTCATGGCTCGGTCTTTCCGGTCGAGGAGGGCGGTTGCGCCACGGTCCGCACCTCGCAGCCGAACACGCCGCCGTCGGCGACGAACGGAATCACCTCGGCCCGCAGCAGGCACAGGTAGGTGAGCCACATCGTCCCGATGAGCGACGCGAACAGGGCGCCGGCCAGGAAGGAGCCGGCGCGCCCGTAGCTGGCGAGCTGGTCGGCCAGGGCCGAGGGCGACAGGCAGCCCCGGGCCGAGGGCAGGCTGAACGCCCCGATGGTGGTGCGGCGGGCCATCTCAGCTCCCGGTCAGGACCGAGCGGACCTTGGTGTCGTCGCCGGGCTCGTATCCGACCATGACGGCGAGCCGCCCGTCGGGACGGGGCACGAACAGCGTCGGCACGCCCGGACGCAGCTGCGGGGCCGCCGCGAAGATCGAGGCGAACGCCTCCGTGTTTTCCTTGAGTTTGGTCGCGATCTCCGGGCTCGCCGCAGCCGTGGGGGTGAGCTTGGTGTCGAAGGCGTTGGCGAGCGCGGCGACCCGATCCGGGGCGGCCAGGATCGCCGCGGCCATGCGGGTGCCGGCCTCCGCGTCGCCGAGGACCACCACCGGCACCCAGCGCGCCGCGACCTTGCCGTGGAGCGCCGTCCAGGCGGCGTGGCAATAGGGGCAGCGCGGATCGAAGAAGATCGTCGCCACCTGACCCGGTGCCGTCCCGGCCGGCACGTCGGCGATGCCTTCCAGCTTGGCCAGCAAATCCGTTACCTGTCGGGCGCGCGTCGGGTCCTCGATCGTGGCGAAGCTCACTGACGGCGTCGGCGGGGCGGCCTGAACCGGGGCCTGTGCAATCTGAGCGAGGGGCTGGAACGCCTGCGGTGCGGCAGGGGCCGACTGGAGTCCTGTAGCCGGCGCAACACCTGCCGTAGGTGACTGAATTGGTGGCGCTGCCAAAGTCTGAATTGGTGCGTTTGCAACGATCTGGATTTGTACAGGAACCCAATGTCTGTCCGTGGCCAGATAGACACAGGCAACCACACAGGCTGCCCAAGCGAAGTGTTTTCCTGCGATCTCCATCGTGGCTTGCCCGCCTGCAGTCGTTAATTCCTAGGTTGCGCTCTTATTGCGAAGCCTTTCGCGATATGTCAATGAAACCCACATGCGTATTGGTCTGATTGACTCCGAATGGGGTATACCAAGGTCTATAAGCAGGGGGTAAGACAGAAATGTGTTTTGAATGCAATCGTGAAATACTTTTGTCTGAGGGCGCGATCCTTCGTAATTGCTCCCAGAAATCCAAATAAATCCCCGGGCGAGCATGTGTCCGGCCATACAGTTCAGCGTAGAATGTGCAATGCAGCAAAGGATTAAAGTCGCGTTAACGCTCGCAACCATGGCGATACACATCGCCGTAATCTCATCGATGGCCGCTGAAACTGCACGCGCCAACCCAGCAAATCATGAAGATGAGAAGCGAAATCGATCGAGATTTGAATATCACGATGGACGAGCAGAAGAAAAACGCCCCTATCGGCGGCCCGATCTGGACGCAGATCCAACTAATCTGAAGCTCGAAGAGATGCGAGAGCGCATCAACAGGTTGGAGGAGCGGTTGGAATTGTTAGAGCATAACTCGATCCATTCTAAATAGGTGTGTGGATGGTCGTTCCGGATCTTGGCAATCTGCTCGTTTCGTTGAGTGAGGTCTTTCCGCTCTTCGTCAACCTGATCTTTTTGGGCATTGCCGTGCTGGGGATTGGGTTCGGGACGTCGGGCCTGTACGCGCTCTACGGCGTCGCGGCCGGTGAGCATAAGTTTTCCAACCGCCCGGTGACGATCGATACCGCCTTCGGCAGGCTCGCGCTCGCCGGCGCGATGATCGTTGCACCGGTCCTGCTGTGGAAATTCGCCAACAGCTTCGTGCTGGGGGGCGATATCACCTACAGCATGTTCAACTACGGCGGGTCGCAGCGTGGATCGACCTGCGAACAGATCCGCATCGCGATCACATACTTCTTCATGTGCCTCGGCGCCCTGGCATGGCTGGTCGCGGGACTGAAGCTCTACAAGGCGACCTCGGGTCAGCACGACGGGGCCGGGTCGGCCTTCCTGTATCTGGTCGGCGGCACCCTGTCGTTCTTCATCAACGACGTGGCCCAGCTCGTCGGCAACACGATCAAGATGGACGTGTCGCTGTCGAACGTCTGCACGATGATCGGGGGCTGAGATGGAGCGCTCTGCCCTACCGGCTGCTGCGCCGGAACAGCCCCTGGACCTCCGATACCGCGAAGGCGCGCAGAGGCGCCCGCGCCTCGAACAACCGGCCATGCTCGAGCTGCCAGGCGCGGTAGCGCGAGACCATGGCGGTGGCACAGACCACGAGGCAGAGCAGCGCGGCCCCGAGCAGCGTGAGCCACGAGCGGGCATAGATCGCCCAGGCGGCGGCCAGCACACCGATGATCTCGGCCGCAACGAACAGCGTCAGCGCCTGCTGTCGCTCATAGGCGGCCAGCGTCCGCGGATCGGCGCCGTCGAGGGCGTAGGTGCGGCCGAGTTCCGGCAGGGAGAAGGTCGCGCCGCATTTCGGATCGTCGCAGCGGCGCAGGTCGAGCGCCTCGGGATCGCTCATCAGGCGCCCGCGCCGGCAGGTGGGACAGAGGGCGTGCGTCCCGCCGAGCACCGTGCCGCCCATCGCCGCGAAACCCTTGTGCTCGGGGCCGACACGGCGCGCGAGCCGCGCTCTCACGAACGAGACGATCCCCATCTGACCTACCTGTCGAAGATATCGCTGAGTCGATGCTTGTGTATCAGCATCGGATTGCATCGCAAGATAAATATAAAACCGATTACGCGGGGCATGAATATGAGGGCAATTCGGGTGAAATCCGTCATTCGGCTGGCCGCTGTGCTGATCGGGATCGGCGTTCTGCTTCCAGGCTGCGTCAGCACCGGAAGCAGCACCTCGGGACATGTCGAAGCCAAGCTGCGTGAGCATGGGATCTGAGCCATGCGCCTGAAGGCAAGGATCCTCTCCGGCGTGCTCGGTACGACCGCCCTGTGCTGCCTCGGCCAGCCGGCCGCGGCCCAGATCGCCAACACCTATTGCGCCCAGAACCCGGCGGCCTGCGCCCCGGTTGCCGGTGCAGGGGGCTACGGCGCGCCGGCCGGCGGGTACGGCTACGGCGCACCCGGCTATGGCGGCGGCTATGGTGCGCCCGGCTACGGCGGTGGCTATGGCCCGCCCGGCTATGGCGGTGGCTACGGCGGGCCCGGCTACGGTGGAGGGTATGGCGCCGGCTACGGCTACGGCGGGCCCGGCTACGGCGGCTATCCGCCGCCCGGCTATTACGGTCCTGGCGGGATCGCCCAGGCCAACGCCCTCAACGCCATCGCCAACGGCCCCCGCTCCCTGCCGGGCCAGGACAGCCAGCCCTTCCCCCCGAACTTCGGCGGCGGGCAGCCCGCACCCGCCCCGCCGCATCCCGACAACCAGGACTTCTCGCGCTACTCGGCCGGGGTGTTCGGCGACGCCAACCGCCCGACCAAGTTGGTGCAGCGCACCGCCCGGACCGCGGGCATCCAGGACGGCTACCGCGAGGAATCCCGCAGGATCGCCGCCTACCTCGACACGTCCGACATCAGCGACCGGCTCGATGCCAAGTACCCCTTCGCCACCGTGATGATCGGCCCCGACATCGTGCCGCCGGTGGTGTCCGAGCTGCGCGGGGTGCGGCAGACCCCGAGCCGCACCCTGCTGGTCACCACCCTCGGCTCGTTCGAGATCCTGCGCGACGCCCGGGTCACGGTGCAGCCGCCGAACTGGCGTGACTACCTCACCGTCACGCCCCCGCCCGAGGCCAAGACCACCTGGACCCCGCCCAAGGGCGATATCGAGCAGGCCAACTGGGAGGTCGGCTACAAGGGCGGCCTGGAGGTGGGCGTGCAGCAGGCCCGCGCCGCCTTCGACGACGGCCTCGCCCGGCTCGACCGCGATTTCTCCGGGATGCGCCGCTACCAGGATCTCGCCGCCCAGGGCGCGGTCAGCCTGCCGATCGTGAAGACCCGCGCCACCGCGCTCAAGCTCGGCAAGGACGGCCGCTCGGCCGCCATCGACCAGCGCCTGCTCAAGATCGTCGTCACCCCGAAATTCCTGCGCACCGCCTCGGCGGCTGCGACGACCGCGGAGTGAGCCATGATCTGGACAGGTCCGACCCGATACCCCGACCAACCGGTCATCGTGCATGGCCGCGACGAGGTCAGCCGCCTCCTCATCCACGCCGTGGCGATCGGCGCGAGCGACGTGATCTTCCAGTCCGGCCGCCCGGTCCTGGCCGCCATCCACGGCGAACTCCACGCGCTGACCGGCGTCTGGCTGCAGCCGAGCACCATGGCGCGCATCGCCACCGAGCTGACCTCGACCGACTCGATCATGTCGAAGCTCTATGCGGGCCAGGATTTCGACCGAGCGATCACGATCGAGGACCGGACCGGGGCTAAGCGCGACGCCGAGCCGGTCCGGCACCGGTTCCGCATCAACGTCACCGCCGGCTACCACGAGGGCGATACCGGCGTGCAGATCGTCTGCCGCCACATCCCGGCCGATCCGCCGACCGTGGCCGCCCTCGGAGTCGAGGACGACATCGTGGCCGAGTCCACCCCGGCCCAGGGCGCCGTGATCGTCGCCGGGGAGACCGGCTCGGGCAAGACGACGACGCTGGCCGCGCTGATCCGTCGGGTTCTGGAAGAGGACACGCCGATCCACGGCAACGTCATCACCTACGAGGCGCCGATCGAGTTCGTGTTCGAGACCGTGCCGTCGGGGCGCTGCACCGTCATGCAGCACGAGATCGGCCTGCACCTGCCCACCTTCGCGGCCGGCGTGCGCAACAGCCTCCGGCGCAAACCCGGCCTCGTCCTCGTGGGCGAGCTGCGCGACATGCACACGGTCATGGCCAGCGTCGAGGCGGCCCAGACCGGCCACCCGATCTACACCACGACCCACGCCAACGACGTCGCCCACATCCTGCGGCGCCTGACCCTGATGTTCCCGGCCGACCTGCAGTCCCAGGCGTTCCACGACGTCCTCGGCAGCAGCCACCTCCTCGTCTCGCAGCTCCTCGTGCCGCGGGTCGGCGGCGGTCGGGTCTGCCTGCGCGAGTGGCAGGTGCTCACCAACCCCGTCCGTCGCGAGGTGGCGCGGGCCGGCATGGCCGAGTCGGTCGAGACCCTGCGCGAGATCATCGGGCGGCGCCAGGACGGCCGCTCGATGAAGGACACGGTCGCGCTGGCCCTCGAACAGGGCCTGATCGACGTCGCCACCGCCCGCCGCGTGCTCGAGCGCTATGGATACCGCGATGCCCGTCTCGCGGCGTAGCCTCCTCACCGGCCTCGCCGGAACCCTGGCCGGGGCCATGGTTGGCCTCGCGGGCACCGATCCGGCCTACGCGGCGGCACTGGCCGGTGCGGGCGCCGTTCCGCCGCCGGTGCGGTTGTGGCTGCGCCGCGACCGCACCGGCGAGGAGGTGAGCGCGATCGTCCGGACCCCGGACGGCTACAACACCCGCGACCTGCTCCTCCTCTCCTGGCTGTTGCGCGACGTCGGCGCCGGCAGCTCGGCGGTCTGGATCGATCCGCGCCTGTTCGACCTGCTCGCCTCGGTCCAGGGCGCGATGAGCGCGGTCCACGGCTCGGTGGTGCCGCTGATCGTCACCTCCGGCTACCGCACGCCGCAGCACAATGCCGGGATCGAGGGCGCGGCCAAGGCCTCGCTCCACCTCGCCGGGCGCGCCGCCGACCTGCGCGCGGCCGGCTACGGCGCGGACGCCGTGGCGGTTGCCGGGGCGCTGTGCGGTCGCGGCGGCGTCGGGATCTATCCGAACTTCTGCCACCTCGACATCGGCAAGGCCCGGATCTGGGCCGGCGGCCGGAAGCCGGCCGGGCAGCCCGCACCGGGCACCCCGATCACCAAGCCGGGAGATCCCGCATGAGCGGCCGCCACCTGCCCTGGCGCTGGTCGGCGGTGCCGATGCGGTTCTTCGGCCTGCACGGCAGTATCGCGGCGTTCTTCCCGCTGCTGATCGTCACGGGTCTGAGCCGATACACGTTCTTCGCGATGGCGTTGTACGCGGGATTTTTGGCGTACTGTAATCATCGCAAGATGACGCCGTTGCGTTTTCTCAAATATCTCTGGGCCAAATTTATCGAGGGTGGCAAATGGCCGGCGTTCTGAACTCGCCTCCGCACCGGATCCGCAAGTTGGTGTTGGGCTTCGTTCTCGTAGCCGGCTTCGCCGTCGGTGCCCTGCCGGCCGAGGCTCAGACCGGCTCGAACTGCCTCGTCCGTCAGGCGGCCGACGCGGCCGTGCAGCGCCAGATCGCGCTGATCGACGCGGCCAAGGTCAATCCCTCGGCCTTCTTCAACGGCCCGAACTCCTGCATCGCCGGCGACCTCCTGAAGCGCTTCGACCTGTCGAACCTGATCCCGGACCTGAGCGGCTTTCTCACCGGAGCGGCGCAGGGCCTGATCGGGTCGGTGATCGACGCGGCCAAGCGGCAGGTCTGCCAGATCCTCGACGATCAGCTGCGCGACTCGATCCGCAGCATCAACCAGCAGATGGGCAGCTTCCAAAGCTCGGTCTCGAGCGACCTGTTCCGGCAGCTCAACGGCTCGATCTCGCCGATCAGCCTGCCGAACATCTCCGGCCTCGGCTCGTACAACCACGTCCAGAACACCGCCTTCGGCTCGGCGCTCACCATGAGCCCGGCGACACAGAGCGCGAGCCCGGTCGCCATCCAGCCGAGCGCGTCCCCGCCGATCTCAGCCCCCTCCCCGTCCGGCAGCAGCTACGGAGGCATGTTCCAGTGATCCGGCATTCGATCCTGCTCTCTGCGGGCTTGCTCCTCGCAGGCTTCGGCTCGGCCCAGGCCGAGAAGCTCTCCTTGCCGATCGGCGAATGGGGGCGCCTGTCCTCGCACGGCCACGCCTGCAGCCCGCCTTTCCTCAGGATCGAGGAAAACCGCGTCATCAAGCGTCTCGGCGGTGGCGAAGGTCGATGCCCGGTCAAGAAGATTAAACGTCAAGGCAGGGCATTGATGGTTGATGTGAAGTGTGAATACGATAAATCCATCTTGGAAGATTATTTAATTGGTGGGGATGATGACGATGACTCGTTTTCTCTTGTGATAAAAAGTCCAACAAAGATTATATTCAACAATACTAACTACGAAATTTGCTCATCCCACGAGGGGGGAAGCAAATGATCCGTAGGTGCTCATATGCCCTGGCCTGCGCCGTACTCGCTCTGACGGGCGAAAGGGCCAACGCAGGGACCTGCCTGACCGCCGACATCATGAATCCGTCCGGACAACGGGTCTCATCGCCCTATGGCGTCAATCGAACCGGTCGGCCAGGTGCCTCGGCCGGCTATCACCAAGGCATGGACATCGTGAACAGCCAGGGGTTTGGAACGAAGATATTTTCTGGTTCTCCCGGCAGTGTTGCCTATCATGAATTTAAAGGAGGTGGCGTCATAGCCGATGTCACCTCCGGAGATACTCGCTTCCTGTACCTCCACATGAACACGACGACGCTCAACGATGGGCAGTCCGGTAAAGTGGCCGCTGGCGATCAGGTCGGCACGATGGGCTGCGAGGGCATGAAGCGTTGCGCTCCGCATCTCCATCTCGGAACGCTCCTGAAGGGCAGCGTCGTCGCCGCGACCGGCACCAACGGTCGGGTCTGGCGGATGGGGTCCGGCAAAGGCGCAAGCCCGATGACCGCCGACGCGATCAAGGCGGCCCTCCCCCAAGCTTGGTATTACGTCAATCCCGAGCCGTTCCTCCCGCGCCAGATCCCGATCTCCAACCCGTATCCCGACATGGCCGGCGGGCCGCGGAACACGACCTTGCCGAAGACCTGCGCGCCGGGCGCCAACGAGGGCGCGGCCAGCGAGCCCGTCTCGCAATCCGACAGCCAGTCACAGCAGACCGCCATCGCCAGCGCGGCCGAGCGAGCGACGGGCTCGGAGGACCAGGCGGTGAAGGTCGCCAACCAGCCCATTCGCAGCCTCTACATCGAACTCGCGCGCATCAACGCGACCGAGCTGACGGCCAACAGCTTCGACTACGACGCCCAGATCGATGCCGCGCTCGCGCAGCTCGTGACGCTCTACGCTCTCGACGCGCGCCCGATGGAGGGTCAGCCGTGACGCGGTTCCTCCCCCTCCTTCCGGCGAGCGCCGTCCTGGCCGTCGCCCTGGCGTGTCCGGTCCAGGCGCAGAGCCTGTTCCCGCAATGGGAGATCTCCCTGCAGCGGCTGTTGTCGGGCCTGCGTGTGTCCGGCGCGCAATCGAGCGGGACGGCGCTCCAGATCACCAACGGCGACAAAGCCAGCGCCGAGGCGGTCGCCTCCACCCTGGTCAGCCAGGACAATGCCCTGCGTCTTGCCCGTGCCCAGCACGAATACGGCTTCGACACCGGCACCGGCTACGCCGCCTGCACCGTCGCCTTGGGATTGGCGCAGGAGAGCGACAGCGCCACCTCCGCGTCGAAGGCCCGTCAGGCCTTCCGCTCGGCCGACCAGCGCTGGCTCACCAACGGGGGCGATGCCGGTGTCAGATTGGGCGACTCCCTCGATCAGCGGCGCAGCTTCTACTGCTCGCCCTCCGAGCAGCAGACCGGCTGGTGCAAGGGCGCCCAGCCCGGCGGCTACGGCGCCGGCGACTCCGACGCGGCGCCCTGGCTGTTCAACCGCAACTACGGCGCCGAGGAGGTGATGACCGCCGCCGACTACCTCGACGTCGTCGCGCCCCTGCCCACGGTGAAGCCCAACCCGCGAACGGCCGAGGAGGATGCCGCCCTGGTCCAGGCCCGCCGCCAGGGCGCGATCATGAGCGGCGCCCGCGCCGGTCTCGTCGGTGTCCTCGTCGGCGGCATGGGCGGCGATCGTCGCCAGGGCGGCACACCATGACGGCCATGAGAGCTCGAACCGCACCCGCCCTCATCGGGCTCGGTGCCGTCGTCGCGGCGATCGGCGTCTCGGCGCCAGCACGGGCCCAGAGCTGCGTCGGCGTCGAGCACCGCGTCAACCTCCAGACCTCTGCGCTGACCACAGCGATCACCGGCGCCATCACCACGACCGAGGCTGCCCTGGTCACCCAGGAACTCGCCGAGCGGGCTCGCCTCGTCTCAGCGGTGAAGGTGCTCACCGCGCAGTCGGCCGCCGGCTCCGATCAGGTCGCGAACGGGTTCCGCGCCTCCAGCCAGGCGCTCGCCACCACCGTCGTCACCCAGGACCAGCGTCAGGCCGTGGCGCTCGCCACCCACCGCTACGGCTCGATCGGCTACGACCCGTGCGGCGCGAACACCAAGGCCCAGGCGCTCTACACCGCCATGTCGGGCACCGCGGCCGTCCGCCAGCAGATGGTCACCCAGGTCCACGCCCAGCCCGGCCGCTACGCCGATCCCAAGGACTGGGTCGCCAACGTGAAGTCCGGCGCGGCCCCCGACGGCGCCGCGCTCTACAGCGGCGACCGCGAGGCCGCGACGAAGTTCATCACCACCGTCATCGGGCCGCCCGACCCGCAGCCGCGCAATACGGGCAACTCCGCGACCAACGACCTCAACAGGCTCGAAAAGACCGGCCGGGACACCTACCGCTCGATGACCGCCGTCGTGCTCGCCGACATCGCGGCCGACTACCAAGCGGACGGTCCGATCGCCAAGACCCGGGCGCTGTCGGGCCACTGGCAGGGCAGCGACGGCGGCGCGGCGTGGGCCGCCGGCATCGCCGGCCAGCACGACCGCGGGATCATTCAGGACGCGGTGCGGATGGAGGCGGCCAACCTCGCCCTCATCGCCCACCAGATCAAACGCGGGATGCGCACCGAGGCCACCGCCGCGGCCCTGCTCCTCGCCATGGTCAACGCCCGCATCTCAAACAGCGTCCCCTCCCCCGGTCGTGGCGTGCCGACCCCAGCGAGTTTCCAGACGCCATGAAGACGCCGATCCTCCTCGCCGCGGCCCTGGCCGCCCTCGCCTCGCCGGTGGCTGCACAGTCCTGCTTCGTCGTCGATCCACTCTGGATCGCCGGCCACACCAGGGCGACCGGTGTCCTCGAAACACGGGTGGCGACCATGGGCACCAACGTCGCCACTCAGCGCAGCCTCACACTGGAGATGCTGCTCTCGGCCATGAAGGTGCAGACCGCCCAGGTCTCGACCAACGGCGAGCGCGAGGTGAACCTCGTCAGCAACACCCAACAGGCCGTCGCCGCCACCCTGTCCCAGGTCGCCCAGCGCCAAGCCCTGGTCGATGCCCGCGAGCAGTATTCCATCGACACCGGCCAGGGCGTGAATGCCTGCGGCTCGATCGACCTGATGAACTCCACCAGCCGCGCCACGGGCAACGTCGCCATGACCGGCCGGGAGACCTATCGCGACCTCGACGTCTCCCCGGGCAAGAACGTGCCGATCCCGGAGGCGACCCGCGCCCGCCTCGCAGCGCCCACCAAGGCGGACGCCGCGATCCTGTTCGATCCCTCGGCCAGCGACGACGACCGCAAGATCGTCATCCAGGACATGGCCGGACTGCCGATGCCCAAGCCGACGGACACGATGCCGGGGGCCGAGGCCGACTTGATGATGCTGCGGGCCCGCCGCGTCGAGGCCCTGCGCTCGCCCGCCCTGGTGTCGCTCAGCGCCGTCCGGGCGATGTCGTCCACCGACGACCACCAGATCGGCACCTCCGCCGCCTCGCCGCTCGCCCAGCTCGAGGCGCTGATCGCCCAGTACGGCGGCGGCCCGCACTACGAGGCGTGGTCGGCCGGCCTCGCCGGCCAGTCCGAGCACGGCCTGCTGATCGAACTCACCCGCATGCGCTCGATGTCGCTGGCGTTGCGCCAGCAGCTCATCGAGCAGCAGGCCCGCACCGCGGCCGTCCTCGGCACCATGCTGGCCACCCAGGCCGGCGGCAACCTGTAGAGGCCGCATGATGCTCCGCAGGATCACGGCCGGGGCCGGCAGCCTCGGGTTCCTCGCCGCCGCCACGGCGGCCCGGGCCCAGACCACCGGTCGCGAGATCTTCACCCCGGTTCAGAACGACCTGGCGCTGGTGAACCTGCGCAAGCTCCTCGGCTGCGTCGTCGACGGCGTCTGGACCGCCGCCTCCTGCACCGACGACCGGCCGCTCACGGTGGCGCTCGGCTACTTCAACGTCGGCTGCCTGATCGTCGCGACGATCCTGGCCTGCTACCTGCTCTATTCCCTCGTCGCCGACACCGCCAACGACGGCGAGGCCTTCGGCCGCCAGTCGAGCGCCAAATACACCCTCCTGCGGGTCATCACCGGCGCGATCCTCAGCCTGCCGATCAAGTCCGGCCTCTCGTTGGTGCAGATCCTCGTCGTCCAGCTCGCGGTCTGGGGCAGCGGTTTCGGTGACACCCTCTGGACCCGCGTCGCCGGCACGGGCCTCAACGGGATGTACGGCACGCTCACCAGCCCGACCCAGGCGCTCGGCGACTTCGTCCTGCGCGGCAAGCTCGCCAAGGTGCTGGAAGGGCGCCTCTACGGCTACGTCTGCGCCCAGGCCCTGCAGACCTACGCCAACAACGTCTCCGGTCGCAGCAACGCTGCCACGGTCCGCCCCGCGGCGAAGACGGAAACCAATTCCTGGAGCCCATGGTCCGATGCGAGGGCAACGACCTATTATTTCACGGACGACAACGGGTATTTCCGAAAATCGGACAATCTCTGCGGCGCCGTCGTCTATGAGTACAACAAGATCGGCTCGCAACTGACCGATACCAACGACGCCAGCACCTCCAAGATGGTGATCGATCTGGCCGAGCAGCAGAGCCAGCGCAGCTTCCAGGCCGCGATCAACAGCCTCGACGGCGCCGCCGCCGGCATCGCCAGCGCCATCAACTCCGGCAGCCGGGACGATCAGGCGATCAAGGCTCGGATCAAGCAGGCGGTCGATGCCGCCTATAACACCGCCGCCCAGAGCCTGACCCAGAGCAACAACACCCAACTCGATCAGGCGCTTCGCAACTATCTCACCAACGCATCCGACAATGGCTGGCTCGCCGCCGCGCTCTGGCAGCGCTCGTTGAGCCTCGTCCAGGCCAAGCTCCTGGCTGCCTCGGCGGGCCAGAACGCGGCGATCCGGGTCGTGCCTCCGGCCAACATCAACTCGTACATCCCGTATTTCGGCCACAGCGCCTACGCGCCCCTCGCCGAGGAGGCGCAGCGCAATCTCACCTACGTGGTCAGCTTCGGCGGCTACATCGCCGCGCAAGGCACCGGCAGCATCGCCAGCGTCGCGAGCGACAACCCGGCCGCGCAGGTCGATCCCTCCGATGTCTTCGCCCGCGGCTTGGCGCAGATCTACGCCGGCGTCCTCGGCATCATCAGCCAACCCGAGAGCACGACTTGGAAGGATCCGATCCTGGAGGTGCAGGAGATCGGTCAGCGCATCGCCTCGATCGGCATGGGCGCGACGGGAACGGGCGTCACATTGACCGGATTCGATTGGGTTCTGGGAAAGTTCGGCGTCAACGACGATAGTTCATGGCGAGTTGCGTTCCAGGAGCTGTCCTGGTTCGTCTATATCATGGCACTGATCTTGTTCTTTGCTGCGTTCCTGTTGATCGGCCTCGTGCCGTTCGTCGTCATCGTCCACTTCCTGATGGCGACCTTCAACTGGTTCCTCGTCGTCGCCGAGGCGATGATCGCGGTGCCGATCTGGCTCCTGACCAAGTTCATGCCCGCCCGCTCCGACAGCTTCGTCGGCAACAGCGGCCAGGGCTATATGTTCTTCCTCGGCATCCTGCTGCGCCCGCCGCTGATCGTCATCGGCATGCTGGTCTCGATCCTGCTCATGCGGGTCGGGATCGACATCACCAACATCTTTTTCCGCGGCGCCCTGGCGATGATCGCGCCCGACGGCACCGTCGCCTACGCGATGGTTGGAACCGCCGGGCTGTTCGTCTACGCCGTCGTCCTGTTCTCGATCGTCATCACGTCTGCGGGCCAGATCAGTGCTCTGCCCGAGACCGTGCTGTCCTGGATCGGCGGGCAGATCGAGCGCCGCACCGGCGACCACGCCGCTGTCGCCGTGGCCGGGATCGTCGCGCCGCGCTCGCCCGGTCAGATCCCGACGGGATCGATCAACCGCACCGTCAGGGATGCCCGCCAGGGGGGGCAGACCATGCTGACGAAGCTGCGCGGCAAGGACTCCTGATCGATGGACGATGCCTCGCCCAAGACCGTCGCCACGCAGTTAGGGATCGCGACCGCCCTCTCGTTCTCGGCCGTCGCATTCCCCTTCGTCCCGGAGGCGATCCTGGCTTACGCCGGTTACTGCTACCTGCGCCACTTCACTTACGGCTGGCGCACCTGGCGCGCACCGGCGCGTGTGCCGCTGCATCTCGGCCGGCGCGGTTATCGCGATGCGACCACCCGGCGCCGCGGCGATGCCTCATGGCCGGTCGGCCTTGCCGCCGCCGGACAGGTCTGGCTGCGGCGCGAGGATCTCGTACAGGGGATCGGCTTCTACAGCGACGGCCCTGTCTGGCACGAAGAGGCTGCCGCCAACCTCGTGTTCGGCGCCTGCCTCAACCGGATGGGCGCCATCGTCGTCCAGAATGCCGATGAGGACATGATGACCGATCGGCTGGCCGAGGTGGCTCGGCCGTTCGGGCGGGACGGCGAGATCAGGGCGATCGATCTCAAGCAGGCGCCTCGGCCGCCCCTGCGGATCTCCACCGGCAACCTGGCCGTCGCCATCGCCGACTTGAGGCTCGGTCCGGAAGCCGGTGCCGTGAACCGAGCGCTGCTGCCGATCATCGAAATGCTGGCCAGCCGGTATCGCAAGAGCGCGCTCGATCTCTACCAGGCCTTCACCGACGAGACCGCCTTCAAGCGGCTCGTCGAGGGACACTACGAGATCGACGGCACGGCCGTCAGAGCCGAATCGGCTTCCTCTGCCGACGGCGCGGCCTTCCGTGCCGCGCTCCAGCCGCTCAAGGAGATACCGGCGGAGAAACGCACGGTGGGCCGTGAGGCCCTCGTCGCCCACGCTCGCGAACTGGCCGCCTTGACCAGCGTGTCGTTGACGGAGGGGCTCGATCTGAGCAGCGCGCTCAACACGGGCGGCATCATGTGCATTCGGCCGTCTTCGCCGCTCACAACCGCCCTTGTCATCGCCCGATGCACCGAGGCTCTCGCCTCCATGGAGCCGGGCCGGGCCGCCCGCTGCCTCGTGCATATCGTCTATCCCGATGCGCTCTCGGGGCTTTCTGCGCAACGTTTCCGGGAGGCTGCCGCGAAGGCCGGTGCGATCGGTTCGCTCTCCCACCCGGCGAGACCGGCGAATCATATTCAGAAGGCGACCCGCAAGGGGCCGGCCCTGCGGATTCAGAGCCGGAAGACGAGCGGTGAAATCCTCTCTCATAGAGGCAAGATCGCGTCGGCGATCAAGGAATGTCCATTCACCTTGGACCTTGGTCTACCAAATGTTCCCGAAGCAACCGATTCTTGAGCCGCGGCCGATGCTGATCGTCGCTGAAAAGACGCTTGGGTGCTTAGAAAGTGTGAATCCAGTTGACTCTTTCCGGTGCGCCGCCCGAGATGACCTTTCACCTGCTCCCTGTGGGAGCCCATGCAACGACCGGAGAGACCGCCGCCGGAATCGACCCCTGAAAAGCCATCGGCCCCCACCTCCCGGCAAGGAGATGAGGGCCGAGTGACCGTCACGAGTAAGGGCTGTGTGAGCACCTAAAACCAGCTCCCACAAGCCACAGATCGCCCCCGGGCGTCAAGCGAGAAAGCGCATTTCTCGTGACGGAGAGGCTTTGCCTGGAGTGAGCCCGCCCTAACGGAGCGGCTTTGATGACGCGCGGCCCGACCAGGAGAGGATCGGGCATCATGACTGCGACCCGTGGCAGCCTCGGCGAGGCTGCCAGACGAATCACTACGCCCTTCGGGGGGCGAGCCCTGACGGCTGCCCAGGTGGCTGCGCAGGCCGACGCCACCGGCCGGCCGGCCGGGATCGTGGCCGAGAAATGGCGCGTGCTGCACGACCTCACCGCCATTCGCGTGTCGCTCGGCCTGTCGGCCGCGACCCTGGTTGTGCTCGAGGCCCTGCTGACGTTCCATCCCGAGACCATGTTGGCGCCGGATCCGGAGGCCGACAGTGACTTGGTGGTGTTTCCGTCGAACAGGACCCTGGCGGCGCGCGCCCGCGGCCTGTCCGAAGCGGCCCTGCGCCGTCACCTGTCCGCACTGGTCGAGGCAGGCCTCGTGATCCGGCGCGACAGCCCCAACGGGAAACGCTACGCCCGCCGCGGCGAGGGCGGGCAGGTCACCCACGCCTTCGGCTTCGATCTGACCCCTCTCGCTGTGCGGGCCGAAGAATTCGCAGGGAGAGCTGCTGCTGTACGGGCCGAAGCGCTCGCCCTCAGCATCGCTCGCGAGAAGGTCAGCCTACTCCGCCGAGATTGCGCCAAACTCCTCGACGCCCTGATCGCCCTCGACGACGGGGTGGCTGGCGAGCCGTCGGCTCAGGCGCTCCACGCCCAGTACCGTGCGCTCCTGGCCGCCTACCCTCGCCGGCCGGAGCCGGTCGACGTGATGATCCTCGGCGATGGCCTCGAAGCCCTCGCCCTGGCTGTGAGCAGCGCCCTGATCGCTCGCGCAGAATCCACAAAAACGAGCGGCAATGCCGCTCATTCGGAGCGGCACAAACAGAATTCAAACCCCAACGTCTCTGATTGTGAACCAGCATCCGGGGATGCGCAGAAGGAATCGGCCGAGCCCGAGTCGGGGGGCATGCGCCAAGCGGCACCAGAATACTCGATCCGCTCGACCTATCCGCTCAGATCCGTGCTCGAGGTCTGCCCCCAGGTGCTCGACTTCGCACCAGCCGGAGTCAGATCCTGGCAGGATCTCATTGAAACGACGGGCCGAATCCGGCCGATGCTCGGCATCAGCCCGACGGCCTGGAGCGATGCCCAGGAGGCCATGGGGCAGGAGGCGGCGGCGATCACCCTCGCAGCCATCCTTGAGCGTCACGACAGCATCAAGAATGCAGGCGGCTACCTCCGGTCACTCACGGAACGCAAGCGTGCCGGCAAATACTCGCTCGGACCTGTCCTACAGGCCCTTCGTCGGGCGCGATTACGCCCTCGAAACGCGGCATGACCGCGGTCGCGGCCATGATCGAACATGCACCAACCTACGGTTTGAGCCATTCTTGGCTTAGCTGTATAATCCGAGCCTTGAATGGTTGCTCACGCGATCAGGAGAGCGGTGTCGTTGTGTGAAAAATTGGCCTGGTTCGAGTTTGTTGTTCCTTTGTCGGCATTAGCGAGAGTGACGGAGAGGAAAAATGAAGCTTGCTGCCTTTTTAATCGGGATCGTATTTATGATAATTGGACTGATTGGATTATATTTTGTGATAAAATATATAATTACTCCATATAACAAATTTGTATTTGAAAATTCCAACGAGCATGGCGTTGTAGCTCTTGCTGATTGGGATGCTGCAGTAAGCTTTAAAAAATACCAAGCTAAGAAGGAATTTCTTGAGGCCCTTGTCGGATGGCCTACCGCAATATTATTTTGCATCGGATTTTTGATGGTTGCGACAACGACCACAGTTTATTTTGCTGTTTAGATGCAAAAATAGATAACCGCTTATGCTCTTGCACCTTACGGCAGCCGCCGCCTGCTCAGCTGTGAGCATCGGCCCTAGCTTGCGGCGTTGCTTCGCTCAGGCCCGCAACAGGTCTCCCATTGCGCAAACCGGTTCATGCGCTATCATGATAGCGAAAGGATGAACCATGGCCCAAATCCTCGTCCGGGACATCGATGTCGGTGTGAAGCAGCGCTTGCAGCAACGGGCGGCCCGGAACGGCCGCAGCATGGAGGCCGAGTTGCGCGACATCCTTCGGGCCGCGGCCGCCGAGGACGAGTTGACGACAGGCCTGGGGACGGAGATCGTCGCCCTCTTCCAGGGAATCGGCTTGAGCCCCGGCGAGGAACTTCCCGAGTTCCACGGCCATGGCCTCGCCGATCCTTTCGCATGATCATCCTCGACACGAACGTCGTATCCGGCCTGATGCGTACCCCCCCGGATCCGGTCCTCGTCCCCTGGCTCGACTCGCAACCCAGGACCTCCGTCTGGATCACGACCATCACCGTCCTCGAGATCAGGTTTGGCCTTGATCTCATGCCGGATGGACGTCGCGCCGCGTCGTTGCGCACGGCCTTCGATCGCCTCGTCGCAGAGGTGCTTCAGCGGCGGATCGCCCCGTTCGACGCCGCGGCAGCCAGTGAAACGGCGGCACTCATGGCGACGCGCCAGCGGCGGGGGCAACCGCAGGAGCTGCGCGACAGCATGATCGCAGGAATTGCCATCGCTCGCCGCGCCACGCTCGCAACCCGCAACGTCCGGCACTTCCCCGATCTGGCTGAGCCTCCCGTCAATCCGTGGGCGGATTGAGACTGGCACGCTTCCCCATTATCGGCGCCTGATCCCGCCCTCCGGACCGGCCTCGACCATCTTCCCGCTCCAACTCCTTATCCGTGCAGCAGGACCGCCCCCGTCACACGATCGGACTGACACCATGGCACGGGTGCGCGCCGTCCCTCCAGGATCGACGGTCCCCCAATTTGCTCACGCAAATCGGCTCCCCCGTCGCCCGCTCCCGCGGGCGCTTCGCGCTCCTGGACCGCGGCGCCAGAGCCCGCGCCGGGATCCCGTCCTCGATCAACGAGATGGAGGCGGTATGCAGCTCACACTGTTCAAGGCGTTCCAATCGCTTAAATTGGACGACGACACGGCAACCAAGGTGGTCGAGGCAATCGAGGAGCACATCGCCATGAAGGTCACGGAAGCCAACGCCAAGCTGGAGTCGCAGCTCAAAGCTCAGACCTGGCTCCTCAGCGCGGTCGGCCTCATGCTGGCGATCATCGGGCTCACCCCCGTCTACCTCAAGCTCTTCGCCGGGTAGCCGGCCGGGGAGGCTCACGCCTCCCCCACCTGCTCGCGACGCGGGGCTCAGACGCGCAGCAGCTCGTCCCACCGCGTCGTGTAACGCGGCGAGTGGGACTCGGCCCGGAGCTTCCAGGCCCGGTCCAGACCGGTGGCGGCGGTTGATCGCGTCGATCGCCAGCATCAGCGAGACCCGGCGCCGGTCGTCCGGCCGGAGGAACAGAGAGCCCTGCATGCCCCCGGCCGGCGCCAGGTCGAGCAGCAGGATCCCCGTCTTCTTGTAGCGAAATCCCGGCCGGTAGATCTCCCGCAGCCCCCAAAGGGCCGCCCGGATCAGCCGGGCCGTGTCGGCCGTCGCGATCGTCAGCCGGACGTGCCGGGTCGCATGGTATTGCCCGTCCTCCGGCTTGTGCCTGTTGGGGTCATCGCAGAATGTGTCCCAAAACGTACGCTAAGGGGCTCGGGGTGAGCATCGCCACGACGGTAGGGGCACCTCGTCACGAAACCGGCTGTAGGTTGGCGGATCATAGACAGCGAGACGTGTTGAGTGACGCCGTATCCGGCGTCGGACCAGGGTCGGCCCGGTTGTCACCCGGACGGTCGATTGTGTGACATCCACTCCTGACACCCCTGTTCCGGTGCGGTCTGGAGAGGTCCGCTTGCTGGCTGTCGGAGGGGCAGCGGCTTACGACTGGGGTAGGTGGATTTCCGCCCTTCTGCTTTCGAGCACAACAACTTGTAAGGCGACATTTGGCTGAATGAGATGCTGATCGGCATCATCCCGGCCTGGCTGCTGGCCACCGATGGTGCAGGTCGTCGATGACGAAGGCGTGCGCGTGCCGCTCCGCCCCGATGCCTTCGAGGTGTGGATGATCGGGCGCGAGGTCGGCATGCGCGTGCTCGACGACGTCCGGGTCAGAGGTGGGCCACAGCATGGCCGCGGACGCAATGGCCGCCAGGGTGAGTACGCCGAGGACCACGAGCGTGACCGGCATGCCGGCCTCGGCGCCGAGCCAGCCCGCCAGCGGGTAGGTGACGAGCCAGGCGACGTGCGACAGGGCGAACTGTGCCGCGAACACGGCGGGCCGATCCTCGGGCGTGGCCGAGCGCCGGAGCAGCCGCCCGGTCGGGGTCTGGGCGGCCGAGTAGCCGATCCCGAGCACCAGCCAGGTGGCGAGCAGCATCGGCCAGCCGATGACGCCGCTCCAGGTCGTCGCGGCGAAGGCGAGCAGCACGACGCCGAGGAGGCCGGCCGCCGGCAGCATCACCGTCCGGTCCGGCAATCGGTCGAGCACCCGCGGCAGGAGCAGAGCCGCGACCATCGAGCCGCCGCCGAACAGCCCGAGCGCCACGGCGACGTCGTTCTGGGGCCGGTGCAGGATGGCCTGCACGATCACCACCGTGTTCACGATGACCATGGAGCCGGCCGCCGACACCGCGAGGTTCAGGGCGAGCAGGCCGCGCAGGCGGGGCGTGGCGAGGTAGATGCGCAGGCCCCTCGTGGTCCGGTCGTAGATCCCGCGGCGCTCGGTCGGCTTCGGGCTCGGCAGGCGGACCGAGACGACGAGTGCGGCCGAGCACAGGAAGCCGACGACGGTGCCGCCGAACAGCCAGTGGAAGTTGATCACCGTCAGGAGGATGGCGGCGAGCGCCGGGCTGAGCAGGTTCTCCAGGTCGTAGGCCAGCCGCGAGAGGGAGAGCGCCCGGGTGTAGTCGCGCTCTTCGGCCAAGATGTCGGGGATGGTCGCCTGGAAGGTCGGGGTGAAGGCGGCCGAGCAGGACTGGAGGACGAAGACCAGGACGTAGACCTGCCAGATCTGGTCGACGAAGGGCAGGATGGGGCCCGGTGAGAGGATGGTCGAAAACGTACGCTAAGCCCGCCGACCGGTGCGGGCGAGGAGCTTTTCTCCGTCTGGCCTGATCGCCCCCTTGGGCGTGACGTGCCGGTAGAGGGTCTGCCGGG
>JAESFL010000090.1_pt1 | contig 97768 bp, 80 predicted proteins | sample 9269401 | NCBI WGS metagenome assembly JAESFL01 (sample SAMN14506025, study PRJNA617098) | algae metagenome | isolation source: Gloeocapsa sp. UFS-A4-WI-NPMV-4B04 and co-occurring heterotrophs from desert... | place: USA: Utah | collected 2006-10-01 | reverse complement strand
CATCCGGCAGGCCTTCCTCCAGCCCGATCATGCCTCGGCGACCCAGACCTGGCGTCATGTTGCTGACCAGTTGCGGGAGCGTTGGCCCAAGCTCGGCACGCTCATGGACGAGGCAGAGGCCGACGTGCTCGCCTATCTCGCCTTCCCGGCTCAGCACCGGGTGAAGCTGCACTCCACGAACCCGCTTGAGCGTCTGAACAAAGAGGTGAAACGCCGGGCTGATGTAGTGGGCATCTTCCCCAATGAGGAGAGCATCAACCGACTGATCGGCGCTGTGCTGATGGAGGCCAATGACGAGTGGCAGCTTCAGCATCGCTACATGCAGATCGAGGGCATGGCCGAACTCGCTGTGCCCTCAGCCGAGGAGCAGCCGCTCCTCACCACACCAAAGGCCGCATGACCATGGCCGCTTCAGCTACACCCAAAAACTACACCTCATTGACGGACGTAGCCGACGCATCCGGTCGCACAGGCGATTGGATGCGCGGAGGGTGAGGCACGCCGAGTTCGATTCCCCTTAGTCGATGTAGCTTGAACAGGGGGGCGAAAGGATGCCTCCTGAGACTACTAAGTTCCTGCTGACCTAATCTTCGGACCTAATCTCAAGACCAAAAAGAACAGTGCTTTCGGCAGATAGGAAGGAATCTGAATTGATTCTGAATCAGGATTCAGTTGAGTCAGGTATATGCAGGGGCAAGAACCATTGTTCTAGCAAAGGCTTAGGCTCGGTTCGCGTATTGGACTCGGCGTGCTGACGCATCGAACTCTGCGAAGTGGCGTATCGACCTCGGCGTGAGCCGCGCCCGGTCTCGCACAGGACTCTGCGCAGACGCGCATCGAACTCGGCGCAATTCCCCTGACAGAATTCTATATCGAACTCTGCGCATCATTCAGCACTGCGAACGAACTCGCTGGGTAGGGCGTATCGAACTCTGCGGGGGCCCCTCTGCCGGTCCGCTAGGCTGCACAGGCAATGGCAGGCTACCACTCCGATCCCCTCCGCCGGTGCCAACCCACGCAGAGTTCGATTCGCTCTCCGCGCATTCGAACCTGGACGGCGCTTATCAGCGCAAAGCTTTGGATAACTCAAATCCGCTGGATCCGACTCGGGGGCAGCCCAGTTGCGAGTCCGCGAGCTATCAATCGGCCCGCGGTGAACGAGTACCAGTATGGGCCTACACGAGCAGCTTGCCTTGATCCGCGACCCGGACCTCCTTCTGGAGGTCGAGGACGCTCGGGGTCACTTCATGTTCAAGACCATCGTCGACCACATCGCCCATAAGCAGGGTTTACGCGACCAGGAGGCCGCTCAGCAGGCCGACATAGAGGCGCGCCGCGCCCGCATGAGCCGGGATCAGAAGCGCCGCGACGCTCTTCGTAGCGTGATCGAGAGCGAGCCGACGACACCGGACAATGTCCAGCACATTCACAGCGTCCTTGCCCTCTGCGGGCTGCCCTACAAGGAGCCAAAGGGCGAGCGCGAGTTCTTTCGAGAATATGGCCGCAACACGCTCAGCATCATCGCCGGACGACTAAAGAACCCTGCCACGGGCCACATGGAGGTCCAGGGCCTGCCCTATGGGCCCAAAGCCCGCCTCGTACTGCTGCATCTGTGCACCGAAGCCGTCCGCCAACGTAGCGCCAAGATCGAGGTGGCCAACAGCCTCTCGGGCTTCATCAAGCAAATGGGCTTTCCCGTGACAGGTGGCGAGCGTGGCACGCTTCGACAGTTCAAGGAGCAGCTCAACCGGCTTGCGGCCTGCACGATGCAGATTGGCCTCTGGGATGGCGCGTCCCGGTCGAGCACCCTCAACGTGCCGCCCTTCCGTCAGCTCGACATTTGGCTGTCTGGCAACCCGGACCAGGGCCTGCTCTGGTCCAATACCGTCCAGTTCCATACTGAGTTCTACGAGAACCTGATCCAGCATGCGCTGCCCGTGGATATCCGGGCGGCACGAGCCTTCTCTGGGTCAGCCCGCAAGCTCGATATGCTGTTCTGGATGGGTTACCGCCTGCGCAGCCTGCAGCGGCCTCTGCGCCTCTCCTGGGACAGCCTGCACCGGCAGTTTGGCGCCGATAACGCTAGCATCCGCAGCTTCAAGCAGGCCTTCAAGGCCGACTTCGCTCATATCAAGGAAGTGTTTCCTAAACTCAGGATCTCCCTAGACGAAGCCGGGATGCAACTCCTGCCGACGGACCCCAGCGAATTGCTCGTGCCACCCAAGCGCCCGATGACAAATTTCGGAGCCGCTGCAAAGGCTTAGGCGCGCCGACTTCGATTCGCTACCGTCCAGCTGGGAACGGACCAGTTACGGGAGGTTATTCTCTGTGATCCAGCCCAACCCGAAGGACCAATAAAAAAATGCCCGAGAAGCGATGCCTACAGCCCAGTGCATCGAACAGGTCTGCTGGGGCCACCGCTGGGGCTGAAATCATGTCCACGGAAAAATTAACCACTTATACAACCACTTAGCCGATCAAGTTGGCGGAAGGGGTGGGATTCGAACCCACGGTGGGCTTGCACCCACGGCGGTTTTCAAGACCGCTGCCTTAAACCACTCGGCCACCCTTCCAAGCCATTGAAATACAAGGCAGAAGCTCGTTGTTGTCCCAGGCAGAACAGACCGTTTGCTACCGCTTTGCTACCATTCAGCTCGCGCCTCTCTCTAGTGCTCCTCGAAGCACGGCGTCAACTTTCGCCGCCGCTTCTTCCTGCATCCCCGGCATCACGTGGCTGTAGAGGTCCATTGTTGTCGCTATCGTCGAGTGTCCAAGTCGCTCTTGAGCAACCTTAGGATGAACGCCTGCCGCTAGGAGCTGAGTCGCGTGCGTATGACGAAGGTCATGAAACCGTATAGCGGGGAGGGCGGATTGGCCGATGATACGCACGAACTCGTGCGTAATACTGTTCGGCTGCAGGGGGCGTCCATCGGCCTGTGCGACCACGTACGCCTCCTCTGAAAGTCCGATGCCAAGTCGGAGCAGCTCTTGGGCCTGTTCGGACCGATGGCGACGTAGCTCCTCGACCACGAGGGAGGGGAGGGCAACTGCGCGCCCCCTGCCAGTCTTCGGCTCTTTGTATCGGATGCCGGCGCGTGTTTGCTCCGCGCTTCGCTGTACCGAGAGCCGCCCGCGCTCTAAGTCGATGCTCCCCCATTGCAATGCTGCAATTTCACCCCGCCGCAACCCGCATGCCAAAGCTAGCAAAACGGCAATGTACAGTCGTGTCGGTCGAAAATGCTGCAACAAGCTGCTACCGCCCAGCCCGTCCAACGTCGTGAACTTGACGCGCTCGACCTTAGGAGGCTTCACGACACTCGCTGGATTGCGCGCAATCATTTCCCACTGAACTGCCTGTTGCAGTGCCTGGCGCAGCACACGGTGCATATGATGCACTGTGCGGGCCGAGAGGCCCCCGGTCCCGTCGCGACGACCTGATGCGAGCGCCTTTGCATACGCGTCGGAAACATGCATTGGCTTCAGCTTGTTCAAAGCAACCCCGCCTAACAAAGGGGCCAAGTTCTTCATGGCAATCTCTTGGTATCGCTCGAAGGAACGCGGCGCGACTTGGGAGCGAACGTGCTCGAGCCATCTCACAAGGAACTGCCGAACGGTCAGCCGGCTCGGCTCGATAAACTCGCCTGCGCGGTGCGCTGCAACCAGCCGGGCGCACTCGACTTGTGCCTCACGCTTGCCGCCTTGAACTCGCACCCATTTTCGTCTGCGCTTGCCGGTCTCGGGGTCTGGGTTGTCGAGGACCACGTACCACTTGCCCGGCGAGCGCTCTCTAATGTGACCCTTCATCGCTCTTCTCGTCGCCTTTGCGTGATTGTGGTGGGGCTTGCTCCGTGTCGCCTGTTGATGTCCTCGTTGCCCCTTCTTCCTGCTCTGCCCGCGACCAACGTGAGGTGAATGTTAAGGGTAAATCGCTCGATACGTCGCCCTTCACAGGCTCTATCCATGAACGAAGTATCTCGGCTAAGCCTCTGGATTCTTCGGAAGTCTGATCTCCCAGAACGGACCTGAAAAGAAATCTAATTTCCGACCGCAGGGCGCTTGGACCTGGCAACGGGATAGCGTCGAGCACCTCCGCCCACGCCTTGCGAACCTCCAACGTTGTGAGAGGGTCGTCTATCCATCGCTTGCCCGTTCGGACTTCGATGAGTTGAATTCGTGCTGCTGTCAGTTTGAGGAGAGCGGCAGTGTGAGCTCCGCCGAGTTGCGCCTCAACAGCAGCTTGCAGTTGGCTCTGCGCTTCGAAGGACTTCGCCAGCCTTTCAGCGATTTCTGTGTTGAGTGAAACGTCCCTTTCTGTGGCTGCACGCTCAAGCTGAGCCCGCAGGTCCTCACGCACTCGGACCTTGAGTTGAACGGTATCCGTCGCTCGCCGCTGTGTTGGCATCTCATACCCAATCGTACCAAAGAGGCCCATTTTGTACCTAATATGGTCCCATTAGCAACATTTTAGTCGCCCTTGTTCACTTTTGGTTCTCTTTCGTGCTATCTAGCATCGCGAATGTTGTGATTGATGGACCGTATCCGGTTCCAGGGAGGAATGGACATGCGCAGCACGTCGACGGCCGAAAACTCGAAAACCCTGAGTGTTCCGGAAGCGGGCCGGCTCTACTTCAACTTGTCACGAAATGGTTCGTACGCGGCAGCGCAACGCGGTGAACTGCCTACAATCCGTGTGGGACGCTTACTTCGCGTGCCGGTGCGAGCCCTGGAACAAAGGCTCGAGGCGATTGGTGCCAGCGAACGGAACCAGGGCTCGTCCAATCGATCAGAAGGGAAGGTATGATGCTGACCCTTCATTCTCTAGCCCACATCCTTGGGGGAGAGGTGCGCGGCGCCCAGATTCTCGCACCTGGCCCTGGCCACTCGCGCCGTGACCGCTCGCTCAGCATCCGCCTAGACCCGGCTGCGCCAAGGGGCGTGTTGGTGCACAGCTTCTCCGAAGATGACCCTCTGACGGTGAAAGATTACGTCTGCAATGCCATCGGTCTCAATGGCGGCATTGGACTGCTGAGCCGGCACCGAGATTCGCGTGAGCAAACACCTGCGTCAGCTCGCGAAAGTGGCGACCAGCGCGCGCGCGCGCTTCGTATCTGGCATGAGGCCCTAGACCCGCGCGGCACGACCGTTGAGGCTTACCTTAGTAGTCGGGGCTTGAGCCTCCCTGACTGCGCTGCAGGTGCAGCCGTCCGCTTCCACCCCGCCTGCCCGTTTGCGGGCCAACGCACTCCAGCTATGGTCTGCCTAGTGCGTGATGTCCGGACGAACGCTCCTAGAGCTATCCATCGCACCGCGCTCACCCTTGACGGACAGAAGTCTGCCGTACGAGGCCATGACCGTCTCTCGTTGGGGCCCGTTGCGGGCGGTGCTATCAAGCTCACGCCAGATGAGGATATCACTGTGTGCCTTGGCATCGGTGAGGGCGTGGAGACAGCCTTGAGCCTCCAATGCTGGCGCGAGTTCGGCCTGTCGCCAGTTTGGTCGCTCGTGTCCGTTTCCGGAGTTGCGCAGCTCCCAGTGCTGTCCGGCATCGAGACCCTGTGGGTCGCTGTCGACCATGATGACGCCGGGCAGCGGGCCGCTTGCCGCTTAGTGGAGAGATGCCGCTGCGCGGGTATCGAGACTTTCCGGGTAATGCCGACCCGACAGCAGTCGGACCTTAATGACATCATCAAGGAGGTGAGCTGTGCTTGATGCTCACCGGCACGCATATTCCATAGACCACGTCCCGCCGGACGCACCTCCGAGTGCAGCAGTGGGCTCGCACAGGACCAAGCAGCCACAAGCGCGCAAGCTCGGGCAGCTTTCGGCAGCCGACCTGCTCAGGAAGAGCCTCCCGCCCGTTCGGTATTTGGTGCCCGACTACATCGCAGAAGGTCTGACGGTCCTCGCCGGCAGACCGAAGCTCGGCAAGAGCTGGCTCGCCCTCGACATTGCCATAGGGGTCGCCACCGGAGGTGCAACTCTCGGCTCCAAGACGGTCGAGCAAGGGGATGTGCTCTATCTTGCACTGGAGGATAATGAGCGGCGCCTACAGAAGCGGCTCCTCCAGCTCCTGCCGCCCTCCGAAATGCCGGAGCGGCTTGCCGTCGAGACGGAGTGTCCCCGCCTTGACCAGGGCGGCATCGAGGCCATCCGCCAGTGGACCGAAAGTGTCCCCTCCCCACGGCTCGTCGTGGTGGATGTCTTCAACAAGGTGCGGCCGGAGTCCAAGAGGGGCGAGAGCCTCTATAAGGCGGATTATGATGCCTTGGACCCTCTGAAGAAGCTCGCAGACGAGAAGAGCCTTGCCATCCTGATCGTACACCACACGCGCAAGCAGGAAGCCGAGGACCCCTTCGACACGGTCTCAGGCACCACCGGCTTCACGGGAGCAGCCGACACAGTGCTAGTCTTGCAACGCTCGAGCCAGGGCACGACCCTGTACGCTCGCGGGCGGGACATTGAGGAGGTCGAGACAGCAGTTGAGTTCAACAAGCAGACCGGCCGCTGGAGCGTGCTCGGAGCAGCCGTCGAGGTCCGGCGCAGTGATGAGCGCAGCCTCATCCTCGAGATGCTCAAGGTGGCTGATGAGCCGATGAGCCCGTCTGAGCTTGCCTCGGCAACGAGAGGCAAGCCCAACAATATCAGGCAGCTCCTATTCAACATGGCCAAGGCGGGAGAGGTCACGAAACTGAAGGGCCGGGGCAAGTACGTCCACCCGAATCGGTGTGACCTGCTGGAGACCAATAACTTCGATAACGCGATAACGGAGGGTGGACGTGACGACGACCTCCCAGAAGTCGGTAGAGCGATAACAGGAGGTGAGGGCGACAGAGTGGAGGATGTCGGCGACTAGGTCGGCACTCCTCCTCTCCAGCGTTATCGCTGTTATCGAAGTTATCGCTATGACTCCACCATCACGGCTGCTTTTCGCAGCGACTCCGAGGCATGGGCATGAACGGCCGCATTTGTGATGGCCACGGTCCCTCACACCGCGGCTGTCCTGCCGGAGGCCTCGTTGAACGACTTACATCCGGCGAACCCGCCAGGGTTCTGCAGGGCGGGATGTGATGAGCGGTCATTTCGGGGGGTGATGAGATGGGCTGTGGCAGCGGTCACTTACCTGCCGCTGATCCGACCTGCGGCTGACAGCTCTGTTGAGCCAAGTTTAGCTCCCAAGTAGCTGAAAAACATTAAGGTTCCTGCTGAGTCATTTTTTCACTTGGCCGAGGATTAAATCCATTACGAAGGATTCGTCCCGGAGCCATGGAGGGCTTCGAGGCCTGCTTCGCGCCACGTCGAGGGCGGCCATGTAGTTAACGAACCAATGCCTTCCACACTCCGAGTCTACCTCGCGCTGCTGGCCTTCCCCAAGCAGGCAGTCCATCTCCTTGACCAACTCGTCGAAGCGGGCCCCGATGCACCCCATCTCGGCCAGTTTTTCGGGTGAATACGATGTCATATGCCCGCTCCTGCCCGGCCACCATAGAACGGGTCTGCTAACAAGTCGCTATCCGGCTCTGAATACGGGTGGGGTGTACCGACGCTGGAATGGTAGAGGGGGGTCGCGGGAGCCTCGCACCGGCAGCAGCATAGTAACCAAACAGAGACTGGTTCAATGGCGCGCAATGAGTGCATCATACGAAATAACGGGGAGTATATGTTTCTGCAGGTCCCTAATATTCAAAGAACTAAAGCAGCGTCATAAGTTTTGCTTTTGCTTCTTCTACTTTATGTTCCGTTTCGAAGCATCCAAGAACAATCTTCCCGCGGTCTGCATTCACGTACCATTTGCCTCCACTCCTGTGCACTGATAGCTCTGTTGGCAAACGCAGTTCAAATATGCCTTGAGTGTTTGGGTAGAAGCCCATGTTCGCCCACACTGTGGATGGGACGATGGAGCGGCGCTCAACCACCAATGCATATCTGTGAGCGCATAAGCTCACCCTAACCTAAGCCGTTCAAGACCCCGCTTTGAATAGACAAGCGTGGTCCCTGCAATCTTGAGCACCACGCCTCCCGTTCCGTCCTCGCGCTCCACAGATGCAGGTGAGCCGGCTGGCTCACCCAATAGCCAGCGCGCCGGTACCGCAAGCACGGGAATGGGTTCGCGGGTAAAGGGGGAGACCAAGCTACCCTTAACCTCAACGTCCACGCTCCCGTCACCGAGCCTCGTTGCAGCTCTTGGGTCGACAAGTGCGTGGGCATAGTCCAGCGAGCGGTCCACGAGCACTGCGAGCGCTTGTTGACGCTGAATGGAGTCCTTGCTGTAGAGTTCTCGCCAGAGCGCTTGCCATAGCTGCGGGCGCGCTCCTCCAGATGGTCTACATGCGTAGCAAGCTCGACCAGTTCGCGCACGTCATTTGGCACCGCTACTCGGCCTCTAGCCTGAAGCCAATGAACAGTTTCTCTCGCGGCCAAGGGACTATAGACCCAAGCCCAGCCGCGTTGCGGTCCTCCAACAGGGCTCCCATCATCACGGACGTACTGCTCCTACGTACCGGGGTCGATGACGATGTCCGTCGGGAAGGTGCCGCTGCGGTGCCGATGAAGTCGTCCGAGGCGCTGTAAGAGAACGTCGGCCGGACAGGCATCCGTAACGAGGAGGTCGGCATCAATGTGGAGTGACTGTTCGCAGGTTTGTGTCGCCACCACGACCGCGCCCCGGCGGCGTCCGCCCAAACCTAAGAGGTCGAGAACCTGCCGGTCCAGGTACTGGCGGTCGACATCAGCAAACCGGGAATGATGGAGAATGACCTCTACACCGGCTTGCCGTAGCAGCTCCCAGTCCTGGACAGCATCACTAACAGTCGAACGCAGCCATAGGACTGTTTCCCCTTGCGCGGCAATCTTCATCGCTCGCGATAACGCAGCTGGGTGTGGATACACTTCAATCTTTACCTGGCGCTGCTCGTTCACAAGAACCGGCGCCACCGTATGTTCGGCTGATACAAGCGGATAGGGTCGGTTGATAGCCTCTTGGACGGGGATGCGTCTGCGATGTTCAATCCTTGCCCGCATCGCCTCTCTAAAGTGGCGCTCATAAGTAAGGCATACCCCTCTAGCGCGAGATGTTCATCGATAAGCCGCTGAACGACCTCACTCATATAAGGGTCGGATGCATGCACCTCATCGATGACAAGCAAGTGCCGCGACAAGCACCACGCCCGCAGATGCCCATGCCGGACCTTCATTTGCGACAACATCACTTGGTCAATTGTACCGACAGAGATTGGAGCGGCCATGACGCGTTTGGCGGAGCCGATTGCCCACGTCGGTTCCCGTACCTCATCAAGCATCGACAGGGTCGGGTCTGGTTCGATAAGGCCAGGAACTGCCCTGACCACCCGTTCGACGAGCTTCGGATGGACTGCTCGGAAGGTGTATGCGATGCGGGCGTGGAGCTCTGTGGCGGCTGACCTCGTCGGAACTGCAAGTTGCGGGTTTAAGGCGTTTCAAACGAGGTAACTACACGGCACGCCGAGTACATCTCGCTTCTAAGTTGCATCAATAACTAGCGACGAGCGAGGAAGGCATATTCCATGGAAGGCCCGCGCAACTCTCAGATGATTCCATTGGGAAAAACTCTCTTGTCGCATTGCGTGCCACCAGTCATACCAGCGCCAAGAGCGTGCGCGGCTGGAGGCATCCCATGGGAATCGACTTGAGGAAAGGAACAACTGAGCGGGATTGGCTGGCTGTTGCTGAAGCCGTAGGCGAAGCCGCGGTGCAAGGAGCGCTACTTGGGGTAGATGGCTATTCTGGTGCAATTTCTAGTCTTGCAAAGGTACTCGAAGCTCTCCGTGGTGAGGATAGTATAGAGAAGCGTGCCGCCACATTAGTATTTGAGACACTAGGCTTTGCAATTGCTAGCACATTAGCTTCGGTTCGGCTCCGCCGGACCCTGCAGAGGCCGCTAGCAGAAGAAATAACGCGTCAGGTAATATCGCGCGCACAAAGGTACCTAAGCTCCAGGCAGGTCACACTAACATCGCGTCATCTGCTGCGACCAACAGAGCTCAACGTCTTTGATGATGCATTGAGCCAGTTCTTACATGAAATCAAAGTGCTTGATCCCGAGTGCGGTGAGCCCGAGATTAGTGCCCAGTTCAGAATGGCTTTGAGTGATGGGTTAAACAAAATCCGAGCTAGGCGTCCAGAGTATTTTTCACCAGTAACGAATCTTCTCTCTGGGCCAGATAATAATGCAAGTAATATCATTCGAGACTGGGAAAAATATCGCGCTGAGCTTATCAGCAGATTTGAAGATTATGAAATGTTTGCGGAAAACGATAGCCAGGTGACTTTGGCGCAATGCTACCAGCCGCTGCGCACGTGGTGGACTGAAAATTCTCCGGACGACCTGTTTGATGAGTTCGAGGTCGAAAAGCGCCGTGAGCCAACGATATACCATCTCCGCAGGCTCGAGGATGAGGTGGTAGAATGGCTTGACTCATCAACCCGTCATGACAGAGTTCGATTAATCTCCGGAGGGCCGGGTTCGGGCAAATCAACTTTCGTTAGGCGATTAGCTGCACGCTTAGCAACAGAACTCCGGTGGCGAATTCTCGTTGTACCATTGCAAAGATTGCGTGGCTCAGGGCCCTTGGAGGCCCGGATTAATGGTTACTTTCGTAGTGACCTCAATGAGCCTTTCGACGACGAAACGGTACCACTGGCTAGTCTCGGCCGAGACGGACACCCAGACTGGGTGATAATCTTCGATGGTTTAGATGAGCTCGCAAAAGAAGGCTCCGGTTCCGAAAGTGTGGCTCAAGAATTTGCCACGGCACTCGGCGATTGGAGAGTTCGAGTTGGCGAGCATGCAGCTGTGCGAGTGATTGTTACAGGCCGAGCGCCATCCATGCAGGACGCGCGCCGTAGACTGGGTCTGTTAGGTAAAGGCACGCTGCATGTAGCGGATATGCTACCGTTTAAGCTACCCAGCACGCGTGGGCCGCATGACGATGAAGACGTAATAGATGACCCGCTCGGCTTAGCCACAGTCGACCAAAGACCAGAATTCTGGAAAAGGTGGGCAATAGCTAAAGGCGTTGCAGTTGAAGTTCCGGAGGCTATGACCTCGTTCGAGCTTCAAGACTTGACCAAGGAGCCACTGCTAGCACACCTTCTAATAATGTCAGGCTACACCGGTGCAAATTGGCGCGATGCCGCTGACAATCGTAACCGAATTTATGACGCTATTCTTCGAAGAATCTGGGAGCGAGAACGTAGCAAGGAGACGCGGCGCCGTCTTAATGACTTAGGGTACGAAGGCTTCCTAGCCCTGATGCAGGCACTTGGTCTTGCGGCTTGGGGCGGAGGCGGACGCACGGGTAACGAAGAAGAGTTCAACAAGATGTCTCGTGCGTTTATGCGTCCGGGCCTCCAAGACAAAGCAAAAGATTGTGGCGTTGGGGAGCTAGATAACGTCGCTATTCTTTTTTACACGCGCAAAGATGAGGCAGGTGGCCGCGGCTATGAGTTTTTACATAAGAGCTTTGGCGAATATCTCACCGCAACTGCATTAATCAGTACCTATCTCCGATGGTCCAAACAGGTGTCAGACCCGGATGTTGACATGAGGTATGAGGAGTTCGCGAACCGGTGGTTGCGGCTCACTCGGTGGGCACCAGTTTCCAACGAAATGAAAGTCTTCATCCGCAACGAAGCGCGCCTAATTGCGCAACGAGAAAACAGTCAGGCTTCCTGGCTGCCAGCGCGCCATTGGTGCTCACTCACTGCTCCATTGATTAGCGACGTCCTTCGAGTGGGACTCCCTGCACACGAAGCTACCAGTAATTGGCGTAGCGCTGAAACCGCGCATGGGCATAGTGAGCTAGCATTATTTGCGATGTTGGATGCTGTCGCTCGTGTTGGTTACCCTACGCACCTAAAGCACCTTCCTGTCCAAGATGGTGGATGGGAGTCTGGACCTTTAAAGATTCAGGGTCTCTCAGATACAATCACGCCCAGTGGTCTTCCCAACTTGCTAAAGCGACAGACTGCGCTGGAAAATGGCTTCCAGGTTAACCAGCAACATGGAAAGAGCACCATTGTAGAAACGTACCCGCTTAGGGATTTGCTTTCCCGAATTAACTTCGATGGTTGCATGTTTCCCATCTTGCGCCTTGTCGGTGCTGACCTGGAAGGCTGTAGTTTTAGGCGAGCGTTCCTTTTGGAAGTTGATTTGGCATTTGCCAACTTATCTCATGCTAGTTTTGACAACTGTTACGTGTCCCTAAAGAACCTCGATGACGCCATTCTGGAGGGTACATCTTTTGAAAATGTGATGAACACTCCTTTCACCCGCAGTACTGGTGTAGAAGCTAGCGATGACAATTGAAAGCAGTTGTTGTTATCTGGTTCATGAGCTTATGGTAGTGCTCGACTGTTGGCCTCGTTCCCCACCGTCAGGCTGTCTTCCAGCCTGAGTTTTGCGAACATATGCTTGAATTTGTCATAGCTTAAGTAACGCAGGTGGCCACCAGCGGGCATGTTAGACAAAGCGGGAACACTGCTACCCAGATTGCTACCGAATGGAATAGGATGAAGACGGATGAGCGGGGACGCGAGAATACAACCGGGCAGCTTTTCAATAAGAGATCAGTACCTTACGTACCTCGGTAGGATGCGTAGGGACAGGCATCAACAATTTTCAAGACCGCTGCCTTAAACCACTCGGCCACCCTTCCGCTGACGCGCGATCGGCGTCGCTTGTGTAGGGGTCGCGCAGCGCTGTCGTCAACTCCGGGCTGTCGCAGGAAGGGTTTCTTGAGATGGATGATTCCGCCCGTACTGGCCGATATGCCGGCTAAGATTGAAATCTGTCAGTCCCCATTGGCGTCTTGAGGTCCCAGGGTCTTCAAGGAGCCTTCTGCCGAGTGCTGATGGCCTGAGATTTCGGTCGAGCAGAGAATACCAACATACTGGGGTAAGAGCCAATATCGCCTGACGCTAGGCTGGCCGATTCAGCAGTGGCACCGCACCCGCATGGCCTCCGTAGTGCTGACAGACCTGTTGCCTGTTAACCACAATCCCGCAGAACGTGCGCCTGACACGAAGCCGCCACTGGTTTGACGCGTCTTGGGCCTTTAGCCTTCTTTAAGACATACATCACCATGCTGAGCGGATCACTCCGGAACAGCGTGGTTCCATCAGCCTCCGGCGGCTGTCTTAGGAGGTTCATACTTTTGGGACGGAACGACTTTGCCGGCCAGACGGCCGAGGGGACTTCCGGACGCTTGAACGCTCCGGTTGCGGCCCGCCTTGCACCCGTCGCACTGCGCCTCGCTGGCGTGGCATCTGTTGCGCTGATGGCTGCGAATTGCGCGCAGCCCCAGCAGGTTGCCGGCGGCCGGACGATCGACCCGCGGTACGGTGTGGCGGCAAGTCCGCGGGTGGTTGCTGACGGGCAGGAGGTGCCCAAGGGCGGCGGGCGCGACATGATCGGCAAACCCTATCAGGTCGCCGGCCGAACCTACGTTCCCCGGGAGAACCCGAACTACGACAACGAAGGGCTGGCCTCCTGGTACGGGTCGAATTTCCACGGGCGCATGACCGCCAACGGCGAGATCTTCGACCGCAACGCCATCGCGGCGGCACATACCACGATGCCTCTGCCGAGCTACGTCCGCGTCACCAATCTCCACAACCGACGCTCGATGATCGTACGCGTTAACGACCGTGGGCCTTATCACGCCAACCGCATCATCGACGTGTCGCAGCGCGTCGCCGAGGCCCTCGAGTTCAAGCATTCCGGCACGGCCCGGGTGCGTGTCGAATATATGGGCCGCGCCTCGACCAACGGCAGCGACGATGCGATTCTGATGGCGAGCCTACGGACGGACGGCACGCCGGCGTCCCTGCAGAGCTCCGGGCCCACGATGGTGGCTCAGGCGGCGCCGCGGCCTTCCATCCCGCGCGAATCCATCGCTTTCCGCAATTCAGACGAGGATGACAGGCCGCAGGGCTTCGGCGGTCCGATCCGTGGCACCGCGTCGGCGGCTCTGCCGGGAGCGGGCGTTCCGCTGCCGCCCGAGCGACCCTACGATCTCGGGACCATCCCGCAGGCGGGCTCGCCCTTGCGCTCCGCAGCGGTGGCAAACCGCGCGGTGGCATCGTCCCGCCCGGTCGTGGCCGGCCTCTACTTCGCTCAGCCCCACCCGCTTCAGCGAGGCTTCGAGAAGGACAGCCCGTTCCGCTCCTTGCGGAACGATAAGGTCGTGAGTCTCAAGGCGGGGCTCTGAAGCGAGCCGGCTCAGGGGGGATTTCCCCGCTTCAGGTGCGGTTCCGCTTCTTGAGCCGCTCCGAAAAATCTCCTCCTTTCCGGGGGGATGATCTACAGCTGCGTCAAGCGCAGCGTTGATTTCAAGGGGACCACAGCCCAGATTGCGCGTTCTCCCCTCGACCGAGAGCGAGAGGCCGCTTGTATGCCGTTTTTCCTGCACCTTCGTTTGACTTCCACGACCTGCCGTCTGGGGTCGCTTGCCGCCTACATGCTGCTCGCAGCCACTATGCTCGTCGCGGCCGAATCCGCCAGTGCTCAGGGATTCCAGACCGCCGCGACCCACGCGATCCTGGTGGACGCCGACTCTGGCACCGTGCTTTTCGAGAAATTGCCCGACGATCCGTTTCCGCCCGCGAGCATGGCGAAGCTGATGACGGCGGAGATCGTGTTCCGGGAACTCACCCAGGGCCGCTTGACCCTCGATCGCGAATTCGTCGTGTCGGAGAACGCTTGGCGGAAGGGCGGAGGCCGGGCGGAAGGCTCGTCCATGTTCGCGCCGCTCAATTCGAGCGTGAAGATCGGCGACCTCCTGCGTGGATTGATCGTGCAGTCCGGCAACGACGCCGCGATTGCGCTGGCGGAAGGCATCTCGGGATCGGAGGAGAATTTCGCCCGCCTCATGAACGAGCGCGCAAAGGAGATCGGGCTTACCCACTCGACCTTCCGTAATCCGACCGGCTACAGCCACCCCGATCAGCGGATGTCGGCGCGCGACCTCTTCAAGCTCTCGCTCCACATCATCGAGACCTACCCTGACTACTACAAGATCTATTCGGAGCGGGACTTCACCTGGAACAAGATCCGCCAGCAGAACCGCAATCCGCTGCTCGCCGAGTTCCAGGGAGCCGACGGCCTGAAGACCGGCTATCTGGAAGAATCGGGCTATGCGCTCGCGGGAACGGCGGTGCAGAACAGTCAGCGTCTCATCATGGTGATCTCCGGCCTCAAGACCATGCGGGATCGGGCCGCCGAAGCCCGCAAGCTCCTCGATTACGGATTCCGCGCCTTCGAGGGGCGCCAGCTCTTCGAGCGGGGCGCTGTCGTCGGCGAAGCGCAGGTGTTCGGGGGCGCTCGCGGGGCCGTTCCGCTCGTGTCGAAGAAACCCGTCCGAGTCCTGCTTCCACGCGGCACCAACGAGCCCATCGTGGCCCGGATTTCCTACACCGGCCCGCTGCGGGCGCCAGTCAAGAAGGACGCGGAGGTGGCTCGCCTCAAGGTCATTCGCGGGGAGGCTCAGGCGCTCGACATTCCCCTTTATGCCGCCGAAGACGTGGGCGTCGGGACACTCACCCAGCGGGCCGTCGACGGGCTCATGGAGTTCGGTTCAGGATGGGTCAGGCGGGCATTTTCGGCCGTGACCAACCGCGGCTGATGACCCACCCCGCATCATTGGGCAAAGTCCGCCCGTGACGGGCTTATTCATCACGTTCGAAGGCGGGGAGGGGGCCGGCAAGTCGACTCAGATCAGCCGGATCCGTCGTCGCATCGAGGCCCAGGGGCACCGGGTTCTTGTCACGCGCGAACCCGGCGGTTCCCCTCGGGCGGAGGAGATCCGGACCTTCCTGCTCGGCGGGAAGGCCAAGGAGCTAGGGCCTTTCGCGGAAGCCGTTCTGTTCTCGGCCGCCCGGATGGACCATCTCGAGCGCACGATCCGCCCTGCTCTCGCCGAGGGGGTCCATGTCCTGTGCGACCGTTTCGCTGATTCGACGATGGCCTATCAAAGCGCCCGCGGCACCCTGGATCCGCGGGTCATTGCGATGCTGCAGCGGGTTGCGGTGAACGGCACCCAGCCCGATCTCACCGTCTTGCTCGATCTGGCGGCCGAGCAGGGCTTGGCCCGCGCAGGACGGCGCCAGACGGATCGCGGGGAGAGCAGCGACCGCTTCGAATCCGAAGACCTCGCCTTTCACAGAGCGCTCCGCAAGACCTTCCTGGACATTGCCAACGCTTCCCCGGAGCGCTGCGTCGTGATCGATGCCGACCGGGCACCGGATGCCGTAGAGGCCTCCATCTGGTCCGTGGTGAGGGGGCGCCTCCCGGAACTCACGCAGTCCCCAAAGGCGGCCGGTCATGTCCCGTGATCTCGATGCTCTGCCTGAGCCGGACCGGCTCGATGGCATGCCGCACCCGCGGGAACAGACGGACCTCGTCGGACATGCCGAGGCCGAGGCCGCGTTTCTCGATGGCCTGCGGGCCGGCCGCCTGCACCATGCGTGGCTGATCGGCGGCCCCGAGGGCATCGGCAAGGCGACACTGGCTTACCGATTTGCCCGCTTCGTCTTCGCCCATGGCGGAGCCGTGCCGGACGGGGCGCGCTCGCTCCATGTGGAGCGCTCCGCTTCCGCGGCCCGGCAGCTGGCCGCGCGCGCCCATCCGGACCTCGCCGTGGTGCGGCGGGGTCTCAGAAAGGACGGCAAGGCCTATTCGGCGGAGATCAGCGTCGAGCAGGCACGGCGGGCCCTCGACCTGTTCGCTTCCACCGCGGGGAGGGGAGGGTATCGGATCTGCATCGTCGATACTGCCGACGACCTCAATGCCAACTCTGCCAACGCCCTCCTCAAGGTGATCGAAGAGCCGCCGCCGCGCTCGGTGTTTCTCATCGTGAGCCATGCGCCCCAGCGCGTGCTGCCGACGATCCGCTCCCGCTGCCGCAAGCTCATCCTGCGCGCCCTCGGCAACGACGAGGTTCGCGCGGTGATTGCTGGGATGGAGCCCGGACTCTCCGCTGTGCCGGCCGAGACCCTGGATCAGGCGGTTCGACTGGGGGAAGGCTCGGTGAGGCGCACCCTGGAAATGCTCGACGATACGAAACTCGCCCTTGTCGCGGAGGTGGAGGGGGCGCTTGAGGCTCTGCCGAGCGTCGACACGAGAAGGGTCCTGGCCCTCGCCGAGACGCTACAGCGCCGCGAGGCAGCCGAGAGCTACGAACTTGCCCTCGATACCGTCCAGCGCTGGCTCTCGCGCCGGCTCCAGGACGGGGCAGCGTTGGGCGCCGCTCGCCTTGCACCCCTGGTGGAGGTATGTGACAAGGTCGCCCGCTCGGCGCGGGAGATCGATGCGTTCAATCTCGACCGCCGGCCTCTCGTGCTGTCGCTGTTCGACGACCTAGCCGACGCGGTTCGGCGGACGGCGTGAGGCACGACCGAAGGAACGTCCATGGCGGATCGCAAGAAGTACTACATCACGACGGCCATCTCCTACCCGAACGGGGCTCCGCATATCGGCCACGCCTATGAGGTCGTGGCCGCGGATGCGATCGCCCGCTTCAAGCGGGCGGACGGTTTCGACGTGTTCTTCATGACCGGGACCGACGAGCACGGCCTGAAGGTGCAGCAGACCGCGGAACGGAACGGCACGACCCCGAAGGCGTTCGTCGACGAACTCGCGGCGCAGTTCCGTGCCATGGGGGAGCGCCTGAACTGCTCGTTCGACCGCTTCATCCGCACCACCGACCCCGACCACCTTCCTTCGACGCACGAATTGTGGCGGCGGATGGAGGCGAACGGCGACATCTATCTCGACAAGTACGCGGGCTGGTACTCGGTCCGCGACGAGGCCTATTACGACGAGGGCGAGCTGACGAAGCAGCCCGACGGCACCTGGCGCGCACCGACCGGTACCCCCGTCGAGTGGATCGAGGAGGAGAGCTACTTCTTCCGCCTCTCGGCCTATCAGGACCGGCTCCTCGCCCATTACCAGGAGCAGCCGGATTTCATCGGCCCGGAAACGCGGTGGAACGAGATTGTGAGCTTCGTCCGCTCGGGGCTCAAAGACCTCTCGATCAGTCGCACCACGTTCGATTGGGGCTTGCCGGTGCCCGGAAATCCCAGGCACGTGATGTATGTCTGGGTCGATGCCCTCAACAATTATCTCACTGGCACCGGCTTCCCCGACGAGACCTCGCCGCTGCGGCATTACTGGCCCGCGGATGTCCATATCATCGGCAAGGACATTGTCCGCTTCCACACGGTCTATTGGCCCGCATTCCTGATGTCGGCCGGCCTGCCGCTGCCGAAGCGGGTGTTCGGACATGGCTTCTTGTTCAACAAGGGCGAGAAGATGTCGAAGTCCGTCGGCAACGTGATCGACCCGTTCTCGCTGGCCGAAGCCTATGGCGTCGATCAGCTGCGCTACTTCTTCCTGCGGGAGGTCCCCTTCGGCCAGGACGGCAACTACTCCCACGAGGCGATCGTCAACCGCATCAATGCGGACCTCGCTAACGACCTCGGGAATCTGGCCCAACGCTCGCTCTCCATGATCGCCAAGAACTGCGGGGGAGCGGTGCCGAACCGGGGCGCCTTTACGACAGCCGATGAAGACATCCTCGGTCTGGCGGCCGAACTGCCCGAGAAGGGCAGGGCGGCCCTCGACAACTTCGCTCTGCACACGGCACTGGCCGAGATCTGGAGCGTCGTCGCGGAGGCGAACCGCTACTTTGCCTCGCAGGAGCCCTGGGTGCTGCGCAAGACCGATCCGGCCCGCATGGAGACGGTGCTTTACGTCACAGCCGAGGTGCTGCGGGCCGTCGGGATCATGGCCCAGCCCTTCGTCCCGGACGCGGCCGCAAAGCTCCTCGACCTTTTGGCTGTGCCCGAGGCGGAGCGGATGCTCTCCCGCATCGAGGCCGGGGACCGGCTACGGCCCGGGAAGGCGTTGCCGGGGCCTCTCCCCATCTTTCCTCGCTATATCGAACCGGAAGTGGCCGCTTAACCCAGCAGGTTGCGGCGATCGGCTCGGGTCCTCGCTGGGCGCTGCCGCAACCTCGGGCGGGACTTAGCGTTGGGGATAGGAGCTGGCCAAAGGCCGTGCTTGCGCTCAGCGGGCGGAGGCCCGCACCGGGAGGTCTGCCATGCCTGCCTCAGCCTTCATGTTCGCGACAGGAATCGAGAACAGCATCCCGACGATCAACAACGGCCGCACGCGCATCGACCAGATGGAGAAATGTGGTCATTACCGGAATTGGCGGGCCGATTTTGAGCTTCTCCGCGATCTCGATCTGCACTTCCTGCGCTATGGCCCTCCGCTCCATACGAGCTTTCTGGGACCCGGCCGCTACGATTGGAGCTTTGCCGACGAGACCTTTGGCGCCCTGATGGAGCTCAATATCGTCCCGATCGTCGATCTCTGCCATTTCGGCGTGCCAGATTGGATCGGGAACTTTCAAAATCCCGATTTTCCGGAGCTGTTCGCGGCCTATTCGGAGGCCTTCGCGCGGCGCTTTCCCTGGGTCCAGCTCTACACTCCCATCAACGAGATGTTCATCTGCGCCCAGTTCTCGGCGGCCTACGGCTGGTGGAACGAGCAGATGCGGAGCGATCAGGCCTTCGTGACGGCCTTGAAGCACATCGTGAAGGCCAACGTGCTGGCGATGTCGTGCATTCTCACTGTCCGGCCCGATGCGATCTTCATTCAGAGCGAATCGTCCGAGTATTTCCACGCCGAGAATCCGGCGGCCATTGGCCCAGCCGAACTCATGAACTCACGCCGATTCCTGTCCCTCGACCTCAATTATGGCCAGCGGGTGGACTCGCAGATGTACGAGTTCCTCATGGACAACGGGATGACGCGGGAGGAATACCACTTCTTCCTCGACCGCTCCTCCTTGCGCCACCACTGCATCATGGGGAACGACTACTACGTCACTAACGAACACAGGGTCCGGGCCGACGGGCTCACCACGGCCGCCGGAGACGTGTTCGGCTACGACGAGATCACCCGCCAGTACTACGACCGCTACCGGCTGCCGGTCATGCACACGGAAACGAACCTGGTCGAAGGCCCGAACGGAGACGAGGCCGTGAATTGGCTCTGGAAGCAGTGGGCGAACGTCCTGCGCGTCCGTAACAACGGGGTGCCGATCGTCGGGTTCACCTGGTACTCGCTCACCGACCAGGTCGACTGGGATACGGCTTTGCGAGAGGAGAATAACCGGGTCACGAAGGTCGGGCTCTACGACCTCGACCGCAAGATCCGCCCGGTCGGGCGTTCCTACAAGCAGCTGATCCAGGATTGGCGCGACGTTTTGCCGGCCCAGAGCGTGTGTCTTACTGTTCCGGTGGTGCTGCCCTGCGAGTACGACGAGCCGCAGGCCCGGCGGCAAAGAGAACAGGCACGGCGCCTGCTGCGGCATGAGGCCCGCGACGACGTCCAGCAAGCGTCGCACTAGGTCTCCGAGACTCCGGGAATTGCGCTTACTGGGGTTGGATGGCACTTGCGGCCCGGCGATGCCGCCGAGGCCAATCCCGTTCGCTTGGATCCGATCCTGCCCTGCAAGTGCTTGTACGACCGTATGATCCTGATCCGAAAAGCCGCCAAGTGTTCGGGACCATGCTTCGGAGCCTTCCCGAGTGCAGTGGATCAGGTTCATGTGACGAACGCGAGCCGAAGGGGAGGTGAGAGCTGATTGCCCGGGGGTAAACGGCTCTAGACGGAACCCGCCCGATTGGGTCTATGGCGCCAGGAAGCCATGCGAAACGCAGGGAAGGGGCCCTCCACGACCGATGCTCATCGACAGCCATTGCCATCTCGATTTTCCGGAATTTGCCAACCGCCTCCCGGACGTTTTGGCCGCCGCCAGGGCCGCCGGGATCGGGCGCATGGTGACGATTTCGACCCATGTGGCCCGTTGCGACCGCTACCGCGGCCTGGCGGAGAGTGATCCAGCGATCTACTGCACGATCGGCACCCACCCCCATAATGCCGCCGAGGAGCCTCTCGTGGTGCCGGACCGGCTCGCCCGGCTCTCGGAGCATCCGCGCTGTATCGCGATCGGGGAGGCCGGCCTCGATTACCATTATGACAAGAGCCCCCGCGACGTTCAGCAGCGCGTGTTCCGGGCCCATATCGCGGCGGCCCGCAGCACCGGCCTGCCCCTCGTCATTCATGCCCGCAACGCCGACGAAGACATGATCCGCATTCTCGAGGAGGAAAGCGGGCAGGGGCGCTTCGACGCGGTCCTCCACTGCTTCTCCTCCGGGGCACGCCTTGCCGAGGTCGGGGTCGATCTCGGGCTGTCTGTGTCGTTTTCGGGCATCGTCACCTTCAAGAAGTGCGAGGACATCCGCGCCATTGCCGCAGCCGTCCCTTTGGACCGCCTTCTCGTCGAAACAGACGCGCCCTATCTGGCGCCCGAGCCCCATCGCGGCCGGACCAACGAGCCTGCCTTTGTCGCCCATACGGCGCGGGTTCTGGCCGGCGTGATCGGGGTATCGGAGGACGAGGTGGCGCGGATCACGACGGAAAACTTCTATCGGCTCTTCTCGAAGGCGCGCTCCGCCGATGCCGCAAGCGGGATCGCGGCCAGATGAGCCAGCGGATCACCATTCTCGGCTGTGGATCCTCGGCCGGCGTCCCACGGGTCGGGGTGGGCTGGGGGGCCTGCGACCCGAACAATCCGAAGAACCGCCGCCGCCGCTGCTCGGTTCTCGTGGAGCGGTCCGGCACGGGCGGAACCACCCGCGTCCTCATCGACACTGGGCCCGACCTTCGCGATCAGCTCCTCGGCTGCGACATCCGCCACCTCGACGCGGTGCTGATCACCCACGACCATGCCGACCACACCCACGGAATCGACGACCTGCGGCCCCTCGTGATCGCCATGCGGCGGCGCATGCCGGTCTATATGGATGGCGTCACAAGCGACGTGATGTTGGACCGGTTTGGATATTGTTTCCGCCAGCCGCCCGGGAGCGACTATCCGGCGATCCTGGACGAGTACCGGATGGAGGTCGGAACCGACGTGACGGTCGAGGGTGCCGGCGGTGCCGTCAGGGGCCGGCCGTTCCGGATGATTCACGGCGGCACCGAAGCGCTTGGCTTCCGGTTCGGCGATGTCGCCTACGCGCCGGATGTCAGCCGCATGCCGGAGGAGAGTCTTGCCGAACTGCAGAATCTCGAAGTCCTGATCATCGATGCGCTCCGCTACAGCCCGCACCCGTCCCATTTCTCGGTCTCGGAAGCCCTGGCCTTGATCGAAGCCTTGCGGCCGAAGCGAGCGATCCTCACGAACCTCCACACGGATCTCGACTACGAGACGCTCCGGCGGGAACTGCCCGAGGGCGTGGAGCCCGCATTCGACGGACTTGCAATCACCAGCCCGTAAGCGTCTCGCGAGTACCATCTCGTCAAGCGAGCGCCGCGGGTTTGGTTTCAGTTATGATGGTCAAAGTGCGCATCGGAGGCCCAGTCAGCGCTCAGACGCCCATCCCCGCAGACGCCGGCTTTAGTTCCATAATATATCTTATGCGAATATCCTTGGTCCCAGGAGCTAGGTCGGCTTCCGTCGCCGCTGGCCTCCCCTTGGGGTTGGGGCTACGTAACGCGGGATCCGATCGACGCTGCCTGGAGCTCCCGATGACTTCTTCCGCGCCTACCCGTCTGGATCGCTCCTCGGCGGCTGACGGCATTGATCGGCTGCTCGCGATCATGGCGGCCCTGCGCACTCCCGTGACCGGGTGCCCATGGGATCTTGAGCAGACCTTCGAGACGATCGCGCCTTACACGATCGAAGAGGCTTACGAGGTCGTGGATGCCATCCAGCGCGGCGACCTCGTCGACCTGAAGGATGAGCTTGGCGACCTCCTGCTGCAGGTCGTGTTCCACGCCCGCATGGCGGAGGAGCAAGAGGCATTCGGGTTCGGAGACGTCGTGGAAGCCATCACCCGCAAGCTTCATCGCCGTCATCCGCACGTGTTCGGGAGCGCCCGGAATCTCGCGCCGGACGAGGTGAAGGCCCTCTGGGACCGTATCAAGCAGGCCGAAAAGGCCGAACGGCGGGAGGAGCGGGCGCGAGCCGGGCAGGTGGTAGAGGCCGAGGGGGGATTTCTCGCGGGCATTCCAGGCGCCCTGCCCGCCCTCACCCGGGCCGTAAAACTGACGGCCCGGGCCGCCAAAGTGGGCTTCGACTGGCCGGAGACAGCGCAGGTCGCCGAGAAGGTTCGGGAGGAACTCGGCGAAGTCGAGGAGGCCGGTACCTCGCGCGATCCGGACCGCATCGAGGACGAGATCGGCGACCTCCTGTTTGCGGTCGCGAACCTCGCCCGTCATTACCGAGTGGATCCCGAGGCCGCCCTGCGCCGTACGAATGCGAAGTTCGAGCGGCGCTTCGGCGCTGTCGAGAAGGGTTTGGCCCGTCAGAACCGTTCGCTCGACGACGCCACCTTGGATGAGATGGAGGCCCTTTGGGTCAAGGCGAAGATCGAGGAGCGCTCCGCTGCCGAGACAGGAGAGGGGTCGGCCAAACCTCGCACCTAAAGGCTGTTATGGAGAGCGGTCAAGCCACGGCATGAGGGGTTTTTGCCAATCCTTCCCGTGAATCGAATCGACTTCGCCCGGTTCAGCGCTTCGCCTTCGAGGAGTCGTGCCTTCTTCAGTTGAGCCTGCGCCACCTCACGAGATGCGCGCCCTAGACGCGACGCCCGGCCGGAAAGCGGCTCAGGAACCGCGGTTCCTTGCCAGTCGTGAAGCGGACCAAAACGGCTGTGCTGCCGTCGTCGCGCGTCTGCCGCTCGAGGATCTCCGTGTTCTCGTGGAGCCAGGCCAATCCCTGCCCATCTTCTGCAGCTACGACCACCTCATAGGAGGGGCGGCCGGTCGACAGGCGCTCCTCGATCTCGGCGAGAAGCGTCTCGGTCCCCTCCCCGGTCAGGGCCGAGATCAGGACGGGTCGCCGCTCGCCCGAGCCGCGCTCGGCCAGAGCGAGCAGCCGTTGCCGCTCTTCATCGGGCAGGAGATCGGCCTTGTTCCATACCTCGATGAGCCGGTTCGCGTCGCTGGGATCGATCCCGAGATCGCGGAGAACCCGCTGAACGTCGGCCGATTCCGCCTCGGTCTCGGAGCCCGAGACGTCGCGCACGTGGAGCAGGATGTCGGCCTCGATGACGTCCTCGAGCGTCGCGCGGAACGCCGCCACCAGCATGGTGGGGAGGTCCGAGATGAACCCGACCGTGTCGGACAAGATCACTTTCTCGCCGTGTGGGAGATCAATCGCCCGGGAGGTCGGGTCGAGGGTCGCGAACAGCATGTTCTCGGCGAGAACGCCGGCGGCCGTGAGGCGGTTGAAGAGGGTCGACTTGCCGGCATTCGTGTAGCCCACGAGGGCAACGATTGGGTAGGGCACCCTCCTCCGCCCTGCCCGGTGGAGCGAGCGAGTTTGGGTGACAGTTTCGAGATCGCGCTCGATCCGGTTCATCCGGTCCTGGATGATGCGCCGATCGGCCTCGATCTGAGTTTCACCCGGACCGCCGAGGAAGCCGAAGCCGCCACGTTGCCGTTCGAGATGTGTCCAGGAGCGGACGAGGCGGCCCTTCTGGTAGTTAAGATGGGCAAGTTCGACCTGGAGGGCGCCTTCCTTTGTTCGCGCCCGGCGGCCAAAGATCTCCAAGATGAGCCCCGTCCGGTCGATCACCTTGGCGCCCCACGCCTTCTCGAGGTTGCGCTGCTGAACCGGGGTCAGCGCGCAATCCATCACCACGAGCCCGATCTCCTCCGCGCGGATGAGACCCGCGAATTCCTCGACCTTGCCGCTACCGATGAACGTGGCGGGCCTTGGGGACGCTAGGGGCGCCATCAGCGTTTGGACGATCTGGAGGTCGATGGCGGCGGCAAGGCCCGCCGCCTCGTCGAGGCGCGCGTCGGGCGGTCTGGGGTTTTCGTCGGCCGCCCGCGCGGATTCGGCCCGGGCCGGGCGCCGACGCGTAAAGTAGGGACCCACGACGAGGGTGCGGGTCCCCGCAGCCACGATCTTCTCGGGCTCGGCCAGTTGCGCGAGCCGGTGTTCCCCCGGCGTTTGCGGTTCCATCACCGCCTGCGGCCCGCCCTCATGCCTTCTCGGCTACTTCGTCGGGTTGGTCGAAGAGCTGAACCGGGCTTCCGGGCATGATGGTCGAGATGGCGTGCTTGTAGACGAGCTGGGAATGACCATCTCTGCGAAGCAGAACGCAGAAGTTGTCGAACCAGGTCACCACACCCTGAAGCTTCACACCGTTTACGAGAAAGATCGTGAGCGGAATTTTGTTCTTACGGACATGGTTGAGAAAGGTGTCCTGCAGGTTCTGCGCGCGATCGCCCGCCATGGAAGTTGCCTCGTCAGCCCGCTGCCGCCGGTCTTGGCTGTCGGGCCGCCCATTGATTGTCCGCACAGGTGCGGTCGTGAACCGGCAGATCTATTACAGGGCGAAGGCTGCCTTTACGCAAGGGGTCCGGTCGAGCTTAGATTCGTTCCGAGAGATTTTTCCCGTGAAATGGGCACCCCTTCGGCCGACGAGGTCAGGCCCCGATCCCCAAGGACTTGAGCTTGCGGTGGAGAGCCGATCGTTCCATCCCGATGAATTCCGCGGTCCGCGAGATGTTGCCGCTGAAGCGGGCGATCTGGGCCAGGAGATATTCCCGCTCGAAGATCTCCCGGGCGTCCCGGAGAGGGAGACTCATGAGCTTCTCGCCACCAGCCCCGTTCGGCGTCGTCGGCACCAGGGTCCCGACCTCGGAGGGCAGCATGTCGGCGTTGATCTCCGCCTCGGGATCGCCGGAAGTCAGGATCATGAGGCGCTCAACGTTGTTTCTCAGCTGCCGCACATTGCCCGGCCAGTCGTGAGACTGGAGGACAGCCATGGCATCCTCGGCGATCCGCCGCCGCGGCAGTCCGGTCGCCATCGAGATCTGCTCCATGAAGAACTCGATGAGTTCCGGCACGTCCTCACGGCGCTCGGCGAGCGAGGGGACGCGAATCGGGACGACGCTCAAGCGGTGGAACAGGTCCTCCCGGAACCGCCCCGCGCTGATCTCGGCGGCAAGGTCCCGGCTCGTGGATGAGATGATCCGCACATCCACATGAACCCGGGTCGATCCGCCAACGCGCTGGAAGTTCTGGTCCACCAGAACGCGCAGGATCCGGTTCTGGGTCTCTCGGGGCATGTCGGCCACTTCGTCGATGTAGAGTGTGCCACCGTGAGCCTCTTCGAGCGCCCCCACGCGCCGCGCCCTGCCCTCGCCTCCCTCCACGCCGAACAACTCGGCCTCCATGACGTCGGGCGTGATGGTCGCGGCCGACAGAACCACGAAGGAGCCATTGGACCGGGAGGAGAGGGAGTGCAGCGTCCGAGCAGCCAGTTCCTTGCCCGAACCCGGGGCACCGGTGACGAGGACGCGCGCGTTGGTGGGGCCGACCCGATCCAGGGTCTGGCGCAGCTGATTGACGACCACGGAATGTCCCGCGATCCGGCTTGCCTGGGTCGACCGGGCGCGAAGGTCCCGAACCTCCCGCTTCAGGCGCGAGGCTTCGAGCGCCCGCTCGGCGACCAGGACCAGGCGGTCGGCCTTGAAGGGTTTCTCGATGAAGTCGTAGGCCCCTGACTTGATCGCCGAGACGGCGGTTTCGATGTTGCCGTGGCCCGAGATCATCACCACTGGCAGGTCGGGGTGCTGGGCCTTGACGACGTCGAGCACCTGTAGCCCGTCGAGGCGGCTGCCCTGAAGCCAGATGTCGAGGAAGACGAGGTGTGGCCGACGCGCTTCGATCGATGCCAGGGCCTCGTCCGAGGAGCCGGCGGTCCGAGACCGATGGCCTTCGTCCTCGAGAATTCCCGCGACGAGGTCCCGGATGTCGGCTTCGTCGTCAACCACGAGAATGTCAGCGCTCATACACTAGCCCTATGGCGTTGCTGCGAGGAGTTCTCCCCGCCGCGAGAGGCGGTTGCCTCAGATGATTGATTGGTGTTTCCGCTCGAAGGCGTGCGCAGAATGCGGAGGCGCACGCGCCCTCCCCGCCCGGCGGGATTGTCGAGGAGCTCCAATCCTCCTCCGTGCTCTTCCAGGATCTTGCTCACGATCGGCAGCCCCAGCCCCGTGCCGCCCTCGCGGGTCGTCATGTAGGGCTCAAGGAGGCGCTGCCGGCCCTCCACGGGAAAGCCCTTTCCGGTATCCGTCACGTCGAGAAGCAGGAAGCCATCGTTGGTTTCCTTCAAGCCGACCTCAATTCGGCTGTGCCCCCGCTCCGACTCGGGGACCGCGGCGATGGCCTCGGTGGCGTTCTTCACGATGTTGGTGAGCGCCTGCGACACGAGACGCCGGTCGAATGGGATGACCACAGGCGCCGTCGGGAGATCCTCGACAATGTCGATGTGGGGATGCGCGATGCGCATCATGAAGACCACCTGGCGGACCGTCTCGACGATGTCTTCCTCGCCCATCGTTGGTTTCGGCATCCGTGCGAAGGACGAGAACTCGTCCACCATCCGCTTGATGTCGTCGACCTGCCGCACGATCGTCGCCGTGCACTGGTCGAACACCTCCCGGTCGGTGACGATCACCTTCCCGTATTTCCGGCGGATCCGCTCGGCCGACAGCTGAATCGGCGTGAGCGGGTTCTTGATCTCGTGGGCGATGCGGCGTGCCACGTCGGCCCAGGCCGAGGTCCGCTGGGCGGTCACGAGATCGGTGATGTCGTCCAGGGTTATGACGAGGTCCCGGTCCTCGTTCCGCGCGGATTCGCCGGCGACGCGAACATCCAGGGTCCGCTCCCGACCCTGCCGGCTGATCTGGATCTGCCGCTGGAACAGACGTTGCCGGCTCTGCTTCGCCTCGTCCATGAGGGGAGCCACCTCGGGAAGTACCTCCGTGAGCGGGCGGCCAACGAGGGAATCGCGGGAGGCGCTCAGGAGCCCTTCCGTAGACGGGTTGACGAGTGTGACGACCCCTTCTCCATCGACGCCGATGACCCCGGCCGAGACCCCAGAGAGCACGGCCTCCGTGAAGCGCCGGCGCCGGTCGAGCACATCGCTCGCTTCCAAGAGGCTGTTGTGCTGGTTGCGCAGCTCCGCGGTCATCTTGTTGAAGGTTTCGCCGAGGTGCCCGAGGTCGCTCTCCCCGCTTCGGACCGGCACCTGGACGTAGAAGTTCCCGGTGGCAACCTGATCGGCCGCGTGGATGAGGCGACGCACCGGCGACACGAGACGATTGGCGAAGTTGAGGCCAAACCATACCGCCGAGAGCAGGACGATGAGGGCGATGAGGGCGAACATGAGCGCGAAGGCCACCTGCACGCCGGCCTTCTTCTGCTCCAGTGCGGTATAGATTGCGACCCCCGCCTCGGCGATCGGAGGAAAATCCACAGCCCTGGGGTCGACCTCGCGCGCCACGTAGAGGATGCGGTCGCCGAGCGCCGGCAGCTTCAGAACAGCGCGGAACACATTGCCGCTGCGAGGGAAAAGGCAGAGCGCCTCGACGTCGCTTGCCTCGGCGAGGTCGGCCTTGCCGGGGAGTTGAACGCCCTCGACGGCCCTGTGCTCGATGCGCTCGATCACATCGCCGTTCTGTTCGAGCAGGATGGTGAGCGGGAAGCCGAGAAAGTAGGCGCGGGAGCTCATGAACTCCCGGAAAATGCGCCGATCCGCATCGAAGAGCACCTTCGCGCGGTTGAGGTCCGCGGCCATGAGCTGAGTCTCGCGGGCCAGCGTCCGGCACTGATTCTCCCGGTAGGCGCGCGCGATTCCCACCGTGTTGTTCATCAGCTCCTTAATCGAGCCGGTAAACCAGGGGTCGAGACCTCGCTCCAAGGTGACGGTCGCGACGACGGCCACGAGGATTGCCGGCACCACCGCGACGAGGCTGAAGAGGCCGACGATCCGCACATGGAGGCCGGCGCCCGCGGCTCCAGCGCGCCGTTCCCGGATGAGCCGCTTCGTTTGCCACGCAACCACCCCGACGAGCAGCAGTACGAGCACCGCGTTGATGACGAGCACCCGAACGACGACGTCATGGGTCGGGATGATCGGCGTGAGCCCCGCGAGAATAAGGAATGTCGCCAGGGCAGAGGCCAGGGCTCCGAGCACCGCCAGCGCGCCGAACCAGCCCGGACCGCGATGGCCTCCCTCGACAGCCGCCGCGCGCCGCGACTGGGTTTCCCGCTCAGTCAATGAATAAGCCCTGCTGGTGCGCGCTCTTGGACGGCGCGTTTTATGGTGTCGTGGTGATGCATCACCACAACACTGTGGTCAAATTATTACAGGGCTATTTCGTGATAGGAGCTCTGCCGGGACTGCTCTCCGGCAGCCGACGCCGTTATGGACCGAGCGCAACTGAGGCTCGTTCAACCGTAGGCTTCAGCGGCTAGATCGGATCACCTGCAGATCGAGATCGCGAACCTTCTTGCGCAACGTGTTGCGGTTGAGGCCGAGCAATTCCGCTGCCCGGATCTGGTTACCCCGGGTAGCCGCGAGCGCAGCGCCGATGAGCGGCCCCTCAATCTCGCGCAGGATGCGATGGTAGAGCCCAGGCGGCGGCAGTGTGTCGCGAAATCCCGAGAAGTAGTCGGCGAGATGTCGCTCCACCGCGATCGAGAGCCCGTCCGAATCGGCGGCGGGTGCGGATTTGCCGGGACTTGGCGGCAGCGCGAACGGCTTCGTGTCGAGCTCCGCATCGATGATCGGGCCAGTAATTGTGTCTTGCGGGTAAAGTGCGGCGAGGCGGCGGACAAGGTTCTCGATTTCACGCACATTCCCCGGCCAGCGATACCGCTTGAGCCGGTCCATGGCCTCGACATCGAGCTGCTTGCGGGTAAGCCCCTCCTTCTCGACGAGGCCGAAGAAGTGGCGGACGAGATCGGGGATGTCCTCCACCCGCTCACGCAGAGGCGGGAGGCGCAGGGGCACCACGTTGAGGCGGAAGAACAGGTCCTCGCGGAAAAGGCCTTGCTGGATGGATATCCGCAGGTCCTTGTTGGTCGCAGCGATGATGCGCACGTTCGTCTTGATCGGCACCCGGCCGCCGACGGTGGTGTACTCACCCTGCTGGAGCACGCGGAGCAGGCGTGTCTGTGCCTCCATGGGCATGTCGCCGATCTCATCGAGGAACAGCGTGCCGCCCTCGGCTTGCTCGAAGCGGCCGGCGCTCCGGGATGCCGCTCCCGTGAAAGCCCCCTTCTCGTGGCCGAAGAGGTCGGATTCGATGAGATCGCGGGGAATTGCCGCCATGTTCACGGCCACGAAGGGGCCGTTCCGCCGCTTGCCGTAGTCGTGCAGAGCGCGAGCGACGAGCTCCTTGCCGGTGCCCGACTCGCCCGAGATCATAACCGTGAGGTCCGTCGGCATCAGCCGAGCGAGAGCGCGATAGATTTCCTGCATCGCCGCCGAACGCCCGACGAGGGGAATCTCCTCGCCCTCGGGCGCTTGGGAGGATTGAGGCGTGCCCCGGGGACGAGAGAGGGCGCGGCCCACGACGGCGACGAGTTCTTTGAGGTCGAAGGGTTTCGGGAGGTACTCGTAAGCTCCCCGCTCCGAGGCCTTGATGGCGGTCATGAAGGTGTTCTGCGCGCTCATCACGATGATCGGCAGTTCCGGACGAAGCTTCTTGATCCGGGGCAGCAGGTCGAAGGCATTTTCGTCCGGCATCACCACATCGGTGATGATCAGATCTCCATCCCCTTGGGCCACCCACCGCCACAGGGTCGCGGCGTTCGAGGTGGACCGCACCTCGTAGCCGGCGCGGGACAGGGCCTGGTTTAGCACGGTGCGTATCGCGGCGTCGTCGTCGGCAAGGAGGATGTGTCCGCTCGGCATGGGTCGGTCTCGGCCTTTCGATCGGATGGACTCGGGCGGTGATCAGGCTTCGGAGCCGCGCCCGTCGCGGGCGCGATCCATGGGGAGAAGGATGCGGAAGGTCGTGCGCCGCGGGGCCGGATCGCATTCCACGATACCCCCATGATCGCCGACGATCTTCGCAACCAAGGCAAGTCCGAGGCCACTTCCCTGGGCTTTGGTTGTGACAAATGGATCGAAGAGATCAGAAGCGATATCCGCGGGGATCCCCGGCCCGTTGTCGCGGACGCTCACCTCGATGGGCAGGCTGACCCGCTCCCGAGCACCGGGCATATTGAGCCGAACGCCCGTCCGGTAGGCGGTCGAGAGGATGATTTCACCGTCCAGCGCGTCGATCCCGATCGCTTCAGCGGCGTTCTTGACAAGGTTGAGGATCACCTGGACGAGCTGGTCCCGGTTCCCGTGCACGGGCGGCAGGGAAGGATCGTAGGTTTCAACGAAGCGGACGTGGCGGGCAAAGCCGGATTGGGCGGCCCGCTTCACCTGATCGAGCACGCCATGGACGTTGACGGGCCCGCGCTCCACCGGGCGCTCGTCACCAAAGAGCTCCATGCGCTCCACGAGCTTCACGATCCGGTCGGTCTCGTCGCAGATGAGCCGCGTCAGGAGCCGGTCGCTGTCATCGACGGATTGCTCCAGGAGCTGTGCGGCGCCCTTGATCCCGGAGAGCGGGTTCTTGATTTCGTGGGCCAACATGGCGCCGAGCGCCGTGATGGAGCGCGCCGCGCCCCGATGGGTGAGCTGCCGGCCCATCTTGTCCGCAATGGTCCGCTCCCGCAGCATCAGAAGCACATCGCTGGTGCTGTCGCCCAGCGGTGTCGCGAAGGCATCGACGATGCGCTCCGCGCCGATGCGGGGACCACCGACGTCGATCCGGTGTTCACTCACGCTCGCGCCGCGCTGGCGCACCTCGTCGACGAGGGTGAGAACCGGCGAGCCGAATGGGACGAGGTCGGGAAGAGACTGGCGCTGGAGAACGCGGACGCTCGCATCGAAGAAGGCTTCCGCGGCGCTGTTGGCGGAGAGGATGCGGCCCCCCTCCCCGATGGTGAGCACCGAGAGCGGCAGGGCATTGATGATGCGCTCGCTCGTATTCGACATTACGCGGCGTCTCGCATCGGCCGTTCGAAGATCCGGCGCAGCCCGCTCAAGACGGCTGCCGGCTCCTCCGAGGTCACGAGAGCAAGACGCTCGGCCGGACTGACGACGAAACCAGCCGAGGCTGCGGCATCGGCATAGGCCGCGATGTGCTTGCGGGCGTGGCGGATGCCCACCAGTCGCCCATAGAGCCCAAGGAGGCCCTCGTAATGCTCCACCGCGATCTCACCCATGACCTCCGGGCTCGGGTCGGCCTTGTTGCGCCCGGAAAGTCCCGCCGCGATCTGTCCGACGAGCCAGGGGCGGCCCACGGCGGCACGGCCGACCATCACGGCATCGGCGCCGGAGCGCGCGAGGCAGAGCCGCGCATCGGCGAGCGAGCCCACATCGCCGTTGGCCGTGAGCGGAATCGAGATGGCTTCCCGAACATGGGCGATGGTCGCCCAATCGGCCTCGCCCTTGTAGAATTGCTGCCGCGTCCGACCGTGGACCGTGATCGCCGCCGCGCCCAGATCCTGCGCCCGGCGGGCGAGGTCAGGGGCCGTGAGACTGTCCCAGCCGAGCCGCATCTTGACGGTCACGGGAACGGAGGCGGCTTTAACCGTCGCCTCGATGATATGGCACGCCAGGTCCGGGTCGCGCATAAGGGCGGAGCCCGCATAGCCGCCGATCACGCGCTTTGCCGGGCAACCCATGTTGATGTCGATCACGTGGGCGCCAGCGGCCTCGGCCACGCGGGCGGCCTCCCCCATCCAGCTCGGATCGCATCCGGCGAGTTGCACCACATGGGGCGCGATCCCCTGCCCTTCCGCGCGCAGGATGGCCTCTGCCGATCCCCGAACGAGCTCGTCGGAGGCCACCATTTCGGAGACCACGAGGGCCGCGCCGAAGCGGCGGGCGATGCGCCGGAAGACCACATCCGTGACGCCCGAAAGGGGCGCGAGAACGGCCCGGCCTTCGACCGCGACCGTATCGAGAAAGAAGGCTGCGGCGCCTGATTTTTCATCAACCATCATACTGCTCAAGAAATAGACAAGTCTCGATCAGGTGCAAGCGAAATTGCTTGGCTGCACCGTGGTCACGGCTTATCAGGGCGGTCTATCCCACGGAGCTCCATGGCCATCACTGCCCTTATCGTTGCCGCAGGTCGCGGGTCACGTGCCGGTGGCGGATTGCCGAAGCAATACCGCACAGTCGGCGGCCGCAGCGTTGTCGCCAGAACGCTCGACGTCTTTTTGGCTCACCCCCAGATCGCAGACGTCCTGACGGTGATTCACCCTGACGATCGAGCCCACTACGATGCGGCCACGGAAGCGGTCCCGATTAAAGGCCGTCTCCTCGCGCCGATCCATGGGGGAGAATCGCGGCAGGAATCGGTGCTCGCGGGCCTTGAGGCTCTGGAGAAACGATCGCCGTCGCTCGTGCTCGTTCACGACGCGGCCCGTCCCTTCGTGACGCCCGCCATGATCGACCGGGCGATCGCGGCGGCGGCACGCAGCGGCGCAGCGATTCCCGGTTTTGCCGTCACGGATACGATCAAGGTCGTCGACGAAGACCGCAAGGTGGTAGCCACACCCGACCGCCGGGCTCTCCGGGCCGTGCAGACCCCACAGGCATTCGATTTCGCTCTCCTCATGAAGATCCATCGGCAAGCAGCTGATCAGGCTTTGTTTTCGTTCACGGATGATGCTGCGCTCATCGAATGGGCCGGGTTGCCCGTCGAGGTGTTCGAGGGCGATCCCGACAACATCAAGCTCACCCACCCGGCCGATTTCGACGAGGCCGAACGACGCCTGGGAGGCGCGCCCATGACGCTCATCGCCCGCATGGGAACCGGTTTCGATGTCCACACCTTTGGGGAGGGCGATCATGTCTGGCTCGGCGGGCTCAAGGTGTCCCACAACCGCGGGGTCGTGGCCCACTCGGACGGCGACGTCATCCTGCATGCCCTCACCGATGCGCTTCTCGGCGCTCTTGCGGACGGAGATATCGGCACGCATTTCCCGCCGAGCGATCCGCAATGGCGGGGAGCCTCGTCGGATCGCTTCCTGGCTTACGCCGCCGAGCGCGTGCGGGCGCGGGGCGGCGTCATCGACCACCTCGACGTGACGCTTCTCTGCGAGGCACCTCGCCTCGGGCCGCACCGGGAGGCGATGCGGGTCCGGATCGCCGAGATCGCGGGCCTGCGCGTCGATCAGGTTTCGTTGAAGGCCACGACGACCGAGAAGATGGGCTTCACAGGTCGCGAGGAGGGGCTTGCGGCTCAGGCTGCCGCGACGGTTCGTCTCCCGGAGACCACACCATGACCCCGGAATTGCGCGAGCGGGCCGCCGCCCTGATCCGGCGTTATGCCGAGCGCGGCCTCAAGATCGCGACGGCCGAGTCCTGCACGGGCGGTCTGGTCGCGGGCCTCCTGACCGAGGTTCCCGGCTCCTCGGCCGTGATGGAGCGGGGTTTCGTGACTTACTCGAACGAGGCCAAAGCCGAGATGATCGATGTCCCGATAGCGCTCCTTGAGGCCCATGGGGCGGTGAGCAAGCCGGTCGCCCGAGCCATGGCCGAGGGTGCCCTTGCCCGCTCTTGGGCCTCGGTCGCAGTCGCGATCACGGGGATCGCGGGCCCCGGCGGAGCGACGGCCACGAAGCCGGTGGGCCTCGTGCATTTCGCGTTGGCCCGAGCGGGAGAGCCCACCCGGCACCTCGAGAGCCGATACGGCGACGTGGGGCGCGCGGTCGTGCGGGCGCGGGCCGTGGAGGATGCGCTGGCTCTTCTGGAGAGTGCTGTCGCCTGAGCGAAAGCGCCTATACCGCAGCAGCTGGGAGGCGCTCGCTGCTCTTGCTCCGACGCAGCGGGACGGTCAGGAACGAGGCCCCGACCACGTAGAGCGCACATCCGATCGCGAGCGCGGCCAGGGGCACTTGCCAGTCGAAGAGCAGGCCGAAAACCACGGGCGTCGCGGCCGATCCCACCACCATGAGCGCCGCTGCGAGCCCCCGGATCGTTCCGAGATGGGTGGTGCCGAAGATCTCGGCGAGCACGGCCGGAACCACCACGCCGTTCGCGGCTGCGGTCATGCCAAACAGACCAAACATCAGGAAGGCATCGTACGGGCCGGAATTGCCGAGGAGCACGAGCGAGCCGGTGCCGAGCGGCAGGAGGTGCCCGCGGCAGAGGACGGTCGAGCCGAACCGGTCCACGAGCCAGCCGGTCGCGATGGTGGCCACCACGCCTGTAACGGCATAGGCGCTCACGCTGAGCGCCAGGAGTTCGAGCGGCCAGCCCTGCAGATCGGCGATGAGGCGCTGGTGGAAGAAGTAGCCGGTATTGATCGCGGGCGGCCCCACCATGCAAGGAATGAAGATCAGGAAGCGCCAGTCCCTCAGGAGACTCCAGCGGCTGAATGGGCTCGGCGCCGGGACGGGTGCTGTAGACCCGCCCTGCTCGGCACCATGACGCCGCGCCGTGACGCCGAGGGCGACCAAGAGCGCGGCCGCGAGGGGAATCGCGCCAGCAACCCGCCAGGCTCCGACCCAGCCGAGCCAGCCGACCAGCGCGACACCAACGAGGGGCATCGCGATTTCGGATGCCGAGAATCCCATTAGGGCGAGGCTCACCGCCCTCCCCCGGATCGCCTGAGGAAGCCGTGCCGTACTGGTGACCGCCGCATGGCTCAGCATGCCCTGAGCGAACAATCGGAGGCAGAAGAGCGCGAGGCCGAGCGCGAGAATGTTGGGGGCGAGCGACAGGCCAAGCGCTGCAAGGCTCAGGCCCAACAGCGCAACGAGAGCATAGGTCCCGGTCGAGACCCGATCGAGAATCCCGCCGACCCAGATCATGAGGAGCCCGGACGCGAGGGTCGCCGCCGAATAGAGGGCCCCGAAGCTCCCATGGGTCAGCCCGAAGGCGGATCGGATATCCGGTCCGAAGAGCGAGATGAAGAAGGTCTGACCGATAGCGGAGAGGAAGGCGAGACCGAAGCCGAACGCCACCGTGCCGCCGTGCCGGCGCAGGAGATCACCATAGCTCATGGGCCATATTGTAAGCTTGTTTTGTCCGGCGCCGCGAGGTGCCGGCCATGCCAACGACGCGCGGCAGCCCTGTCCCGACTTAGGCGCGCGTCACCACCGGAGGCCCATAGACCCGGTGAGCACGCTCCTCAAAGGCCGCCGAGAAGCGCCGGAACGCTTGATCGAACATGGAGCCCATGAGCATCCCGAGCATGCGGCTGCGGAACTCGTACTCGATGAAGAACTCGACCGAACAGCCCTGACCGTCCGGCTTGAACTCCCACCGGTTCTCCAGGTGTCGGAAGGGTCCGTCCACGTAGTGGACGAGGATGCGCTGCTCCTTCGGGTCGAGCGTCACGCGGCTCGTGAAGGTTTCCTTGATGGCCTTATAGCCGACGCCCATGGCCGCCACGAGCACCTCCCGACCTTGCTCGTCGCTCGTGCGCCGGATGATGCGCAGCGACTCGCAGAGCGGCAGGAACTCCGGATAGCGTTCCACATCCGCGACGAGATCGAACATCTGATCGGGGGTGTGCTTCACCACCCGCGAGGTGCGAAACGAGAGCATCGGCGTCTTTCGCGGATTTTCAGACTTTAGCCAGACGGGCGGCCTTCAGCTTCGCGAAGTCCTCGCCGGCATGATGCGACGAGCGGGTGAGCGGCGTCGCGGATACGAGCAGAAAACCCTTGGCATAGGCCGTGGTTTCGTACGATCTGAACTCGTCCGGCGTGACAAAGCGAACCACGGGGTGGTGCTTCCTGGTCGGCTGGAGGTACTGCCCGATGGTTAGGAAGTCGACCTCCCCGGAGCGCAGGTCGTCCATGAGCTGGAGCACCTCGTTCCGCTCCTCGCCGAGGCCCACCATGATCCCGGATTTCGTAAAGATCGTCGGGTCGAGCTCCTTCACGCGCTGGAGCAGGCGGATGGAATGGAAGTAGCGGGCGCCCGGGCGAACCTTCAGGTATTTGGAGGGCACCGTCTCAAGGTTGTGGTTGAACACATCAGGCCGCGCTTTAACGACCACCTCCAAGGCTCCGTCCTTGCGAAGGAAATCGGGGGTGAGAACCTCGATCGTCGTACCAGGCGACACGGTCCGGATCGCATGGATGACATCGGCAAAGTGCCGAGCGCCGCCATCGTCCAGATCGTCGCGATCCACGGAAGTGATGACCACGTGCTCGAGGCCGAGCTTGGCCACCGCATCGGCAACGCTCCGAGATTCCGAGCGGTCGAGCGCCTGGGGCATGCCCGTCTTGACGTTGCAGAAGGCGCAGGCGCGGGTGCAGGTGTCCCCCATGATCATGAAGGTCGCGTGCTTCTTCTCCCAGCACTCGCCGATATTGGGGCAGCCCGCCTCCTCGCAGACCGTCACGAGCCCGTTCTCGCGCACGATCCGATTGGTCTCGGCCCATTTCGGCGACCCGGGCGCCTTCACCCGGATCCAATCCGGCTTGCGCAGGATCGGCTGATCCGGTTTGTGCGCCTTCTCGGGATGGCGCGGCCGGTTGTCCTTGTTGAGGAGGTCGAGAACGACGGCCATGAACGTGGTCACCTTCGGGTGCGGCGGGCAAGGGGCCGGGCCCAGGGCTGATGTAAGGCGTCACCGCCTCCGCCGCAAATGACGCGTTGTCATCCCTCTCCCTTGGAGGGAGAGGGACTGGGCCGCTCTGAACTCAGGTGTGGATCACCCGGCCGTAGGCATCGAGCACGCTCTCGTGCATCATCTCGGAGAGTGTCGGGTGCGGGAAGACCGTGTGCATCAGGTCTTCCTCGGTGGTTTCAAGCTGCATGGCGACCACGTAGCCCTGGATCAGCTCCGTGACCTCCGCGCCCACCATATGGGCTCCGAGGAGCTGGCCCGTCTTCTTGTCGAAGATCGTCTTGATGAGCCCCTCGGGCTCGCCCAGCGCAATGGCCTTTCCGTTGCCTACGAAGGGGAAACGGCCGATGCGGACGTCGTAGCCCTGCTCCTTGGCCTTCGCCTCGGTGAGGCCGACGCTCGCGATCTGCGGGTGGCAATAGGTACAGCCCGGGATCTTGGCCTTGTCCATGGCGTGGGTGTGGAGGCCCTTGATGGTCTCGACGCAGATCACCCCCTCGTGCTCCGCCTTGTGGGCCAGCATCGGGGGTCCCGCCACGTCGCCGATGGCGTAGATGCCCGGCACGTTGGTGCGGCCGAGCCCGTCCGTCACCACGACGCCCCGGTCCATCTTCACGCCGAGCTTCTCGATCCCGAGCCCCTCGACATTGGCGACCACACCGACGGCCGAGATGAGCCGGTCCGCGGTGAGTTTGCTCACCCCGCCCTTGCCGTCGTCGACCGTGGCGGTGATCGAATCCGCCCCCTTCTCGACGGCGGTCACTTTGGTGTTTGTGAGAATCTTGATGCCCTGCTTCTCGAAGCGCTTGCGGGCATGGGCCGCGATTTCCGCATCCTCCACCGGGAGAATCTGCGGCATGACCTCGATCACCGTCACCTCCGCCCCCATGGTGCGGTAGAACGAGGCGAATTCAATTCCGATAGCGCCGGAGCCCATGACGATGAGCGACTTCGGCATCTTCTCGGGGACCATGGCCTCGTAATAGGTCCAGATCAGCCGCTTGTCGGGCTCGACGCCGGGCAGCGCCCGGGGCCGGGCGCCGGTCGCGAGGATGATGTGCTTCCCCTGATACGAGCCCGGCCCCAGCGCCCCCTTGGGGGGCTCGGCCCGCTTTGTCTCCTTGACGGTGAGCCGGCCCGGCGCATCGATGGCGGCCTCGCCCCAGATCACGTCCACCTTGTTCTTCTTGAGCAGCATGCCGACGCCGCCGTTGAGGCGGGCCGAAACGCCGCGCGAGCGCTTCACGACGGCTGCGGGATCGAAGCTCGCGCCCTGCACCGAGAGGCCGTAATCGCCCGCGTGCTGCATGTAATGGTAGATCTCGGCGGAGCGCAGCAGCGCTTTCGTCGGGATGCAGCCCCAGTTGAGGCAGATGCCCCCGAGATGCTCCCGGTCCACGACCGCGGTCTTGAACCCGAGCTGCGCGGCGCGGATCGCGGCCACATAGCCGCCGGGGCCGCCACCGATGACGATGATGTCGTACTGATCTGCCATTCTGTGCCCCCGTCTGTTCCGGGATGAACTCAGGCAGCCGCGGTTTCGGGCCCGAGCCTGTGGTGTAAAAAGGGGTGGAGGGCCGGCCCAGGCCCAGCCGCCGCGTTAGACGAGCATCCCCATCGGCTCCTCGATCAGTGCCTTGAAGGCCTGCATCAGCTGGGCACCCAGCGCCCCGTCCACGGCGCGGTGGTCGGTCGAGAGGGTGACGGACATAATCGTCGCGACCGTCGGGGCGTTGTTCTTCACGACCACGCGCTTCTCGCCGGCGCCCACCGCCAGGATGGTGGCGTGGGGTGGGTTAATGACGGCGGAGAAGTCCTTGATCCCGAACATGCCGAGGTTCGACACCGCCGTGGAGCCGCCCTGGTACTCCTCGGGCTTGAGCTTGCGGCTCTTCGCCCTCCCCGCGAGATCCTTCATCTCGTTCGAGATGGCGGAGAGCGTCTTCATCTCGGCCTTGCGGACCACGGGGGTGATGAGGCCGCCGGGGATCGAGACCGCGACGCCCACATCCGCGTGCTTGTGTTTGAGCATTGCGCCCTCGGTCCAGGACACGTTGGCATCGGGCACGCGCATCATCGCAAGCGCCAGCGCCTTGATGACGAAATCGTTCACCGAGACCTTGAAGGCGGGCTTGCCGTCCTTGTCCTTCGGGGCCGCGCCGTTGATCTGCTCCCGGAGTGCCAACAGGGCATCGAGCTCGCAATCAAGCGTCAGGTAGAAATGCGGGATCGTCTGCTTCGATTCGAGGAGGCGCCTCGCAATCGTCTTGCGCATCGAATCGTGGGGGATCTCCTCGAAGGAGCCCGGCTCAAAGAATTTCTTGATCTGCTCGTCACCCATGGGCGCCGGGGCCGGGGGCTTCGCCGCGCTGGGGGCGGGAGCAGCCGCTGTCGGTGCGGCGGCTTGCGGCGCAGGCGCCGCCTTGGCGGGCCCGCGCTCCGCGGCCTGACGCACGTCGCGCTCGACGATGCGGCCATGGGGACCGGAACCCTGGATCGCCGACAGTTCGATGCCGGCATCCTTGGCGATACGCCGGGCGAGGGGCGACGCGAAGATGCGGGCGCCGCCCTGCCCCGCGCCGTTCGGCTTTGCGGCCGCGCCGTCATGGGCGGCTTTCGCAGGCCCCTCGGGTGCTGCATCGACCCGGGCATAGGAGATATAGCCCGCATCGCCGCCGGCCGAGGCCGTGTTGGCCTGAGGCATCGCTCCCGTCGTACCACCCCCGGGTGAGGCAGCAGCAGCCGGTGGCGGGACTGGGGCTGCCTGAGGCGCGGGTGTTCCACCGCCGCTTGGACCCGTGACGCTCTTTGGGTCTTCACCCTCCCCGGCGATGAGCGCGATCAGCTCGTTCACCGGAACGTCGGAGGTTCCTTCCGGGATCATGATCTTGGCGAGGATGCCCTCATCCACCGCCTCGACCTCCATGGTGGCCTTGTCGGTCTCGATCTCCGCGATCACGTCGCCGGATTTGATCCGGTCGCCTTCCTTTTTCAGCCATTTCGCGAGATTGCCCTTCTCCATGGTGGGAGAGAGCGCGGGCATCAGGATGTTGATGGGCATGGGCGTTTGATCCTGATCGGGGACTAGTTGATGACCTGGGTCGAGCCTGGATCGCTGGGGTCGTCGAGTTCGGCACGGATTCCGCTCTGGATCGCATCCATGGCTTCCTCCTCCGAGATACCTGTTTCCATGGCATAGACCTGAGCCGCATGGCGGGCCAGATCGACGAGGAGCACACCCCAGGTGAAGGGGTCGTCGAAGGCCCGGCGCAGCGCAATACTGACCGCGCCGTCGACCACGGAAGCCCTCAGTATCTCGATCCCGCCCTTCTCGAGGATCTCGGGTGGGAGCCCCAGGGCTTCGAACTTCGCATCGCTCATGAACTGTCTTGTCCCTCGGGCCCTTCGCCTCTGCTTTGGCGAGGCCCTCTATCGTTCCTCGGGAAGGCCTACCACGCTGCGGGGGCGGGCCCCGGGTTTCAACCTGAAACCCACCTCCTCGAAGTCGACGTCGTGATAGATCGAGTAGGTGAAGCGCGCACCTTCGAACGGCTTGTGCTCGAGCAGTCCGTACAACAACTCGCCACTCGTGATCGGCATGAAGAAGCTGTCAGTAAAGTAAACCGGGTTGGGTGGTTCGATCTCGCAATGCGCGATCGCCACCACCGGCAGGAACGACTCGCCGATACCCTCGCGGGACTCGTCGTAACGAAGCCAGAGCCCGCTCGTCGGGATGATCTGGCGCACGGATTTCACGACGATGTTTTCGGCGACCATCGCGCTACCGGTAGAGAACCGCCTTCGCGGCTTGGACGACCTCGGCGACGTTCGGCAAGGCGAGCTTCTCGAGGTTCGCGGCGTAGGGCATAGGCACGTCCTTGCCGGTGACCCTCGCGACAGGCGCGTCGAGGTAGTCGAAGGCCTCCTGCATGATCTTCGACGCGATTTCGGCCGTGACACCGGATTGCGGGAAGCCCTCTTCGACGGCCACGCAACGCCCCGTCTTCATCACGGAGGCCACGACCGTATCGATGTCCATCGGCCGAATCGTGCGCAGATCGACGATCTCGGCCTCGATGCCCTCTTTTTCGAGCTCATGGGCCGCCTTCAGGGCATAGGTCATGCCGATCCCGAAGGACACGATGGTGACGTCCTTGCCCTGCCGGTGAATGCGGGCCTTGCCGATCGGCACCGTGAAGTCGTCGAGCTTCGGGACCGGGAAGCTCTGCCCGTAGAGGATCTCGTTTTCGAGGAAGATCACCGGGTTCGGATCGCGGATGGCGCTCTTGAGGAGGCCTTTCGCATCGGAGGCCGTGTAGGGCATCACGACCTTGAGGCCCGGCACGTTGGAGTACCAGGCCGCGTAATCGTGCGAGTGCTGAGCTCCGACCCGGGAGGCCGCGCCGTTCGGGCCGCGAAATACGACCGGCGCCCCGAGCTGGCCGCCTGACATATATAGGGTCTTGGCCGCCGAATTGATGATGTGGTCGATCGCCTGCATGGCGAAGTTGAACGTCATGAACTCCACGACCGGCCTGAGACCCACGAAGGCCGCACCGACTCCGACGCCGGCGAAACCGTGTTCCGTAATCGGTGTATCGACCACGCGGCGGGCTCCAAACTCCTGCAGCAGGCCCTGCGTGACCTTGTAGGCGCCCTGGTACTCGGCGACCTCCTCGCCCATGACGAAGACGCTCTCGTCTCGGCGCATCTCCTCCGCCATGGCGTCCCGCAGGGCCTCGCGGACGGTCATGTTGACCATCTCGGTGCCCTCGGGGATTTCCGCCATGGCGTCGTGGCTCGTGCGGCTCGTGATCACCGACGGTGCGGCCGGGGTCGCGACCGGACCCTGGTCCCCACCCTGGCGCACATCCGGCGCCGGACGGTTCGCCATCCCCTCCGCCTGCATGTCGGGCACCGGGGCCGGCTGCGGCGAGCTCGGGCCGGGCGCCGGAGGCGGCTCGCCTCCACCCTGAGCGGGGCCGCGAGAGGATGCCGCGGATACGTCCTCGCCCTCGCCCGCCAGCACCGCGATCGGCGTATTGACGGCCACGTTATCGGTGTCGTCGGGAATGAGGATCCTGGCGAGGATGCCCTCGTCGATGGCCTCGACCTCCATGGTGGCCTTGTCGGTTTCGATCTCGGCCAGCACGTCGCCGGGCTTCACCTTGTCGCCCTCTTTCTTCAGCCATTTCGCGAGCTTGCCCTGCTCCATGGTGGGCGAGAGGGCGGGCATGAGGATGTCGATCGCCATATGGGACCTGTTCGTTGTCGTTGCGGCGAGAGGCGCGAAAGCGCTGCTTTAGAGCACGATCCCGAAAAGTCGGAGACTTTTTGGACGAAGATCATGCCAAATATCAGTGACTTGAGACGCGTGGTTCGACTCCACCGGAGCCGATGACGCTCTAGAGCAGGATGTCGGTATAGAGCTCGGACACGTCGGGCTCCGGGTCGTGCGTCGCGAATTCCGCGGCCTCGTTCACGATCTCGCGCACGCGCCCGTCGATCACCTTCAGTTCGTCTTCCGACAACTTCCAGCTTTCGAGAAGCCGACGGCGCACCTGCTCGATGGGATCGTGCTCCTCGCGCATGCGGGTCACCTCGTCCTTCGTGCGGTACTTCGCTGGATCCGACATGGAGTGGCCGCGATAACGGTAGGTTTGCATCTCGAGGATGAAGGGCCCCTTGCCCGAACGGGCATGTTCGACGGCGCGCTGGCCGGCGGCGTAGACCGCCCGCACGTCCATGCCGTCCACCTGCTCGCCGGGGATCCCGAACGAGACGCCGCGCTTCGAGAAATCGGTCTGCGCGGAGGCGCGGCTCACGGATGTGCCCATGGCGTAGCGGTTGTTCTCGATCACATACACCACCGGGAGCTTCCAGAGCTCCGCCATGTTGAAGCTCTCGTAGACCTGGCCCTGGTTCGCCGCGCCGTCGCCGAAATAGGTGAGGCACACGGAGCCGTCCTCGCGGTAGCGGTTCGCGAAGGCGATGCCGGTGCCGAGCGACACCTGCGCGCCCACGATGCCGTGGCCCCCGTAGAAGTGCTTCTCCTTGGAGAACATGTGCATGGAGCCGCCCTTGCCCTTCGAGAGGCCGCCCCGGCGTCCGGTGAGCTCCGCCATCACGCCCTTGGCGTCCATGCCGCAGGCCAGCATATGGCCGTGGTCGCGGTAGCCGGTGATGACCTGATCGCCGTCGCGCGTCGCCATCTGCATGCCCACCACGACGGCTTCCTGGCCGATGTAGAGGTGGCAGAAGCCGCCGATGAGACCCATGCCGTACATCTGACCCGCCTTCTCCTCGAAGCGGCGGATCATCAGCATCTCGTTGTAGGCTGCGAGATCCTGGTCCTTCGAGAATTGGGGGGCGTTGGGGGCGGGAACGGCTTTCTTCGCGGGGGTCTTGGTGGTCACGCTTTGCGTGCCACGGCCCACCTTGCGGGCTGCAACAGCCATCGGCTCCTCCGAGGGGTTTCCTTCCCGGAGATGTAGCGTAGTGCGAAACCGAAATCGAGAGGGGGTCCGGCCCGGGTAGAGCGTGCCCACGGACCAGTAAGGCCCTCTATGACCTCATGAATTCACGATGAACTAAGAAGCAGTTCATCCAAAGAATCGATACTGCGGTGCAGCATAATCCGACGCGCGGGAAGTCGGCGGATGCCGAAATGGATTCCAAGCGTCCGATATCCAAAGGCAGCGATGGTCAGGGTCCCGTGATGATCACGAGATCGTTGCGGTGGACCCGACCGAGCAGGATGCGCGCCCGCTCCTCGAGGAGGTCACGATCGATCTGATCGCTGCGTAGCAGCGCGATCCGGCGCTCCCATTCCAGACGCTCCGTACGAACGGCATCATACTCCGCCTGGATCGCGGCGGCCTGGGTCTCGAACAGGCGATTGGCCTCGATGCCCCGCGCCCCGGAATGGGCGTGATGCACGAAATAAGCCGCCACGCCCGCCGCAATGCCGTAGAGCGCCAGAGGGATCAGAAATCGGCGAGCGCGGCGACGAATAACCATGGAGCGATCTTAGTGTTCCATGGTTAAGGACGGGTTTCATGCGCCCCGCCCTGGGCCGGGGCGCGTTATCATTGGGGCCCTCAGTAGCGTAGCGCCTTGAGCGCCTCCCGCCCGGCGTAGCGGGCCTGGGACCCGAGTTGCTCCTCGATCCGGATGAGTTGGTTGTATTTGGCGAGCCGGTCGGAGCGCGCAAGCGAGCCTGTCTTGATCTGCCCGCAATTCGTCGCGACCGCGAGGTCCGCAATGGTGGAGTCCTCGGTCTCGCCCGAGCGGTGGGACATCACGGCGGTGTAGCCCGCGCGATGCGCCATATCGACGGCCGACAGGGTTTCGGTCAGCGAGCCGATCTGGTTCACCTTCACGAGGATCGAATTGCCGACGCCCTTCGCGATGCCCTCCGAGAGGCGATTGACGTTCGTGACGAACAAGTCGTCCCCAACGAGCTGGCAACGCCCGCCGGCGAGGTCCGTGAGAATCTTCCAACCCTCCCAGTCGTCCTCCGCCATGCCATCCTCGATGGTGACGATCGGATACGAGGACACCAGTCCCGCAAGATACTCGGCCTGCTCCTGCAGCGAGCGCTTCTTGCCTTCGCCCACGTAGTCGTAGGCGCCGTTCTTGAAGAATTCGGTCGCCGCGCAGTCAAGGCCGATCATCATGTCGCCGCCGGCCTTGTAGCCCGCGCTCTCGATCGACTGCATGATGAAATCGAGGGCCGCCTCCGCTGTCGGCAGGTTCGGCGCGAACCCACCCTCGTCGCCCACATTGGTGTTGTGGCCCGCCTTCTTGAGCGCGCCTTTCAGGGTGTGGAACACCTCGGCCCCCATCCGGATGGCCTCGGCGATGCTCGGCGCACCGACGGGCAGGATCATGAATTCCTGGAAGTCGATCGGGTTGTCGGCATGAGCGCCGCCGTTGATGATGTTCATCATCGGCACCGGGAGGACGCGCGCCTGCGTCCCACCGACATAGCGATAGAGCGGAAGGCCCGATGCCTCGGCGGCGGCCTTCGCGACCGCGAGCGAGACCCCGAGGATCGCGTTGGCGCCGAGGCGCGCCTTGTTGGGGGTGCCGTCGAGTTCGATCATGGCGGCGTCGATCGCGGTCTGCTCCTCGGCCTCCATGCCGCCGATGGCGTCCAGAATCTCGCCGTTCACGGCCTGCACGGCCTTGGTGACGCCCTTGCCGAGGTAGCGCGCCTTGTCGCCGTCCCGCAGTTCGACCGCTTCGTGCGCGCCGGTCGAGGCCCCCGAGGGCACGGCCGCACGGCCCATGGAGCCATCTTCGAGCCAAACATCGACTTCGACGGTGGGGTTGCCTCGGCTGTCGAAGATCTGGCGGGCGACGATGTCGACGATCGCGGTCATGAGGTCTCCTCGGTACGGGCTGGAGGGTGGTCGGCGAGCGGGCCGGTGCGGCCCTGACGCATGGCGCGGCTTATTGACTGAAATGCCTGACGGGGCAAGGAGAGCCCTCACTCAGAAACGTTCCATGCGGAGGCCTCTCGTGACCGACACCCCGCTCCAACTCGGGCAGGCGAGCATCGTCCCGCGCGCGCCCGACGAGGCCCGGCTCGACCGGGTGCCCAATCCCCACCACGACACCGATTACGTGGCCCGATTCACCGCGCCCGAATTCACCTCGATCTGCCCCGTGACGGGCCAGCCCGATTTCGCGATTCTGGTGATCGACTACGTGCCTGACCGGTGGCTCGTCGAATCCAAATCCCTAAAGCTCTACCTTCATAGCTTCCGGGATCATGGCGCCTTCCACGAGGATTGCACGGTCGCGATCGGCCGGCGGCTGAGCGATCTCCTGGAGCCGCGCTACCTGCGCATCGGCGGCTATTGGTATCCGCGCGGCGGCATTCCCATCGACGTGTTCTGGCAGACCGGCGAAGTCCCGAAAGGCCTGTGGCTCCCGGATCAGGGTGTGGCCCCCTATCGGGCGCGAGGCTGATCTACCGTGGTGTAGCCTTTTGTGGGGCGCGAGGCTGATCTTCGGGCCTGTGGCTCCCGGACCGAGGTGTGGCCCCCTACCGGGTGCGAGGCTGACCCGAAGTCGTCGGACGTCCGATCACGCGCGCGGCAACGAGCCCGACGCCGAGGATCACACCCGCTGCGATCAGGAGTGCGGGCGCCTGGCCGAGCGTCCGCAGGCCGAAACCCAGCACTACCACCCCGAGCGCCTGCCCGACGAAGAACGAGAAGGCATGCAGGGCCACGGCAGAGGCACGCGCCTTGGGGGCGACTTCGGTGACCTGAGTCTGAAACGAGTTGTGGAGCATGTAGTAGCCGAGGCCGAGGACGACCATGGCGGCAGCGTCCACGATCCAGTGGCCCGCAAAACCCACGGCCGCGAGCGCCGCACCGGCAAGCACGCCGCCCGCGACCAGCATCCTGGCGAGCCCGAGCCGCGAGAGCATCCAGGCTACGAGTGCGGAATAAACCAGCCCGCCGACCGCAAAACCGCCGAGCGCAAGCCCCGCCTCTGCCGGCCCTCCCCCGCCCCGAGCTTCGAGGAGCGGCGCGATATAGGGAAAGACGCCGAACACCGCGACGGCTTCGACGAAGACGAGCAGGAAGAGGGCCCGGGCGCGCGGGTTGGCCACGATGCCGCGATAGCGGTCGAGAGCGAGCCCGAGATCGAAAGCGCCGGCCGGTGCACTGCCTCGGAAGCCCAGGAGGGTCGCGACCAGCGCCAGCACCATCATGGCGGCCGAGAGGGCGAAGACGCCGCGCCAGCCGATCGACTCCGCCAGAAGGCCCGCCAGGGTCGAGCCCAGGAGCTGGCCCGTGATCAGCGCGACGAGGAACCGGCTGATCGCCACCTGCCGCTGCCCCATGCCGACCCGGTCGCCGATGAGAGCGAGCGAGAGCGGGACGATGCCGCCCGCCGCCATGCCGGCGACGATCCGCAAGGCGAATAGGCTCTCCGTGTTCGGGGCCATGATCGATCCCGCGAGGGTCAGGGCCAGGAGAGCGAGGCAGACCTTCATCACCCACTCCTTGCCGACCGCATCGCCGACGGGACCGAGAACCGGCTGGATGAAGGCATAAGGCAGAGCGAACGCGGCCGAGAGCAGGGCCACGGTTTCGACGCCCGTCTCGAGATCGCGCGCGATGACGCCGACGAGGGGCTCCAGGGCCCGCCCGGAGAAAGTGCTCGCAAACCCGCTCGCGGCGAGGATCAGGATGAGACGTCGGGCGGACGCGGCAGCCTCCGACAAGGACTCACCCTTGGGCTTTGGCGAGGGCGTCGAATGCCATGAGCTGCCGCAGCAGCGCCTCCATCTCGGGGAGCGGCACCATGTTGGGCCCGTCCGAGGGAGCGCGATCGGGGTCCTGGTGGGTTTCGATGAACACCCCGGCGACACCCACCGCCACGGCGGCCCGGGCCAGCACCGGGACGAACTCACGCTGCCCGCCCGACGTGGTGCCCTGGCCGCCAGGCTGTTGCACCGAGTGGGTGGCATCGAAGATCACTGGCGCGCCGGTCGTCGCCGCCATGATGGGCAGCGCGCGCATGTCCGAGACCAGGGTGTTGTAGCCGAAGGACGCACCCCGCTCCGTGACCATCACGTTCGGGTTGCCGGCACCCGTGATCTTCTGAGCGACGTTCGCCATGTCCCAGGGGGCGAGGAACTGCCCCTTTTTGACGTTCACGACCCGGCCCGTCCTCGCGGCGGCGAGAAGAAGGTCGGTCTGGCGGCAGAGGAAAGCCGGGATCTGCAGAACATCCACGACCTCCGCGGCTGCGGCGCATTGCTCGGCTTCGTGAACATCGGTCAGCACGGGAAGGCCCAGGCTCTCCTTCACCTCGGCGAAGATCGCCAGCGCTTGGTCGAGGCCGATGCCGCGGGGGCTCGCCGCCGAGGTGCGGTTGGCCTTGTCGAAAGACGACTTGTAGACGAGCCCGATTCCCACGCGGCGCGCGACCTCCTTGAGGGCCGATGCCATTTCGAGCGCATGGGCGCGGCTCTCCATGGCGCAGGGGCCCGCAATCAGAGTAAGCGGCAGGTGGTTGCCAAAGCGGACGGGGCCGAGTTCGACGACGGAGGAAGCTTGCATGGTCATGGCCTCCCCTAACCGGTTTCCAATGCTCCCGGAAGCGTGGTTCGGGCGGAGCTAATAGGTCATCGCCGCTGCGTTCACGATCCCCGCTGCGAGCGAGGCCGCGCCGAGGAACAGGGCTGCGGCCATTTCGCCCTGAGCGATCCTCTCGGACAGGTTCGGCAGCATCGCTCTGACAAGCCAATAAGCCAGGATCTGCACCGCCAAAGCGACGAGGCCCCAGACCAGGCAGTCGAGGGGGCTGTGGGAATGGACGATGGCGCTGCCGAGCGGAAGGGTAAAGCCGAGGAGGCTGAGGCCCAGCGCCACCGCGGCCGAGACGACGTTCCGCCGGATGAGCGCAAACTCGTTGTGGGCAGTGGCGAGGGTGTAGAGCGCGAGGTAGAGCGCCACGAGAGCGACCGCGATCCCGAAGAACAGGATGAAGTCCGCCAAACCTGGCAGCGATGCGCCCACCCGAAACCCCCTGATGCTCGCTTGAGTTGCGAGTCGGGGGCAAGCTTAACCTACCTCGAAGGCGATCGTGACTCCGAAAGCCGCGCTGGCCGGCACGATGGCGCGGCTCCCGATGGCCTGGAATGGGATACCGGCTGCCCGAAGCAGCATGGTCTGGGCTCGCATGTCGTCCAAGACAACCGAGAAGGCCACGAAGGCCGCCGAGTCGAGCTCGGCTTCCACCGAGCCATAGATCTCCGCTGCATCATCCGGCGTGACCACGTCGATCCGACCGCGAGAGAGGGCGAAGGACAGATCGTCTCCGTCCGGCCGCAGTGGCGGGGCGCCAGCGAAACCGGTGAGGAAGCGCGTGTGGGCCGCAGGACGAGGCGATCCAAGCGTCACCGCCGCGAGCCCCTTCGCCCGGTTGGGATGGCGCTGGAATCGTTCGTCCCAGAAGTTCTCGGGGTGGTGGTGCTGGCAGACGAAGAAGGCTGCGTGCCGGGCCTCCCGATCTTCTGCGAAAGCAAGCGTGAACGCCACGCGAGTCTCGGATCCGTCCGGTCTGTGCCCGCGCCGCTCGAAGAAGAAGGGCTCGAAGTCCCCGATCCCCGCCTCGGCGAAAGCTGCGGAATCGGCGGCTGCATCCCTGCTGTCGAGAACCAGCATGGCCAGACCCTCGCGACGGGCGAGGTAATCGCGCACGAAGGCCCCGAAGCTGAAGCGCCGCTCCTGTCGGGGCGGGATAGCAACCCCTTCGCCGACCGTGATGAGCTCGATGAATGAGCCTGGGAATTGGATCAGCCGGTTCTGGGTGCCCCAGGGATGGGGGTTGCGGGCGCCGACCTGAAAACCGAGCCGCTCGTAGAATCGTCCGGCCTCGTCGAGATCCCGCACCGCGACGACGAGATGATCGATGCCCCGGGCCATCCGCTGCTCCCCCGCCTCGTTCCAACATAGGACCCGGAACGCAAAAGGGGATGGCGGCTGAGCCTCCGCCATCCCCTCCGGAACAGTCGCCGCGCGGCGGCTCCCGTTCGCGTTCTTCGCTTGCAGATCGCAGAGCGTGTTATGGACCTGGGCCTAAATGGTTGATTTTACGCGTCTCTTGTTTCGGAAGCCGTGAGAGAAAAGCCTCCGATGTCCGGTGCTCCGCCGAGGTCCATGACAGCCTCTAGCTGCCGCCGAGATAGGACAGCGGATCGACTGGCGTCTGGCCCTTGCGGATCTCGAAATGGAGCTGCGGTGAGGTCACGTTGCCGGTCTGACCCGATTTGGCGACCACCTGGCCGCGAGTGACCCGCTCGCCTCGCTTCACGTTCAATTCGCCGTTATGGGCGTAGGCCGAGATGTAGCCGTTATCATGCTTGATGAGCACGAGGTTTCCATAGCCCCGCACTTCGCTGCCCGCATAGGTCACGGTGCCGGCCTCGGCAGCCTTCACCGGGGTTCCTTCGGGCACCGCGATGTTGATGCCCTCATTGCCGCCATTGGCGCCGAAACCGGCGATCACGCGGCCGCGGGCGGGCCACCGGAAGTCCGCCGAAGGTTCCTTCGGCAGGCTGGCGGTGTTGTCGATGTCCTGCACCTGCGCTTTCGCGGGCTGCGCCTGCGGCTGCGCTGGAACCGCGACAGGCGCGGGAGCCTGGGGCACCACGGCCTTCGGGTCGACGCTCGCGACCTTCACGGGCTCGGGGGCCTTCTGGGGGGTGGGCTGAGCAGGAGCCGGTGTCGCCTTTGCGGTCTGAACGGGCTCCGGTTTCTTGATCGGCTCGACCTTTGCCACCTCGACCTTCGCGGCCGTGGTCATGCCGGGACGGATCCGCGTCTTCGTGCCGTCCGTTGCCTGTACGGCCGGCTTCGGACCCTCCACGAGGCGGAACTTGGGCTGTGGGGCGGCCGGAGCCTGTGCCGCCACCCGAGAAGGAGCCTGTGCCACCGCCCGAGAAGGAGCCTGTGCCACCGCCCGAGAAGGAGCCGGAGCCGTGGGAGCAACCGATGCCACACGAGTCGGCGCGGCGGCTTGGCCTGCCGCGTTGTAGACGGGGATCGTGAGGCTCGAGCCCGGCTGGACCTGACCGGCGTTGCTCAGACCATTCGCCTGCAGGATCGCGTTTGCGGGCACGCCGTAGCGATTCGAGATCAGGTTGATGTTGTCGTTCGCGCTTACGGTGATGCGGGTCCCGCCCTGGGCCGACCAGCCGCCGGACGAACTCGTCACCGGAGCGCTGGAGGAAGCAGCGCGCACGGGCTGCGATCCGATCGGCGGCAGCGGCTGGGACTGCACGGGAGCCGTCGGAAGAGCCGCAACCTGCGTCGCCGGTAGAGCCTGAGGCGCCGGCTCGGGATCGGTTGCCGCGAGACGCTGGCTCGAGGTGAAGGGATTGTTGAACGGATTTTCGGAGAGCTGCAATCGTTCCGAACTGCAGGCCGAAGCGAAGCTCCCGATCAACGCCACCAGAGCAACCCGCGAAACCCCGCTCCACCGGCCCATACCCGCAACCTGACTCATCACGCACCCACCCGCACAAACTCAACAACGGGCATTGAAAAGGATTCAGGTTAAGCAAGCGTTTCGAGAAAACAGGTTGTCGTAAGTAATACGGCGGATTTGCGCCTCGTTGCGCGAAACAGCGGCAGCTCCGCTCGGATGCTAAAGGGAAACCGCCGCTCCGCGCAGGAGCGGCGAGATGCGCAGGGGCCCCTCCATGGCTTCACGGAACTCGGCACCAGAACAGTCGACCCGGACGAGCCTCGGCGCACCCTCGGCCGTCAGGGCGCCGACAAGGCGTCCCCCGGGCGCGAGCAGGCCCGTCAGCGTGGTGGGCACCGCCGACAGGGCGCCGTTGAGCAGGATCCGGTCGAAACGCTCCCGCGGCCGCTGGGCGAGGCCATCTGCGACCTCGACCCGCACGGCCGCGCCGATTCCGGCCGCCCTCAAATGGCCGGAGGCGCTCTCCGCCAGTGTGCCGTACCGCTCGACCGTGTGGACGCTGGCCCCCAGGCGCGCCAGGAGGGCGGACACGTAGCCGGTGCCGGTACCGACCTCCAGAATGCGCTGATCCTGCTCGACCCCGAGCGCGAGCAGCATAGCGGCGACCGTGGCGGGGCCTGTCATGGTCTGCCCGCAGGGGAGCGGCAGCGCGATGTCGGAACGGGCGAGGTCGGCAAACCGGCGCGGGGCGAACAGCTCCCGCGGGACCAGCTCCATGGCCCGCAAGAGCGCCGTATCGCGGATCCCCCGCGCCCGCAGGGCGAGCACGAATGTGGCCGCACCGACGGCCTCCCGCTCGGGATCCTCGAAGGGGGCGAGGGGAAGGGCTGCATCACCCCGATAGGAGGGCGGACCTGCGCTCAACCCGCGCTCCGCTGTTTCACGCGAAAGCCTGCGCGTAATGCGTCAGCGTCGGCTCGTCGGTCATATCGAGCCGCAGGGGGGTAACGGCGATGCGGCGATTCGCGATTGCCCACAGATCCGTACCGTTCGCGGGCGTGAACTTCCGGCGCTCGAAGGCGATCCAAAAGTAAGCGTTCCCGCGCCCGTCCTGGCGCTCGTCGAGGCGTAGGAGTTCCTGGTTGCGCTGGCCCTGGTTCACGAGAGCCGTTCCCTCCACCTCGCCGGGCTCGCAATCCGGAAAGTTCACGTTGACGAGGATGCCTTTGGGGATGCCGATTTCCAGCACCTTCCGGATGATCAGCGGCCCGTGGTGCTCGGCGCATTGCCAGCGCAGCGCCGACCGACCGCCGACCCCATAGGCCTGGGAGAGCGCGATCGAGGGAACGCCGAGGATCGTGCCCTCGATGGCGCCGGCCACCGTGCCGGAATAGCTCACGTCCTCGGCGACGTTCTGGCCGCGGTTCACGCCGGAGAGCACGAGGTCCGGCCGATGTTCGGCCATGACGTTGCGCACTCCCATGATCACGCAATCCGTCGGCGTACCCTTCACGGCGAAGTGGCGCGGCGCGATCTCGCGCAGACGAAGCGGATCGTTGAGAGACAGCGAATGGGAGACACCGCTCTGGTCGGTCTCGGGCGCGATCACCCAAACGTCATCGGAGAGGGTACGGGCTATGGTCTCAAGTGTTTTCAGGCCCGGCGCATGGATGCCGTCGTCGTTGGTGCAGAGGATGCGCATCGGTTCAGGCCCACCGCTCGATTGGGGTCACGTCGTGGAGCATGCGCGTGGTCTCCGGTTCAGCCTGTCTACCTGGGCCATGGGGAAGGATGCGCATCATGTCAGGCCTGCCGCTCGATCCGTGCGGCCCCACCCATGTAGGGCTGGAGCGCTGACGGGATCGTGACGCTGCCATCCGGATTCTGGTAGTTCTCAAGAATCGCTATGAGCGCGCGCCCGACCGCTATGCCGGAACCGTTGAGGGTATGGACGAAACGGGCCCCCTTTCCTTCCACGGGCCTGTAACGAGCGTTCATGCGTCGCGCCTGGAAGTCGGTGCACACCGAGCAGCTCGAAATCTCGCGATAGGCCCCCTGCCCCGGCAGCCAAACCTCGATGTCGTAGGTCTTGGCGGAGGCGAAGCCCATGTCGCCCGTGCAAAGCGTCATGGTGCGGAAGGGTAGATCGAGTTTTTTTAAAACGTTCTCCGCGCAGGCGAGCATGCGCTCGTGCTCGTCGGTGGACGTCTCCGGCGTGGTGATCGAGACGAGCTCGCATTTCACGAACTGGTGCTGGCGCAGCATGCCGCGGGTGTCGCGGCCGGCGGATCCTGCTTCCGAGCGGAAGCAGGGCGTGAGTGCCGTCAGGCGAAGCGGCAGTGCGGCCTCGTCCAGGATTTCTTCGCGCACGAGGTTCGTCAGCGGCACCTCGGCGGTCGGGATCAGCCAGAAGCCCTCCCGTGTGCGGAACATGTCCTCCGCGGCCTTCGGGAGATTACCAGTGCCGTAAGGCACCTCGTCACGCACCAGCAGCGGCGGCGAGACCTCCGTGTAACCATGCTCCGTGGTGTGGAGGTCGATCATGCATTGGCCGAGCGCCCGCTCCAGCCGCGCGAGCCCACCTTTCAGGACCACGAAGCGCGAGCCCGAGAGTTTCGCGGCCGCCTCGAAATCCATCAGCGCCAAGGCCTCGCCGATCTCGAAATGTTGCTTGGTGGTCTCGAGATTCTTCGGGTTGCCGAAGCGATGGCGCTCCACGTTGCCGGTTTCGTCCGGACCGACGGGCACCTCGGATTTGGGCAGGTTCGGGATGACCGCGAGGGCTTCGTCGAGCTCTCGGCCCGCCTCGCGCTCGGCCTGTTCGAGAGCCGGCACGCCTTCCTTCAGTCCTGCGACCTCAGCCTTCAGGGCCTCGGCCCGTGCGGTGTCCTTCGCCCGCATCGCCTCGCCGATTTCCTTCGAAATCGCGTTGCGGCGCTCCTGGGATGTCTGAAGCGCCGCGATCGTGCTCCGGCGGCGGTCGTCGAGGGCGATCAACCGCGCGGACAGCGGCTCGAGGCCGCGATTGCGCAGGGCCTGGTCGAACGCGGTGGCGTTCTCGCGGATGAAGCGGATGTCGTGCATGGGGCCGGTCGCCTGAGCCGATTCCCCTTGCGCGGAATCAACTGCGTTTCTTGGTGAGGCGCCGCCTTCGGGGATGCCGAAGCTCCCTGATGCGACAACGCCTCAGTGCCGCCGAGAGGAGAGAACCCGGCGGCCGGGCCGGCGCCTAGCCTTCCGCGGCGCGTGCGGCCTCGGCTGCCGCCCGCTTCCTCTCCACCATGCGGACGGAGAGGATGGATGCCTCGTAGAGGAGCAGGGTGGGGACGGCAAGGGCGAACTGACTGATGATGTCGGGCGGGGTCAGCACTGCCGCGACGATGAACACGATGACGACCGCGTATCGGCGCTTGTCTTTGAGGAATTGCGAGTCGATCACCCCTGCCCGGGCCAGGAGCGTGAGGATGACAGGCAGTTGGAAGCAGATCCCGAAGGCGAAGATCAGCGTCATGATGAGCGAGAGATACTCGCTAACCTTCGGGAGGAACTGAATACCCGGCGTGTCGGCCGTGGCGAGCTGCTGCATACCGACCGAAAAGCGCATGAGCAACGGCATGGCAATGAAGTAGACCACCATGGCGCCGATCGTGAACAGGATCGGTGTTGCGACGAGGTAGGGTAGAAACGCCTGCCGCTCATGCTTGTAGAGGCCCGGCGCCACGAACTTGTAGATCTCGTTCGCGATAATCGGGAAGGCCAGGAAGGCGGCCCCGAAGACGGCTACCTGTATCTGGGTGAACAGGAATTCGAGGCCGTGCGTGTAGACGAGCTGCGCCTGCTCGGGCGAACCGACGGCCATCACATAGGGCCAGACCAGGATGTTGTAGATAGCCTTCGCGAACGCGAAGCAGAAGAAGAACATCACCACGAAGGCGATGAGCGCCCGGATCAGGCGGGAGCGCAGTTCGATGAGGTGCTCGATGAGCGGTGCGCGTGAGGCCTCGATGTCGTCGTCCACAGCCGCTGTCATTAGGCCTTCTCGCTGAGCTTGGGCTGCGGATCGTTCGCGGGCGTCGGCGTCACCGGATCGGCGGGCGCGATGGTTCCGACATCGAGCGGCGGGACGTCGGGGGGACTCGGCAGGGCGAGGTCCGCAGGCGGGGGCGGAGCCGGTTCGGCCGGCGTGTCATAGACGCCCACCTTCGCTCCATCTTTCGATGAAGCCCCATCCTCGTGCTTTGCCTCAATGGCTCCCTTGATCTCGTCTCGGATGGTCTGGACCGGATTGAAGGTGGTGCTGTTCAGCGAGCCGACCGAGTCGTTCACCCCCTGGATCTGCCGCTTGACCTCGTCGAGTTCGGCCTCGCGCATGGCTTCGTTGAACTGGCCCTGGAACTCTGCAGCCATGCGGCGCACCTTGCCCAGCATGTTGCCGACGGTGCGCAGCGTCCGGGGCAGATCCTTGGGGCCGATCACGATCAGCGCAACGGCGCCGATCACCATGATCTCACCCCAGCTCATGTCGAACATGGCGGCCGAAGCCCTTTACCCAACTTGTGCGGGCACCCGAGGGTGCCCCGGTCGCGATTCAGCCGATCTTCCGATCGGCAGGCGCGGGCGTAGCCGTTGCGGTATGGGCGCCCTGATGCTCGATCGTGCGCACCGGCTCGGCCGATGCGGGCGTCGTGCCGGTCGTCGTCGAGGCCGCGGCAGCCTCGTCTTCCGACATGCCCTTCTTGAACGCCTTGATGCCCTTTGCGACGTCGCCCATCATGTCGGAGATCTTGCCGCGCCCGAAGAGCAGGACCACGATAAGACCCACGACAACCCAGTGCCAAATGCTCGCGCCACCCATGGCGATCCTCCTGCGCCGTCCATGCAGCGCCTCTATATGGGTTTGAACTCGCGGCCAACCTAGGTGTGGGAAGCGGCGAAAACAAGAACTTCGTTCCGGTCGATATCGACGCCCACGTCCTGTCCCTCCTCGACCCGTCCGCTGTCGCGAACCCGAGCCTGGAGGGGACGTTCGAGGCCCTCGACCGCCACGTGGACGAGATCAACCTCACCGAGAAACCGGCGCGATACGGCGCGCCCCGGCTGGCAGAACCCCTGCGGCCTCAGGCGTACGCCTTGAGGCCGCACGCACACGATCACCTTCTCGTTATCCGCAAGGCCCGGGGCGGCAAAGACCCCGATGGGTGTCGAAACCTGGCTGTTACGGATGACACCCTCGACTTCGTTGAAATCGCAGAAGAAGCGCGCCGCAAAGAGGTCCTTAGGCCTTAAGTATATGTCCTCGGCGGTACCCTCCTGGACGATCCGGCCAGAGCGCATCAGCACGATCCGGTCGGCGATCCGCATGGCTTCCTCGGGATCGTGGGTCACCACGATGGTGGTGGCCCCGGTCTCGCGCAGGATCGCGACGGTCTCGTCACGGATCGCGTCGCGCATGCGACGGTCGAGGTTGGAGAACGGCTCGTCCATCAGAAGGACGCCAGGACGCGGAGCGATGGACCTCGCCAGCGCCACCCTCTGCTGCTCCCCACCCGAGAGGGTATGGGGATACTCGCCGACATGGCGCTCGAGCCCCACTCTAGAGAGCGCCCGCCGGGCAGCCACTTCGGCGTCGGCTGCGGGAAGGGCCTTGAGCCCGAAGGTCACGTTCTGCTGGATCGTAAGGTGCGGGAACAAGGCGTAATCCTGGAACATCAGTCCGATGCCGCGCCGCTCCGGAGGCACATAGGCCCCCTCCCCGCTCACATCTCGGCCATCCATGAGGACCCGGCCGCCGGTGGGTGCTTCGACCCCGGCCGCGATGCGCAGCAGCGTGGTCTTGCCACAGCCAGAATGCCCTAGAAGGCAGACGAGTTCTCCAGGCTCGATGGTGAGCGACACCCCATCGAGCGCCCTCACCTCCCCGTAGGCCTGGATTACGTTCTCGAAGGCCAGCTGAGCCGGAATGGATGCCCCGGCGGTGCCGCGCTGGCCCCAGCGGGGCAATCGAAAGCGGTCCCGGATGGTCGGTGCGTCTCCCATCACGGATCCGCGTGCTCGTCCCCCTCCTCCGGGGGCAGTGGCTGGTAGAGGTCGCTGTCGTCGAGCGGCTCTTCGTCCTCGCGCAGGGTGGTATCGTCGCTCGGGACGGGAACCGCAAGCCCTGCCGGCAGCCGGCCCTCGAGGAAGCCGGCTCCCTTGAGCTCGTCCAAGCCCGGCAGGTCGTCGATGGCATCGAGTCCGAACTGATCGAGGAACAGAGGCGTGGTCCCGTAGGTAACGGGCCGCCCGGGAGTCCGCCGACGCCCGCGTAGACGCACCCAGCCGGTTTCGAGCAGGGTGTCCAGGGTCCCCTTCGATGTGGTGACGCCCCGGATCTCCTCGATCTCGGCGCGGGTGACGGGCTGATGATAGGCTACGATCGCCAGGGTCTCCATGGCAGCGCGGGAGAGCCGGCGCGGCTCCATCACGTCCCGTGCCATGACGTAGGCGAGGTCTCCCGCCGTTCGGAACGCGTAGCGGCCCGACACCCGCACGAGATGGACGCCGCGCGTCGCGTAAAGTTCCGTGAGGTCGCGGAGCACCGCCTCGACATCCGCGCCCTGAGGCAGCCGCTTGCGCAGTTCTTCCGCGCCCATCGGCGTCGCAGAGGCAAACAGCAGGGCTTCCGCGATGCGGGTCGCCTCTCCATGATCGGGAACGGCAATGTCGTCCGTCAGCCCTTCCAACACCTGTGCGCGCTTCTCCACCTCAGGCTCCCGTATTCTCGATGGGCCGCACCCAGAGGGGGGCAAAGGGTTGGTCTTGACGGATCACGAGCTTGCCCTCACGGACCATTTCGAGGGTCGCCGACAAGGCCGATGCGAGAACGGTCGGACGCATCGAGGGCTCGACCACGTAGCGCACGAGGTAGGTATCAAGCGACACCCAATCCTCGACATGGCCGAGAAGGCGCTCCAGGGCTTCCCGGGCCTCCCCCAGGGACCAGACCTGGCGCCGGTGGAGCGTCACCCGGGCGTTGAACTGCCGCTGGCGCTGGCGCGCATAGGCGGACAGCAGGTCGTAGAGGGTCCCCTCCCAGCGGTGCTCGGCACGGACTTCGACCGCTTCCGGGGCGCCCCGGGCAAACACGTCCCGGCCGAGACGCCCCCGCTCACCAAGGAGCTTCGCGGCTTCTCGGATTGCCTCGAGCCGGCGCAGACGCAAAGCGAGGGCGGTAGCGAGGTCTGAAGCGCTCGGCTCCTCGCCCTTCGGCGGCTCCGGCAGGAGAAGGCGCGACTTCAGATAGGCAAGCCAGGCCGCCATCACGAGGTAATCGGCAGCAAGCTCCAACCGCATCCGTCGGGCTTCCTCGATGAAGACCAGATACTGCTCGGCGAGCGCCAGAATCGAGATGCGGTGGAGGTCGACTTTCTGCCGCCGGGCGAGTTCGAGGAGCAGGTCGAGGGGACCCTCGAAGCCGTCCACATCCACGCGCAGGAGGGGTTCGCCCTCCGCGCGCTCCGTCATCGCGACATCCTCGAAGGGAAGCGGATCGGCCATCAACGCTACCTGCCATTCAACAAAAGGGGCCGGCGGCCGACGCGATTGCCGCTCGGAAAGAGCTTAAGTTCGTCCATGGAATGCCACCGACGGTTTCGCCCGGAGCTTCCGCCGCTCAGGCGACGGCCGCAAGAGCGGCGTCGAGCCGAGCGCGAGCGTCCTGTGGATCGAAGGGCTCGGGTTCATGGCGCAGGCGGCCGAGGGCGCTCTCGGCCCTTCTCAAAGCATCCCCGGCTAAGTCCGGAGAGCCTTCGGCCACGGCATTCATCTCTTCCATGAGTCCATTGCAGTGCAGGGCGATGTCGCAGCCGGCCGAGAACGCGGCCTCGGCCCGGCTCCGGAACGAGCCCGAGAGGGCGTGCATGGAGAGATCGTCCGTCATCAGGAGCCCGTCATAGCCGATATGGCCACGGATGATGTCGCGGATCACGAGAGGGGACGTGGTGGCGGGCCTCTCGGGGTCCAGGGCGGTGTAGATTACATGAGCCGACATCGCGAGGGGCATGTCGGCAAGGATGCGGAACGGCGCGAAGTCCTGGGCTTCGAGCTCGGTCCGCGCGGTTTCAACGACTGGCAGGGCGAGGTGGCTGTCGGCGAAGGCGCGCCCATGGCCGGGAACGTGCTTCATCACGGGAAGGACGCCCCCTGCCATCAGGCCCTCCGCCGCCGCACGCCCGAGCACGGCCACGGTCTGCGGGTCCCGGCCATAGGCGCGGTCGCCGATGATGGCGTGGGAGCCCTCCACCGGAACGTCGAGCACCGGCACACAATCGACGTTGATGCCGACCTCCCTAAGGTCATGTGCGATGAGGCGTCCCCCGAGGCGCGCTATCTCGCGGCGCACAAGCGGGTCGTTGGCGTGAACCCGGCCATAGGCGCTGCCCGCAGGGTACTTCGGCCAGTGGGGCGGTCCCATGCGCTGAACCCGGCCGCCCTCCTGATCGATGAGAACAGGGGCATCCGCCCGACCGACGGTCTCGCGCAGGCTGTCGCAGAGCGCCCTTACCTGCTCGGGCGTTTCGATGTTGCGTTTGAACAGGATGAAACCCCACGGGGCCGCGTCCCGGAAAAAGGCGGCCTCTTCGGGGGTGAGGTTTGGGCCGGAACAGCCAGCAATAAAGGCGCGGGTCATGACCCGCGCCTTTGAACCGTTAAACACCGAGGGTCAAGGACCGTCTGTGGCCGAGGTTGAAGCCCGTCGTGGACCCTGCTTCGGCCTAGTTCTTGACCACGAAGCACCCGGACCCCTGCAGCGTGGCGCAAAGGCTCGAAGCCTCGTCCTTCGACATAGCCCCGGTGCGGATGCGATAGACCGTGTTGCCCTTCACCTCGGCCTTGAGGATCACGGCCGACTGGCTGTTTAGCGCCGAAAACTTCTGCTGGAGCTTCTGAAATGTCTTTCGGCCGTCCGCCTCGGAACCCGCGGTGCCGATCTGCACCGCGAAGCCGCCTGCCGAGGACTCGGCCGCCGCGGCGGGAGCCGTCGGCTGGACCGAGGCCACACGCTGCGGCCTGGCAGCCTGTTCGGCGACCGGCATCGGCGCGGGTGTGGTTGAGGTGACCGGAGTCGCGGCGGCCGGGCGCGGGGCGGGAGTGCTGAGCGCTGCCGTCGCGTGGCGGGCCGGAGCCGGTGTCGCCGCAGCCGGCGTCGCTGGCGCCGGCGTGGCCTGTGCGGCTGCTGCCGGAAGCGTCATCGAAGTCGCGGCAGCCGTCCGGGTGGGAGCAGGCGCTGGAGCGGCCGCCGTCGGACCGGGATCGGGAACAACGGTTCCATCGGGGCGGATCGCGATGGTGCGGACGCGCCGCGGCTCCCCGAGTGCGTTGTTGGAAGCGGCGCTCGCGGCCGAGCCGGTGGTCGTGGCATCCGGCGTCCCAGCCGCCACGCGGCTCGCTTGACGAACGTCAACGGGCTGCTCCTCGCGGTTCACGACCTTCGTCTGGGTCTCGTGAGCCGCGCGCTCGTAGATCTGCTTGTTCTGATTCGGGATCTCCACCCCGCCGGGGGTCTGGGGCTGAACCTTCGTGGACCCTGCCGTCGCCATGACCAGGGGCGGCTCGCCCGTGATCGCGGTGCCCTTACCGCCGAAGAGAACCACGCCACCGACACTGAGTGCCGCAACGCCGAGCACGGAGGCCACCGCCATGGTCGCCTTCCGGGATTTGCGGGGCGCGGGCACCTCCTTGGTCTCGTAGGCCGCCTCGTAGGAGTCGCCTGCCCCTTGAGGCGGGTAGGAGTCGTGACCTGCGTCTTGGTCAACATGCTCCTCGTAATGGCCGTGATACGCCGGCTGAGCCTCGTCGTATCCAGGTTCCTCGGCATAGACGCGGCCCGAAGGATCGTCGTAACCGCGGCCTTCCGCGTGGACGGGAGCGTCGGAATAGGCCTGCCGAGGGGTAGGCTCGGGCCAGCGGTCGGCGGTCGCGACAGGCCGGATCGGCTCGCCCCGCGGAGCGAAGAGCTCATCGAAGGTCGGCGCTTTCCGGGCGGGCGGCGCCGGACGGTCCGCTGCCAGCAGATTGCCGAAGGGATCGTCCTGTCCGACGATCCGGGCCAGTTCGGCCAGGGGATCGTTCCGGTGCGCGACCGGCGCCGGAGCCGAACGGGCGGGCTCGACCGCCTGAAGCGCGGGCTGAACCTCCGGTCCGGTAGACTGCAACTGCCGTTCGACCTCGTCGAGATCGATCGCGAAACGCGGCTTCGAAGAATGATTCATGCCCACCGGACTCCGGTCTTGAGCGAAACGGCCCAACAGGAGCCGAATCGGACGACATCACGACCACCCCCCGATGGCAAGCGTACAAGTTGTGCGACCTAGAGCTGGCCGCAGCGTCGCTTAGCGCATTTCGTCGGGAGCCGTGACACCCAGAACGCTAAGACCCGATGCGATCACGCCCTTGAGGGCATGGATAAGCGCGAGCCTTGCTGTTGTTGACTTTCTATCGCTCTGATTAACAAACCGTAATTGCGGCAAGTCTTTGCCCTTGTTCCAAAGGCTGTGGAAGGAACTTGCCAGATCGTAAAGAAAAAACGCCACCCGGTGGGGCTCGTGGGCTGCTGCTGCCGCTTCGATCACCCGCGGATACTGGGCGAGACGCCGCAAGAGGTCGAGCTCGGCCTCGTCCGCTAGAATGGTTAGGTCTGCGTCAGCCAGCGCCTTTCCCGACAGCGCGAGATCCGGAAGGGCCTCTGCGGCCTGCCGGAAAACGGAGGCGCATCGGGCATGGGCGTATTGGACGTAAAAGACCGGATTGTCCTTCGACTGCTCGACGACCTTGGCGAGATCGAAATCGAGAGGTGCGTCGTTCTTCCGGAAGATCATCATGAAGCGGACCGCGTCGCGGCCTACTTCATCTACGACTTCACGTAATGTGACGAAGTCGCCGGCCCGCTTCGACATTTTGATCGGCTCGCCGGCCCGAAGCAGCTTCACGAGCTGGCAGACCTTCACGTCAAGGGAGGCCCGCCCGCCCGATACGGCCTTCACGGCAGCCTGCATCCGTTTGACGTAACCGCCGTGGTCCGCGCCCCAGACGTCGATCATGGAGGCGAAGCCCCGCTCGAACTTGGAGCGGTGGTAGGCGATGTCATTGGCAAAATAAGTGAACGAGCCGTCTGACTTAAGGAGCGGCCGATCCACGTCATCCCCGAACGCGGTGGCTCGGAAGAGAACCTGCTCCCGGTCCTCCCAATCGTCGTCCTTCTGACCCTTCGGGGGCGGCAGCCGGCCCGTATAGACGAGTTCGCGGGACTTGAGGTCTTCAATCGTCTGGGCCACCAGGCCGCCGCCGGCCCCCTGCAGGGTGCGCTCGGAGAAAAACACGTCGTGGCGAATCGAGAGCGCCGCCAGATCCTCCCGAATCATGTCCATCATCGCGTCGATCGTGGTCTGACGGACGAGGGGCAGCCACTCGGTTTCGGGCCTGTCGAGGAGCGCGAGGCCGTGAGCTTGGGCGAGTGCCTCGCCTACAGGCTTGAGGTAATCGCCCGGATAGAGGCCTTCCGGGATCGAGATCTCTTCTCCGAGGGCCTCGCGATAGCGCAGGAACGCCGAACGAGCGAGCACATCGACCTGAGCGCCGGCATCGTTGATGTAGTACTCGCGGGTGACTCGGTAACCCGCGAAAGCCAGGAGGCCGCCGAGCGCATCGCCGAACACAGCTCCCCGAGCATGTCCCACATGCATAGGACCCGTAGGATTGGCCGAGACATACTCCACGTTGACAAGCTCGCCGGCCCCCTGCCCGCTCCGGCCGAAGCCGGCCGTGTCGGCGATGGCGGTTCGCAACACGTCGTGAAAGACGGCCCCGGAGAGTGCGAGATTGATGAAACCCGGCCCGGCAACGTCGACCCGGGCCACGCGCGGGTCGGCAGCGAGATCGGCTGCGATGAGATCCGCGAGCGCGCGCGGGTTCATCCGCGCCTCCTTGGCGAGAACCATGGGGGCGTTAGTGGCGAGATCGCCGTGCGAGGGGTCGCGTGGGGGCTCGATCACGACGCGGCTCGCATCGAGCCCCGCCGGGATCCGGCCAGCCTCGGCCAACCGGTCAAGCGCATCCGCGACACGCGCCTCAAACAGAGCGAAAATGTTCATAAACCCAAGCCCCTCAAGGATGCGGCGCGCCTAGCCTATGCAGGGGGCCGCGTCAAACACTCGAGCTGTCCACCCTGGGGCAGCCGGGGAACGGCGAGCCAGCCGTTTTCGGAGCGAGCGGCCGCCGGTCGCGGGCAACCGATCAAACGCTTGGGGCTCCGGAGGGCCGGAGAGCCGGCGTCGTCTCGAAGAGCCGGCGGTGCTCCAGGAGGGCATATCCATCGGTCATGCCGGCAATGTAATCCGCCACTCGCCGGGCGAGCCGTGCTTCGTCCGAGGGGAGGTTCGCCTGCCACTCGTCGGGCATGGCGGTTGGGTCGGCCATGAAGCGTTCGAAGAGGTCCCGGACCACCCCATCGGCCTCGTGTCGCACCTCCATGACGCGGGGGTGGCGGTACATGCGGGGATAAAGGAAGCGCTTGATGGACCGGTCCGCCTCCGCGAGGCCGTCTGAGAAGCAGATCGCGGTGTGCCCCGCGCCCCGGATCTCGTCGGCGCTGGCCGGCCCCAGGGCCGCGAGGCGCCGTTGGGCCTCCGCGGTCACGTCCTCGACGAAGCGCGTGATGACGCGGCGGGTCAGTTCGTGGATGCGCCGGGTCATCTCCAACCCCGGATAGCGCGCCTCGATCTCCCGGAGGAGCCCGTCTAGGAACGGCACCTCCCGGAGGTCGTCGATGGCGAAAAGCCCGGCCCGCAGGCCATCGTCGATGTCATGGGCGTTGTAGGCGATATCGTCCGCGATGGCGGCGGCCTGGGCCTCGCCGCCCGCGTAGGTCGCAAGGCCGAGGTCCTGCTGGGCGTTGTATTCGAGAAGCGGCACCGGGACACCGGATTCCGCGTATTTCGTGGCGGGAGCCCCCTCCGGCGTGAGGATCGGCCCGTTGTGCTTCACGAGTCCCTCGAGGGTCTCCCAGGTCAGGTTGAGCCCGTCGTACTCGGCATAGCGCGCCTCGAGCCGCGTCACGATACGCAGGGCCTGGGCGTTGTGATCGAAGCCCCCGAAACCTGCCATGCAAGCGTCGAGGGCATCCTCGCCCGTATGGCCGAAGGGCGTATGGCCAAGGTCGTGGGAGAGTGCGAGCGCCTCCGCGAGATCCTCGTCGAGGCCAAGCGTCCTGGCGAGTGCCCGAGCAATCTGGCTCACCTCGATGGAGTGAGTAAGGCGCGTCCGGTAATGGTCGCCCTCGTGATAGACGAAAACCTGGGTCTTGTGCTTCAGGCGCCGGAATGCGGAGGAGTGGATGATCCGATCCCGATCCCTTTGGAACTCGCTGCGGGTCGGCGACGGGGTCTCGGAATAAAGTCTTCCGCGACTTGCTCCAGGGTCGCAGGCGTAAGGAGCTCGCCACCGCTCACCATAAAGCCGCACTGGAGGGAGTTCCCGGGTTGAAGCGTCGTCCCGGGGCACTTACGTTCTCTTCAAGAGTTTTCAAGCCTGGATACCCCGATGACCGGCCTTGTCCTTACCGAGCGTGCCGCCCGCCGCATCAACGAGATCATGTCGGCCGAGCCCGCCGGATCCATGCTGCGAATCAGCGTCAACGGAGGTGGGTGCTCCGGATTCCAGTATGCCTTCGACGTGGATCATGCCCGCCAGGACGATGACGCCGTCATCGAACGCGAGGGCGCGACGGTTCTGGTCGATCAAGTCTCGCTGCAATACATGGACGGCTCAGTGATCGACTTCGTCGACGATCTGATCGGGCAGTCCTTCAAGATCGAGAATCCCCACGCGACGGCCTCCTGCGGCTGCGGAACCTCGTTTTCTCTCTAAGCGCTTCCGCAACGGAAACGACAAAGGGCCGCTTGCCGGCCGCCTACGGCTCAGGTGCAATGCAACCCGAAAGCACCTAGTCTCCCGCGCATGCAGTTCTGGGGAGCATGCGCCTGATGGGTCGTCTACACCGCCGTTCCGCCATCCTTCTTGCGGCCACCGCTCTCGGTGGCGCCGCCTTCTTGATCGAGCCCGCGGTCATGGGGGATATGACGGTCGAGACGGAGACCGGGCGTCTCAGCGTCGGGACTGTCAGGACGTCACTGATCGGGGCGGCGCTCGCCCAATCCGATACGGTGGTTCTCGAGAACGTCTCTTTCACCACAGGGACGACAACGTACAGCGCGAACCGGATCGAATTTTCGGGCGTCACCTCGAGTCGAGCGGAGCTTGAAGCCATCTTCGACAAAGCTGCAGCAGTGCCGTTGGCCGAGCGCCTTGCTCGGGTGTCCGCTCAGCAGATGACAATTCCCGAGTTGATCGCCGAGCAAGTGGGTCCAGGCGGCCAGCACCGTCACATCCAGAAGAACTTGGTCGCGACAAACGTCAAGGGCGGTCTTATCGAACGGATCACCGTTGACAGCGGAACGATCGAGGGCAGCTACGCCAAGAACCGAACGACTGGTAGCCACGGACGTGCTGCCCTCACCATTGTCGATACGGCCGCAATAGCGCGCCTTTACGTTGAGCGAGGGTCAGCCAGCTCACCGATGGTGAAGCTTTATGGCGGTTTCTCCGTTGAAGATCTCCGGATGAAGATCACCGGCGAGGGTTCTGGGGCGTTCCAGATGGTGCGCCTGTCCGGGCGAGACTTTTACGCGCGCAGCACGGAGGAGACCTGGTCCGGCGCAGAGACTCTCGCCACGCAATTGAGCAATACCGCGAAGCCTTCTGCTGAGGAGACGAGCCGCCTCATCGGGGTGCTCGGGGACATGCTCGGCGCCTTCGACCTCGCTCAGGCGGAATCGGTCGGCATCGACATCCACGACCCGAAAGCAGGGCAGAACGGTGGCGCGCGGGTCGCCCGGATGGCCTATACGGGTGCGGTCGGCGGCTCGACGCCGGAGGCTCGCGTCGAAGGGATGGAGTTCTTCAATGAGAAGGACGGGAAAGCGCGGATCTCCACCATCGCCTTCACGGGATTCTCGCTCGAGAACACCTTTCGCGGCTTGAAATCGTCCCAGGGGCGAGACCTCACCACGATCGAGCCTTCCGAATGGCGAAAGCTCGCCCCGACGCTCGGGACGATGCGTATTTCGGGGGTTGACTTCGATCTGCCGAACGACGCCTCGAAGGCTGGCAAGGGCGACCGCGTCAAGTTCACGTTGAAGGCCATGGAACTGTCGGCCGACAAACCTGTGGACGGCATTCCCCCGAACTCGCGCCTCTCGATCGAGAACCTTGCTTTCCCCGTTCCTCAGGATGCGGAAATCGACGGGCTCAAGGAGATCGCGGCGCTGGGCTACCGGACCCTCGACCTCTCGTTTGTGGCGGCGACGTTCTGGAATGAGCAGAACAATGAACTGACGATCCGGGAGGTTTCGACCCAGGTCGCGGATATGGGCGCGGTGACCCTGCGCGGCGTGCTCGGCAGCGTCACCAAGGACGTGTTCAGCATGGACAGCGCGGTGTCCCTGGTAGCCTGGGTCGGGGCCGCGGCGAAGAGCTTGGACCTTACGGTCGAGAACAAGGGACTCTTCGACCGCTATCTGGCTCAGGAATCCAAGAAGCAGAAGAAGACCCAGGAGGCCCTGCGGCGTGAGTTCGGGACGGTCGCCGCCGTCGGGATCCCGGCGCTGCTCGGGAACTCCAGTCAGGCGAAGACGATCGGGCAGGCGGTCGGACGTTTCGCGGCAAAGCCGGGCCGCCTTGTCATCTCGGCCAAAGCCAAGAACGAAGCGGGCCTCGGATTCGCCGATCTCATTAACCTGAACGAACCAGCCGAAGCCCTCGCACTCGTCGACGTGACGGCCACGAACAACTGACGCGGCTGCGCCGGCGCAATCTCAGAAGAGCGTCGGCGCCTGTTCGCCGGCCTGTGCCTCCACGACTGCGACGGCCGTGATGTTCACGATGCCCCGGGCGGTCACCGAGGGGGTCAGCACGTGGGCGGGTCTGGCCGGGCCGATCAGAATCGGTCCGACGGGCAGCGCATCCGCGAGGATTTTGGTGAACTGAAAAGCGATGTTGGCAGCGTCAAGATTGGGCATGATGAGTACGTTCGCCTCACCTTTCAGCTTCGAGGCCGGATAGACCCGCTCGCGGATCATCTCCGAAAGCGCCGTATCGGCCTGCATCTCACCATCCACCTCCAGCTCCGGCGCCCGCTGATGGACGAGCGCCAGCGCGTCGCGCATCTTGCGGGCCGAGCGAGTGTCGGCGGCACCGAAATCCGCATGCGACAGGAGCGCGATCTTGGGCGCGATGCCGAAGCGCTGCACGTGGTCCGCACAGGCGATCGTCATGTCCGCGATCTCCTCCGCGGTCGGATCGGGCCGCACATGGGTGTCGGCGAGGAAGTAGGCGCCCTTCGTGGTGATAACGAGGGACAGTGCCGCCATTCCCGATGCGCCCGGCGCCAGGCCTATGATGTCGTGGATGTGCTTGAGGCGCGAATGGAAGCGCCCTTCGAGACCGCAGATGAGAGCGTCTGCATCCCCGCGCCGCACTGCGATCGAGCCGATGACCGTCGTGTTGGTGCGGACCAGGGTCTTGGCCGCATCCGGGGTGATACCCTTGCGACCAGAGGCTTCCACATAGGTGGCCACATAATCGCGGTAACGCGGGTCGTCCTCGGGGTTCACAAGCTCGAAATCACGACCCGGCCGGATCGACAGGCCGAAGCGCTTCAGGCGAGCTTCCACGACGTTCGGCCGGCCGATCAGGATCGGCTTTGCGATCCCCTCCTCGATGATCACCTGAGTGGCCCGCAAGACCCGTTCATCCTCGCCTTCGGCGTAGATCACGCGCTTGGGCTGCGCGGCAGCCTTGGCGAAAAGGGGCTTCATGATGAAGCCGGAGCGGAACACGAAGCGGATCAGCGAATCCGCATAGGCCTCAAGGCTCTCCAGGGGGCGTGTCGCGACGCCGGTCTCCATCGCGGCTTTCGCGACTGCGGGTGCGATCCGGAGGATCAGCCGCGGATCGAAAGGGCTCGGGATAAGGGATTTGCGTCCGAAGGGATGGGCCTCGCCGCCATAGGCGCGAGCCACCACCTCGGAGGGAGTCTCGCGCGCGAGCGCTGCGATGGCGGACACGGCAGCCTGCTTCATCTCCTCGTTGATGGAGGTGGCCCCGACATCGAGGGCGCCGCGGAAGATGTACGGGAAGCAAAGAACGTTATTGACTTGATTGGGGTAGTCCGAGCGGCCAGTGCAGATCATGGCATCGGGACGGGCGGCTTCGGCCTCCTCCGGCATGATCTCGGGATATGGGTTCGCCAGAGCGAGGATCAGCGGCCGCGGCGCCATTTTTTCGAGAAGGTGGGGCTTGAGCACGCCGCCCGCCGAGAGACCGAGGAAGATGTCGGCGTCGACGATCACCTCGGCGAGCGTCCGAGCCTCCGTGCGCTGGGCATACACGCTCTTCCAGCGATCCATGAGGGTTGGCCGGCCCTCATAAACCACCCCCTCAATATCGGTGACAAAGATGTTCTCGCGCCTCGCGCCGAGCGAAACCAGAAGGTTGAGGCACGCGAGCGCCGCGGCTCCAGCGCCCGAGGTGACAATCCTGACGTCCTCGATCCGTTTCCCGGAGAGTTCAAGGGCATTCGTCACCGCCGCGCCGACGATGATCGCGGTGCCGTGCTGGTCGTCGTGGAAAACCGGAATGCCCATCCTGGCCTTCAGGCGCTCTTCGACCTCGAAGCACTCCGGCGCCTTGATGTCCTCCAGGTTGATGCCCCCGAAGGTGGGCTCGAGCGCCGCAACCACATCGACGAGCCGATCAACGTCGTTTTCGGCAACCTCGATGTCGAACACGTCGATGCCGGCGAATTTCTTGAACAGAACCGCCTTGCCCTCCATCACGGGCTTAGAGGCGAGCGGGCCGATATTGCCGAGCCCAAGCACGGCCGTACCGTTGGAGATGACGGCGACGAGATTCTGGCGGGCCGTGAGATTTGCGGCCTCCGCGGGATCTGCGGCGATCGCCTCGCAGGCCGTGGCGACCCCCGGCGAATAGGCGAGCGCGAGGTCGCGCTGATTGCCCAGAGGCTTCGTGGGCTGGATCTCGAGCTTACCCGGTCGCGGGTACCGGTGGTAGAACAGCGCGCTCGACTTCAGATCCTGAGAAATGTTGTCGGCCATTGAGACGCGTCCCCTCACCTCTTGCGGTGGCGGCCTTTTGCGCCCGCGGGGTCCGACCCGTCAACTGCCGGCTGAGTTCGGAACGGAAACGCCCGGCAGGGGCCAGCCGGGCGTCCGAAAGCTTGAGCTTCGACCCCCCGCCCTACTTCTCCGGCAGGTTCAGCCGGATGTGGAGTTCCCGGAGCTGCTTGGGCGTCACCTCGGAAGGGGCGCCCAGAAGGAGATCCTCGGCCCTCTGGTTCATCGGGAAGATCGTGATTTCCCGCAGGTTCTGGGCGCCGCAGAGCAGCATGACGATCCGGTCGATGCCGGCCGCCATTCCTCCGTGGGGCGGCGCGCCGTATTGGAAGGCTCGGTACATGCCGCCAAAGCGGGCCATGACCTCGTTCTCGCCATAACCCGCGATCTGGAAGGCCTTCACCATCCGCTCCGGGCGATGGTTGCGGATCGAGCCCGACGCCATCTCGTAGCCGTTGCAGACCATGTCGTATTGCAGCGCCTTGATGCCGAGCACCCGATCCTTGTCGGTGGGGTCGAGGGCCATGAAGTCCTCGTGCTCCATGTTGGGCATGGAGAACGGGTTGTGGGAGAAGTCGATCTTCTTCTCGTCCTCGTTCCACTCGTATTGCGGGAAGTCGGTGATCCAGCAGAAGGCGAACTGGTCCTTGTCGGACAGACCCAGCTCGTCGCCGATGCGGTTGCGGGCCTTGCCGGCGAGAGACGCAGCTTTGCCCTCCTCGCCGGCGGCGAAGAACACCGCGTCGCCCGCCCCGAGCCCGGCGGCCTCGCGGATCGCGGCTTGAGCAGCTTCGGGGATGAACTTGGCAATGGGTCCCTTGCCGGTAATCGCGTCACCATCCGCTTCGAACACGATGTAGCCAAGCCCCGGCGCGCCTTCGGTTCGGGCCCAATCGTTCAGCTTGTCGAAAAACGAGCGCGGCTGCGACGCTGCACCCGTCGCCGGGATCGCACGCACGACGCCCCCGCCGGCCACGACGTTCTTGAAGGCGTTGAAGGTCACGTCCCCACGGCGGAACACGTCGGACACGTCTGCGATCACGAGGGGGTTGCGCAGGTCCGGCTTGTCGGAGCCGTATTTCAGCATGGCCTCGGCATAAGGAATGCGCGGGAAGGTTTCAGTGACCGGCCTGCCGTCCGCGAACTCCTTGAAGGTGTCGCGAACGACGGGCTCCATGGTCTGGAACACGTCCTCCTGGGTCACGAAACTCATCTCGATGTCGAGCTGGTAGAACTCGCCCGGCAGGCGATCGGCCCGGGGGTCCTCGTCGCGGAAGCAGGGCGCAATCTGGAAGTAGCGATCGAAGCCCGAGATCATGATGAGCTGCTTGAACTGCTGCGGCGCCTGCGGCAGGGCATAGAACTTGCCCGCATGGATGCGTGAGGGCACCAGGAAATCGCGGGCGCCCTCGGGCGACGACGCCGTAAGGATCGGGGTCTGGAATTCTAAGAACCCGCTCTCCTTCATGCGGCGGCGCAAGGAGTCGATAATGGCGCCCCGCTTCATGATGTTCTGGTGAAGCCGCTCGCGGCGCAGATCCAGGAAGCGGTAGGTGAGCCGGGTCTCCTCGGGGTATTCCTGGTCGCCGAACACCGGCAGCGGCAGCTCGGCCGCCGGCCCCAGGACCTCCATGTCGGTGATATAGACCTCGACCATACCGGTCGGGAGGTCGGCGTTCTCGGTGCCGCCGGGGCGCTTCCTCACCTTTCCGTCGATGCGGATTACCCACTCGGAGCGCGCAGCCTCGGCAAGCTTGAAGGCCGCTGAATCCGGGTCCACCACGCATTGAGTCATGCCGTAATGATCGCGCAGGTCGATGAACAGCACCCCCCCGTGGTCCCGGATGCGGTGGCACCAGCCGGAGAGGCGGATCGTCTCGCCAACATGGGATTCGCGGAGCGCGCCGCAGGTGTGGGAGCGGTAACGGTGCATTGGAGCCTGGCTCTAGAGCGTTTTCGAGTGAAGTGGATCCGGTTCGCGTGAAGAATACGCGAGCAACAGGGACGGGAGCCGGTTCCAAGTCAGGGAAACAGCTCCAGGGTGAGGTCGGGCGCACCATTCACGGGGTGTCTCCGATGTCAAGCTGAGGAGACGGAGCGGCTGTCTGGACCATTCATCGGGGGAGCCCGGTCTGAGTGCACAAAACCGGCTTAAGGTTCTGATACAGAAGCCTTTTGTCCCCTGCCTTGCCCTTGCGGAAAGGAGGCCTGACCCCCATATGAAACCCATGACGTTCATGCACGCAAAGACCCCACAACCGGAACTCGACGAGGCTCGCGAGCCCGCCTTGGTGCGGGACGAGGGCGCTTGGCGCGTGTTTCCCTTGGAAGGCACGCTCGAGCTTCATTATCGGGACGTCGCCGGCAACCCGAGCCGCCGGCGCATCCTGGCGCACGAGCTGAAGGTCGGCCCTGGCAAGACCCTTCTTGGGGGCATCGACCAGACGACCGACGGATACCGCGGGTTCCGGGCGGACCGGATCGACTACGTGATCGACGTGGAAACCGGCCAAAATGTGGACCGCAACATCCTGGATTGGCTCATCAAACGGGCCCAGCGGCAGCTCAAGGACCGCCAGAAGGCGCTCCGGCAGGCAGCTGAGGCCGCATAGCGCCGCCCCGAGGGCGGCGTTACTGTATGCGGCAGGGCTTCCACCCGATAGGGCTCGTCGCCCGGCCCCCCCCGCTCCCCTATAGCAGGCTTCATGGAACTCATTACCACCACCGACGCCCTGGCTGCGGCCTGCGGGCGCCTCGCCTCCCATCCGTTCGTCACTGTCGATACGGAGTTCTTGCGCGAGACCACGTATTACCCCAAGCTTTGCCTTATCCAGATGGCGACGCCGGCCGAGGGCATCCTCGTCGATCCGCTCGCACCGGACATGGACCTTGGCCCCTTCCTGGAGCTGATGACGAACCCCGCGGTCGTGAAGGTATTCCACTCCGCGCGGCAGGACCTCGAGATCGTCTGGAATATGGGCGGGCTCGTTCCGACGCCTCTGTTCGACACGCAGATCGCCGCTATGGTGTGCGGTTACGGCGACAGCGTCTCCTATGAGCAACTCGTCAACGACCTCGCCCAGGCCCGTGTCGATAAATCCTCGCGCTTCACGGATTGGTCGCGCCGGCCCTTGTCCGAGGCGCAGCTGACTTACGCCCTCTCCGACGTCACCCATCTGGTGCGCGTCTACGAGGCCTTGATGGCGCAGCTCAATTCGAACGGAAGGTTCGCCTGGCTCGACGAGGAGATGGCGATCCTCTCTTCGCCTGACACCTACAAGGCAGATCCCGACAATGCCTGGCGTCGGCTCGCCGGGCGTCTGCGTAAGGCTCGCGAGATCGCGGTGCTTATGGAGGTGGCGGCTTGGCGCGAGCGGGAGGCGCAGAACCGGGACGTGCCTCGCGGGCGCATTCTCAAGGATGACGCTCTCATCGATCTTGCCATCTCGGGACCCAAAGATGTCGAGGCGCTCGGCCGATTGCGTTCGATCCCGAACGGATTCGAGCGCTCACGGACTGCGGCCGACATCCTGGAGGCCGTGCAACGTGGGCTCGCCCGCGACCCAAAGGGCGTTCCAGCCCCCGAGCGGTCGCGGGGTCGGGCGAACACCAGCGCCGTGGTCGAACTCCTCAAGGTGCTCCTCAAGGCCGTCGCTGAACAGGAGGGCGTGGCCCCGAAGATCATCGGCACCGTGGAAGACCTGGAAGCCATCGCGGAGGACGACGCCGCCGACGTGCCGGCTCTCCACGGCTGGCGGCGGGGGCTCTTCGGGGAAAAGGCGATCGCTCTCAAGGCTGGCGAATTGGGACTGTCGATGGATAAAGGGCGGGTGGTGCTCCGTCACGTTCCGACTGGGTCCGAGAGGAGCTAACCCGATTTCGGGGCTTAAAGCTCCAGCGTACCTCGATCAGGAGTCACCCTACCACCTCGATCCTGGGCTCCAGATTCAGGACTTTCGAGAGCTGGCGGACACGGCCGAGGAGCCGCTCGCTCGCTAGCGCTTCCCGCGCCTTTGGGAGTTGCAGCACCACATTCGTTCCGCGGGCAAGGAGCGGGCATTCGGGCAGCACGCCCTCCATCGCCACCGAAATCGGATAAGCGACCCGCATCAGCGCGCCGAGCAGGCGGGCCCGCTCAAGCAGACGCGGGCCGGTGATCGATTTAAGTTTCGGGCTCGCTTTGTCGAGGGAGATACCCTCGTGGCGGAAGAACACCGAGAGCGCGAGATAGGCGCGGCCTGGATGGTCGATGCCGACCAGCGCCGCATGAGCGATGATGTTGAGGCTCTGCTCGCCGCGGTAATCCGGATGCGCGCGCCAGCCGATATCGGCGAGGAGGCAGGCCGCATGCCGATAGCGTCGCTCATCCTCGGTCTCGGGCAGGTCCACGGAGCCGATGAAGTGATCCGTCCATTCCCACAGCTCCTCCCCATGACGGGGCGAGCGGGAACGGAGGAGGTTGAGGTCGGCCGCTGCGGTGATCAGTGGATCAGCGGCCTTTGCGTCCTCGTCGAGCTTGTCGAACAACAGGCCTTCACGGACCCCGAGAGCCGAAATCGCGATGTCGCGCGGTGCGCCGAGGCGGATGATCTCCTCCAAGACCACGGCGCCATAGGACAAGAGCGGCCGTCGGGCTTCGGAGACCTGATCGATATCCTTCAGGGTCTTGGAATCGACGCGCTCCACGAGTTGGAGGAAGTCGAGCCCAGCCTCCGGGCTCATCGTGTAGCCATGCATCACGTGAAGAGGGTAATCCCGCGAGGCCTGATGGAGTCTCGCGAGCGCCCGCCACGTGCCGCCAACGGCATAGAAGGTCCGGCCTCGGAGCCGATCGAGCTGGCGCGGAGCCCGAGCGAGCGCCTCCCTGACGATACGCTGGGCCTTTTTCAGCGAATGTCCAGAGAGATCTTGGAGAGCAAGGCCGCCAAGGGGCAGCGTGATGCCTTCCCCGATCCGGGTGCCCAGCACGTCGACGAGTTCAAGGCTCCCGCCGCCCATGTCGCCCACGATACCGTCGGGCTTGTGAAAGCCAGAGACGACGCCTAGCGCCGAAAGCTCGGCCTCCCGATGGCCCGGGAGGAGTTCGATCTTAGCGCCGCAGGCGCGTTCAGCGGCCGCGAGGAATGCCGGGCCGTTCGAGGCGTCCCGGGCGGCTGCGGTCGCGAGAACAAAGGTTTCCGAGACCCCCATGGTGTCGCAGAGGATCCGAAAACGCCGGAGGGCCTGAAGAGCCCGCTCGATGGCGTCCTCGGGCAAGCGGCCAGTCGTCGCCACGTTGCGCCCAAGGCCACACAGGAGCTTCTCGTTGTAGATCGGCGTCGGGGAACGCGTGAGGCCCTCGTAGGCCACCAGGCGCACCGAGTTCGAGCCGATGTCGATGATCGCCACCGGGCGGCCGACCTTCAGCCGCCCCTGGGCCTCGCGCCGCACGCGGTCCGCCTCAGCGGCTTCCGCGTTTTGGGAGAGACTTGGGGCTGGAGTTCTTAACGGATTTGCCACGGCCTGACAGACTTGGATTGGTCATGAAATACTTGTGCGCGTTGAATGGTTCCTCCCCGTCGGGGGGGACCACTCGGTGACTCGCACCTGTGGGTAATACGGTCCAGCTCTGCTGGTTGTCGAGCAGGTTGGCCATCATGATCTGGTCGAGAACCTGCTGATGCACTGTCGGATTGAGGATGGGAAGCAGCGCTTCGACCCGGCGGTCGAGGTTTCGCTGCATGAGGTCAGCCGAGGAGATGTAGACGTGAGCCTGGGCACTCGGCAGCCCGTGCCCGTTGCCGAAGGCGTAGATGCGAGTGTGCTCGAGGAAGCGACCTACGATGGATTTCACACGAATTTTGTCGGAGAGGCCCGGTATTCCCGGCCGCAGGCAGCAGATCCCGCGAACCACGAGGTCGATCTGAACGCCGGCGCGGCTGGCATCGTAGAATGCGTCGATAATCTCCGAATCCACCAGGGAATTGCACTTGCCCCAAATGGCGGCCGGGCGCCCGGCCTTGGCGTGGGCGACCTCTTCGGCGATATGGGTCAAAATCCGCTGCTTCAGCGTCACCGGCGAGACCGCCATGCGCTCGAGTTCGGCCGGCTCGGCATAACCCGTGATGAAATTGAAGATCCGCGACACGTCGCGGCCGATCACGGGATCGGCGGTGAAGAAAGAGAGATCGGTGTAAACCCGGGCCGTGATCGGGTGGTAGTTGCCGGTGCCCACGTGGCAATAGGTAATGAGTTGCCCGGCCTCGCGGCGCACCACGAGCGAGAGCTTGGCGTGGGTCTTGAGCTCGATGAAACCGAAGACAACCTGGGCACCCGCCTTTTCGAGGTCGCGGGCCCAGCGGATATTGGCCTCCTCGTCGAAGCGCGCCTTGAGCTCCACGAGAGCCGTCACGGATTTTCCGGCCTCTGCGGCCTCGGCCAGGGCGGCCACGATCGGTGAATCCGGCGAGGTCCGGTAGAGGGTCTGCTTGATCGCGACGACGTTGGGGTCTCGGGCCGCCTGCCGCAGGAACTGGATCACGGCATCGAAGGATTCGTAGGGGTGGTGAACCACGATGTCCTTCTGCCGGATCGCCGCAAAGCAGTCGCCGCCATGCTCGCGAATGCGCTCCGGGAAACGGGGATTGTAGGGCTTGTACTTGAGGTCCGGCCGCTCGAGGGCGACGAGTTGGCTCAGCTCATTGAGGCCAAGCATCCCCGCCACTACGAAAACCTCGTTATCGGCGATCTCCAGCTCTTCCGTGACGAAGAGGCGAAGGTCCTCCGGCATGGCGGCCTCGACTTCGAGCCGGATCACGCTGCCCCTGCGGCGCTGCTTGAGGGCCGTCTCGAAAAGACGCACGAGGTCCTCGGCTTCCTCCTCGACCTCGATGTCGGAGTCGCGGATCACCCGGAAGGCGCCCTGCCCCAGGAGCGTATAGCCTGGAAAGAGCCGCGAGGTGTATCGGACGATCACCTGTTCGAGGGGGATGAAGCGTGTCGCGCCGGTTTCCGCAAGATCCGGCAAGCGGACGAAGCGTTCGACCTTGTTGGGCAGGCGGATCAGGGCATTGCGCATCCGCCCGTCGCTGACACGAGTGAGTTTGAGCGCGATGGAGGCCCCGAGGTTCGGGATGAAGGGAAAGGGGTGCGCCGGGTCGATGGCAAGTGGCGTCAGGACCGGGAAGATATGCTGGAGGAAGTAATCCTCGAGCCAAGCCGCCTCCAGCTTGGTCAATTCCGCGTTCTCGATCAGGACGATGCCCTCATGGAGGAGGTCGTCCTTCAGTTCGCGCCAGCGGCGCTGCTGGTCCGAGGCGAGCTGCGAGACTTCCGCGCCGATCCGGGTGAGCTGCTCCTGCGGGGTCAACCCATCCTGAGAGGGCGTGCCGACGCCCGACTTCACTTGGCCCACGAGACCCGCCACGCGGACCATGAAGAACTCATCGAGGTTGTTGGCCGAGATGGACAGGAAGCGCAGCTGCTCGAGAAGAGGGTGATTCCGGTTCGCAGATTCCTCCAGGACTCGGCGGTTGAACTGCAGCCACGAAATCTCCCGGTTGATGAAGCGCTGCGGAAAGCCGCGCAGTGCCGCCCCGTCGAGATCCGGTTCGGCCGTTACGACGACCTCGGGTGCCTCCACGAGGGGCTCGATCACAGCGCTGGCCAGGTCCGCTCGCACACCGGTCTCCGGGTTCGGTTCGGGATCAGCCGCTCTCGGCCGCCGCCGGATGGACGGAACGGGGGTTTCGCGACGTTTGGATGACACCGATTCCACTGAGCTCAACCTCTCGTCCGCAGGTCAACGCAGATCATAGTCGTTCTCCTCCGCTTCGTCCTCTCGGGCGGAGAGTTGCCTCACGGCCGGTCATGATCATCCGCCTCGTCGTCCGGTGCGGAGGCATCCAGCACCGCGGCCGCCATCGGTCGCGTGAGCCGCCGGCCCCGGCTCAGTGCCTCCCGGTCGAGAGCCATGACAACCTCCCCGGCCCGGGCCAAGGAGCGCTCGATTCTCAAGCTGATATAGTCCACCAGTGACGTATCCACGACGAGTTGCCGGTCGATGAACAGCTTCACGAGCACCGCCCTGAGGAGTGCGTCGTCCGGTGGGGCCAAGTTTACACAAGGCGCCAGTCTCAGGCGCGAGAGGAGATCGGGAGTTCGCAGGTTCCACCGATCGGGGGGTGAGGACCCCGTCATCAGAAGGTACCCGCCCCGTTCCCGGACGAGATTGATGAGGTGAAACAGGGCGGCCTCGTCCCGTTCGCCCTGGTCCATATCCTCGATCACGAGGGCTCCCTTCGAGGCGAGGTGGGGCACCTCGGCCATAGCGACCGACGCGGCCTGAACGGTCCAACCCTGTGCGTCCGTGGCCCAGATGGAGGCGAGATGGCTCTTGCCGCTTCCAGCGGGTCCTTCGAGGCGCAGGAGCGGGCCTGGCCAGTCCGGCCAGCGCTCGATGAACCCATAGGCAGCCTCGTTCGAGGGGCTGACCAGAAAATCCTCGCGGCCGAAGCGCGGGTCGAGGGGGAGGTCGAAGGCGAGCTGCCGCGGAATGTCAGACATCGGCATCCGCCGATCGCTCGGAAGGGGCGCCGAGCACCGGCGCCGGAACCCCATGGTAGAGCGGACTTTCGAGGTACCGGCGCAACGCGTAGCGCGCAATGACGCCGAGAGCGGCGGCGAGCGGAACCGCAAGGAGCAGGCCCACGAAACCGAAGAGCGATCCGAAGGCGAGCAGCGCGAACATGAGCCAGACTGGATGGAGACCCACCGACGCCCCGACAAGCTTAGGGGACAGGATATTGCCCTCGACGAATTGACCGAACACAAAGATCCCTAGCGTCGCGAAGATCCAGGTTGGGTTTGGCCAGAACTGGACGATGGCGACGCCCACGGACAGCAGTAGGCCGGTCAGGGAGCCGACATACGGGATGAAGCTCAGGAGGCCGGCGCTCATGCCGATGAGAGCCCCGAAGTTCAGGTCGATCATCCAAAGGCTGACGGCGTAGAACGTACCCAGGATCAGACAGACGCTGGCCTGCCCGCGGACGAAACCCGCGATGGCTCCGTCGATATCCCGCGCGATCTCTCGAATCGTATCCCGCTGCCGAACCGGCAGCCAGGTATCGACGGTGCGGACCATACGGTCCCAGTCGACCAGGAGGTAGAAGGCCACCACCGGGGTGACGACGAGGAGCGAGAATACTCCGAGAAGCGCCTGTCCGCCGGACCAGAGCCCCTGCAGGAAACTCCCGATCCAGGCGGTTCCCTGGCCGACGAGGTTTCCGATCGAGGCTTGGATCTCGCTCAAGGCGTCCGGCCCGCCGATCCGCTCGAAGAACGGCCCGCCCTGCTCGGCGGCGAGCGCCTGGAGCCGGGCCACGTAGGAGGGGAGCCGGGCCACGAAGGCGCCGAGCTGCTGTCCGACGAGCGGCAGAATCAGGATCAGGGCCGCCACGAAGAGGAGGACGAAGAGGACGAGAATGATCAGCGTCGCGGCCATGCGCCCGAGGCCGAGGCGTTGGAGGCGATCGGCCAAGGGGTCGAGGAGGTAGGCGACCGCGAAACCCGCCACGAAGGGCAGAAGGATGTCCCGCAGAAGCCAGAGGACGAGGATCGCCCCCGCCACGAAAACGATCCAGAACCCGAATTGCCGCTGGACCGTCATCTCAAGAACACCCTGCACGCCGGTTCTGCCGGCCATCGGCTCGCGATGTGCCGCAATCCACCGGCCGTTGGCCATGAGCACCAGTCGCCATCAGCTGGCCATGTGCCGCATCCACAGGGCGAGATAGGCCCCTGCGGAAGCCACGGTCAAGGCAGCGACAGCGATCATCGCGAGGTCGTCGAGGCCCACGAGATCGATCTCGAAGGCCCTGGTCGACAAAACCAGGGCCGCGAATCCGATCTGCGCCGCCGTGTTGAGCTTGCTCAGCATCAGGGGTTTGATCTCCAGGGGTCGGTCCATCACCCAGGAGAGCATGACGGCCGCTACGATCATGATGTCTCGGAAGAGCACCACCACGGCAAGCCAAGCCGGGAGAACCCCGACGATCGCCAGAGTGACATAGATCGACACCAGCAGTGCCTTGTCGGCCAGGGGATCGATATAGGCCCCAAATTCGCTGCGCATGTCGAAGCGGCGGGCGATGAACCCGTCGATCCCGTCGGACACGCCGGCGATCATGAACAGCACGAAGGCCGCTGGCCAGCGGCCCTGCAGGATCATCACGATCACAAGAGGGACGATGATCAGGCGTCCCATGGTGATGATGTTGGGGATGGTCATGAATCTCGGTTCCGGGGCTCAACTTATGCGCTCGGGGCCAGGCTTGCGAGGGCCTTGCTTCGGGAGCTTGGTCATCTTACTGCCGCCGGGAGATCGGATGAGGCCCATGAAGGATCACACAGCCTCCGGCCTGACCTATGCGCAAGCCGGTGTGGATATCGATGCCGGCAATGCCATGGTCGAGGAGATCAAACCCCTCGTCCGCGCGACACGGCGTCCGGGAGCGGACGCGGAGATCGGCGGTTTCGGCGGCCTGTTCGACCTGAAAGCCGCCGGCTTCCGCGACCCTATCCTGGTGGCCGCGAACGATGGCGTTGGCACGAAAGTGAAAATCGCCATTGAGACCGGCATCCACGATACGGTTGGAATCGATCTCGTCGCGATGTGCGTGAACGACATCATCGTTCAAGGTGCCGAGCCGCTGTTTTTCCTGGATTATTTTGCGACTGGAAAGCTCTCGCCGGAGGTTGGCGTTGCGATCGTGCGGGGCATCGCCGAGGGCTGTCGCCAAGCCGGATGCGCACTCATCGGCGGCGAGACCGCCGAGATGCCTGGGCTCTACGCGCGGGGTGACTACGATCTGGCGGGCTTCGCGGTCGGGGCCGCCGAGCGGGGCGCGTTGCTCCCGAGGGGCGTGAGGCCCGGCGATGTGCTGATCGGCCTCCCCTCCTCCGGGGTTCATTCGAACGGCTTTTCGCTCGTCCGTCGCATCGTGGAGGCCTCGGGGCTCGCCTGGGACGCACCGGCCCCCTTCGCCTCGGACCAGGCTCTCGGGCAAGCGCTCCTCGAACCGACGCGCATCTACGTCAAGGCGATCCTCGCGGCCTTGAAGGAGACGAGCGGCATCCACGCGGTCGTCCACATCACTGGCGGCGGGTTCCCCGACAACATCCCGCGGGTGCTGCCGGAGGGCGTCGCGGTCCGCCTCGACCTCGACCGGATCCCGGTCCCGCCGGTTTTCGGCTGGCTCGCAAAGGCTGGCGGAGTCGCCGAGTCCGAAATGCTGCGCACCTTCAACTGCGGCATCGGCCTCATCGTGATCGCGGCGGCGGAGGCTACCGAAGCGGTGGTCGCGACCCTACGGAGCCAGGGAGAACGACCCATTCTGTTCGGTGAGGTCATCGCGCATGAAGGCGGTGAGCGGGTCGCAACCCGCGGCGGCCTTCGGCTTCCATGACCGGGCGTCACCGGGTCGCGATTCTGATCTCGGGCCGGGGCTCGAATATGGCCTCGCTCATCGAGGCGGCGCGCTCCGCCGATTTTCCGGCCGAGATCGCCCTTGTCCTATCGAACCGCCCGGACGCAGCCGGTCTGGGCCGCGCCACGGAGGCCGGCATCGAGGCACTCGTCATCGACCACAAGCACTTTTCGAACCGGGAGAGTTTCGATGAGGCGGTCGACGAGGCGCTCCGCGCGCGGGCCATCGATTTCGTGTGCCTCGCCGGCTTCATGCGCGTGCTCACGTCGAGCTTTGTCGAGCGCTGGGCCGGTCGGATGCTGAACATCCACCCCTCTCTTCTGCCGCTCTTTCGCGGAACGCATACGCACCAAAGAGCTCTGCAGGCCGGGGTCCTGGTGCATGGCTGCACGGTTCATTTCGTCGTTCCGGAACTCGACGCCGGACCGATCATCGCCCAGGCTGCAGTGCCCGTAGTGCCGGGCGATACAGAGGCGAGCCTGGCGGCGCGAATCCTGGTGCAGGAGCACCGACTTTATCCCGAGGCCCTGCGCATGCTCTGCAAGGGCGAGGCGCGCCTTGAGGGAGAACGCGTCTGGTTCCAGCAGGCTTGGAGTCCCGACGGCGCGTTGCGCTCGCCGGGCTGACCAATCTCGGTGGCTTACCCAAACACCGGTTCCGTCCGGCGCGCCCCCGGCGCTGGAATGGCAGCCTCCAGTCCGGGTACCGCCTTTTCGAGCGCCACTCGGTTGTCGTGGAAGGCCGCACCGCCATAGGGCGCAACCTGATCGGCGCCAGTGAGGGTGTTGATGCCGCGCCCGTAGGGGTGGGCAGCGTTGGGCCAGATGCCCTCCGCGATGAGCACGCCACGACGGACTCCGTCGAACAGGCGAGCGCGGAGATAGACCTCCCCCCGACCATTCGAGAGCTTCACCCAGTCCCCCTCCCCGATCCCCTTCCGCTCGGCGTCGAGGGGATGGATCATCACCTCGGGCCGGCGCTCCTTCGCGAGGGACGTGGGAGTTTCCGTGAAGGTCGAGTTCAGGAACTGACGGGCTGGGCTCGTCGCGAGGCGGAAGGGATGCTCCTCCGTGGCCTCCTCGATGACCGCCCAGTGATCCGGCAACGAGGGCATTGAGGCCCAGGGGCCCATCGGCCCGTTGTTGCTGTTCGGAACCTTCGTCCAGTCGGGGCGGAAGCGAAACTTTCCGTCCTTGTAGCCGAAGCCGTCGAGGTAGTGGGCCTGCGCGAAGGTGGGCTGCGCGTCGATGTGAACCTGCTCCTCCAGGCTCTCGATCGTCCCCCAGCCGGAGTTCTGGAGCGTCCAGTCGATGATCTCCCGCGGCTCCATGCCGAAACCGCGGTGCTCGGCCCCCACACGCTCGGCCAAAGCGGCGATCACCTCATGGTTCGAGCGGCATTCGCCGGGTGGGTCGACGAGCTTGGGGCCGAGCTGGAAATATTGATGTCCCCCGCCCTGGTAGAGATCGTCGTGCTCCATGAACATGGTCGCGGGCAGCACCACGTCGGCCATCAGGGCCGTTTCGGTCATGAACTGCTCATGGACGCAGACGAACAGGTCCTCGCGGGCGAAGCCGCGCTTCACGAGTTCCTGCTCCGGAGCCACCGAGACGGGGTTCGTGTTCTGGATGAGCATCGCGGTCACGGGGCCGCCCCCGCACAGGGCGTCCCGGTCACCGGTCAATACGCGGCCGATCTGGCTCTGATCCAGGCGGCGCACCCGGGGATCGACGGAATCGAGGCCTTCGATCAGGGTCTTGCGCCAATGATAGATCGCGCCATTGTTGTGGAAGGCTCCCCCGCCCTCGTACTGCCAGGCTCCCGTCACGGCCGCGATGGAAGCTGCAGCATGCATGTTGGCGGCGCCATTGCGCTGGCGCCCGAAACCGTAGCCGAGACGGAAGAAGGTGCGCTTGCGCTCGCCGACAAGCTGGGCAAAGGCCTCGATCTCGTCGATGGACAGCCCTGTGATCGCGGAGGCCCAGGCCGGATCGCGGCTCTTCAGATGCTCCGCGAGGTCCCGAGGGCAATCCGTGTAGCGCTCGAGGTAATCCCAATCCGCATAGCCGTCGCGGAACAGCACGTGCATGACCGCGCAGGCGAGCGCCCCATCGGTGCCCGGGCGGACGAGCAGGGCCATGTCGGCCTGCTTCATGGTGGCGTTCATGTAGACGTCCACCGCAACGATCTTGGCACCACGCTCCTTTCGGGCCCTCATGGCGTGGGTCATCACGTTGACCTGGGTGTGCACCGGGTTGGTGCCCCAGATCACCACGCAATCCGAGAGCGCCATCTCGCGCGGGTCGGGTCCGGCGAGCTTGCCGGTTCCGGCGATGTAGCCGGTCCAGGCCATGTTGGTGCAGATCGTCGAATACTGGCCTGAATAGCGCTTCACATGGCGCAGGCGATTGATGCCGTCGCGCATCACCAGGCCCATGGTTCCCGCATAGTAGTAGGGCCACACCGCCTCCGGCCCATGCAGGCGCTCGGCGTCCAGAAAGCGCTCCGCCACGAGGTCCAGGGCCTCGTCCCATGAGATCCTCTCGAACTGGCCGGAGCCCTTCGGGCCCGACCGCTTCAGGGGGTGGAGGAGCCGGTCGGGATGGTGAATCCGTTCCGCGTAGCGGGCAACCTTCGCGCAGATCACGCCAGCGGTGTAACGGTTGGTCTGTGCCCCGTGGACACGGCCGATGGACCGCCCGTCGATGACCTCGACGTCGAGGGAGCAGGCGGAGGGGCAGTCATGTGGGCACACGGAAGTGCGCCGCTCAAGCCGGGGCGTGCGGTTCATGGCGACATCATAAACGGGATGGGGAAAACAAAAAGGCGAAACGGCGTCGGGCCCACTAAGAGCCTGGTTTCGCTTGCGAACAGCCTTGCTCCTGCCGCGTAGGCCTCCCATGATGAGACCGTCACAGGAGAACCAATGGCTGCCGCCCCGTCCCCCGAGGCCTACAAGGAGTTGATCCTCTTTCTCACCACCGCCGGTATCGTGGTGCCCATCTTCCATCGGCTGAGGATCAGCCCGGTGCTCGGCTTCCTCGGCGCGGGTGCCTTACTTGGCCCCTACGGACTCGGGCGGCTCGTCCCGGACGTGCCCTGGCTTTCCTGGTTCACCATCGCGAATCGCGAAGAAACCACGCACCTTGCCGAGTTCGGGGTGGTGTTCCTTCTTTTTACCATCGGCGTGGAGCTGTCCTGGGAGCGCCTGCGGACGCTTCGCCGCTTGGTGTTCGGCCTCGGTACCGTACAGGTGGCGATATGCGCAGCAGCCCTCGCGGCTCTGGCCTATTTGGTCTTTCCGGATCGAACGGCTGCCATCCTGGTTGGCCTTGGCCTCGCGCTATCCTCAACCGCCATCGTGGTTCCCGTCTTGGCCGGACAAAAGCGGCTCAACGCCCCGGCGGGACGAGCCAGTTTCTCGGTGCTTCTCTTCCAGGATCTCGCGGTTGCCCCGATCCTGTTCACGGTCGCCGTGCTGGGCGCAGGCGAGCAGGAAAGCATGCTCTCGGCCTTCTTCTGGGCTCTTGCTCAGGCCGCGGTGGCACTCGTGGTCATCGTCGGCGTCGGGCGGCTCGCGTTGCGCCCTCTGTTCCAGCTCGTCGCAGCGACCCGTTCTCCTGAGCTCTTCATGGCGGCAAGCCTCCTCGTCGTGCTGGCGACCGGGCTCGTGGCGGCGGTGAACGGCCTCTCCATGGCGCTCGGCGCCTTCATCGCAGGGCTGCTCCTCGCGGAGACCGAATACCGTCGCGCGATCGAGGCCACGATCGAACCCTTCAAGGGGCTACTCCTCGGCGTGTTCTTCGTCACTGTAGGCATGGCTCTCGACCTCGGCCGCCTCATCGAAACCCCGGGGCCGATCCTTATCGCTGCCCTCGGCCTGATCGCGGTCAAGGCTTCGCTGGTCTTCGCTACGGGACGGGCCTTCGGACTGGCGACGCCTGTCGCCCTGGAGACTGCGCTCCTTCTGGGGCCTGGCGGGGAATTCGCCTTCGTGATCATCGGGGGCGCCATGGCGGTGCGGCTCGTTCCCGACGAACTCGGCCGGAGCGTGCTGCTCGTCACCACCCTTACCATGATTGCGATCCCGCTCCTGGCCCGGCTGGCGCGGGGCTTCAGCCAGGAGATGGAGCGCCGACGTTCGACGGTGCGACCAGACTTGGCGCTCCCGCCTCCGCCCGAAGAGGTCGGGCGCGTGATCGTCGCCGGCTTTGGCCGCGTCGGGCAGCTCGTGGGCGACATGCTCACTCGGCACAAGATCCCCTACCTTGCCATTGATTCCGACCCCGCCCGGGTCACGAGCGAGCGCAAGGCCGGGAAGCCGGTCTATTTCGGTGACGGGGCCCACCCGGATTTCCTGCGCGCCTGCGGGATCGACAGCGCCCGCGCCCTCGTGGTGACCCTCGACAAGCCGAGAGCCATCGAGGCCGTGGTCGCAGCCGCCAGGGCCGAGCGCCCAGACCTCACGATCGTGGCCCGGGCTCGGGACGCCCGGCATGCTACTCAGCTCTACGATCTCGGGGTCGATGACGCCGTGCCGGAGACCATCGAGGCGAGCCTCCAGCTCTCGGAGGCCGTTCTGGTCGATATAGGCGTTCCGATGGGCCATGTGATCGCCTCGATTCACGAGCGCCGGGACGAGTTCCGCTCCGCCTTGAAGCGTCAGGATGCGGCTGGACGCCAAGCCGCGACCGAGTTCCGGGCCCGGAGGACGGTGGGCAAACGGGCCTGATCGCCCGGCGGACGGGTTCCGCTGAGGCGGGTCGAAAAGACCTTCGGCCAGCACGCTTGATCTCGTCGCTGAAGGCCCGACATTGGCAGCATGTTCCTGACCTTCTTCACCGAGCTCCGCGCCGCCAAGGTGCCCGTGACCCTGCGCGAATACCTCACGTTGCTCGAAGCCCTCGACCGAGATCTCGCGGACAAGCGGGTGGAGGATTTCTACTTTCTCTCCCGCGCCTGCCTCGTGAAGGACGAGAGGAACCTCGACCGATTCGACCGTGTCTTCGGGCAGGTGTTCAAGGGCCTCGAATCGGTCGGCGAGGCACTTGACAAGGCCGAGATCCCCGAGGAATGGCTGCGAAAGATCGCCGAAAGATACCTCACCGAGGACGAGAAGCGTCAGATCGAGGCCTTGGGCTGGGACAAGCTGTTCGAGACCCTTAAGGAACGCCTGAATCAGCAGAAGGGGCGCCACCAGGGCGGCAACAAGTGGATCGGCACCGGGGGCACTTCGCCCTTCGGGGCCTATGGCTACAATCCGGAAGGGGTCCGCATTGGGCAGGACGGGAATCGCAACTTCCGGGCCGTCAAGGTGTGGGACAAGCGCGAGTTCCGAGACTTCGACGACACCGTGGAACTCGGCGTGCGCAATATGCGCGTCGCGCTCCGGCGGCTGCGCCGCTTCGCTCGCACAGGTGCGGCCGAGGAGCTCGACCTCGATGGCACGATCCATGAGACCGCGAGCAAAGGCTATCTGGACGTCAAGCTCAGGCCCGAGCGCCGCAACGCCGTGAAGGTGCTGCTTTTTCTCGACGTCGGCGGCTCGATGGACTGGCACGTGGAGATCGCCGAGGAGTTGTTCTCGGCAGCTCGGCTCGAATTCAAGCATTTCGAGCACTTCTACTTCCACAATTGCTTGTACGAGCGGGTTTGGAAACAGAACCGGCGCCGCCACGACGAAACTATCCCGACTCTCGACATCCTGCGGACGTATCCGCCCGACTACCGGGTGGTCTTCGTCGGGGATGCCTCGATGAGCCCCTACGAAATCACGATGCCCGGCGGTTCCGTCGAACACTGGAACGAGGAATCGGGTCAGGCCTGGATGCAGCGCCTGCTCGGGCACTTCTCGAAGGCCGTATGGCTCAATCCCCTGCCGCAGAAGCACTGGGACTATACTCACTCGATCGACTTGCTGCGCGGCCTCATCGCCAACCGCATGTTCCCGTTGACCCTGGAGGGGATCGACGGCGCCATGAGGGAACTGGTGCGGTAACGGCGTCCACGGGGCTCCCGCTACACAGCAAGCTGCGCTATGGGGAACCCATGGCCCACCTCTACAGTCACGCCCCACGCCCGACCGCGGCGTCCATTACCTTCAAGCTCGAGGGGTCGAGTCTCACGGTCGATTCCGGACGGAAGGTCGACATCGTGCAGCTCGGCGCCGTAGAGGCGGTCCGCCTCACTTATGAGCCCCGAAGCTTCGCCCAACGTTCCTACCAGACCAAGGTTCGCATGCGGGACGGTAAGACCTTCAAGTTCTCCTCGCTGAGCTGGAAGAGCCTCGTCGAGGCCGAGCGCCTCGACCGGGAATACAGCGCCTTCACGACGACCCTTCTTCAGGCTGTTGCGGGAGCAAGCCCCGACGCCCGCTTCCACGCCGGACGCCCGGCCTGGGCCTGGGTCGTGATCGTTCTCCTCGCCGCCGTTTCCCTCCTAGCGATCGCGCTCTTCGTCTGGCGGGCCCTGCAGTCGGGTGCCTACACGGCTGCCTTCATGGGCAGCTTGATCGGTCTGGCGGGAATCTGGCAGCTCGAACCGATGGTGCGTCTCAACAAGCCACGAACGTTTACGCCCACTACTCCACCGCAGGAGCTGCTCCCCTGAAGCGGGCAGCTCGAGCGTCGCCTGACCGCCGTACCCGGTGACTTCAACGCCCTTCAGGTCCGCACCACCAGAACCGAGCAGCGGGCGTGACGCACGATCGTCGAGGCGTTGGAGCCGAGAAGATAGGTGGCCATGGTGGGCCGGTGGGAGCCCACGACGATGAGGTCTGCCCCGGTCTTGTCGGCTTCCTCCAGGACTTCGTTGTAGACCGAGCCGAGGCGAACGGCGGCTGACACCCGCTCCGCGGGTAGTGGAACGCGGGCTGCGATTTCCGCCAGACGTTCTTCGGCCTCCTCCTGCTGGCCTTCCTCGAACTGCGGGGGCACGAACTCCATATAGGTGACGGGCAGGAGGGACCGGACATGGATGAGGCGAAGGGTCCCGCCTGAAGCCTCGGCCATGGCTGCGGCGCGATCGAGCGCAGGCTGGGCGGTCTCGGGGTCCGCGAGGTCGACTGGAACGAGAATCGTCTTGTACATGGCTCATGCCTCCTGTGCGTCCGCCAAGCTTGCTGGTCGAGCGCGAAACGGCGATGATTTAGGTCAAACCTGACCTCTTGACCGCAGCGCGTCCATGGTGCCGGCGGCCGCTCCTGGACCGCTCGATGACCCGACAGGCACGTCTCCTCGCCTCGCCGACCGTCTTCCTCATCTCGATCACCTTCGCGAACTGGTTCGGCTTCGCCAGCTGGCAGGCACTGTTCAATAACTTCGCCAAGGATGCGGGCGAGATCACGGGCTGGGAAATCGGGGTTCTGCAGTCGGTCCGCGAGATCCCCGGCTTCTTGGCCTTTACGGCCGTGTTCTGGTTCATGCTCATGCGCGAGCAGACCTTGGCCTATGTCAGCATCGCGCTTTTGGCCGTCGGGATTGCCGCGACGGGCTTCTTCCCCTCCTTTCTCGGCTTGGCGCTGACCACGTTCGTGATGTCGGTCGGCTTCCATTATTTCGAGACGGCCAATCAGGCCCTCTCCTTGCAGCTGGTCCCGAAGGCGGAGGCCCCCAAGGTGCTGGGGCGAATCTCCAGCGCCATGGCGGGGGCGCAGCTGGTGGCCTACAGCGCCATCGCCCTGATCTGGTGGGCGTTCCGGCCCGCATACGAGACCGTCTATGTCGCCTTCAGCCTTGGGACCCTGGCGCTCTTGGCCATTGCGGTCACAGCCTTCCCGCGCTTCGAAGGACCGGTACCGCAGCGCAAAGGGATTATCCTGCGCCGCCGCTATTGGCTCTATTACGCCTTGACGTTCTGCAGCGGCGCAAGGCGCCAGATCTTCATGGCTTTCGGGGGTTGGCTGCTGGTGGAGCGCTTCGGCTACGACCTCGCCTCGCTCTCGGCGCTGCTCTTTGCGTATTGCGGGATCAATCTCGTTGCGGGGCCTCTGTTCGGGCGCCTGATCGCGAGGGTCGGCGAACGAACCGCGATCGTAATAGAGAATCTTTCCCTCGTCCTGATCTTCGCCGGCTACGCTGTCACGACAAGCAGCACGGTCGCGGGTGCCCTTTTCGTCCTCGACGGTGTGTTCTTCACTCTCACGATCGCACAGAGGACCTATTTCCAGAAGATCTCCGACCCTGCCGACATCGCTCCCACGGCGAGCGTCGCCTTCACGATCAACCATATTGCTGCGGTCTTTATCCCCGTCCTGTTCGGCAGACTCTGGATACAGAATCCGTCCTGGGTGTTCAGCGCCGGGGCCGCGATTGCGACGACCTCCTTGGCCCTGGCCTTTCTGGTTCCACGGCACCCGGAGCCGGGGCGGGAAACCGTCCTGGGTGCAGCAGCTCGTCCCCTGCCGGCAGAGTGAGTCGATCGTCGCTCTGACACCTCCCCGACACAGCGCCAGCCGCAAGCGCTGGTTAGACGAAGTCTTACCCCTGCTGGGCCGGCGTGTGGACGACGAGGCCGTCGAGTTCCGGCTTGACGCGGATCTGGCAGGACAGACGCGAGGTTGGGCGGACGTCGAAGGCGAAATCCAGCATATCCTCTTCCATGGGCTCCGGCTCGCCCGTGGCCTCGCGCCAATCCTCGGCCACGTAGACGTGGCATGTCGCGCATGCGCAGGCGCCGCCGCACTCCGCCTCGATGCCCGGGATCCCGTTGCGCACGGCGTTTTCCATCACGGTGGAGCCCTCCTCGGCCTCGACCGTCCGCGCCGTCCCTTCCGCATCGATGTAGGTGATCTTGACCATCGTGAGCCTCTGAATCCTCCGCGTTCATTAGAACAAGCCTTGCTGCAAGGCGAGAGCCGAACCGAGGCTCCGGAGAGCGTTTCCACCCTCTTCCCCTCGGTCCTGATGCCTTCCGCCACGGGGACGTATGGTTGCCAAGTCGTTAACGACGTTCGCAGGACGACGGGCAGATCGGGTTTCCTTGCCTACCCCCCAGGGTTAAGATCCTTTTGGTAAATGACGGGATTTCCCATACGTCAGGAGAGCTCAGGAGGCGGCTCCGGGGGATGGGATGCGTACCCGGTGGTAGCGTCTGAGCAGGGCGCACCGTGGGGTGGCGCCTGTCGTGTTGCGTCATTGAGGGCGGACCATGGCGACTGAGAACAAAAAAATTAAAGATCCGACGGAAGCGGCCCTCTCGGCGATCGAGCAGGCGCTCAACCTCGACGGCGACTCGTCCGCTTCGCGCGATGGGCCGGATTCAGGCGGCGATGCCCGCCGCCTGCCCGATGTCGAGGATCACGACTTCACAGCGGGGCCGTTCAGACCGAAATCGGAATCCGCTCCGCCCGTGGCTCCGCCAAGCCGGGCCATCGATCTCGATGAGGGGCCCCGCGCCCCGCTTGTCACGCCGGATCGTGCGGCGGTTGCCAATGACGACCGCCAAAGCGTGGGCGTCATGTTGCAGGCCCTGCAGGTGCGGCCGTCCAAGACGCCCTATGTCTTGGCCATCCTCGTTTCCCTCCTCTGGATCGGCGGGTTCGGAGCGCTTCTCTACACCCAGGGCCTAATGTCGCCGGCGGCGCTGACGGACGCCTATTCGCCCACTCAACTCGGGATCGGTGCCCTCGCGCTGCTGGGTCCCGTTTTTCTGTTTTTCATAGTTGCCATGATGGCGCGACGCTCTCAGGAGATGCGCCTTGTCGCACGTGCCATCGGCGAGGTAGCCGTCCGCCTCTCGCAGCCGGAGACCTTCTCCACAGATGCGGTCATGTCCGTGTCGCAGGCCGTCCGGCGCGAGGTGGCAGCGGTCGGAGATGGGGTCGAGCGTGCCCTCGCGCGAGCCGGCGAGCTCGAGACTCTCGTGCGGAGCGAGATCTCGACCCTCGAGAGGGCTTACGCCGACAACGAAATCCGGATCCGGTCTCTGGTGGATGAACTGGTCTCCCAGCGTGAAGCGATCGTGACCAATGCCGAGCGCGTCCGCACGGCTATGACGGGGTCCCATCAGGCTTTCGCTCAGGATCTCGAGGTCGCCGCGCAGCGGATGGTATCGGCCGTGAACGAGGCCAGCGGGAGAGTATCGGGGGCGCTCGAAGAACGCGGCGAACGCATCACGAACGCGCTCGGCCGGGCCGGCGAGCGGGTCGTCGAGGAGATGGCTGGCCGCGGGCTTGAACTCGTGGAGCGGCTCTCGGGCACGAGCGAGGATATCAAGGCTGGCATCGCCAGCGTCGGCGCCACAATCACCTCCTCGCTCGAAAGCAAGGCCCAGGACATCAACGCCACCTTCGAGCGAACCGGGGATATTCTGACCCGCCACCTTCAGGAAGGGGCAAGCCAGGTTACCCGAACCCTTGCGGAGACCGGCCGTGGGGTGATCGATGCACTCGCCGAGCAAGGCACCGATGTTCGCGGGGCCTTCGAGGCGACCGCCCGAACCCTGGAGAATAGTTTTGTCCAGCGAGGCAACGAGATCACGGAGCGACTGGCCGCCACAGGTGGCGTGATCGGCGACGACATCTCGGCCCGTACCGCCGACCTGCGCGATCAGATCGCGGTCGCCGGGCTGAGCATCGGTGAGGAGTTGACGCAGCGCGGCAGCCTGCTCCGAGAGCAGATTTCCACAACCGGCTCCGGCGTGATCGAAGAACTCGTCGCGAGAGGCACTCTCTTGCGGGAAGAGATCGCGGCGACGAGCAGCAGCGTATCGGGAGAGATCGCCTCGCATAGCGCCATTCTCCGGGAGGAGCTTGCCGCGACCGCGGGCCAGCTCGTCGGCGAGATGACGGTTCTGCGCGATACCCTCGCCACGACCGGCGACGAGATCGCCCGGGAAATCGCGACGCGCAGCGACGCCCTGCGCACGGACCTGACCTTCGTGAGCGAACAAGTCGGCCGCGAAATCGCCGGGCAGACTGGCGTGCTGCGCGACCAGCTGACGATCGCAGGCAACGAGATCGTCGGTGAAATCGTTACCCGTGGCAGCCTCTTCCGTGAGGGCCTTGCCTCCGCGGGAAGCCAGCTCATCAGTGAAATCGACGTTCGCGGCGCGACCGTGCGCGACGAGATTGCCGCGGCGGGCGGCCAAATCGTAGGCGAGATCGCTACGCAAGGAACGGCCCTGCGCGATCAGCTCGCCGCAACGGGCAGCGTTCTAGCCTCCGATATCACGAATCGTGGGGCCACTCTGCGGGAGGAACTTGCAGCAACCGGGGACCAACTCGTCGAGGCGATCGCGTCGCGGGTCGGCGCCGTCCGCAACGCGCTGGTCGCGACGGGTTCCGAAGTGGCCGAAGAAATCGCACTCCGCGGCACGACAGTCCGGGAGGAGATCGCCGCGATCAGCGGGCAGATTGCAACCGACATCGAAACCAGGGGCGGTTCACTGCGGGAGCAACTGGCTGTCGCCGGAACGGAAATCGTGGACACGATCGTTGGGCGGGGGCGCGAGCTGAACGAGCGCCTCTCGAGTACGGTCGACTCCGTGGTGCAAACCATGACCGAGCGCAGTGACGAAGTGCGAGCGCATCTTGAGAATGCCGTCCGACTGGCGGACGACGCGGTCGGGTCCCGCATCGAGGATCTTGCCGTTCGCCTCGAAAGCGCGAGCTTGCGGGTCACGGAAGCCGTCGGTGGTCAGACGGAAGGTCTGGAGACCCGGCTGACCCTTCTTGGCCAGAATGTCGTCGGTCTGATCGAAAGCCGTGTGGACGAATTCCGTTCCGCCTTCGAGAACCGGGGTCAGGACCTCGCCGAGACGCTCGCCAGACACACCGAGGAGGCGCAAAGCCGTTTGGCTAGCACCGGCAAGGATGTCGTGCTCGCGATCGCGACGCAGAGCGCACGAGTGAACGATGCGCTCAATCGCACCGGCGAAACCGTGTCCTCCATCGTCGAGCAGCGCGCGCGCTCGATGGAAGAGACCCTGGGGTCCCGGCTTGCAGCCTTCGAGGACGTCGTTGGCCGTGGAGCGGAGGTGGCCGAACGGATCGGCCGGGATGTTGGCTCCTTTACTGATGCCATCTCGGGCCGCTTCGAGGAGATGGATCGTCTCATCACTGTGCGGGGCCGAACTCTGGCCGAGACTCTCACCGAGCGCACGCGCGAGGCATCCGGTACCGTCGAGGCGCAGCTCGCGGCCCTTGAGGACCAAGCAAGCCGCCGCAGCCAGGAGATCACCTCGACCTTCGAGTCTCTGGTGACTCGCGTCGATCAGACCCTTGGGGCTCGCTCGACGGCCCTGAACGAAGCACTTGTCATCCGTACCGGCGAGATGGCCCGCGTCATGGCGGAGGGCGGACGCGAGGTCGCCCGGGCCTTGGAAGCTTGTGCCGACGAAATCAGCCAATCGGTCGTGGCCCGCAGCGGGATGATCGCAGAAACACTCTCGGCCCGCGCCGAGGAGATCAACCACACCCTCGGAGCCCATGTCGAAGAGCTTCAGCAGGCACTGAGCACCCGGGCGGACGCGATCGATCAGGCCTTCGGCAGCCGTCTCGATGAGATCAACCGCCTCATTTCCGATCGGACGAGCGCCATCACGGTGACCCTGAGCAGCCAGGTCGAGGAAATCGATCGAGCCTTCGGGGGCCGCGCCGAGGAGGTGTCCCGCACCCTCGGCGGCCATCTGAGGGAGATTGATAATGCCCTCGGCACGCATGCCGAAGAAATCGGCCGCACATTGTCCGCGCAGGCCCGCGACATGGAGAGCATGCTCAATGGGCGTGTGAACGAGATAGCCCACAATTTCGTCAGCCAGGCGGACCAGATCGACCAGACCCTCGGCCGCCGCGCTGAAGAAATCGAGCAGACCTTGGCGCAGCGCTTCGGGTCCATTGATGGGGTGCTGGCCGGTCGCGCCGCGGAGATCGCCGGTGTTCTGGGGGATCGCTTCGACCAGATCAGCGGGATTCTCAACGGCCGCTCCGACGAGATTGTCAACACGCTCGATCAGCGGATTGACATCTTCGAAGACCGCATCGTCAACCGCCTTGGCTCCATCTCGAACAGTCTTGAAGACCGAGGACGGACACTTTCGGGTTCGCTCGGAAACCGCATTGCCGAGATCAAGCACCTCTTCGAGGCGAATGGCGGCGAGATGCTCACTGCCCTTTCGGGCCGCGGCGAGACGATCACGCAGAGCGTTGCTTCGGTCACCGACGGCGCGCTCCGGGCGTTTGAGGAGCGCAGCACGACTCTCCTGAGCGAGATCCAAAACCGCAGCGCAGAGCTTGCCACGACCTATACCCAGTCCACGGAAGCCCTGCGGAGCGCCGTTGATGAGGGGACTGCCCAAGCAGTCGAAACGCTCGTCAGCACCAACGAACGTCTCCGGGGCGAGCTCACGGGCGTGCTCCTGCGTGTCCAGGATGCAAACCGCCTCCTTCAACAGGTGGTCGCCAATGCAGGCGACAACTTGGGCATGGTCGAGGAAGGGCTCAACGGACGCGTGCAGCAGATCGAAGGGCTTATTCTGGAGATCGCCGGCCAGACCAATCTTGCCTCCGAACAGGTGGCCGAACAGGTAGAGGCGTTGCGGAACGTCTCGTCCGGCGCGATTCAGCAGGCCACCGACCTCGCCTTCGCCCTCGAAGACCGCGGGCGGTCCCTTACGGAGACTACCCGCGAGCAGTTGCGCGCTCTGGACGATGCCACGATCGCGCTGGAGCGGGTGGAGACCCGGGTGAGCAGCGCCCTCGAGCAGCGTCGAGACGCCCTGGAGAGCCTACTCGCCCAGGTCAACGAGCGATCCGAGGATCTGGAGGGCGTCACCAACGCCTTCACGAACCTCATCGAGGAGTCGCTCCGCAAGGCGGATGGTCGCGCGCGGCAACTCGGCTCCGTGCTCTCCAGCGCCGCGGAGACCACGAGCCAAGCCATCACTGAGCAGTTCGACCGCATTCGAGCCAGCACGGGGGAGGAGAGCGAGCGAACCGCGGCTTCGTTGCGCACGGCCTATGAGCAGGCCGCGACCGAGATGTCGGAGGCACTCTCGAATGCGACGGCCCGGTTCCGCGACACGATGGGAGAACTGCGGGGCATGACGGCTCAGATCCAGCGAGAGCTCGAAGCGACGCGAGCGGAACTCCGCCGCGGGGTCGTCGATCTCCCGCAGGAAACCCAGGAAACAACCGCCCAGATGCGCCGTGTCGTGGCGGACCAGATCAAGGCCTTGAACGAGCTCGCGTCGCTGGTTTCACGATCGAGCCGGAGCGTCGATGCGGTTCCGCCTGTGGCCCAGCCCCGACGCGTCAACGAGGCTCCGGTCATGTCTGCAGTCGCGACGCCGGAGTCGGCGCGTCCCCCAGCCACGGCAGCAGATGCCCGCTTAGGGCCTGCGCTCTACACGGCCGCAATGCCGGCCCAACCTGCTCCCAACACAGCCCGCCCCACCCCAATCGAGACGGCTACCCCTCCTGGTCCCTCGGAAGCCGCCCGGGCGTTGCCGCGTCGGGCCGAGGTGATGCCGGACCGTGAAGGGAGCAACCGTGGCGGCTGGTTATCGGACCTTCTCAACCGCGCCTCACGGGACGAGGAGCCGGCACTCGCGCCGGAGACGCCACGCACCCCGACCGTTCGGCCGGAGCGAAGCCACGCCAACTCTTTCGAGTCACTTGATTCGATCTCCGTCGACATCGCCCGCATGATCGATCACGACGCCGCGGTCGAGCTATGGGATCGCTACAAGCGTGGGGAGCGGAACGTCTTCACGCGCCGGCTCTATACCCTTCAGGGGCAGCAGACTTTCGAGGAGATCCGCCGCAAGTATCGCGCGGATATCGAATTCCGGCAGACGGTTGACCGGTATGTGTCGGAATTCGAGCGGCTGATCGCGGAGGTCTCCCGCAACGATCGAGACTCGATCCTGGCAAAGACCTATCTGACGTCGGAGACCGGCAAGGTCTACACGATGCTGGCCCATGCCAGCGGTCGCCTGGAATAGACCGGACGGTACCCTGGGGCTACGGCTTTCGAACGCGGCCTCCGGGCCGCGTTTTCCTTTGAGCATTCCGCCGCAGGGCGCCGCCGGAACCTAGCTGCCGCCTCGCTGTTGCTCAGCAAAACCTTGATAGCAACAGGTGCGCGATGGCTGCGACGGCAAAGAAGAGCAACCCCAAGCTCTGGGAGAGCGTGAAGGCTAAGGTCCTAAAGGGCGCCAAAGGTGGCGACGCCGGCGAGTGGTCCGCCCGAAAGGCCCAGTTGGCTGTGCAGGAGTACAAGGCAAAAGGCGGTGGGTACGAAGGTAGGAAGAGCGCCGACAACCACCTTAGGCAGTGGCAGGACGAGGATTGGGGCACCAAGTCCGGCAAGAAGAGCAAGGACACCGGTGAGCGATACCTGCCCAAGAAGGCGCGCGAGCGGCTCTCCGGCTCCGAATACACGCGCACGAGCGACAAGAAGCGCGCCGACACCAAGGCCGGCAAGCAATATTCCAAGCAGCCGAAGGACATCGCCAAGAATGCGGCCGGTGCGCGGCAAACCGGCTTTGGGGCGAGCAAGAATGCTCATGGGGCCACGAAAGCGCAGCTAATGGAACGCGCCCGCAAGCAGGGCATCGCGGGCCGTTCTCGCATGTCGAAGGCGGAGTTAGAGCGGGCGCTGCGATAGCTCGTGCTGCGTGGAGTTAGCTAGAGCGGTTAGGAGTTGCGTGGAATCGGGTGATCTGATTCCAAGGCTGTGGGGGTGAGAGCCGAGGACCTCACCATGACGGCCCCGATGTCCCAGGATCTGCGCCAGCGGATCGTTCGCGCTGTGGTGCAGGGCAGTTCAACGCGGCAAGCGGCCCAGCGCTTTGAGGTCAGTCCGTCGGCCGCCGTCAAGCTGATGCAGCGGGTGCGCCAGACCGGCAGCACTGCACCAGCCAAGATCGGCGGCCATCGTCGTCCGCTCCTTGAGCCTCATGCCGACGTTCTTCGGGAGATGGTCGAGAGCAAGAAGGGCATCACTCTTCGCGAGATCCAGGCGAGGCTCGCTGAGCAAGGAGTTGAGGTGAAGGCCCTCTCGACCATTGCTGACATGCTCCACCGCCTCGGCCTGTCGCATAAAAAAAGACGCTGAGAGCCACCGAGCAAGCCCGACCGGATGTCGCCCAGCACCGCGACCGCTGGCGTGTGTGGCAGCGCTACATGGATGCGGAGCGCTTCGTGTTCTTGGACGAGACCTCCGCCACGACAGCGATGACCCGCCTCTACGGCTGGGCACCCAGGGGCGAGCGCTTGGTCGATGCCGCACCGGCCGGGCATTGGAAGACCACCACCTTCGTGGCGGGCCTGCGCAGCACTGGCCTGATTGCGCCCCTGGTGCTGGACGGCCCCATGACCGGCGAGGTCTTCCGAGCCTATGTCGAGCAGATGCTCGCTCCGGCTCTGGAACCTGGTGATCTGGTCGTGATGGACAACCTTCCCGCCCACAAGGTCACAGGCGTCGAACACGCCATCCGCAGTGCAGGAGGCAGCCTCCTTTATCTTCCCGCCTACAGCCCGGACCTGAACCCGATCGAGCAGGTCTTCGCCAAGCTCAAGGCGCTCC